>ENA-OSEO01000500-OSEO01000500.1-sediment-metagenome-genome-assembly--contig:-NODE-500-length-98443-cov-7.341510_pt1 | contig 98443 bp, 96 predicted proteins | sample MGYA00237883_ERZ534232 | MGnify/ENA metagenome assembly ERZ534232
GTGCAGTACGCTCAAAGAGCACAAAAATCTATCTTATTGGTGGCCTGATTTACTCCAGTTTGATGGGGTTCACCACACCATAAAACAAAGAATTATTGAGATCAAGGAAAATATTATGAAATCATGGTTACAACAATACGATATTCTTTTACAATACATACGAGAACACCCCGACATAAGAATTACAAGAAATGCGATAATCACCCCCGAAAACAGCAGAGAGAATTTTTACAGAGTTTTTGACGCTGTTAGAACAGCTTTCATAGAACAAAATGTCTCAGATAGCATTGAAGAACTTAGAAACCTGGCAAATGCATATTCTCAACTCAAAGATAGTCTAATCGCGTCGACTATAGTAGAATCGACGACGATGCCCCCGGATCTCATAGAATTCACCAATAACTTGGATCAGAGTGTAATTAAACCGGTTTTTCGTACACTTTTTGATTTATTACAAGGAAAAACTGACTTACAAACCTTCCAAACAGCAACAACATCCAGTATAAACGCTTACATACAATACTTTACATCTACGGTGTTCGAAAAATGGATTTTACTCGGCATGATTAAACATCTTAAACCCCAAGAATTGTTCGTTATCCCGGCTGACGCACAAGAAAACCATAGAATTGAACGCTTTATACAGCAAGAAACCTTTCGTATAATTGAACCCCCTAAGGCTATTTCAACTCGAACCCTTTCTTTTATTAGTGAACCAGAACCATTGATTATCACACCTGATTTTGTTCTGCAAATTAGGATCGGGAACAGGATATCCTACCTGGCTGTGCGCACCGGTTTCAGATACCCATCACATTGTACGGTTGACTTGCCTCAAATGGCATCCTGGGTAAAGACGAATATGAATGCTGGTATAGGTAAAAGTGAAATCATGGTCTATTTTGACAGTAGATTGTCCAACCTGAGCGTGATTGCAGATAATAAAAGGATGCGTAAACCAGATATTTGCATTAAATATCTATCTGAAAAATCAGAGGATATCAACGCTTGCGTTGAGGATATACGCTGTATAAATGATCATTTGAATCCCTGTATGGGTACCTACTTGATAAGCAGGAATCCGGTAAATATCGAATCTCAAAATAACCTACTTTTATTCGCCAAAACATTTGATACTGGATTAGACCAAATAAGGCTTGAAAGGTTTTTTGAAAATGTGTTATCTGTTGCAATAAATGAGACATGTAATCTAACAGACTATGAAGCTTCTTGCAATGCCAGAGAATCCTACCTCAACACAGGCTGTGAACAATGCGAAATGATTTAGGTTTTTCTATTCCGTACAACAATGATCCGACTACTCTGGACGAATTGTTGTATTTGAATTTGTCAGCTCCTAACAAGATTCGTGAAATATATTTTTCGGGAATACAAAGATACGGAGGATCTGGTAGAGAAACCGCTGAGAGCGATATCAACAGCCTTGTTTACGCAATAAGCCGAATTCATGGAAGTGGGATCAAAACAAATTTACTCATAAACAGTACCTGTGAAGGAATCGACTGGTATTCGGCGGCCAATATAAAAGAATTATTGGGATATATAGAAGAGCTACACAAAAATCATGGACTGGATTCCATCACTGTTTCCAACCCGATAATCCTGAATTTAGCACGGGTGCAAATGCCCGATATTGAAATATGTGCTTCAGTACTGGGAGAAATCGATTGCGTGCAGAAAGCCTTGATATACAAGAATCTGGGCGCCGATGTAATAACCCCGGACGTAAACATCAACAGGAATTTCCCGTTACTACAAGCCATAAAGGCGGCTGCACACCTTGAATTGAAATTAATGGTCAATGAAGGATGCATTTATAAATGCCCTTTCAGGAAGTATCATTTCAATCTTACTTCTCATTATTCAAAAGAAGGATCCCAAAAAGATTTCGATCTTGAGTATGCAAATTTTTTCCTTTATTGTGACAGCATTATCAGTAAAGACCCTTCTCAAATCCTTAAGTCTTGCTGGATAAGGCCGGAAGATACGAGAAAATATCATGAAATTACCACGTATTTCAAAATAGTTGGTAGAAGCCAGCCAAAACATCGGCTGCTAAGGATGGTTAATGCGTATCTAGACGAGAGTTGGGATGGAGATTTGCTGGATATCATGTGCGCTAGCCTGAATAACTATACTTTGAATCACGGGGCGTTCCTTGACAATAAATCCTTGGATGGAATTCCTTTTTTCGATCATGTAATTTCCTGCGAAAACAATTGCCATGTATGTCATTATTGTAATCATCTGGCTGAAACCATGATTAAACATGATGTGCTAACCAATGAAAAATCACAAGACATCGTTGCATTGATACGAAAAGGTTGAAGGTGACACGTGGATGACCTTTATAAATATTCTTCCAGGGGTTTCCAACCAGCGAACACAACGGTTGATATCGGCAATTTATCAATTGGAAGCAATGCCATTGCTGTGATTGCCGGTCCATGCACTGTCAAAAATTATGAAAACATGCACTCTACTGGAATGATCGCAAAAACATATGGAGCTCACATGCTTAGGGGTGGTGTGTTTAAAACCAGAACTTCTCCAGATAGTTTCCAGGGGATGGGCAAACCTGGCTTAGAAATATTATCTAAAGTTAAAACAGAGCTATGCCTACCGGTTGTGACGGAAGTTGTAGATGTTAATGATATTTCGTCAATAATAAAACATGTTGATATGATTCAAGTCGGATCACGAAATATGCAAAACACAACCTTGTTAAAAGCTATCGGTAAGTTGAATATTCCTGTCCTTCTCAAACGAGGTTTCGGATGTACAATTGCTGAATTTCTGGCTGCGGCTGATTACATCCTAGCTGGAGGTAATCCACAGGTCATCCTTTGCGAAAGAGGTATAAGAACTTTTGAGACCAGTGCTCGTTTTTCTCTGGACATATTATCGATACCGATTATAAAAAAGCTTAGTCATTTACCTCTGCTGGTTGATCCAAGCCATGCCGCCGGAAATGCGGAATATGTACTCCCAGTTGCAGCCGGAGCCATTGCTGCGGGAGCAGACGGACTACTGGTTGAAGTTGACTCGTCTCCTCAAAACGCCCTTGTAGACGGGAAACAATCACTGGATGAACCCCTTTTCTGTAGACTGATGCAACTTGTAAAATCAATCGCGACCGCAGTGAAACGAACATGCTGACGGTATAATTGAAATGATCATGATATAGAATGTTCTTGGTCATATGATATTCAAATCAATGCCTGATAAGTGGTTTTTTTGAAAATAATAGTCGTGCGTAGTGCAATTTGTTAATAACCACTCGTAAAATGGATAATTGCGCTGCTTGTTAAAAGAGGTAAAATGTTAAAAGCAAGAAATGAGAATTTGTTTTGGTTATATAGATGCCTGATATTGTTGGCCTGCGTTGTAATGCTGGCCTCCTTTGTCAATCCCTGGTGGTCTGGTAATTTTGAGACCGGTGAATCAGTAAAAATCTATGGCTGGGGATTAAGACATAACTTAAATGTACTTGATCGGTATCTGGATGCGGATGTTACGCCATCGTGGCAAGTAATTATTGCCTGGGTTTTTGTTGGTATTAGCGTTGTTCTGGCTTTAACGGGTTGCTGGTTAAAAACATGGCAAGCCTCTCTCATTCTTGTAACGGTGGGCCTGGGATTCATTTCATATGCTGTCATAGCTATATTTGTCGTTGTCAGCAATCGCCTGGACGATTTTCATGTCTTACTTCAGGGAACTTCAATAATAGGGGAAATGGAGGCAGTTTCTTTTTATTCGCAGATTCAACCTGGATATTTTCTAGCTTATTTTTCAGGAGCTCTTATGATTATGTTGGGGCTGTTTCGTGCAATAATAACACATGATAAATCCAGTTAATCCAGATGGAGAATTATAAGTTAAGATATAATATGGACAGATATAACTATAAGGGAGTGGTTTTAGATCAGTTTGAATTGTTTCAACTATGATGAAGTCTTCGGCATAAACCTGGGGCTTTTTTCAAGCGAAGAACAGCAGAAATTGAGAAACGCCCGGGTAACTATTGCCGGTATCGGGGGTGCCGGTGGTGTCATTGCAGTTATGCTCGCCAGAAGCGGTTTTACCCGGTTCAATCTTATCGATTTTGATACCTATTCAATAAGCAACCTGAACCGCCAGATCGGCTGTTTTACCGACACGATCGGCAGGTATAAAGCCGAAGTAATCAAAGAAGAAATTCTGCGCATAAATCCCCAGGCAGAGGTCGCGGCTATCAACCGGATTCTCCCCCTGGGTGAACTCGGTACTCTGCTGGATAAAACCGATGTATACTTCTCCGAAGCCGACGACCTCGCTTACTCGACACGGTCATTAATTATGGCACAGCAAAAAAACCTGATGAGCATTTCTTACATGCCCATGGGCATGGCAGGTTACATTATGGTGTTCCCGCCCGGCCAGTCAAGAATATATGATCCAACCGACATGTTCGGGGGTCCTGAGGGCCTGGATTATAACGAACTTAAAAAGTTTCAGGAGGATCCGGTATATCGAAGCGGCCGGCGCTGGCATATTACCCAGGGTAAAATGAGGATCGAATGGTTCAAGAGTTGGTGCCGGGGTGAAAAAACACTCACTCAGCTATGTCCTGCGGTATGGGCTGGTGCTTCCCTGGCCTGTATCGAGGCGATAAAATATATAGCCGGCAAGTTGCAGCGTATTCAACCTCCCTGGATGTGGCAGGTTGAACTGGGCGAAAACCGGATAAGGGTCAAGAAATTCCGCCGGAGAACCTGGCTTTTTTCAAAATACATATACCGGGTATTCAACCTGGAAAAGCATGGTATTGGAAGGGCTTTAAAAAGGTCTACGCTCAGTGCCCTGGCAAAAGACCTGGACCGGATGGAAAAAGAAGAAGCCGAAGGCAAAACAGCACATCTGCCGTTATTGTGGAAACATATAATTTGAACAATTTTATAACGTTTCCTCGAAAGCGCCTGAGTATAGCGTAACCTATTTCGGAATCCATAAAACTATGTACTATATGACAAATATTTAACATAGACTGGCGCTTAAAGGACTGATAAGATGAGCTTGCCCGGATAAGCCGGCAGGATTTGAAACTTTGATTTTGTCAATGAAAAAGTTACCCCTCAGCGGGCAGATAATTCCGGAAGTACCGTTTGAACTGGAAGATGACAGCCATAACTGCTGGCTGACGGTCTACCGTTGTTCGAATACAATGGTTGAAAACAAAAAGCCTGTTTCGCCGACAGCTCTATCCGGAATATGCATTGCACAGCTGGCCAGGCTGGCAAACATTCCCGCCGGATCAATTCAAACCCATGCTGCCGTGGCGCATACCGGAAATGTTTTTCCGGGAGAGACCGTATATTTTTCCGGACGAACCGGGCGGTTGATAAAAAGGGGCGGCGTCATTTTATTAACGATGCTGTTTGAAATACATAATTCAAGGCATGAGCCGGTGATTCGCGGGCGGACCAGTCTGTTGCTGCCTTTAGAGCAAGGTGGCGGATAATGAATATTGTTTATAATACAGGTTTTCCGGCTGAAAAAGGAGAGAAGTTAAGCACTCTGCGCCGCAAAATCACGCAAGATGATATAGATAAATATTCCAACTGCAGCGGTGACCACAACCCGCTGCATACGAGCCCCGAATACGCTGCCGGTACCAGATTCGGCTCAACCATCGCTCACGGAATGCTGGTTTTGAAGCTGGTTGAAGATATGATGCTTAATAACTTCGGCCGCAAATGGCTTGACGGAGGGGGGCTTGAAGTAAGGTTCAAACAGCCGGTTTATCCGGGTGACACAGTTGAAGTAGAGGGTTTCGTAAATAATACTCTAAACCTAACGGGTACACACCGCATTTCATGCGATATAAGGGTTCTAAAAAAAGCAAACGAGATTGTGCTGTCGGGAACAGCATGGCTAAACATACGAAAGGAGTGATACCCGCAGGTGACAGACCCGATCGAAGAAAAACTGAAGCACGTCAGCCTCAAGATAACCAGAAAACCGGACGCCCATTTTGATGGGCAGACTACTTTTAAAGACCTGGATGCCGATTCGCTGGATAAAGTACAGATACTGGTCGCCCTTGAAGAGGAATTCGATATCGAAATTCCCGATGATGAAATCAGCGATATCGTCAACATGCAGGGATTTGTAGAATACATCAGAAAAAAACTGGAAAATAACATGAATTCTCCGGGGCAGCAACAATAGAACGCAATCTATCGGCAAACGATTAAATCAACATGCAAACGTTTAATCACCACAACCGGATCGTAATCACCGGCCTGGGAGTTGTCAGCCCCCTGGGTTCAACTCTCGATACCTTCTGGGATGGCCTGATCAACGGCAGAAACTCCGTCGGACCTATCACCCTGTTCGACCCCGGCGATTTCAGCGTCAAAGTTGCAGCCGAGGTCAAGAATTTTGACCCGTGCATGTATATGGACATTAAACGGGCCGATCGCACGGGAAGGTGTTCTCAGTTTGCTATCGCTGCTTCCAAAATGGCTCTGGAACATTCCGGTTTGAATATGTCGTTTGAAGATCCGGAACGTATTGGGATAGTAATAGGAACCAGCGGTATGCCGGAACTCCTGGGTGAACAGGCAGAAATTATCAATCGCAAGGGTCCGAACCGGGTCGATCCCCTGGTGGTAAGCAAATACAGGGCAAGCATGGTTCCTTCCCATGTAGGGCTTGAGATCGGGGCCAAAGGTATCAATACCACCGTAAATTCCGCGTGTTCAAGCGGCAGCGATGCTTTGGGTACTGCTTTGAACCTTCTGCGGTTGCAAAAAGCTGATGTCATACTGGCTGGCGGATCGGGCGCTAATGTTACGCCTCTGGCCGTTGCGGCAACCGGGCGTATAGGAGCGCTGTCACGCGAAGCAGATCCCTGCAAGGCCAGCCGGCCGTTCGATTTGAACCGCAGCGGTTTTGTATATGGCGAAGGAGCCGGAATGCTGGTGCTGGAAACGCTGGAACACGCGCTGAAGCGGAATGCCTGTATTCTGGCAGAGCTTGCCGGTGCCGGCTGGTCTTTCGATGCAATCAGCGAAACCGCTCCGGTGCCCCACCAGCGGGCGAAAGCCATGCAGCTGGCAATTCAGGATGCCGGTATAACTCCGCGGGACATTGATTATGTAAACGCCCACGGTACCGGGACCAGGCTGAACGATTCTATCGAAACAAAGGCCTTGAAACTCGTTCTGGGCGGCCGCGCTTTCCAGGTGCCGGTAAGCTCGAATAAGTCGATGCTTGGCCACCTTGGCTGCGCCGCCGGTAGTGTTGAAGCCGTTGCTTCGGTTCTGAGCATAATAAATTGCGTGGCGCCACCTACCATCAATTATGATACCCCCGACCCGGAATGCGACCTTGACTACATACCCAATGCAGCCCGAGAAACAAAGATTTATGCCTGCCTTTCCAATTCTTTCGGCCTGGGCGGGCAGAACTGCTGCCTGGTAATAAGACTTTTCGAACAATGACAGATATTAACCGAAAAATCGCCCTGGTGACCGGTGCATCGCGCGGTATAGGCCGAGCCATTTCCCTGGCTTTGGCCGCTGGTGGAAATATGGTTGTCGTAAATTACTTCCAGCATGCTAATGAGGCTGCAGAAGTAGTTCGGGAAATAGAAAATTCAGGCGGCAAAGCCTTTGCAATTGGAACGGATGTCAGCGATGCTGATGCTGTCAGAACTATGGTTAAAAACATCACACAGCACTGGGGGCATGTCGATATTCTGGTTAACAACGCCGGCATAGTACAAAATGAAATGGTGCTGAGGATGAAGGAATCTTCCTGGGACAGTGTTATGGACATTTGTTTGAAAGGCGCTTACCTTTGCACCAAGTACTGTTTGCCTTCCATGTTACAGCAGGAATGGGGCAGGATCATCAATGTGGCGTCCGTCGCAGCCCAGCGGGGCAATTACGGTCAGTCCAATTATTCCGCTGCCAAGGGAGGGCTTATTGCTTTCACCCGCAGTGTCGCCCGCGAAACCGGCTCCCGGGGTATAACTGTGAACGCAATTGCGCCTGGTTTGATAGAAACCGACATGATGAACACCATCCCGGCCGAGCATTTGAAAGACATATATACCCGGCTGGCAATACCCAGAGCGGGCAAGCCGGATGAGGTAGCCAGCCTGGTGAGTTTTCTGGCATCGGAAGAAGCCGGTTATATAACCGCTCAGGTAATCAATGTAGACGGCGGTCTTATTTGACCTCGCATGAATACAAAAGCACCTGATAATGATATGGAAATGGAATACATTACCTACGAGCAAGCTTTCAGCATCAACCTGGGGCTGCTTTCTGCACAAGAACAGCAGTGCCTGAAAGAAGCCAGGATAACCATCCTGGGCATGTTTGCCGGCGGGATTATCGCTCACATGCTTGCCAGGTTGGGCGTCGAACAATTTACCTTGATCGACGCAGCACGATACCTGCCGGGTGACATGAACCGTGATATCGGTTGCTATGTTGACACTGTCGGCAGGTACAAGGCCGAAGTGGTTGCTGAGAGTATAACACGCATCAATCCCTGTGCCCGTGTAAAGACTGTTATTCGAAAATTGGGCCTTGATGAGTTATCTCCATTCATCGAGTCCTGTGATGTGTATTTTGCCCAGACAGACGATATCGCCTACAGCTGTCACAGCCTAATTCTGGCCCAGCAACTGAACAGATGCGCCATTACATCAATGCCAAGCGGTTTAACCGGCTTTGTCGAAGTATATCCTCCCGGTTTAAAAAAAGTAGTCGATCCGGCTGCTTTATTCGGTAGTCCCCCGGGGCTTACGTACAAAAAGCTTTACTATTTTCTTCGCAATCCATTAAACCGATGTGGCCGGAGGTGGCATATTACCGAAGGCAAATGGCGCATCGAATGGTTTAATAAATGGCGCAACGGTAAGGTTATTGAAGCCCAGTTATGCCCCAACGTGTGGTTGAATGCGTCTCTGGCAAGTATTGAAGCCGTTAAATACTTGACCGGAAAATGGCCGATAGTCGGTGTCCCTTATATGTGGCACCCCGTAACAGCCGAAAACCGTGTAGAAGTTCAAAAATTCCGGCGCCGCTCCTGGTGGTTCGAACGCATTGTTACTCGAATTTTCGATATAAATCTTTTAGGGCTAGGCAGAATATATAGAAAATATACTTCAAGAAGGTTGATCAGGGAACTTGAGCTTATGCAGGCGCAGGAAAACAAAGGAAAACCGGTTAAATATCCTTTCATATGGAAGCACTTTATTTAAAATTTACATCGAGATGGGGTGAATAATGCCACAGTATTTGACTACATGGTTAGATTACCAGCTGCCCGGCGGGTCAGATTTTGCTGTTGCCGTTTGCGGCTACAGTGGAAAAATCCGGCACATGGTCATTGGCAAGGACCCGCTTAGGCGTATGATGGTTCGCTCCGTGGATGTTAACGGTGATAGTTGCACTTCCAGCCAGCACTGCATCGCATTAAAATGCCCGTTGAACAACACCGGCCCGCAACACCTGGCACATATGCTGGACATGGCGGTTGACGAAGAACTGGATTCAGATACCGCTAAAGAATGGGGGACCAGCAGTACGGTTGAAGGGCTGGTAAAGTTTGCCGACAATCTGAACGACAGTCTGCCGGAAGCATTCAAGGTAAATCATAACAACGAAAGTTGTGCCTAAAAGAAGCCGGTAAATTCGATGCGTTTAGTAATACTGTGCATCGGCACTTTCGGCGATGTTTACCCGTATGCGGCCCTGGCTGCCAGCCTCAAGACAGCGGGATACGAGATCAGCTTCGCCACCCACAGTTCTTACCGGGAATTTATTACCGGCAAAGGCCTGGAATACGTTTCGATCGCCGGAGATCCGGATAACTGGTTGAATGAGGGTAAACTGCTTTCGCTGATCGAAGCCAGTTCTGATTTTGTTCACTGGATAACAAAATTAAAGCAAATGGCGGCTGAGATTCTTGAAGATATTTTTAATAGCTGCCTGCTAGCTTGTCAACGGGCGGATGCCATCATATATTCGCCTCTTGCCTGGATAGGTTACTCAATAGCTGAAAAAATGGGGATAAAAAGTATAGCTGCCTGCCTGCAGCCTTTATCGCCAACCGGATCTTTCCCTTCAGTTTGGCTTGGCGAATGCCGCAGCCTTGGCAAACCGGGCAATCTCTGGACCCATATATTCATACAAAGCATTTACTGGCATTTTAACCGGCCTGTTATAAACCGCTGGCGCCGCTCATCGCTGGGCCTGGAGCAGATAAACCTGCAGGGCCCGTATAGAACCAAATTATGGAAATCTCAGTTGTTTCTTTACGGATTCAGCCGTTACCTTATACCGAGGCCACCCGACTGGCCTGAAAGTCATCATGTAACCGGATGGTGGTTTTTTGAAAAAGAACAAGAATATATTCCTCCTCTTGAGGTTCAAGAATTTCTTTTATCCGGCAAGAGTCCTGTTTGTATCGGCTTCGGCAGCATGCCGGATATCGACAGTGGAAAACTGCTGGAAATTATTGTAAAAGCCCTTGAAATTACCGGGCAGAGAGGCATAATCCAGTTAGGGAAAAATACAGTAAAACCAGATATGATAACTCCCCGGATTATACGTACAGGCTGGATTGACCATGAATGGCTTTTTCCCCAAATGGCTGCCGTTGTGCACCACGCCAGCGCTTCTTCAACAGCGCAAAGCATACGCTCGGGTGTGCCTACGGTAACCGTTCCTTATGCCTGGGACCAGCCCTACTGGGGACGGCAGATTGCCGTTGCTTGCGCCGGGCCAAAACCGGTTCATCGTAAACGCCTAACAGCGGAGAAACTGGCATCCGCTATTCAAACAGCACTTCACAGCACTTCGATAAAAGAGAGATGTTCGAAGCTGTCTTTTCTGGTTAACGATGAAAAAGGCACCCTGCATGCGCTAAACTATATCAAAAGTTATCTTGATTCTTAGTTTGAAAATAATAATTTGACTGCAGGGACATGCACCCCTTGGCCTTTAAGGTGCTTGGAGTGCCAAAACAGGTTAGCAGACATTACACCTGAGCAGGGAGAGCTTTACTTTATAAATCAACTTTTACCTTCCGGGTAATGAAAATGAATACGTTATATTCTTGACCGCATACACAATTCAAGAATATAATTTCTACTATTCAGGGAGAAAGGCGAAACAAATGAATAACTTGAAAACGACATGGGGAATTATTATTAAGGCATTTGTTATTGCTCTATTTATTGTAGCGGCAAAGCTTTTATTTAATTACCTCGGATTTGAAATGATATCGTTGAGTCCGGTTATTACGGCTCTGGTGGCAGGGGTGTTTTTTATAATAGCAATAATACTCTCTGGCGTGCTGAACGATTTCAAAGAGAGCGAGAAGATACCCGGGGATCTGGCTGCTTCTATTGAAGCACTTTACAAAGATTCTTTACTTTGCGGCGCAAAAGACCCGGATGTTTCAGTATTTGAAAATCTACGGGATTTAATGAAAGCGATCATCTCGAACATCAAACAGGAAGGCAGATGGAAAGCCAGTGAAATTAACATCCATATGGATAAAATAGACGATTATGTAAGGGAGCTTGCTGTAAGAGGAGTAGCACCGGCTTTCATTGTCAAAATGCGAAACGAACTGGTTAATGTTAAAAGGATTACCAACAGGATTGAAATTATTAAAGAAACCTCTTTCCTGCCAGCCGGCCAATCGATAGCAAAGTTTGCTGTTGCCAGTGCCTTATCCGTAATGCTTTTACTTAATTTTGAGCCTTATTATGAAGGGCTTATCCTTATTGGCATTATTTCTCTTATATTTTCAAGCATTCTTCTGCTGATACTTGATATGGATGAACCATTTGAAGGCTATGTTCAGGTAGACTTAAAACAGCTTTATAAACTGCAAGCCTACCTGGATACAAGAAAGTAAACCCGTGATTGATTCTATAGCCACGTACGTTATTTCTGCAGAATTAAACAATAATCACAGTGGCATTTGAGTACGCTGCTTAATGCCTTGTCTGCGCCAAAGCAGGTTAATAACCCTGTTAATGAAAGCATTCAGGTTATTCAAATGAGAAAGCGCTGTTTTTATTCTTTCGACCTATCCTGAAAGTGGCGGTCATCACTGGATATATACTACGTAATCAATTAAATGAATATTTAATCATAATCTCAATTCAAAACCTATTGACACCTGTGCCTTTACCATTAATAATACCCAGATAAGATAAAATTCTACTTTAACCGTTAACCCTTACAGCCAATTATTTGACATCTGCGATGCAGGTGGACAGGAGGTGTAAATGGGGAAAGGTCCTGTCTTGTCCGACACCATAGCGAATTAAGAAGCACTTCGTACCGGTAGCTATCTTCCCTTTTCAGTTCACTTCCAAATTATTCACAAAAGGAGAATAACAATATGGCATTATTTTGTAAAGATACGATGACTGATGCAGAAAGAGCCATGGCACTGATGATGGGCAAGCCTGTCGACAGGATTCCGTTTATGCTGTTTGCCCTTGGTTTTAATGGCAAAATGACGGGATACAGCATTTTCGACATGTATGACAGCATGGCCAAATCGATCGATGCCGGTTTCAAGGCATCCGAAATGTTTGGTGCACTGGGCGGTATAATGGCAGGTTTTCCGGCAATAGGCCCCTGGGAACTGGGCGGAGAAATGAAATGGCCGACCGGAGAATACGCTCAATGCCCCAATGCTGAACCGGCAGCGACTACTCCTGAAGAGGCATGGAATCTTAAACTGCCGTCTCCCGATGAATTAAGAACCCTGGGTTACATACCAAGATGGCTGGAAGTAGGACGCATCGCCAGGCAGTACGGCGCGCCTTTTACCGCAGCCGCTTACGGTGTTTGGACCACAGCTGGAAATATTGTGGGTATTTCCAATTTGAGTAAGTGGACAATCAAGAATCCAGAACTGGCTCACCACATGGTCAGTTTCGCCAAGGACTTTTTACTTATGTGGTTGAAGCTCCTGGTTGACGAATTCGGGGCTCAAAACATAATAGCGGTGAATTCCACCGCTTCTGCAGCCAATAATATAATCTCACCCAGGGGGTTCAAGGAATTCGTATTGCCCTACACGATAGAGTATCACAAAAAGATCATGGAAATGGGCATCCAGAGTATACTTCTGCATATTTGCGGAGAGCAGAATCTTAATTACGAATTCTATCCTGAGATACCTCTGCCGCCGGCAAGCCAGATAAGTATATCTCACGAAGTCGATCTCGAAAAAGCCAGCAGGACTTTCCCGGACTATGTTCTATTGGGCAATATCGAACCGGCGTTATTCCAGACCGGTACCCCCGAGCAGGTCTACGAGGCGTGCCGTATAGCGATTGAAAAGGGAAAGAAACACAAACGAGGTTTCATCCTGGGTCCGGGTTGCGAGATGCCTCCGGGTGCAGTGCCTTACAATGTCTGGATGATGGCCAAAGCGGTTAATGATTTCGGTTACTACGAATAATATCGTAAAAATATATCCTGATAATGAGGGCTATGCCACATAGCCCTCATTATCCTCAACAGAACGTCCTAACGAGCATCGCTCGCTCGTTTGGTTTTAGGGGAAAAATATATGGCAACGCTCTTTTGGACCGGAAAACTGACACTGCCTATGATTTTGTTGATAAATAGCAGTAACCTGGTTGCATTGGCAACGGGAAGCGCCAGAGACAACATCGCCATGAAAGCAAGAGTAAAGGATGGATATGATGGAAAATTTACGGAACATGTAACCAAATACGATGAACTCGGGTTGAATCTGCAGGTAAGGTCTGCCAGAGCGCAAATCGACGACCTGGATCTGGCAGGCAAGAAGGTACTTGATGTAGGGGCGGGGACAGGCGCTTCTTCGTTCCTGATGCTTGAAAGGGGTGCTGAAAAAGTAGTCTGCGGAGACATATCTCAAAATATGCTCAATCAGTGCCGCCGTAAGGCCAGTGAGAACGGTTATGGAAAAGACAGAATAGAATTTCAGCTTCTGGACGCTGAATCGATGCCCTTCGAAGATAACAGCTTCGATGTTGTCCTCACCGGAATGACATTAGGATTAATTCCCAATCAATTCAAAGCTATCTCTGAAATGATAAGAGTAGTTAAACGCGGAGGTGTCGTTTCGGTCGGTGCTCATGGACCCGAGCATTACTGGGAAGCAATAGACGGATACTTCAGGGCTATAACTAAACGATATGTCATAGGCTACCGTCTTGAATGGTGGCCAAGATCGGAAAAGGCTGTTATAAACATGGCCAGACGCGCTGGTCTAGCGGATATCAGTTCGCAAAGAATACTTTGGCGTAATAATTTCCCATCCGGAAGAGATGCTTATGATTTCTTTGCGGCGATCTCTTCGGCTTTCTGGTATGCAAGATTTCCCCCGGAACAACGGATGGCTGATTTTCGAAAAGTCAGGAAATATTTCGAGAAAAACCAAATATCGATAATTACTGATGACGTTATTATTGTGAATGGCCGAAAACCTTGAAGCTTAAAGAATGCAGTAGAAACAAATAATCACTCATCACAACAGCTGGATTACAACCCTGTCCCCGAGCTGACTAAACCATGCTAAATATTAGTTTCTAGTTTACGCAAAGAGGCATTTGCCGGTTTTTAAATTGCTGGTTTTCAAATAGTACAACCAGCTTGACTTCCGGTCTATAATTTATAGTGTATCCAGGCGGTTGCCTGTTTTGATCGTTTCTTCCATTCAGGGGACTCAATATGAAAGTAATGATAACCGGAGGAACCGGTTTTGTCGGCTGCCATACTGTCGCCGAGTTAATACGAAATGGGCATGAAGTAAAGCTGCTTGTACGCAGACCAGAGAGCGTTGAACCGGCTCTTAAACCTTTTGGTATAACGTCCGTTGACACTGTAACCGGTGATGTAACTGATCCGGCAACAGTGAGGGAAGCTGTCCGCGGCTGCGATGCAACCATTCATTGCGGCTCTGTCTACTCATTGGATTCCAGGGCAGCCGACAGGATAATAAACACAAACATAGCAGGCACCAGAAACGTAATTGAAGCTGCCCTTGATATGGGGCATGACCCTGTTATACATGTCTCTAGCTTTGTGGCTCTAATCGGACAAAAATACGCTGTTCTCACCCCATGTTCAGAACCCGGAAGCCCTGAAGGGACTTACTTCAGCTCCAAGGCCGATTCCGACAAGGTTGCCAGAGTATTTCAGAATCAGGGTGCGCCAGTGGTCATAACCTACCCTGGCTCAGTTTGGGGCCCCAATGATCCCCACCTGGGTGAAAGTTGCCAGATGGCAACGAGTATTTTGAGACGCCTTTGGTCTGTTACGCCCAAAGGCATAGTATGTATCAGCGATGTAAGAGACCTGGGCCAAATGCATGCCGCGATTGTGGAAAAAGGCCGAGGCCCCCGGCGTTACATAGCCCCGGCGCATAATGTCAGCATAAAGGAAGCAATGGGCGCAATTTCGTCGGCAACTGCCCGCAAACTGCCAACCCTTTCCCTGCCTGCCGGCTTGTTGCTCGGTCCTATGAAAGCCCTGGACTTTCTACAGTGTTACCTGCCATTTCGTTTTCCGGTTAATTTTCAAGCCGTCTACTGTACAGGGTTGTCATCGAAAATGGACGACTCGGATACCCGCCGAGATTTCGGCATTAAACCGCGGCCGCTTGAGGAAACATTTGCTGACACGATTCGTTGGATGGTTGAAAACGGGCACCTCGCGCCGCAACTGGCGGGAGTAATTGCCAAAACCAGGTAAACACAGATACTCCTAACTAGGTAAGAAAGACACAGGGAAGGCGATTTTATGAAAGCATATATGGTTGTAAGCAACAAGACGGTTGAGCCCTTCATCGACCACCCTCGGGACTGCCTGATTCTTAACAGGCCTTTATCTGACCTCCAGCAAGAAGCTATGACCAGTCTAAACCTGTCCCTTGTGCCAGTTGCTGACTCAGATCAAATTGAAAATGCCGGAGAGTACCTGTATTTCAACGATTATCTGTATTTTTCGCCTGAACTTCTTTCCGAGTTCATTTCAAAATCGCGGGCATTACAATGCAGGACTGTAGCATCTCTCAAACCGGGAATAAGCACCCTGAGGACCATGGCAGCCACGCAAGGTGTAGACAAGCATGAAGATTATATAGGCTATTGCCTCTATTATATACCCCCGGAGCAGTACCGAAGCCGGGAATCAAAAAGGGTTGTTATCGAACCCGACCAGACCTCGGAATTCATTCCCATGTCGACCCATATGTTTGGCGGTTCCGAATATCATGTTCCGCTTACTGACAAACTACTCATCCAGATAGACCACTGGACTAATCTCTGGGGCGCCAATATCGCTACCTTGCTTGCCGGGCTGGTAAAAGTTAAGAAGAGGCCTAAGATTAACCTTTTATGGTTGGCGCTTAAGGCTGGAAGCTTTAACCAGTGGAATGTTTTACACAAGGTCAACCAGATCGGGCGGGACTGTGATATTCACCCCACAGCTTATATAGAAGGTAGCATTATCGGCAACGGGGTAAAAATAGGCGCGATGGCCGTTATTCGTGAGTCTGTTATCGGTGACCGCAGTTATATAGCCAACAATGCCGCGGTCGAGCTTTCAGTAATCGGGGAAGGAGCGGTTCTTCAAGGGGGAGTTATTGTCCAGTACTCGGTGCTTTATCCCGGGGCGTTCACCTTTGCCTATGAATTGAATGCTTGCTTTTTAGGCAGGGATACCTTTATCGGAAACGGTGCCGTACTCACCGATTTTCGTTTCGATCAACGTTCGATAACAGTCTTGAAAGATGGTCAAAAGTTGGACACCGAAAATACTTTCTTGGGTTCCTGTTTGGGTCATGGAGTTTATCTGGGCAGCGGCTGTATCGTAGCTCCGGGGAGAATGATACCGAATGGAATGCGGATTAATCCCGATGAGTCCCGCATTATCCACAAGTGCTTTTCTAAACAAGAAATCAAGGGGTACCAGTTTACTATAAATAATCATACAGGCTGATTCTGTCTTACACGGTTGCTCAAGGTCATAAAATACACAACAGTTAGTCTGTCTACCTGAAATAAACATGTACGACCTTTTATAACAAGAAATCCACATGGACAGGTAAAAACCTGTTTATCGGCAATACTGCCCAAGTGAAAGACATTCATCCGGAGTTTCGTACAGGAGATAATCGTTTACGAGGATGAGGTCACACTGGTCTAAAGCCTGTGCCTCCAAACGAACAGGGTTCAATAGGCGAAGAGGTTCTACCTTCTGTACGGTATGGTGGGCGGTAGAGGACTCGAACCACTGACCTCCGCGATGTCAACGCGGCGCTCTAACCAGCTGAGCTAACCGCCCACGTTAAGAATAATACTAATATGTTTGATGCTGTTTAGTCAAAAACTCAAGCAGATTTATCAGAGCCCGGCATTATGGTAAAAGCAATCAGGCCGGCAATTATGGCTTTGATGATGTCGACAACGATAAAAGGTGCGACACCGAGTGCCAGCAAACCGCTTAAGCCGGTGCCTGCTGCGCCGCTGCTGTTTAACCAGAAACCGAGCCATATTACACCCGGAACATAATACAGCAGGGTAGCAACGAGCATAAGACCAATCAAGGGCATGAACTTGCGGGATTGGATATGAGCGTCAACAAAATGGCCAAGAAACAGGGCTGCCGGAATAAAGCCGAGAATATAACCCCCGGTTGCTCCCAGACCGCTGGTAAAACCGGTAAACCAGGGTATACCTGCGATACCCAAACCTGCATACAGTGCCATACTTCCGCCGCCCCACCATTTGCCCATTATGACGCCTGCAAGGAGCACAGCCATTACCTGGCCGGTCATTGGAACCGGTGTAAACGGCAGTGGGATTCTTACCTGGGCGAGAAGGCCGGTCATAGCGGCCATGCCAAACATCATGGCGATTTTACCGGGTATGCTAAGGCTCATGCGCCATTGACAAATACCGCACTTAAAACGATTTATGTTTGTGGTAATCTGCATTATGTCTCTCCCGTTGATCCGGATATTTCTACACGGTGGGTTTCTTGTTGCCTATCATCGAAATCTCGATATTGCGGCCGCAGTGCGGGCAACTCAATATAAGTGAAATCGGCTGAACCATGACGCGCTCAATCACCGCCGAAACCATGGTATCGATATCATCCAGCCGGTGGTCCAGCATATCCAGGCGCCGTTTAATATCCTCGGTATCCTGCTGGTTTTTCTTTTCGTACTTGTTTTTATCTTTATCTGCCAAAATGCCTCACTGAACCGGACCTGGCACATTATAGTTAGCCGGAGACTTAAATGTCAAAAATCTCACCGGTATGAAAATAATAGCCCTGGGTTATTGATTTGGGCCGGTTAGGGTTTTATACTATTTCAAGATCATGTGCTACGGGGGTGGGTTATGACAGAGGTAGAGATCGGGCACGTTTCTGATTATTTTTCGCACCCGATGGTTGCCGGAATAGACCTCGAAGGGGAACTCAGGAAAGGGGACAGGATCCACATTCTGGGGCATACTACTGATTTGGACATGACGGTCGGTTCAATGCAGATTGAGCACGCTGATATCGAACAGGCCGGCAACGGCCAATCGGTAGGAGTAAAAGTCCCCGATAGAGTTCGCAAAGGGGATAAAGTCTACCGGTATATTTAGCTATCAGGAGAGCCCTTTAACCAGGTTAGCCATTTCGATAGCGCTCGAAGCAGCGGTAAAGCCCTTGTTGCCCATTTTGGATCCGGCTCGTTCAATAGCCTGTTCCAGGTTGTCGCTGGTAATAACTCCGTTAATAACCGGTATATCTGCGTCCAGGCTGACCTTGGCAATGCCCTTACTGAGTTCGGTGGCAACATAATCGAAATGCGGAGTACCCCCTCTGATTATGGCTCCAAGGCAAATAATGGCGTCATACCTGTTACCCCTGGCAAGTTTTTGGGCAACCAGCGGTATTTCAAGGGCGCCGGGCGTCCATGCAAGATCGATATTATCTTTGGTAACACCGTGCCTGATGAGGCCATCCATGGCTCCGTCAAGAAGTTTGTTGGTGATAAACTCGTTGAAACGTGAAATGACCAGCGCAAATTTTAAACCACTCCCGTCCAGGTTTCCTTCAAAATTCCTGCCCATATTTGCCTTCTCCTTATAGCGGGCTTATTATTGCTCGCTGTCACCCAGCTTGAGCATATGGCCCATCTTTTTCTGCTTGGTCTCAAGGTACCTTCGATTATGTTCGTTAGGTTGAATAATTATAGGCATCGTTTCTACTACCGTCAAACCATAACCTTCCAGCCCGACAACCTTCCTCGGGTTATTGGTCAATAAAACTATATTATGTAATCCTAAATCGGCCAGAATCTGGGCGCCGGTTCCGTAATCTCTCAGGTCTTCTTTGAATCCCAGGCATATATTGGCTTCCACTGTATCAAGTCCCGTGTCCTGAAGAGCGTAGGCTTTGAGTTTGTTATGAAAGCCTATGCCCCTGCCTTCCTGGCGCATGTATACGAGCACCCCCCGGCCTTCCCGGGTTATACGCTTAAATGCCTCGTCCAGTTGTTCGCCGCAATCGCATCTCTGCGAACCCAGCACGTCACCGGTAAGGCACTCGCTGTGAACGCGCACCAGCACAGGTTCTTCGGTTTGTATATCGCCGTATACCAGCGCCAGGTGTTCGCCATCTTCAGCGGCGCTCTTATAGGCTATTGCCTCAAAGACGCCGTGCCTGGTGGGCAGCTTGGTCCTGGCAACCACGCTGACCAGTTTTTCATGACGCATGCGATAGGCAATCAGGTCGGCTATGCTCACTATTTTAATAGAATGCCTGCAAGCGATCTTTTCGAGCTGAGGCAGCCGAGCCATTGTGCCGTCACTGTTGATTATCTCGCATATGACTCCCGCCGGATAAAGACCGGCCAGCCTGGCCAGGTCGACAGCGGCTTCGGTATGGCCTGCTCTGGCCAGAACACCGCCATCCTTTGCCCGTAGCGGAAAGATATGCCCGGGCCGGGCTATATCCTCGGGCCTGGTATCCGGGTTAATAACCGTTAATACAGTTCTGGCACGGTCGTGAGCTGAAATTCCGGTGGTTACCCCTTCCTTACCTTCGATGGATACCGTAAAAGCCGTACAGTGGGAAGAGGTATTCTTTTCAACCATCATTGGAATATCCAGTTCGTCGAGCCGGGACCCTGTGAGAGGCATGCAAACCAGGCCGCGCGCATGTTTTATCATAAAGTTGATAGCTTCAGGGGTTACCTTTTCAGCCGCCATTAGAAGGTCGCCCTCGTTTTCGCGGTTCTCATCATCGACAACGATGATGAGTCTGCCGGCTTTGATATCCTGGATAGCCTCATCTATGGTGGCAAAAGCCATGGTTATACCTCGCTTTTAAACTGTAAAGCCATGCTCGGAAAGGTATTCCAGCGTGATGGTGCCCTCTCCGGGTTTTAGCATCTTTTCTATGTATTTAGCCAGTATATCTACTTCGATGTTGACGCATTGACCGGGTTTTATTAATCCGAGAGTAGTATTCGCCAGGCTGTGGCCTACGATGGAAAGGCTGAAATCTTGCGAAGTGCAGCCAATGACAGTCAAGCTTATCCCGTCCACGGCAACAAACCCTTTTTCAACTACATACCTGAGTAAACCGGCCGGGGCAGATACGGTTATGATGGTTGCCCCGTTTACAGGGTTTAATGTTTTGATAGTACCGGTGCCATCGACGTGCCCTTGAACGAAATGCCCTCCCAGCGGTTTTGAAAGCTGCAGCGGCCTTTCGAGGTTGACCCGGCCGCCGGGTTTCAACAGCCCGAGATTGGAACGCTTTAGTGTTTCCGGCATTATCTCAACCGTAAAACTGTTTTTTGTAAAGCCGGTGACGGTCAGGCATACTCCGTTTACCGCCATACTGCCACCGATCTCCAGGCCTTCGATAACACTAGAGGCATTGAAAGTCATCTGGTTCTGTTTGAAACGTTCAAGCGTGCCAGTTTCTTCGATAATACCGGTGAACATCAATTATTTCCTTAAGTAGCCTTTTATCATGACATCGTCCTCGAAACGTTCGATGTTAATATTTTGCAGCCTGGGTGCCCAGGAAATCTTATCCACGCCTATTCCTCCCACGGGAGTTTTGGCTTCCTGGCCGCCAATTATTATTGGGGCAATAAAGGCAACCACCTTGTCGACAAGATGGTGGTCGAACATCGAGCCCAGTATCGAACTGCCGCCTTCAACCATTATACTGGTTATCTGTAGTTTGCCGAGTTTTTCGAGCAATAATTCAAGATCCACGTAACCGTTGATCGCCGGCAATTCAATCAGTACCGCCCCTTCGTTTTTAAGGCTCGCTTTTCGGTCGCTGGAAACGTCCTGTCCGATAGCTATGATAGTATCGCCGGCTTCGTGCAGTATCTGTGCATCCAGCGGGGTGCGCCCGTAGCTGTCGATAATGATGCGTGTCGGTTGCTGGTGCGGCGTGCCTCCGCGCCCGGCGCCGCATCTGACCGTGAGGTGTGGATTGTCTTTCAGGACTGTATTGATACCGGCCATAATGGCATCATGATGATGGCGCAGAATGTGTGAATAGGCCCGCGATGATGCGCTTGAAATCCATTTGGAATCGCCGCCTGCAGCTGCGATTTTCCCATCAAGGCTCATGGCGAATTTAGCAGTGACGAAAGGCAATCCGGTAACCGTGTGCTTTATATATGCTTCGTTGATTTCGGTCGCTTCTTCTTTTCCTGTACCGACGGTTACGCTGATGCCGGCTTCTTCCAGTTCGCGAAATCCTTTACCAGCAACGACCGGATTAGGGTCGGTCATTGCTGCGACAACCTCTTTAATACCTGCCTTGATAATAGCCCTGGTACACGGAGGGGTACGGCCAAAATGACAGCAGGGTTCAAGTGTTACGTAAAGTGATGCGCCCTGTGCCTTGTTCCCTGCCTGCTTCAAGGCTACTATCTCAGCGTGTTCCTTGCCGGGAGGCTGAGTATAACCCTGGCTGATGACCTGCCCGTCTTTTACAATAACGGCGCCTACAGCGGGATTGGGGCTTACGTTTCCCAAAGCCAGCCTCGCCAGAGCAAGGGCTTCAAGCATGTATCTCACGATATGATTCTATCACCCCGTTTTGAAAACTGGCAAATACTGAAATATATTCAGTATATCACCGGGTGATAGAAAGGAAAGTACAACCAGCCAGAACTAGCGGTTCTGGCTGGTTGTACTTGAATACATCCTGTATATTACTGGATAGCGTAAACGACCTGCACATTCAATATAATGTCGGTATCTCCCGGAGTTATGGGAGTGCTCGGTGCCTGTGCGTCGCCTTCTTTTATCACATTGTCATATCTTATTACCGGAGGATAGTAGGTACTGCCCTCGGAAATATAGGTGGGTTTGCCCAACTGGACACCGCTTAATGCGGCCATTTGTTCAGCTTTAGCTTTCGCATTGGCCATCGCTCTTTCCCTGGCAAGTTCATAGTACTGTTCGGGGTTTTCCACGGTGAAGTAAACATCATTAATCCTTGTTGCATCACCGGAAATTTTTACTGCATCGTCGATGACTTCACCGGCCGACTCTACCTGCCTGATCTGAACCGTCACTGAATTGCTTACCCTGTAGCCGGTGATAATCGATGTCCTTTGCTGTTCATCCCAGGTATATATGGGCTGAACGTTGTAATTTGTAGTCTTTATATCTGATTGATCTATCCCGGCTTGTTCCAGTACAGCCATCAGTCCATCCATCGCCTCAGCGGCCTGCTGCTGGGCATCGCCTACAGTCAGGGCGTATGTTTCAACACCCATTACTACCACCGCAATATCTGGAATAACAGTAACTTTACCCTGACCGTTAACCCATATGCCGTTGTTCTGAGAGCTGAGCGTCATGTAGTTGCTGATCTCTTCCGCTGCTGCCTGCCTGGTCATCAGGCTTCCCAGGCCGAAACCGGCTGTGATTACCAGAACTAGAGAAAGGAAAATGGTTAACACCGTAGATTTTTGCATATACACCTCCAATATTCAGATGTTGCTAACCAATAAAACGTACCAGCGTTATATAGGTTAGTGGCATACCGGTGATAATTTTGGAATTAAAGATTTATTGAAGTATAATGAGGTCTAAGATGAACGCTACTTTAAAATACTGGCTCAGGGAAATCGGGATCGTAGTAGTCTCAGCCCTGGTAATATTCATCCTTTTGCAAACTACGTTGATGAAAGCCGAAGTCATTGGCGAAAGCATGGAACCCAATCTCTACCGCGGCGAACAGGTTCTTATCAACAAGATGGCATACAATTTCGGTACTCCCGAACGTGGCGATATTATAGTTTTTGATCCGCCCGAAGAAACACGAGCCACCAACAACTATATAAAACGCGTCATCGGTTTGCCCGGTGAAATAATTACCATTAAAGAAGGAGAGGTTATAATAACCCATCCCGATGGATCGACTGCCACCCTCGACGAACCCTACATTGCCGAACTGCCTCTCTACAATTATGAAAGTCAGGTAATACCTGCGGGGCATTATTTTGTGATGGGAGACAACCGTAACAACAGCAGCGACTCGCGTGGCGGCTGGACCGTTCCGCTTGAATCTATTGTAGGAAAAGCATGGTTTTCTTTCTGGCCTTTCGACGAGTTCGGCGCTGCTCCGAATTACTCTTTTTCTGATTAGTTATGCCTAGCAATTCATATGCTGAAAATCTGTTTGCAGACGCGGGAGCTGTTTTAAAGGGGCATTTTCTGTTGACTTCAGGGCTTCATTCTCCCGTCTACTGGGAAAAGTTTCGCATTCTTCAATATCCTCAACATACATCCCGTCTTTGCCAGATGATTGCCGGCCATTTCAGCAACGATGATATAGAGGTAGTAGTCGGGCCTACCACCGGTGGCATTATCCTGGCATATGAAATTGCCCGGTTTATGGGTGTTCGAGGTATATTTGCCGAGAAAACAGGCGACGGTAAGCGTTCTCTTAAGCGCGGGTTTGAGATCAGGCCCGGAGAACGGGTTTTACTGGTTGACGATGTTCTCACCACCGGTAAATCCATACGCGAAGTAATTGAGGTTATATGCCAATCCCGAGGTCACCTGGCAGGTATCGGTGTTCTGGTGGACCGGTCGGAAAAAGATTTGCAGCTGGGTGCACCCTTATACAGCTGCATCAGGTCGGAGACGGTTACCTACCACCCGGAAAATTGCCCTCTGTGTAAATCGGGCATTCCACTGGTAAAACCGGGGAGCAGCGAGGTATAGTTTTGCCGCCTTTTCAAATGAAGGCTATCGGCACCATCCATTCTCCTTTTACCGTACCCAAGGGTGCTCCGATCCAGCCCATCGGTGCGCTCGGGATAAACGGTACCATAGAATTATTTCCGGAATACGTGGATGGCCTCAAAGACCTGGACGGTTTTTCTCATATTATTTTGCTTTACTATTTCCATCTGGCACCCGACAGGCCGATGGTCGTCACGCCTTATATGGAAGATAAACCCAGGGGCATATTTTCAGTAAGAATGCCCGGGCGGCCCAACCACATCGGTATCTCGGTGGTAAGGTTGAACTACATCGAAAACGACATCCTGCACATCGAGAACGTAGATATACTCGACGGTACCCCGCTTCTGGATATTAAACCGTACGTTACCAGATTCGATGTCCACGCAACCCAGAGTGAAGGCTGGCTTTCGACCATCTCAGACCTTGTATTGGATAAGAAATCCGATGGGCGATTCAGCTAAATCCGGGGGTAATTGATGCAGCCCGGCCTGGTACTTATTATCGCAGTCCTGTCGGCCCTGCTGTCTTTTTCAGTATGTTTCCTGTTGTTAAAATGGTGGTTCAGCCTCAAATATACCAGATGGCAATCGATCGAACGGGAATCGCTTGAAATCGAGCGTAAATCGATACGCAAACAGGCTATCACGCAGTCAAGAGCGGTACTCGGCGGCAGGTTTACCGAGCAGATGGCCCCGTATCTGCCTGAATTTCAATACGACCCCACCGAAGCCAGGTTTATCGGCAGCCCGGTAGATATGCTGGTTTTCCCCGGGCTGGCTCACGGGGAACCCAGGGAAATTATTATTATGGAGATAAAAAACGGGCCCTGTGCTCAACTCACTCCGGTTGAACGAAAAATTCAAAAACTTGTCGAAGAAGGAATGGTCCGCTGGGAACTTCTGGAACGTTCGCGAGAACAGCCACCGGAAGAGGATGATTTTCAATTTCAAATTTAAGCATTGCGGCTGCAATATGTTAAATTTTTTCTAACCTGGCGAAACTGAGTAAAAGCTTCTTTATTTTAACATTGTCATCATCGAAAGCAACTACCACTTCGTAATCATTGCCTGATGGTTTCAGGCTGACGACGATTCCTTCACCAAATTGAGGGTGGCGAACTTTACTACCCGTCTTCAATTCAGGTAAAGCCCCCCTGGTTAAATCTCCTGGTAATCCGGCGGGTGGCACTGGTTTGGCCGGATTTGGGCTTGAAATATAACTACCAGCCGGTTTGCCGGCATGGAAATGTGAATATGAAAGCCTATCGGACTGGGGCAGTGCCTTGCTTTCTAACAATCCGTCCGGGATATCTTGCAGAAATCTTGAAGGCGAATTTGCCTGAGTGGTACCCATCAACATTCTCTTGTGCGCCCGGCACAGGTATACTCTGTTTTTTGCCCGGGTTATACCCACGTAGCAAAGCCTTCTTTCCTCTTCCATTTGCGCCGGGTCGTCCATCGAGCGATAATGCGGCAACAGGTTTTCTTCGAGGCCGACAATGAATACAACCGGAAACTCCAACCCTTTTGCCTGATGCAGGGTAATCAGGTTTACGGCGTCATTGCTGTCGTTCAAGCCGTCTATATCGGACACCAGCGAAATTGACTCGAGGAAAGCCGCCAGGCCTTCTTGCGGCGCAAGATCCCTGTACGGTTGGGCAACGCTTTTCAGTTCTTCGACATTCTGCCACCGGTCTTCACCGTCGGGCTGGTTAAGCAAATGCTGTTTGTACTGGATGCCGCCGACTATGTGTTCATAGAATTCGATAAGTTTCATTTCCCTGGAGCAGGCAATAAGATGCTGCAGAAAAAGGCCGAAGGCAGCCAGCAATTTAGCGCTCCTGGGTGTAAAATCTGACGAAAGTTGTTGTTCGGTCCGGGCTGCCAGCCATATCAGGGCCTGGCCTTCGCTTACACCCTGCGAACACGCAAACCTGTTGAGTTCTTCCAGGGTCTGTTTACCGATACCCCTTGGTGGAATGTTGATAATTCGCAGCAGGCTTATTGAATCGTCGATGTTGTGGGCTACCTTGAAATACGCCAGGATATCTTTTACTTCGCGCCTCTCGTAATACTTGGTGCCGGCAGCCAGTTTGTATGCAATGCCGTAGCGTATAAAAGCCTCTTCCAGTGCGCGGGACTGGGCGTTGGTCCGATAAAGTATCGCTATATCACCCGGTTTAACAGCTTTTTTATCGGTAAGTGCGCTGATTTCCTTGATAACCATGCGGGCTTCTTCCTGCTGATCATATGCTTCAAATAACGACAACTTGGGACCGGATTCGTTTTCTGTCCAGAGCCGCTTGGGTTTACGGGCCCGGTTACCGGCTATTACATGGTCTGCTGCCTGAAGAATGTGCTGTGTAGAGCGGTAATTCTGTTCCAGGTAGATGGTTTCAGCGTCCGGGTAGTCCTTTTCGAAATTCAGAATATTTCTGATATCTGCGGAACGCCATGAATAAATGGACTGGTCCGGATCGCCGACCACGCATATATTCCGGTGACGGGCGGAAAGCAGTTTTACCAGTTCGTACTGCACCATATTGGTGTCCTGAAACTCGTCGACCAGGATGTGCTGGTAGCGGTTCTGGTATCGATTTAAAACTTCTTCATTTGATTTTAAATATTTAACGGTTTTGGAGAGAAGGTCGTCAAAATCAAGAGCATTGTTCTGGTTCAATAACTGTTGATAACGTTCGTATACTCTGGATACGATCTCTTCGTAATGGCTGAGGGCTCTTTGGGAATATTCCAAAGGGCCAAGCATTTCGCTTTTGGCGGAGCTGATTACCGAAAGCACAGGCCCTGGTGGGTAATTCTTGGGGTCCAAACCGTTAAGCTTTATGGCTTCCTTCACCAGTTTTAACTGGTCATCTCCATCGTAAATGGTAAAATTGGCATTGATGCCCAGGCTGTCAGCCTCTTTTCTGAGAATACGCACGCATATTGCATGAAAGGTGCCTATGGTCAGTTCTTTAACCGAACCGCTGATGAGATCGGTCAAGCGGTCGATCATTTCTCTGGCAGCCTTGTTGGTAAAAGTTACTGCCAGGATATGGTATGGCCTGATTCCAACAGTCTTTACAAGGTAGCATATCCGCTGGGTTATGACCCTGGTCTTGCCGCTTCCCGGCCCTGCGAGAATCAGGACCGGACCGGTTACACTTTCTACTGCTTTTTTTTGGGGCGGATTCAAGTTGGCGTGAGGATTATTTTGGTTCATTTTATAATTATAACATTTGAAGCCGTACCGGTTCATTTGAGCCTGTTTTGTTCTGTGTGTTTAAAATTTGTCTGTAATATTCTTGCATTAACAGTTTTGAAAGTGATATACTTGCGACGATAAAAGAATAACACACCTTTAAGCCAGTCCCGTGAGGCCGGCAAGGGAGATAAGTTAGCATAGCGCGCGCTTTTTAGCCTCTTGCCAGCCGGCAGGAGGTTTTTTTGTGGAAAAAGTAATAGTGTTAAGCCAGGAGGATATCCGGCGGACTCTCGGCCGAATGGCTCACGAAATCATTGAAACCAACAGGAATCTTTCGGAAATAATTATGATGGGTATGCGCACCAGGGGCGTCCCGCTGGCTGAGCGCCTGGCGGCAAATATTTATGCTTACGAAGCAGCACAAATTTCTGTCGGAGTTCTTGATTTCAGCCTTTACCGTGATGATCTCGGTTCAAGAGACCTGCAGCCGGTTGTCAAAAGTACTTCCATGCCGTCAGGTATTGATGGAAAAGTTGTAGTCCTGGTTGACGACGTCCTGTTTACCGGCCGCAGTGCCAGAGCCGCCATGGATGCCCTTATCGATCTGGGGAGGCCATCGGCTGTAAAGCTGGCTGTCCTGGTGGACAGGGGACATCGGGAACTTCCCATAAGGGCTGATTATGTAGGGAAAAATATTCCCAGTTCAAAAGAAGAAGAGGTTCAGGTTAAACTGACCGAAACCGACGGGCTGGATGAAGTATCCATATATAGAAAAGGTGAAACTGGTAAAAACCGATGATAGAAAACAATTCCCAGCCGGCAAGCCAGACGGAGGCAATTTCCTGGACCAGGAGACACCTCCTGGACATTGACGAATTTTCTACCGCCGAGTTCGACCTTGTAATGAAAACAGCCCGTGTAATGGAGGACATCCTGTCCCGGCCGATAAAAAAAGTACCTGCCTTAAGGGGCAAAACGATTGCCACCCTGTTTTACGAACCCAGCACCCGCACCCGCAGTTCTTTTGAACTGGCAGCTAAAAACCTCAGCGCCGACGTGGTAAATCTGGCAGCCTCATCCTCCAGTGTCGTAAAAGGCGAAAGCCTGATCGACACCCTGTATACTCTAGAAGCCATGGGAGTCGAAATCGTGATAATGCGGCATCCCCTGGCCGGAGCAAGCCACTTGGCTGCCCGTTACGCCCGATCATCCATCATTAACGCCGGCGATGGCGCCCATGCCCATCCGACACAGGCATTGCTGGATATGTACACGATTTTAAAACACAAGCCGAATATCGCAGGATTAAAAATTGTTATCCTGGGTGACAGCCGTCACAGCCGGGTTGCCCGATCTAATATATGGGGGTTTACTGCCATGGGCGCCAGTGTTACGTTATGCGGACCGCGGTCCCTGCTGCCTGTTGGCCTGACATCCCGGAATACGGTTTACTCGAGTGTGAAGCTCGAGACTGACATCCTGCGGGCTCTGGATGGAGCTGATGTAGTAATGGCTTTACGCATGCAAAAAGAACGCCAGGCTGCCGGTTTGTTACCTGACATCCGCGAATACGTAACTCAATTTCGCCTGACGCCCGAAAGACTGGATACTGCCAAGTCTGACGTTCTGGTTATGCACCCCGGACCGGTAAATGAAGACATTGAAATAAGCACCGAGGTAGCCGCCGGTCCGCATTCGGTAATCAGGGAGCAGGTATCCAACGGCCTGGCTGTACGGATGGCGGTGTTATATTTGATAACCGGCGGTAATAAAAAATGAAAACAGGTATTTTAATCAAAAACGGCAGGCTTATCGATCCGGCAGGTTCTATTGACAGACAGGCCGACGTGCTGATCAGGGACGGGGTGATATCAGAAATAGACGGAAGGGGAATGATACCCGAAACCGGCCTGGATAAAGTGTTCAATGCCGAAGGCATGATCGTGTGCCCGGGACTTATTGATTTACACTGCCATCTCCGTGAGCCCGGCCAGGAGGATAAGGAAACTATTAAAACCGGTTCCGAAGCCGCAGCCAAAGGCGGTTTTACGACTGTTTGCTGCATGCCCAATACGGTACCTCCTGTTGATAATGCCGCCTCTGTCAGTTATGTAAATGAAGTTGCTGCACGGGAAGGCGCTATCAGGATTCTGCCCATTGGCTGTATCACCAGGAACAGAAGAGGAGAGGAACTGTCTCCCATGTATGAACTGGCCGAAGCTGGCGTAATGGGTTTCAGCGATGACGGTTCTCCCGTTGTCAATACTTCCGTAATGCTGCGGGCGATGCAGTATGCCGGACCTCTCGGTCTTCCGATTATAGATCACTGTGAAGACCTGACCCTGTCCGGCAGCGGATTGATGAACGAAGGTGACCTTGCCAACATTCTTGGTCTGCCCGGCATTCCGTCTGCTGCTGAAGAAATAATGGTCGCCAGGGATATCCTGCTGGCTAAAAATACCGGCATTCACATTCATCTTGCCCACATTTCAACAAAATTCAGTGTCGAGCTGGTACGTTTTGCCAAACAACATGGCATCAACATTACCGCTGAAGTAACACCGCACCATTTGACACTGACCGAAAAGGCGGTGGGTGGATATAATACCAATGCAAAAGTCAATCCTCCGCTACGGCGCGAGGAAGATATCCAGGCTCTTGTCGAAGGCCTGGTGGATGGCACTATCGATTTGATTGCAACCGATCACGCTCCTCACACAATTACTGAAAAAGAACAGGAGTTTGCTCTAGCCCCTGCCGGCATAAGCGGTTTCGAAACGGCTCTGGCCTCTGTTCTGAGCCTGGTCCACCAGGGAACAATTGAGATGAACAGGCTTATCGAGGCCGTGACTGTTGCCCCCGCCGCAATGCTAAAGGGCAGGTTCGGCAAACTGGGCGCCGTTGCGCCCGGTTATTCAGGCGATATCACCGTGTTCGACCCGGACCGGGAATGGCGGGTTGATGCTGCCGGGTTTGTCTCGCGTGGAAAGAATACACCCCTGAATGGTACGACCTTGAAGGGCCGGGTAATGATAACCATTAGCCGCGGCGATATTGCCTATATGCTTGAACCCGCTTAATATGCAACCGATTCGTAATAAAGGAAAACAAATGGAGAAAAAAGCAATACTGGTTCTGGAAGACGGTTCCGTTTACGAGGGTTATAATTTCGGTTCAGCCGATGACGGTGTGGGTGAAGTTGTATTCAATACCTCTATGACCGGTTACCAGGAAATCCTTACTGACCCTTCGTATGCCGGGCAAATCGTGATACCGACATACCCCCTGATAGGTAATTATGGTATCAACGATTTAGATATCGAATCTTCGCGCATCCAGGTCAGCGGTTTTGTTGTCCGGGAAGCCTGCAGCCAGCCGAGCCATTATATGGCCTGCCAAACGCTTGATGAATATCTGGCCGCCGGCTGCACACCGGGAATATATGGACTCGATACCCGATCCATAACCCGGAAACTACGCGATAAAGGTGTCATGATGGGCATCATTTCAACCCGTTTAAACCCGGCTGAGGCACTTGACACTCTAAAGAACTCGCCAAGATACGAGCAGCAGGAATTTATCAGCAAAGTCGGCACTTCCTGTCCATACGACTGGCCCGGGAACCAGTTTCCTGAAGAAAGCTTGCGCATCCTGGTTCTCGATTGCGGAATGAAGTATTCCATCCTTCGCATAATGTCAAAACTGGGTGTTAAAATGAGTGTTATCCCCTACCATTTAAGCCCGATGCAGATAATGAGCCTCAAGCCCGACGGGATCATTTTATCGCCCGGTCCGGGAAATCCGCAGTTAATGGATGAAATTGTATATACGGTTAAAGAACTTGCGGATAAGATTCCCTTGATGGGAATCTGTCTGGGCAACCAGTTGATTGCCAGGGCTTTCGGAGCCAGCACGTATAAAATGAAATTCGGTCACCGCGGGGGCAACCAGCCGGTACTTGAACTGGAAAACGGCCAGGTGCATATCACTGCCCAGAATCACGGTTTCGCCGTCGACCCCGACGGTTTGACTGACGGTCTCGAAGTCAGTTTTGTAAATGTCAATGATGGAACGGTGGAAGGGCTGTCGCACAGGGAATTGCCGGTGTTTTCCGTTCAATATCATTCGGAGGCTTCTCCGGGTCCGCTGGACAGCACCTATCTTTTTAACAAATTTGTGGCGATGATTTATGCCGGAAAAAAAATATAAACAGGCTGTAACCCGTTAATCCGGTCAGGCAGCCTTTTTTCGAATTATTAAGGAGTTGATTAGAACAATGCCTGAAAAGCCAAATAAAGTCCTCATCATAGGTTCCGGGCCAATTGTAATAGGACAGGCTGCGGAGTTTGACTACGCCGGCACGCAGGCTTGCAAAGCCATGCGTGAAGAAGGCATAACCTCCGTTTTGATTAATTCTAATCCGGCAACCATTATGACTGACGAAGATATTGCCGATATCGTGTATATTGAACCCTTGACTGTCGAAGTAATAACACGGGTTATCGAAAGGGAACGGCCGGATGGCCTTTTACCGACACTGGGTGGTCAGACCGGCCTTAACCTGGCGATGGAACTGGCTGATCTCGGAATTCTGGAAAAATACAACGTCAAGGTTCTGGGCACTCCCATAAGCGCCATTAGAAAAGGGGAGGACCGGGAACTATTCAAAAAAATGCTGGTGGAAATCGGAGAACCGGTACCGCCTTCCGCCATTGTCACCAACATTGAGCAGGTAAGAAAGGTCGCCGAAGAAATCGGCCTGCCGGTAGTAATACGTCCGGCCTATACACTGGGTGGGACCGGCGGTGGTTTCGCCCAGACCTGGGAAGAACTGGACAACGTCGCCTTTTCCGGGCTGGCAGCCAGCCCGATACACCAGGTGCTGGTTGAAGCTTCCGTCAAAGGCTGGAAGGAAATAGAATATGAAGTAATGCGGGACGGCGCCAACAACTGCATCACCATTTGCAACATGGAAAATGTCGACCCGATGGGAGTTCACACCGGAGACAGTATCGTCGTCGCCCCGTCGCAGACTCTGACCAACAAAGAGTACCAGATGCTTCGGACAGCCAGCCTCAAGATAATCCGGGCTCTTGGCGTTGAAGGTGGCTGCAATATTCAGATGGCTTTGGATCCCGCCAGCAGTCAATATTATGTAATTGAAGTCAATCCGCGGTTAAGCCGCTCCTCGGCGTTAGCCAGCAAAGCAACCGGTTACCCTATTGCTCGCGTGGCGGCCAAAATTGCCATCGGCAAACGTCTTGATGAAATACCCAATGCGGTAACCGGTAAAACAATGGCTTCCTTCGAGCCCACCCTTGATTATATTGTGGTAAAAATTCCCAGGTGGCCTTTCGACAAATTCGCCAGCGGGGACCGTTTGATAGGCACCCAAATGAAAGCTACCGGAGAGGTCATGGCGATCGACCGCACTTTCGAAGGGGCATTACAGAAAGCTGTCAGGAGTCTTGAATTCGGCAAAAAAACCCTTCTCTGGGAAGACCCCGAGTGGGGCAGCCTGGATGACATCACCTCCGGCACCCTGAAGCCTACCGACCTTCGATTGTGGGCCTTGATGGCTTGCATTCGCAGGAACGTGAAAATAGATTATATTTATCAGTCCACCGGCATAGACATGTGGTTTTTACAGAAACTCAAAAATATTGTAAACATGGAAAAAAGGCTGCTGGCTGAACCTCTCAAGCCTGAACTGCTGCTCGAAGCCAAGCGCGTGGGCTTTTCTGACGAGCAGATAGCTACTCTGGCTGACCGTCTGCCCGAACAGGTACGCCAACTCAGAAAGGAATGGAATACGCTGCCGGTATTCAAAATGGTAGATACATGCGCCGCTGAATTCGATGCCGAGACAACTTATTTTTATTCGACCTATGAAGTTGAAAACGAAGCTGCCCCCGATGATACGAAGAAAGCCGTCGTGATCGGCAGTGGGCCGATAAGAATAGGCCAGGGTATCGAGTTCGATTATTGCAGCGTGCATTCGGCGTGGGCACTTCAATCCAGTGGCTACCAGAGTATCATGATAAATTCCAACCCGGAAACGGTATCGACAGATTTCGACACATCCGACAGGCTTTATTTCGAAGCTCTAGACGAAGAAAGTGTACGCGACATTCTGGAAAATGAGTCTTCCAACAAATCAGAATTTAATTCGCCCGGTGTTATTGTGCAGTTTGGAGGGCAAACCGCAATTAACCTGGCTGAACCCTTAACCCGCAAAGGTTTCACCCTGCTGGGTTCGGATTTCGAGAGTATCGATCTTGCCGAAGATAGAAAGCGGTTCGAACAATTCTTAAGTGCCCTGGGCATACCCCAGGCTCCGGGTTCAGCGGTAACGGCGGTCGAAGATGCTTTAAAGGTAGCAGATATCATCGGCTATCCTGTACTGGTAAGGCCGAGCTATGTTCTGGGGGGCAGGGCGATGGAAATCGTCCACAGCGCCAGCGAACTTGTGCGGTACATGAAAATGGCAGTTGACCTGCAAACCGGCCATCCGGTTTTGATCGATAAATATTTGATGGGCCGTGAACTTGAAATCGATGCCGTTTGTGATGGCGAAGATGTTTTCATTCCGGGTGTCATGGAGCACATTGAACGAGCCGGAGTGCACAGCGGAGATTCGATGGCGGTTTACCCCAGCATCAATTTGTCCCGATCTGAAATAGAACGCGTGGTAGATTATTCGATTCGTGTGGGCCGGGGTTTGAAAATCAAAGGTTTGATGAATATCCAGTTTGTAATCAGCCGCAAATCTCCCGGTGGTGAAACCGGGGTGTATATCCTGGAGGTCAATCCCCGTGCGTCCCGTACCATTCCGTTCATATCCAAGGTCACCGGAGTACCGATGGTAGACCTGGCTACCAGGGTGATGCTGGGTATCAGCCTTAAAGACCAGGGGTACAACACCGGGTTGTTACCGCCCAAAAAACTTGTAGCCATAAAAGCGCCGGTATTTTCGATGTCGAAACTGGCTGGAGTCGATACATTCCTGGGCCCGGAAATGAAAAGCACCGGAGAAGTAATGGGCATCGACATAAGTTTCGACGCTGCTCTGGCCAAGGCGCTGGTTGCTTCAGGGATGATGTTGCCCGACAGCGGGTCACTGCTGCTGAGTATTGCCGATCGCGATAAGGCTGAAGCCTTGTCCATCATACGCGACCTGGACACTCTCGGCTACCGCCTTTACGCTACCGAAGGTACCGCCGCCATGATCGAAGCCGCCGGGATGAAAGTCAAAATGATCAGCAAAAAACTCGGCGAGGGCCACCCGAACATACTGGATATAATTCGCGATGGTACCGTGTCAGCGGTCATCAATACCATAACCGGTGGCGCAGCAGCGCTACGGGATGGATTCCACATCAGGCGGAGTGCGGTTGAGAGGCGTCTGCCCTGCTTTACCTCGCTTGACACCGCCAGAGCGGCAGTTGAAGCCTTAAAATGCGGCCACCGGCTGTATAACGTTTGGTCGGTAGCTGAATACAGGGATTATCAGGGACAACAATGAAGTCCCCCATTATTCCGCAGGCAGCCCGAATCGTATCCAATGATGAACTGCACGACGGTACATGGCTCTGCTGGCTGGATGCGCCATTTATCGCCGGTTGTGCTCAACCAGGCGAGTTCGTCATGGTCAGCTGCGGCGATGATACTGTTCTGCGGCGTCCGCTGGCCGTTCACCAGGCAGATATTGAAACCGGCCATATTGCACTGCTTTATAAACGGGTAGGCAAAGGCACCCGGTGGCTTTCCGGGTGTAAAACCGGGGAGACGGTTAATATTTTGGGGCCACTGGGAAGCGGTTTCAAATTTGCCCCAGGTGCCAGGAATATGTTGCTGGTTGCCGGAGGGCTCGGTATTGCGCCTATCAGGTTTCTGGCCCAAAGAGGATTGGAGTCAGGCAAGTCAGTTATTTTGTTACAGGGAGCGCCAAACGCCGGCTGTTTATACCCGTCAGATCTTTTGCCCGTAAACATAAAATGCCATGTTGCCACCGAGGACGGGTCAGGCGGCTCACATTGTCTGGTAACCGGTATACTGCCGGAATATATTGGCTGGGCCGATCAATTGTTTGCCTGCGGACCGGTGAATATGTATCATCCGATTGCACGGCAGAACAGGCTGCTTTTTCGCACAAAACCCTTTTCGATATCACTCGAAGAGCGCATGGGCTGCGGTTTCGGAGCCTGTTACGGCTGTTCCATAAAAACCCGCTTCGGTATGCAGAAGGTTTGTAAGGAAGGCCCGGTTTTCGATTATGATACAGTTTTATGGGATGAGTTCGTATAAACCATGACTTCTTCCCTTATGACAATTTCAATTCAAACCAGGGGAAACTTCGACCTGGTAGACATCACCAGCCAGGTCAATAGCTGCATCGGCGATCCGTATTTTAACGAAGGCCTAGTAACGATTTTGGTGACCGGTTCTACAGCCGGATTGATGCTCATGGAGTATGAACCCGGGCTGGTCCAGGATTTTAAAAATGCCTTTCAGCGAATTTCACCTGCTGATATCGAGTACCTGCATAATCAAAGATGGGCAGATGGAAATGGCCATTCGCATGTCCGGGCGTCCATATTGGGACAATCTTTGACCATTCCGCTCAGCTCGGGAAAATTGACACTTGGAACCTGGCAGCAGATTGTGCTTGTAGATTTCGACAACCGGCCCCGGCAGCGCCAGGTTTATGTAAAATACTTGCAGGGCTGATCAGGCTTTTCTGCCGATCAGTGCCAGAAATTCGGCGCGTGATGCGGGCTGCTTTCGCAGTATCCCTCTGAGAGCGGAGGTAATAACGCTCGAACCGGGTTTTTTTATGCCTCTCATGGTCATGCACATATGTTCGGCTTCGATTACAACGGCGACTCCTTCTGCCCTGAGGCCTTTTTCAATGGTGTCGGCTATTTCAGTAGCCATGCGTTCCTGTATCTGCGGGCGCTTGGCAATAATTTCGACAACCCTTGCCAGTTTGCTTATGCCGACGACACGGCCTTCGGCGTCCGGTATATATCCTATGTGCACTACCCCGTAAAACGGCAGAAAATGATGTTCGCACATCGAATAAAAGGGGATGTCTTTCAATATTACCATCTCCCTGTGCCCAATCTCGTATCCAACCCTGAGCTCTTCGGCAGGGTCCTGGTCCATCCCGCAGAACAGTTCCTCGTACATATCGGCAAAACGCCTCGGAGTATCAATTAACCCTTCCCTGCCGGGGTCATCACCGATAGCGCCTATTATTTCTAGTACTGCTTTTTTGATTGTCTCTTTATCCATTGATGTTCTTCTTTGCAATTAGATTTTCTGCTGTTTCCCTGCGGTCCAGGTGGATTATTTCAAAACCATTGATTTTGACATACCTGTCTGAACCCATATATAAAACGGGTTGTAAACAATTCAAATCGAGCTGCCCTTTTTCGGTGAATGCTTCCGGCGCTTGATGAACAGCTACCACTCTGCCGATAAACAGGGTATGATCCCCGTAAACCTTCTGGTCTTCCAGAAGACATTCGAAAGCAACGTACGCTGCCGAAAGAACCGGTACGTCAGTAATGAGAGATGTTTCCTTTTCAAGCTGAAAGGCATCGAATTTTTCCAGATGTTTTCCGGAGGGGCCCCCGGTTGCCGCCACCAGTTCAGCATGAGTAAAGGGCATAAAATTGACACCGAACTGCCCGCTGGCGGTTATTAAGGAATGTGAATGCTTGGAGGGAGCTATCCCCACCCCGTAGAGCGGTGGATCCCCGCTCAAGGGCATATGCCAGGCAACGGCCATAGCGTTGTCTTTGCCCTGGTAACGTGCAGTAACTATGGTAGCCTGGCAGGGAAAGAAGTAAGAAAACTTACCGATTTCTGTTTTGCCAATTTTTTTCATTATGTGTTCCTGTGGTAAGAATTACGCCCATCCAAGCGCTTTTTCGACAGCTCCGATGTCGGGGGGAACCGGTTCCAGGACCGGTGCTTGCCGTATTGCCAGATCGACATCCTTCAGTCCGTTGCCGGTAACGATACATACAACCTGACGTTCAGAAAAATCATAACCGGCATTGCTGAGTTTAATCAACCCGGCCAGCGGCGCTGCCGATGCGGGTTCACCGAAGATGCCTTCTTTCGAAGCCATCAATTTCCATGCGTCTATAATTTCTGCATCGCTGACTTTATCGATGATCCCGCCGGATTCGTCCCTGGCATCGACGGCTTTTTGCCAGCTTGCCGGATTGCCTATGCGTATGGCTGTTGCAACGGTCTCGGGTTTTTCAACCGGATTATTGTTGACGATAGGAGCAGAGCCTTCTGCCTGAAAACCCATCATCCTGGGCCTGCAGCTTGCCATGCCCATATCGAAATATTCCCTGAAGCCTTTCCAGTATGCGGTGATATTGCCGGCGTTGCCAACCGGAATAAAAACATAGTCCGGAGCACCGCCAAGCTCATCGACTATTTCGAAGGCAGCTGTTTTTTGCCCTTCAATCCGGTTCGGATTGATGGAATTGACCAGTTCAACCGGATGCACCCGGCTGATTTGCCTGACCAGCTGTAGAGCCTGGTCGAAGTTGCCGTCAATAGCCAGAATTCTGGCTCCGTATATGATAGCCTGTGCCAGTTTGCCGAGTGCTATTTTGCCGCCGGGTATCAGAATAATGGACTCAAGACCCATACTGCGGGCATATGCGGTTGCAGAAGCGGAGGTATTGCCTGTAGAAGCACAAATTACCGCCTTGTTGCCTCCTTCTATGGCTTTGGCAATGGCAACTACCATTCCCCTGTCTTTGAACGAGCCGGTCGGGTTGCATCCTTCAAGCTTGAAGTACAGTTCTTTTACGCGCAGTTCTTGTTCGAGTCTTTTCGACCTGACCAGGGGGGTCCCGCCTTCTCCAAGAGAAAACATGGGAGTTTTATCATTAACCGGCAGATGGCTGGTATATTTGTACAGCAAGCCGTTTTTCATGGTATTTACTGCTCCTCAACCCTTATCACGTTGTTAATCTCTTTTACCACATCAAGCCGGCCCAGTTCATCGATAGCGGTTGAAACCGAATGGCCTGGCGCCGGATGTGTCATTATTACAATTTCGGCCGTACGTGATAGAGCATTGGTCTCCTTTTGTATAACAGAAGAAATAGATATAGAATTTTCACCCAGTATCCTGGCAATTGAAGCAAGCACTCCGGAACTGTCCAGGATGGTAAGCCGCATGTAATACCGGGTGATTATTTCGTTTATTTTCTTGAGGGTTTTATTTGCGTTTATCAATCCGGCCTGGCAATCGGAACCGGATTGTATGTTCCTGACCGAGCGCAGTACATCGGCGATTACGGCGCTTGAGGTAGGCAAAGGGCCGGCGCCCTGACCCGAAAGGATAACCCGGCCGACCAGGTCGCCTTCTATACTGACGGCATTGAACACTCCGTTAATGCTGGCGAGTGGAGCATCGGATCTGATCAGTGCCGGATGCACCCGGGCTTCGACCGTGCCGTCGCATTGCCTGGCAATCGCCAGCAGCTTCAATGTATAGCCAAGTTCCCGGGCGTATTTGAAATCCCGTGCTTCCAGCCCTGATATACCTTCATGATATACGTCGCAGGGATGCAGCCGGCATTGAAAGGCCAGGGTAGCCATAATTGCCAGTTTATAGGCTGCATCTATGCTCTCGATATCATTGGCCGGATTAGCTTCGGCATACCCCAGTTCCTGGGCTTGTCTCAAAGCAGCATCGAAATCGATGCCATCCTGGCTCATCCTGGTAAGAATGTAGTTTGTGGTACCGTTGATAATAGCATGAATACTCTTAATATAATTGGCTTTGAGTTCATGCTCCAGCACGGCAACCAGGGGAATGCCTCCGCCGACACTGGCTTCATAATACAGGCAGACACCATTTCGACGGGCGGTTTCCTTTAATTCCGTTCCATGTTTGGCTACAACTTCTTTGTTGGCGGTTACAACGTGTTTGCCTTTTTCCAGTGCTTTTTTAATATAGTTGCAGGCCGGTTGTTCTCCACCGATTAACTCTATTACGATTTTAATTGAATCATCGTTAAAAAAAGAATCGTCATCGGTAGTAAACAGTTCCTTCGGCAACGTCCCCGCCAGCGGTTTTTCCAGGTCGGCAGGCAGCACTTTTATCTTGTGAAGCTGCAGGGAAGCCCCCGCCTGCCGGCAAAGTTCACCTTGCCTGTCGATCAATACTCGGGCTACCTGGCCTCCGATTACTCCCAGTCCCAGCAGTCCGATTTTCAACTGTTCTTCCAACGAGCGACCGCCTTTCTAATCCAGCACCATCTCTACAGCGTAGTCTTTTTTGGTCTGGTCAAGATAGTTGTTGACTTCGTTATCAGGATTATCTTCGATTTCTTCAAGCCAGCTTCTCAGCGCCTGGTAAGCAAGTATGTCAGCATCATCTTCAGATATAGCGCTGTTTTCGATGCGCTTTATGTCGTATAACCACCAGCCGCCTTCGGTTGATTGTTCAACATCTTTCACCGGCTGGCTGACAACTCCGGAAGGATTTTCACTCTCAAAAACGTATTCGTCGAAGGCGTTGCTTATATCCCCTTGGGTGAACCAGTCCAGTTCCGCACCTCCATCTTCATCCCACATTATGGAGTATTCTTCGGCAAGCGCATCAAAATCACCACCACTGTCAAGCAAGGCTTTGACCTCGAGGGCTTCTGCTTCACTGGAAAGCAGCATCACTCTGGCTCTTGCCTGCTCGGTCTCATTCTCAACGCGCCTTTCCAGTATTTCGATAAGCCAGTATCCAACGTTTTTGTTTTTGGCTTCCTCGTATTTTGTTCCCAGGCCTGTCTGTCCTTCGAAAACAGCGTCTTCCAGAATCTGGCTGCCAGCCAGTTCAACGATAATGCCCTCCGGGTGAAAACCCAGCTTGCCGGAATTATTTTCGGTATAATCATCCAGCGACAGTTCAGCGGCTATGGCCTCGAACGATTCACCTTGTTCCAGTCTTTCTTTTATTACTTCAGCCTGGTATTCACTCTCCAGAAATATTGCATAAACTTCACGGTGTTCTGTGTTGTCCGGAAGCTGGGATTTGAAGTATTCCTCGATCAGTTTCTGCTGCAGAAGGACGTTGCGGGTGTAATCCCGAATGGCGGAGTTTTTATCGCCGGTATAGTTTTTCAGAGCATCTTCGATTTCGGTGTCGCTTACGGTGTAACCCAGGTCTTCGGCATACTGACGGGTTAGCTCGGCCCTTATTATGGAATTGGCTACAGGGTCGACAAAATACGGGATAATGTTTTCAGACTGGCCCTGTGTCTGATATTCAAGTGAATCTACCAGATACCTCATTTTATAACTGGTCCCGTTAACTTCGAGAATGACTTCGCTCATGGGTTTTACCTTTGGAATATACCATTGAAAATACAGCCCCAGAACGACAAATATTACAGCCGCGGCAACCGTCGCTATGGCTGAAAACAATATGATTCTTTGCCGTCGTTTTTGTTTCTGAAGATTGGACAAGTGACGCCTGGTAGGTTTGTATTCCTGCCGGGTAGATTTTTTCTTAGACAAATTATACCGCCTTGTATTTGTAATAAAGCGCTAAACTTAATATTTATAACGTAAAATCGCCACCATAAGCAAATCACCGGTATGGAAACATCCTATTTTCGAGAGGTTAAAATAATTTCCCTTTCTATGAAATCGGCAATAGCCGGAATGTCGTCAATATTCAACACGCATTTGTGTGTTATAAGCTGTTCCTGGCTGGCAAAGGCAATTACGTTTTCGCTTTCATCAAGCAGCGGCATTCCGATGCGGTGTACTTCGATTTTTGGAAATCCGGAGTGCTTGAAGCCCTCGGCTATGATAATATCATATTCCTGCCCCAATAAGCCGGCAACGCTGTTTGCATCGGGTATCGAGTTCGACTTGCGTATTACCACTACGCTGTCATGTGTTTTCAGGACCGTTGCCATGCTGCCGGCTTCGATATGTCTCCAGGAATCTTTGCCCTTTGAGTCAAAGGTAGGCTGACGGTGGCTGTCCTTCATAGTGGCCACCCTGTAACCCCGTCCGGCCAGTTCACGAACCAGTCTGGTGACCAGTGTCGTTTTACCTGAGTTGGAACGCCCTACAATCGCAACAATCGGCTGCAAAAGTATCCTCCCTGTAAAGGCCTGTTTATGGTACAGTATGCCTGTGGTTAGTCAAATTATATTCAGATATTATATACTTAATAAATTATAATTGCTCGTAAATTGAATCAATGCAGCTATGAAAGCCCTTATTTTAATCGGTGGATACGGTACCCGGCTTGAACCACTCACTGTTGCTACTCCCAAAAGCATGGTGCCGGTGATTAACCGCCCTTTCCTGGAGTGGGTGGTAAAACGTTTGAGTGCCAGCGGCATAGAACAAATCGTACTGTCTCTCGGTCATCTTCCCGGTTTGATCCTGGATTATTTCGGCAGTGGCAAAAAATACGGGGTCGAAATTAAATACGTCGTAGAGGACACTCCCCTGGGCACCGGCGGCGGGATAAAAAATGCCAGCCGCTACCTCAACGAAACATTCCTGGTTATCAACGGCGATGTTTTTACCGATATAGATTTGGTATCAATGATGCAACATCACCGGAAAAAACAGGCACTGGCAACGATTGCGTTAATACCCGTAGACGATCCCACCCGGTATGGAGTTATTGAGACCGCTGCCGATGGCAGAGTAAAACGTTTTCTGGAAAAACCTGCCGCCGCACAAATAACTACCAACCTTATTAATGCGGGCTTGATACTCATGGAGCCCCAACTGCTCGATTTTATACCCGAAAACACAAAATACAGCTACGAGAAAGAATTGTTTCCGTTGCTGCTTGAAATGAACAAACCTGTATTCGGATATGAAACCGCTGAATACTGGATAGACATGGGAACACCGTCCAGTTATTTTCAATTGCATCGGGACCTGCTAAGCGGCCGAAGCCGCCAATATATTCCGGTTAAAAAAGAACCGCTGTATGCCGATTCATCGGTTGCATACGCTCCCGGCGCCACATCTCGAGGCACAGTCGTGCTTGGGGAGGGATGCGTTATCGGGCCGGCAGCAAGCCTGCATGACTGTATTTTGTGGACAGATGTAACTATTGGAGCCCGCACCAGAATAATACAATCAATAATTGCCGCCGAATGCCGCATCGGAGACAACTGCGTTATCGAAGGCGCCGTGATCGGGCGGAAAACCGTAATAGGTCCTGACGTGAAAATAGGCAGCGGAAGCCTGATCTACCCCAACACAAGATTATTTTAAAAGCAACAGGTTAACAATCATGTTAAGAAGGAGAGAATTTGCATGCCTGAAATCAACCCCGAGTGCTCTCAGGCCTCCGGCCCTGAAAAAATATTTTCCTGGCCCTATCACCGGTATATGTCGATGTACCGGCACTCACTGGAGGATCCGGAATCATTCTGGGCTGGTGAAGCCAGAAAGCTAAACTGGGCTGAGCAATGGGACAAGGTGCTTGACTGGCAGCCACCTTACGCCAGATGGTTTGTCGGCGGTAAAATTAATGCCTCTTACCAGTGCCTTGACCGCCATGTCAAAACGTGGCGCCGTTCCAAAGTAGCCATATACTGGGAAGGCGAAAACGGAGAAACCCGGACGCTGAGTTATTCCACCCTCTTTCGTGAAGTCAACCAGTGCGCCGACGTTTTGTTGAAGCTGGGCGTAGAAAAGGGCGACAAAGTAGCCCTCTACCTGCCCATGATTACCGAACTACCGGTCTTTATGCTGGCTTGCGCCCGGATTGGCGCGGTGCATACGGTGGTGTTTTCCGATTTGAGCGCACAGTCGCTGGGTGACCGCATCAATGATTGCCAGGCCAAGGTAGTGGTTACCGCAGACGGGGGCTACCGCCGGGGCAAAATATTCAGACTCAAGGAAACAGCCGATGCTGCGGTAAGCAGCTGCCCTTCTATTGAGAAAGTACTCGTGGTCAAACGTACCGGAGAAAATGTCGCCATGGCCGAAGGCAGGGATTACTGGTACCGGGATCTGATCGACGAAGATGTTCATTTCGTAAATCCTGAAGCTGTCGAAGCGACGCATCCCCTGTATATTTTGTACACCTCGGGCACAACCGGCAAACCCAAGGGCGTGGTGCACTCCACCGGAGGTTACCTGGTTTTCAATCATTCCACATTCAAATGGATTTTCGACATTCGTGAAGACTCGGTTTTCTGGTGCACTGCCGACATCGGCTGGGTAACCGGGCACAGCTACGCTGTTTATGGACCGCTCTCGCATGGAGCTGCGATAGTGCTGTATGAAGGTTCTCCTGATTACCCCACAATCGACCGGTGGTGGGATATAATCGAAAAATACAGCGTTAACATTTTCTATACCTCCCCCACCGCGATCCGTATGTTTATGAAATATGGTGAAGAATATCCCGCCAGGCACAATCTTTCTTCCCTTGAGCTGCTGGCCAGCGTGGGAGAGCCCATCAGCCCGGAAGCCTGGTGCTGGTATTACAAACATATCGGTCAGGAAAAATGTCCCATAGTGGATACATGGTGGCAAACAGAAACCGGTGGTTTTATGATAGCTCCCTCGCCCGGCATCGAACCGATGCCGCTTAAACCCGGTTCGGCTACATTACCCCTTCCGGGTATCGACGTAGCTATCCTGGATGGTGATGGAAACGAACTCGGCATTAATCAAAAGGGATACCTGGTGATTAAAAAGCCCTGGCCCGGTATGCTGTTGAATATCTACGGGGATTCAGAATTATACGAGAAAAATTACTGGTCCCGTTTTCCGGGTGTTTATTATCCGGGTGACTACGCTATGCGTGATGAGGACGGATATTTCTGGCTGTATGGCAGGGCTGACGAGGTTCTTAAAGTTGCCGGCCACCGTATAGGGACTGCTGAAATTGAATCTTCGGTTGCCCAGCTTGACGAAATTAACGAAGCCGCCGTCGCCAGCCGTCCGGATGAAATCAAAGGCGAAGCCATAGTACTGTTTATCAGCCTTAAAGATGGCTGCCAACCTTCAGATGAACTGAAAAAGTCTATCGTCAGCCACATTCGCAAGAACATCGGGCCCATTGCATCGCCTGATGAAATATACTTCGTACAGAGCCTGCCCAAAACGCGCAGCGGTAAAATCATGCGCCGCGTTTTAAAGGCGGTTGCTTCCAATCAGGGACTGGGTGATCTGTCTACCATCGAAGACCAGGAATCGGTAAACGAAGTAAAAAAAGCCTATGAAGCGCTTAAAAGTTACACCGGTTAACAGGTATCGCAGGTGTTCTACCGGTAAATGACTCCGGGGAATAATAGTATTGCTGGTTATTGACTGAATGACGATTGGGATGGTTATATGCTGGAACGACTCGATAACATAGTTGCCCGCTACCGCGAACTCGAAGAAGAAATCGGTTCCCCGGATGTGGTTTCCAACCCTAAGAGACTTCAAGAGGTCGCTCAGGAACGCGCCGGACTGGAATCCCTGGTCGAAACGTATAATAACTATAAAGCGGTTGATGCCGAGCTGGATTCGCTTAGAGAAATGTTGAAAGAACCTCTCGGCGAAGATTTGAAAACTATGGCTCAGGACGAGATCGCTTTACTCGAACAGAAACTGGTGCAACTTGAACATGAGATCAAACTGGCGTTATTGCCCAAAGATCCCAACGATGAACGCAACATCATCATGGAGATTAGGGCCGGAACTGGTGGGGATGAAGCCGGGTTATTTGCCGCCAATTTGTACAGAATGTATACCAGATATGCTCAAATTAAAAACTGGGCGGTTGACATTGTCGACATTAACCAGACTACCATAGGCAGTATTAAGGAAGTAATCCTGGAAGTTAGAGGCAAAGGTGCCTATTCCCGGTTGAAGTATGAAAGCGGAGTCCACCGCGTTCAGCGCGTGCCTACAACGGAATCATCGGGCCGGATTCACACTTCTACTGCCACTGTAGCAGTGCTGCCCGAAGCCGAGGAAGTTGAAGTGGATATTAACCCTGATGAAATACGTACGGATATATTCCACTCCGGCGGTGCGGGTGGCCAGAACGTCAACAAGGTAGCCACAGCAGTGCGTATTACCCATTATCCCACCGGGATTGTGGTAACCTGTCAGGACGAACGCTCCCAGTTGAAAAACCGCACCAAGGCTATGGCCGTCTTGCGCGCCAAACTTCTGGACTTGGAAAGGCGGAGAACGGAATCGGAAATTTCTCAGCAGAGACGTTCTCAAGTAGGCACCGGTGAAAGAGTAGAAAAAATCCGTACCTACAACTATCCACAGGACCGGCTGACCGACCACCGCATAGGGTTATCGATACATAACCTTGAAAAAATCATGGAAGGCAACCTCGACGAACTGTTCGACACACTGGCGACAGAATTCCAGGCCCGGCAACTGGAGGAAGAACTTATTTGAAATTGATTGACGCCTTGAGAGAGGCCGAGCATCAATTACGCATTTCCCGGACCGATACACCGCTGATCGAAAGCGAAGTTCTAATACGCCACATATTAAAAATCAGCCGGTCCAGACTATATATGTCGCTTCAGGATCCTCTACCTGACCAGGAATGGACGCGCATTCAGAAGCTTATAAACCGGCGGTTGCAGGGAGAACCGGTGGCTTATATTACTGCAACCAAAGAATTCTATAACCTGCAACTGCACGTCGACAGTAGAGTGCTCATACCCAGGCCTGAAACGGAGATACTGGTAGACGAAGCTCTCAGCATAGCAGCCGGCGTTGAAAACCCGGCGATTTGTGATGTCGGAACCGGCAGCGGTGCTATTGCCGCTGCAATCGCGTATAACAACCCTAAGGCTGAAATATTTGCCATTGATTCCAGCCTAGAGTGCCTCGAGGTAGCGCGGGACAATATTCGGGCCCTTGGAGCGGGAGATCGTGTGGTATTATTGCATGGCAACCTCCTTGAACCCTTCGAAAAAAAAGCCGACGTTATTTGTGCCAATTTACCTTATGTAAAGCATAGCCAGATTGAAGATAATATGTATGAACCGGTAAGTTCTCTTGACGGGGGTGAAAATGGCCTCGAGGTCATTGAACAACTTGTACAACAGTACTTCCGGTATTTGAGCCCCGGCGGCAAATTACTGATTGAAATCGGAGACGGGCAGGAACCCGGTGTAAAAACACTCCTTAACCAATATACACCGGCGGCTGCAATATCGACCCGCATGGACCTGGCCGGCATCGTACGGTTAGTGACTGCCGGCCGGGAGTAAATAAAAAACCTGTTTTAGTGCTGTTTGCTTTCTTCTTTGTCCAGCTGAGCTTCTTCAGAAATCTTCTGGGCGATATGCACTGGAACCTCCTCGTAGTGGCTGAATTCCAGGCTGAACTTTCCCCGCCCCTGCGTTATCGACTTGAGGTCTATTGCGTATCTCTGCACCTCAGCCAGGGGTACAAGGGCTTCGATAATATTAGTATCCCCTTCCGGGGTTATACCATTAACTCTGGCGCGCTTGGTATTCAAATCCCCTACTACATCGCCGGTATAGTCTCCCGGGATAACGGCTTTCAATGTCATTATGGGTTCCAGCAGAACGGGACTGGCGGCGGCCATGCCTTTCTTGAAAGCCTGGGAGCCGGCAATTTTGAAGCAAATTTCCGAAGAATCTACCGGGTGGAAGCTTCCGTCATAAGCAGTAGCTCTCACATCGACTACCGGGCACCCGGCGATAACACCCTCCTTGAGTGCTTCTAGAACGCCCTTTTCCACAGCGGGCAGGTAGTTTTTCGGTATGGAGCCGCCCACAATGCGGGTAGCAAATTCATTACCGGTACTTCTGGGCAAGGGTTCAACTTCAAGCATTACATGCCCGTATTGGCCATGTCCCCCGGATTGCTTCTTGTGTTTGTGCTCCGCGGTTACCTTGTGCGTTACAGTTTCCTTGTAGGGCACCTTTGGTGTCTTCAAATCCACCCCGACACCGAATTTGCGGTGCATTCTTTCGGCAGCTACGTCCAGCTGGGTATCGCCGGTCCCCGAAAGTATAGTTTCTCCGGTGTCCGGATCTCGATGAATACGCATAGTCGGGTCTTCCTCTACGATGCGGGCGATAGAAGCCCCCAGTTTATCAACGTCCTCCTTGCTTCTGGGATAAACAGCTACCGAGTAAGACGGGTCCGGGAAAACAACGGGCTCTATTTTAACCTGACTGGCCTGGTCGCCCAGCGTATCGCCGGTTGCGGTAACAGCGAGTTTGGCCGTAGCCCCGATGTCACCCGCCGGAATCCTGCTTACGGTTTCCTGGCTCTTGCCCCTGGGAATGAACAACTGGCCGATTCGTTCAGCTGCGTTTTGGTTTACGTTGAAAACCTGGGAATTGCTTTCCATTGTGCCTGAATATACTCTGAACATCGAGAGTTTGCCTACATAAGGATCGGCACTTGTCTTGAACACCAGCGCCGCCAGCGGGCTTTCCTGGCCCGCTTTTATATTTTTGACCGCTGAATCTTCAGATAATTTTATCTCTTTTTCGATTGGAGACGGCAGCAACGTTTTAACGGCATCCATGAGCATTTTTACACCAATGTTTGCCAGTCCGGAACCGCAAAATATAGGATTGACAATACCGGCTTTCACAGCTTTAACCAGAGCGTTGGTAATTTCAGCATCCGATATTTCATCCCCGGCTAAGAATTTCTCTATCAAGGCATCGTCGGTTTCGGCTACAGCCTCTATCATGCGCTCCCGCTGTTCTGACGCTTTTGCCTTTAATTCATCGGGGATGGTGCTTTCCGGATCGCCTGGGCCAATCCAGCTTTTTAATTCGATCAGGTCGATTACACCCTTGAAATCAGACTCTGAACCGATGGGTATCTGCACCGGCAGGCACCTTATGCCGAACTTGCCCTGAATTTCATCGACTACCTTAAAGAAATCGGCATTTTCCCGTTCCATCTTACTGATAAAAAACGCGCGGCTGAGCCCCTGTTCCCCGGCCAGGTCCCAGGCAATCTCGGTGCCTGTTTTAACTCCCGAATTGGCCCCGATTATTATTATCGCCGATTCGCACACCCGTACAGCTGATTTTACGTCGCCTACAAAATCCGGGTAACCGGGGCAATCTATCATATTTATTTTTATTCCGTTCCATTCGCAGGGCAGCAAGGTGAGGTTGATACTTAATTTTCTCTTGATTTCATCGGGGTCGAAGTCGGAAGTGGCGGTTCCGTTGTCTACTTTACCCAGGCGGTTAACCGCGCCGCTGTTGAATAGTATGGCTTCCGAAAGAGTTGTTTTCCCTTCAGAGCCGTGTCCAATAAATGCAACGTTTCTGATGTCTTCAGCCTGGTACTGGTTCATTTTTCCCGCCTTTCTGTTGAGGATTTATTTATATGCCGCCCCTATTATAGATAATTTGAAAGTACAGCGACAAACTTCAATCTAAAACAGGTTTAAAATTAGGGGCGTTACAAACGTTTCCACCAGTGCTGCCGGTACCAGCAGAGCGATCGCAATGCCGAGAAATTTCAAACTTGAAATAAGCGTTGGCAACAGTACCGCGCGAAGTTCGCGCTTGAAAAGACTGAGACCCAGTGTGGTACCAAGATATATTGCGGCAGAAAAGCCGATAATCAGAGCAGGTATTTCGAAAATGCCATGGGGCAGGAGCCCTGCGGCCAAAAAACCCAGCGATTCCTGTTCGATTACCAAAGCGCCGACTACTCCGATGACAAATCCGTTCAACGCTACAGCCAGTAAAGGTACGATGCCGAATATGGGCGCCATGCAAAAACTGAATACCAGTGCAATTATATTGTTAACCAGGATAATGAAAAACACGGCTCCGGAACTCAATGTATCGAAATCTTCAAGAAATTCTCCCAGAGGAGCAATATCTTCAAGCGACAAATTAAATGGAACAATAAGTCCGGTAATAATGGCCGAAAGCAAAACAAGACTCGATACAAGCAGCCATTTTGGATAACTCATCATAATCTAAAAGGTTCCCCGAACCGATTTACATGCACTGTTGCCTGAAGGGGTTTTCGGGAAGTCGGCTGAGGTTGTTCCGCCGGGTAACCCAGCAGCAGCAGTGCAACAACCGCATAACCTTGCGTTAAACCGATTTCACGCGCCACCAGGTCCGAATCGAAAAATCCTATAGTTGCTGTGCCAAGCCCCAGATGATGGGCAGCAAGCATCAGGTTCTGGGCACATAGCCCGGCATCGAACATGTACCACTCTGCTTTATTGGTAGCCTGTACGCCGTTTGAATATCCTGACAAACCCAGCTCGGCGCACATTACCAGCAATACCGGCGCTTCAAAGGCGCCGGTATACGAACGGTTGCCTTTTAATGACTCAGCTATGCGTTTTTTAATTCCGGCATTTTCAAGTACAACCAAGTGGACACACTGGCTGTTCTTCCATGAAGGCGCCCACCTGGCAGCTTCAAGCAGGCAATACAGCTTTTCTGGCTCTACCTGACGGCGCTGGTACCTTCGAATGGTGCGCCTTGAAGCTATATTCTGCAAAAGATTCATACCCGGTTATAGTTCCTCCCAGGCTTCCTGTCCTATCAGTGAAACAAAGCGGCATCCGCCCAGATTGTGAACTTCAACATCATGACTGGTTTTAATTATCTTAAGCAGTTCTTGATGATGGCGGCTGCCCACTGGAATAACCATGCGCCCACCGGTTTCCAACTGGTTTACCAGCGATATGGGTACATCTGGCGCTGCTGCGGCAACCAGAATCGCGTCGTACGGCGCATCGTCTTTCCAACCCAACCCTTCACCGGCGACCTTGACTGTTATATTATTATAACCAAGCTGGCTGAGCACCGCTTGAGCCCTGGCAGCCATCTCGGGCAACCGTTCAACCGTAATTACCTTTTCGGCCATTTCCGTCAGTACAGCCGCTTGATAACCGCTGCCGGTACCTATTTCCAGGACTTTTTCACTGCCTTTCAGGTCCAGCGCCGAAGTCATCATCGCAACGATATATGGTTGTGAAATTGTTTGCCCTGAACCTATGGGCAACGGTGTGTCTTCATAGGCGAGTGCCAGTTTGTCAGGTGGGACAAAAAGGTGCCTGGGCACTTTCGACATGGCAGCCACAACCCTGTCATCGAATATTCGGTTTCGCAGTTCGGAAACCATCTTTTTTCGCAGCTTATCGTAACCGAGTTCTGATTCCATTTTTTAAAAGATCAGTGAGAGAACGACGAGAAGGAACAGTATTACGGCAAAAAGAATTCCGATTCTTTTCAATTCCGGCACCAGGGTTTGTGGCATATATCCCGTTTTGACCGCCTGTTCTTCAGGAACGGCCACCATGCCCGGGTTATTCTCGAAACCGGTTCTGGCACCGGTATCCGAACCTGCGGTTCTGGCGTTTATCAATCTTACCGGTGTCCTTTTCATTTTTTTGGATTTGCTGGCCCTTGAAGACATATCAGAATACCTCAAACAATTATTTTATTTAGCTCTCGGGTGGGAACTGTTATAGGCCCGGCGGATGTGCTCGGATGAAACGTGGGTATATATCTGCGTTGTAGATATATTGGCATGGCCCAGCATTTCCTGTACCGCGCGCAGGTCAGCTCCTCCACTGAGCATATGTGTAGCAAAACTGTGGCGCAACGTATGGGGGGTGACCTTGCTGGACAGGCCGGCAGCTTTGGCATAACCTTTCAGAATCTGCCAGAGGCCCTGCCGCGTCAGCCTCTCGCCGCGCTGGTTTACAAACAGAGCCACTTCATTGTCCCGGTGAACCATTGCTGGCCGTATATCTTTTATGTAAACTGCAACCGACTGTGCGGCTTGAGGGTAAACCGGTACAATCCTTTCCTTGCTGCCCTTTCCAAAACAGCGCACAGTGTTATTACTGATATCAACATCATCCAGGTTAAGGGCAATCATCTCGCTGACCCGCATACCGCTGGCATATAGCAGTTCCAGCATCGCCCGGTCCCTCTTGGCTTCCGGACCGGTGGACTTGGCCGGCTGGCTGATGAGTTCTCTCACTTCTGCAATGGTGATCGCGTCAGGCAGAGATTTCCCTACCTTGGGTGAAGTTACCTTTTCAGCCGGGTTCTCGCTGAGTTTCCCGTCAGCAACCATAAAGTTAAAAAAGCTCTTGGTAGCAGCTACCTTGCGAGCCAGCGTGGTAACAGCATACCCTCTACTTTTCAGATCCACCATATAACTGGCCAGTCCATGCTTGCCAAAATTTTGCCATGAGGGGATAACGCTTCTGTAACGTGCATCTCGCTCAACGTATTCAACCATCTGGTACAAATCATTCCTGTATGCATCCAGCGTATTGGGAGAAAAACCTCGTTCCACCTTGAGATAATTTAGAAAATGTTCGATATCGTTTTTCACGCGTTCACCCTCTTTGCCGCTAATGAATACCATATTAACATAACATGCTTACATTTTAAACTGCGCATGGCTTTTGCCGGTAGCCGAACAAACCCGTATTGACTCTTATATTGCAGTAGAGCATACTGTTAATTAAGGCAGCAAATACTTTGAGTTGACCGGGATTGCTGCTAGTGTCAATGCATGCAGGAGAATGATAATGGTTGATAAGAAAAATGAAATACCGGAACCCGGCGATTCCGACAAACCCCGCACCCGCATATTGTCGGTTCCGCTTCCCCAGATACTTGATGAGATGGAATCCAATATCAGGGCGGCAGCTGAAGCTGCCCGTAAAGCCGAGGCCGCAGCCAAAGACGCTATAGGCGCAGCCAGATCTGCGACTCAGGCATCTGAAGTTGCCAGCCAGCGCGCCAAAGAGGCTCAGGATGCCGGTGAACAGGCAGCCGAAGTTGCCACTCAGGCAGCCCGTGATGCTGCGGCGAAAGCCGAACAGACTGCCAAAGCCGCTACCGGCGCCGCCGAAATGGCAGCGAGAAAGGCTGAAGAGGCCGACCTTGGCGCTCAGAAAGCCATACAGGCACTGCAGGCGGCAACAGCGGAAGCTGCTGTAAAAGGTGAACAGGTCCGACAGGCTGGAGAAGAGGCTGCCGCTCGTGCCATAAAAGCCGCCCAGGAAATCGCAGCGCTCGCTTTGTACGCTATTGACTCCATCAAAAGTGCAGCCACCAGTACCGCCAGCATATCCGAGGGTTTAAGCCAGAGGGCCCGGGAAGCGGAAGGCCGAATAAAATCTCTGGAATCCATATAGAAGTTATCCGGCTGCGGATAAACACGTTAACTGAAATATCAACCCGGCCGTCGATATGTATAAACCGCCCATATATGTATTCCTTATACGACAAAATCAGTTTTACCATACATTATATGTTTAGTAGTGTTTCGAGATGAACGACACCCAACATTCACTTAAAGACCAGGTTAAACATTTTCCCTCATGCCCCGGTGTGTACCTGATGAAGGACGGATGTTCAAACATAATCTATGTCGGCAAAGCCTCCAGCCTGCGCAATCGCGTCAGTTCATATTTTTTATCACCCCGGCGTTTGGATAACAAAACCCGGCAATTGGTCGACCGCATCCAGGATATAGAATATTTTGTTACATCTTCTGAAGAAGAAGCCCTCGTTCTCGAACTTAATTTCATAAAACAATACCGTCCTCAATACAACATCGCCCTGAAGGACGATAAGAGTTATCCATATATAAAAATTACCACCAACGAAGAGTGGCCCAGGGTACTGGTTACACGCCGGCTTGAAAACGACGGTGCCCGCTACTTCGGCCCGTACGGCAGTGCCTTTTCTACCCGCCAGACTATCGGCACGATCAAAAAGCTGTTCCCGTTCAGGTCTTGTGTAAAAATCAAGGCTGGAGCTAACAGGAGGCCCTGCCTTGAATTCGATATGAAAAGATGTCCCGGCCCCTGCTCAGGTCATGTCAAACATTCCGAGTATGATAAAACCATACGAGATCTGCTGCTGTTTCTGGAAGGAAAACATGGCACCGTTATTTCAAGCCTCCGCTCCGACATGAAAAAAGCCGCTGCAGAATTGAATTACGAAAAGGCCGCCATAATACGGGATCAGATAAACTACCTTAACCGGATTATTTCATACCAGGAAATTTCCCAGCGTGTTAGCGGCAACAAAGATGCCATTGCCTTTGCCCGCGATGACGGGGACGTTTTCGTACAGGTGTATTTCATCCGCGAAAACAGAATAGTAGGCCGTGAAGGTTATTATTTAAAGAACGCCCAGCTGGAAGGTGATGTCACCATCATGACCAGTTTTATCAAGCAGTATTACAGCCATGCCTTGAATTTTCCTCCCGTAATATTAATGCAGCATGACATTGAAGATAAGCCTTTGATACAAAACTGGCTGCGTGGCAAAGCCGGCCATCACATAGCTATTCAGGTTCCGTCTAAAGGTGCCAAAAAGGAACTGATCGAAATCGTAGCCGCCAACGCCTTGCAGGGGTTAAAAGCCGGCAAGTTTAAAAACATAACCGGCCGGAAAGATACCACCGGGCTTCTCGAAGGACTTCGTACGCTGTTGGGTCTGGAGCAATTGCCCGAGCGCATTGAGGGTTATGACATATCCAATTTACAGGGCCAGTCAGCCGTGGGCAGTATGGTAGTATTCTCAAATGCTGCCCCAGATCCGTCGGAATACCGCAGGTTTAAAATCAAAACTGTTAACCAGGCGGATGATTTTTCAATGCTTAAAGAAGTCATATCACGGCGATTTTCTAAAAAATCCGAAGAGTATCCGGGGTTTGCACAACGCCTTCCGGAACTGGTGCTTATCGATGGGGGTAAAGGGCAGGTTAGTTCAGCAGCCGAATCCATTAAGGTGGCAGGGTATCCCGAAATAATGATTCTGGGACTGGCAAAACAAAATGAAGAGATATTCATACCGGGCTGCAGCCAGTCTTTAGTACTCGATAAAACTTCGCCGGTGCTGCACCTGTTGCAAAACATAAGAGACGAAGCTCACCGTTTCGCCCTTGGTTATCACACGAAACTGCGCCGTAATCGGAGTTTTAAATCCGGGCTCGATGAAGTGCCGGGTATCGGGCCCGTGAGAAAGCGGGAACTCTTGAAAAGGTACGGCAATATGACCGCGGTGAAAAACGCAGATATCGAGGACCTTGCCAGTATTAAGGGAATTACGCCTGAAATCGCCCGGTTGATCAAGGGGATGGTTTAGGGTTCCGAGTTGATGAATCGGGTAATTAAAGTATAAATTCTTCGATTACCCGGGCAACGCCTCCGGCTTCAACGTTGTCGGTTATCCAGTCGGCGACAGACTTGACTTCCTGAAATGCATTACCCATTGCAACCCCAAATCCGGCAGTTTCGATCAGCGACAGGTCGTTGAGGCCGTCACCCACCGCAATTACATCGTCAAGATCGATATCCAGATGCCCGGCCAGCTTTACAAGTGCGCTGCCTTTGCTGGTCCCGGGTTCGATAATGTTAACAAAATCAACGCCGGGAAAAGCCGGTGACCGTGCAATGGAAAACCGCAGGGAATCGCCGAACCATTGTTGGATGGCACTGGCCTTATCGTATTCCCCGGGAGACCTGGCAATGGTTTCCATTTTCAGCACGTCTTCTGTCCGGCCGATTTTGACGAGATCTTCCAGCTGTATGCTTACCCCGAAAAACTTTTTATGCACTTCATCGGTCCAGTTGGATTTATCGGCATAAAACTTGTCGTGAGTATAGAGCTCAAGGTAGGTATCCGTATCACGTGAGTATTCAATAGCTTTTAGAACGCTGCCCCTGTTGACAGGCTGGCAATGAATTCTGTCCCCCAGGCCGGGATTATACACCAGCGCACCGTCGAAATATATATGGTTGCCGTTAAGGTTCAGTTCAGCCAGGATCGTATTACACGCCAACGGCACCCGGCCGGTAGACAGAGCGACTTTTACTCCTTTTTCGGTTGCCTTGTTGATAGCCGTGATATCCCGCCGGCAAATATTGCCCGACCCGTCGACTATGGTTCCGTCTACATCGATTACCAGCAATTTGTATTTCATTTGCTAATTCTACCCGTCACCATAAGCAAAAAGCAAAACGGGCAGTACCTGCATGACAGGCATGATATGGCGTTGACACTTCTTAATACCTCTAATACAATCAAGTAAACATCACTGGGGGGAGGCTGATAATGAAGAAACCTGACTTGCTGATTCTGGTGGCTGTCTGGCAGTTTTTTACAGCGATAATTGCCTTTTTCGGAATCATGGCTATAGTGTTTATTGCTTTGCCGGTGGTTTTGGGTATAGGTGATATCTGGATAGGCAGCTGGGGTCACTGGAACGGCTGGGAGTATTCTTCCGGTCTGGCCGGGCCGATCATAGGGTTGAGCATCGCCTTGCTGTTCCTGCTTGCTTATTTTGTTATCAGTCTGGCCGCAGGTATTGGAACACTTCTGGGTAAAGCCTGGGCAAGAATGCTGGGTATCGTTCACGCTGTAATCGGAGTGTTGAATTTCCCGCTCGGGACCGTCATAGGTGTGCTGATTATCCTTTACCTGGGTAAAAGCGAAGTACGGGACTATTTTTATGGCGGCCCGCCGTCTGTTTCGGCTCTGGATACCTAGAACCCGTTGGCAATTACATAATTTACCAGAGAACCTATACTCTGGATCTTAACTTCTACCCGGTCGCCGGGGTACATCGGGCCAATGCCGGCTGGGGTTCCGGTCGCAATCACATCTCCCGGCATCAGGGTCATCACGTTGGATATAAAATTAATTATTTCGGCTGTATCGTAAATAAGATCAGCGGTGTTACCGTGTTGTTTGAGCTCGCCGTTTAACCAGGTCTCGATACCCAGGCTGCCGGGCTCGACCTGAGTTTCGATCCATGGGCCGATTGCGGCAAAGGTGTCGAACCCTTTGGCGCGTGTCCACTGGTTGTCCTGCTGCTGCAGGTCCCTGGCGGTAACGTCATTGAAACAGGTATAACCCAGAATAAAATCATTAACGTCTGCCTTGTTCACTCTCCAGGCCGGTTTACGTATAACCACGGCCAGTTCGCCTTCGTAATCAACACGAGCGGATACAGAAGGGTAAACGATATTGGCCTCAGGGCCGATTACCGCAGTAGGCGGTTTTAAAAAGGTGAGCGGTGAATTGGGAATTTTATGGCCCATTTCCCTGGCATGTGAATGATAATTTAGGCCCATGGCGATAATTTTGGTGGGTTGGCAGGGTGCCAGCAGATTAACCATGGCAACAGGCAGATGTGAATCACCGGTTTCAATTTCCCTGTACGGCTCCCCGGTTAACGGCCTTATGATATCGCCTTCGAGAACACCGTAACTGGTAATTCCTTGATGAGCAAAGCGCACAATTTTCATTTAAGGTTAATATTTTAAAGCTTTTGGGCATATATCGCAAACACCTTTATAAATATATACAGTTTCAACTGACGATTATTGACTTTGTCGAACCCGGATTGATAAACTGAACGGTCATTCAACTTCATGCGAGCTAATTCAGGAGTATCATTGCTTCAATCTTGCAGTCCCGGGCGGGTAATAATATACACGGGCGACGGCAAAGGCAAAACAACAGCCGCGTTAGGCACGGGCGTGCGCGCCGCCGGGCACGGCTTGAACGTACTGATGGTCATGTTTATGAAAGGCCTCGATTATGACCACGGGGAAATTCGTGCATTGCATGATATATCCAATTTCGAGATCGTGAGTTTCGGGCAAAAAGGCTGGGTAAAGAAAGGACAATTGCGAAGTGGGGACATCGAGCAGGCGGAAGCTGCCCTGGATTTCAGCCGCCGGGCAGTCGATTCATGCGCACTGGATGTCATCATTTTGGACGAGGCTGTTTCGGCACTCGACTGCGGCCTGATAACTTTTAAGGAAATTTCTGATATCATAATAAACAGGCCGGTGGGCGTTTCCATAATTCTTACCGGGCGCAACGCCGACCCTCGCTTGTTTGAACTGGCTGACATTGTTACCGATATGAACGCCGTAAAATATAATTACGAAGTCGGAATAAATGCCCAAAAAGGGCTTGACTACTAGGAGGTAGTAATGAAGGTTACTCTCAGCGTTATCAAAGCAGATATCGGAGGCTGGGTGGGGCACAGCGATTCTCACCCCGAAGTACTGGCCAAGGCCGAGGAGATGATGGCTCGGGCAAAAAAAGAAGGAACTCTTATCGATTATCATGTTACCAAGTGCGGGGATGACGCACAGTTGATCATGACCCACAAATATGGCGAAGAAAGCGAATTGATTCATAAACTATCCTGGGACACTTTTCTGGCTTGTACCGAAGTTGCTAAAAAACTGAAATTGCACGGAGCTGGTCAGGACCTTTTAAGTGATGCTTTCTCGGGTAACGTCAAAGGTATGGGCCCCGGAGTTGCCGAGTGCGAAATAGAAGAACGCGGCGCTGAAAGCATAATAATATTCATGGCTGATAAAACTTCATCCGGAGCCTGGAATCTGCCCCTTTACAAGATATTTGCCGATCCTTTCAATACCATCGGCCTGGTTATTGCCGGTAACATGCATGCCGGTTTTGCATTCGAAGTTCATGACGTAAAAGAACACAAAAAAGTGACTTTCAACTGCCCCGAGGAAATTTATGACCTGCTGGTTTTCATCGGGGCCCCTTCAAGATTCTGCGTGAAATCGGTATACCACCGTGATTCGGGTGAAATCGCTGCGGTTTCATCGACCCAGAAGCTGTCCTACATGGCCGGAAGGTATGTCGGCAAAGACGATCCGGTTTGTATCGTCAGGGCTCAGGGGCATTTTCCTGCGGTCGGCGAAGTACTGGAGCCGTTCGCCCACCCGTATTATGTAGAAGGCTGGATGAGAGGGTCGCATATGGGCCCCTTGATGCCGGTATCGGTTCCCGATGCCACACCTTCCCGTTTCGATGGACCGCCCAGGGTTACTTGCCTCGGCTTCCAGCTGGCCGGAGGCCAGTTGATAGGACCCAAGGATATGTTTGATGATATTTCCTTTGAAAATGCCCGCGCTGAAGCCAATTTGATGGCTGACATCATGCGCCAGCACGGTCCTTTCGAACCGCACCGCCTTCCCCTTGACGAGATGGAATACACTACCATGCCGCAGGTAGTTGAAAAACTTAAAAACAGGTTTGAAACACTGGAGGATTAGATTTGCCAGGCAAGCTTGTACTTGCCACCGGTAATCCGGGAAAACTGAAGGAGTTACGAGAGCTTTTCAAGGGAATGCCTTTCGAACTCCTTTCCCCGGAAAGTATCGGGTTATCTCTTGATGTTGCCGAAACCGGTACGACCTACCAGGAAAATGCGTCAATAAAGGCATTATATCTGGCCAGTCAGAGCGGGTTTCTTAGCCTGGCCGACGATTCGGGCCTCGAAGTTGATGCACTCGGCGGTATGCCCGGGGTGATGTCAGCCAGGTTCGGCGGGCCGGAATTGACAGATACGCAGCGGTGCTTTCTTTTACTTGAAAAAATGCAGTGCTTTCCCATGGAACAGCGCACGGCGCGCTTTGTATGCATTATGGCCCTGGCAACCCCTGAAGGAAAAGTCGAATACCGGGAGGGCCGTTGCGAGGGCAGCATACACACCAGGCTTGACGGCACCAACCATTTTGGCTACGACCCGGTTTTTTTTATACCTCAGTTATGTAAAACTATGGCCGAGCTTACTTTTGCAGAAAAAAACCTTTTCAGCCATCGCCGCAGAGCGGCCGACCAAATCAGAGAACTGCTCATATCCCGATACCAAAGCAGCAAATAGAGCCGGCTGGTCACTCGCGTATATTGAGATTGGCTGTTGGGATGATGTATACTACACGGTTACAGATATTTAGAGGTGTGAGATGAAGCTATCTTGTCTTCAGGAAAACTTGAATAAAGGTCTTAATCTGGTCGGTAGAGCAGCTGCGGCCCGTACTACTTTGCCGATTACCAATAACGTGCTTATATCGACAGACGGTGGCAGGCTCAAACTGGTCGCTACCAATCTCGAAATGGCCATCAGCTGCTGGATTGGCGCCAAGGTCGAAGAAGAAGGCGCTATAACTATTCCCGCCAGAATACTCAGCGAATTCGTGGCATCTCTGCCTAACGATAAAGTCGAGATGAGCCTGTCATCCAAGACACGTGTGCTTGAAATGAAATGCGCCCGTTTCGAAGCCAAAATGAGCGGTGTCGATGCCAAGGATTTCCCGCCGATCCCTCATATTGACGATGGTGTAAGCACTACCGTTGAAGCCGGCGAGCTTAAACGCGCTATTCGGAAGGTAGCATTTGCAGCCGCTGTGGACGACTCCCGGCCGGTTTTAACAGGGGTGAATGCCGAATTTGACAACCAGACCCTGACGCTTGCAGCCGCCGATGGTTTTCGCCTGGCCGTTTACAAAATGCCTCTGGCAACCGGTATCAATCAGAAAATTACCGCCATCATCCCGTCGCGTACTTTGTTCGAGCTCCAGAAGCTTTCAGCCGATCAGGAAGAAGCCATAACCATCGTATTGAATCCATCCCGCAGCCAGATAATCTTCAGGCTAAAGGATATCGAGCTTGTTTCTCAGCTTATCCAGGGTACGTTCCCTCAATATTCCCAGCTTATCCCCCAGAGTTATGGTACCAGGGTCGTCGCCGATGTGAAACAGTTCTCCCAGGCAAATAAAACTGCGTCGATCTTTGCCCGCGACGGCAGCGGAATCGTGCGCCTGGTGGTCACTCCCGGCGAAAGCGAAGTCACTCCGGGTAAAATGACCGTTTCCGCGCGTGCCGAAGAACTTGGCGAAGATACCGGCGAGATAGACGTAACCGTTCAGGGAGAAGCGTCGAAGATAGCTTTCAACACCCGGTACCTTAAGGAAGTTCTGGAAGCCATAACCGAAAGCCAGTCGGATACCGAAAAACAGGTAGCTCTTGAAATAACCAACCCTTCCAGCCCTGGCGTTTTCAAACCCATCGGCGAGGATAACTACCTGCACGTGATAATGCCGATGTTTGTCAGCTGGTAACAATGTCTTGAAAAGCATGCGCCAGGATTTGTATCGGAAGCCGCTATGAGACTAAGTCGGTTCATGGCTTTATGCCTCACTCTGGTTGCCGGCATAAATCTGTTATCGTGTGCCGCATGCACCGGTGGCCCGGCAAAATCTGAAACTGGCCCCGCATCCGTACCGGAACTGACAAATTATAATTACACCGGTACCGTTTCGGTTGTTGAAGCTTTCAACTTGCTGAACATCCATTCGAATGATTCTGATTTTGTAATTCTGGATCTTCGAACACCGGCAGAGCGGGCTTTAGTCGCAATCAGGGGTTCTATTCTGCTTGACTGGTACAGCGGCTACTCTCAACAGATACTCAGCCTTCTGGATAAAACCAGGACATATTTAATCTACTGAAAAAGCGGCTGGCGGAGTTCTTCCGCTTTGGAATTAATGAAATCTCTCGGTTTTACCAGGGTTTATGATTTACAAGGAGGTATTGTTGCCTGGGAAGAAGCAGGTTTGCCCGTTTTTAATCCGGCTGGTTCAAACGATACCAATGCCCCCAGCGCCAATCAAACCGTCATCACTACCGCACCTTCGTTTACCAGGGGTGAAAAACCGGCGACTTTCGTCGTCTCCAATCTACGCACAGATCCCCCTGTTCCTGTACCCCCCAGTGCCCTGTTTTCTTTTCTGGTCACTGTGACCAATCAAGGTGATATCGAAAATTACTATGAAGCCACTGTTGAAGTGGTCGAAGTTATCGGGGAGATAAGACTGGAGGTCGGGAGCGTGTCGGAACGCATATCAGTTCCGCCGGGCCAGAGCAGAATCGTGACATTTGAACAAATTCACCTGACCCAGGGTATTTATGAGGCAACCATCGAAAAGGAGAATCTATTATTCGAATGTACCTGAGGCTGAGGTACCTGGTAGTGACTGCCGTTGGCAGTCCACAAGCTATGTTTGGCAGTGAAACCAACAAGAACAACGCGCTACTGCTATGACTTTGAGTTGAAACCTTGTCCGGCTGCAAATATTCAAGGAGGGACACTACATGAGTTTTTTGAAAATCGTGGTCGTGTATTTTAGCGCGCTGGTAGCATTCTTTGCCATCGACATGTTATGGCTGGGGGTAATATCCAAAAAGTTCTATGCCCGTCAACTCGGCCACCTGTTGAGTTCCAGGATATCCTGGCTACCGGCAATAATATTTTATCTGCTTTTTATCGCCGGTATACTTATATTTGCCGTTCTACCTGGAATAGATGCCGGCTCGCCGGCAAAAACCGCCTTACTGGCAGCGCTGTTCGGCTTATTCTGCTATGCAACATATGACCTTTCCAACCTGTCGACGCTAAAGGGCTGGCCCATCCTGGTTACCGTAGTTGACATCGTTTGGGGCATCACTATTTCAACCAGCGTTGCCGTAATAAGTTATTTCATCGGCCGGGCCATCCTGTAAAAGAGGTGCAGGTGCCGGCAACTGGTGTTTCATTGCCTTAATGCTTTTGCTTCCAGTCAGAGGCTTTGAGCGACAGTTCCCTGGCAACTTCTACAGATTTTTCAGAATGCTGCCTGGGTGAGATCATGGCAGCCAGTTCTTCTATATGTTCCGTTTCATCCAACGCGTGGATGGTGGTTGTATTACGGTGGTCCCGAGAGGTTTTAACAACCCTGTAATGTGAATCGGCATAAGCCGCAATCTGGGGCAGATGTGTTATGCATATTACCTGATGATGCCGCCCCAGCGACCAGAGTTTTCTGCCCAGTACTTCGGCGCTTCTGCCGCCGACACCGATATCAATTTCATCAAATATCATCGTCGGTACTGCATCCGCTCCTGCCAGAGCGTTTTTTAACGCCATCGTAAACCGTGATATTTCTCCGGTCGATGCAATGCCGGCAACGGGCTTGAGTGGTTCTCCCGGATTGGTCGACACGAGAAACTCTACAGCGTCAACGCCTTCCTTGCCGAATCGGTACTCTTTCCCTGACACCGGCAAACCGCCGGTTTGTTCTTTCTGCTCGACGGAAACCTTGAATAAGACCTCAGGCATATTAAGTTCGGCGAGTTCACTCGCTATTTTCTGCTCCAGTTCCCGCGCTGCCCCGGTTCTTAAACCGGTCAACCGGCCGGCCAGATCCGCCAGCTTGCCCATAAGTTCCGCTGCCTCGGTTTTCATCCTTTCCTGATGGGATTCTACGTTGTTGATTTCTTCCAGTTCCCGGCAAATGTCCTTTTGCTGCGATAACAGGCTGTCAATCGAACCGCCGTATTTGCGTTTTAAACGTCCAATGAGTTCCAGCCGGCCGCTCTTCTCCTCGATTATTTCAGGGCTGCTTTCCATTTCTTCGGCGTAACGGCGGATTTCACATCCCAGTTCTTCAATCTTGTCGCTAGCTTCCTGCAATGATTGAAACCGGGAGATCAGATGTGGATCAATCTCTACCAGGTGAGAAAATTTTTCAAGTGCCTGGTTAAGGCAATCGTATGCCGAGTTTTGTCCCGTGGCACTGTCTCCCAGCAAGGACTGGTAAATATTCCATGAATGTTCCTTAATGGTGGCCAGACTGGTCAGTTTATTCAATTCATTTTCCAATTCCAGGTCTTCTCCGGGTTTGACATCAGCCTGCTGGAGCTCCTGCAGTTGGAAGTTAAGGAAATCCCGCCGTTTTTCAACGTCATCATTGAAACGATCCAGGCGAGCTTGTTCGTGCTGCAACTGCTGCAGCTGCGAAAACACCCGGAAGTAATCGTCACGCGTTTTAACCGAGGAACCAAACCTGTCAAGCAGCTTCAGATGAGTCGACCTGTCATACAATGATAGATGCTGAGTCTGGCCGTGTATATCAAAAAGCAGCCGCCCGACATCTTCAAGCAGATTTTTGGGCACCGGATTTGAATTGATTCTAAAAACATTGCGTCCGTTCTTTTTTAAATGAGCCGTAATCATCATTTCACCGGAACCTGAATCAAGTTTCTTTTCATCGAGCAGTTCCAGCAAAGCCCCCGGTGTTTGGCCGTCAAGGTTGAAATATGCCTCGATTGTGGCTGTATCGCTGCCGTACCTGATATCCGAATCACACCCGGAACCGAAAAACAGTATTTCCAGGGCTTCAATTATAAGAGATTTACCGGAGCCGGTTTCTCCGGATATTATGTTAAGACCCGGTTTGATTTCCCAGTTGAGTTCTTCTATGATTCCCAGCGAAGTGATTCTTAGTTCATTAAGCATACGTCTTGTCCAATATAGTATTATAAAAATGCCGGCATTGAAAAGTCCGTGTTTCCAGCCACTGAAAATTCAGGTTGACTAAATAGGCAATAGTCATTAAACTTTTAGTGAAATTTGTGTAATTTGCATGTACTTTGAAATATATCATTCTACCCCGAAAAAAGGGAGGAGCTAAGTGAAATTATTAGTTGTAGGTTGCGGGCAGGCCGGGGGACGTATTTCTGACGAATTCGCCCTGCTTAATAAAAAAGCACGCGCTGAACGCGGTTTTGATATTATGACAAATATCCTGGCGGTAAATACCGATGTAGCCGATTTAAGTGGATTATGTCATATAAAAGCCGATTTCCACCACCGCATATTGATCGGCAGCGGCAAAACTCACGGGCACGGTGTTGGCAAAATGAACGAAGTCGGCGCTGCCATTGCCCGTGAAGACGGCGACAAAGTCCTGGATAAAATACGAGATACCAAAAACCTTCCGGAAACCGATGCGTTCATGGTCATAGGCAGCGCTGCCGGGGGTACCGGATCGGGTTCAGTTCCGGTAATTACCCAGATTATCAAAGAGCATTTTCCGGAAAAACCCGTATATAACCTGATTGCGCTACCCTTCAAATTCGAAGAAGTGACCGAAGAACGTTCCGTATACAACGTCGGCACGTGCCTCAAGTCCGCTTATCTGGTTGCCGATGCCATATTCCTTGTAGACAACCAGCGCTATATCACCAAAAACGCCTCGATGCGCCAGAATTTAGCCAAGATAAACCATGACATCGTCAAACCTTTTTACAACCTGTTGTGTGCCGGCGAAGAAACCGATGTAAAATATATCGGCTCCAAGGTTGTTGACGGCGGTGATATTATCCAGACTCTGTCAGGCTGGACGACCATTGGTTACGGCAGAACCAAGACTTCGGTGATGAAACTGCCTTTCAATAAAACAGTAGACTTTCGAAGCAAGAACACAGAAGCCATGCCGGGAACTCAGGCTATGAATGAAGCTCTCGGCGAACTATCCTTGAAATGTGAACCCAATGATGCCCGGAAAGCTCTGTATATTATCAATGCCCCGCCCGATGTCATGAGCATGGACCTTATCAAGGACCTTTCTGCCGCGTTAAGGGAAATGGCCCCCCAGGCGATTATCCGCAGCGGAGACTACCCTAGAGGCAAGGGCTCAGTCGATGTAACCATACTGCTTTCCGAACTGGTTAATTCCCGCAAGGTTATGAGTTACTTCACCAAAACCATCAGTTATATGTCCCACATACGCACCGAAAGGGGCTATATCGAAGAACAGGAAAGGGGTCTGGCGGGCGCTTTCCAGGATATTCCTTCACTTCTTTCTTAATAAAATACGGGGGCGGGTTTCATAACCCGCCCCCGTATTTTATCTAAATTTATTATCTATTCGTCATCCAAATCACTTTTCCTGGTATTGCTTTTTTGTTCAAGTTCGCTAAACATCTGCTCTAACTCTTCCAGTCTTGATTTTTTCATTTCCTGAGTCTCGGCCTGTTCCCCGTCTGTTGGTGCCGGCTTTTCATCGGTTTCCGGAAGATCAATATCAACGGTATCAGCGACCGTTTTTGCATCGCGGTATAAAATCGGATTTTCATTTTGCACGTTTGTATCGATTTTTATTATTTTCGGAACCTGTTTTTCAATCTTTTTCAAATCCCTTTTCAGATCTTTAGACACCTGCCCGGCGACCCTGTTTATTTCCCCGGTACCGGCAATCATGCGTTCGATTACCGGCAATGACATTCCAACAGCCTCCTGAAGAGCCAGCTTTGTGGCATTTATCGCTTCCTCGGCCGCCTGTATGGCCCGGTTTGCGGTCAGCTCCGCTTCCCGTGAAACACCGGTTGCATTTTCAAGGGCTTTCCGGGATTGTTCGAGGGCTACAGCAGCCTCTTTCCGGGCTTTTTCAGCCGTTTCCTCGGCACGTGAAATGGGTACCCGGGATGATTTTACCCAGTTCGATATGTCTTCAACTGCTTTCGCGCTGATTTGTTGTGCTTTCTCAACGGCTTTTTGAGAAGAATTGATAGCCTGTTCCGCCGTATGTTTAGCCACGTTGCCCAGGCCTATGGCATTGTTGGAACTGTCTAAAGCTTCCTGCCTGGCCTGTTCAACCGAAAGTTCGGCCTGGTGCATGGTTTCCTCGATTGCCGCAACCGTTTCCTTTATTAACACAACCGCTTGACTGGCATTCTCACTGGCCTGAAGTGAACTCTGTTCAATCCGGAAAATCGATTCTTTGGATACCCTTAGGGCTTCATCTGCCGTGTTTTTAGCCCACTGGCTGGAATCATTGGCCATTTTTATCGCCCTCTCGAAATTCCTTGAGTAGCCTGCGGCGGTTTCCTGGGCTGTCGCCGCAGCTCTTTCAGCCCGTTTTACGGCATCTTCGCTTAACCTTGCAGATGCATCGGCTACTTTTCGGGAAGCCCGGCTCACTTCGTCAGCCCTGGCGATGGCCTCGTTGGAAATCCGGGCAGCTTCAGCCGCCGATTCCCGCGTCACCTTTCCCATTTCCTCTACTTTCTCGATTGCCTGCTGCCCGAGCAATACAGCATTCTGAGCTTCATCCTTGGCTTCATTTGCCATCTTTTCAGAGTTCTTGAGAGTATCCTGTGATTGCCTTACGGAAGCTTTTATTTCGTCAAGTGTCTCTCTGGCCATTTTTTCCAAACGCGCAACGGTATCTTCGAAGGAGCGGGAAAGCTCCCTTGAGGCCCGGTTAAATTTTTCGACACTTTCTTCAGCCTGCCTGGCAGCCTGCCGGAAAGCGGCTTCGGCTTCCTCAGCCCTGGCTTTGGCCTGAGCATAATCGCCAGCCGCTCTGGATGCACCTTCTTCAGCTTTCAATACCGCTTCTTCAGCCCGTCTTACCGCATTCTCTGAAGCTTTTTGAGCTTCGTAGGAATCTTTTTGGGCCTGCTTTACGATATCTTTAGCACTGTTAAGCGCTTCTTTGCTTATTTTTATGGATTCCTTAGCTTCTTCTTTGGCCTGGTTGGATAAATTTACAGCCTCGGTAACCTCTTTTCTTAAGGCCTCAGTCTCTTTTGCCATGCTCTTTAGATCTCCTGCTGAAAAATTGTTGCCGTTATCGTTCAATGGTTCGTCCTCCGCTGCCAGTAATTCTATAACAGCAATACCTCTAACGCAAACCTGTAACTTATCCGCCTTGAACCAGGCTCTTGTTTAGTCATGCTGTACAGGGTAGAATTGCACCGGCAAACAGTTGCCTATCAATGAATTCAGGGAGTATTTGGAGATGAAACATTATGATATCATCGTTATCGGTTCGGGCTGCGGCCTCGTAATCGTCGAGGCGTCTGCGGCGGCGGGAAACAAAACGGCCCTTATAGAAATGGGTAAAATGGGAGGCACCTGCCTTAATGTCGGTTGTATACCTTCAAAAATGCTTATTTATCCGGCGGATGTGATACACCAGATTGATAATGCCCGGAACCTGGGTATTGACGCTTCGGTTTCCAGGGTGGATTTTACCGGCATTATCGAACGTACCCGCAATACCATAAATAGCTACCGGAACAAGCTGCACCGCCAGGTCCATCGCCTTAAAGGTGTCGATATCTATGAAGCCAGGGCCAGGTTTGCGGATCAGCACGTTCTGGACGTTGATGGCGAGCAGTTAACAGCTCCTCTGATATTCATAGCCGCTGGTACCCGTCCATTTCTTCCGGAAGCGGAATTGTCAGGCAGGCCCGGCATCATCACCAACGACAATTTGCTCGAAGTAGACGCTTTACCCGAAACCATGGTTATTGCCGGTGGAGGTTATGTAGCCTGCGAATACGCTCACTTTTTTTCCGCTATGGGCAGCCGGGTAACCATGCTCGAAATGGCCGACCGCCTGCTGTCGGGAGAGGAACTGGACATATCCCGGCTGGTCGAAAAAACTCTCAGGCGGCATATTACCGTTCACACAGCGACAATGCTGGAAACGGTGAGTCAATCGGGCTCAGGGTGGGACATCCAATGTGTCAATACAAAAGATAAATCCAGGAGCACCGTTTCCTCCGGTCATGTTCTTTTTGCCATGGGCAGAATCCCCAATACCGACCTGCTCGGTTCGAAAGAAGTTGGAATCGACCAGGACGCCAGGGGTTATATAAAAGTTAACGATTATTTGCAAACAAATATCGAAGGCATATATGCCATAGGTGACGTGAACGGGCAGTACATGTTCCGCCACGCTGCCAATTATGAGGCCGAGCTTGCCTGGCACAACAGCCTGCATTCCCGGGCCGGCTATGCACACCTTACCCCGGTTGATTACCATGCCATGCCGCACGCTGTATTCACCCGCCCCCAGGTCGCTTCTGTTGGTTTAACCGAGGCAGAAGCCCGCAAGAAGCATGATATTGCCGTAGGAAAAGTCAGCTATTTTGAGACAGCCAAAGGCGAAGCCATGCAGGAAAAAGATGGGTTTGCCAAAGCCATAATCGATAAAGACAGCGGCAGCATACTGGGATTCCACATCGCCGGGCCGTATGCGGCAGTTTTGATCCAGGAAGTTGTCAATGCCATGTCCGGCCAGGGCGGGCCAGGCAGTGTTGAACAGGGTATTCATATTCACCCGTCCATCACCGAGCTTGTACCCTTGACCATATCCAGCGCAAGATGAGGTTGATAAATCATTATTAACAAGCCATGGTGTAAAATAATATCTGTGAGCAAAATTGCCCAAACCTATTGACATTGAGTGATATTGCTGATACTTTAAATTATTATTATTTCATAAACGAACTTCGCGGAAACTGACCGGGCAAAACCGGAATCAACAAAAAATTTATAGAAGGAGAAATGTTGATGAAACCCAGAACACTCGGCAAGTTCGCGGTTGCGGCTCTGGTCCTTATACTGGTTGCAACCGTGTTACCGGCTTGCCAAACAGAGGAAAAACCCGAAATCAAGAATCCGGACACCTTTATCGTTGCTTCCATCGGTGGGCCGGAAACTCTCGACCCGGCGGCTGCCTATGACAGCGCCAGCGGCGAGGTGCTGCAGATGGTGTATGAACCCTTAATATACTACAAGGGTGAAAGCACCGAAGAATATGTTGGGGTTCTGGCCGATGAATGGGAAATCTCGGCTGACAAGAAAACTTACCGCTTTCATATTCGCGACGGCGTGTATTTCCACAATGGAAATGAAATGACACCCGAGGATGTGGAATACACCTTTGAACGGCAACTGGTACAGGACTACGTTGGCGCCCCTACATGGATGCTGTATGAGCCTTTGCTGGGCATCGGCACCAGTTCCCACCTCGGGGATGATACCTTGAGGCCTTTGAGTGACCTGACCAGCGTTGTTGAAGTAGTCGATGACAACTGGGTTGAGTTTTATCTCGCCGCTCCGTATGAACCGTTTATTCAGATTTTGTGCGGCTGGTGGGGCGGTATAGTCGACGAAGACTGGTGTGTTGAAAATGGCGACTGGGATGGAACCCAGGCTTCATATGAGGCCCTTAACAATCCCGAAGCCAATGCCTGGCCATTGGACCTTATAACCAACGGCACTGGCCCGTTTAAGCTCGAGTATTGGGAAAAAGCCGTTGAAGTTTCCCTAATTAGAAACGAAAATTACTGGCGGGATGAAGCTCCGTTTGCCAGACTGCTCATCAAGGATGTTCCTGAATGGACTACCCGTAAACTCATGCTGGAAAACGGTGACTGCGATTATGCGTATGTTCCGACCCTCAACTATGAGGAAATGGAAGGAGCTGCCAACATAACTGCTTACAAAGACCTACCGCTGGTTCAGTGCGAAGGCTTTTTCTTTAACTATGAAATAAGTCCGGAAAGCACTTTTATCGGCAGTGGCCAACTGGATGGCAACGGTATCCCAACGGATTTCTTTACCGACCAGGATATTCGCAAAGGCTTCACTTATAGTTTTGACTGGGAAGCCTACATCGAGGATGCCATGATGGGACATGGTATCCAGCCGGCATCCCCGGTCGTGAAGGGGCTTACCTACTACAATCCCGACCTGCCCAAATATTCCTATGATCCAGCTAAAGCTGAAGAACACTTCAAAGCGGCTTTCGATGGGCAGATCTGGGAGAAAGGCTTCAAAATGACCCTGGCTTACAACAGCGGCAACGACACCCGCAAGGTAGCCTGTGAAATCCTGGCCGACAACATTAACGCCTTGAATTCCAAGTTCCAGGTTACCGCCGCCCCGCAGGAATGGACCAGCTACGGCGCCCAGATGTATGCCCAGGTACTTCCCTGCTTCCAGGTAGGCTGGATACCCGATTTCTTCGATGCCCACAACTTCATTTACACCTGGATGCACGAAGGCGGCTACTGGGCTTACTACCAGCGCTACAACAATCCTGAGGCTACTGCCCTGGTTGAGCAAGCTATAAACTCACCTGATTCCGATGAACGCCAGGAAATCTATGACCAGCTCGCCGGGATCTACTATGATGAATGCCCCGGTATCCTGCTGGTTCAGCCTACCGGCAACCGGTATTTCCGGGACTGGGTCAAAGGTTTCTATTTCAACCCGGCCAACGCCGCCAACTACGGCTGGGTTTACGATCTTGAGAAAAAGTACTAATATATTACTGGTAGTTGAAGTTAGATAATCAATCGCTTCAGCAACCTGAAGCAACCGAGACAGGGCCCCTGACACCTCTTCGACAAAGGGGCCCTGTCTGGATAACAAGCATCGACTGAGAAAGGTTAAGCTTTGGAATTTCGTTCATACTTGATACGGAGATTGTTCCTTTTAATCCCGGTATTGCTGGGGGTTTCCATTTTAATATTCGGCCTCCTGCAGTTGTTCCCGCCTTACCAGCGTGCCATGCTTTATGTGACCGATCCCAGGCAATTGACCAACATCGATGAAATTATTGAACTTTACGGGTTAAATGCACCGGTATGGCAGCAGTACTTCACCTGGCTCGGCCAGGTATTCCAAGGCAATCTCGGCTGGTCCAAGGTTGTCGGCATGTCGGTGACCGATGCCATTTTCAATTTTTTGCCCGCAACCCTTGAACTGGCCATTTTTGCCACCCCGATTATTATTATTGGCGGCATCTGGCTGGGCACCAAGGCAGCTGCCCACAAGGACGGCATTATCGACCATACCACCCGCGCCGGAGCCATCGTGGGCTGGTCGCTGCCTACTTTCTGGTTCGGTCTGGTTTTACTTATGATTTTCTATGGTTATTTCCGCGGGCTGTTCCCGCCCGAACGGCTCAGTACCGCCATGAGTGTGCTTGTCAATTCTGAATCATTCGTCCGTTACACTCACCTGAATTTTATTGATGGAATATTGAACTGGGAATGGAGAGTGGTTTTCGATTCACTCCGGCACCTGGTTTTGCCGGTTATTACCCTTTCGGTGGTCAACATCGCTTTCATCATGCGTCTTATGCGCTCGAGTATGCTTGAATCACTGGGAAGAGGATATGTTACAACCGCCAGGGCCAAGGGTTTGCCGGAAAAACAGGTTATTAACAAGCACGCCCGGCGCAACGCCATGATACCGGTACTTACGGTTTCCGGTTATCTTTTCGCCGCCATCGTCAACGGGGTGGTTATTACCGAAAGCATTTTTAATTATAAAGGCCTCGGCTGGTGGGCATGGCGAACTGCCATCCAGCTTGATGTTTCCTCCATACTGGGCTTTGCCCTGTTCAGCGGAGTTCTGTTTGTCCTTACCAACCTGGTAGTCGATCTCCTGTATGCCAAATTCGACCCGCGTGTACGCCTGGGTGGAGGAGTTAAATGAAAACTTTAAAATTCCTCCTTTTTCACTTCAAAAAAAACCCGCTGTCTGTTATCGGGCTGGTGATAATAATAATATTTGCCATAATTGCAGCACTTGCCCCGGTTTTAGCCCCTACTCCCGAAGGGCAGTTCAACCCTTATATGATACCCCGGGACGGCTACGGCTCAACTCCCCAGCCCCCCAGCGATGATCATATCTTTGGAACCACCCAGGGCCAGTATGACATTTTCTACGGTGTAATCTGGGGCACGCGGACCGCTTTCCAGGTCGGATTGGTGGTTATCGGCGCTGTTCTTGTAATAGGTATTATCCTGGGAAGTCTGGCGGGGTATTTCGGCGGTATAGTCGACGAAATCATCATGCGGATAACCGATATATTTCTGGCATTTCCGCCGCTGATCCTTGCCATGGCGGTAACCATCGCCCTGGGAGCCAGCATAGAAAGCATAATCATTGCCATTACAGTGGTTTCGTGGCCGAGTTATGCACGTGTTATTCGCGGGGACATTCTGGCAATTCGCGAGGAAGACTACATCGAAGCATCCCGCGGCGTTGGCGCATCCCACCTGCGCATCATTATCAAGCACATTTTACCCAACTCGATATACCCCATCTTTATCATGGCTTCTCTGGATATAGGATCGGTGGTCCTTACTGCGGCTGCTCTCAGTTTCCTGGGCCTGGGTGTCCCGGAGGGTTATGCCGACTGGGGCCAGATGATCAATTTTGCCCGCAACTGGATCGTGGGTACTCCGACCAACACATTTGCCTACTGGCATGCTATCACCATCCCCGGTTTGTTCATATTTTTCTTTGTGATGGGATGGAACCTGCTGGGCGATTCCCTGCGCGATATTCTTGATCCCAGGCTGGCCAGGAGATAACCATGGAAAAACTGGTGCAGATAAAGGGAGTATCGGTAAACTTTTATACCTACGAGGGTGTTGTCAGGGCGCTGAACAATCTCACCCTGGATATTTACAGGGGAGAAACACTCGGCCTTGTCGGCGAAACCGGCTGCGGGAAGACGATGACCGCTTTCGCCATCTTGAGGCTTATAATGCCGCCCGGGAAAATAGAAAGCGGATCCATACTGTTTAACCCCAATGGTTCGGAAAGCGTTGACCTTCTCCAGCTTTCCGAAAACAACATCCGGGCCATACGCGGCAGCAAGATATCCATGGTATTCCAGGAACCCGGAAACGCACTGAACCCGGTATATACTATCGGTGACCAGATCAGCGAGGTGATTCTGCTTCACCGTAAAGGCGAGATGATATCCAGGGCGATTGCCGATATCGACAGCATTGAAGGCCTGCCTGGTAATAGATGGGGCATGCTCAGCAGTTATTTCAGGCGTATTCAGCGTTATCTGTTGAAAAAGATTCAATCCAATCCCGAAGCCCGTCTCCCTCTCATCGTGCAGAAAATCCCGCTTGCCAGGAGGCTGTTCTGGCGCCTTAACAGCGAAGCTGAAAAAACAGCCCTGCATATGCTGAAGGAAGTTGACATCCCCGATGCCCAGCGCATTCTCGGCTATTATCCTCATCAGTTGAGCGGCGGCATGAAGCAGAGAGCCGTTATCGCCATGGCCCTTGCCTGTTCGCCGAAATTCCTGATCGCCGACGAGCCTACGACTGCTCTTGATGTAACCATTCAGGCGCAAATTCTTGAGTTGCTGCAGCGATTGAAGAATGAATTCAATTCTTCAGTTTTATATATTACCCATGATCTCGGAGTGGCCGCCGCTATATGCGACCGCGTCGGCGTCATGTACGGGGGCAGCATCGTCGAACTTGCCGAGGTCAACGAATTATTCGTCACCCCCCTTCATCCATATACCAGGGCGTTGCTGGCGGCCGTACCCAGGCCTGGTGAAGAACCCATGCCCATTCCCGGGTATATTCCCGACCCCACCGATCCGCCACCCGGATGTCCTTTCCATCCCCGGTGTTCCCTGGCCCGGGACATATGCCGCCTGGAAAGGCCGGAATTGCGTGAGGTTTCTCCCGGCCATCTTATCAGTTGCCACGTAGACACAGGAGAGAGTATTGACAGCCCTAGTCAGAACTAAGAATTTAAAAACTTACTTCCCCATACTGCAGGGCATCATCAGGCGGCCCGTCGGTTATGTAAAAGCCGTCGATGATATCAGTCTGGATGTTGCACCCGGTCAATGGCTCGGCCTTGTAGGCGAATCCGGCTGTGGAAAAACGACGCTGGGAAAAACCATATTACGCTTGATAGAACCAACTTCCGGACATATATATTTCGATACCCCTTCAGAAATTCTGGAGCAAATCGAATCAGCTGAAGCCGAAGCCGATCAGTGCAAATTGAAACCGCTTTATCATGCTCATGATTTGGCTGCTTTCTCCGGAGGGAAACTGAAAGTTCTGCGAAAGGATATGCAGCTTGTTCACCAGGACCCCTTCAGTTCTTTGAATCCGAGAATGAAGATAAAAGACATCATTTCCGAGCCTATGATCGTTCATAATACGGTTTCGGGAGAAGAAAGATTGTCAAGATCTGCTGAGCTTATGAAACTCGTAGGTCTAAGCGAGAAGCATCTTCCCCGGTACCCGCATCAATTCAGCGGCGGCCAGCGCCAGAGAATTGCCATTGCCAGAGCGCTGGCTACTACTCCAAAGTTTATCGTTTTCGATGAGCCTACTTCAGCCCTCGACGTCTCGGTTCAGGCTCAAATACTGATTCTTTTAAAAGAACTGAAACAGAAATTCAATCTTACCTACCTGTACATCACGCACGCTCTGACGGTAGCCGAAAGCGTGTGTGATTCGATTGCGGTGATGTACCTGGGCAAGATTGTCGAATACGGAGAGCCGGGAGCCATATTCAAGGAACCCATGCACCCTTATACCCAGGCCCTGATTCTTTCCACACCCATACCCGATCCACAAAGAAAGCGAGGGCGCCTGGTATTGCCGGGTGAAGTACCCAGCCCTTCCAATCCGCCTCCCGGCTGCCGTTTTCATCCGAGATGCTCAAGGGCCACTGATGTTTGCGCTCAAACCGAACCGCCGCTGGAACTAAGGGGGCAGAACCGCAAGGTTGCTTGCTGGCATCCACTGGTTTAATCATTAATGATCCCCCTTCTCATCGGTGCGTTTTCCATATCGCTGGCAGCTGCGTTGACTCCCGGCCCTGTTGTTGCCGTCACCCTGGCCAAAAGCTATCGGTCTGCCTGGGCAGGTTTCCAGATAGCACTGGGTGGAGCAGTCGTAGAAATCCCCATAATTCTGCTTATTTATTTCGGATTCGGGCAAATACTGAAGATTGGCTGGGTTCAATTGTTTCTGGGCATTACCGGTGGGCTTTTACTGGTAGTGCTCGGCTTTCTATTATTAAGACGGCGCGCAGCCGTATTTTACCAGGGAACCGATCTTCCGGTTACGGCGTTTAAGCTCGGGGTTGTTACGTCGCTGGTAAATCCGGGCATGGCAGTCTGGTGGGCCAGTGTTGGGGCCCTCCTGATATCTCAGGCTGCCAGTTATGGCACCACCGGCCTGCTCTGGTTGACCTTGGCAATAGAACTGCCTAATTTCTTATGGTATTCGACTATTTCGGTATTTTTCAACCGTTTTAATCACCTGTGGAGTTCGCGGTGGCAGGCGATTATGGTAATCGTTTTCAGCTTTGTACTGATAGGTTTCGGCGTCTGGTTCGTTGTCAATGCATTGCGTCCGGTGTTGTAGCCTAAATTTTTGTGGATATTGACACCTACACGCCTGCTGGCATATCATTTCTAAACTGACATGACTGACAAGACGCTCGGCCAACCGCCCCGTAACGGCTGGATATTCAGCCGGCCTGTCGTCTTTGAAATCATTTTTCCGGCGCTGGTGGCCGCTCTGGGATTGCAGGCAATACGTGTGCTTGTATCCGGGTTAACCTGGACACTGGGCGACCGGTTCGGTGTTGGCGCACCCGTACTGGGTTTGATTGCCCTGGTTGTCTTCAGTTCCGCTTTTCTGGCTTTGCCACTTAAGAAACATTTCGGAACCAGGCGTTCGATAACGGGAACAGCAGCCGCTGTGTGTACTTTTTCAATGTTTGCCGGGTTGTGGTTTACTGAACCCCTGATAAACATGGTATTTTCCATGATAGCAACCATGAGTTTCGGGGTGTTTTTGCCTCTTTACATCGACCGGTCGAGGCTTGCGGGCACTAAGATTACCGGTTTGTTTGCCCTGGGTATGTTTACCGGCCTGGGCCTGGACAGCGCACTGCATGGCGTGTACGGCACTTATGACCTGATATGGTCTACCAGCCTTTTTTCCATTATTCTCAATGCGGCACTGGTTGCAACCACGTTGTATCTTGCTATCAAGGGATGCAAATATTTCATTGAAGATACCGTTCCGCCCGATTCATTCTCCTTCAACTCAGCCTTTCCGCTGATTGCCATCGGACCTTTTCTGTTCCTGGAACTGCAGATATTTCAAAATATTGCCCGCCTGACGGCTCTTACCGGGTGGCAGGTTCCGGTAGCCTTCGGCTGGGTAATGCTGGGCCACGTTATAAGCCTGGTTCTTTCAGCGTGGTTTATTTATCGCCCGCCCAGATACCGGTTAACCGTCACAATCCTGCTGAGCATAGTTCTCATATCAACTACTTTGCCGTTTTCTCCCCAGGGAATCCTGGCCGCCTTGTACCTGGTACTGGGCCAGCCGGCTCTATGCCTGCTGGTATTGCTGCTGATTCTGTACCCCCGTAAAATAGATGCAGTTAAAAAACCATCTGGTTTTAGTTCTTCTGCTGTGCCGGTAGGTTTCGGCATGATATTGCTGGTTGCCCTGATACTGTTATATTACGCCACTTACCAAATAAAGATTCCTTTCGATACCCGGATCCTGGAACCTCTGGCGGCCTTTGTGGTGATCGCCTGTATTATTTCTACCGCCGGCAAAAGCACTTACCGGGCCGGATACGAACCGCGCTCGTGGCTGGCTCCAGCCATTACCGTTATTCTACTGCTTTTCAGCTTCGCCAGCATGGTTATCTGGCAGCCCGTACCCGTTGCCTCATACCAGGGCACGGGAATTAAAGTTATGAGCTATAACCTGCACAACGGCTTCAACACCCGCGGCTATCTCGGCCTGGAGGAGCTGGCTGCCAATATCGAACTGCATTCCCCGGATATTGTTGCTCTCCAGGAAATCAGCCGGGGGTGGTTGATAAGCGGCAGGGTCGATATGCTGGGCTGGTTATCCCAGCGGCTGGGCATGCATTATGTGTACGGCGCTACTGCCGGCCCTCTTTGGGGGAACGCCATATTGAGCCGTTATGAAATAACCGAATGGGTTAACCTCGCCCTGCCATCTGAAGGCTTGGCTATTGAAAGGGGTTTTATTTCTGCAGAAATCAAAATTGCCGAAGATAAATACCTGAATGTCATCGCCACCCATTTCCATCACGTCGGTTCCGGTTCGGTTGTCAGGCAGCAGCAGGCCGAGGTCCTGCTCGATTACTGGAACCAGGCGGGGTCTACGGTAATAATGGGAGACTTAAACGCACACCCGGATGCTCCCGAAATACAGAAGTTCAGGGATGCCGGTCTTTTAGACGTTTTAGCATTCATCGAGCCGCCCCCGGCTTACACGTTTCATGCCGATGAACCCTATGAACGAATCGATTATATATGGATAAGCCCGGAGATGGATGCACAGGATATCAAGGTATATCCGTCTACCGCTTCCGACCACCTGGCAATTATGGCGACTGTCTATCCAGATTATTAAAAGTCAACCACAAACCTTCCGTTTTCATACAGCAGCTGGTTATCAACCCATACCTGTCCGCCGTCTCTTAAGTCACATACCATGTCCCAGTGAATAGCGGATTCATTTTTTGAACCGGTTTCAGGATAACCTGCGCCCACCGCCATATGGAACGAACCGCCGATTTTCTCATCATAGAGAATTTGCCGGGTAAACTTCTTAATCCCCTCGTTGGTTCCAAAAGCAAATTCGCCTACATACCGCGCACCCTCGTCAGTATCCAGTTTGTTAATAAGAAATTCTTCGTTCTTTTCTGCGGCAGCCCTGACTACCTTGCCTTTTTCAAACCACAGTCTGACACCGGTGACTTCCTTGCCGTCATAGATAGCCGGATAGGAGAAATAGACGTGCCCCTCCAGGCTGTCTTCTACCGGGCCGGTAAAAACTTCCCCGTCCGGCACATTATAGCGAGCATCGCAGTTGATAAATTTCCGCCCGTCGATACTCAGTTTCAAATCTGTATCCCTGGCCAGTACCCTGACTTCTTTTTTACCGTCCAGCCAGCGTATTATCTTGTCCTGCCACACCGAAAACTTTTTCCAGTAACCAACCGGGTCGTCCGGGTCCGGCATGCAGGCTCCGTAAACAAAGTCCTCATATTCTTCAAGACTCATATCGGCATCCTGGGCATTGGCGTTATTGGGAAATATGGTCAGCGTCCATTTGTATTCCCCGGCCGCCGAACGCCGCATCATGGTTTTCATCAGGTCGGTCCTTGCCTTGTCGAAGGTTACCATTCGTTCTGGATCCACACTGGATAGTGCCCTGGTGTTGTGGTCGGCAAAGCAACCTATCCTGGCATCATAGGTTTTTACAACCATCTCCAGCGGCGGCGGAACATGTTTTAACTGCTCCTGGTTTGCATACTTGTAAAATATTTCTTCCATACCGTTTATGCTAACTGCAACAAAAGGAAATCCGCCGGCTTTTAATACGTGCTTGTATACCGCTTTTATCAGGGGTTCTGCCAGCGTGTCGCCATTTATGGCTACTTTTTCGCCGGGTTTTACGCTTACCGAATAGTTGACCAGCATACTGGCCAGTTTGTCCACCCTGGGATCAGCCATTGTTTCACTCCTCCTGCGATATAATAGATCAATATGTTTCTAATTATATCCCCCCGGCAGACGGCATGTATACACAATAATTTACGCTGCCGGCGCCCGGTTGTGCCTGAGCACCATATAAATGCCCCCCAATATAATAATCCCTCCCGCGATTTCTCCCCATTTGGGCATCTCACCCAGAATCACCCAGCCTAGCAGGGTTGCTCCCACCGGTTCGGCCAGTATCGCAATGGAAACAATTGTCGCCGGGATCATCCGCACCGCCAGGTTCAAGAAGCTGTGCCCGATAAGCTGGGGTACAAGCGCAATAAATATCAGTAATACATACGTCGATACAGAATAACCGGTCACAGGTTTTCCGGCAGCGATAACTGTTCCGGCCAGAACAGCAGCGCTCACCGCATAAACCGCTGTGAGGTAGCCCAGAACCGGTATCTTATCTTTTACCAGTCTGCCTATTACCAGGTAGGCTCCCATTGCCAGGCCGGCCACAACCGCCATAATATTGCCCTTGAGCGCTGCCGAACCGAAGTCGTAATTGCCCTGGTTTATGACCGCAATGCCGGAAAAAGCAATTAATATACCCACTATAGTCAACCTGTCGGGCTTTTCTTTGAATAACAAAAAGGAGAGCAGCGCCACAAATGCCGGATGCGCAGTAACCAGAATTACCGAGCTGGCGATGGTGGTATATTGCAGTGAAGTGATCCATAAGGCAAAGTGTACCGAAAGAAACACACCGGCAATAATAACACACACCATGTCTGGTACCCGCAGTTTTTTTGTGCCTGCTGGACGCCTGATCAGGTAGATTGGAAGCATCAGTGCCGCTGCGACAATCATTCGATAGGCGGCAATTACCAGCGGTGGTGCTTGAGTAAGGCGTATCATGACTGCGGCGAACGAAATGGCCATGATACCGGTCGCCAGGATCATATACGCTTTTTTCATTGTGCCTACCAGCATACGGTATATTACCCCGGGTGGCAACACGCCAAAACATTGCGCCTTAATACATTGACAAAGAATACGGCGTCAACTAAAATACATTCTACTTGATAATAATCTAGCGCAGTTGTTTTTTCCAAAGGAGTAAAACGTGAAACTCAAATTGTTATTTATCGGACTGACCATGACCCTGTGTTGTTTTACGGTTCCCCTGCATGCAGCCGGCTTTCCCTTTTCGGGCGCCAGTCCTGAAATTGAAACAGCAGTCAACTATTTGAAAAGCATACAAAAGGCTGACGGCAGTGTCGGGAGTTACAGTGACAGCGGGTGGGTAACCATCGCTTTGTCGGCAGCCGGAATCGAACCTGACGAATGGGGAGAGCCTTCTATACTGGACTACATCAAAAATAACCCGGACGAATTGATCGGCTCTTTTAACCTGCCGGCTGATCTTGCCAGAAATATCCTGGCAATCGTGGCGGCGGGTTACGACCCCTATTCTTTCGGAGACGGAAACGAGGTTGTTCCTGATGGTAACTATATCGAAGCTTTACTCGAAACCTACGATGGCGCTCAATTCGGAGTTGCCGACAGCATCAATGAGGATTGCTGGGCTGTAATGGCGCTGTCGGGCGCCGGATACGGCCCCGGTGATGAAATTATTACAAGTACTGCAGAGTTTATTAAATCCAACCGGGGAGCCGATAAAGGATGGTCCTGGGCTGCTCCAGTCAATGAATATTACTATGAAAGCGACCCGGACAATACGGCAGCTGCAATAATGGCTCTTGCCCGTGCCGGTGAAGCTTCGGACAGCGTTTATATTTCGCAGGCGCTCGACTATCTCGCAGTCGTTCAGGTCAATTCAGGGGGATTCAGCGCTTACGGGGTTGAAAACACGGGTTCGACTGCCTGGGTCATCAGCGCATTGAATGCCCTGGGCGAAAACCCTCTCGAATGGAAGTCGGGCGAAAACAACCCGGTTTCTTTCTTGCTGGATATGCAAACCGGTAATGGCTCCTTTGCATTCGCGGCGCCTTTGCCGGAAGGGTACTTGCCCATGCCGGAAAAAATGACGGCTGATTCAATCATTGCTTTGACCGGGGCCAGTTACCCCGTAAGCCATGAAAATAATGCCAGCCCCTGGCTTTGGCTGTTGCTTGGCGGTCTACTGCTGACAATGATAATCTTTTTGTGGAAACGCACCGTAAAAAAGTGATAAAACACGCTGGCACTGCAGTTATCGTATTACTTGCCCTGGTCCTGATTTCAGGAGGATGTGCCGGCAAGCCTGCCGTGATTACAGGCGGCGGACCCGATATCAAAACAGGCACACTCAATGCCAGGCTGGTAGTCAGTTGCGATTTTGGTAAGACCTTAATGCTGGACAAACTTATCGAAGTCGATGACGGGACCACCGCGCTGGAAGCTCTGGCACAATATGCGGATGTGGATACGGCTTACGGAGGGGGCTTTGTAAAGGCCGTAGAGGGCATCAGCAGCGGATATATGAGCCAGCCTGTAACACGCGAAGACTGGTTTTTGTATATAAACGGCATCTTGACCAACACAGGCGGACTGGCTTACGGAATTAACGACGGTGATACTATCCACTGGTACTACCGTGACTGGTCTTTTCGGCAGTCGGTGAGTTCTATCATCGGCGATTTTCCGGAACCTTTTTTACACGGTTTCAACGGTTTAACCGTTCCCACCCTGGTTTTGTACCAGGATGGCTTCGAAGTGCCGGCCGGCAGCCTTTTCTCCAGATTGAATTCAATCTCCGTCCCGGATGTCAACATAAAAATATTCAATTCCGCTACCACCGATGAAATACAAAACTCCAACCTTATATTGATCGGTGATCGAGATTTCGAGCCGATTGCTGAGATAAACAGCCTGTGGAACCCCCTGGGCCTGTTTTCCAGGTTCAACAATGGCCTCCTTGAAACCTACGGTTTCGATGGAAAAGCAGCCGGTACCTTTTCTTCCGGTGCAGGCATCATTATTGCCATGCAGAATCCTTTTAATCCAAGGGGTACCGGAGTATGCGAAAATGTTTGTTGGGTTGTTTCGGGCACCGATCACGAAGGTATCACTGCTGCGGTAAACATTATGACCAACAACCCCGATAGCCTGAAATACCTGGCAGGTGCAGTTGTGCTTGACAGCACTGTTCTGCCCCTGCCCCGGTAATGTTCAATTCTCCGGTTTCGTTCCGATTGACACCTTCCCTGAACCCTGCTATTCTAGCCCCAGGGTAGGGTGCATGAGTTGTTCCGTTACACTTAAACAAAAAGGCTACCGGTTGACGCCTCAGCGCCGGCTGATTCTGGATATCCTTCATTCCGAAAACAGCCACCTAACGGCTGACGATATTTATGCGCGTATTAAAAACCAGTTAAACGGGGTCAATATCTCCACGGTCTACCGGACCCTGGACCTTTTGGAAAACCTCGGGCTGGTTATCAGAACCGAGTATGAAAACGGGCATATTTACCATCATGCGGAAGAAAGCCACCACCACCACCTGGTGTGCCAGAAATGCGGCCGTGTTCAGGAATGTTCTGAAGCAGTACTGGTTCCGCTGGGGATTAAATTATTGCGCGAATATGGCTTCGAAGCAGATTTAAGCCATCAGGTTTTTACCGGCACATGTTCCGGCTGCCGTACGCCTGACAAATAGTGCCCTGAATCTAAAGGCTGTCCAGCCAGTCCCCGGTTATAGCTACACCTTCTTCTCCGGCGTCCAGCGGTTGCTTCTGCCGGCTGGAGTCCCTATAAACCGTAACGCCTTTTAAACCCATCCTGTAGGCATCAAGATATATTGCCTTAACATCCTCTGGCGCAGCCCCGGCGGGTAAGTTCACCGTTTTGGATACGGCATTATCGGTATAATTTTGAAGCATGGCCTGCATTTGCAGATGCCAGCCGGGACTTATATCCAGGGCAGTCACAAAAAGCCGTTTAATATCTTCGGGTATTGACTTGACATCATTTATACTTCCGCCTTCAATCAACCGCATCGCCAGTTCACGGTTGAATATTCCTTCCCTCATGGCTGCTTTATAAAACTGCGGGTTGACATCAAGTAAATGCCTGCCGTTTTGAATTCTCCGCAAATACAGCAATCGATATACCGGTTCAATACCGGCAGAACATCCGGCCAGTAGGCTTAGCGTGCCGGTGGGAGCTATGGTGGTCAGGCTTGCGTTGCGCCTCGGCAAGGTATCACCGGTAACGCAAATTGCCGGGCAGGCTCCCTTCTCTCCAGCCAGCTGCCGGGAATATTCATGTGCCCTGTCGTTTATGTAGGCCATCAATGCACCGGCGGTAGACATAGCCTCTGTTGAATCGTATGCAATTCCCATTTCATAAAACATGCTGGCCAGGCCCATGATGCCAAGCCCGATTTTCCGGGTTGTTTTTGATATAACTTGCGCCTGCTCGGTAGGGTAGCTGGATACCTCCAGAGCGTTATCCAGCATCCTGACCCCGGTTGCAACCGTTTCACCCAATCTTTCCCAGTCGATTACCGGTCGACTGCCTGGTACACTTTTCAGCATGCTTGCCAGGTTGATTGAACCCAGAAAACAGCCTTCGTGAGCCAGCATCAGGTGTTCCCCGCAGCCGCTGACAGTTTCTATTTTTCCCAGGTGAGGTGTCGGGTTCGATTTTTCAATCCGGTCGATAAAAATAATCCCGGGGTCACCGTTTTTCCACGATGAATCGATGATCGCCTCAAAAATACTGCCGGCCGGCACGCTGCATACAGCTGTCCGGCTCAACGGGTCGACCAGTTCAAAATCTTGCCCTTTATCGAGCGCCTGCATGAAGGTGTCGCTGAGAGCTACCGAAAGGTAAAAGTTATTAAGTTTATCGGGCGCTTCCTTTGCCCGGATAAACTCGAATATATCAGGGTGATTGACGTTCAATATGGCAGTATTGCATCCGCAGCGTATTCCTCCCTGCCTGGTGCAAAGCAACTTTTCCGAAAACCGGCTTAGAAGGCGGATTATTAATGGTTCCGGGTGTCGGGATACCGAATTGCCGGCGGGTATTCGGGAAAATGAAAAGGCGGTACCGGATCCCCGCTCGTGTATCAGCCTGGCGCTGTCGAGCCCTTTCAGCGCACTTTCAAGGCTGTCTCCAACCGGAACACAAAAACAGGCTGCATTTTGTCGCGAATACCTGCCGGCGTTCAACAAAACGGGAGAATTGGGAAAAAACTCCAGCCTTTCCATCACCTGCTTGAATTTCAGTTCCCAGTGTGCGCAGGCACCGGTTACTCCATAAGGTGCTTCGCTTTCGGCCAGTGTTCTTGCTACGCGCCGGAATAACAAGGCTGGAGTTTCGCCGGATTCAGAATCCAGGTAGCGCTGGTTCAATAAATACTCGGCGTTGCAGGCCGCCAGAATTTGAGCTGCACGGCGTCGTTGGGCGCTGTTTTCAGGTTGCATGTCAGTAGAGCCTGGTTACCTTTTCACCGATACGTTTCATATCCAGGGTTAGGCAGTTAACCTTTTTCAAATACCTTCTTGCGATTTCTGCGGCAGCCCCTACTTCATCAGCAGCAGCCGAACGCCATCCGACACCTGGTACTTTGAAAAAAGCATCAACCCTCAGAGGTATTGCCGGATCTATTTCTGCAATAAAAGATGCAATTCTTTCAATTTCATCCGCTTCGATGAAGCCGGGAATATACACTGTTTCGGCCTGCAGCCTTTTACCAGTGCTATATATGTATTCGAAATTATTCAATATCGCCGCGTTGCCGACACCGGTATATTTCAAATGCTTCCGGTTATCGATGGCCTTAATGGAAACTATCAATTCGTCGATATGTGACATATCGGTGAGCTGGTAAGCATTGGTTAGCATTATGTTATAACTGCCGTAATGTTTATGCAGCAACCTGGCAAGTTCAGGCAGTTCCGGATCGAGGGATGGCTCGGTGCCGACAAATACCGCGCTTTTGATGGTTAGGCCGTTGATCAGGTTCATAACCTGCTTGATATCAATATAATCCGAATCCGGGCCAGGCAGTTTCTTGTTACCCAGTTCGGCAACCGGATCGTCGAACAAACCGAAATCGAGCGGATTGTAAGCCACGTAGCAGGCCCGGCAATGCAGGCTGCATTCCGTCCAGAAATGCACATCCAGCGAAGCAGATGTTGCATCGTAAGCCAGGTGGTAGACTCTCATCTATGCCTGGATTTCTTTCCGGGAACCCTGCCTTTTTCTCCAAGCCCGGAAAAAAGGCAGAAACACACTGAGGGCCAGTAAAATCAACGCCGGAACGCCAAACACCCATAGAAAAACCAGGGGGGCGATTTCCCAGTACTCCGAAGCTGCCGCAGTTACGTTCTGCAGCGTGAACAACAGGAGCCCGAAACCCAGTACACCTATCAACCATTCGTACCAGCGAACATCAAGCTGTTTGTAATTTATGTAAATTACCAGTCCCAGAATCGCCATTCCAACCAGCATACCTGCTAAAAACATAATGCCCTCCTTAAATCTAAACCGGCTGCAATTTAATCATAACCCCAGGGCGGCAGATCCATCTCCCAGAAGTTGTTGGCATCCCCGTGTATGCCGTCGCCGAAGAAGAAATCATCGGCTCTGCGCCAGAAACGGTTAAGAACAGGATTGGTGGCCACACTGCGCCTGAATAACTCATTGTAAGACATATTGTGCCTTTTGGAAAATGGGCACACTGCAAAACAGGTCGCGCACCCGTTTACCCGCCGGATATAGGCATTGCACAACGGCTCGTTGAGCCACCAGCGCTTGATGCCGGTAGCACGGTAGAACAAACCACCGTTATCCCACGTTGGTTCGGTGGCCGGATTGATCGCCCTGGCAGGACAGTAATCGGCACATTTCTTGCAGGTGCGGCAAAAATTCATTACGCCGAAGTCAACCGGCATTCCGGACGGCAGCGGCAAATCGGTAATGACCATCTGCACTCTTTGCTGTATACCATATTCCGGTGTAATAACATGGCCGATGCGGCACATTTCCCCGATACCCGCCATAACTGCGAATCCGGTGTGAACACCCAGAGCATTGAAATTGGATGCTTCACCGAGACACATGTATCCCAGGGTGCGCAGGAAATTCTGCAGCTGACCCTGCAGCAGGGACTTTAAATTGTACATGTAGTAATGCGACCGGTCACCGATTTCGGTTATGGGCCTTTTCATGAGTTCATCAGCCATCCGCATGGTATAAACGATAACCCAGCGGGCTTTCCTGGGTATTACGCGGTAACCTTCGGCTGTTCTATCCAGGGGAATATCCGAATCAGTAATATCCAGCCGGGGGCCTTGAGCTTCGCCTGCCCCGGTATCGTAGGCATAAATCAACTTTTCGGTTGTGTTGGTTTCAAGCTGTACGAAGCCGACATGACTGGCGCCATGCAGCCTTAAAAAAGCGGTAACGAGCCGGCCGTTTTCTTCCGGAGTCCCCTCATAACGTGGAACCTGCAGGCTTTCAGGGGTCGGAGATGTCTGCGGACCCAGAAACGATACAGGAGCCCAGTGATTTGCCTCTTTCAGTGCAACATCCTGCAATCTGGAACCGGGCCTGTTTCCCGATATCCACAGCCTGCGGTTTACTCTTGCATCTATAAAAACCTTGTCATATTGCTCGTTGCCGAGGGCCCTCCTGAGCCCTGAAGCCCACATGACATGGTGATAATCAAAGCGCTGTACCTGATGCCAGTCGATTTCAACAGTAGGCTTGTCAACCGTCTTGACCCATGAAGGCCGTTTTACACTGGCAATGGGCAGAGCCATCATCTCATCCAGGTCCCTTATTCCCGCGTTGGACAACTGAGGTACCAGTATTGATAGACCCGCTCCGGTACCGCCTAATCCCAGCGCTTTTAAGAACTCCCTCCGGCTGAGAGTAGAGTGATACTTTGTCATCTTGCCTGAATGTCCTTTCCCGGAGTTGTGGCTGTATTACCGTTTATTAACCAATAGTGGATTATCTTAATCCACTATATATATATTATCGGGCAGAAGCCGCATGGTGTCAACGAACCATAGCTGCAAATATTGCCGGAGTTCTATTTTATCCGGGAATTGTGATCGTATATTCTCTCTTTCCAGACCACTCCGTTGCCCATAATGATTTTAATTACGGCGGATATACAGGTAGCGAACAAAAAGATAAATCCGAACGGGTGAAGGAGCGATGAGACAAGCGGTTCTTTGAAACGAATATCTACCATCAGCCTCATGACAAGTATTATCACCACCTGGAATACCACTACAAGAAACCACGGGCTTGGAGTATTGAGGACGAAAAGCTGGTTCCACAGCGAATAAAAAGGTGCAAAAAACAAAAGATAACCCGCCAGCATCAATCCGGCCAGCGCCCATATCGACAGCGATGCCACCGAGTACATCCATTTTATGAATCCGTGGTACATATCCCGGATATTGCGGTACATGTTACAGGAGACTACCTGGCTCAAATCTGCCAGGATATATTTTCCGCCCCGGCGAACCGTCTCTACCGCCAGCCACACGTCTTCGATGATACGGCTTTTTACCACGCCATGGCCCCCCATGTTCCGGTAGAAAGCGGAATCGAACAACATGAATTGCCCGATAGCCACGCAAGGCCTGGGTTTGCCCTTCGGGCTCTGCAGATACCAGACCGGCAGCCATGCCATTATAATGAAATAAAGTACCGGTATAGCAATCTGCTGCGGCAGGGAATGTCCCAGTTGCCGGGGCATTCCGGATACCAGCGCGGCTCCTGTCAGCCGGGCAAGCTTCAGCGTTGAAGAGACCATCTCCGGGGCATGAATGGTATCTGCATCGACAAAAAGAAGCCACTGGCCCTTTGCCTGGTCGGCAAGCTGCTGACAGGCAAAGGGTTTGCCTGCCCATCCAGTTTCGAGAGGTTTTCCTGTTACAAGACGGACACGCTTATCCTTCCGGCAGAAACCGGCAACCACTTCAGCAGTTTTATCAGTTGAGTTGTCATCCAGTACCAGGATTTCAAGGTTGGCACAGGTCTGCTGGGTAAGAGACTGGAGGCACCTGCCGATGTTGTCCTGTTCGTTCCTGGCCGGCACAAGGATCGAAACAAACTCCTGCAAATCTTCTCTGCCTGATTTTCTCTGGGCTGTCTTCAAGAAGTATAAATTCATCACCAGGTTGAGAAACACCAGTGTTAAAAGGCTGCCCAGTATAAGCTGGTATATCATAATCACCTGCGCCTGCCGGTCAGAGAAGTTATCATACCCTCGATCCGTTGGTTATACCCGGGTGGTTCGGTCAGCAGGCTGCGGTGTTTAACCACAAACACCAGCGCGATCAAAAATATGTATAGAAATTGCCAGCCGGGGCTTCCGGTCAACAACAGGAACGCCATTGTACCTGCCGGGCCCATCATAACCACCCAGGAGTGATTTTTCAATGTTATTGCTCCAATCACAACACTTACGGTAAAGGGAAAAAGCATTGCCGGTTCCAATATTCCGATAAGCGTTCCGAAGGTAACGGCTACAGCTTTGCCTCCGTGAAAACGCAACAGGGGAGACCAGGCATGTCCCAGTATTGATGCTATTCCGATAATGATCAGCGCTCCGGGAGACACATCGTAATGCAGGCGGGCCAGCATCAAAAACGGCACCCCTTTACCCAGATCCAGAAGTACAGCGATGAATCCAAGCACGGGGCTTCCGGCTCTGAATACGTTGGCAGCGCCCGGGTTGCCGTCTCCGTAGCGCGTGATATCCTTGCCCATCACAATCCGGCCAATCAATACGGAGAATGGAATCGAACCCAGCAAGAACGAACCTAAAGCAAGACTCAGCGTCGTAATCATCCTGCCTCCGGACTTATATTACCACCAAGTATACGCCATTTCCAGCAAGTTCGGTTTAAGCGGGAGCCCTTCAACCATTTTGGATTGCCGGTGTTATGCTGTTAGGGCCGATTTCGTTCCATATCAGTAAACAGCCGAGCACTATTATGTCTACATAGAAAAAATACGGCCACAAACTTCTCCAGGCAAAAAACAGCGCAAGGACGCCGAGTAACGGCCCGGCAAGAGGATAAGCGGCAGCTTTTTTAACGTACCAGGCGATGCAAGCCAGCCATATGGCACATTCCATCAGGGTGAAAAACTGGGGCATGTCAATATCCAGCACACCGCTGGTAACCAGCGTCACAAAACCTACTCCCAGGGGAAACATCTGCCGGCTCATGGGCGAAAGTATCGAACCTGCCCATAGATTGAAATCATCGATCATATAAACAATGTTGAAACTGAAAAACACCGACAGGTTTACCAAGACCACCAGGCTGAGCCTCCGGATTCCGGCGTTTCTCCATGTCAAAATCAGATAAAAGGGCAGAATGAACCAGGTGACCTGCTTGACAGCCAAAGCGATACCCATGAACACGGCTGAAAGCAGCCATTGTTTTTTAATAAGTACCCAGCCAAGCAGCAACAGCGGAAAGTACAGGAACCCGGTCTCCCCCGCTCCAATCGAATTTGCCAGCTCGAGGCTGCATAGAACGGCAAGCAGCAGGATGATTCGCCGGTTCGAGGGAGTGGTCCATACGACAACAGCCAGAGCGCCGGCGGTTAATATCAGAAAGACCAGCCTTATATCTGTAATACCTGCCTTAATGAATAATGCCGGTATGATAAAACTGGCGGAGGGGTAACCGTAAACCGATACCACCGCGTCCGGTACCACTTCCGGTGTCAAGACAATTTCCTGCCAGTAGTCTTCGATCTTTTCCAGACCGGGATATGGAAAATCCTCCTCAAAGACTCCTTTCCGCAGCGGCGTCAATTTATCGGATGAACCTTCAAACCTTATCATAGCTTCGATTATGTTTGATTCTTTATACGGGTTTAATCCCTTGTTAAAATTATCAGCTGCCTGGTGTGTCAGGGCAGTAGCATCGTTATAAGCAAAGACTTTGTCAAAAGCGTGCGCCAGTTGAATAAAGGTGGATTCTTCATGTCCGGAAGAATCATCCCTCAATACGTTCAGAGGAATAATGACCGCCAGGCTTAATCCGGCTGCCAGCAGCACCAGGCAGGTTGTTGCTGCGGCTGGGCGCATCCACTGAATATGCGCCAGCATTTTCCGGTCGGCCTGCGGATAACAGAACACCAGCAGCATGCATAACCACAGAACCCACACAAGTGTTCCGGCAAGATAACAAACAGCGCTGCTGCATACAAAACCCACGCCGGAAAGAGCTGAGGCAGCCAGCTTAACCGGAATCGCCAGGAAAAACCAATAAATTCGAGGTTTTGTATCTTCCGGGATTATGGCGTTATATAAAGAAAGCAGCCGCTTCATTTTCCGAGCCTCGCGGTTAGCAGGCGTTCATTACTTAACGATAGCCGTCGACCCGGTCTGAGTCAATAGCCCGGGATGGCTGTCAGCCAATTTTATAGCGCCTGGCCCACCATGCAAAGGCGATTGCGCCAAGCAGGCCCATGAGTGAGATAGTTCCCCAGATGGCAATATGATTGTAGTAGAACACGTCCAGCAGGATTCCGCCGAACAGCGGCGCAACTGATATGCCAACCACCTGGTTTAATCCAAAAAATCCCATATATCTGCCTTTTTGTCCCCTGGGAGCTATTTCACCGACAATGCTCATTGCTGCCGGCGCGAATGATATTTCGCCCAGGGTTACGATAATCATAGCCAAAACCGCCAGGGCAAAACTGCCGACCCAGCCGAAAAGAACGTATCCTGCAGAATATAACAAGCATCCAAGTACCAGTACACGGCTTTTAGAAATTCGGTCGATATTTTGAGCAATTGGATATTGAAGCAGAATAACAAACAATCCATTGATGGTCAGCAGCAATCCATACTGGGCGGTAGTGAAACCTACACGGTCAACGGCATATATCGACAGGGTGCTCATCATTTGCCCCATGGCCAAAAACAAGATCAGATTCAGTGAAATAAACAGCATGAAGGCGTGATTTTTACTGACTTTAAAAAGTCCTTTGAAGTCGGTCTTGTTGTTGCGCTGTACAATTGATTCCTTGAGATAGAAGGCGATAACCGCCGTAACCACGCTGATACCTGCTGCCACGCCAAACAGCCATGCATAGGGAAGATACCCGGCCAGGTAGCCCCCGATAGCGGGACCGGCCGCCCATCCGACATTAATCCCTATTCTGAGCACGCCGAAGGCTTCGGTCAGCCGCCTGGGTGGAGCCAGGTCGGTAACCATGGCTTGAGTTGCCGGCCTGCCAGCGGCACCCACCGCCTGGCTGGCAATAAAGGCTGCAGCTATACTCCAAACCGGCGCTGAGTGACCTACCAGCAACGCCATTATCACGTAGACGACACTTCGGGTCAGCACCGAAGCCAGTACAAGCGGCCTCCTGCCCAGCCGGTCACACAGTTCACCTCCAACTAACTCAAATACTGCGGAACCCAACCCTGAAACCAGAATGATGACTCCCACCAGGGACATGGAAATTCCCCTGTCCTGATGAAGGTAGAGAGACAGAAAGGGTATACAGATAGAAAAACCGGCAGCCATGAGCAGGTTCACCAGGCTTACCAGCCATATTCCCCTGTCAAACCTGGTGGAAATCCTGTTTAAACCCTTCCGGGCTCTTTTTATGAATTTAACCGTTCTGTTAATCATGTAATTAAAATAATGAGGCCGGGATTTGTTGTTACCCCGGCATGAAATATTAGTTTTAGCAGCATTTCGGTATATTTTTATTGGGTTGTTTTGCTATTATGTATTATAAACTTCTAAAACCCCTTTTTCCACCAAAATGAAAACGACACTGGTAATTGAGGGAATGCACTGTGCGGCCTGTGTAGGCCGCACGGAAAAGGCTTTGAGCAGGGTGCCGGGGGTTGATGCTGTGTTTGTCAACCTGGCAAGTGAAAAGGCAACCATCACTCATAACACGCCTGTACCTGTCGCAGAGCTTGTCAAAGCCATCGAAGCCGCCGGTTTTAAGGCCCGGCTCGAGGACACATCCGGTGACGATAATGCTGACTCTGCCGGCAAAGCCCGGGTGCGCTTCATCGTTGCACTGATTCTCAGCGCCATTATTATGGCACTCCACTTCGTACCTCATTTCCATGGTTTGAATTACCTTTTGTGGGCACTTGCTACTCCGGTCCAATTCTGGGCCGGTGCCGGTTTTTACCGTGGCGCCTGGAAAGCCTTTAAGTTTAAAACCGCTGACATGAACACCCTGATAACCATTGGCACGTCCTCCGCCTATTTTTACAGTGTGGCTGTTGTTTTATTTCCTTCGCTTGTAGACAACACTGAACTCTCCAGCGGTGTATATTTCGACACTTCCGCCATGATTATTGCCCTGGTGCTGCTCGGCAAATATTTCGAAGCCAGAGCTAAAAAGCAGACCTCCCAGGCTCTTAACAAACTTATGAATCTCCAGCCGAGAATGGCAAACGTGTTACGCAACGGTTCGGAAGTATCGATTCCGGTATCTGAGGTTGTACCGGGCGATGTAATAGTTGTCAGGCCCGGCGAACGTATTCCGGTGGATGGCACCATTGAACAGGGATATTCCAGCGTCGATGAATCCATGATTACCGGTGAAAGCATGCCGGTAGACAAATCCCGGGGGGATGAAGTAATCGGAGCCTCGATTAATAAGACGGGTAGTTTTAATTTCAAAGCAACCAGGGTAGGCAGTCAGACCGTTCTCGGCCAGATCATCCGTCTCGTCGAAGAAGCCCAGGGTTCGAGGGCACCTATTCAACGTCTTGCGGATGTGGTTTCCGGTTTTTTTGTGCCGGTCGTTGTCGGCATAGCCGTTGTGACATTTTTTGTTTGGTATCTGGCCGGGCCTTCGCCTTCCATTACTTATGCTTTTCTAAATTTTATCGCCGTTCTTATAATCGCCTGCCCCTGCGCACTGGGACTGGCTACGCCCACCGCGATTATGGTCGGCACCGGTAAAGGGGCTGAAAACGGTATTTTGATAAGGGACGCTTCGGCTCTGGAGCTTGCCTCCAGAATCGACACCGTCGTGCTTGACAAGACCGGCACACTCACCCTGGGAATGCCTGTTGTAACCGACGTTATTACCCTTGAAAATATGAGTGAAAATGAGGCTGTCGGTGTTGCCGCAAGCGCCGAACAGTATTCGGAACATCCCCTGGCACGGGCACTGCTTGATCTGGCCGAAAAACGCAGTATACCTCTGAGAGATGTAAACGATTTCAACGCTGTAGCAGGCTACGGTATTGTTGCCAGGGTTCAAAACCAGGCTGTCGTTATCGGAAACATGCGTCTGCTGGATAACAAAGGCATTAATCACGATGGCCTGGATCCTGCTGCCGAAAAACTGGTACATTCCGGTAAAACCGTTATGATTTTAGCTGTTGACGGTAAAGCCAGAGCCATTTTCGGTCTGGCGGATACGCTTAAACCCGAAAGCCGGTGGGCAGTGAAACAACTTCAGGATATGAATATCGACTGCCTCATGGTCACCGGTGACAACAACCGCACCGCGCAGGCCATCGCCAACCAGGCGGGGATAACCAGGGTGGTAGCCGAAACCCTCCCGCAAGATAAAGCCGGTGTAATCGAGCAATTGCACAGGGAGGGCAGGAAAGTAGCCATGGTCGGGGATGGCATTAACGACGCTCCTGCGCTGGCTGCAGCCGATGTCGGTATAGCCATCGGTACCGGTACGGATATCGCCATTGAAACGGGTGGTATTACTCTCATGCGGGGCAGCCTGGACGGATTGGTTAACACCATTCGATTGGGACGTCAGACCATGCGCACCATCAAGCAGAACCTGTTCTGGGCATTTGCCTACAACACTGCGCTTATCCCGGTAGCAGCCGGCGTGCTGTATGTTTTTTATGCTTCCGGCTCCGTTCCTGAAGGGCTGAGTTTCATTTTGGGAGATTACGGTTTTCTGAATCCCATCATGGCTGCAGCTGCAATGGCCCTGAGTTCAGTTTCGGTCGTTTCCAATTCTCTCAGGCTGCGAAGTTTTAAACCGGTAACAATGGAATAGGGCATGCCGCAAGATGCGCCTGAGAAGTTATTCGAACTCGGTACCGCATCCGGAACAGAACCGGTCATTTTTGCCTATCTTTTGACCGCATTCTTCACATTCGTATGTCTTTTCGGGTTTCGTCTTTTTTTCTGAATCGAAAAGGCTTACAGCCATACCGAAAAATGCACCGAACAGAACACCCATAATGGTCATCTGCAACCAGGGCTCAAATTCGGAATTGCTGATCAAATACTGGCTTAAGGCTCCAACGGCCGCCCCGGCAAGAATCAGCTTTGCCAGCATGCCGGTTTTACCGGTAGCAAATGCCAGCAATGCCCCGGCAAAGGCTCCGATCATAGCGAAACCCAAAAGCCACATCCACGGGTCTTCGGTTGTATGCATGAATCCCAATACCAAACCCGCCAGCCCGAAACCAAGCCCGCTGAATACGGTAAACCTCAATACTTTTTGAATTTTCAATATCATAAGTTGAATTGTGTCTCCTGTATGATTGGTGGAATAGTATTTCTGTTGATGTAATTATGAAAGTTTTTTACACCTGCGTCAATTTAACGAGCCCTATTCCAATATATCACCTTGACCGGCACCGCCTGGAAGTATAAAATATATTTTACTTATACGTATTACTTATAAGTATTACTTGCGGGTCCTGATTTGCAGCTTTTTATTAGAAATCCGTGTGCACCAGGAGGATTTATTGTTACGCGAAGAATTGTTTTCCAACGAGAATTATAATCTATGGATTTTATTAAGGCAGGTGGACCAGGCGATATACCGTGCCCGCGAGAAAGAACTTGTTCGGCGCAATATTACCGCCGAACAGGCCGAGGCATTATTTTGCATCAAGGTTATCGGTGACAACGTTACTCCCACAAAATTATCGAGGTGCATAATAAAACAACCTCACAGTACCGCAACACTTATCAACCGTATGGCAGAGAAGGGTTTAGTAAGCAAAACCAAAGACCTGCCGCAAAAAAACATGGCCCGCATAAAACTCACCGATAAGGGAGAGGAAGCCTTCAATAAGGCTCGTGAATCCGTTTCCATCACCAGCATTATTGCAAGACTCTCCCAGTCCGAAAGGAGGCAATTGCGTAATATTCTGGAGAAGCTCAGAGATGCTGCCTTTAATGAACTCGGGTTGGAAGACCTTCCTCTGGGTCCTCCCCCTTTGGGAAAAATCATCCCGGGTGCAGGCCGGGCTAAACAAACGTCGTCCGATTTCCGGTAGTAAAATCTGTTTAGGTTGAAAATACGATACGGTCTTAAATATTAGGAGTTGTCAATGTCTAAAAAACGTATTCTGATTCTGGGGGGTGGAGCCGTCGGCGCTATTGTAGCCAACAAGGTTTCCAGGGAAATGCGCCATCAAATAGCACGCGGGGAACTCCAGATTACTGTACTCGATAAAAGCGGAACCAGTTACAATCAGGGCGGATATACATTTATTCCCTTCGGTCTGCTCACTCCCGGAGATATAACCCGTTCCAGGCGCTCTCTGATCAGCCCGAGGGTGAACTGCTATTTTGGGCCGGATGGTGAAGTTGTCAAGGTAGACCTTGAACAACGGACAGTCGAAACATCCTCTGGCAAAAAACATGAATACGATTATTTGTTAATTGCAACCGGCTGCCGGTGTGACAAAGATTCGATCCCGGGTTTAAGAGATGACTTTAATACGTTTTATACCGATCTCGAGGATACATTGAATCTCAAGGAGCAACTGGAAAACATGCCGAAAGGTAATGTGGTGATATTGACGACAGGCATGCCGGTGCCATGCCCGGGCGCTCCGGGAAAATTTGCTACTTTGCTGGATGATTATGTCAAAAATGTCAAGGGCTGGAAACCGGGTGCCGATTCCAAAATCAGTTTTTTGTGGCCGCTGCCCCTGGTTGGGCCTCCGGAATACAACAGGTTGTTTACTCAAAACTTGAAGCAGCGCGGTATAGAAGACAGGCGTGAATTCAAGGTATCCAGTGTCGACCCTTCATCAAGGCAGGTCGTCTCGGCTGAGGGTGAAAAAATTGATTATGATTTGCTTATTACCATACCGGCGCATAAACCGGCTCAAGCCATGGCCGGTTCCGGTATTACAGACGATAAAGGGTGGGTACCTGCGGATAAATACAGCCTTCGTTATCAAAAGGGTGATAGTAAGTCATACAGGGAAGTATACGTTGTTGGAGATACCGGTCCGGCTGACATCTTAAAAACCGGTATTGGTGCGCACTACCAGGCAGCAATCACGGCTCAAAATCTCATAAATGACCTGCACGGTGTGTCGGTTACCGTTCCATACAGGGGCGAAACCGGTTGTCCTTTTGTTCAATCATCATACACTACTTCCCAGCGTGGCAAAGCTCACATTGCCACCTGGACCTACGACAATCCGCTCAAACCCTTTAAACCTACTGAATTCGGATGGTTCTTCTATCGCATGTACTACTACATATACTGGGACACTGCCATCAAGGGATTACTGTAAACAAAATCGGAGGTATGAAATGGAATCACAAGGCATAAAAATGCTGAACGAAAACAGTTATGAAGAAATCGAGGATTTACTGAGCCTGGTGGCGTTGCTTCGTGGTTATTTTAACGACCATGTAATAAAAGACCTGGCAGAAACCATGGCATCTCTTTCCCGTCTTGCGTCGGCCATGGCTGGTACAGATCTGGTAAACGTTCTTGAAAGTGCGATGCAGGACCCGGACCTTGATCGTGCCTTGCTCAATCCCCCCAGAATCGGCCTGACCGGCATGATGAAAACACTGGGTGATGCTGACGTACAAAAAGGAATGGGTATTCTGCTGACTTTGCTCAAAGCTATGGGAAAGGCTGCCGGAAGCAAATAACCTTCAGGAGGAGTTTACAACCAGCCGGTTATGCATGCATAACCGGCTGGTATCTTTTCTTTGTTTCTAATTGTTTTGGTATAAGGCCTTAATCAGATTACCCAGGTTATTTCCAAACTGTGTCATTGTTTGCATACCTTTTATGTCTTTCAGCACATCCCCGATTTCCTCCCCGTATACCACGTTCCAGCTTGTAGACCCTGGCATTATCAAGCCGTTGTAATGGTACCAGAAGGCAATCTGGGCAATGGTAAAGTTTCCGCCATCCCTGGCGGTAACTGCGACAGGTGCTCCGGCTTTCCCTTTAAATACGTACCCGTTGTTCCTGGCTATGTAACCTGTCCGGTCTATCAAAGATTTGAGCGGAGGTGTAGCTGAGCCGAAGTATACCGGGCTGGCCATTATTATGCCGGCAGCCATTTTCATTGCCCCGTAAAGATTCATCAAATCATCGTCTATAGGGCAGCGCTCGCCATCGCGGCATTCGTTGCATCCCAGGCACGGCCGGATATCATAGTCGAACAGGTCGATTATATCGGTTTGAAACCCCATATCATTCAGCGGTATCAGAGTATGCCGGATAACAATTTTTGTATTTCCATTTTTACGGGGACTGGCGTTGAATGCGATAACTTTCATTTTATCCTCGCTTTAGGCTTGGTTTACCCGGGCATGTATTGTAAAAGACCGGATAAATTGTCTCAACTTATTTTGTTAACCTCGACTATTAAACCATATAATGTAAAATATTATCGAGGTGTTATTGTAATGATCTGGCTGCTGCTTGCTGTAATCGGACTGTTTGTCGGTGCCTTTGGAACCCTTATTGGTGCCGCCGGCGGCTTTATCCTGGTCCCTGTATTACTTTTTATGTACCCCGATTACAGCCCGGCTTCAATCACCAGCATCACGCTTACCGTAGCCTTTTTTAATGCTGTTTCGGGCTCACTTGCTTACCGCCGGCTGAGAAGAATCGACTATCGTTCAGGCTTGTTATTCGCATTGACCGGCATTCCCGGTGCCGTAATCGGTGCCAGTATAACCGGCATACTCAGCCGCGAAATTTTTCAAATCATCTTCGGCGTCGTACTGCTTCTGGTTTCGTTTTACCTTCTGTTCAGACCGAACAAACCGGCATCTGTTTCAGTAAATCCCAGCCACTGCACCCGGGAGATAACCGATAACTGCGGCAACACCTTCAGATATTCTTATTCAAGAAAACTCGGTCTGGCCATAGCCTTTGTTGTCGGCCTGGTTTCGGGCATGCTGGGCATCGGCGGAGGCATCATACACGTTCCTGCCATGACTCATCTGCTTTCGTACCCGGTTCACATCGCCACGGCAACTTCTCACTTCGTTATTTCGCTTACCACGTTTTCAGCGCTTGCCACCCATATTATCAGCGATGTATTTTCTGAAGGAGCGCTTGTTGCCCTTGTTCTTTCAGCCGGAGCGGTTGTCGGCGCCCAGTTCGGAGCCCGTTATTCCCGCAATATTTCCGGAGCGCTTATCGTGCGCTTACTGGCAATTGGATTGCTTGTGGTTTCTGCCAGATTAATATTGTCTTCAATCTAAATACTTATTTATTTTTATCTTATATATATTTTAATTCGATAATAAGATAAGTATATATGGTTATTTTTTATAAACATTGCTTTATTATATCTAAAATGTATTGACTTTTTATGCCTTTGGCCCGATAATCATCACATCTCTTTTAATTATTATTTTACTTTTTAGATTTACTTGTTCACTGAGAGATTATTTTATAAAAATGACGTTCTTGGTTTCTAGTGCTTGCAAGTTCAGCCCGGAATTGGTATCCGATTTCCGTGAGGTTGATCTCTCTGGTTGAATAAATCAAATAAGGTAGCTCCCGCGAAGAGCTACCTTATTGTTATAAAGCAATAAAAACACCTTGGGAGGGCGGTTTTAAATTGCTTCAATATATTTATAGCAGTTTATCTTTACCCGGGTCAAACACAGAATTCTCTTTGATATTCTCCGGGTTATTATCTTTTATTTTCCTGATGTTTCCATTTATTACGTTTATTTAATCCCATTTAATCATAATTGGCAGATATTTTTATCAAGGAGCCGCAAAATGAATACAAGGGTCGCCGATAGATTGAACCAGCCCAAACGTTCCACCATAGGCCTCAAGGTATCCACCAAGGAGAGGATGGACCGCTGCCG
>ENA-OSEO01000501-OSEO01000501.1-sediment-metagenome-genome-assembly--contig:-NODE-501-length-98345-cov-17.216652_pt1 | contig 98345 bp, 86 predicted proteins | sample MGYA00237883_ERZ534232 | MGnify/ENA metagenome assembly ERZ534232
ATCCCAAGTTATGCACATAACCCAGGGGGGTCAAAATTGGGTTATCACAGGGGGTCAATTTTCGGTTGTCATTTCCAGCCAGCACCGCGCCAGGAAAAAACCTGATGGCGAGCTGCAACAGGCCAGGCACGAGATAGCCGATGCAGATTCAGAGAAGGTCTTGGAATCAAAGATAAATCAGGTAGGGGCCTTCATTGAGAAGGCCACGGGCATGGACTTTGAGCGCTTCACCCGTTCAATGCTGCTTGCCCAGGGCGGATTTGCCGCCTTTCTTCAAGCCTCTCCCGATAAGCGGGCTCCCATCCTCGAGCAGATTACCGGCACCGAAATCTACAGCCTCATATCCGTGAAAGTTCACGAGCGCTGTAGAGAAGAAAGTGAAAAGCTTGAGTTGTCGCAGTCTGAACTGAAGGGAATCCAGATATTAAGTGAGGATGAAGAAAGGGCGTTGCAGGACAACCTGAAAGAAAAACAAGGTCTGGAGACGGAACTTTTTGGAAAAATGAATGGCATGCGCAAGGCCCTGACCTGGCGCGATGGAATATTGGCGCTTGAGATGGAATTGGAAGGGTTGGACAAGAAGCATCAGGATTTTGAAAAGCGATGGGAGGCATTTGAGCCGGAATCAAAGAAGTTGGAAAAATCCCGCAAGGCCCTCGGTCTTGAAGGCGATTACAGGGGGGTACACGCTCTGCGCACTCAGCAGGAAGATGAGACAAAGGAACTTAATGGTGCAATCGTCGCGCTTCCTGAAAAGGATAAAGCCGTCGCGGATGCACTTGCCGCAAAACAGGCCGCAGAGATCCTGCTGAATGAAGTACGAACCCGGCAGGCCTCTGCAGCGGAAGTCATCAAAAAGGTGCGTGAACTTGATGCCAGGCTGAGCGAGAAGAAAAAGCAGGTTGAAGAAAAAGATAAGGCGCTGGAGGGCATCGAGAGGCAGGAAGAGGGATATAAGGCTGCTATAGAAAAGGCTGACCAGGCCTTGAAGCAATCGCAGGCGGACCTGAAAGCCGTCATTGAGTACGAGATGAAACACGCCGCCGATGCGGCCCTGCTGACAAATCTTGCCGCAATCGGCAAGACATTTGCGTCTCTTCGCGATATAGAGGCGAAGCATACAAAGGCATGTGAAGAACTTACCACTGCCGCCGGGAAAAAAGAGGCTGCCATTGTAGAGTGCAAAAAGACCGAGACCGATCACGAAAATCTTCGCAAGGCATTTGAAAAAGACCAAGGCGAGCTCAAGCAACTGGCTGATGCAATCAGTGCCATACTCAAAGGTTGCGAGATCAGTCAGTGGCGTGAGGAGTCGGACACCCTTAAAGAACGCGGACGACTTCTGATTCAGACCAGCGAAATTATTGAACGGATCGATAAGACAGGCACAGCGCTCAACAACCTGATAGCGGGTCTTGAGACGTCAAAAACCGGTCATAAAAAAATATTGGATGAAATGAAAGCAGTCGCAGATAAAAAATCGTTTCTGGAAAGAGATATCGAAAATCTGGAGACGCGGGTATCTCTCCTGAGCCGCATCCGCGACCTTGAGGAAGACAGGAATCATCTTGAAGACGGCAAACCATGCCCGCTGTGCGGGTCTACTGACCATCCATATGCGCAAGGCAATGTCCCTGTCTTGAACGAGGCTGAGACTGAACTGAAAAAAACAAAGGACGAATTCAAAACAGTGTCTGAGGCACTGAGCAAATTTGAAGCCGGACAGGTGAAGACGATAGCGGACATTCAGCATACGGAAAAAGAGATTGAAGAAAAGAAGGCAGCGCTGGATACCGATGAAAAACAATGCGCTGACTTCCTGTCGAAACTGAATATCCAGGCCGCCCCTGCAGAACGCGTTGGGAAGGTGCGTGATGAACTCGCAGGCGTCCAGGTGAAAATTGCCGAAGCATCCAGCATTATCGCGTTAGCCGAAGAGAAAAGCAAAAAGGAGAAGTCGGCACAAAAGGCTCTGGAAAAGATAAAGTCGAAATTTGACAGAGCCGACAAGGCACGACAGGATGCCAAACATAAACTTATAACAGCTGGTCTTGAGCATGAGCGGCTCATCAAGGATCGTGTTACCCGGGAAGAGGAGACAGAAAAAGCCCGCTCTGCTGCGCTTAAAGATGTTGAACCCTTTGGGATCGGGAAGATTTCATCCACCGACCTTGATGACGTATTGAAAAACCTTACAGAGCGCAAGAATAAATGGGGAGCAAAACAGGAAGAAAAAACCACCCATGAGAAAAAGATCAATGAACTCAAAGCCGCCATTGAGAAAAATGGTGCCTTGCTGAGTAACCTCGAAGAAGATCTGACGGTAAGGCGCAAAGATCGTGACGATCGGAAGATAGAGTATGAATCCCTGAGTGCTTCACGCCGGGAACTTTTCGGCGAAAAGAACGCTGACCAGGAGGAAAAGCGCTTAGCGGAAACCGTGAATAATGCAGAGGGAGCTTTTGAAAAAGCGCGTGAAGAACATGGGCAAACAGAAAAAGAGATCAGTGCCCTGAAAGAGAAATTATCTTTATTAAAAGTAAAAACGGAGAATCGTGCAAAGGAAATCGCGCAGGCTGAACAGAAACTGATAGCGCGGTTTAAAACGACAGGATTCGAAGATGAGGCAGACTACATATCATCACGTCTGAATGAAGAAGAGCGGGAAGCCCTTGCTGACAAAGAGGAATCCCTGATCAAGGAAAAAACGGAACTTGACGCCCGCCGGAAGGACAAGTCGGAAGCGCTTATGTCCGAGCGTGAAAAAAAGCTGACTGATCAGTCCAGTGAGGTGCTCAAGGAAAACATAAGCACTTGTGAATCGGACCTGAAACAAATCAGGCAGTATATTGGCGGCATAGCAAAAAGCTTAAGCGAAAACGAAAAACAACAAGAAAAGCAGCAGGAACGCATAAAGAGCATTGACGCCCAGAAAAAGGAATGCGCACGCTGGGACGACCTGCATCAACTCATCGGCTCAGCCGACGGAAAGAAATTCCGAAACTTTGCACAGGGCCTGACATTTGAGATGATGACGGCGCATGCCAACCGCCAACTCCAGAAAATGACGGATCGTTATCTGCTTGTACGCGACGTATCGCAACCGTTGGAGTTGAATGTTATCGACAACTACCAGGCTGGAGAAGTCCGTTCCACTAAGAATCTTTCCGGCGGTGAAAGTTTTATTGTAAGTCTTGCCCTGGCACTCGGCCTTTCTCATATGGCGAGCCAGAATGTGCGGGTTGACTCGCTCTTCCTTGATGAAGGATTCGGCACCCTCGACGAAGACGCGCTCGAAACAGCCTTGGAGACTCTTGCGGGACTACAGCAGGACGGCAAGCTTATCGGCGTTATATCGCACGTCACGGCACTTAAAGAGCGCATCGCCACGCAGATACAGGTGATCCCGGAGACGGGCGGGCGCAGCAGCCTTAGTGGTCCAGGATGCCAGCGGATTTAAGACTCCATCATGTTAATTTCGAATAAAAATGACTTCCCTCCAGTTTCCACAAGGAGAAGTTCATCGCTGAACGCCAAGTTTCTAATGTTATTTTTAAATTTAACAGTTCCGATACTCTTGCCAGCAGAGGACATGACATTTAAAACGTTACTCTGATAGTACAGGAACCCATCCTTAAACCATTTGTACGTGCCCCTCTGACGCTGAAGGTATTCAACGAACTCATCCCCATTCAATATATAAATATACCAATGAGTAATAATATATAAAAATTTTTCATTGCAGAAAACCATGTCTACTGGATTGCTCCTGCCGTAAATGCTTTTTCTATCTTCCGGAATTGTGTATATTACATCAACGATCCCATCAACTCTCGTTCTGTAAACCTTCCCAGAGTAACAGCCAAGATAAAATTGTTTTGAGTTTGGCGCAAATCCTAGACCATAAATCCAATCCTGACCATCCCCGCCCATGGAGATTTGCAAGGAAAATGTCATACCACCCGCCTCAAGCTTAATAGTATTGAGTACCTGTATCCATTCTTCCTCATCATCCAATCCTGCAAAGGCACGACGGGCGTCCTCATCACTTAAAACTTCATAAGCTTCTGTTATCTCGCGAAATCTTTCAGTAGTCCTTGGATCGTTAGGGTTCTTATCTGGGTGGTATACAAGAGCAAGCTTTCTGTATGCTGATTTGATCTCACTAGCGGTAGGATTCGACTGGATTATTCCAAGAACCCGTAAGTATCGGGAGTACATTTCTTCGATGTTCGGTTTGTCCTTTGTAACTCTTTCCCATCCCTCTTTTGGCGGAGTTCTTAATCTGGAAACTATATAAAAATTACGATCTAAGATATATGCTCTCGATTCAGAAGTGAAAACTACTAGTGAAAGATCGGCTGATATAGCGATTTCTCTTAGGCTATAGTGTGCATTACAGAATGTTCTTGCATCAAAAATATTCTGTAATGTTAAGTCCCAGCTATAGAGTTTCACAAAGAGGTCCCTTGATGCAATCAGAAAGCAACTACGATTAGATGATTCACTGAATCTTAATACATCATCATTGATATATGGTATTGAGGAAGTATTTAGGTATTTGATACCACACCTGGAAAATTCAATGTGAGGAAGAGTCTTCGGTAACAGATGCGAACGGCTTTGAAGTCTTAGTATGTTTTCGCCGGATGTTTGCGAAATATTGAATCCTCTCGGTTTCTTCGTTTCGCTTATTAAAGATATAAGCTGTGAATCGATTTCGCAATCAAGTTTATTATCCTTGATGATTTCCTTCTTAGTGAGCCCAGCACCATCTCTTTTTTCGGTGAGTGTATCAACAAGCATGTTATAGTTTCTGATGTCAATGGCTGTGGTATTCTGGCATTTATAAAACATCTCTGCCATTTCAGACAAAGCTTCTTTATATTTTTTCTTCTCAATGTTCTTGGTATAAAGTTTCCTATAAGTCCTCAGCAAATGAGTAAAATATGCCTCTGACAAATGATTTTCATTGTAAATTGTCAAAAAGGTCTCTTTGGCTTTTGAATACCACCCACGACAATAGTAGGAATATCCTTTGTTGTATGCCTCCCAATAACTCCTGGAGTAGCTACACTGTTTATCGTCTCCTCTGCCATAAGGCAGGAAAGGTAGTGTCACTATTCGAGCATTCTCTATCTTTAGAGTATCTTTACTTTCCGTTTCACCACGATCACCGTGGCTTTGCTTCTCTTTCGATGGGTATTGCGCGATTGCAGAAGCTCTGTTTCCTTCAACTGATTTATTAGCAAATATACTAGAAAATATTTTAGATAATAGATTCATTACCTCTTCTCTCGTTGTTAAATTGAAAAGCGGGTCAAGTTCTGTTTGGTTTTACAGAACACTCACCTGACTTTTTTCAGCCCGGTAATCCCTGTTCGATTGAAGCTGTCGTGAATATCCCTCAAGATAGCCTTAGAAATGGCATTCGATTTCAATAATCTGTTATAGATCATCCTCATCGTCTGCTCATCGAGTTTCCCTTTTATCTCGATATCGGGATTATTCATTAGCTTTTCCTTCTGTAGGCTAAAAGGACGATCGTCATAGTCGATTACACAATCCTCTTCGAAAGGAGAAGACTTTGCCCGGAACACGAAATGGTCGTGTGACCGCCTTGATCCGCCTTCCTTGAAATCGCCTATTTTTGTGGTGGTGGTTGAGATGTGGGCAATAACGCTTTGAGAAAAGGATCCCGTTTCACCCAGGTAGATGAACCAACGCGCTTTTTTCTCGGCCCCGTAACGAGGTTCCGGAAAGTTGTTCCAGCGGAATACCGTGCCAACTTCCAGTGTCAACGTTCAATTGCTCTGTGAATGAGATGGCTTTCTTCGGGATAAGACAACTCCTCGTCAGATTTTGCGAAGAGGTTATCGTCAAAGGCCAAAGCGTAATCGATCAGGCTGTTCGGGTGAAGAGCCCATGTTTTTTTCCAGGCGGGGATTTCCTCATGGCTGGCATCGCTCATCAATCTCGCGTTAACGAATCTGTCAGCGAAGATTTCAACGAAGCGCCTCATTAGATTAATTTCATCTGGAGAGAAATAATCAAGATTAGGCTTTTTCTTGCAAACTACATAATACTTGTTTTCTTCTTCCTGCTTGAATTCGAAGAGGTCTGGAGTGAAATCTTTTCTTTGATTGTAAATTTCTGTGGGAACTGGGCCGCGCTCCATGGCCAGATAATTCAGTCCAAGTGCCGGTCTCCCTGTTTTCTTGACGCTCTCGAAATCGAGGAAAGCAAGATATTTGTATAAAAAGGTCTGATAAAGAGGTCCACGGGTTCTCTTTTTGTGTTCTTCTGCGAAGAAACAGACGGCGTTTTCTATTTTTTCTTTTCTGTATGGGTCCATATTTTCAGCCTAATTTAATCTAAGTATCCCATTCGGGTCAGAAAAAGCAAGGTGAATGTGGTCATATGATTATCGTCGCGGTTGAAAGAAAACTTTATAGCAGTGTGCAAGAAATGCACATTACTTATTGGCCAGGAGGCAGGGACACCAGAACTACCGGAAACGTAAATCACATCATCAACGAATTTTCCCAACTATCTGGAAATTCCGAAAAGTTCAGTTAGTGCAAAATTTGCATCAACTCAAGGAGCGTGTCATCATCTGCAATCTACGCCACCAAGTAACCTATGTTCAATCAAATGAACATAGGTGATACTTTATGCACCGAACAAGTGAATATCCTCTTTTCCCGCCCTGTTTTTGTAAGAAAAAAATGGCACTTTTTCTTACAATAATTTATGGGGTAATATAATGCAAGCTATTGATTCTAAAATATATAGTCATATATATAGCTGTGGCAAGGGTTGCGTATTCACCCCATGGGATTTTCTGGACCTTGGAAGTCGCCTGGTGGTGGACCTGGTGGCAACCGCGACTAACCTTACACTAACTTTTGTGTCGCACAGAATATTGACAAGAAATTTTGCGTCTCATAATGCCGAAATATTGAGACACAATATCTGACTCACGACGAGTCCAAAATTAAGCTAATCATATAATGCATAATAATATTCCTATTGGTTACAGACTTGACATAATTAGCCTTAACACATAAATAAATAGTGTATATTGCCGTAGAATGTCAAAAACACACTCATTATAACTTGACAAATACTTTAGAAACACATATCATATTTATGTGTTATGTACAATAACGTCAAGAGCGACATTATGAAACTTGCGAATTTCTTCCAAAGGCATCCGGTTTTTACAGGAGAGGAACTGAGCGACTTCCTTGCCTCCGAGGGACCACGCGGTCCCAGGGCGCGGGAATCCCTTCTTGCCTATTACGTGAAATCCGGTCGGGTAGTCAGGGTGCGTCGCGGTCTTTATGTCGTCGTCCCACCCGGCGCATCACCGGAAACCTTTGCCTTTGATCCCTATCTTCTCGCCTCCAGAATGACGAATGACGCCACTCTGGCTTACCATACTGCCCTGGAAGTCCATGGCAATGCCTATTCGGTGTACGAGCAATTCACATATCTTGCGGGTCATTCCTTGCGCCCCGTGACTTTTCGTTCCTGTCGATTTAAAGGCGTGGGGTTTCCGAAGAGGCTCAGCCGAAAAGGCGAGGAAGCCTTTAATGTGGTCAAGATCGATCGCGCGGGTCTGGAAGTTCGCGTCACCGGTCTGGAAAGGACTCTCGTGGATGTGCTCAACCGTCCCGACTTGTCGGGAAGCTGGGAAGAGATATGGCGTTCCCTGGAATCCGTGGAATTTTTCGATCTCGATAAAGTAACCGAATACGTCTCTCTCCTCGGAAACGCCACCACCGCCGCAAAGGTCGGCTTTTACCTGGAGCAACACCGGGAGACCTTGATGGTCGAGGACGCGCACCTGAAGGCTCTCCGCCATCTTCGTCCGCTTCATCCACACTACCTTGAGCGCACCAAACGGAACCCCGGGCGCTTTGTGGCAATATGGAATCTCGTTGTTCCTGAAGAAATCGTCAACCGATCGTGGGAGGAGCAAGGATGAGAATATCACCTGAAATGCTTGCTGCCCAATCGGAAGCCACCGGTTTCCGCCCGGATATGCTCGAAAAGGTTGGGCTCCTCCTGCAACTGCTCGACGCCGTTCGAAGCCATCCCTTCCTGAAAGGGAAGCTGGTTCTCAAAGGAGGCACGGCCTTGAACCTCTTTATCTTCGATGTCCCCCGTCTCTCGATCGGCATTGACTTGAATTATGTGGGTGCGGTGAATCGGGAGGCCATGATTGCAGAGAGGCCCGGGATCGAGCGGGCCTTGCATGCCGTCTTTTCCCGCGAGGGCTTCACGGCCAGGGGTGTACCGGCTGAACATGCAGGCGGTAAATGGCGACTCCGTTATTCGAGTGCAGGCGGTCAGGGAGGAAACCTGGAGGTGAACGTCAACTTCATGTTCCGAATTCCTCTGTGGCCTGTAAAGACCATGGATTCGCAACCTCTCGGCATCTGGCAGGCAACCGGTATTCAAGTGGTGGATCTTCACGAGCTCGCAGCGGGTAAGCTTGCAGCCCTTCTGTCGCGGCGTCAGGCGAGGGACCTGTTTGATTGCTCCCGTATCTTTCGCTTCGGTGGTCTTGATTGGGAAAAACTGCGCTTGGCGTTTGTGGTGTACGGCGCTATGAACCGAAGGGACTGGAGAACCATTACCATTGAGGAAGTGTCCCTTGACATCGAAAACTTTGAACAGAAGCTTCTCCCGACGTTGCGGTCTACAGGGTTGGAGGCAATGCAGTCATCTCTTTTCGTAAAAAGTCTCGTCGAGGATTGCCGTAATGGATTGAAAAATTTGCTCCCATTCACGACAGTTGAGTTGGAATTTCTTAACCTCATCCTGGACAAAGGGGAGATAGCTCCGGAGTTGCTGACCTCCGAAAAGGATCTGCAGGATCGCATCAGACGCCATCCGCTTCTTGAATGGAAGGCTTTAAATGTGCGGGCATATAAAGAGGACCGTTAACAGTCGTTATCCTATCGAGTAGGACAATCTTGACTGACGAAAAATCTATCGATGAAAATTTGAAATCTATTGCGATATGCCGCGTGAAAATTGTGCCCAAAATTGTGCCTAAAAAATGACGATAACCCATAAAATCAGCCGTTTCATAGTGACATCCCAAACAGATGGGTGAACGGTGAAATGGTTAATAGTTTCATCATCGTTTGTCATTTGCTATCATCGAATATCATCTGTTATATTAGGCACTTAAATGGTTTCGACTCCCGCCGCCTCCACCATTTACAAAAGACAGGCCCGTCCACGAACCGCGTCCGGTTATTGGGCGGGTTTTCTTTTTATGCGTATTGTCAGCGACTTACGTCGTTTTCAGGGTGTCGGCCCTACCGCCCCGATCACTCCCTTTTCGGGAAATCCGTCATACCCCGCTTCTCTTTCGCCTCAAAATTCTCTGCATTCTTCCCCCTGTTCTCCGGACCTCGTCCGGTTTCCTGCATTTTTTCCTGCAACCGCTGCTCGGCGATTTCGTCGGCAAACTGGTTGATACTCTTCATGATTCCGTCAAACAGGTCGTTGATGTCCATAGTTGCTCGCTCCTCGTTGTGAATTCTGATTGCTTCCCCACTTACTTACCGGAGAGACGGAGAAAGTGTCGGGCGTCCGGTGATTTTTTTCGTGCTGGCCTTCTGGGGGGTTACTTACCGGGTGGCAGCGGGATGTGTCGGTACAGCCGAAAAAATCTTGGCCATTCCTTGCCGCTTATTCGGCCAGGCTGGCACACGACCTATGGCGTCGATTGAGTTCACATAAATTCGGCCGAAAACGGCAAAGATCGTTTGACTTCGTACGAATGGCCTATGTATATTAAGGAAGTTTTTATTTTGGGTGAGGTGCGTCCAGCACCCTCCCGTTTCGCCTCTGGCGGACGTGGCCGCAAACCAAACGCCCGTGGAGTTTTGAGCATGAACGAGATGGAAGACCGCTGGTTGTCGATAACCGAGATATGCAAGTATCTCGGCGTCAGCAATGACACCGTGTACAAGTGGATCGACAAGCATGGCATGCCCGCGCACCGCATGGGCCGCCTCTGGAAGTTCAAGAAAAGCCAGGTGGATGCGTGGGTCGAATCCGGTGGCGCGGCGGAGAGTGCGGAGTCGGTCAAGAATCGTGGTGGCCAAGATGAATCGTAATTTTGTGAACAAGCAGGGATGCAGCACATGAGCACAGAAGCTGATGCCCGCATATTGATCGACAGGCTACTTGAGCAGGCTGGTTGGTGCATCACCAACAAAGCCCAGGTCTCCACGGAGGAAGCTGCCGCCGACGGCCGCGCAGATTACCTCTTGAAGGATACGCGGAGTCGTCCGCTGGCAGTTCTTGAGGCCAAGCGTTTTGCCGTCGATCCCTACACCGCCAAGGAACAGGCCAAGGCGTATGCCCTGACGCTGAAAGCGCCTTTTGTCATCCTGAGCAATGGTCAGGAGCACTATTTCTGGGATTACACCGATGGCGATGCCCGGCCGGTGATGGGTTTCCCCAGCCAGGCCGATCTCGAGCGGAGGGCCAATATCAAGGTCCACCGCAAGGGAGACATCCGGCAGAGCCTCTCACTGCAACCACATGCCGCACCGCTCCGGAACGCCGGTCTCGCCGAAATAGTTCAACAGGGGGACACGTCGGCAAAGGTCCGTTTCGGCGAGGCCCAGGAGCTGGCTCAGGAGGATCTGGGCCACCCGCTGTTCCTGTTCCGCCTTTTGTCCGATGAAGTACTGGATCTTTTGCAGATCCCCGTAGCTGAACAGCAGGAGGCAATGGGCGGATAAACCATCCCGGCCCGCCCGGCCGATCTCCTGGTAATAATTGTCGATGCTTTCGGGCAGGTCATAGTGGATGACGAACCGGACATTGGGCTTGTTGATCCCCATCCCGAAGGCGATCGTCGCCACGATGATCCGGACATCGTCGCGGCGGAAACGCTCCTGGTTTTCGGTGCGCTCTTCTTCCGATAGCCCGGCATGGTAGGGGCGGACGGCGTAGCCATTCCGCAGGAGGGTGGCGTTCAGCTCCTCTGTCTGACGGCGGGTGGCGCAGTAGACGATGCCCGATTCGTTCGGATACCTTTCGAGTAAGTCCAGCACCTGGTCCAGGGGTTCGTTCTTCGGGACCACTTCCAGAAAGAGGTTCGGCCGGTTGAATGAGCCGATGAATTCACCGTGATCGTCGATATTCAGGGATTGCCGGATATCCTCCCGGACACGCGGCGTGGCCGTGGCGGTCAGTGCCACACAGGTTGCATCCGGGAAGGCGGTGCGAACTTCCGCCAGTTGCCGGTATTCCGGACGGAAGTCGTGGCCCCACTGGGAGATGCAATGCGCCTCGTCGATGGCGATGCAATCCACCTTCAGGTCGGCCAGCAGGGCAAGGGTTCGCGGCGCCAGCAGGGCCTCCGGGGCCAGATAGAGGAGCTTCACGCCCTTTGCCCGGAGCTTTGTGACGTTTGTCCGGTACTCTCCCATGCTCAGGCTGCTGTTCAGAAAAAGGGCAGGAACGCCGTATTCCTTGAGCTGGTCCACCTGATCCTTCATCAGAGAGATGAGGGGCGACACCACGATCGTCAGGCCGTCGAAGAGCATCCCCGGGATCTGGTAGCAGAGAGACTTCCCCCCGCCCGTCGGCAAGACGACCAGGGCATCCTCTTTATCGAGGAGGTGGGCAATGATCTTTTCCTGAAGCGGCCAGAATGTGTCAAATCCGAAGACGTTTTTCAGGATGGTTCGAGCACGATTCATGGGGAGACTCATTTTCGGCAACTTCGGCTTGGGTCCGCCATTCGTGGCGCACCCTTCCACCTTGCATCATGCCGATTATTATCGTGTATCATGGAATGAGCGCTCATTTCTTCAGGAATCCGGCAAGGACGGGCGCGGGCAGATAATAAGCGCCTCTGCCTTTTCCCGAGAGGATAAGATACCCGTCGTTAACCATCCGTTTCAATCCGGTATCTTTGGAGGCGGCGTTTTTATTTATGAATTAGCAGCTTACGCAACTTCTCGCGTTGCGAAGGTTTCGCCGTGCTCGCCCCCGTTTCGGAAAATCCGCCTAGTATCGCTTCTCTCACTATATACTGATCTCACTCCTGGTATTTACGCTGCATGCCGGCAAGCCTCTTATCATTGCGCCTCGGGACATTGAGCAGGTGTGCGATCCGGAATTATTGTGGACGGCAATAACCTTTTCTATAAATGGCTCAGGAACTTCCGGTTAAACTGAAAAGCGGAACGATCAACCCATGCTGTGGGACCGGGGCGATTTCAGTTGGGCCGACCCCTTGAGAAACGGGGACTGGGAAAGATCCTTCCGCCCTCTCTTCGCACCTGAAGCAGGTTGCGAAACCGGTGAGGAAGTGCGGGCCTTTCGTGCCGGAGTTTTTATCGGGATCTTTGCTTTGCCCGGTCGATTCCTGGAATACCGCGAACGGCCGGATCCCTCGCCGGCTTCCGGGGTGGGTATCGTGTAATTGAAATCCTCCAATATCCGCCTTTCCAGCTTTTCACCAAGAACATTTTCTATGCTCCACACAAGCGCCCTGTCCTCGCCCGTCACAAAGGTGAAGGCATCCCCGGTTCTGTCGGCCCTGCCAGTGCGTCCGATGCGGTGCGTGTAAGCATCGACTGTGTCTGGCATGTCATAATTGATCACGTGTGATATCTTGGAAACATCGATGCCGCGGGCGGCGATATCGGTGGCAACGAGAACCCGGTATTTGCCGCTGCGAAAACCATTGATAGCTTCCTGCCGTTTATTCTGGGACAGATCACCTTGCAGCGAGGTCACAAGAAGTCCGGATTTTTTCATTTGCTTCGCCAGGCGGGTCGTGCGGGCTTTGGTGCGCGTAAATACGAGGACCGACGCTATATTCGTGGAGTCCAGAATCTTCATCAAAAGAGACGTCTTGAGGTGTGGATCAACGGGGTAGAGAGCATGGGAGACCGTGGATACAGGGACTGCATCACCGATCTGGACAGTTACGGGATTGCACAGGATGTTCTCTGCCAGGTTCCGAACATCATCGGGCATGGTGGCCGAGAAAAGAAGAGTCTGCCGCTGAACAGGCAGTTGGTTCAGGATTTTCCTGATATCCGGCAGAAAACCCATGTCGAACATTCGGTCTGCCTCGTCCAGAACAATGACTTCAGTATGGGTTAAATCGATCACGCCCTGATTCATAAGATCGATCAAGCGTCCGGGGCAGGCCACAACAATTTCCGCTCCTTTGCGGAGTTTGTTGATCTGGGGGTTCTGGTTGACGCCGCCATAGATTGTGACACTCTTCAGTTTCGTATAGCGGCCCAGCTGACCGATAGCCTCATGGGTCTGCTCCGCCAGTTCTCTCGTCGGTGCCATGATCAGTGCTCGCACACAATTCCTCGGCCCCGTCATGAGGCGCTGTAATATAGGCAGCACAAATGCCGCGGTTTTGCCTGTTCCGGTCTGTGCAAGCCCCATAACGTCGCGGCTTTTCATGATAGGCGGGATTGATTGCAGTTGGATCTCTGTCGGTTCTTTGTAACCGAGCGCCTGTATGCCGGCTGCAATCTTGGATTGAAAATCAAATGCTTCAAAATTCATCATTATTGGTTTTTCTCTTTTCTTTTTTAAGATTGGAATGATCGTATAGAGACGCTTTGTCTCATGCCTGTTGTGTATTTCTGCGATTGATACTTTTATATAAACCCTTTCGTCTTCACCCTTTCCTCATTCAATTTCCGTGGCGACTGCGCAGGTAATAAAAAAAGCCCGCGGTATTTAATGAAAAATCCCATCGGGCTTTACATAAACTTACTGGATTTTAGATTAAACCTAAAGCCAACGACGCCTCCATCTACCGTAAATGTGGGGGTATGTCAACGCATTATTGTACCGTCCATCATGCCTCGATAAACTTGAAGATCTATTGATGTTGACAACCGCCGGTGATGCATTGAAATCCACCGAGAAGTTCATTTGTAAAAATCAGTTTATTTATTTCCGATGGTTAACTTTTCCGTCTTTGACCCCCAGATATTGCACGATGCAGTGACTTCAAGAACGTCTCCTTCTGCTGCAGGTATCTCATAAGTGTATGAAAAAGTAAGTCTATCCGGCTGATTATTATATTCATTAGAGCTTATAACTTCCCCATTCTTTTTTATTTCAACCTTTTTGATATAGTGAAATGAAGGAGCTGGAGATGCATGCGTTATGGTCGCTTGTAAAGTCTGAGTGGCTGGATTATATGCAAGTTTCAAATCCGTCGGCGCAGTTGCGTAAGCCGTTAATGGATAGATGGAAAGGAATACAAAAAGTAGAAATACTTCAAATCCGGCAGAAATTATCGTTCTCCCCTTTTCGTTACAGCTTTTGTTTCCTCCGGCTTTTCCAAGTTTCTTCATAAGTTCTCTCCTTATCTTCTCATTTTGAGAAATCAATCTTGAAGGTCGTCAAAAATTTGAATTTGTCAAATGTGAAGTCCTGCTCCCGGAGTCTTATTCATTTTGTGCATTCAGGTCGCAACAAAGCACCCTGTCTCCGGAAGGTGAGGAAAACATAACCGACAGGGTTGCACACATATGTCCGCCCGTTATGGAAAGATAGGGTCGAGTGATCTGGATCTGATCAGGATGCATGAGCGCGCGACGCAAGTAACGCCGGCGAAACCAGTCAGCGCTTCTTGCGTCTTCCAGCGGTTTAAACCGAGGATCCTCTCCGATAAACCCTCTATTTGAGACAACATTCTTCTCAATCTGCCTGCCGTCGGGTAAGAGGAGATAACATCGGATTACAGATTCTTCATGCTTGAGAGATGCGCAGGCCTTTTCGAGGGTTTGATGTTCCTGCAGCGCAACAACAGCCTGCCTGAGAAGCATTTTATATTGGACCAAGTTGTGTTCAAATATCTTATCCTTGGTGGCAGACATGGTCTTAAAGGTATCAAGCAATTTGTCAAAATTAAAAATATTGTCTTTTATTTTACCAGGATTTACAATCGGTTTTGCAAAATAATAACCCTGAACAAAGTCCGCATCGCTATCTATAGCTATGATGGCCTGTTCTTCCGTTTCAATCCCTTCTATCAGGACAAATGATCCTGCCTGGTGGAGAAGAGAGACAATGCCGGGAAACAGATCACGGATCTTCTTTTGTTGGTATGCCCTGACGATCATGGAACGATCCAATTTAACGATATGTGGGGCAATCGTCCATATCCTTTCAAAATTTGAATAACCTGCCCCGAAATCATCAATAGCAATGAGGCATCCGAGTTCTTTATAATAATTAACCGTATCCATCAGCAGATCCTCGTCCGAGATCGGCTGCTCGACAATTTCAATCACCACTCTGGAAGGCGGAAAAAGGTATTCATCAAGCAACTCCTTGAAATAGGAACCATATTTTTTTCCGTTGCAGACCACAATGGGAGAGATATTTAAATAGAGCCAGTTCAGGTCATCTCCGATATATTGAAAGTTACCCATATGGAGATAACGACACAGGCGATCAAGGAATATGATTCCTCCTTCCTCCTTTTCAATGGAAAAAATCTCAGGTGGGGGAATTTGCATGCCTTGCAGGTTTTGGCCGCGGACCAAGGCTTCATATCCTACGATCCTTTTGTGGGCAATGCTGAAGATCGGTTGAAATGCGGAACGAAGGATGTTGGATTTAAAATGCCCCAGTGTTTCATTGTCCTGGTGGGAAATAAATTGCCGGACCATATTAATGTCAAGTTGAGATTTATTTGTTGTTTTCAATTGAAATACCATGAATTAGTCCTTTCAATTTTTATTGGAATGTCTTCATTCACGGTTTTAAAAAACATCTTTGAGCCTTTTTCCAGAAGCCACTCCGGAGTTATCAAGGGGTGGAGGAAAAGGTCCTTGTCACGGTGGAGAAGGTTCACAGCCTGAACGTGGAAAAGGGGAAGGAGACCATCAGGGAAATGCAGTCTATGACTTCTTCGGTGGTGAATCAGGCGGAAAGGATCATTCATTTCCTTCCGAACCGGCGCCGGTACGGGGGCGTCCATGATGATACGGTCAATATCGAAAAACTGTTGGGGAAAGTCATCTATCAGATTTTCAAAGATCGAATCAAAACAAACTCCTGAAAAACGCCATTTTTCAGGGTGAACGAATCAGGATACAAGTCAGCGGCATAGTTTACCGCATATGCCGGGCTGAACTTATTCAATATGGTCCCATTGAACTCACGATAACCCCTGCATTCTCTGCAGGTCTGGCTACTCCAGATTGATGAACTCAACACTTTTGCCTTTCCGGCGAAAAGGTGTCAAGTCTGTTTCTTCGTAATTCTCGGGAGCCGTCACATTCAGGACACCGAATCGCGTCATGTCCTTCACGGATAAAACAAAGAAATCCTTGGCCCCGTATTCCTTGCTGCCGACACGGCATATGTACTCGTCAACGCCGATCTATTGAAGAACCGGGCCTGCCTGGCCGCACTGCTTCCCCGGTATTCCCGCACCTGCTGAATACGTCAGTTGATCAAAATTAATCTCGCCGCCCCTCGATGAAATGATGAGCAACGACGCCTTTTTCCTTTTGACTGTATCCATGAAGCACTCGATATTACCCTATGTGATCTTTCCCACATAGGGCACCGTCAGGCCGTCCGAGGCAATGCCAGGCCTCTTCGGCCGAAGGGTCGTTCACCGTTGCCCCGAAAACAGGAGCGTTGCCGGTAACGGAAAAGAACAATAGCGCACAAAATATTCTTTTTACAAATGACGCTTGAACATTTCGTTTCAACCTATGGATTCTGGGCCATCCTGGTCGGGACATTTCTCGAAGGGGAAATGATCCTTGTCATGGGCGGCTTTGCCGCCTACCAGGGGTACCTGAGCTTTCCCCTGGTTGTCCTGGCGGCCTTCCTGGGAAGCTATTCCGGTGACCAGCTTTTCTTTTTTCTCGGACGGCGGCACAGCGGCAGGATCCTGAAACTCCGCCCTTCCTGGGCGAAGCGGATGGAAGTCATCAACCGCTGGCTTGAAAAAATCGGGACCCCTGTCAGTCTTCTCTTCCGTTTTACCTATGGCTTTCGGACAATCACCCCTTTCATCCTGGGGATGAGCGCCGTTCGAAGCCGGACATTTCTCATCCTCAACGGACTCGGGGCCATGGCCTGGGCCTTGATGATCGCTGCCGGCGGGTATTTTTTCGGTTTCGCCCTGGAAAAAGTGCTCGGCGACGTCCGCCGTTACGAGAGGCTGGTTTTCGGGGCCGTCCTCGCCATCGGCCTTGCCGTGTGGGCCTTTCATTTTTTCCGATCCCGCAAGGCAAGGGCCTCGGAAGATGGGAAGTGAGGGCCGCCTGTCTCCGCTGTACCCTCGGTCGGTCTGAGGGTTTGAGAAAGGGCTCATTTGTCGAAAAAAACGGAGAATTCGAACCAGTGCTCCATCAGGTACAGGACGGTCCAGGCCCCGATGGCGAGAAAAGTCATCCACAGAAAACCCGTCATGCCCCCGTGGCCCTCACGGATGACCTTTGCGTAGTCCGTGGCGTGGGCTTCCGTGTCATGGACCGTATAGCCGTGACCGCTTCTGAGGGCGAGGTGAACGAGCCAGGAAAAACCAAGGACAACGGCCAGGACGATCCAGAGTGTTTCCATAGCGTTCGTCATCGCTCGGGTTCTCCTTTCTTTTTCTCGTTTTCGGATAAATCCTCATCGTTTTCAAGAATACGGTACTTGGGTTCCTCGATGTTGCGAAACTGTCCCGTCCGGATTCCCCAGACCAGAAACCCCAGGAAGATGAGAAACAGAACAAGGCTCAGGACGGTTTGGGCGATTGTGGCTTCATCCATTTTCCATCACCTCTTCAGGTTCCGGGCGAATTCATCCTTGTAAAGGGTCGCCCATTTTGCCAGGTAATCCTCGGGCTTGGAAAACCCCTGGATATAGAAGATCGCCGGGAATATTTCCTCGTCCAGGAGGGCTTCCTTCCAGGGGGGCATGTTCGTCGTTTCAACGCCCTCCCGGACCTTCCACACATACCGGCCGTAAAGGGTGAAATCCTTCCCGCTTTCCTCGAAATTGGCCGGCTCGGGCTGGATGTACCCGCCGGGCGTGGCGATGGAAGCCGGCCCGTCCCCCATTCCGTTCAGGCCGTGGCACTGGGCGCAGTACATCCGGTAGATCCTTTCCCCCTTTTCATATTCCGCCTTGGTTCCGTCGATCGGGGGGGTAATGTTCGTGTCATTGGCGAAACGGTCCCCCTCTTCGTCCGAGACGTCGCCGGACACCGTCCGGATGGCCCCCCCGTTGAAGCTCATCTCGTAGGTATTGATCTTCCAGAGGAGCTCCTCGCTCTGGGTCCATCCCCAGGGAGGCATGGCCGTGCCCGGCACCCCTTCGCTGACCCGCCAGAAGTGGAACGGGGCGTCCGGATCGGGATAGTTCTTCAGTCTTTCGTTCAGGTTGGCCGGGCGGGCCAGCGTATTGCGGGCATAGGGCCCCTGGCCGATCGCCGAGCCGCCGTGGCAGGAAATACACTTCCTGGTGTAATTTTTCTTTCCCTCTTCAAAAACCGCCGCCCAGGCCTTGCCCGGGTTCTCATCCCCCGAATAGGTCTGGTCTTTCGGATTGTATCCTTTCGATACAGCCATCATGAGGGGCATGTGAGGATTCATTTTGTCGCCGTATCCGGGGGGAACGAGGGGCTGGAAGGCCTGGGTTGTCAGGTCATATCCCCCCAGGTTCTGGACGTATTCCGCCAGGGCGACAAGTTCCTTGTCCGCCAGGAAGGCGAAAGGAGGCATGACCGAGCGGGGGGAAAGATTCCTCGGGTCCCTGTGGTGTTCCACATGCCATACGGAAGGTCTCTTCCCGCCGATCTGGGCGAGATTCGGGCCCGTTCTCTCCGTTCCCAGGAAGTGGGGGATGGAATAGAAGAAATCCCCGGGCCGGGAAGTCTCCCCCCGGGCCCAGTCCTGGGGCCGCACGAACTGGGAATGACAGTAAAAACACCCCATTCCCTTGTAAAGTCCTTTCCCCTCCCGTTCCGCTCCCGTATATTCGTGGGCCCGGCCGGAGGGGGTGTTTGGTGCGAACATGTAGGGCATGGCGATGACCATGAAGGTCATGAGGGCGAATACGGCCGTGCCGCCGACGGTGATGATGGGAAGATTCAGTTTCTCCTGGCTGTACCGGAGGAACGGGGAGTGTTTTTTCGTACTTTGAACGTCCTTCAGCTGTTCCGCCGCGGTTTCCTCGTGGGGGTGCCGGGAAAGCCCGAAGGTCGTCAGGATGTTGAGGGCGAATAGAATGGCGCCCAGAACGACGGTTCCCCCGCCGATGGCCCTCACGATGAAATGGATTTTCAGGGTCGGCAGGGTTTCCACCACATTGATGTGCTGCCACCAGTTCGAGTTGGCCACCAGCCCGGCGGTCGTCATGGCGGTAAAGAAGGTGATGAATCCGAGAAAGGCCAGCCAGAAGGAAAGTTTCATGAGACCCTGGCTGAAAATCCTCGTGCCGGTGATCCGCGGCACGAGAAGATAGATCATGCCCGCGGCGAGAAAACCGAACCCGCCGAGAAGGGCGAGGTGGGCGTGTCCCACGGGCCACTGGGAGAAGTGGAGGAAGGCGTTCGAAATGCGTGTGGACTGGAAAGACCCCTGCAGGGAGACCAGGATGTACATGATGAAGCCGGCCATGATGAACTGGAAGGGCACATGGTTAATGATCCGGTTCCAGGCGCCTCGCATGGTCAGGATGATGTTCGTTGCGAAGGCGAGGACGGGGACGAGCATGAGGATGCTCATGAGGACCCCGACGGTCTTCAGCCATTCCGGGAGGGGGGCCTGGAGAAGGTGGTGGGCGCCCACGCCGGTATAAAAGAAGGCGATGCTGAAGAAGGCGATGAGGGAAAGGAGGTGGCTGTAAAGGGGCCGCCGGATGATCGTCGGCACGAAATAATACCAGGCGGGGATCCCCAGAGTGGTGAACCAGAGTCCCAGGACATTGTGCCCGTAATACCAGTTGAAGATTCCGTCCCGGACACCGTTCAGGGCCCCCTCCGGGATCTGCCACATGACGTTCCCGATGAAGTAGACGACAGGGAACCAGATGAACGTTCCCGCGTAATACCAGAGGGTGACGTAGAGTTTCTTTTCCCTCCTCTTCACGAGCGTATCGAAGATCACGTACCCCATGAGGAGAAGGGCGATCATGACCGCCACGTCGATGATCCAGGGGAACTCGGCGTACTCCCGGCCCTGGGTGTTTCCTGAAAGAATGAGGGCGATTCCGGCGACCGCCGTCAGGTTCCACAGGACAGCCAGAGCCTTGACCAGGGGGGGACGGGAGAGGGGGGTGGAACAGAGACGGGGGATGACCCAGAACATGGCCCCGAGAAGGCCGGAGGTGACGAAGCCGAAAAGGACCCCGTTCACGTGGGCGGGCCTCAGAACACCGAAGGTGAGCCAGCGGATGTCCCCCAGGAAGGTGGGAAAGAAGAATTTGACGGCCAGGATGAATCCGAAGCTGGCGAAAAGAGGAAACCAGAGGGCGGAAAAGAAAATCCACGTCTTAACCGCGTTGTCCCCCGCCTGATATGGTCCGGAACCGGTGCGTTCCTCCGTCATGATCTCCTCCTGCGTGGAATTTCAGCTGTCCATGGGATTGATCGGTCCGTCATCCCTCTCTTTTGCCGATCTCCGACAACAGGTCAAGTTGAATTTCCTGGATCTGAGCCAGGCGTTCCCACTGATGGGACAGAAGATGATCGATCTTTTCATGGAGGTGCCGGATTTCGAGTTCCGACTTGAGATTCACCTGGTAGTCGTGCTGGGAGCGGAGACGATCCTTCGCCTCCTGGCGATTCTGGCTCATCATGATGATCGGCGCCTGTATGGCCGCGAGACAGGACAGAACAAGATTCAGGAGGATGTACGGATAGGGATCGGGGGGGTGAAAAACAAGAACAAGCGTGTTCATCCCGATCCACAGCGCAATGAATGCGCCGAAGAGGATGAGAAACGTCCAGCTCCCGCCGAAAGCGGCGATTCTATCCGCCAGCCTCTCGCCCAAGGACCATTTCTGATCGAACGCCGCTTCGACGTTCTTTGCAAGGAGTTCATGGTCCTGGATGCTGTCAAGAACATCCTGCTCCAGGATCGTAAGCTCTCCCTTTTCGGATTCAAGCAGGGAGTGAACATACATCGTCCGGTATTTCGCCAGGTCCGGTCGACAGATAAAACTTTCCGGAGACCAGTCGGGATGATCGCGGACAATCTCCTCAGTGATGGGATCTCGAACAGCGGCGCCCGGCACAAGGTCCCGGTTGGGGAAGGTCTTTCCGCAGACAGCACACAAGTGCCCGTCAATCTTCTTTTTCATGCCGGTACCTCATCATCATGGCTCCTGACGGCTCGTTCCCGAGCCGCCCGCCAAGGCGCCCCTCAGCCTCTGTGAAAAAAGTTGCCGTCTGACATCCCGGTGGCCGGAAGCTGCACGGACAGGAACATAAATGAATCAATGCTCGATTGACTTCTCCCGCTTCGTTGGGAAACATCCGTATCAAGGCGAACCAGCCCGGGGAATGAGATCCCTCCGTATTTTTTATCACACACATACCTATTTTAAAACTGTAAATAGTTTCCTGAAAACCATGACGTTTGGCCCTTTGTGCTGCCGGGACGGGTTAGTTCGTAAATATTTTCGGAACACCGCCGGACACGAGGGTCGCCAGATTCATCAGGCTTTTGGGCAGGGCCAGCCCCCCGGGACAGACAAGATATTTCGGGTGCCACCCGGGGCCGGATTTTTCCTTGTACTGCTGCAATCCCTGAAAGTTGTAAAAATGTTGCGCCGTGGTGAAACAGGTAATTGCCGAGGCGGTTCCACAGGGGGGCCAGGTCGTGGTTTCCATGCCCGACAGGGGCGCCGTGCCGAGATTGAACCTTTCGTACCCTCTCTTCTTTCCCCAAAGCATGACCTCGTAATCCATGCTTTTAAATGAAGATTATTGCTGTTAGTATGAATCTATGCGTGAAGCTTTCTGCTTTTCAGAAAGAGCGTTGCATATCATGGAGAATATCAGAGATTTTATGTCAACTATTTAAAAAACCTGCCGATATTTTGGAACAGGATGACAGACCCTTTATGAGTGGAAGAAGGCTCATGTCAAGAAAGGAGAACAGGATCCCGATCGTCAACGGCCGCAGACGTTATCAGGGAGGGCATGATGAAGGAGGCACCGATCTTTTCTGAGGAGGCAAAGGAGATTCCCGTCGAGGAACTCATGAAAAAACTGGGGTCGGGCGCCGGCGGCCTTGCCGCGAAGGAGGCCGAGGACCGCCTGCAGCGCTTCGGCTGCAATGAGCTTGCCGAAAAAAAGGCCAACCCTTTCCTGAAGTTTCTCAGCTATTTCTGGGGCCCGATTCCCTGGATGATCGAGGCGGCGGCCATCTTGTCCGCCTTCGTGCGCCACTGGCCGGATTTTTTCATCATTCTGGTTCTGCTCCTGGCCAACGGCGTCGTCGGTTTCTGGGAGGAATACCAGGCGGGCAACGCCATCACGGCGCTGAAAGCCCGACTGGCGATCCAGGCGCGGGTCCGGCGCGATGGGAAATGGATAACCATGGAATCGCGTCGACTTGTCCCGGGCGACGTCATCCGGGTAAGGATCGGTGACATCGTGCCGGCCGATGCGCGCCTGCTGGAGGGCGACCCCGTGGAGGTGGATCAGTCCGCCTTGACGGGCGAGTCCCTGCCCGTCGATCGTAAAACCGGCGAGACGGTTTACTCGGGGTCGATCATCCACCAGGGTGAAGTGGATGCGCTGGTCTATGGGACGGGCGGGAATACTTACTTCGGCAAGACCGCACAACTGGTTCAGGAGGCTCATACCGTCAGCCATTTCCAGCGTGCCGTGCTGCAAATCGGCAATTACCTGATCCTCCTCGCAGTGGTGCTGGTCGTGCTGATCCTGGGCGTCGCGCTTTTCCGCGGCGACCCAATGACCACCACGCTGCAGTTCGCCCTGGTGCTGACGGTGGCGGCCATCCCCGTGGCGATGCCGACCGTGCTGTCGGTGACCATGGCGGTGGGGGCCCGTCTGCTGGCGGCAAAAGAGGCGATCGTCAGCCGGTTGGTTTCCATCGAGGAACTGGCGGGGATGGATGTGCTCTGTTCGGATAAGACGGGGACTTTGACGCAGAACAAGCTGACCTTGGGCGACCCGTTCAGTGTCGAAGGGCTCGATCCCGGGCAATTGATCCTCAACGCCGCTCTGGCCTCCCGCGCCGAAGACCAGGACACGATTGATCTGGCCGTGCTGAGGGGCGTGAAGGACGAGCATGCGTTGGAGGGTTATCAGGTGGTCCACTTCCAACCGTTCGACCCGGTACACAAGCGCACCGAGGCCGAAGTCAAAACCGCCGACGGAAAAACATTCCAGGTGACGAAAGGTGCGCCGCAGGTGATCCTGGGGTTGGCGGCCAATGCCCCGCAGGTCAAGGCGGATGTCGAGAAGGCCGTCGATGAATTCGCTTCGCGCGGGTTCCGGTCTCTCGGCATTGCACGGGCAGAGGCACGGGACTCCTGGCAGTTTCTGGGTGTCCTGCCGCTTTACGATCCTCCCCGCGAGGACTCGAAATCGACAATCGATACCGCGGGGCGGATGGGGGTAAGCGTGAAAATGGTGACGGGCGATCAAATGGCCATCGGCCGGGAAATCGCCAGGCGGCTGGGGCTCGGCACCAACATCCTCGATGCCGGAGGATTCGGCGACACACGTCACCACGAAGCGGCACAACTCGGGGAATCCATCGAACAGGCGGACGGTTTCGCCCAGGTCTTTCCGGAACATAAGTTTCACATTGTGGATGTCCTGCAACAGCACGGACACATTGTCGGCATGACCGGCGACGGGGTGAATGACGCCCCGGCGCTGAAAAAGGCCGACTGCGGAATCGCCGTTTCGGGGGCGACCGATGCGGCGCGCGCAGCCGCGGACATCGTGCTTCTCACGCCCGGCCTGTCCGTGATCATCGACGCGATCCAGGAGAGCCGCAAGATTTTCCAGCGGATGACAAGCTATACCATCTACCGCATCGCCGAGACGATTCGCGTTCTTCTTTTCATGACCCTGTCGATCCTGGTGTTCAACTTCTACCCGGTGACGGCGGTGATGATCGTTCTGCTGGCGCTCCTCAACGACGGTGCGATCCTGTCCATCGCCTATGACGAGGTGCGCTACTCGAACGTGCCGGAGGGCTGGAACATGCGGGAGGTGATGGGAATATCGGCGGTGTTGGGCGTGACCGGCGTCGTCGCCTCCTTTGGTCTGTTCTATATAGGCGAGCGCATCTTTCATTTAAGCCGGGAGTTCATCCAGCCGCTGATGTATCTGAAACTGTCCGTGGCAGGGCATTTGACGATTTTCCTGACCCGCACCCGCGGCCCGTTCTGGTCTTTCCGTCCCGCGCGGATCTTGCTCGCGGCGGTTCTCGGTACCCAGATCATTGCAACGTTCATCGCGGTCTATGGGGTGCTTATGCCCCCCATCGGCTGGGGTTGGGCGCTGGCCGTCTGGGGATATGCTCTGGCGTGGTTTCTGGTCAACGACCGGGTGAAACTGGCGGCGTATCGGATTTTCGGGCAGACCGGGGCGCGGGAGTCAGGGAAGAAACCGTCCGATCTGAAACCGTGAATCATCCACCTTTTTTTGAGGATCCATAGAGGAAATTTAAAAAAAGTATAGAATCTATGCGTAAATGCTGCTACTAATATCCGTGGATTGCCGTGCCTGAGACGTTGCGAAACGGGGAGGGCCCTTTCGTTGCATCCGCATGGTCAAGTCCGGAAAGGGAGCGTTGCCATGGGCATCCGGTCAGCCGCTCAGCGCCTTCATGATATTTTTTCGTCCGTCCTCTATCCGGGGATATTTTTCCTCGTTTTTTTGATGTATGGCATTTCCGGCGTTGCGGCCGAGGGTCGAATCCTGAAGGTGGGCGTCTATGAAAATGCGCCCAAAATTTTCGTTTCCGAATCGGGCGGAGCGGCGGGCGTCTTTGTCGATGTTATCGAATACATTGCCGAAAGCGAAGGGTGGCGGCTCGAATTCGTACCCGGCACCTGGACGGAGGGTCTGGACCGACTGGCGGCAGGGGAGATCGATCTCATGCCCGATGTCGCCTATACCCCCGAACGGGCCAGGATCTATTCCTTTCACAAACAACCGGTCCTTTCCTCCTGGTTCCAGGTATATGCCCGCCAGGGGAGTGGAATAAGATCGATTCTCGACCTGGACGGTAAACGGATCTCCGTCCTCGACCGTTCCGTTCAGCAGGAGGCCTTCACCCGGCTCGCCGACGGTATCGGAATCAAGTACGTTCTCATGACGCTGCCGGACTATAAGGAAGCCTTTGAAGTGGTTGCAAAGGGCCAGGCCGATGCCGCCATCACCAACCGCTTCTACGGGCTGACCCATGCCGGGAAACTCGGCCTGGAAGACACGGCGGTCATCTTTCATCCCACGAACCTCTATTTCGCGGCGCCCCTCAGGGCTCCTCGAGGTATACTGGATGCCATAGACCGCCGTCTGGAGGACATGAAAAACGACTCCCGGTCCGTCTATTACCATTCTTTGAAGCGTTGGCTTTCCGAAGAGGTCCGTTTCAAGTTACCCTCGTGGGTGAAAATGATCGGTCTTGTCGCGGCCGTCACCCTGAGTTTGACGCTGCTGGGTTTGTTTGTCCTGGAGAAGCGGGTCAAGGCCCGCACGCGGGAGCTCATGCAGCTCAACCTGGAAATGGAGGAACGGATCGTGGCGCGGACAGCGGAGCTTGCCGTGGAAAAGGACAAGGCCCAGGCGGCCGACCGGATCAAGTCCGCCTTTCTCGCCACCATGTCCCACGAACTGCGCACGCCTCTCAATTCCATCATCGGCTTCACCGGAATCCTGCTTCAGGGGCTGGCCGGACCCTTGAACGAGGAGCAGCGGAAGCAGATGACCATGGTGCAGGGAAGCGCCCGGCACCTTCTGGCCCTGATCAACGATGTGCTGGACATTTCAAAAATCGAGGCCGGCCAGTTGACCCTTTCCGTCGCGTCCTTTCCCTTGAGGCCGTCCATTGAAAAGACGGTCCATCTCGTGGCGCCGCTGGCAGAGAAAAAAGGACTGAATCTGCAGCTGGATATCGCCCCCGATGTGGAAACGGCAAAGACGGACCAGCGCCGTTTCGAACAGGTCCTCCTCAATCTGCTTAACAATGCCGTAAAATTCACGGAAAAGGGACATATCCGCATCGACTGCCGCAGGAAAGACGGCCTTTATCTCATCAATGTTTCCGATACGGGAATCGGTATCAAGCCGGAACAGATGTCCACCCTTTTTAAACCCTTCCATCAGATCGACACCGGGCTGACGCGAAAATACGAGGGGACGGGACTGGGGCTTTCCATCTGCAGAAAAATAGTCGAAATGATGGGAGGCGACATTACCGTGGAAAGCCGCTGGGGTGAGGGCAGCACCTTTACCGTGCGCTTTCCCGGGGAGAGGAGAAATACGCCATGAGCGATACCCTGCTGGTCATCGAAGACAACGAGCAGAATTTTTACCTGATGCGCTTTTTGCTGGAGAAAAACGGTTTCACGGTCATGGGGGCCCAAAACGGGCGGGACGGCATCCGGATGGCTCTGGACCACAGGCCCGGAGGCATCCTTCTCGATATTCAGCTCCCGGAAATGGACGGCTACGAGGTCGCCGCGAAACTGAAGACCATGAAGGAACTTGAAGACGTCCCGATCATCGCCGTGACCTCTTACGCCATGGTGGGCGACCGGGAGCGGATTCTCGCGGCCGGCGCCACCGGTTACATCGAAAAACCCATCAACCCGGATACCTTCGTCGGGGAGATCCGGAAATATCTGGAAAAGGGGGTTGGGGGTTAAGGCGGGAAGAAAACAGGATTGATAAAAGAGCAGGCGACTTTGCCTCTTTTCAAATAACAGGAAAGGCCGAACATGAAGATCATTATCGCGGACGACAAAGAAGAAAATCTTTACCTCCTCGAGGCCCTTCTCAAGGGACACGGGCATGAGGTCACTTCGGTGGAAAACGGCGCCCAGGCCCTGGATAGACTCAGATCCGGTGCCTTTGATCTGATCATCAGCGACATTCTCATGCCCGTCATGGACGGTTTCGCCCTGTGTCGCAGCGTCAAGAAGGACGCCTCCCTGCGGCATATCCCGTTTATCATCTACACCGCCACGTACACCGGTCCCGAGGACGAGGCTTTCGCCGCTTCCATCGGCGCCGACCGGTTCATTCAAAAGCCCTGCGAGCCGGACATTTTCATGAATGCCGTTGATGAGGTGATGGCGGCTGCCAAAAAGCGTAAAGTTGACTCCAGCCTCGAGACCGTATCGGAAGAAGCGGTTCTGAAGGTTTATAACGAGAGGCTGGTGCGGAAGCTGGAACACAAGATGATGCAGCTGGAAAGTGAAATCCAGGCGCGCCGGCAATCGGAAACCAGATATCGCAAACTTTATGAGAGCATGCGGGATGGTTTTATCTTCGTGGACATGAAGGGGTTCATCCGGGAGACCAATGACGCCTGCCGGAGCATGCTGGGGTATGCCGTCGGAGAGTTTGAGTCCATGACCTATTTGGATCTGACGCCGGAGAAGTGGCATGCTCTGGAAGCGCGCATCGTGCGGGAACAGGTCCTGCCCAGAGGCTATTCGGACGTTTACGAAAAGGAATGCCGCAGGAAAGACGGCGTGATTTTCCCGGTCGAAATAAGGACTTTTCTGATCCAGGACGACTCCGGTGAAAACCAGGGCATGTGGGCGATTGTCCGCGATATCACGTTTCGCAAACAGGCGGAGAAGGAAAAAAGGCAGCTTCAGAACCAGCTTATTCAGGCCCAGAAGCTGGAGGCGGTGGGCCGGCTGGCCGGCGGCGTGGCCCACGATTTCAATAATATTCTGTCCGTCATTCTGAGTTACGGTGAAATGATTCAGGAAGATCTGCCCCAGGGGCATCCTCTCATGGACCCGTTCAGAGAGATTTACGAAGCCGCCGGCCGGGCGAAAACCCTTACCCGTCAGTTGCTCGCCTTCAGCCGCAAACAGATCATGGAAATGAACACTGTGGATATAAACAAAGTGGTCACGGGCTTTGAAAGGTTTCTGAGCCGTATCATCGGAGAAGACGTTGAACTGAAATTCATCCTCTCCGGATCGGTCCTTCCCGTCAGGGCGGATACCTCTCAGATCGAACAGGTGCTGATGAATCTGGCCGTCAATGCGCGGGATGCCATGCCGGAGGGGGGCATGCTGACTATCGAGACGGCCGCCGCTGAACTGGATGAAGTCTACACGGGGAAGAAGGCCGGTGTCATGCCCGGAAGTTATGTCATGATCGTCGTGAGCGACACGGGCTCCGGCATGAGCAGCGAGACCCTGGAGCGTCTGTTCGAGCCGTTTTTCACCACCAAGGGCCCGGACCAGGGCACGGGCCTGGGGCTCGCCACGTCTTACGGAATCATCAAACAGCACGGGGGTCACATCTGGGTGTACAGCGAGCCCGGACAGGGAACAACCTTCAAAATCTACCTTCCTCTCCGCGCGGAGGAAGAGACTCGTCCGGAGGCCGTTGCTGCCGTCCCTGAGCCGGTGACGGGAGCGGTCACGGTGATGGTTGTGGAAGACGACCCCATGGTGCGTCGTCTGGCCTGTCGCATCCTGGAAGGCGCCGGCTATCGGGTCCTGATTCCCGAAAATACGGATGAGGCCATCCATCAGGCAGCCGGACATTCCGATCCCATTCACCTGGTCCTGGCTGATGTGATCATGCCCGGACTGAACGGCCCGGAATTGTTCGCCCGGATTACCGAACATCATCCGCAGGCCCGGGCACTCTATATGTCGGGTTACACCATCGAGGTGATCTCGCGCCTGGGCGTGACGGATAAAGACATCCGTTTTATCCAGAAGCCCTTTACCCTTCGAGGCCTTCTGGAAAAGGTAGCGGAGGTGCTGAAGCCATGAAGTTTCTTTCTGCCTTCCGGAAACGAAACCGGCCCGGCCCTCCCCGGGTGTTGCCGACGGACCCCGTTACGTAACCGTCAGCTTGATTCAAACCCCGGATCGGCCCCCGGCGCCGCCGCTGGACCGGCGGCGGGCGACAGGGGCTTAAAATTCGGGATTGCGGGAGAGGGAATTGGAACGGACGGGAGAAAAAATAGGATGGATCGGAGGGTGGACGGTCGGGTTCCACGAACCGGCCCGCATGAATTACGGATTGTGGATCGTCCCCTGTCTCTTACCCCTGTTCCTTCTGGGAAACAGAACCTGGGATTGAAGGGACGCGGTCGAGAAGGCCCTTTCGGGCTCTCCCCGGTATGCCATCAGCCGACCAGCTTGTTCTGGACGGCATAAAGGGTTATCTCGGCGTTGTTCTTCATCCGCATTTTTTCGAGGATGTGGGTCCGGTACGTGCTGATCGTCTTGACGCTCAGACACAGTTCGTCGGCGATGACGGAGACCGTTTTGCCCGAGGCGATCATGAGCATCACCTGGTATTCCCGGTCCGACAGGAACTCATGGGGCGGCCGGGTCATGTCCGTGCCGAGGAATTCGGTGAGTCGCTCCCCGAGGGTTGCGCTGATGTATTTCCCCCCCTCGGCGACTTTCCGGATGGCCGAGATCAGTTCGTTGGGGGCGCTGGCCTTCGTCAGGTAACCCGAAGCACCCGCCCGAAGGGCCCGGATGGCGTACTGCTCTTCGGGATACATGCTGAGGATCAGGACGGGCAGCTTCGGTATTTCTTCCTTCAGGTCCTTGAGGACCTCCAGCCCGCTCCGGCCCGGCATGGAGATGTCCAACAGAATGATATCGTGCTCTTTCTTCCGGACGCAGGCCATGACTTCCTGGCCGTTTCCGGCCTCGTCGGTGACCTCCATGTCGGGGGTCTCCGAGAGGACCTGTTTGAAGCCGGCCCGCACGATGGGATGATCGTCGGCGATGAGAATGCGGATTTTCTTCATACGGCTTCTCCTCTGTTTTCATAGGGAATGCGAACCTTGATGGTTGTCCCCTTTCCCGTTTTTCCCGTTATTTTCACCTCTCCTCCCAGGTAGGACGCCCGCTCCCGGATTCCCAGAAGGCCGAAGGAATCGGGCTTGGCCATCTGCTCCTCCGTGATGCCCTTTCCGTTGTCCTTCACGGTGAGAAGGACCTCTCCGGCGGCCAGCTTCAGGGAAACCTGGACCCGCTTGGCTTCGGCGTGGCGGGAGATATTCGTCAGGGTTTCCTGGAAGATGCGGAAGATCGCCGTGGACAGGTCCGTGTTGAGCAGCATGTCTTCGGGTACAACGGTGACGTGGCAGGGGATTCCCGTCCGCTTGGAGAACTCGCTGGCCTGCCACTCGATGGCCACGGGCAGCCCCAGGTGATCGAGCATGCCCGGCCGGAGATCCATGTAGATCCGCTTGAGGGTTTTCATGGTCATGTCCACCAGGCCCGACATGGCGTCGATCCTTTCCCGGAGTTCCAGCTGCTCCTCTGGGATTTTGCGGTTCAGGAGGACGATGTCCGTGTTGAGGGCCGTGAGCAGCTGTCCCAGCTCGTCGTGGAGTTCCCGGGCGATGCGGGTCCGCTCCTTTTCCCGGACGGACTGGAGGTGGGCATAGAGATTCCGCATCTGCTGGCGCGAGCGCTCCAACTCGTTCTTGGCGCGCTTCCGCTCGGTGATGTCCTCGTAAGTGATGACGATCCGCTTCTCCTGAAGCCTTTCCCCCGTCCGGGAGGCGCTGACGAGGCACTCGATATTGGTCCCGTCTTTCCGGCGGCAGGGAAACTCCACGCTGATGGTCCTCTTCTTTTCCAGCGTACTGTAGAGGATTCCCGCAATGGCTTCGTAATCCCCGTCGGTCCGGTAGAGGATGCGGCTGCTCATGCCGGCGATGTCCTGGGCCCTCCAGCCGAAGACGGACTCGACGCCGTCGTTGGCGAAGATCACCCGGCGGTCCTGGAGCCCGATCACGGCATGGGGGATGGCCTCCAGGATCGAGGCTTCGAGGGCTTCCAGCTTTGCCAGTTTATCCCGGGCTTCGATCTGTTCGGTGATGTCCATGGAGTTGCCCAGGACGGCCCGCCGCTCCTTGTGGAGGATGAAGGTGACCGTTTCCATGATCCACCGGACCCGCCCGTCTTTCGTGACGATCCGGAATTCGTGGGGGGAGGTCCTTTCCCCGTGGAGCAGCCGGTGGGCGTTTACCTTTACCATGAAGCGGTCGTCCGGGTGAACGAGCTGCATGGAGTTCATTCCCGTGAGTTCCTTCTGGCTGTAACCGGCGTACCCGGCGGCGTTCTCGTTGACGAACTGAAAGACCCCGTCCTGGACGACATAGACCCCCGCCTGGGAACTGTCGGCCATGGTCCGGTAGGCCTCCTCGGCGAGCTTGCGGTCCGTGATGTCTTCGAAGGTGATGACGATGTTCTTTTCCTTGAGGCTCTCGCCGATCCGGGAAGCGGTGATGAGGCATTCGATGTGGCGTCCATCCTTTCGGCGGCAGGGGAACTCGACGCTGTGGGTGCGGTGGGTCTCCAGGGTCGAATAGAGTTCCCGGGCGATGGCCTCCCAGTCCTTGTCGCTCCGGTAAAGGACCCGGGTGGTGGCTCCGATCAGTTCCTCCGCCCGCCAGCCGAAGACCCGTTCGACGCCGTCGTTGGCGAAGATGATGCGACGGTTCTTCAGGCCGATGACAGCGTGGGGAATGGCTTCGAGAATGGACGCTTCCAGAGCCTCCAGCTCCGCCAGCTTGTCCCGGGCCTCGATCTGCTCGGTGATGTCCATCGAGTTGCCCAGGACGGCCCTTCGTCCCCTGTAGCGGATGGAGGCAATGACCTCGGTGATCCACCGGATGTCGCCGTTCTTCGTGATGGTGCGGAACTCATACGAGGAGGTCCGGTTGCCCCGGAGCATCTGGATGGCCGCCTGGCGGACCCGTTCCCGGTCTTCCGGGTGGACGAGGCTTGTCGACTCCATGCCGAGGAGTTCCTCCCGGGGGTACCCCCAGTAATCCGCCGCGTGCTGGTTGACGAACCGGAACTTCCCGTCCTGAACGACATAGATGCCCGCCCGGGAGGTATGTTCCAGGGTCCGATAGAGACCTTCCACGAGGAGGCGGTCCGTACCGGACGGGGTCAGTTTCTCGATCTTTTTTTGCAGCTGCCCGATCTTGCGGATCAACTGCTCCCTGGTTGCGGCCTTTTCCTGCACGCCTGCCCTCCCGGATACGGCAATCTCCAGCCGAATTATCAACGTTTATAACAGGTTTGCCACAACAGCGCAAGGATCGAGTGACCGTCCAAAGCGGCCGGAATCCCTCTCGACTTGATGAATTCTCACGGTGGAAGGGGACGGAGGGATTAAAACGGTTCACCGGGTAACGTCAGGGGCTGGATAACCGCGGATGTGGGGAACGATGAACGACCTTTTCCCAGGGGCTCGCAGGTGCGAGCCCCACACCGGATCGAACATCGAAGGAGGTAGTATCTGTGACGGGATTTCCAAAAGGGGCTCCCGTCAGGCCGTCTGAACAGTTATCACAGAGAAGGAGTTATAACAACAAACTGGATTTCCGTTGTACTTTTCTTTCATCAGCCTTCCCAAACGGTGTCGTGGAGAGACCCGATGTTGAAGTCCGCCTGTCTCCCATGGGTCGTTCTTTTTGCAACGGCTCTTTGAGCCACGGTCCCTTCCGTCCTGCCGTTTCTTTTGCCGGCCGCTTCCCTGTAAGCCGCCCATTCTGTGCTCCACTCCGTATTTTTCATGGATCGACTCCTTTCCTTGTGGTTGAATGATTTCAGGTTTTCAGCATCCTCCCGCCCGCTGCGGTTCAGAAGATCTCCATCTTTCCCCGGCTGTTTTATGACTGCATATTACAGGGGCGCTTTAATTCATACAATCGGCGCGGGTCTGAAAAAAAGGTCGGATGGGCAGGCGGCGTTTCGCAGGACAAACAGCCTTCCCGGGATCGGTGTTTGTCCGACCACCTCCGCCCGGAATCACATCCCTGGCTCATCGCCTCAATAGCCTTCCCAAACGGCATCATGGAGGCCTCCGATGTTTAAATTGATCGGTCTCCTGCGAAGTGTCCTTTTCCCGGCGGCCTCTTCAGCGATCAGCCATTTTGCTTCTCCGTTTCCCATGTCGGTCCCTTCGTGGCATGTCACCCGTATTTTATTCCACTCCATTCTTTTCATGGCACCGCTCCTTTCGATCGTTTCCATGGTTTTAAAAATCCCTGCGCATGCGGTGGATCGGACACGGCTTAAACGGGGTGCAAAGCCCTCCCGTTCGCCCTTAAGGCCGGGGCCGCTCAATAAATATCCCATACGGTGTCCTGGAGACAGGCGACATTGAAATTCGCCTGTCTCATGTGGATCGTTCTTTTCTCGCTGGCCTTCCGGGCTATGGTCCATTCCCCTTGGCCGTTTCTCCTGCCCATCGCTTCCCTGTGGAGCACCAGTCCTTCATTCCATTCCGTTCTTTTCATGGCGCGCCTCCTTCTGCTTATCCGTTATCGCCGAAAGCCCCGCGTGCGAGTCGTGCTTCATGCGGTTATGCTTTCTTTTCCGGCTGTCTTATGGCTGCATCTTACAGAGGCGGTTTCATGGCTGCAATCGGGGGGGGTCTGAAAAAAAGGTCGGATGGGGGAACAACCCGCTGCAAGACAAAGAGCCTTCCGGGGATCGGTGTTTATCCGACCATTCCCTGTCGGTTCGGCGTGATCTTCATGAGCTCTAACGTTCCGACCGGCACTTGGCATAATCCGTATGCTGCCTCATGCCTTCGGGAACAGGGGGGCTGTTTGAAAGAAGATCCGGCGGCATCCTGAGGAGATCGGTTGTTTTTGAAATGAAAACCCCGTGAGGAGATTACCAAAATGAAAGAGGGAGCCGGATTCGCCCGTTCGGTGAAACGGCTCCCCGCGATTCTAATACCCCAGGAGGGCGGGAAGCTCGGAAAGGGATCGGATCTCCCGGTCCGGCTGCACCGGCAGTCGTTCCGGGCGCTGGTTGAACCGGTTGACCCAGGCCACTTTCAACCCTGCCGCGGCGGCCCCCGCGGCATCCCAGGCGTTGGCGGATAGAAAGATGATTTCATGGACCGGTATTTTCAAAAAATCCTCCGCCAGCCTGTAGACCCGCGGATCGGGCTTGTAAATGCCCACCGATTCCACGGAAAGAAGGCCGTCAAAAATACCCTCCAGGCCGCTGCTCCTGACAGCCCCTTCCAGCATGGCCGGTGAGCCGTTGGACAGGATGGCCAGCTTGAGACCCCTGCCTTTCAGAGTGTGAAGGGTCTCCGGAACGTCGGGATAACAATCCAGTTTCATGTAAGCCCCGAGGAGGTCTTCCCGGAGGGCCCTGTCACTGATGGCGAAGGCGTCGAGGGCGTAGTCGAGGGCGTCCCGGGTCACCTGCCAGAAGTCCCTGTGCCGACCCATGAGGCTTCGAAGCCAGGTGTATTCCAGTTGCTTGGTCCGCCAGAGGGCGGAAACGGTATCGGCCTTGTCGCCCAGGCGCTCACGGTATTTACCCACGGCGGAGTTGAAATCGAAAAGGGTCCCGTAGGCATCGAAGACACAGGCTTGCACGTTTTTCAAGACCGCTGTTTCTGCAGACATGAATTTTCCCTCCCGTTCATGAGTGACGGCCTCGTATCACTTTTCGACTTTTTCGAGTTCGTCAATCGTAAATTTATAACAAAATCGCCATGATTGAAGTCCCCTGACTTGAATATTCCGGTTTAAAAACCGACCCACCGAACCCGGCCCTCCCGCCGGGACGGCGCTTTCGGCGCTTCGGCAGGATACCCGACGGGAATGATGCAGGCGAGTTTACGGCCCTCCATTCCGATGAGGGCGTTAATCTCCTTTTCCCTGAAAAAGACGGCGGCATCGGCCCACACGGCGCCGAGCCCGGCGTCATGGGCGGCCAGGAGAAGATTCTGGACGGCCAGGGCGACGCTGTACGGGTCGTTTCGTCCATCGGGAAACTTTCCGCCGTAGGCGAGAATGACGACGGGTGCCCCGCCCAGCGTTTCCATGAAGACCTTGGCCGCGTCGATAACCCGGGGTTTGTCTTTGAAGTTCGCTTCCAGGGTCGGTTTGAAATCCTCGAAGGCGCTTCCCGATATTCTGAGGAGCTTCTCCTTCTCCGGGCCCCGGAGGACAATGAATCGCCAGTCCTGACCATTCATGGCCGAAGGCGCCCATTGGGCCAGTTCGAGGATCTTTTCAAGAACTTCCCTGGATACGGGGTCGGTTTTGAATCTTCGGATACTTCTTCTTCCTCTTGCGGCGTCCGCGAATTCCATGAAACACCTCCTCCTTTTTGAAATTGTAAATCTCCTGTTTCCCGATACCCGGACGGTAAAAATCCGTTCCGGAAAGGCCCTGCCTGCCCGGCGATGAAAGGGGCTTTACGGTGAATCCATGGTCTTGGTTTCCCCTTGCCGGTCCTTTTTCCGCCTGCGATGGAGCCTGGCCTTTTCCCGGTTCCCGCAGATGGACATGGCGCACCAGCGGCGGCGGTTCGGGGGCGACAGGTCGAGAAACAGCATCCGGCAGGTTCCATTGTCGCACATCTTCAATCGGGTATTCCCCCGGCCGGCCAGGACCGTCAGGGTATCCCGGGCGATCTCGGCCAGAAAGGCCCCGGTGGGACGGTCGCACTGCCAGGACACGGTCAGGGAAGTCGTATCGATTTCCGGCTGAGGGGGGGAATGAGAGGCATGGGTATTGAGACGTTCCAGATCCGCTGCCGCGGGCGGCGCGTTTTGAATGACAGCGAGGAATATCCTGTAAATAGCTTCTCGAAGGCTGAGCGCCTCCTCGAATTCGATGGAGGAAACCGAAAAAACGAGAACGGGAAAGCCCGCGAGACGAAACCATCGTACCAGAGCCTCCGGCGAGGCGAGCAGATCCCGGGGCGTGGAGCCGCGGTGCCGGACGGTGGCGACGAAGTTGAGCGCGGGGCTGCCGGCGTCGAAGCGAAACCGGCTGTATCGGGAGGAAGGGCTTTTTGCGGTCATGATTGACAATCTCCTTAGTAACCACTATATATGGTTATATTATGATTGTCAATGATTATTTAATTAATGATTATAGATTGATGAATTTACAGCAGGTCTGGTAGACTGTTCCCTGTCCGTGAAGGCCATGGAGAAGGCGGGATCCGTCATTCCCGGTTCTTCCGCCGGTATTCCGGGGAGTTCCGGAGGAAGAGGGTGGTGTTCGAATCGCTTCTGAAATGTCCCGGGTCCGGCAGGGAACGGGACAACCCGGCGGAACACCGGGGCCCATGGGGATCGACCGCCTCTTTTATGAAGGGGAGATAGGAGCACGGAAGCGTTTTTCAGGGACAACATCCGTGGCGGACCCTGGCATGATGACAGAGAAAGGTTCGAGAAGCGAAGATATCATGAAACCGAAGACTCTCCGGAAAATCCTGGTCATCCTCCTGGTCGTTTTTCTCCTGACCCTCTTTTATTTCCTGGGGCTCGGGAAATACCTGAACCTGGAGTACATCCGAAACTCCCGGGAGGCCTTTCTGGCGATTTACGGCGAATACCCGTTTCTCATCCCCGCCCTCTATATGGCCGTATACATTGTCGTGACGGCCCTATCCCTTCCCGGGGCAACGGTCCTGACTCTCGCCGCCGGCTATCTTTTCGGATTCGTTGCCGGAACGGTCCTGGTCTCCTTTTCCAGCACCCTCGGCGCCACCCTGGCCTGTTTTGTCGCCCGGTTTATCCTGAGGGACGGGGTGCAGGCCAGGTTCGGAGAAAAGCTCGTCACCGTCAACCGGGGGATCGAAGAGGAAGGTCCTTCTTACCTTTTCATGTTGCGCCTCATTCCCCTGTTTCCCTTTTTCATGATTAATCTCGTCATGGGGCTGACGAAAATGCCCTTGTGGACTTTTTACTGGGTTTCCCAGGTGGGCATGCTGCCCGGGACCATGGTCTATGTGAACGCCGGGAAGGAATTGGGAAAGATAGAATCTCTCTCGGGAATCCTGTCCCCCACTCTCATTCTCTCCTTTGTCATTCTCGGGATTTTCCCCATCACGGTGAAAAAGCTCATGACCTGGCACCGGTCGAGGATAAACCCCGCTAAAAATGATCAACGGGAAGAAGGCCCATGAGTACGGCAAACCCCTCCAAGTCCTTCCGGCGCCTCCCGATGGGGAGAATCGGCGCCGGTGTCATCACGGTCCTTTTCTTGACGGGCTTATACCTGTATTTTGCCCGGACGGGAACCCTGTCGACCCTGTGCGACTGCGACTCCCTCCACGAAGTGATTACGCGGCCCGAATTACCGGGGCCCCTGCTGGTCGTTTTTCTCATGGCCCTGGCCGTCGTCCTCAGTCCCCTCCCGAGCGCCCCCATCGCCATGGCGTCGGGTCTTGCCTACGGTCATTTCTGGGGGACCCTGTATGTTGTCATCGGAGCGGAGGCAGGCGCCGTCATCGCTTTTCTCATCAGTCGTTTCGTCGGCTACGAGATCGTCCATCGATGGTTCGGAAATCGCCTCGAGACGGGTCTGCTCGGTTCACAGAACGTATTGACGGGCATTGTCTTCATAAGCCGGCTTCTTCCTTTCATCTCCTTCGATATTTTCAGTTACGCGGCGGGCTTGACCGCCATCAAGCTCTGGCGGTTCGCTCTCGCCACCCTGGCGGGAATCGTACCGGTCAGTTTTTTGCTGGCCCATTTCGGACAGGAACTGAGTTCGGGCGACCTGAGAAAAGTCATGCTTGCGGCCCTGGTTCTCGGAGGGATCACCGTGATTCCCATAGGCGTGAAATGGTTTCTCGATTATCGTAAGAGGCACGTTACAAAACCGTCATCGGGGGGATGAAGAACGATCGACACTCTTCTTGACAGGCCCTTCATCGAAAGGGATAATCCATGGGATGAAGGGCAGGCCCGGGACCGGGCGAAGGCAGGGACATGAGCAAGGAGAGGCAACGTCTCGAAAACCAGCTCAAGGGGAAGGAAAACTGGAGATTGTGGGGGCCTTACCTCGCCGAGAGGGCCTGGGGAACGGTGCGGGAGGATTACAGCCCCGACGGGGATGCCTGGGAGGATTTCAGCCATGACCAGGCCCGATCCCGGGCCTACCGCTGGAACGAGGACGGCCTGGGGGGTCTTTGTGACGAAGGACAGCGCCTGTGCTTCGCCGTCGCGCTCTGGAACGGCCGTGATCCCATCCTCAAGGAGCGTCCCTTCGGGCTCACCGGCAAAGAGGGCAATCACGGCGAGGATGTGAAGGAGTGCTACTTTTACCTTGACGGCACGCCAAGCCACAGCTATCTCCGGTACCTCTACAAGTATCCCCGGGAAGAATATCCCTATGCCCGGCTTCTGGAGGAAAATAAACGGCGCCGCCGCAGCGACCCCCCTTTCAACCTGCCGGATACGGGCGTTTTCGCCGATAACCGATACTGGGACATCGAGGTGACCTATGCCAAGGACTCTCCGGAAAGGCTGATGATTCGAATCGAGGCCCATAACCGGGGGTCCGATGAGGCGACCCTCCATCTTCTTCCCACCCTCTGGTTCCGGAACACCTGGTCATGGGGGGGAGAGAATGGGACGAAGCCGCGGCTTTACAAGGGAGAGGCTCCTGAAGGCGCCGCCTGGGCGCTCTGGTCCGACCATCCCGAACTCGGCGTGTATCATCTTTATGGAAAAACACCGGCGGAGCTTCTTTTCACCGAAAACGAGTCCAATTTCCACAGGCTCTGGGGTGTGGACAATCCCGCCCCCTTCGTGAAGGACGCCTTTCACGACGCCATCGTTCACGGCAGGAAGGGAGCGGTGAACCTGCAGATGACAGGGACAAAATGCGCCGCCTCGCACCGCCTCGACGTTCCCCCGGGCTCTTCCGCCCGCATCGACCTCGTGATGGCCGCCCACAGCGACCGGGAACACGCCGGGGGGACTTTCTTCAGCCGGTCCGGGGACCCCTTTGAACTTTTCGAAAAGACCCTGGAGACGCGCCGCTCCGAGGCCGATGATTTTTACGGGGAGATCCTCCCCGGAGCCCCCGAGGATGATGCCCGGATCCTGCGCCAGGCCGTTTCGGGCCTCGTCTGGAACAAACAATTCTATCATTACCTCGTGGACCGGTGGCTCGACGGCGACCGGGTCCGTCCCCCGGAAAGCCGCAAGTCGGGCCGGAACGCCCGATGGAGACATATGAAGGGAGCGGACGTCATTTCCATGCCCGACACCTGGGAATACCCCTGGTTCGCCGCCTGGGATCTCGCTTTTCACGCCGTCGCCCTGTCTTTGGTCGATGTCGATTTCGCCAAGGAACAGATCGAGCTTCTCCTCTCTCACCGTTATCTCCACCCCAACGGCTCGATCCCGGCCTGCGAGTGGGCCTTCGACGATGCCAATCCCCCCGTCCATGCCTGGGCGGCCCTGGAGTGCTTTCGCGCCGAGCGCCGGCAGGGAAGGGGAGGAGACCTGTCTTTTCTCCGGCGGGTCTTTAACAAACTCGTCCTGAACTACGGCTGGTGGCTCAACCGGAAGGATCCCGATAACCGGAGCATCTTCGAGGGGGGGTTTTTAGGGCTGGACAACATTTCCGTCTACGACCGGTCCAAGCCTCTTCCCCGGGGCTACAGCTTGAAACAGGCCGACGCCAGCGGCTGGATGGCCATGTTCGCATTGAACCTGACCGCCATGGCGGTGGAACTGGCCCGGGAGGATCCGGCCTACGAAGACATGGCCATCCAGTTTCACAGCCAGTTCTTCGCCATCGTGAACGCCATCCATGGCTATACGGAAACAGGGGTTTCCCTGTGGGATGACCGGGACCGCTTTTTCAAGGATGCCGTGACGGGTCCCCGAGGGACCTATCATCTTCCCGTTTTCTCCTGGGTAGGCCTCATCCCCCTTTTCGGCTGTGAGATCATCGAAGGGGAGCCCCTGAAAAAAGTTCCCCGTTACACGGCCTTCCTGGCGGAGCATGCCGGCGGAACATACGACGGCCGCATCGTCTGCGCCTGCCCCCACACGGAAAACCTGCGGGGCGAGCACCTTTTTTCGGCCATGCTCCCCTCGGACCTTCCCGCCGTCATGGAGCGGGTGCTCAACCCGGAGGAATTTCTTTCCCCCTGCGGCATCCGAAGCCTGAGTAAGATCTACGGGACGGCGACGGACCTGGGAGACGCTCCGGGGCTGGGTTCCATAACGATTCAATACGAGCCCGGCGAGTCCGGGAGGGATCTTTTCGGCGGCAACTCCAACTGGCGCGGTCCCGTCTGGATGCCCCTCAATTTCCTCATGGTGGGCGCCCTGGACAAGCTGCACCGCTATCTGACGGACAGCTTCACCGTTCCCGCGCCGGTCCTGGGAGATCGACAGGTCACCCTCTCCCAGGCGGCGGATCTCATCGCCGGGCGGCTCATGGGCCTCTTCCGCCGGAACGAAAGGGGGAAGCGGCCCGTCTTCCCGGAAGATAGCCCTTTCCAGGACGATCCCCACTGGAAGGAATTGCTCCTCTTTCATGAATACTTTCACGGAGAGACGGGCGTGGGCCTGGGGGCGGCCCACCAGACGGGCTGGACGGCCCTGGTGGCGAACCTTCTGAAGCGCGCCTGCAGGGAGAAGTGAGTCCCCGGATGCCTTTTTCCCGCTGTCCTGATCGACGTTCTCGTGGTTTCGATCGCCGAGGCCGGGGCGGCGGCCTTTGATTACCGCCGTTATGAGGCGATTTTGAAAAACCATGTGAGAACGGGCGTGACCATCGACGGGATCGCCGTCAATTCCGTCGACTATGCCTCGAAGCTCAGGCGATGAAGATAAAATTGGAGGAGCTTTTATGAACGATTTTGACCGGATGATAGCCCGGCACGGCATGCCGGAGTTAAGAAGCGAAAACATCGAGATCCTCCAGGTCAACTTGGGCCTGAAATGCAACCAGCAATGCCGCCACTGCCACCTGGAAGCCTCGCCCGAGCGGCGGGAAAGGATGGGGTGGACGGTCATGGCGCAGGTTCTGGAGGCGGCGGAGCGTTCCCGCCCTTCCCTTGTGGACCTGACGGGAGGTGCGCCGGAGCTGAATCCCGACTTCCGCCGTTTTGTCGAAGCTCTTCGGAGAAAAGAACGTCCTGTCCAGGTGCGGACGAACCTGACCGTCCTTATGGAACCGGGGATGGAAGACCTGCCGGGCTTTTTCCGGGATCAGGGGGTTCATCTCGTGGCGTCCCTGCCGTGCTACCTGGAGGAAAATGTCAACGCCCAGAGGGGCCACGGCGTCCATGAAAAAAGCGTGGCGGCGATCCGGCGGTTGAACGCCCTCGGCTACGGCCTCGAACCCGCCTTGCCCCTGAACCTCGTATACAATCCCGGCGGGCCCTTCCTGCCGCCGCCTCAGATGAGCCTCGAAGATGACTACCGCCGCGAGTTGGATGGCCGTTTCGGCATCGCTTTCACCCGCCTTCTCACCATCACCAACATGGCCCTGGGCCGCTTCCGGAAGGGTATGGCCGGGCAGAACCAGGAGGAACCCTACCGGCGGCTTCTGCGGGCATCCTTCAACCCGGAAACCCTGCCGGGACTCATGTGCCGCCGCCAGATCGAGATCGCCTGGGACGGCACTCTCTATGACTGCGATTTCAATTTAGCCATCGGTCTTCCGGTGAACCACGGCGCCCCGGACCACATCCGTCACTTCGATCTCCAGGAATTGGGGAAACGGAGGATCGTAACGGGGGAGCATTGTTTCGCCTGTACGGCCGGCGGCGGATCTTCCTGCAGCGGGTCCATTGTACCGAAGTGTGAAAGCCCGGTGGTTCCCGCGGGAAAATCGGCTGCGCCGGAAGGGAGCAGATGATGACTGCCGAAAAGGCGGAAAGGCCCGGAGAGGCGGGGGGGGACGTCCTGGTTAAATGCTCCACGCCGGGCACAGGGGAGGCGGCTTCGCCGGATAAAAAGCAGGAACCGGCGGCCCTGGTCATATTCGGGGCATCCGGGGACTTGACGGAAAGGAAACTCATCCCCGCCCTTTATAAACTTTTCGTCCACAGGACGCTTCCCGATCCGTTTCCCATTGTCGGATGCGCCAGAACGGACATGGACCACCAGAGCTTCCGGGACAAGATGGAGAAGGCCGTTCCCCTGTATTGTCCCTTCGACCCGGACGAATGGCGTGTTTTTGCCTCCCGCCTGTTCTATCAGCGCATCGATTACGACGGACTTTCCACCTTCACGGCCCTCGGCGGGTTCCTGAAAGACCTCGAAAAGCGCTGGGCCCTGAAAGGAAACAGGATCTACGATCTGGCGATTCCACCCTCTCTTTACGAAAGAACGATCCGGATGTTGGGAAAGGCCGGTCTTTCCAAGGAAGGCGGTCCTGAAAAAAAATGGGCCCGCATCGTCATCGAAAAGCCTTTCGGCCATGACCTGCCATCGGCCATGGCCCTGGACAGGACCCTCCACGAGCACTTCCAGGAACATCAGATTTTCCGAATCGACCATTATCTGGCGAAGGAGACGGTCCAGAACATCCTCATTTTCCGTTTTGCCAACGCCATATTCGAGCCCCTGTGGAACCGGAATTACATTCGGGAGGTCAGCGTCATGGCGTCGGAAACGGTGGGGGTGGAACACCGGGCGGGCTATTACGAAGAAGCGGGCGTTCTCAGGGACATGTTCCAGAACCACATGATGCAGCTTTTAGCCGTCACGGCCATGGAGCCGCCCTCACATTTCGACGCGGCCCGGGTGCGGGATGAAAAGGTCAAGGTGTTCCGCTCCCTGAGACCCTTCGCGGCGGAAGACGGGGAGGGGGATCTTGTTCTCGGCCAATACGGACCCGGAACGATGGATGGCCGGGAAGCGCCGGCGTATCGAGAGGAACGGGGCGTGCGCCCCGATTCCCTGACGCCCACGTTCGCCGGCCTGAAAGTCCATATAGACAACTGGCGCTGGCAGGGCGTCCCCTTCCACCTCACCTCGGGGAAACGCCTGGCCCGGAAATTGACGGAGATCGTCATCGATTTCCGGGAAGTCCCCCATTCCCTGTTCCGCCGCATCCTCGACGAGCGGATCCGCTTTAACCGGCTCATCCTGAGAATTCAGCCGGAAGAGAAGATCACCATGACATTCCAGACCAAAAAACCCGGCCGGAGCCTGGACCTGAGGCCGGTAACCATGGATTTCGACTACCGGCAGGGCGATACCGGACCTCTCCTCGACGCGTACGAAAAGGTTCTCCTCGATGTCCTGGACGGCGAGCAGATGCTTTTCTGGCGACAGGACGGCCTCGAACTGAGCTGGGCGTTTCTCACCCCTGTCCTGAACCATTGCGAAACCGGGGGGGACCGAAGCCGCCGCCTTGAAATTTATGAAAGCGGCGGTGAGGGGCCGGAGGCGGCGCGGGACATCATGAGGCGCCACGGACGGCAATCCTGACTTCCCGGGGCATCGAATCCGGGAAGGCCCATGGAAAGGGAGGTAAAAGACATGGAAATCGCCATCATCGGCCTGGGAAGGATGGGCGCGAACATCGCCCGCCGGCTCGCCCGCGGAGGGCACGAGGTGGTGGTCTTCAATCGGACCGCTGAAAAAGCTTTCGAACTGGCGAAGGAAGAGGGGCGGATCACCGCCGCGGGAACGATGACGGAGATCGGAACGTTGACGAAGAAACCGCGGACCCTGTGGATCATGGTTCCCGCGGGAGAGGCGACGGACCGGATGATAGACGATGTGCTCACCATCCTCGACGAAGGCGATACGATCATCGACGGGGGAAACTCGAACTTCAACGATTCCATTCGCCGTGCCGTCAGGATCGGGGAGAAGGGCCTTCATTTCATCGACGTCGGAACGAGCGGCGGGATATGGGGGCTTTCGGAAGGATACAGCATGATGATCGGCGGCGAAAAAGCGGCCGTCGAACGTCTTCGGCCCCTTTTCGAGACCCTGGCCCCGGCGCCGGATCAGGGATGGGGCCGCGTGGGTCCCTCCGGCGCCGGCCATTTCGTGAAGATGGTCCACAACGGCATCGAGTACGGGCTCATGGAGGCCTACGCGGAAGGCTTCGACATCCTGAAGGGGCGGAAGGATTTTGCCCTCGACCTCGGGCAGATCGCCGAGGTCTGGCGCTACGGAAGCGTCGTCCGGTCCCGGCTTCTCGATCTGATCAGCGACGCTCTGGCGGAGGACCGGGAGCTGGAAAAAGTCAAAGGGTGGGTGGCCGACTCGGGGGAGGGCCGATGGACCGTCTTCGAGGCCATCAACGAAGACGTTCCCGCTCCGGTGATCACCATGGCCCTCATGATGCGCCTCATCAGCCGCCGGGATGAAAGCTACGCCGCCAAACTCCTGGCGGCCTTGCGGAACCGCTTCGGCGGCCATGAAGTGAAGGGCAAAGGATAAAAGGCCTGAGAAACTCAAGCAAAGGAGGAACAGGATGTCTCGATATGATTTCGACGTGGGGATTTTAGGCGGCGGATCCGGCGGTCTGACCGTTGCGGCCGGCGCGGCCCAGCTCGGCGCGAAGACCTTGCTTGTGGAAAAGGAAAAAGAGTTGGGCGGCGACTGCCTCCACTATGGCTGCGTTCCCAGCAAGACCCTTATCAAAACCGCCCATGTCCGCCACCTCATGAAAACCGCCCCCAGATATGGCCTTCCCGCTCTGGAAGTCCCTCCGGTAGACTTTCGTGACGTGCGGGAGCGGATCCGGTCGGTCATCGCCGCCATCCAGAAACACGATTCCAGCGAAAGGTTCTGCGGCCTCGGCGCCCGGGTCGAGTTCGGGGACGCCCGGTTCATCGACGAGCACGCCGTCTCCCTGAACGGAAAGACCTTTTCGGCCAAGTACTGGGTCATCGCCACCGGGTCGTCGCCCGCCGCCGCCCCCGTTCCGGGCCTGGACAAAACGCGCTATCTGACGAATCGGGAGATCTTCTACCTGGACAGTCTCCCCCGATCCATGATCATTTTAGGCGGCGGTCCCATCGGCATCGAGATGGGCCAGGCCTTCGGCCGCCTGGGGACGGAAGTCCACGTGATCCAGCGAAGCGGCGAGATTCTCACGAAAGAGGACAAGGACCTGTCCGATGACGTTCTGAAAAGGATGGCCTCGGAAGGGGTCCGCTTCCACCTGAACGCTTCGACCCAAAACGTCCGAGACCTGGGGGCGGAAAAGGAGGTGGTGGTCAAAACGGGCGGGGAGACCAGGACCCTCCGGGCGGAGGCCCTTCTCGTCGCCCTGGGCAGGGAAGCGAATCTCTCCGGTCTCGGCCTCGAGGACATCGGCGTCGCCTTCGACAAACGAGGACTCAAACTCGATCGCAGGCTTCGCACCACAACCCACAGCCACATCTTCGGTGTCGGAGACGTGACGGGCACGTACCAGTTCACCCACGCCGCGGGCTACGAAGGGGGTATCGTCATCGCCAACGCCGTGTTCCGGCTGCCGAGAAAGGTCGATTACACCTACCTTCCCTGGTGCACTTACACGGATCCCGAACTGGCCTCCATCGGCATGAACGAGAAGGCGGCCCGGGCGGCGGGGATCAAGTATTCCGTGTGGACGGAGAATTTCCGGGACAACGACCGAAGCCTCGCCGAGGGGGGGGAGGACGGGAAGATCAAGCTCCTTTTAGACGAGAAAGAGAAGCCCTTGGGCATTCAGATTCTGGGGCCCCAGGCGGGGAACCTGGTGAGCGAGTGGGTGGCCGTCCTGAACGGAGGAATGAAACTATCGACCCTGGCCGCCTCGGTCCATCCCTACCCCACCCTGGGAGAGATCAACAAGCGGGTGGCCGGGGATTTCATGGCGACCAAGATCTTTTCCGACACGGTGAAAAAGGGCCTCAAATTCTTCTTCAGCCTCAGGGGACGGGCCTGCGGGGGTCCCTCGGGATGAAGCTCGGGGGATTCCCGTTCCTCCTTGAAAATATGGTAATCGATTCCCGAGACGTATAGGGTGTCGATAAACAAACGTATTTGTGAAGACCATGACAATGAGCGACCTGACCGTTCTCCAGGGCCAGATTGAGCGGGTGACCTACACCAACGGGGAAAACGGATACACCGTCGCCCGGGTGAGGGTGCACGGGCGGCGGGATCTGGTCACGGTCATCGGGAACATGGTCAATCCCACCCCCGGGGAAATCGTCCGGATGAAGGGGGAATGGGGAAATCACCCGAAGTACGGCGAGCAGTTCAAGATCGTCTTTTGCCAGTGCGCCACCCCGGCCACGGTTCAGGGCATGGAGAAATACCTGGGATCGGGCCTGATCAGAGGCATCGGTCCCGTCATGGCCCGCCGGATCGTCAAGCGGTTCCGGGAGGAGACCCTGAACGTCATCGACCAAGACATGGACCGGCTGGCCGAGGTCGAAGGGATCGGCCGAAAACGGATCGAGATGATCCGGAAGGCCTGGGCGGAGCAGAAGGAGATCCGGGAAGTCATGGTCTTCCTCCAGTCCCACGGAGTCAGTGCCGCCTACGGGACGAAGATCTACAAACAATACGGCAATGATTCCATCGCTGTCGTTCGGGACAATCCCTACCGCCTGGCGACGGACGTCTTCGGTATCGGATTCGTCACCGCCGACAGAATCGCCGGGAATCTGGGATTTGCCAGGGATTCGGAACTCCGGGCCGGGGCGGGCCTTCTTTACGTCCTCCATGAACTGGCCGGCGAGGGTCATGTCTACTGTCCCTATGAAGCCCTCGTCGAAAAATGCCGGGAAATTCTCGGGATCGACCGGGAGGTCATCCTCCGGGCCCTGGCCGCCGAAACGCTGGAAAAACGGATCGTCATCGAGGATCTGAACGATGACGTCCCGGCATTCACGGAGAACAACAAGGCGGTCTATCTCGCGGGGTATCATGTGGCTGAAACGAATACCGCCGCCCGCCTCCGGACGCTCCTTCAGGTTCCTCCGGCCGTCCGGAAGATCGATACGGACAAGGCCATCCTCTGGGTCCAGAAACAGCTTTCCGTCACCCTGGCGGAAAAACAGGTCGAAGCGGTACGGTGCGCCACGGAGAACAAGATGATGGTCATCACCGGCGGGCCCGGGACGGGAAAAACGACGATCATCAACGCCATTTTGAAAATATATTCCGCCCTGGGGACGGAAATCCTGCTGGCCGCCCCCACGGGACGGGCGGCGAAGCGGATGAGCGAAACCACGGGAAAGGAAGCGAAGACCGTCCACCGGATGCTGGAATACAACCTGAGAAAAGGAGGGTTTCAGAAGAACGAGGACTCCCCCCTGGACGGCGACCTTCTCATCGTCGACGAAGCCTCCATGATCGACACGCTCCTCATGCATCACCTCCTCAAGGCCGTTCCGGGGAGCACCACCCTCATCCTCGTCGGCGATGTCAACCAGCTTCCTTCCGTCGGCGCCGGAAACGTCCTGAAGGATATCATCGAATCCAGGGTCGCCCCCGTCGTTGAGCTGAACGAAATCTTCCGGCAGGCGAGGGAAAGTTCCATCATTATCAACGCCCACAGGATCAACAAGGGCGTTCTTCCGGAACTTGGAGCCGTCCGGGACGGGCTCGACGACTTTTACTTCATCGAACAGGACGATCCCGAAAAAATCCTGGAGACCGTCATCCGTCTTGTCGGGGACAGGATCCCGAAGCGGTTCGGATTTTCGCCGGTGACGGACATCCAGGTGCTCACGCCCATGCACCGGGGAACCGTCGGCGCCGCCAATCTCAACGTGGAGCTCCAGAAGGCCCTCAATCCCGCTGAAGGCGGAATCACGCGGGGGGGAATCAATTTCCGGGCCGGCGACAAGGTCATGCAGATCGTGAACGATTATGACCGGGAGGTCTACAACGGAGACATCGGGAGAATCTCCGCCATGGACGGTGAATCCGGTGAAATGACCGTCATTATCGACGACCGGGAGGTCGTCTACGATTTCGCCGATCTCGACGAACTGGTCCTGGCCTACGCCGTGTCCGTTCATAAATCCCAGGGTTCCGAATACCCGGCCGTGGTGATTCCCCTTCATACCCAGCACTATGTCCTCCTGCAGAGAAATCTTCTCTATACGGCGGTCACCCGGGGGAAAAAGCTCGTTGTCCTGGTGGGAACGAAAAAGGCCCTGGCCATCGCCGTCCGGAACAACAGGACGGAAAAGAGGTTCTCCCTCCTGCGTAAAAGGCTGATAAACCGTTACCCCGGGCCTTAGGGAGGGAACTGTCATTTTGACACATCAATAACAGCGAAAGGAGGAAGTCATGGAATCGATGAGCCGGCTTTTCAACCCCGCCTCCATCGCCGTCATCGGGGCCACGGAAGTTCCCGGAAAGGCGGCCGAGCGGAGGACGAGGAGTCTCATCCAGGGGGGATATCCGGGGAAAATCTTTCTCATCAACCCGAAACGGGAAATCCTGTTCGGGAGAAAGGCCTATCCTTCCATCCTGGATATCGGGGAGGAGGTGGACCTGGTCATGATCGTGGTCCCGCCGAAGGGCATCCCCCGGGCGGTGGCGGAAAGCGTGAAGATGAAGGCCAGGGGGATCGTGATCATCACGGCGGGCCTCGGTGAGACGGGAGAGGAGGGAAAGAGGATCGAGGCGGAAATTCTCAGGATGGCCGCCGAGGGAGGGGCCAGGGTCATTGGTCCCAACTGCTCCGGTCTCTTTTCCGCCTCCGGCGACATGAATCTCCTGGGCGTCCCGCCCATCAAAAAGGGGCCTCTCGCCGTCATCGCCCAGAGCGGGAACATCATCGACTCGATCACGCACTATGCCGAGATGCGGGGGGTGGGTCTCAGCCACGTCATCTCCGCCGGAAACGCTGTGGGCGTCCAGTTTCACGACTACATCGATTACCTGGGCCGGGACGAAAATACCCGGGTGATTCTCATGTATATGGAGGGGATCAAAAACGGGGAGCCCCTCGTCAGGGCGGCCCGGGAGGTTTCGAAACGCAAGCCCGTCGTGGCGCTCAAGGTCGGGCGGAGCGTGGCGGGAGCCCGGGCGGCGGCCTCGCACACGGGCTCCCTGGCCGCCGACGATGCCGTCGTGGAGGCCGCTTTCCGTCAGGCGGGGATCGTCCGGGTTTCCAACGTGGACGAAATGTTCGACATCGCCATGGCCTTCGCCGGCATGCCTCTTCCGAAAGGAAACCGCGTCGCCATCGTGTCCGAGGGCGGCGGAGACAACTCGGTGGCGGCGGACAATGCCGACCGGTTCGGTCTGGAGGTACCGGTCCTCCCGGAAACGGTACAGGAAAAGATCCGTCCCTTTCTCCTTGCGGGAATGCCCGCGTCGAATCCCATCGACTACGGCGGCACGGCCGAGGAAAATCCCGACGTGATCCGCAAGGTCGTCGAGGTCCTCATGGAGGGAAAGTCCGTTGATTCCATTTACGTCACGGGCTTTTTCGGCGGATTCAAGGAGATCATCGCCCCCCACGTCGGGGAATTGGAGGAAAAGACGTCCGAGGAACTGGTCCGTCTCATGCGGCACTACGGCAAACCCATCGCCGTTCAGACCTCTTTCGCTCAGGCTCCCTTCCGCTCCATGGAGATTCTCAATGAAAACGGTATATTTCTCACCCCCTCCTCAGAGCGGGCGGCCCAGTGCCTGGCCTTCATGGCCCGGTTTGCGGCCAGGCGGGAAAAACTCGCTCTGGCCAGGTCCCTGCCCGCCCTCCCGGCGGACGCTGCCGGGGCCCGGGCCCTCATCGACGGGGTGAAACGGGAGGGCAGGAAAAACCTCCTGGAGACGGAGGCGAGGGACCTCCTGGCCCGGTACGGCGTCGCCCTCCCCCCGGCCGGCCTCGCCAAATCCCCCGATGAAGCGGCGGCCGCGGCTTTGGCCATCGGGTTTCCCGTCGCCCTGAAGATCGTGTCTCCGGATATTGTTCACAAATCGGAAGCCGGCGGGGTCCTGCTGAACCGGGGAGATGAAAAGGCTGTTCGGGAGGGTTTTGCTCAGGTCGTTGAAAACGCCTGCCGGATCGTGCCCCGGGAAAAAATCCTGGGCGTCCTTGTCACGCCCATGGCGCCAAAGGGACAGGAATGCATCATCGGCATGATCCGAAATCCCCACTTCGGCCCGGTCCTCATGTTCGGTCTCGGCGGCATCTTCGTGGAGGTTCTCAAGGATGTCGCCTTCCGGGTCATCCCCCCGACGGATCTGGATCTGGACGAAATGGTCCGCGAGATCCGGGGATATCCCCTCCTCGGGGCCATACGCGGGCAAAAGCCGAAGGACATCGGTATCCTGAAGGATGTCCTGCGGAAAGTTTCCCGGCTGGCGGCGGACCAGCCGGCGATCCGGGAAGTGGATATCAATCCGGTCATCGTCCACGAGCGGGGCGCTTCCGTCGTCGACGCCCGGGTCATTCTCGATGAGGGAGGGACGCCATGAATTTTGAATGTATCCTTTACGAAAAGAAGGAAGGCGTGGCCGTCATCACCCTGAACCGGCCCCGGGTGCTGAACGCCATGAACAAACAACTCTGGCTGGACCTCCAGCGGGCCCTCGTCGATGCCCGGGAGGATGAGGGCGTCCGGGTCCTCGTTTTCACCGGGGCGGGGCGCGCCTTTTCCACCGGGGCGGACCTGAAGGATTCCAGGGGACGGACCCTGAAGGCCTACCGCGACTACCTCGTCCACCTCCAGGAGATCTCCCGCCAGGTCATCCGGTTTCCCAAGCCGACCATAGCCGCCGTGAACGGCTTCGCCCTGGGCAGCGGCTATGAGCTGGCCCTGGCCTGCGACATCCGGATCGCCGCGGAAGGGGCGACGTTCGGGTCGCCGGAGGCCCGGGTCTCGTCGTCCGTCACGGGAGGCGCCATGCGCCTCGTCCAGGAGCTTATCGGGCCCGGCCGGGCCCGGGAACTCCTGTTCACCTGCGATTACATCGACGGGAAGGAGGCGGAGCGGATCGGTCTTGTGAACCGGGCCGTTCCCGCAGAAAAACTGATGGAGGAAGCCCTCCTCATGGGGAAGAAGATCGCCGCCAACTCGCCGTTCTCCATCGGCCTGATCAAGAAGGGGCTGAACATGGCCCCGGAGGTCAGCCTGGAAGCCCTCATGGACTACGAGATCGAGGCCTGCCTGGCGACGGTGTCGGCGCCGGAACGGGCGGAGAAGCTGGAGGCGTTCGCCGACCGGAAAAAGGAATAGCGATTGTCCCGGAAAAAGCACAAGGATGTCGTTGCGTTTTCGGCAGCGGCCCGGGAAATGGATTTTTTCAGGAAGGAAGTGCAAGTCCCTGCGATATCTGATATGAAACACCTTTCATTTCCGGTGCGGGACGGCGTTTTTTGAATCGGTGGCGTCGCGGTTCCGTTAAGGATTTCCGTCCGCCGGAGAAGCGTCGGGGAGATCGTCCGTTGCGGGGAGGGGGAAGAACGTGATTGTCTTCGGGTTGATTGTTTCGCTCATCGGCATGGGCACCGTTTTATTCGCCCTCGTTCTCCTCATGGGGATTATAAAGGCCCTGGGGCACCTGGCGGCCCTGGCCGGAGAGGCCGCGCCGCCCGAGGAAAGGAAGAGGAAGAGGATTCTCAGGAAACCGGCGGTCGCACCTCCGGAGACGGTGGCGGCGAAGGATCAGGACGAGGTGATCGCCGTCGTCATCGCGGCGGCTCTGGCGGCCTGTGTTCGGGACTCCTGAAGGATCGGTTCCCCGGCCCTCCGGAGGCCGGAGATTCCCGGAAAAACTGGAAATTATATCAGGAACAGCGGGGTATGACCCGTTTGTGGAACGGACCACGGAACAAGTATAGAGGACCGTTATGAGAAAATTCCGCGTTCATCTGAATGGAAAGACATACGAAGTCGCCGTGGAGGAGATTGACGGGACGGGAAGGGCCGTTCATCCACCGGAAACAGCCTTCCGGCCGGTCCCCCTGACAGCCGTCCACGGGGCTGAGAAAGGCGATGAAATCATTACGGCGCCTATGCCGGGGAAGATACTGAGCCTCCATGTCGAGGAGGGTCAGAAAGTCGTGGAAGGGGACCTGATTCTGTCCATGGAGGCCATGAAGATGCAAAGCGACATATTCTGCGGCAGGGCCGGCATGGTGAAGAAAATTGCGGTCCAGGAAGGGGATGCCGTCAACGCCGGCGACATGATCGCTGTCATCGGGTGAGAGGAGCCTGTCCCCGTGGAAATCAACCTGGCAAAGACCCTTCATGATCTGTGGATGAGCACCGGCTTTGTCACGGTTTCCGGCCAGCAGATCGTCATGCTGTCCATCTCCTTCCTGCTTCTGTATCTGGCCATCGTCAGGGGCTTCGAACCCCTGCTCCTCGTTCCCATCGCCTTCGGCATGCTCCTCGCCAACCTGCCCGGTACGGGACTCATGGCTCCGCCGTCGGTGGTCATCGATCCCGTGACGGGAACGGAAAAAACGGTTCTGGGGGGCCTCCTGTGGTATCTTTACCAGGGGGTGAAACTGGGAATTTATCCGCCCCTCATTTTTCTCGGCGTCGGGGCCATGACGGATTTCGGCCCCCTCATCGCCAATCCCAAGACGCTCCTTCTGGGCGCGGCGGCCCAGCTCGGGATCTTCAGCACCTTCATCGGGGCCATGGCCCTCGGGTTCAACGTCCAGGAAGCCTCCTCCATCGGCATCATCGGCGGGGCCGACGGACCGACGGCCATTTTCCTCACCTCCCGGATGGCGCCCCACCTTCTCGGGGCCGTCGCCGTGGCGGCTTACTCCTACATGGCCCTCGTTCCCATCATCCAGCCCCCCATCATGAGGCTCCTGACGACGAAGAAAATGCGTCTCGTGGTCATGGACCAGCTGCGGCCGGTCTCAAAAAGAGAACGGATCATTTTCCCCATCGCCGTGACCGTCGTCGTTTCCCTTCTGGTCCCCGACGCCGCGCCTCTCGTGGGCATGCTCATGCTGGGCAATCTTTTCCGGGAGTCGGGGGTGGTGAGGCGGTTGAGCGAAACGTCCCAGAACGCCCTCATCAATATAGTGACCATCTTTTTAGGCCTCACGGTGGGGGCCACGGCGGACGCCTCTGTTTTCCTGTCTTATCAGACCATTATGATCATCCTCCTGGGGATGGCCGCTTTCTGTGTCGGTACGGCCGGCGGTGTCCTCTTTGGGGTCGTCATGTATTTTTCGTCGGGAGGGAAGGTGAATCCCCTCATCGGGTCGGCGGGCGTGTCCGCCGTCCCCATGGCCGCCCGGGTTTCCCAGGTGGTGGGGCAGCGGGAAAACCCCCGCAATTTTCTTCTCATGCATGCCATGGGTCCCAATGTGGCCGGGGTGATCGGCTCGGCCGTCGCCGCCGGGGTCCTGCTCTCCCTGTTCAAGGTATGATGCGGCCGGCCGGCCCTTCGAGCTTTCCTCGTCCCGGTGTTGAAGACCGACCCGTCAGGGTCATATTCCGGGGGTTGAAAACGTGACGACTTCGTAAAAAGCCCATAGGCTGTGTTGCCCTTCATCCCCCGTCATTGCGACGTACCGATAAGTACGTCTCATTCCTCGTGATTTTGGCGCCTTGCCTCTGGATCTTTTTACAAAGCCGTCGATAACTGAACATTTTTCGGCTTTTTTTACGAGTTCATCAAACGTAGCTGAAATAAAGGGAAAGGGAGACTGAAAAAAGCATGAACAAATTGAATCTCCAGTGGGACCTGCCGGACCTGAAACCCGGTCTGTCCAGGACCATCCAAAAAAGCATCGATGAATCGGACAACCTGGCCTACGGGCACGGTGCCCTCACCGAACTTCTTCCGACGCCGCCTCTCACCGGCCTCATGATCGAAGCGGCCATCCTTGTGGTGGACCCGCTCCTGCCTCAGGGATATGTAACCGTCGCCATGTCCTTTTCCGTCACCTATCTCAACCCCACCTTCCTGGGGGCGACCGTCACGGTCATGGCGACCCTCGCCGAGATAGACCGGAAAAGACTGGTTTTCGATATCCTGGCCTTCGACGAACTCGGCCAGATCGGCCGGGGGCGGCACGAAAGATATATCGTCGATGCGGAACACTTCATGGACACGGCCCGCAGGCGGTGCGACCCGATCAAGAACATCATTAAGTGAGCCGCCTTACGGGAGATAAAAAACATAAAAAAGAGGGAAAAATGACGTTCACGCACCTGTTTGCACCGATCAGGATCGGAGGAATGGAGGTCCGGAACCGCATCGTCATGCTCCCCATGACGACGGGGTACGGCGAACCGGACGAAACGGTGGGACGGCGGTTCATCAATTTCTTTGCCGAAAGGGCCCGGGGGGGCGCGGGGCTTATCATCATCCCCTTTTCGCCCGTTCGGGCGGGGTCTCCCGAAGAACCGGGGCTCTTCCATGACCGGTTCACGCCGCATCTTCGCCCGCTCACGTCCCGGCTCCGGGAGGAGGGGGCGAAATCGGCGGCCCAGCTCATCATTTCCTATCACGTGATCTTCGAAGGCGGCGCACCCGAGGTCGTGGGACCGTCGCCGGTGATGAACCAGATGATGCGGGTCGTTCCGAGGGCCCTGACGGTCGAAGAAATCCGGTTTGTCGTCGCGGAATACGGCCAAGCGGCCCGCCGGGCCCGGGAGGGCGGCTTCGACGCCGTGGAGATTCTCGTCGGCGGGGGGTATCTTCTCAACCGGTTCCTTTCCCCCATCAGCAACCGGCGGGAAGATGAATACGGCGGCAGCCTGGAAAACCGGATGCGCATCGTCCTCGAAATCGTCGAATCCATCCGCAGGGAGGCGGGAAAGGACTACCCCGTCGGCTGCCGGCTCAACATCGATGAACAGATGCCGGGAGGGCATACCCTGGCGGAGTCGAGGATCGTCGCCCGGGCCCTCGAGGAAGCGGGCGTCGCCATGATCAATGTCTACACGGGCTGGCACGAGTCGCCCATTCCCACGGTGGCCCCGTCCCTTCCCAGGGGGGCCTTCGCCCACCTGGCCGGAGGCATCCGGGACGCCGTCGGCATCCCCGTCATCGCCGCCAACCGGATCAGCGATCCCTTCACGGCCGAGAAGATCCTGGCGGCGGGAAAAGCGGACCTGGCCGGCATGGGCCGGGCGCTTCTCGCCGACCCGGAGCTTCCGAACAAGGCCCGGGAAGGCCGGACCGACGAGATCGTTCCCTGTCTGGCCTGTTCCAACTGCCTGGGGGAGATCATGGGAACGTATAAGAACTGGGGAAAAACATTTTCCACCTTTTGTGCCGTCAATCCCCGGGCGGGAAAAGAGGAAGAAACGGCCCCTGGTCCCGCCGCCGTCAGGAAAAGGGTCTTTGTCGTCGGCGGAGGGCCCGGGGGCATGGCCGCCGCCCTGGCGGCGGCTGAAAGGGGTCACGAGGTGACGCTTCTCGAAAAGGAAGGCGCCCTGGGCGGCCGTCTTCTCACGGCGGCCCTTCCGCCCTTCAAGGAGGAGATCGGGACCCTCGTCCGGAGCCTGGCGGCCCGGGTGAGAAAGGCGGGGGTTCACGTCCGCCTCAACTGTCCGGCAAAACCGGAAGGGATCCGGGAGGGAAAACCGGATGTCCTGATCGTGGCGACGGGCGCCGAAACCATCGTTCCCGACATCCCCGGTGTGGGCGGCTCCCGGGTCGTCCAGGCGGAAGAGGTGCTCGCGGGCCGGAAGGCGGTCACGGGAGCCGTGATCGTCGTCGGAGGCGGCATGGTGGGCTGCGAAACGGCGGAGTATCTTATCGAACGGGTGAAGGGCGTGACCCGGGTCACTGTCCTGGAAATGCTGGAGCGCATGGCGCAGAATGTGTCCCCCACCTACCGGCCCTTTTTTCTCGCCCGGCTGAAAAAAATGGGCGTGGCGATGGAAACGGGCACTGCAGTGACGGAAATCAAGGACGACGGGGTCAAGGTGCTCCGGAAGGGGGCCCCGGGCTTCATCGCCGGGGATGCCGTGGTTCTGGCCGCGGGTTTCAAGGCCGATCCGGGAAAGAACGAACAGTTCATGGATGTCGCTCCCGAGGTCCATGCCGTGGGGGACTGCGCCGGGGCTCGGATGATTAAAGACGCCCTGGAGGAAGGGTTTCATATCGGGAGATCGATATCATGACGGATTCGTGAAGGTCCATGGGTCCCCGAGGCCCTTCGTCCTTCCGAGACCCCCTATTCCTTCTTTCCCTCTTTGCGGACGGGCCGGAACGTGGACAGGGCGACCAGGACGGGCAGAAGAAAATACAGGGCGGTGCTCCATCCGGGAAAGGCGAAAGAGACGATCATGGCGACGAGGGAAAAAACGACGATGAGAAAGGTTTTCATTTTCTCCCGGTCCATGGCTCCCGGGTTTGGCGCTCCGTCGGAAAGCTGCGGGTTTCTTGAAAGATACTGCCAGCTTGCCAGGTAGAGAAGGCCGATGATGAGGATATTCAGTTCAAATACCATGTCGCTGACCTGAAGCCCCCCGTAAAAGGCGACCAGAGAGGTCGACGTTGGAATGAGGACGACGAAAACGAGGCAGAGGATCTGGATCCAGAGGAAGGGACGATCCGCTTTCCGGACATAATGCATCTGTTCGTTATGGATGATCCAGAAGATGGCGAGGAACATGAAGCTCAGGATATAGTCGTCCAGTTTTACCATGAGACCGTTCAGTATTTCCCACAACCGGGTTTCGTTCATTTCCTCGATGAGTTCCGGGATGGTCAGGTTCAGGGCGAGGAGCGTCATGGCAATGGCGTAGACGCCGTCCGTGAGGGCTTCGATGCGCCCTTTGCTCATGAAAAACGAGGGGTCTCTCTGTTTCATTTAAGCCTCCGGGTGGTTTCTTTCTATTCCTTTTCCGGCGAATCGACAAGGGCGATTTTCCGAAGAGTTCCTGACGAACCGGGTTTCTGTCTCTCGAAAGGAGACGGAAACGACCTGTCGGCATGCAGAACCCCGGACGATCGCCCCGGTCCGGTGTTCTCCCGGATCTCGGCGGCTTGATTCCTTCAGCCGAATATCATATAAGAAGCGATTCAATTAAAGTCAAGGGACGTGCCCTGCCCATCCAGGGCGCGGGAAGTGGTCTTTTGTATTGAAAAAAATCCTTATTGTCGACAGCGATGAATCGGCGCGGACGCGGCTGGCCGCCCTGCTTCGGGACGGAGGGTATGGAATTGACGAGGTGGCGACGGAGGTCGGGGCGATGCAGTTCATGGGTCAAGGGGTCCATGACCTTGTCATTACCGATCTCTGCGCCCCGGACTGCGCCTGCATGGGGCTTCTTCACTGGCTCCGGGAGTATTATCCCCGGGTCGACGTCATCATCGTAAGCGCCCACGGGTCCATCGAGTGCGTCGTTCGGACGATCAAGATGGGCGTCCTCAACTACGTGATGAAGCCGGTGGACGGCGAATCGTTTCTCCACCTGGTCCAGGAAGCCCTTCTCCGGCGGGAGCATGAACTCGTGTCGCTGCGCCGGGTGAATGAACCATACTGCTATCTCGTTGACCGGGTGGTGGGCGTTTCCCGAAGCATGGAGAAGGTGCTCCAGACGGCTCTTCGGGTCAGCGACGTGGACAGCGGCATCCTGATTCACGGGGAAAGCGGCACGGGAAAGGAACTCATCGCCCGGATCATCCACAACCGGAGCGCGATCCGGCGGAAAAGGGAATTTGTCGCCATCAACTGCTCCGCCATTCCCAACGACATCCTGGAGAGCGAACTTTTCGGCTATGCCCGGGGGGCCTTTACGGGGGCGACCCGGAACCGCATGGGGCTCATCGAAGTGGCCGACGGGGGAACCCTTTTCATGGACGAGATAGGCGACACGTCGCCCCAGTTCCAGTCGAAGCTTCTCCGGGTCATCCAGGAAAAGGAAATCCGACGGCTGGGCGATAACGAACGTCAGTCCGTCGATGTGCGCATCGTTGCCGCGACGAACCGGGACCTCCGGCGGATGGTCCGCGAGGGCGCCTTCCGGGAGGATCTCTATTACAGGCTGAGTGTCATCGACATCGTGATCCCCCCGCTCCGGGACCGCCCCGAGGACATCGAACCCCTGGTCGCCTATATCCTTCAGGAAATCAATGGGCGCCTGGGGAAGGAAAGCAGAAGCGTTTCCGACGAGGCCATGGCCGTTCTCATGTCCTATCCCTGGCCGGGGAATGTCCGGGAACTCCGGAACAGCCTCGAGCGCGCCGCCGTTCTGTCCGATCACCAGGTCCTCGAGCCCGAGGACTTTCCCCTGGTCTTCGAACATTACCTCCAGCGGCTTGAGGGAAAGGGAGACGACGACATCGTCCCTCTGAAGGAGATGGAGCGGCGGTATCTCCTCAAGGCCATGCACAAATACAACTACAACCAGAAGATCGTGGCCAGAAAGCTCGGTATCGGTTACACCACTCTGTGGCGGAAGCTCAAGCTGTCCGAGAAGAACTTCAACTCGACCCCCTGAAGACCGTTCGAAGGCCGCACGGCTATTTCATTCTGAAAACCTTTCCGTCAGCCCTTTCGCCCCTGCCGGCCGTGTCGCAACAGCCGTAAGGGACGCCGGCGGCCTTTCCTCTTTTTTATGATCATCCATTATTTCAGCAGGTTGACACTTTCGCCTGCCGTCTCCTCCCGACATCACGGAATACAACTGGCATGGCTGTTGCAAAATCCCCTGGATCTCATGGAATCGAGGATTTTGAAAACCATGTCAACCGCCCTGTCCCTTGCTGTCTTCCTCCTTCTCGTCGCGGGGTCGGCTTCGGCCATCCTCCTGGTTTCCCATCGGGTCGGGGGCCGGCCCCTCACGGCGGGAAAGGATACGCCTTACGAGTGCGGCATGCTTCCCGTGGAAAAGCCGGACTCCCGTTTTCCCGTCCGTTTTTACAAGGTGGCCCTTCTCTTCGTCGTCTTCGACGTGGAAATCGTTTTTCTCACCCTGTGGGCTGTCGTTGTCCGGGATCTCGGCGGATTCGGGCTTGTCGAAATGTTCGTCTTCATTGCCGTCCTCCTGGTGGCTCTCTTCCATGTATGGCGGAAAGGGGATCTGGAATGGGAATAGAACGCATCGGCGGGAGCGCCGTCCTCCGGGGGAACCTGGACCGGATCGTCGCCTGGGGACGGAAGAATTCCCTGTGGCCCATGACTTTCGGACTCGCCTGCTGTGCCATCGAAATGATCGCCACGGCGGCCGCCCGCTACGATATTTCCCGGTTCGGCATGGAGGTCTTCCGGGCCTCGCCCCGCCAGGCCGACGTCATGATCGTCGCCGGGACGGTGACGAAGAAGATGGCGCCCGCCGTGAAGAGGCTTTATGAGCAGATGGCGGAGCCCCGCTGGGTGGTCGCCATGGGGGCCTGTGCCTGCTCGGGGGGCCTCTTTCCCACCTATGCGGTGATCCAGGGGGTTGATTCGCTCCTGCCGGTGGATGTCTATATCCCGGGGTGTCCCGTGCGGCCCGAGGCGCTTCTCGACGGGCTTATCCGGCTCCAGGAAAAAATCGCCCGGGAGGCGGGAGGAGAACGCTATGAACCTTGATGCTCTCAGGCAACGCTTCGGGGGATCCCTCCGGGAGGTGACGGTTTTCCGCGGGGAAACGACGGTGACGGCGGACCGGGACGTTCTTCTTCCCCTGGGACGGTTTCTACGGGACGAGCCGGGATTCTCCTTCCGTTTCCTTTCCGATCTCTGCGCCGTGGACTTCCACCCGGCGGAGCCCCGGTTTCAGGTGGCTTACCATCTTTATGCCCCGGCCACGGGCTGCCGGCTGCGGGTCAAGGTCATCCTCGGGGAGGCGGACCCCGTCGTCGATTCCGTTACGGGGATCTGGGAGACGGCGGACTGGCATGAACGGGAGTGTTTCGATCTTTTCGGGATCCTGTTCCGGAACCACCCGGACATGCGGCGCATCCTTCTTCCAGAGGAATTCGAAGGACATCCGCTCCGTAAAGACTTTCCCCTCGAGGGGGTGACGGCGCCGTGAGCGGAAAGACCCTGACCCTCAACCTGGGCCCTCAGCACCCGAGCACCCACGGTGTCCTGCGGATCGTTCTGGAACTGGACGGCGAGACCGTCGTCGACGCCCGGCCGGACATCGGCTTCCTCCACAGGGGCATCGAGAAGCTTGCTGAATCGAAAACCTGGCATCAGGTCATCGTCCTGACGGACCGGATAGACTACCTCGCCGCCATGAGCAACAATCTGGCCTATGTGATGGCGGTGGAAAAACTCATGGCCATCGAAGTTCCCCGGAGGGCCCGGTATGTCCGGGTCGCCCTGGCGGAGCTCCAGAGGATCGCCAGCCACCTTTTCTGGCTCGGCACCCACGCCCACGACCTGGGGGCCATGACGCCGCTTTTCTATGCCCTCCGGGAACGGGAGGTTATCATGGACATCTTTGAATCCCTGGCGGGCTCCCGCCTCATGCCCAGTTTTCTTCGGATCGGGGGGCTTGCCGCCGACATCGACGGCCGTTTCGCAAAGTCCGTTCTCGATTTCACCGAAACCTTCCCCGGGCGGGTGGATGAGTATGAAACGCTCCTCACGGACAATCCCATCTGGAAGCTCCGAACGAAAGGGGTCGGCGTTCTCGATGGTGAAAGCTGTCTCGGTCTCGGCATTTCCGGTCCCATGCTCCGCGGCGCCGGGGTAGACTGGGACATCCGGAAATCCCATCCTTACAGCGGTTACGATGAATTTCATTTTGAAATACCCACCGGCAGGGCCGGGGACGTCTACGACCGGTACCTTGTCCGGGTCCGGGAAATGCGGGAGAGCGCCAGGATCGCCCGGCAGGCCGTCGAAGGGCTGCCCGGGGGGGAGTGGATCGACGCGGGATCGGCGGCCGTCTTCCCCCCCCGGCATGAACTTAAGCACAACGTCGCGGCCCTGATCCGGCACTTCGGGCTCGTCATGGAGGGTATCACCCCGCCCGCCGGGGAGGTTTACCACGCCATCGAATCGCCCCGGGGGGAACTGGGGTTTTACCTCGTCAGCGACGGGGGGCCGAAGCCCCTCCGCCTCAAGGTCCGGGCCCCATCCTTCGTCAACCTTCAGGGTCTCGTGAAGATGATCCGGGGAAGGCTTCTGGCGGATGTCGTGGCCGTCATCGGGGCCGTGGACATCGTGCTGGCCGAGGTGGACCGGTGAAACGGGGGAGGAAGACCGGAATATGAAAAAACGGAAGGATGGCCCATGAGAACCGAATTGGTGAAGCAGTTTTCGGAAGAAAAAATGGCCCGGGTGGACGGCATCGTCGCGGAACACGGGAAGGTGCCCGGCGCTCTTCTCATCGTCCTGGAGAAAGTGCAGGATGTGACCCTCTACCTGCCCGTCGATCTTCAGCGCTACATCGCAGCAAAGATGGGTCTCCCCCCGAGCCGGGTCTTCGGAGTGGCGACGTTCTATTCCTACTTCAGCATCGTTCCCCGGGGCCGCAAGGTGGTCAAGGTCTGCAGCGGGACGGCCTGTTATGTGAAACGCTCCGGGGAGATCATGGACCGGCTCAAGCAGAAAATCGGTGTCGCGGAGGGGGAAGTCTCCGCCGACGGCGAGTATTCCATCGAGGAGGTTCGCTGCCTGGGGGCCTGCGGCTTGGCGCCGGTCGTCGTCATCGGTGACCGCACCTTCGGGCTCATCGATCCCGAGCATGTGGAGGAGATTATCGGAAAGGCGGGAGAGCGACCATGACTTTTGAGGAACTGAAGGGGATCAAGGACCGGTACATCGATGCCCGGAAAAAGGAACTGGAATCGGGCATGATCACTGTGGATGTGCATATGGGGACCTGCGGGATCGCCGCGGGGGCCCGGGAGATCTTTCAGATCCTCGGAGGGGAGATAGAACGCCTGAACCTTGAAAACGTGAGGCTTCGCGTCACGGGCTGTGCCGGGCTTTGCAGCATGGAGCCCATGATCACCGTCCAGCGACCGGGCGAAGCGCCGGTGAAATACGGAAAACTCAACGGGGAAAAAACCCGGGAAATCTTTTTCAGCCATATCCTGGGCGGACATCCCAAGGGGGGGTACGCCATCGGCCGGGGGCTGGAAAAACCGCAGAAACGGGTGGGGATGGAATGATTTCGTCGGTCAGCAAGATCGCCTACTGCACGAACCGGAAGTGCAAATTCCGCAAGGCCATCGATGTACGGGCCCTTCTCGGGGAAGCCCTCGACGAACTGGGCGGCCGGGATCGGATCGACCTTGTGGAGACGGAATGCCTCATCTCCTGCTACGAGGGGCCCTCCATCATGTTCCTCCCCGGGGGAAAGGTCTTTCAGGTCCTCTCGGAAGAACGGTTTACCGAGACCCTGAAGTCGTTTCTCGAGGCTCTGAGGCATCCCCGGTCGCCCTTTATGACGGAGCCCCGCCGGGACGGGGACATCCCCGGGATCGAGAACGTGGACTTCTTCGGAAGGCAGAAACTCATCGTCCTTCGCAACCGGGGACACATCGACGGGGAAAGCATCGACGAGTATATCGCCCATGACGGGTATCTCGCCCTCTACAAGACCCTGACGGCCATGACCGCCGAGGCGGTCATCGGGGAGATGAAGCTCTCGGGACTCCGGGGCCGGGGAGGGGCCGGATTCCCAACGGGGGTGAAGTGGGAGGAAGCCCGGAAGTACCGCCAGTTTCCCAAGTACGTCATCTGCAATGGGGACGAGGGCGATCCCGGGGCCTTCATGGACCGGAGCATCATGGAATCGGATCCCCATGCCGTTCTGGAGGGGATGATCATCTGCGGCCATGCCACCGGGGCCCACCAGGGTTATATCTATGTTCGGGCGGAATACCCGCTGGCCCTCAGGATGCTCCGCACGGCCATCGACCGGGCCCGGGAAAAAGGCTTCCTGGGGCGGAACATCCTGGGAACGGGGTTCGACTTCGACATCGACATCTACCCCGGCGCCGGGGCTTTTGTCTGCGGCGAGTCCACGGCTCTCATGTACTCCATCGAGGGAAAACGCGGCATGCCCCGGATCAAGCCGCCCCGGTCCACCGAATCGGGCCTCTGGGGCAGGCCGACCTGTCTCAACAATGTGGAGACCTTCGCCAACGTTCCCCAGATCATTCTTCACGGCGGGGCGTGGTTCCGCTCCATCGGCACAAAGGACAGCGCGGGAACGAAGGTCTTTTCGCTCACCGGTGCCGTGAAGAACGTGGGCCTCGTGGAAGTTCCCATGGGGACGGACCTCCGGACGATCATTTTCGATATCGGCGGGGGGATCCGGGGAAACGCCCGGTTCAAGGCGGTCCAGCTGGGCGGTCCTTCCGGCGGCTGTCTCACGGAGAAACATCTCCATCTTCCGGTGACCTTCGATTCCCTTCAGGATGCGGGGGCCATGATGGGTTCCGGCGGCGTCGTCGTCATGGACGACACGAACTGCATGGTGGACGTGGCCCGGTTCTTCACCCAGTTCTGCGTCGACGAGTCCTGCGGCAAATGTGTCCCCTGCCGGGTGGGACTACAGGTCATGCTTGAAATCCTGGAGCGGATCATCGACGGCCGGGGAGAGCCCGCCGACCTGGAGCGGCTGGAAAAGATGGCGAAACACGTTGCCGCCACCGCCCACTGCGGACTCGGCCAGGCGGCCCCCAACCCGGTTCTGAGCACCCTGCGGTATTTCCGCGACGAGTATGAAGCCCATATCCGGGAGAAGCGCTGCCCGGCCCTGGTTTGTGTGGACCTTCTCCGGTTCGAAGTCGACGGGGAGGCCTGCAAGAAATGCGGCCTCTGTGCCCGGGTCTGTCCCGTGGAGGCCGTCACCTGGAAGAAGGGGGAAGTCGCCGTGATTCACCGGGACCGGTGCATCCGTTGCAAATCCTGTATCCGGGCCTGCCGGTTCAAGGCCATCGGATGAAAAGAGCCAAGGATTGGAAAACGCCATGATCACTTTGAGCATCAACGACAGGGAAATCACCGTTCCCCGGGGGAGCACTCTTCTGGAAGCTGCCGAAAAGGCGGGCGTCTTTATCCCCACCCTGTGCCACGACAAGCGGGTCACCCCTTACGGGGCCTGTCGCCTTTGCGTCGTGGAGGACCGGAAAAAACCGGGGAACCTCATCCCGTCGTGCTTCACCCCGGCCCGCAGCGGCATGGATATCCTCACCGATACGGAGGCCGTCCTCGAAGCCGTCCGGACGCAGCTCCAGCTTATTCTGGTCAACCACCCCCTGGATTGTCCCGTCTGCGACAAGGCGGGGGAGTGCACCCTTCAGGACCTGGTAATCCGCTATGGCATTACCGAGGTTCCCTTCGCCGTCGACCGGGTCCCCCGTTTTGTGGACCACCTGTCGCCCCTCATCGAGCGGAATCTGAACCGGTGCGTCCTTTGCGGGCTTTGTGTCCGGATCTGCGGGGAACTCCAGGGCCGGGGCGAGCTCGATTTCATGCACCGGGGGTACCGGACCCAGGTCGGGACGGACGGGGGCCGGGTCCTGGACTGCGATTTTTGCGGCCTCTGCATTTCCGCCTGCCCCGTGGGGGCTCTGGGCGACCGGCTCTTCAGGAACCGGACCCGGGTCTGGAAACTGGAGAAAAAAAAGGGGGTCTGCGGCCACTGCGGCCTGGGCTGCCCGGCAGAATTCCATGTCGAGAAGGGGCGGATCCGCCGGGTGACCCCGGAAGAGGGAACAAACGGCGGGAAAGGGCTCCTCTGTGTCCGGGGCCAGTTCGGCTGGCGGGCCTTCGAAAATGCTGCCCGCCCGACCTGGCCCCGGATCCGCCCGGGGGAAGGGCAGGTCGAAACGTCCTGGAGCGAAGCGGTGGATTTTACCGCGGCGGCTGTCCAGAGGTTCCTTCGGAGCCGCGGCGGAGAGGCGTTGGCCCTTCTCACGGCGGATCATCTGTCCACGGAGGAGGCCCGGCTCTGCAGGTCCTTCTTCCGGGAGACGCTGGGGTGCGGAAACATCGGTTCACTCCAGGCCGGGGGGTACCGGCGGATCCTCTCCGTCCTCGATGAAGAAGGGAAACCGGGAAAAGCGGCGGGGACCCTGCGGGATCTTGAAGAAGCGGACATCCTCCTCGTCATTGGCGGGGGGGGCGCCGAACTGCATCCGGTTCTCAAGCCCGTCGTCAACCGTCATCTGAAATCGTCCTGGAAGGAACTGGCGGTCCTCTCGTCCTGGCCGGATTATTTCACCGAACGGGCCACCCTGTCCCTGGTGGTCCCGCCGGACCGGTTCGATGAGTTTCTGGCGGGGCTCCGAAACGCCCTGTCGGCGGACGGGAGCGGGCCCGGGCTGGATATCGACCGCTTTTCCATCGATACGGACCGGTTGGCCCGGCTCATCGGGCTCCTCGAGTCGGACCGGGACATGACCATTCTCGTCGTGCCGGATCTTTTCGGAGACAGCGGGGAAAGGGCCCGCATGGCTGCGTCCCTCCACGAGAGGGCTCGGGCCGTTTTCCCCCTGGGAGGCCAGATGAACAGCCGCGGGGCGGTCCTTGACGCCGGTCTGGCCTCGATGGGCCCTGCTTCCGATGGCCTGGCGCTCCTCGAGGCCATGGAGGACGGGCGGGTGCGCGGGCTCTGGCTCCTGGGGGAGGATCCTCTCGAGATGCTCCCCGGCGGCGGGGAGAGGCTGCGGGCGGCCCTGGAAAAGCTCGAACTCCTCATCTGCCAGGGACCCTTCGAAACGGCGGTGACCGGCCGGGCCCACGCGGTCCTGCCCTCGGCCCTGCCGGTGGAAAAAGCGGGAACGGTCCGGTCCCTTTTCGGTGTCGAAAACGCCCTTCGTCCCGTCCTGTGCCCGTTCGGCGAGGCCAGGCCCGATGGGGAGATCCTGAGGGATCTCGGATACGCCCTGGGAGGCGGCGGATCTCAGTCCCGGGAGTTCCCGGCATGGAACTCCGTTCATGAGCCGGCGGCATTTACTGTGGCCCCCGGCGCAACGACTCCTCCCGTGATGGAGGAACCCGGGAACGGCGTCCTCGTTGCAGGAGGCTTTCCCTGCATGCTCGTTCCCGTACCGTCGATTTTCGGAGACGGTTCCCTGTCCCTTCGGAGCCCCGATCTTCGGGATCTGCGCCGCGGACTTCGCGTGGTGATGAGCCCGGAGGATTTCGAGGAACACCGTTTTGAAGAACGGGAAGAGGTGACCGTCAGGACCACCTTCGGGTCCGCCCCGGCCGAGGCTGGTCTGGCCCGGGGGATCCCTCGGGGGACGGTCCATCTTCGCCACGTTTCGGGGAGTCCCGAAGGGCTTTCCCTCATGAGACCGGGCGCAACCTTCATTCCGGCGGTTATTGAAAGGAGACGCCCATGAATTCCTGGGACCTTTTCGTCGGCATTGTCCGGATCGTCCTCTTTTTTTCCGTCGTCATGGGGCTTGTCGCCTACATGACCCTCCTGGAAAGGCGCTTTCTTGCCTTTTTCCAGATCCGGATAGGGCCGAACCGCGTGGGTCCTTGGGGGCTTCTGCAGCCTGTTGCCGACGGCATCAAGCTCCTGTTCAAGGAAGACATGACGGTCTCCCACGCCAACCGGTTTTACTTCCTCCTGGCGCCGGCCGTCTCCGTCATGTCGGTCCTTGCCTGCTTTGCCGTTATTCCGGCATCCCCCGGCGTCGTTGTGGCCGATCTCTCCGTTGCCGTCCTTTACCTCCTGGCCTTCTCGTCCATGGGGGTTTACGGGATCCTCCTGGCGGGGTGGTCTTCGAACAACAAGTACGCGCTGTTAGGCGGCCTGCGGGCCGCCGCCCAGATGATCAGTTACGAAATCCCCCTGGCCCTGTCCGTCGCGGGCGTGCTGGTCCTGGCCGGATCCATGAGCCTCGTCGACATTGTGAAGGCCCAGGAGGGGCTCTGGTTCGTCGTGAAGCAGCCCCTGGGATTCTTTCTCTTTCTGGTCTGCATATCGGCGGAGACAAACCGCACGCCCTTTGATCTCCTGGAATGCGAAAACGAACTGGTCGCCGGCTACCAGACGGAATACTCGTCCATGAAGTTCGGCCTCTTCTACATGGCCGAGTATGCCCACATCCTTCTGGCCTCCTGCCTCGTCAGTCTCTTTTTTCTGGGGGGATGGAACGGGCCCTTCCTTCCGGCGCCCCTCCTGTTCCTGATCAAGGTGTTCCTGGTCTTCGCGGCCTTCATCTGGGTCCGGGCCACCTTTCCCCGGATCCGGTACGACCAGCTCATGGCGTTTTCCTGGAAGGTCCTCATGCCGCTCGGCTTTTTGAATCTCATGGTGACGGCCGTGCTCGCGGTCTATCTCACATAAGGAGTTGTCATGGCAAGAGCGCTCATACGGGGCCTGGCCCTCACGTTCAAGACCTTTTTCCGGCGGCCCGTCACGGAGGTGTATCCCGATGTGAAACGGACCCTGCCGGAACGCTTCCGGGGGCGGCCGGTTCTCCTCGCCCGGGAGGACGGGCGGCCCCGCTGTGTTGCCTGCGGTCTTTGCGAGAAGATCTGCCCGTCTCTTTGCATCACCGTCGTTCCCGGAACGGGTCCCGACGAGGTGCGGACCTTGAGGCATTACGGGCTGGACCTCGGCCGCTGCTCTTTCTGCGGTCTGTGCGTGGAGGCGTGCCCCGTCGATGCCCTCGCCATGAGCAGCGAATACGAACTCGCCGTCTATGACCGCGACGCCCTTGTCTATGCCGGGGACCGGCTTCTCGCGCCGCCGGAAAAGAAGAACGATACCCATGGAAAGGGGGAGGGGAACCGATGATGGAAACGATCCTTTTCTGGACCCTGGCCGGCATGGCCGTCCTGTCGGCCCTGGCCGTCATAGCCTTCAGAAATCCCGTAAACAGCGTCATGGCCCTTTTCGTGACACTCCTCGTCACAGCGGGGATTTATCTTCAGATGGGGGCCTACGGGATCGCCCTTTTTCAGGTGATCGTCTACATCGGGGCTGTCCTGGTCCTCTTCCTCTTTGTGGTCATGATCCTTGACCTGAAGACTCCCGGAGGGTGGTCTGTCTTTTCTTCAAGGACCCTGGCCATGGGCACTGCAGGCTTCCTCCTGGCCGGCGGGGGCGCCTGGTTCGCCTGGAGGGCCCCGGGGTTTCCCTGGACGGAAGCCCCCGCAGGGGCTCCCGGTCCCGGTCCCGCCATCCGGGAGATCGCCCTGGACCTGTTCACCCGCCATCTTCTCGTTTTCGAGCTGACGTCCGTGCTGCTTTTGGCGGCCGCCGTCGGGGCCGTCCTCATCGGCCGAAAGGAAAGGAATCGCCCATGAACCTTGAATCGGTCATTTTCACCGGGATTGTTCTTTTCATCATCGGGGCCGCGGGATTCTTCCTTCGCGGCAATGCCGTCGTGCTTCTTCTGTGCATTGAAATCATGCTGAACGCCGTGAACCTCGTCCTGGCGGGATTCGCCCGGTATCTTTACGGCACGGAGGGACAGGTGTTCGTTCTCATGATCATGACCGTGGCCGCCGCCGAGGCCGCCGTGGGACTCGCCATCGTCGTGGCCCTCCGGCGGCTCCTTGGAACCACGGATATGAACCGGATCCATTTCCTGAAGGGGTAAGCCATGATGCCCACCCAAACCATCTGGATTCTTCCCGCGCTGCCTGCCCTGGCCGTTCTCGTGAACGGACTTTTCGGGGCTTCCTGGCGGCCGGGAAGGATCGCCTCGATCGCCGTCGGTTCCGTGGGCCTGGCCCTGGTTGCCGCCCTGGGCTTCCTGGCGGAACTTTTCTCCCGGCCGGCCGGAGACAGGCGGATTGCCGTCAATCTGTATCGTTGGCTTTCCGACGGGCCTCTCACCATCGATATCGGGCTTCTCCTGGATCCCCTTTCCATGGTCCTGGTCCTGGTCATCCTCTTCGTGGGTTTTCTCATCCATCTCTACTCGGTGGATTACATGGGAGGCGATCCCGGTTACCGGCGGTATTTCGTCTGTCTCAACCTCTTCGTCTTTTTCATGCTCCTTCTGGTTCTGGCCGACTCCCTGGTTCTCACCTTCGTCGGCTGGGAAGGCGTCGGGCTCTGTTCCTATCTCCTCATTGGCTTCTGGTACGAAAGGACCCCGGCCTGTGATGCGGGCCGGAAGGCCTTCGTGGTAAACCGTATCGGCGATTTCGGGTTTCTTCTCGGCATTCTGCTTGCTGCCGGGGCCTTCGGAACGGTCAACTATGAAGAAATCGCCCGCCTCCTGGAGACGGATCCCGCCCTGTCCACGGGGATTGTGGCGGCCGTGGCCCTGCTTCTCTTCCTGGGGGCCGTCGGCAAGTCCGCCCAGTTTCCCCTCCACGTCTGGCTTCCCGACGCCATGGAAGGTCCCACGCCGGTTTCGGCCCTGATCCACGCCGCCACCATGGTCAACGCCGGGGTCTATCTCCTCTGCCGGATCTCGCCTCTCCTGGAGAAGGCCCCCGCGGTTCTTCCCGTCATCGCTTCCGTGGGGCTCGCCACGGTCCTCTACGCCTCCCTGTCCGCCCTGGGGCAGCGGGATATCAAGCGGGTCCTCGCCTACTCCACGGTGAGCCAGATCGGCTACATGATCGTCGCGGTGGGATGCGGCCTCTATTCCGCCGGCCTGTTCCATCTCGTGACCCACGGGATCTTCAAGGGTCTTCTCTTTCTCGCCGCCGGCGCCGTCATCCACGCCCTCGACGGGGAACAGGACCTGGGCCGGATGGGCGGCCTCCTGAAAGAACTTCCCGTCGTCTCCGTCACCTTCCTGGCGGGGATCCTGGCCCTGGCGGGTGTCTTTCCCCTTTCGGGTTTTTTCAGCAAGGACGCCATCCTCTGGGGAAGTTTCGAACACTACGGCAAAGCCTTCTGGCTCGCCGCCGCCGCGGGCGCCCTGGTGACCGCCTTTTATTCAGGGAAACTTTTCTCGGCCTTTGTCGGCCGGAAGGCTTTCCAGGGACCCCTCCACCGTCCCGGACCGGTTCTCACCGTTCCCCTCATGGTGCTGGCGTCGTCGGCCCTCTTGGCCGGACTCCCGGGGCTTCCCCTTTTCACCGAGGACACCTTCTTCGCCCGGTTCCTCGGAAGGCCCGCCGGAGTCCCCGGCGCCGGGAATCACACCCTGGAGACGATTCTCATGGCCGGCCAGTTGTTGCTGGTTCTCGTTTTGCTGATCGCCGCGATCCGTCGTTTCACGGTGTCCCGGAATTATTCCCCTTCGGCAACCCTGGCGGGCGGTTTCGGGATCGACCGTTTCTACGAACGGCTTATCGTCCGGCCCCTGAGAGCCCTGGCCGGGTTTTCCTTCTCCGTCGTTGACCGCCGTTTCATCGACGGCGCGGTGAACGGCATCGGGACCCTGTCCATGGTCCTGGGAAAGTATTTTTCGGGACTTCAGACGGGTATCCTCCGCCGGTACGCTGCTTCCCTTGCCGCGGGGGCCTTTGCCCTGCTTGCCTTGAGCGTCTATCTTTCCGGAGGTTACTGACATGGCCGGCCATGGCTTTCCCATCCTTTCCCTCATGATCCTCCTGCCCCTGGCGGGCAGCGCCGTCATTCTTCTGGCGGGGGCCCGGCGGGCCTCCCTCTTTGCCCTTGCCGCCGCGACGGCGACGTTCCTCGTCACCCTCATCCCTCTTGGTTTCTTCCGGAACGGGGAGTCGGGGTTCCTTTTCGTGGAACACCGCCCCTGGATCGATGCCCTGGGAATCTCATACCATGTGGGCGTCGACGGGCTGTCCCTCTTTCTTCTTCCCCTGACGGGTTTCCTTTCCGTCGTGGCGGTTCTCGTGTCCTGGAACTCGGTGAAAATAAGGGTGAAGGCCTACTTCGTCTCCCTTCTTGTCCTGGAAGCGGGTATGCTGGGGGTCTTCGTTGCCCTGGATGCCATTCTCTTCTATGTCTTCTGGGAGGCGATGCTGATCCCCATGTTCCTCATCATCGGCGTCTGGGGAGGCGGCAACCGGCGTTACGCCGCCGTCAAATTCATTCTCTACACCGTGGCGGGAAGCCTCTTTCTCCTGGTGGGCTTCATCCTCATGGCCTTTCTGTCGGCATCCCAAGGGACAGGTTTCACTTTCGACCTTACCCGGTGGTTCCTCTTCCCCGTGCCGGAAGACGGCCAGACCGGCCTTTTCCTTCTTTTCTTCATCGCTTTTGCCGTCAAGGTGCCCCTGATCCCTTTCCATACCTGGCTGCCCGACGCCCACGTGGAGGCCCCCACGGCGGGGAGCGTCATCCTCGCCGGTGTCCTTCTCAAAATGGGGGTTTACGGCATCCTCCGATTCTGCTTTCCCCTCTTTCCCGGTGCGGTGGCCCTCTTCACCCCCGCCGTCATGGCCCTGGGAATCATCGGGGTTATTTACGGAGCCCTCGTGGCTTTCGCCCAGGAGGACCTGAAAAAACTCGTTGCCTACTCGAGCGTGAGTCACATGGGACTCATCGTGGTGGGGATTTTCGCCATGAATCCCGCAGGCCTGAAGGGCGGCATCATTCAGATGCTGAACCACGGGCTCAGCACCGGGGCATTGTTCGTCCTTGTCGGAGCCATCTATGAGCGGAAAAAGACACGGAACCTGAAAGAACTGGGAGGACTGGCCCGGAGCACACCGGTCCTGGCCCTGTTTTTCGTCCTGACCATGCTCTCCTCCGTGGGGCTTCCGGGACTGAACGGGTTTGTCGGGGAGTTCCTTCTCCTCCTTGGGACCTTCCAGTTCCGGTGGTGGCTGGGGGCCCTCGCCGCCACGTCGGTGATCCTCGGCGCCGTCTACCTTCTCTGGATGACCCAGCGGGTCCTTTTCGAAAAAGACCGGTCGCCGGGGACGGATCCCGGGGCCGATTTCGGCTTTCGGGAACGGTTCGTCATGACCTCCATGGTCCTTCTGATGCTTTTCATCGGGCTTTTTCCGTCGGGCCTCACGGACCGCCTGGAGCCGGCGGCCAGGCGACTCATGACTTTCACGGTTTCCCGGCAGGCCCCGGCCGCACTGTCGGCAGCGGGAGAAACCATCCCGATTGAAGAGACGATCCATGAACAGGACGGCTTCGCGAAAAGTCCATTTGCGGCGTTGCCCTTCATCCCCCGTCACGGCGACGCGCCACTCCGTACGTCTTGCTCCTCGGGATTCGGACAACCGGCCTTGGGCTCTTTTTACGAAACCGTCGGAAAATGAACATTTTTCGAATTTTGACGAGGTCATCATGAACATGGCTTTTCCGGAAGTTAATTTCCTGAATCTTCTTCCCGAAGGGATCCTTCTTGCAGCGGCGGCAGGCACCCTCTTTCTCCGGGCGGGCCGGAAGAGCGGAATCGCCGGGACGGGGGCCCTGGCTGCCGTGGCGTCCTCTCTGATCCTGGCGCTGTTTCTGTACCGGGGAGGAAACGGGACGGGATTCGACGGACTCATCGTGAAGGATGATGCCACGCTTCTCTTTCTTTCCTTTACCGACCTGGCGGCCTTCATTGCCGTGGCCTTTTCCGGGGGCGACACCGGGGAGGAGGGAAACGCAGAGGCCTTCTATGGATTGATCCTCTTTGCCCTTCTGGGAATCCACGTCATGGTTTCCGCCCGGGACCTTCTTGTTATCTTCCTGGGACTGGAAATCCTCGCTCTGCCCCTTTACGTGCTCGTGGGTTTTGACAAGAAGAGAAAAGAAGGGATGGAAGGGGCCGTGAAGTATTTTCTTCTCGGCAGTTTCTCTTCGGCCCTCTATCTGATGGGCATGGCCCTGTGCTACGGGGTGTCGGGGACAACGGGGCTCGGCGGCCTTTCCGTTCCCCCCGATGCGCCGGCTTTCCTTCTCGCAGGACTGGCCCTCGTCACCGCGGGAATGGGTTTCAAGACCGCCGCCGTGCCCTTTCACATGTGGGCCCCCGACGTCTATGAGGGGGCGCCCCTCAGCGTGGCCGCCTTTATCTCCGTGGCCCCGAAGATCGCCGCTTTTGCCGTCCTGCTCCGTGTTGCCTTTTTATTTTCAGGGACCGGAATGGATTTCATCCCATGGGCCGTCTTATTCATGTCGGGTGCCAGCATGGTCGTCGGGAACCTGGCCGCCTTGCGGCAGCGCCGCCTGGTCCGGATGCTCGCCTATTCGGGCATCGCCCAGGTGGGCTATATTCTGTTGGGATTTCCGGCCTTTTCCGGGGAAGGTCCCGCCGCCGTTGCCTTTTACCTTTTCGTTTATATCTTCATGAACCTGGGCGCCTTTGCCACCGCCGCCGCCGTCGCCGGCCGGGAGGGAAGGGGACTCGATGTCGGCGATCTTTCGGGCCTGGCCTCCCGGCGTCCCTTTCTGGCCTTCGCCATGTCGGTCTTCATGATATCGCTTGCCGGGCTCCCCCCCACGGGGGGTTTTTTTGCCAAATTCTTTATCTTTAAGACCGCTCTGGAGGCGGGGTGGCTTCCTCTCGTCCTTCTGGCCGTTGTGATGACCGTCGTGTCCCTTTTCTATTATCTCAGGGTTGTCGTGATCATGTATATGTCGGAAGGAAAGAGGGAGGCGGAAGAGTCCTCGGGGATGTCCTTTCTGGGGGGGCTTGTGACTCTCATGGTTCTTGTGACCCTGGCGGCCGGCACCCTGCCTTCCGGAATCTTGAAGGGGATTCAAGCCGTATTTCCCTGAAGCGACAGGGACCGCTTCGTAAAAAGCCCACAGGCTTCGCTGCCTTTCGTCCCTGAAACAACATTCCCTTGACTTCCCGGTCATCGGGCGTATAATGAAATACAATGTAATTGGCATTACTGACGACTTTGTGAAAAATCCACATGCTGTGCTGCCCTTTTTCCCCGTCGTTGCGGCTTTGGCGCCGGTAAGGATTACTCCTCGGGATTCGGGCTTCCCGCTTCTGGACCTTTTTATGAAGCCGCCCGGAAACAGAGGGTTTCCAGACTTCTTACGGACTTGACATTGATGTAAGGTTTTAAAGTCTTCCTTCCCTTGCAGGAACGCTTCCTAGGTGTTTGAAGCCCTGTCCATTACAGTTAGGCAGGGCTTTTGTTTTTTTATATGCAGCTTCCCTCCCGGGAAGCCCTTTCCCCGAAAGGGGCCATGATTAAAAATTCGTTAATGGGTTATGGTATGAAAATACATCTGATTGAAACGGATTCCATGAATTTCAACCTGGTTCAGAACGACATGTGGGAAAGCGGCTGGTGGACGCTGAACAAGGACCAGGCCGAACTGCTGATCGGGAGTGAAATATTTTTTCACAAAACGAGAACGGAACCTTCGTTTTATGGGGGAATCATCCGGGGATTCAGGGTCGAACCGGAAGGAGAGAAAGAGGGACAGATCGTTTTTGAATTCCAGTACAACAAAATCTGCAGAGACATCAGGACGGACCGGAACGGATGGGCCAGAAAAATGAAGATCGTCAGAGAGGCGGAAGAGTGACGGCGCCCCGTCCGGCGGCCTCAATGACCCGAGGGCGAAAGAAGTTCCTCACATCGAAACCCTTTCTGTCCTTCCTCTATCGGTTTATCCGCCTTTACAGTGCGACCTTCCGGTTCAGGGTGGAAAACGAAAAAGAATGGATGGAATACCGGAAACAGGGCGGCAGGGTGCTGTTATGTGCCTGGCATCAGCAGTTCTTCTCAGCCATACGCCATTTCCAGGGATACGGGAAATTTAATCCCTCCCTGATGATCAGCGGAAGTTTTGATGGACAGATCATCGCCGGCGTCGCCGAGAGGAGTGGCTGGAATCCGGTACGCGGCTCTTCTTCAAAAGGGGGTAAAGAGGCCCTGAAAAGGATGATCGAATGCCTCTGGAAATCCGGTATGGCCGGGCATATCGTCGACGGACCCAAAGGACCGGCGGGATGTGTCAAAGCCGGCGTGATCCGCCTGGCGAACGCCGCGGATGCGGCCATCGTCCCTTTTTATGCCTTTGCCGACAGGGCATGGTTTTTCAACAGCTGGGACCGCTTTTTCCTTCCCAAACCCTTTGCCAGGGTGATCCTTACCTTCGGGGAAATGATAAAATTCTCTCCCACCGATGATTCAAGCCAGTTTGAAAGTTACCGGCTTCAACTTGAACGGGCCATGCTCCCCGGATTGCGCATCCCCCGGCAGCATACCGTAAATATCTGACGGCTTCGGAAAAAGTCCATCGGCTGCGTTGCCCTTCATCCCCCGTCATGGCGACGTACCGCTCAGCACTTCTCCTTCCCCGGGATTCGGGCGCCCGGCCTCTGAATCTTTTTACGAGGCTGCCGGAAAGGGATCATTCTTCAACTTTTTACGACATTATCGATAAAAAGGCTGCCTGTCATTTCACCCATCTCCAGATCCTCTTTTTTTGCTCGAGGATCTTTTCCATCCAGACCCTGTTCTCCCGGAGATGAATCGCCGCCAGTTCATTCCATTCCCTGGCCTGGTAAAAGTCTTTTTTGAGGATGCAGGCCTCGGAGAGATAAAAGTAATTGTATCCGTTGGCCGGTGAAATATTCAGGGCCCGCTCGAACAGGCCGAGGGCCTCATCCACCCGGCCGGTTTCAAGGAACATCCGCCCCTGTTCCGTCAGCTGGATCGATGCCTGTTCTCTCGGGTCTCCCGGCCGTGCCGGCAACTGTTCCGTGTCTGACGGAACCGCTTCCGCCGGTAAAGCCGTCACGGGGGGCCGGCCGGGGACGGCGCATCCCGTCATGACCAACCAGATGAGAAAAAGTGAACACAGCTGCCGGAAGGGTTGAATGTTTCCTTTCACAATCACATCCCCCCGTTCTCCCTGTCTGTCTTGATCGTCTGATGAAACCGGCAGAAATCGACCGGTACGTTTTTCGACAGAAAAAATTCCTCCATTGTCTCGGGACAGGCGTCCGTCACGGCCAGCAGCCCGCTTTCCCGACAGATGGTTCGGGTAACCACGTCCGGGGGCTGCCGGAACCAGCCGCCTGACGTATACTGGGGAAGGGATTTCATGAGATCCGCCCATATGGGTAAGGCGGCCGCCGATCCCCCGGCGAATATGGAGTCGCCGTTGTCGAACCCGACCCAGACCAGGGCCAGGATGTCCGGTGTATAGCCCACGAACCAGGCATCGCGGGTGTCGTTTGTCGTCCCCGTCTTTCCCGCTGCGGGAAAGGAAATTCCCCTCGACAGAAGAGATCGGGCGGTTCCCTCCGTCACGACGCTGCAAAGCAGGGTATTCATGATAAAAGCCTTGCCCGGCGAAATGAGCCTGTCGATTTTCAGGTGTTGCTGTTCGAGCATGTTTCCTTTTTCATCCACCACGGCCCGCATGGAAAGGGGATGGGGCTGGACGCCTTCGGCGGCGAAGGTGCAGAAGGCCCGGGCCATCTCGAGAGGGATGACCTCGAACGCCCCCAGGGCCAGGGAAGGCCGGGGGTTCAGAGGGGTTGAAAAACGGAAGGTCATGGCGGTGTTCATAATTCTCAGGAGCCCCGTCTTCATGGCTAAATCGACCGTTGCCAGGTTGTCCGACATGGCCAGGGCCTTCCGCAATGTCAGGCCGTGCTCGGCTACGGGATTTGAGTTTTTCGGCTGCCATGTCGTGCCGTCGATTTCGTAGGACCGGGGTTCGTTGGACAGGAGGGACGACGGGGTGAAACGGTCCAGGCCGGTCAGGTAGACGAAGGGCTTGAAGGCGCTTCCCGGCTGCCGCTTCGCCTGGGTGATCCGGTTGAACTGGCTTACGCTGTAATCCCGTCCCCCCACCATGGCGAGGATATAGCCCGTTTTCGGCTGCATGACGACGACGGCCCCCTGCAGTTTTCTATCGGCCCCACGGCTGGTCAGGGCGGGATGGGTCTTTTCCAGGAGGGCCAGGCCGTTTTCCAGGGCCTGCTCCGCCGCTGCCTGGACCTGGGTGTCCAGGGTCGTGAAGAGGGAAAGGCCCCGGGAAGCGAGAGCCTCTGAAGAATAGAAAACAGGGAGCTGCCCGATAAGATAGTCGATGAAGTATGGGGCCTTCTTACCATAGGTCGCATAGCCCGCCGGTTCCAGAGGCGCGGCCAGGGCGGCATCACACTCCTCCCGGGTGATCGACCCGTTTCCGTGGATTTCTCTGATGACCCAGTCCCGGCGTTCCCTGCAGCGCTCTATATCTTCATAAGGGGAGTACCGGTTGGGACCCTTGATCAATCCGGCGATGGCGGCTGCTTCGGCGATCGAAAGCCTTTCCACGGATTTGCCGAAATAGAAGCGGGAGGCCTCTCCGACGCCGCAGACGGCGATAGAGCCCTTCTGTCCCAAATATATTTCGTTCAGGTATATTTCAAGTATTTCATCCTTGTCGTAAAGAAACTCGAGAGTCACGGCCATGAGAAATTCCTTGATTTTTCTTCTCCATGTCCGGTCGGGTGTGAGGAAGTAATTCTTCACCAGCTGCTGTGTCAGGGTCGACCCCCCCTGGCGGATTTCCCCGTGACGAAGATTGGTATAGAGTGCTCGAAGGATCCCCCGGGGATCGAATCCGTGGTGCTGGTGAAAACGGCTGTCCTCCGCCGCGATCACGGCATGCTTGAGATGGGCGGGCACTTCGCGGATGGAGACAAGTTCGCGCTGCTCCTGCTCGGCTCCGAACAGGAGCATGATTTCCTCCGGTTCAATCTCCAGAACGGGCAGAACCTCGCCGGTGTCGATTCGTGCAATGGACTCGATCCGGCTGTCCTGGAGTTCTATTCTCACGGGATATCCCTTCTGATGTTTCGACGGCATGTCGAGATCGTGGAGATAGATTTCGAGACTTTCTCCCTGCCACCGCATCTCGCCTTTCCGTCGGGGTTCGGTTGATACGGTGCTGTACGCCAGGCGCCCTAACTTATCTTGAAATGTGTTCGGATTGACCGTCTGGCCGGGAAAGAGAATCGTGCTGTCCGAATACACCGTGGAGGGGATGCTCCATCTCCGGGCAGAGAAGCGTTTATCGATGACGGCGGCAAGCTGCCACAGGTACGCCCCGAGAAGAATGGAGACGAGGACCAGCACCGCTGCCGAACATGCGAGAGGGCGCTTCCATTTCCATTTATTCGCGCTCTTTTCTTTTTCCATGGGGCCTGCAACTTTCCCTGTGCCGGTATTTTGATCGGAGGGAGACCATATCACGGAATGGCCGATTCAGGAACAGCAAAACCTTCCCGGTGTTGTTCCCGGGCTTCGGAATCCCCGGCCGTGCCTCTCTTCGCGATAAACGGGCGGATAATTATCCCCCGGCCGGCACGCCGGCCTCCCGGCGGAATACCCTCAACAAGGCCCCGGATGGTGGATGGAATACTCTGGAAACGGGGGATGAAACATCTCTGCCGGCGGACGGGAAATCCTCCACCGTGGAAAATGACGGGTCAAAGCGAAACAAGATGCCGGAGGCTCCCCCCGGTCGTTGCGGGATGCCGTCTGTCGCAGCCCCCACTTCTCGGGATTCGGGCGCGGTGCCTGAAGGGGATCGACTTTCGGTTTCGTCAGGTTCGGGGATGTCTCTTCCATTGGAGAGGGAGTAGGAGGCAAGGTATCCGCCAGGAAGGGACATCCCCGGATCCGTTGTCATGGCTTCGGAATGAGCTGTTTTTCATTCCCTGTGATTCATACGATTCCCTCTTCCCTCAGGTTTTTCAGTTCTTCCCCCTTGATCCCGATGGACGAGAGAACCTCTTCCGTGTGTTCGCCTAAAAGAGGAGACGGCTTTCTGACCCTGCCGGGTGTTCCGTACATTTTAATGGGCACCCCCTGGATCTTGAGAGGACCCATGACGGGATGCCGGACTTCCACGAGCATCTCCCGTGCCTTGATCTGCGGGTGGCTCGCGATCTGGTCGATGGTGTAGATGGACGAGACGGGAACGCCCTTTTCGGTCAGGCAGGTTTCGATTTCCGCTTTTCCTCTGGCCGTGGTCCATTCACGGATGATGGCGGTCAGTTCCGCTCTGTTCGTACACCTGAGGTCATTGTTGGAGAATTTCCCGTTTTTGATCAGATCCGTCCGGCCCATCACCTCGCAAAGGCGGTTGAAAGTATTATTGTTCGCCGCGGCGATGACAACGTGGCCGTCCCGGCATGGGAAGAGGTCGTAAGGACTTGTGGCCGGGTCGACATATCCCACCCGGCTCAGACTCTCCCCCTTGACGGCGTAGATAGGCAGGGCATTTTCCAGGATGGAAAAGATTGTATCGAGCATGGCCACGTCCACTCTTTGTCCCTCGCCGGTTTTCTCGCGTCTGTAAAGGGCCAGGCAGATGCCCAGGGCGAGGTATGTGCCCGTGTAATTATCAGCGATGGCGGAACCGACCTTCATGGGGGGGCCGTCGGGGGATCCCGTGATTTCGCATAACCCCCCCATGGCCTGGGCGATGACATCATAGGCCGCCCGGTCTTTCATCGGCCCGTATTGACCGAATCCGGAACTTTCCGCCAGGATGATCCGGGGGTTGATTTCCTTCAGCATGTCGAACCCGAGACCCAGGCGGTCCATGGTTCCCGGTCTGAAATTATCCACCACCACATCCGCCGTCTTCACGAGTTTCTTAAATACTTCTTTCCCCTTGTCTTTCGTGATATCGAGACTGATACTTCTCTTGTTCCGATTGATGGCCGCATAGTATCCGCTTTCGCCGTTTTTGATCGGCGGCCATTCCCGCGTCATGTCGCCGACGCCGGGTTTCTCGATTTTCAGAACATCCGCGCCATGATCCGCCAGATGCATGGTGCAGAAAGGACCGTTGTAAGCATGGGTCAGATCGATGATCCGAATTCCTTCCAGGGCGCCGCCCATAATGACCTCCTTAATGGTAAGATGGCCCCGGGCGTCCGTTGAGGGATGCCCGGGGTTTTGTTTTTTATGGACCCTCCGGGTTGACTTCAGGAAGCCGTTGCCATGGTCGGATTTTTCTTTTTATCGACCAGGATGTATCCAGCGGCGGCTCCGATGATTGTCGGAATGATCCACGCCAGGCCGTAGTCGGCGCCGGGGACGAGATTATAGAGGGCCTTGATGCCCGCCGTATTCATGTGGGCGACGTCCAGATAACCGATCAGGCAGTCGACACAGCCCCATACAAAAGCCACGATGGTCGCCCCGCCGATAATTCCGTGGTTCCTGTTCCCTAAAATGACATAACCGAGGACGAGGGCGATACAGGGGGGGTAGACCAGGCTCAGGATGGGCGCGGTCAGCCTGATGATCGTCGTCAAGCCGAAGGAACTGATCAGGGCGCTGATGACGAGGGTGACGATCGCCACATTCCGATAGGACCACTTCTTGTGGCTGGCTTCCTCGAAATAGGCGGCCGTGCCGGCGGCAAGACCGACGGCGCTTGTCAGGGCCGCCAGGAAGAGGGCGATATTGAAAACCGTGCCGCCCACGACCCCCCAGAGCTGGAGAATGATGGTCGCATAGAGTTTTGCATAGGTCACGTCCTTGAAGAGGTATCCCGTGGACGCCCCGACGAGCATCTGGAGAAAATGGCTTACCGCCAGGATTCCGAATCCGATGGCTCCGACGACCAGCAGCCCCTTGCTCAGTTTGCGTCCTTCCATCTTATGGGCCTTCAGGTCGGCGATGATGATGACGCCGTAAATCAATGCGGCCGGCAGGTCCATGGTCTGGTACCCGTTGATGAATCCGTAGGCGAAACCGCCTTCGGAGTACAGTTTGGGCATCCATTCGGAAAGGGGACTGAACAGGGATTTGGCGACCACGGCGACAATCGTTATGACGAGGACGGGAACGAGAAATTTACCGATCTTGGGGAGGACCTCCTCCAGTTTGAAGAGAAACCAGTACGTGATGAGGTAGTATACGATCGCGAAGATCAGGGCCGGGAACATCTGGTCGGAGTTCCAGTTGCCGATTTTGCAGATGGCGTCCCATGAGGCCGCGCTCATCCGGGGGATGACGAACAGGGGTCCGAGGACGGCCACCGTCAATCCTCCGAAAACCAATGCAAACTTGTCATTGATGCGGCTCGCCAGGGTATAGAAGGATCCTTCCCCCCGGACGATGGCTAAATACCCGAGGAAGGGGAATATGATCGCCGTTATCATGATTCCCAGGGCTGCCGCGAGAACCGAGCTGCCGCTCTGCTGGCCCCAGGTCACCGGCCAGAGCATGCAGGATGCGCCGAAGTGCATGGAAAAAACGGCCACACCGAACATGACGATCATCCATAACTTTGTTCCGTTGTTGTCTTGCATAAAATCCAAAGCCTCCCTTCACTGAAGTTCAAATCTGATTCAATTTCAACGATTTCTCAAGAGGCAAAACCTCCCGGTCCTCGTTCTGATTCCGATGTTCCCTCCCGCGGCCGGTCGCTGAATCGTCCAAAGGGTTCCATTATTCAACGACCGGTCGTTAGGCCAGGCGGTAAAAAAAACACCACCGCCTTTTGTCAGTCCTTTTTCATTCCATGTTCTTTCATTCTTCTCTCGAGGAAGGTTTTTTCGTTTCCGCCGCCGCCGACAGCCATGAGATGGGCGGCCTCGATCTCAAGAATCTGCTCGAAGCTGCTGTGCAGGCCCTGGTCGATGGCGCATCGGGTGAGACGGAGAGAGAGGGGAGAGCGTTTCCCGATGGTCTCGCAGATTTTCATGGTTTTCTCTTCCAGCGTTTCTGCGGGAAATACATAATTGACCATGCCGATACGGAGCGCCTCCCCGGCATCGATGAATTCCCCGGTGAAGGCCAGTTCCTTAGCCTTGCCGAGGCCGACGATCTGCGACAGGAGTTTTGTCCCCGCCTGGGTGATCGTCAGGCCGATTCCCGTTTCGGGAAAGCCGAATTTGGCTGTTTCATCGGCAACGCGGAAGTCGCAGCTCAGGGCGAACTCGCACCCGCCGCCGACGGCGTAGCCCCGGACCATCCCGATCAGGGGCTTATTCAGTCTGAGGGTGAGTCTCTGGACATCCTGGAGCTTGTCGGCTTCGATAATCCATTTTTCAAAGCTCTTCCCGGAAGAGGTCTCCTTCAGATCCTCTCCGGCACAAAAGGCCTTTCCCGCTCCTGTCATGATGACCGTTATGGCTTCCTCATCCTTCATGGCCTTGAACAATGCCTCCATGAAGTCGTCGAGGAACCCCTCGTTGATCGCGTTCAGTCGATGGGGCCTGTTGAAAGTGATGATGCCCACATTCCCTTTTCGACCGTAAAGCACCGACTTTTCCATTATTACATCCTCCTGTCTGTTTATTTTCAAGCTGCCCGAAAACGGTAAACCATCATCAGGCTTAATTTTTTTTAAAAAACAGCCGGGGGCCGGACGGGGCGCAAAAATCCCCCTGAAATAAACGACCGGTCGGTAGACAACACGGCACAAAAAAATTACTTCTTGACCTTCAACCCATCAAAAATAATTTTCGTATAGATGTCTGTCACCTCCGCTTTCGAGAGATCTCCCAGAGGATTGAACCATGTGGACGTCTGGGTGCACATGGTGATGATGGCATTGGTCACGACCCTGGGATCCTTGTTGATGAATATTCCTTCGTCGATTCCCTGTTTGATGATTTCCCTCATCTTCCTGTCATATTCGTCACGCAGCCTGATAATCGATCTCAGGTTGTCCGCCGTAAGTCCTCTCAGCTCCGAGTCGGAAATGATGACTTCTTTCTGCCGTTCCATGTGAAAATTAAGGTGATTTCGAATCAACGCCCTCAGGCGTTCTTCCGTACCTTTGATATTCCTCAGGATGCGTTCCAGACTTTGATTCAGGTCATCCATGGTGTCCTTGAGGATACCGAAAAGAAGTTCTTCCTTGTTCAGGTAATGATAGTAGATACTCGATTTCTGGATGCCCACCCTCTCTGCGATATTACTGATACTGCAGGCATGGTATCCCTTCTGGTAGATCAGCTGGATGGCGATGGACTTGATTTTCTGTTTCATGTCTTTGGGAAGTTCCGCCATATCGGGTCCTTTAGTAGAACGATCGGTCGGTCAGGATTTTGATACACCTCTTCATTCTCCCTGTCAACCTGTTTTTTCAGGGAAATGGAATTTATCGACGGCTGTTGATTTTTCCGCGCTGACCATGTCATGATCCCCTTATCCGATCATCGGGAAGATCTTCAAAGGCGGTAACGATGAAACAAGGGAACGGGCCCGCGATGTCCTTGAAAAAGCGTCTTGTAGTGACCATGGTGATGAACCTCATCATCCCCATCGTCCAGATTGCAGGCGGAGTCGTTGCGGGGAGCGTTGCCCTCATCAGTGACGCCCTGCACAATCTGAGCGATTTCACCTCGGCGCTGATAGGCTATTTTGCCGTACGCGTCGGTGAAAGACCGTCCAATCGGAGATTGACGTTCGGATACAGGCGGATTGAAGTGATTGCCGCCATACTCAACATCGTTCTTCTCTATGCTTCCTGTGCCTATATCGCCCTGGAGGGGTGGGCCCGCTTCCGGGATCCCCGGCCGGTCAGGGGTGGCATCGTCGTGGCCGTCGCCCTCATCGGTTTTATCGCCAACATGGTTTCCGTTAAGATCCTCCACTCGGAGGCCCGATCGAACCTGAATATCCGAAGCGTCTTTCTGCACATGATGACCGATGCCGTGACATCCCTCGCCGTGGTTCTTGTCGGCATCGTCTGGATTTTTCAGCCCTGGTACTGGCTTGACCCCGTGGTTTCCTGGGTCATCGTCGCCATGATCCTTTACAGCGGCTGGGATATCCTGAGAAAGGCCTTTAACCTGCTGATGAATGCGGCTCCCCCGGACCTCGATATCACGGAGATACGGGAAACCCTTCTGGATTTCGACATGATCAAGGATGTTCATCACATTCATCTGTGGAGCATTTCGGAAAAAGAGATCGCCCTGGCGGCCCATATTGTGGTTCCCGACCAGATGCTGAGCGATGTGGATCGGATCGCGGAGAAACTCCGCGAAGTACTTTTCCGGCGATTCCGTATCGGCCATCCCATTCTCCAGTTTGAAACCCGGAAGTACGAACCGGTAGGACTGCTTTGCGACGGGAGAAGGAACAACGGCGGCTTTTTGAATCATGAACATGAGAAGTGACTTCATGAAGAGACATCTGATCGTCTTTACCCGGTTTCCCGTCCCGGGGCGGGCGAAAACCCGGCTTATTCCCGCTCTTGGAGAGACCGGGGCCGCACGTCTGCAGGAGACCATGACCGGCCATTCCGTTTTCGTCGCCCGTTGTTTTTCCGTGTCGAGATCCGCGGGGGCGGAGATCCGGTTTGCCGACGGCCGGCCTAATGATATGATCCGTTGGCTGGGCAGGGGGCTCCTGATGCGGGCCCAGGGTTCGGGGGACCTGGGGGAACGGATGGAAAGGGCTGTCCGTAAAGCACGGAATGAAGGGGCCGGGTCGGTGGTCCTCATCGGTTCCGACTGTCCCGGTGTGACTGTGGAGATTCTTGACGAGGCATTCACCCGTCTCGAGGATCATGACCTGGTCCTGGGGCCCGCCCATGATGGAGGATACTACCTGATCGGCCTCCGTGTCCGGGCGCCGTCCCTTTTTGAGGGAATTTCCTGGGGTGAAAACAAGGTCCTCTCGGAGACTGTAGAAAAAAGTGAAAGACTTGGTCTGACCCTTGCCATGCTGCCGTCGCTGACCGATGTGGATCGTCCCGGGGACCTGTCGACCTGGAACCGGTTTCTTGAGACAAAGCGCGCTCTGGACAGGGACTCCATTTCTATCATTATTCCTGCCCTGAATGAGGAGGCCCTCCTTCACGGCACCATCCGTCGTGCTTCCGCCGGTGCCGATGAAATCATCGTGGTCGATGGGGGGAGTTCCGACGGGACCCTGAAAAGGGCGGAAGAAGCGGGGGCCCGGGTGATTTCCTTTCCCTTCGGGAGGGGGGCGCAGATGAACCGGGGGGCTGCCGCGGCACGGGGCGGGATCTTCCTGTTTCTTCATGCCGATTCCATTCTTCCCGAGGGGTATGCCGCGCTGGTGAGGCGGGGATTACAAGCCCCCGGCACCATGGCCGGTGCCTTTTCTCTCGGAATCGATTCTCCGGGCATGAAGCATCGATGGGTGGAGGCGGCCGCCGGCGGCCGTTCCCGCTTCCTCCACATGCCTTACGGCGACCAGGCGTTTTTCATCCGCGATGTGGACTTCTGGAGGATGGGGGGCTTTTCCCATCTGGCGATCATGGAAGACTTTGAATTTGCCAGGCGATTGGGCCGGAAGGGCCGGATACATATCCTGGGTCAGAAAGTCGTGACATCGGGCAGACGATGGGAAAAACTGGGTGTTCTGAGAACGACTCTCATCAATCAGGGGATGGTGGTTGCGTTTCTTCTGGGCCTGTCTTCCGGGAGGCTTGTCCGGTGGTATCGGAGAAGCCATAAAACGACATGACCTGAGGTCCCGGCATGGAAGGATCCGGCTCGTTGTCCTGTCCGTTATGTGAAAGACCCCGGCTTCGTCGGCCGGGGTCTTCATGCGGCAATCCGTAAAAACAGTCTTTCCTGCGAGACGGACGGCGGTCCGGACGTGCTAATACTTTCCCGCAATATAGTTGCTTAATTGCTCGATGAGCATTTCCTGTTTGGAAATGATTGATTTGACGACATCACCGATGGAGACGATGCCGATGAATTTCCCCTGATCGAACACGGGGAGGTGTCTCACATGTTTCCCCGTCATTAAAATCATGCATTCTTCCACCGAGTTTTCCGGCTTCACGTTGATGAGATGGGAGGACATGACTTCCTTGACCAGTGTATCCTTGGATGTTTTCCCCTTGAGGATGATCTTTCTCGCGTAATCCCGCTCGGAGATAATCCCGGCGACCTTTTCCCCCGCCATGACAATCAGTGCGCCGATTCCTTTTTCACTCATCAGCTTGAGGGCGTCATACACGGTCGCGTCCGCCGAAATGGAATGGACTTCCTTGCTCTTGCCGTTCAATATGTCCCTGACGTATGTCATGGTCATCCCTCCTTTCCATCGATTTTTATGCTTTAAATGTAAAATATTTTTGCTGGTTTGTAAATTGAAATCAAGACTGTGGAGATAATCGTGAGCCGCCGGGCCAATCGCATCGGGACAGGATCGCCCGGGAACCTGAAAGGAGAAATTACGTGTTCAGGGTTCGTTTTGTTTCAGGGATTCCTTGATGCCGAGTATATTAAGAAAATAGATCAGTTGAGAGCCGATCATGGGAAAGTCCGTCTCCGGGCATGTTCCTCCGGAAGGCGTCCCCGGCAGGGGAGGATCCCCTTTTCGCTCTTTCCGTTTATCTCCCGCTGCTTCAATGGATTCGGACACTTCTGCAAGGGACCTGTTCATCGCGTCAATAACCGGACCTCATCGTCGAAACACACGGTTTTGAAAGGGTTGAAGAGCCTCACCCGTATTTTCAGGGAATCCTCCGGCCCTGCCATGGTTACCCCCCTGAATGACGAGATGGACCCAGTCGCAGAAGGTCTTCATACGTCCATTGACCAGTATCCCGGGGTCTTCCTCGATGCCGCTCAGGGTCAGCTTTTCGATCATTTCGAAAAGGGTGGATCCCCGGCCTGAGAAAAAGGACTCCAGCGCCTCAGCGTCAATGAGGATTCCCTTATGGAGAATCCAGGCACACCGGTCATCTTTGAGGGTATTGAGGAGTTTGACATGAACCATGCCCGTTTCCTCCATCCTGCTGTCTGTCCGACGGCGGTTCCGGTAAGACCCTGTCCGCCCTTTCCATGGGAAAAGGCGCCCGGGGGCCGGCCCGGAGCCGATAGGATCGGCTTCCATCCCCGAAATAAACAGGGACGTCCCCCCTTCCAGAATGGTTTCTTCCATAGAGTCCACGGGATTTTCATCGATGAAGACAGTCCCGATGAGGGTGATATCCTCATGATGATTCAGGCCGAGCCTTTCCCGAAGGAAATGAAGCAGGCTTTCCCCCAGATCCATTTCACAGAGAAACCCTTCCTGAAGCAGAGGGAAGAACCCCTTCAGTCCCTCCTGTTTGACGGCGAGGAAAAGAAAGGAGATCCTTACGGCTGTGATCGGCAGCTCGGTCGGAGCCGTATCGGAAGAAACCTTCTTCCCGTTACGGGTGATCGGAAGAAGGGGTTCTTTTTGACATCTCATCCTGTTCACGGTGTGCGCCCGGGATTCCGGGAGATCCTTGCCGGGACCTCCCGATGTTTTGTCTTTACCAGTTATGCACCTTGTCCAGGTTTTCAGGACTGACCATGAAAGTCGTTCCATGGGGTTCAACGGGTTCCCTGCGGAAGAAATAGGGCAGCCGGTCATGTTCTCCGGTAAAACCAGCCCGGCGGTTGAAATCTCTTTCGATTTTGAGAATCCTTTTGCCCAGGTTGGCCACATCCTCTCCCGTCAAGGTCAGCCCGTAGAAGGCGTTGATCATGTCGATCAGGGCCTGGAAGGTTTCAGGCTGGTCCAGAACGGCAAAAGCGATGAAGAGACACATTCCCGTGGAATCGACAGCGGCAGTCGCGATCTGGAGATTCCTTGAAAGTTCGATCTGACCTTCTGTCTTCAGGGGATCGACAAAGCCGCCCACCTTGAGAATGTTCGTTGCGATGGCATAACCCGCCGTGTGATCCGCCCCCATGGTGCTCGTAGCGTAGGTGACGCCGATTCCCTGGATGGCCCGGGGATCGTAAGCGGGCAGAGCCTGTCCCTTGACCACAGGCACCCTGTGGAGTCCGAAACATTTTCCCGTGACCTCCGCTCCGTTGCCTATGATCCGTCCCAGGGGCGTTCCCCTGCCGACCTGGCGGATCAGGTCGATGGCCCCCTCCCCGTCTCCGAAGGGAATGATTCCGGCTTCCATGGCCAGGGCGACGGATACCCCCGTTTCGATGGTATCGACTCCATAGTTGTCATCGAGAAAATCCAGCGTGGCGATGGTATCCAGATCGTCTATGCCGCAATTCGCCCCGTGGGCCCAGACGGTTTCGTATTCGGGTTGCTTTGTGAGGTAACCGCCTTTTCCGTCATGATAGATCCCGGAGCAGCGGATGATACAGCCGCGGTGACACCCGTGGGTCGCCGAGCCCCCCCGGCTCGTTTCCAGCTCGGCCTGATATTCGCCGCTGATCTCTGAAACGCCGTCGAAGCGGCCCTGACGGAAATTGTATGCTGGATAGGCCCCGGCTTCGTTTATGATGTTGGCGAGCACGTTTGTTCCATAGGACGGGAGGGCCTGACCGGTGACGGGATGGGATCGAAGACCTTCCACAAAGGTTTTGTTGGCCCTGCGGAATTTTTCGGGATCCCGGGGTTCCCGCATTTTCGTTCCTTCGTCGTCAAGAACGATGATTTTAACCTGTTTTGAACCCATCACAGCCCCGACGCCGCCTCTTCCGGCATGCCTGGACGGCCGCAGTTCCATATCCGTGCATGCAATGGAAGCGGCACCCATTCTCATTTCACCGGCGGGGCCTATGGAAATGCAGCAGATCTTGTCTCCGTATTGTTCTTTCATCTTCGTGACTAATTCATAGTTGGGAAGCATTCTCAGAGAATTGTCGACCTCAATCCTTGCGCCGTCCCTGCCGATGTAGATTTTATACAGATCCTTCCCGACCGGGCGGCCTTCAAGAATGAGGGCTCCGCATCCCAGCCGCGCCAGCACCTGGGCCGGCTGCCCCCCTGCATTTGATTCCTTGATGGTCCCCGTGAGCGGGCTTTTGCACCCGATCGAAATCCTTCCAGACATGGCGGCTGAAGTCCCGCTCAACAATCCCGGTGCGATGACGATCTTGTTTTCCGGCCCCAAGGGGTGGCACAGGGGCGGAACCTCCTGATCAATGAGGGTCGACGTCAGGTCCCTGCCGCCCATGCCGGTATACTGACCCATCGGTTCCTGTGTTATTGTGGGACCTCCTGGAGAACCCATATTGATCCTGAGAAGATAATTCATTTGTAACCTCCTGTTATTATGATAAATATTGAGATAACAGTATATCCGCAGCCGAAAAGAATCCGGAAGGGCTTTCAGTAAAGAATCCCGTCAGTCGACGATATGACAGACTGGGGGCTGTCGGTCCTGTCGATGGATGGGAATTCCGGCTTCCGGCGGCCTGGATCCATGGGGCTCCTCACGGGTGAACGGACCTTCTTCGGCGCCCCTCCTCTCGAAAAGGGTACTCATGTTTTTCAATTCTTTTCTCAGGCGGAGGACTTGGCGGAACAGGGAGAGGTTTTCCTTGAGGAGCCTGTCGTACCTGTCCTTAAAAGTATTTATGGCCGCATTCATTTCGCTCCCGTTTTCCTTTGCCGGGACGGCGGGCATGTTTTTGCCGCATTTCAGGCATATCCACAGAACAGCGGCGTAGTCCCTCGTGAAGGAAGGTTCCCTTCGATAAGTGAGTCTTGATCCGCACCGGGTGCATTCAATGACGCTGTCCTTGCCGTAAATCATCGTCCAGTTGATCATGGCCGCCTTGTCCCCTTTCATTCATAAGGATCCCTTTTGCCGGATCCGTAAAAAATCTCCCCGTTCCCATCCGCTGCACCCTTTTTATGAGCAAAATATGTGCCATTTGATATCTATATGATAATATTGTATTATTATGTTGCGTGGAAAAGAGGAAACCCGTATGGTTGGCAGTATGGCGGGGGGCGGAGTGGGCATTGGTTGGCAGTCGTTGGCGGTTGTTGATCAGATCCCCGCCGTGGAGGGAAGGGCGTCCGCCATGATGGCGGGGAAAAGGAACGATGAGGACGGGCCCGGTCCGGCCTGTCCGTTTTTATGGGGTGAGGACACCTGACGGAGTATTTCAGAGGTACCGTGTCAGATCGTTCACATTTTTCCGAGGGGTTTTCAGGGGTTGCCCTGATGGTTTTCCCAGGCAGACCAGTGAAACGGGGTCCTTCTTCTCGTCGATGCCGAGGATCGTCCGGAGGTCTCTTTTCTCGAAAAGAGTGAACCAGAGGGTCCCGAGTTCCAGGCCGTGAGCGGCGAGGAGCATGTTCTGGATCGCCGCGGCACAGGCCTGCTGGTACCCCAGGCCGGCTCCTTCCTCCAGGAATAAGTCCGCTCCCGATTTTCCGGGGTCACCGACGACGGCGATCAGGAGGGGCGCTTCTTTCAGAAAAGCCAGGGAATATTTTTCCAGCCATTTCCACCCGCTCTTCTCGAAGAGTTTCCTCTTGCAGGTTTCGGCGGCGGAAACGATCCGATCCCGGATATGGGGAGAGCGGACGACAATGAATTCCCAGGGCTGATTGTTGGCCGGGGAGGGGGCCATGACCGCCGCCTCCAGAATTTGTTCCAGGTCTTTCCCGCTTACCGGTTCGGGTGAGAATTTCCGGCAGCTTCTCCGATTCGAAATGGCCTCAAACAACTCCATGCAGCACCTCCTCATCGAGCGGTCGGGAAGTCGAATGATCTGTCCGGGTCGTTTTTCGATCCTTATCGTTACAATGGCGAAGTACCACAGGTCCTTCGGAACCGTCAAGGCCCCCTGGAAAGAGGAAAAACCACCGGATCTCGAAGTTCATCGTTCCGGATATTTTCCTGTCTCCCCGTCCGTCCGTGAGGACGGCCCTGACTCCGTATGTCCCCGGGCAGAATTGCCCTCCGGGATCCAGACCGTTCTTGGCGAACAGGTCGAGAACGGGCCTCCGGGTCACGTAGAGAAATTCGAGTACGTCCGGCCATTCCTGGATCCCTTCCCCCTTTCCGCCGGGGAGGACCCTGTCCCGGCTGTACCGGGTTTCGTAAAGTCCTTCCTCCGGTTGGTGAAAACCTTTACCGGTTCGTGACAGACGGGAAGGCTGCCGTTTTTTCCACTCTCGAAAAGTATCTGTAAATAGAAACCCCTGTCAATGACGAAAAAAGCGGAAAGACTCAGGGAATGTGACAAACAGGTAGCGAGGGAAGATAAAATCCTACCTGCAGGTATCTTTTTCGTCCCCTTTTGGCCCTCCCGATCCGTGCTGTGATAATAGATGAATCATTCGAATTAGTTATCCCAGGGCATGAACTTTGCTAATACCAGGAGAAAAGGGGCGTCAGAAGGCCTTCCGGGACAGGAATGAAACGATGGTCCATGCAGAAAATGGGGTAAGAACATCCGGGAAAACCCTTTCCTTCACCAAAATGTGCGGTCATGGAAACGATTTCATCGTGATGAGCAATATGGCGGGCACCCTGAACAGGGACTGGACGAGGGATGCCCGGATATGGTGCCGGCGGAAGACCGGAATCGGCGCGGACGGCCTTTTGATCCTCGAGAAGAGCGGATGGTCGGACTTCCGCCTCCGGATTTTCAACGCCGATGGGAGCGAGGCGGAAATGTGCGGAAACGGGGCCCGCTGTGCCGCCTCCTATGCCATGGAAAAGAACCTGTCCGGGGAATCCATGAAATTTGAAACCCTGGCGGGGCTGATCGAGGCGGAAGTGGAAGGACGAAACGTGACGATCCGCCTTACCGATGTGGCGGAGCCTAAAAAGGACCTGAAAGTCGCCATGGGAAAGGATGTGGCTTTCAATGTCCATTTCGCTAATTCCGGCGTCCCCCATGCCGTTCTGTTCACGGAGACGCTGGATCAGCTTCCCGATTTCAGAAGGCCCCTGAAAGAATTAACCGGAGAGGCCATACGGCATGTGGGCCGGTTGGTCCGCTTTCACCCCGAATTCGGGGCTGCCGGGACGAATGTGGATTTTGTGGAGGTTGCCGGGCCGGGCCATATCCTGGTGCGCACTTATGAGAGAGGCGTGGAAGAGGAGACCCTGGCCTGCGGAACCGGGGCTGTGGCGTCGGCCATCGTGAGCAGTGAATATATGAATGCGGGCTCCCCTCCCATCTGCGTCGACATGCCCGGGGGGACCCTCTGGGTGGATTTTGAGAAGAAAGGCTCCCGGTTCGAGTCCGTCCGTCTGAAGGGGCCGGTCCAGTGGATATTCCAAGGCGAAGTCATGATATGAAAGGACAGGAGTGATGAAGGAAGTAATGGCCGACAGGCTGCGAAATCTCCCCCCCTATCTTTTTGCGAGGATAGACCGGATGAAGTCCGAGGCCCTCTCCCGCGGCGTGGACGTCATCGACCTCGGCGTGGGCGATCCCGATGTGCCCCCGCCCGAAAAAGTCGTCCGGCGCCTCATGGAGGCGGTCAATGAACCGGGGTCCCACCATTATTCCTCCTACAGCGGGATCGGAGAACTCCGCCGGGCCTTCGCGGACTGGTTCGAAAAACGCTTCGCCGTTGTCCTGGATCCCGACAAGGAAATTCTGCCCCTTATCGGGTCCAAGGAAGGCATCGGCCACATCTATTTCGCCCTGGTCAACCCCGGGGACGAGGTGCTCATCCCCGATCCGGGGTATCCCGTCTACGCCGCCGGGGCGACCCTTGCCGGGGCCGCGGCCCGGTATTTTCCCCTCCGGGAGGACCGGGGTTTCCGGCCCGATGCGGAATTGCTGAAACAGCTCGTGACGGATAAAACGCGGATGCTCTGGCTCAATTACCCCTCCAATCCGACGACGGCCCTGGCGGGGCTCGAGGATTACGAGAAGATGGTCCATCTCGCCCGGTCCCGCGGCTTTATCGTCTGCCACGACGCCGCCTATTCGGAGATCGTGTTCGACGGGAAGAAAGCCCCCAGCTTTCTTCAGGTTCCCGGGGGGAAGGAAACCGCCGTGGAATTTCATTCCCTGTCCAAGACCTTCTGCATGCCCGGCTGGCGGGTGGGCTTCGCCGTGGGAAACCGGGAGGTGATCGCCGCCCTGGCCAAAGTGAAAACGAATCTCGACTCGGGAATCTTTCTGCCCGTCCAGGAGGCGGCGGTGACCGCTCTCAGGGAATGCGGGGAAGAAACGGAAAGAATACGGGCGGTTTTCGAGAAGAGACGGAACCGGTTTGTTTCGGCCCTGAACGATGCGGGCTGGAACGTTCCCGTTCCTCCGGCCACCTTTTATGTTTGGATGAGGGTGCCGGGCAGGCCGGATTCCATGGGTTTTGTCTCCCACCTTCTCGAAGAGTGTGGTATTGTAAGCACACCGGGAGTCGGTTTCGGGGCCAACGGGGAGGGATTCATCCGCATGAGCCTGACCCTTCCGGAAGACCGGCTGGAAGAGGCGATCGAACGTCTGGTCCGGGTTCGTTAGAATGTGTGTTCCACCGTGCTCCACGAGGGAAATGACAGAATGCCTTGTCGGAAGAGCAAATTGAAGGATTTTTGCGGTGTTTTCGGGATATTCGGGGATGAAGAGGCCACCGGGAAGACCTATTTCGGTCTGTATGCCCTTCAGCACCGCGGCCAGGAAAGCACGGGGATTGCCGCGGCGGACGGAAAGACCATCCATGTCCACCGGGGGATGGGGCTTGTGGCGTCCGTTTTCGCCCACGGGAACGATTTCAGAAATCTTTCCGGACCGGCGGCCATCGGCCACAACCGGTACTCCACAACGGGCCTTTCCGGGATGAACAACGCCCAGCCCCTCCTCATCCGCTTCAAGGAGGGGCAGATCGCCGCGGCCCATAACGGGAACGTGGTGAACGCCTATGAACTCAGAAAGGCCATGGAGGAAGAAGGTTCCATCTTTCAGACCACTTCGGACAGCGAGATCGTCCTTCATCTCATTGCCCGGTCCCGGAAAAAAGGAATGGAGGAAATGATCCGGGACGGCCTTTCCAGGCTCGTGGGATCCTACTGTTTCCTTTTTCTCACGCCGGATAAGATTTTCGCCGCCAGGGATCCTTACGGATTCCGGCCTCTTTGCCTCGGAAAGCAGGGTAATGCCGTGCTGGTCGCCTCCGAATCCTGCGCCTTCGATATCCTTGGCGCCGAATACATCCGGGACGTCGAACCGGGGGAGATTATCGTCATCGACTCGGGGGGGGTGAAGTCACTCCGGCTTCCGCCGGCGGACCGCCGGGCTTTCTGCGTGTTCGAATTCATCTACTTTTCCCGCCCCGACAGCATCATCTATGGGGAGAAGGTGGACAAAGTGCGGCGCATGCTCGGGAGAAAGCTGGCCCTGGAAGCCCCCGCGGCGGCGGACATCGTCATCGCCGTTCCCGACTCGGCCAACACGGCGGCCCTCGGCTATGCCCAGGCGTCGGGGCTCCGGTTCGAGCTGGGACTCATCCGCAATCACTACGTGGGCAGAACCTTTATCGCTCCCGACCAGAAGGAACGGGACCTGGACGTCCAGGTCAAGTTCAACACCGTTTCCGGGGTCCTGAAGAACAAGCGGGTGGTCCTCGTGGAGGATTCCATCGTCCGGGGGACGACGCTGAAAAAACTCGTCCGGCTGGTCCGGAAGGCCGGTCCGTCGGAGATCCATGTCCGGGTCAGCTCGCCGCCCATCATCTCTCCCTGCTTTTACGGGATAGACATCTCCCGGAAGGAGGAACTCATCGCCGCATTTCACTCGGTGGAGGAGATCCGGCGGTATATCGAAGCCGATTCCCTGGCCTATCTCACGGTGGACGGCATGCTCGATGCGGTTCGGGATCGAAGCGACTACTGCACCGCCTGTTTTACCGGGAACTATCCCACGGCCATTCCGGCGACCTTTGAGAAAGACCTTTTCGCCTGCTGCGGGTCGGGCACGGAAGAAGAGTAGAAATCGGCGCCGCTCCATGGTATAGAAGCGGTTTTCCGTGAATGTTTGGAGTGATGGAACGTCGGCATGAAAGCTTATCTTGCACTGGAAGACGGGAGGATTTTCAAGGGCCTTTCCTTCGGCGCCGAAGGGGAATGCGACGGCGAGGTGGTGTTCAACACGAGCCTCACGGGATACCAGGAAGTGCTCACCGACCCCTCCTACCGGGGACAGATCGTGACCATGACCCCTCCCCTCATCGGGAACTACGGGGTGAATCGCGGAGACGAGGAATCCCGGAAACTCTGGCTCGGCGGATTCGTCATCCGCGAGTTGAGCGGGATCGTCAGCAACTGGCGTTCCGAGTCGGATCTCGATACCTATCTTAGAGATCAGGGGATCCTCGGGATTCACGGGATCGACACGCGGGCCCTGACGAAGCACATCCGCCTGGCCGGTGCCCTGAAGGCCGTTCTTTCCACCGTGGACGGAAATCCCGTGACACTCGTCGAAAAGGCCCGCCATTCCCCGGGACTGGTCGGACGGGATCTGGTCACGGAAGTCACCTGTGAAAGGCCTTATGAATACGCCCTCAAACCGGGGCGGCGGGTGGTCGTCTTCGATTTCGGCGTGAAAAGAAGCATCCTCGATCAACTCTCGGCGAGGGATTGCTCCGTCCTGGTCGTCCCGGCGAGGACGCCGGCGGAAGACGTTCTGGCCCTGAAGCCCGACGGGATCGTCCTCTCCAACGGGCCGGGGGATCCGGAGGCGCTCGACTTCGCCGTTCGGGCCATACGGAAGATTCTCGCCGCGGGGACCGTTCCCGTTTTCGGAATCTGCCTCGGCCAGCAGCTTTTGGGGCTCGCCCTCGGCGGCCGGACCTACAAGCTGAAATTCGGGCACCACGGGGGCAATCATCCCGTGAAGGATGTGACGAGGGACGTTATCGGAATCACCGTCCAGAATCACGGGTTCAACGTCGATGCCGCCACCCTCGATCCGGCGGAAGTGGAAATCACCCATGTCAACCTGAACGACGGGACGGTGGAGGGATTCCGGCACAGGAGGCTTCCGGCCTTCTCCGTGCAGTTTCACCCCGAGGCCGGTCCGGGGCCCCACGACGGCCGCTATCTTTTCGACCGGTTCCTGGGGATGATGAAAGTCTGATGTCAAGGATGGAAAAATGACGGAACTGGTCGCCATATTCGATTTCGGATCCCAGTACACCCAGCTCATCGCCCGGCGGGTCCGCGAACTCGGGGTTTACTGCGAGCTCATGCGGCACGACGTGACCGCCGAAGAACTCATGAAAAGAAATCCGAAGGCCCTGATCCTTTCCGGCGGCCCCGCTTCCGTCCTCGACCCGGCCCACCCGGCCCTCGATCCCCGGATTTTCGACCTGTCCCTTCCCATTCTGGGCATCTGCTACGGCATGCAGCTCCTGGGACAGGAACTCGGGGGAAAGGTGGAGAAGGGGGGAAGCGGCGAGTATGGTCCCGCCAGGATCGAAGTTCTCGAGGGGAGAGGAATTTTCCAGAAACTCGATTCCGAACTCCAGGTCTGGATGAGTCACGGAGACCATGTGGTCCGGTTGCCCGAAGGATTTCAAACCCTGGCGAGTACGGGAAACTGTCCCATCGCGGCCATGGGGGATGAAAAAAGAAGGATCTACGGGGTCCAGTTCCACCCGGAAGTCATCCACACGCCCCGGGGCATGGAAATTCTCCGGAATTTCCTTTATGCCGTCTCGCTGTGTGCGGGAGGGTGGACCATGTCGAAATTCATCGACGAATCGGTCCGGGAAATCCGAAGCCGCGTGGGGGCTTCCACCATCATCTGCGCCCTTTCCGGCGGTGTCGATTCTTCCGTCGTCGCGGCCCTTCTCAACCGGGCCGTGGGGAACCGGATGAAGGCCATCTTCGTGGACAACGGCCTCCTCAGGGGTCGGGAAGTGGAGGAAATCCGCTCCCTCTTCACCCGGGATTACCCCCTTCCCCTGGAGATCGTGGACGCCCGGAAGGATTTCATCGATGCCCTCCGGGGGGTCATCGATCCTGAGGATAAGCGGAAAGTCATCGGGGAGACCTTCATCGAAATCTTCGACCGGGAGGCGGCCAAGGTCGAGGACGCCCGATTCCTCGCCCAGGGGACCCTGTACCCCGACGTCATCGAAAGCCGGTCCCCTCACGGCGGGCCCTCGGCGACCATCAAAAGCCACCACAATGTGGGCGGCCTGCCCGAGAACATGCAGCTCAAGCTGGTGGAACCCCTCCGGTATCTCTTCAAGGACGAAGTCCGGAGACTGGGCCGGGAACTCGGCCTTCCGGACCGGCTGCTCAACCGCCAGCCCTTTCCCGGTCCGGGGCTGGGCGTGCGGATTCTCGGGGAGGTGACGGAGGATCATCTGGAGATCCTGCGGAAGGCGGATCTTATCGTCCAGGAGGAAATCCAGCGGTATGAAAGGTTTCATGAGATCTGGCAGTCCTTTGCCGTTCTACTTCCCGTCCGGACCGTGGGCGTCATGGGCGATGAGAGGACTTACGCCAACGTGGTCGCTCTCAGGGTGGTGACGAGCCTGGACGGCATGACGGCCGACTGGGTCAAGGTGCCCTATGAGGTCCTCGGCCGTATTTCATCGAGAATCATCAACGAGGTCAGAGGGGTGAACCGGGTCGTCTACGACATCAGTTCCAAGCCCCCGAGCACCATCGAATGGGAATAGCATAAAGGTCCGTTCATGCCCAAGCGCACCGATCTGAAGAAAATCCTCATCATCGGCTCCGGCCCCATCGTCATCGGCCAGGCCTGCGAGTTTGACTATTCGGGCACCCAGGCCTGCAAGGCCCTTCTCGAAGAAGGGTACGAGGTGGTCCTTCTCAATTCGAATCCCGCGACCATCATGACCGATCCCGACATGGCCCACCGGACCTATATCGAACCGATCACCGTCGATGTAGTCGAGAAAATCATCGCCAAGGAGAGACCCCAGGCGGTCCTGGCCACCATCGGCGGCCAGACGGCCCTGAACACCGCCGTCGAGGCGTCGGAACAGGGGATCTTCGACCGATACGGCGTGGAGATGATCGGCGCCGACCGGGCGGCCATCCGGCGGGCCGAAGACCGGGACGAATTCAAGAAGGCCATGACGGAAATCGGGCTGGAAGTGCCGAGAAGCGAAATCGCCCAAACCATGGAGGAAGCCCGTGAACTTGCCGTACACAGCCTTCGGGAAGAGTTTGGACAGCTCGTCGAACACATCTGCGAACGCTTTGCCGTCGGCTCCGGCGGTGAAACGAAGAAATTCCAAAAATCGACGGTCAGCAACTTCTATCAGTTTTTCGAGAACTTCAAGGACCGGAACGTCTTCGACGATCAAGGACTCGCCGAACTGGTCGAACATGCCCAGGCCGTCCTCGACGGCACATCGGCTGAGATGATCCGGGAGAACGGATATCTCAAGCAACGGATCCACGGCGGCATGCAAACCGTCCAGGAAAAGGTCCAAGAGCTCCTAAAACAGCCCAGGCGGAAAATCGTGATGAACTGATACAAAGAGGGGCCTTTGTGGGCCCCTCGTTACCCGCGTTGCAACGAAACTTGCCGTTAAACGATAGCCTTCTTTGGCCGCCTTCTTAACAAGACATGTCCCAAAATCGTCAGGCACAAAATCAAAACGAAGCCCTTCCCTGCAATCACGGCGTCTTCCCCTCTGAAACAAGGGCAACCAATGTATTCTACTCATTCTTCTGTCTCGAAGACCTTTTCGAGCAAGGCCTCGGCTTGTGCCGTGACTATGAGTTCATTGATGTATTCTTGGGGAACAATGCTCATAGCCCTTTCATACTTCTGCCGTGACAACCCGGATCCCTTCCACGGCTTAGCGGCCAGGTATTGTTTCTTGGAAATACCAAGGCGCTGCCAGGGCTTCAATCTGAGCAATGGGTCCATAATAGGCAAATAATCAAGGAAAAAACTTGAGGAGTAAAGTCATATTATCGATGAGCTTCCCCGAATTCTGATGGGCAGCTCGTTGCCTTAAGCGGGAAATAGGTTGATTCAAAATTCGTTTTCTCTGGACGCATTCAAATTTTGAAGAACCTCCGCATGATGTTTC
>ENA-OSEO01000502-OSEO01000502.1-sediment-metagenome-genome-assembly--contig:-NODE-502-length-98310-cov-14.935266_pt1 | contig 98310 bp, 95 predicted proteins | sample MGYA00237883_ERZ534232 | MGnify/ENA metagenome assembly ERZ534232
GACTCGACGGTCTTGCGGCCCACCGACTCGCTGTCGAGCCCGATCTCGGCCGCCAGGAAGCCTTCCAGGGCCTCCAGCCAGGTCAAGAGGCGCTCCCCTCCTCCGGGAAGAGCATGGCCGCCGCCTCCTCGCTGAGCAGCTCCCCGGCGGCCAGGCACTGAGTCAGACCGTCGGGTCGATCGACGATCTGGGCCAGGTAGGGCGCGCCGGGCAGGCTCAGGCCCGGCGACTTGAGCTCGTCCTCCGAGACCAGGAGCGCGCTCTCCCCCCCATCGGGCCCGTCGACCGGCTCCAGACGCAGACCCGGGGTGGTCCGAACATCGAGCACAAAGAGGCTGATCCGCCTGACCTCCCCCTCCCCTGCGGCAAGAACGCAGTGGGTCGGGAGAACCGCGGCGGCGAACACTCCCTGTCTGCCGCTCAGGCGCCAACCTCCCCCGGTGGGGGCCGATGTCATGGCCACCTGGTCCGGGTCCAGAAGCGGGTGGCTCAGCGCCACCGAGCCGCTTCCCTCACCGGACGCGCAGGGGCGGAGGTATTTTGCCCTTTGTTCTGGCTTGCCGAGATCGAGGAGTGGTTGACAGTAAAGCGAATTGTTCACGAACATGGCCGCGCCTGCTGAGGGGGAGGCCCTCGTGATCTCCATCAGGGCCAGGACATACCCGACAAAGCCTTTGCCTGTGCCGCCGTCCTCCGTCGGCACGGGGACGCCCATCATCTGCAGCGCGCCAAGGCGGCGGACGATCTCCGCCGGGGCGGCGCCCGCCTCGGCACCGGGCCAGGTCAGCTCCCCGGCAGCCCGCCTGGCCCTGTCCCGGAATTCCTGCTGCTCTGATGTAGGCTCAAAGTCCACGAGTGCGCCGCCCTAAGAGGATTCTTAAAAACCTTGTCTGCGGGTTGCTCAAAAATGCCTAGATGCAAGGCGCCCGAAATCCTGAGGAGTGAGGCGTACATAGAAGTACGTCGCAACGACGAAGGATGAGGGCAACGCCGCAGATGGGCGTTTTTCAGCAACCCGCTAGAAGAGGAGGGTTCCTTCGGGCTCTATCTGCTCACGAAGTTCCCGCAACCTTCTCATATCGATGACCACATCGAATGATTCCCTGATAGGAAGGCGGTGACCGCTGATAAAGTTCACGCGCCAGTAGAAGTCGCGCAGATAGGGAAACCGCTCCCTCACAACGAGCTTGAGCATCTCCCTTGGAGCCCAGTCCGAATCGGTGGACAGGGACCCGAACTCATCCGAGTAAAATCCTGGAGCAGGCGCATCTTCCGGGTCCGGCCTGATCACAAAGACCGTGCACTCCCCTTTTGGCTTCAGCCGGCTGATCCCTTCCTCGAGCATGGCGAGCTCCTGCTGCTGCGGAAGGGCGAAAAGGGTGTAGGCGTGCAGCGAAGCCATTGGAGCAGCTACTGCCAACATGACTGCGAGCCCGGCTGGAACGAGCCATGTCCTTCCCCTTTTGAAGAGTCCGCCGAGATGATAGAGACCCAGGATGAAAAAGACCAGGCAGACCCCTGTAAGAGGATAAATAGTCCTGTAGGTCGACCAGCGGAGAGCTGCAATCAGCGTGGGAGCTGAGGCGCCGATACAGAGAGCAACTAGAGACAAAGCCCAGAAAGCGGTTTCACGCCATCCCCTCTGAAGAAATTCGCCCCAGCCGCCCGCCAGGATGGTAAACCCGACGGCCATCGCAAATCCCACATAAGCGTGCGAAATGCCTTCCCTGGTGTCGTTCAGCACGAACATGGCGAGCGCATTGACCAACGGTTTGCTGATGAAGAAATCAAGCTTTGAGAGAAAGTCGGTTTCCAGGGTGACCAGGCGATGGAGTTGGATCACATCGGCTGCGTAAAGGGCTTGCATCAGCAGGAAGGCAGAGGCCAGGGCCGCTCCCACGATACAAAGATGAGTGGTGAGCCAGCGGATGCGCCACTGCAGGGGCCGTTGCCGGTAGCCAAAAAGCCCTGCTGCCGCCGGAACCAGGTAAAAAAGGGAATTCGACTGATAGATGAGGGCCCCGGCAGTCACCAGGAGAATCCCTGCGAGTCGGTGGAGCGGTCTTCCCCGGTCAGCCACGAGAAAGCCGGCGATCCCGCAAAGCCCGCTTACGACATGTGGCCAGCAGATGGCCCATGAGACATCCACCTGGGCTGCCGGAACCATGGCCATCAACGCCGCGAAGAGAGCGCTCCAGATCGATGCCCAGCCGAGTTTAAGCAACGCGAAATACAGAAGGACGCCAATCCCTCCAACGCAAAGTGCGCCCGCGGCCCTTCCTGCCCAGAGGTCATCGATTTCGTCCATCTGGGAAAAGAAGGTTTCGAGCATCCAGCCGTAAAGGGGCCGTGCGTGAGAGGAGCACAGGGCGATGACCTTCCCGGGTTCTTCGCTGGTCTCCCGAAGAATCGAGTAGTCGTCACGGAAACCGAATCTGGAAAAAATGGTGCTGGAATAAATGAACAGGGGAAGCAGAAGGAGAAGAACTGCTATAAGCCAGTGGCGATTTGTTCCCAATCGTTGACGAATCACAGACTGCACGGAAAAATGCCTCAAAGACAAATCCGCTACAACGCGTAATTGGACCTCAGGTCATGCCCGATCCGGAGGCAAACTGACGGAATATATGTCAGCTTGAGCTCGACGTCAATCAGGAAATGGGGGTAACGGTATAACCGAAGGGGATAACAGCGATAAATCAGTCATTGAAGTCGTTTGACGAAATTTTTCACGCGTGGTAATAATAAACATAGGCTACAATGTAATCGGGCGCTCTCCCAAGCAAGTTCGCACACACCGGCTAAAAGCCTGGAACGAGGCCAGGAATTTCGGGTTCAATAATACAAGAAGGAGGAAAAGTCATGGCCCGGCAAGTCATTAAATCTGACTGCATAATGTGCATCAACAGTTGCGGTATAGAGGCGACTGTCGAAGACGGCAAGCTGATCAAAGTCGAAGGAATGAAGGAACATCCCATTAGCGAGGGGGTTCTTTGCCCGAGAGGCGAAGCACTGGTTGAGTGGGTTTACTCACCCGACAGACTTCAATACCCCATGAAAAAGTCCGATACCGGATGGAAAAGGATCTCCTGGGATGAGGCCCTGGACACCACCGCGGCAAAAATTACTGAGATCAAGGAGAGATACGGCGCCAGGGCCCTTGCCGTGTATACCGGCTCGATGGGGACGGAAAATATCGAGCTGGCGGCGTTTGCCCAGCGTTTCAGAGGAGTCTACGGAACCCCCAACCTCTTGTCGGTCGAGGGCAATTGTTTTCGCTCCCGCATCATGGCCCGCCAAATGACCTTCGGCGGTTACCCGATTGAAGAACCCTGGAATGCCAAATGCATCATTGTGTTCGGCACCAACGTGGACAACTCCAAGGTCACTGTTGGCGCCAAGATTTACAAGGCTATTGAAGAAGGCACGATGACACAGGTGATCGTGGTCGATCCCAAGCGCATCCCGTTGGCGGACAAGGGAGTCCACGTCAAGATCCGGCCGGGAACGGACACCGCCCTCTGCCTGGGAATGCTGAACGTGATCATTTCCGAAGGGCTCGAGGACAAAGAGTTTGTCGAAAAGTACTGCCTGGGCTTCGACAAACTGGCAGAGCACGTCAAACAGTATACGCCCGAGAAGGTATCGGAGATCACTTGGATCCCTGCCGACGATATTCGAAAGATCGCCCGCATCTTCGCCACCAACAAACCGGCCTGCATCGTCCCCGGGACCTGCTCCATTGACCAGCATATCAACGGCTTCCAGGGAAATCGCATCCATGCCATCATGATGGCGGTCACAGGAAACGTGGATGTCCCCGGCGGATGGGTTTCCATCCCCTTTATCCGGTTGGGAGATCTCAGGATGACGGAGATCAGCGACCCCATCGGAACCGACGAGCATCCCCTGTTCAGACGCTTCTGGGGCCGGACCTCCCCCTATGGGCAGCAGATGCTTTTTGCCGATGCCGTCTTGAAGGGGAAGCCCTATCCCATTAAGGGCATGATCTGCACCGGCGGCAACCCTGCAGTGACCCTCCCCGACTCGGCACGAATCAGGGAAGCAATGAAGGCGCTGGAATTCATGATGGTGGCCGATCTGTTCATGACCGATACCGCCAAACTGGCCGACATTGTGGTTCCGGCCTGTTCGTTCCTTGAGAAGGCCGGTGTCGGATATGTCTACGGCGTCACGAACTGCATCCCCTATGCCATGGTTCGAAAGCAGGTGATAAAGCCCATCGGCGAGAGCTGGCCCGATTGGAAGATGTGGACGGAGCTGGGGAAGAGGATGGGTTATGACGAGTTCTTCCCGTGGAAGACGGAAGAGGAGGTCATCGATTTCTTCCTCGCGCCCAGCGGATTGAACCGGGAACAGCTGACCAAGGAACATCCCGAGGGGACCTATTACGCACAGAAGAAATATGTCCAGGGCAGGTACAGCACCCCCTCGAGGAAGATCGAGCTCTACTCGGAAACGCTCCTTGAAAACGGGTACGATCCCATCCCCCATCATGTGGAGCCGAGCAAGAGCCCGGTCAGCACTCCGGAACTTTTCGAGAAGTATCCCGTGATCCTGACCACCGGCACCCGTGTTCCCGAATTCACCCACACGCAACTCAGGGTGAGCGGCATCGAAAGTTTGAAGAAGACAGCACCGGAGCCCCTTGCGGAGATCCATCCGGATACGGCGAAAAAGTACGGCATTTCCGATGGTGATATGATGACGATCGAGACGGTCAAGGGAAAGATCGAAATCAAGACCAAGACCACGAAAGACTTGCTGCCCGGGATTCTCAGCATCCCCCACGGATGGGAGATTGCAAATGCGAATGAGTTGACCGAACTCGAGCCTCGAGATCCTGTCACAGGCTACACGGAAATGAAGGCCCTTCTCTGCAGGATCAGCAAGGCTGAAGGCGGCAGAAAGGCTGCATAATAGAAAACATCGAGCCAACAAACCCGTCCCGCACAACAGTGCGGGGCGGGTTTTTGTTACCGCTGGAAAAACTTCGATGAAGCGTTTGAAGATCACCGAACATATTGAATACCTGCGACCTGAAAATGAGATCAGCCGTTTCCTGTGCTCGGGAATGATCGTCCGCGGTTCAGGAAAGGTCTTTTTCGATACGAACTTCGGTGAAATTGCGACCAGGGAGTTGCTGGTTTCTGAAAAGCCGGATTTCGCCTTGATGTCTCACTACCATCTGGACCACTCCCTGTGGGGCGGATTCGTCGGCGACTCAGGCGCCCAATTGTTCGTACCCTCCGGTGAAGAGGATTACGTGGCAAAGACCGATTTTTTTCTCGAAATGACCGGACTGGCGCCAAGCTCCGAATCCTGGAAGCAGTTCGTTCTCAAGACCTTGAAATTCAAAGATTGCCGGGAATTCAAGACCTACGACAGGTCCTTCAGCCTTGATCTCAGCAAGACAAGGATGATCTTCATCCCGGCCCCGGGACATTCCCCCGGACATATGACCGCTTACTTCCCGCGGGAGGAAATCCTCTTTACCAGCGATCTCGGCTTCGGGCCGTTCGGACCCTGGTACGGGTTCAGGGATTGTGACATTTGCCCTTATGTGGAGTCTCTCTTGAGTCTAAAGGCCCTCAAGCCGAAGCTCCTCCTTACGGGACATGACGGCCTCTTCAGCGAGAATATCGATGGAATTTTCGACCGTTGTGTCGAAGTCTTCTTCTTGAGGGAGGATATGATCAGAGCCGGCCTGGAGAAGGGACGAACCAGAGATTCGATTGTGGAAGAGGGGATCTATTTCAGGAACAAGGAAAAGGCCAAAGGCCCTTTAAAAGGAATGCTGGTAAGCTGGGACTCGGTCATGTTCGATCATCATTTAGGGGTTCTAAACAAAGGAGGGCTCAAATCCTTTTTCCCGCACTTTTCTCTCAGAGCTCCCGAGTTTACCCGCCTATGGCGGCGCTAAAGGCGCCCAGTTGATCATGATCTTACCTTCAATCCGGGAGCGCATGTCCTGTAGAGATCATTGTTTTTGCCGCGTTCCTCTCGGAGACTTCCGCCTGCGATGAGGCACGATTACTCAAATCGATTTCCGTAAACTCACTGCGCAGATCCCGGTGCTGAAGGTACAGGTTCAACCGCTTGTAGAGGTCTCCCTTCCTATACTCCTCCAAAACTCCTTCTTCTGTTCTCATGGTCCACCCCCTTCTTAAAGCCGATTTATCTTACTCTTGCCCGTCCTCTGCGCTCTCCAGTGAAGCCCCGCCGCAGGCGGGACAAGCGCGCGAGAAACGCTCTTGCTCTTTTGGCAGCTTTCGGATGGCGCACATCAGCGACTTCATGTCCGGGTATCCCAGGATAGGCTCGCGGCACTGCGCGTCGGTGAGGAGGTTTGCGTTCGCCTCGCCCGGCCAGCCGTGCGGCACGAACACCACCCCCTCTGACACGGAAGGCATCACACGGACTTTCATCCGGATCTTTCCCCGGTTCGTTTCCACCTCAGCCACCTCTCCGTCCTCAATCCCGAACCGCACGGCAGTTTCAGGTCCGATCTCGGCCTCCGGCTCTGGCGACTGGTCCCGCAGCGGTTCCACCCCTCGGTGCTGGCTGTGGGTGAAGAAATAATTCCGGTGCCCGGTGGACAGGATCAGGGGGAATCCGTTTCTCCCCCGCAAGGGGCTCCGCTCCGGCTCCCTGTAGTCCGGCAAAGGATTGAAGCCGACCCTTTCAAGGGCATCGCTGTAGATCTCGATCTTGCGGGATGGGGTCCTGAAAAACCCTTGCCTTGTGCAGTACTGCTTTTCGAGATAGAAGTCCCCTTCAGGCTTCTCCTTCAGGAGATACTCAAAAGGAAGGCCGGATGGACCCAGCTCGAAGGAGACCAACTCTTCCTCCGACTTCCAGGGAAAATCCTTCCCCATCCCCAGCCGCACTGCCAGTTCCGTATAAACCTTCCACTCCGATCGGCTCTCGTAAAGGGGTTCGATGCATTTCTTCCGGAGCATCAGGTATGGCAGAGCATGGCATACGTTATAGGTGTAGGCCACGCCCCATTTCTCCAAATGGGAGCAGGCGGGCAGGACATAATGGGCCTCCCGGGCCGTCTCGGTCATGAACATATCGTGCACCACCAGTAAGTCCAACTTTCTGAAGGCCTCCCGGAAGGCATTGCTGTCCGGCATGGAGACCAGGGGATTGCCCCCAACCACATAAAAGGCCTTCAGCTTGTCCGGTATGCTCTCAGGCACCATGGTGACAACCCCGTAGGGGCTTTTTCGTCCCCAGACCTCGAAGAACAACGGGTATTCATCCCCGCCGAGGGGCGTCCCTTCCACCTCCAACCCCACATCCCCGAAAACGCTTCTAGGACTGACCACCCATCCGCCCGGCACATTGATGTTCCCGGTAATCGTCTGAAGGATGGAAAAAGCCCGGCTGTTCTGGGTCCCGTTCGCCGTCTGATCCTGGGTACACGTTCCCTGGTAGATGGAACCACCCCTGGTACCGGCGAAAAGCCTGGCCAGCTTTCGGATGTCTCCTGCAGGGACCCAGGTGATCTCCTCGGCCCATTCGGGAGTGTATTGAGACACATGTTCCACGAGCCGGTCGAAGCCGACTGCGTGCGCGTCGATAAAGGGTTTGTCATAGAGTTTTTCCGTGATGATCACGTTCATCATGGCCAGGGCCATGGCGCCGTCCGTTCCCGGGCGGATCCGAAGATACATCTCTGCCCGATCAGCGAGGGGTATTCTCCTGGGGTCGATCACCACCAGCTTCGCCCCCTTGGCCAGGTTTCTCTCCAGGGCCAGCCTTAGCGGGAAATCCGACGCATCCGGGTTGTGACCCCAGAGGATGTAAAGATTGGAATCCAACTCTTCGATAGGGTATTTGCCAAAGGTGATCTGCCGTGTGCGGATCCGCATACGGTAACAGACGCTTTCCACTGAAAAGAAGTTCGGGGAGCCAAAGGACGCCTTGAACCTCTGGGTAAGTCCCGCCATCTCCATATTTTCCACGCCGATGGAACCGCTGAACACCCCAAGGATCTGCGGACCGAATTCATCCCTCAGCCGGTTCAGTCTTTCTGCAATCTCATCCAGGGCCTGATCCCAACCGATCCGCCGAAAACCTCCCTTCGTGCGTTTCAGAGGGTATTTCAAGCGGTCGGGGCTGTAGATGTGCTCCAGGGCGTGTTCCCCTTTAGGACAGAGCTCGCCTCTGTTCAAGGGATGAGACTCCAGTCCCTCCAGCTTTGTGGCCCTGCCGTTTTCCACGAACACCCTGCACCCGCAACTGTGATAACAGAGGGTGCAATCGGTCAGGATTTGTTTTCTTTCTTCCATTTCGTCAATACCTCCTTAAAAACTGGCGGTTCCCGCCCTCCGCCGGACAGATTTCATTCGCCCGGGTGGAAATCAACAGCCTTTCATGAGCTGCTAGGGCAAGAAGCATGCCTCTGTGGAGGGATGTTATAAAATATTTTAAATGTCAGTTACTTATAAGGAAGTTGCGGGGGTTGGAAGCTGCCTGAGACAAATCTTGGAGTAGTTAATTATCGGGTCGATAACAATTCTGTTATCAAGATGATGCATTTCCTGCGAAAGGAAATAAAGTGTCCTGGAAGGGAAGGAGTAGCGCGGTACCTAATTGTTCGACGTTCATCTTTATTCCTGCGTCCCTGCATCCTTATACTTCCGGTACGCCCGCAAGGGCAGCAGCAGCCCAAAAAATGGGATGATATAAAACGCGGCTACCATCGGTTCTTTCGGGGTGAAGAACTGGGAGCTGAAGACAAGGACAAGGACATTGTTCATGAGACCGAGGCAGATCACGGAAGCGAGCTGATCCTCCACGGGTCTCCCCCAGGAGAGCAGGAGTCCTGCAACGAGGTAGATTGCCCCGAGAACAAACGTCACGCCGACTGCGTCCAGAATGAGCATCGGCTGCTGCCGGAAATAGTCGGAATATGCCGAAAAAATGCCCAGGTTCGTTATCGCGAAGAGGACAAGAGAGATCCCATACTGCCTTTGCAGGAGCCCCAGGTAAAAACCTCTTGAAAACCTTCTCAGGGACTCGGCCAGCGCAAACGGGACAAAGACCACCAGGAGGAGCAGTCGGATCATGCTCGCGAGGGTAATATTCATTGTCTGACCGAACAGGAGATCCACAAGGGCGGGGAGAGTAAACGGGACCAGAAGGGACGACAGGACTACCACTACAAGAACGAGCGGACTGTTCGCTTGAACAAGATTGGAGAGGAAAGGCGCGACCACGCCTGTGGAGATCCCGGTAAGCAACAAGGCCGAGAGACTGTATGCCGGCCAGATGAGACGAAAGATGAGCGCAACGCCGATCGGAAGCACGATCATTCTCAGCACCAGAAAGAGACTGATGACCAGGGCCTGGCTCCTGAGGATGTCCCATATTGCGGATACACGAATGGAGAGGAAGCTGAGAAGAAGAAGGCTCATCATGCAGTAGATCGGGAACGGCTGAAACCAGGAAGAGAATCCCGGCGCCATGATCCCCACAAAGAGAGAGGAGAAGATCACTCCGAGCAGAACAAGATCCTTTGTGCGAAACATTCCGTATCCATCCCTCTGCCGAAGTTCATTCCACGCTATTCGTGGGACACGATCTCGTCCTTCAGAAAAACCTCATGATACTCCTTCTCACTGAGGTACTTCTTGAGAAGGCCGCCAAGAAGATCGAAGAGCGCGGACATATCCGACGGGGACATGCGTTCACGCATAAGGTTCATGTTCGCGTCATCGGCGAACTTCTGCAGATACCAGGTGAGAGTCGCCTTGTCCGCTTCCGGTTCCATCCCGAATGCGACCGGTCCATCATACTCCTCTACAAATCTGTGGCTGTGCCTGCTCATTGGAGACTCACCCCTTCACCTTTAACGTTACGAAGATGGTCGATTCCTTTCGCTTGATCAGGAGAAGGACGGTCCCCCCCTTGCCATACTCTTTTGCTTTCCGTTCGAACTCCTCCAACCCTTTCACCGGGGTCTGATCGATCTCCAATATGATGTCCCCTCTCTGCATTCCGGCTTCTCCGGCAGGGCTGTTCTGCTCTACCTCCACGACCAGGATCCCTTTGCTCTCAGAAAGGCCGTATCGCTTTGCGCTCTCTTCCGTCAACTCCTCGAGCGTCATCCCGAAAAACCCGGTTTCTTCTTCAACCGGCTGCTGCTTTTCGTCATCCTTGAGTTCTCCCAGTGTCACCTGCAGGCTCTCTTTTTTGTTCTTCCTCCAGACCTCCACCGTCACCGTCTTGCCTACCGGGGTGGAGGCAACGATAAAGGGGAGATCATTCATCTCCTTGATCTCCTTCCCGTCAAAGGAAAGGATCACGTCTCCCCGCTTGATCCCCGCCTTTTCAGCCGGACCCTTCGGGGTCACATCCGCAACAAGGGCCCCTTTCTCGTCTTTGAGACCGAGCTTGTTCTTCAGCTCGGAAGTGATCTTCTGAATCATCACGCCAAGCCATCCTCTGACCACCTTTCCTTCCTTGAGCTGGGGGAGGAGATTCTTGGCCATGTTGATGGGTATCGCAAAGCCGATGCCGACGCTCCCGCCGGTTTGGGAATAGATAGCCGTGTTCACCCCGACCACCTGGCCTTCCGCGTTGAGCAGAGGCCCGCCGCTGTTTCCTGGATTGATGGAGGCATCTGTCTGGATGAAGTTGTCATAAGCGCCCGTCCCCAGATGGCGGTATTTTGCGCTTACAATACCTGCTGTCACGGTATGGCCCAGGCCGAAAGGATTGCCGATTGCAACCACCCATTCCCCTACCTCCAGTGCATCCGAATCGCCGATGGGAAGAGGAACCAGGGATACGTCGGAATCTATCTTGATGAGGGCCAGATCCGTTTTCGGATCGCGGCCGATGATTTTGGCAACGAACTCCTTGCCGTCGGACAGCTTCACCTTGATTTCTTCACCCTTTTCGACCACGTGATTGTTGGTGAGAATGAAGCCGTTGCTGTCGATGACAAACCCCGTGCCCAGGGCCTGCTGCTTGTAATCTTTGGGAACCATATCCCTGAACCTGTCGAAGAAATCCTTGAATGGGTCATTGGGTCCGAAAGGCATTGGAACCTGCCTTTCCGCGCCCTTCACCACCTTGAGGGTGCTGATATTCACAACAGAAGGGCTCGCCTTTTTGGCCAGCCCGGCAAAGGATGTCCGGGTGCCGACCGATTCGGCCAGGCATTCTTTTTGGGAAAATGCGGTCCACGGGCTGCAGATCGTAAGCGCCAGAATAAACAAGCCGGCCAGTGTAACCTTCAGACTTCCAGTCAGTTGTCGAACCATTCCATTCTCCTTTAAGAATTCTCCATCTTCTCGACTTCTTTCATCGTTTAGCACATTGCTCACCGCCCCATTTTGAAGGAGCGTTTAGAACCCCATGGATTCATTAACCAGCACGACCGAGATATCGCTCATCATGGGCTTTCGGTGCAGTATGGTTGTGATCCGGCAGATCCGCTGAGGACTGTTGCAGTCGGTGCAGACCCCGGTTTCCGCACAGGGAGTCTTCATGTTGAGACTCCTGGCCCGCATTGGTGCTGCAATCTCACGAACCCGCCGAAGGGCGGACTCGAGATCCGGTCTCACTTTGTTTATTCCGGCTACGATCACCGTTTTCCTGGGCCCGAAGCTCATGGCATTCGTGCGATTGCCCAGGGCGTCGACATTCACGATCTCACCGGTAGCGGATATGGCGTTTGCGCTGCTTAGAAAGCAGTCGCACCTTCCCTGCTCCATCCGAATAGTCCGGGTTTGCTCTCCCAGAACTTCCCCCTGCCAATGGTCTAAGATTTTTTTTCCTCTTGCTTTGAGCTCATCCAGGATCCCTATGGCGCGCGTTGTATTCGATCCCCCGAAACCGAAACTCTCATATCCCCCGATCAGCATCAGGACAAGATCGCGACCTTCCTCCGACGTCGATACGAAATGGGCGTCGAAGCCATGGCTCTTCAATGCCTCGACGCAACGCTCTCCCTGTTTTTCCCCCAACCATGCTTCACATGATTCGCTCATGCTTCTTCTCCTCAGCTCCGGCCCTGATCTTGATCAGTTCCGCCACGATGCTCACCCCTATTTCTTCCGGCGTTTCCGCGCCGATGTCGATCCCGATAGGGGAATGAACCCGGTCGAGATCCGATTGGGTAAACCCCTCTTGAAGCAGCTTCTCATAGATAATGGCCCTTTTCCGCCTGCTGCCGATCATGCCGATATATCCCGCCCCGGACCTTAAACACTGTTCGAGCACGGTTTTGTCATGGGCATGTCCCCTGGTCACTATCACCATGTAGGATGCCTTGTCGATCGGGAGCTTTTCCACGGCGTCCTTGAAGTCCATCCTGACTACCTCGCTTGCTTCAGGGAACCTTTCCGGATCTGCAAACTCCTGCCGGTCGTCCACTACAACCACTCGGAAATCTACATGGCTTGCAAGCGGCACGATCTGCGCCGATACATGTCCTCCGCCGAAAATATAGACAACCGGATCAGCCGCAAGAGGCGCGACAAAAAGATGGAGTTCCCTTCCATCTTTTTCGCGATAGCTCACAAGGACGGGTTTTCGCTTTCGGAGAAACTGATTCATCTCCTCGGCGACAAGGGCCTCCAACTGTGCGCTCGGCAAAGACCCCAGCCTGTCCCCATCCCTTCCGATGACCAGTTTCGGGGCAGACCCTTCTTGATGAAGATCCGGGTCGACCAGGGTTGCAATCAGGCCCGAGCCGGACTGTCGGACGATTGTCTCCGCCTTTTCGTATAACTGCACCTGCTTCAATTTTTCCGGAAAGATGGGTTCCAGGAACACCTCCACCTCTCCTCCACAAAGCATCTCCGTTTTGTACACATCTTTCCCCATCAGGGACAAGCCCAGCAGGGCCGGAGCACGCTTGCGGAAAACATTCGCCGACTCCTCGATGACTTTGGCCTCGAGAAGCCCTCCCCCTATGGTTCCGATGGAACGGCCGTCACCCAGCACGAGAATACTCGCACCCACCCCTCTCGGCCCGGACCCGCTGAGCCTCGTGATTGTGGCAAGGACGACAGGATGTCCGTCCTTCAGCAGCCCAAAGATTTTCGAATATATCTCACTCATCCATTCTTCTCCAAAAAGTATTTAGGAGTCTCACGCCAATCCCCGGATCCCGAGGATAACAGGATCAACAGGATTTCGGCAGGCATTTGAAACCTGACCTGAGATCTTGTGTAGTGTCCCTTGTTTTCTCACCTTCTCAACTTCTGATCTTCTCACCTTCTGTCACTACCACCCCTCTTTCTTGATTCGTGTTCATCCGTGCTCATCCGGCGTCCCATAATCCTCTTGTCTTTTGTTTTCTGATCACTATGCGCTATGCTCTTTGCGCTATGCGGCTTTAGCGCTATGCTGCTCTCTTGTAAACCTCCCAGGATCTCTTCATCAGTGAGCCTACCAGCACGCGTTCCACCTGCAGATCGCCGCCTGTCAGGATAAGACGGGTCAGTTCCTCGATTTCTTTCCGATCAGGAGCAACGTCTGCCTTGTTCAGGAAAACCACCCTTCTCGATGACTCCGGAGTGCCTTTGAACGAACCCTCAGGATGGCCGATGAGTCTATACAAACACCGGCTCGTGATAGCCTCTCCCCCCCGGGTCCCGGTGATCTTCTCGAAAACATCCGCCCTGAATACGACACCAGGTGTAAGGAGCGAGCCGAGGGCCTGGAGACCGATGACTGCCAGAACCATTGTTGCCGAACATGGGATGACAGGCTCGTGTGGCAGAGGGGCCTTCACGGGATGACCGGCCGACCCGTCCGCCTCGACCACGAAGTAATCCGCATTCTCCTCCACGAACAAGCCATCCAGCAAAGCAGGATCGACTCCCTCCACCTTTCCCGACTCAAGACTCCTCCGCCCCAGGAAAACAGCTTTCCCCGCGTCCAAATCCCTCTTGAGATTTTCTCTCCAAAACGGCTCCCGATCGATCAGACGAACGGATTCGATCTGTGACGCCTCAGAAAGCCACACTTTTGTCGTAGTGCCGGCAACCACCTTCTTCCCGGCGGCCGCCAACTCGCCGGTCAGCGCCAGCAGAAGCGTCGTCTTGCCTCCGGCGCCCACAAGGGCGACATGCTCTCTCGGGCCAAGTGCCAGAGCTTCAATCAAGTTGCACGATCCACAGATTTCACGGATTCCACGTATTCTGCCGTTGCTCTTCAATGGTCTGTGTTCATCCGTGTTCATCCGCGTCCCATACTCTTTTCTTGTCTTTGCCGTTTATGACCCCCGACCTCCGATCTCTGAACCTCTGTTTTCTAAACGCTATGCTCTATGCGCCATGCGTTATGCATCTTAATTCCGGCCTCCGACCTCTGTCCTTCTTTATCTCTTCGCCATGCTCTATGCGCTATGCGCTATGCTCTATGCTCTATGCGCGCTATGCATCCCTCCCCGTCCCTCTATTTCTTTCGCAGCACCCTTTTGTCCCCTACCCTCACCGTAACCTGAGTGATGTCGAAATACTCGAGAAGGGGAATGGTGTACTTCCTGGAGACATTCGTCATCTCCTTGAACTGCGGGGTGTCGATCTCCCCCTTCTCCCTCAGGTGCTCAATCAGCCTGCTTCTGAGCTCTGCGAGTACATCCCGGTGGAAAAAGAGATCCTGCTTGACCTTGATGAGGACCCCCTCCTTGAGCATGACCTGGAGCACATCAGGACCTCCGCCCGCAAACTCATCCCTGATCTCCTTGAAGTACGGGGGCTGAAGACCGCCCTTCAGATAAATCTCCTCGATACGTCGACGCACCTGCTGCTGATCCGCGGCCAGAGTAACCTTGTGGCTCCCAAGTCTCAGGGTCTCCTTCTCCTGGACGACCACCCCTTCGTTTGTGAGCTGGCTTATCAGAAACTGAAAGAGTTTCGGATTGCGTAACCCGGCTGTTCGGGACCGGAGCTCCTCCTTGTGAAACCCTTCCCTCAGAGGATTCTCCCGATGATAGCGCTCGAGGGTGGAGGTGATCTCATCTCTTGCCGCCTGCAGGTACTCGGAATGGATGAGGCCCCCCTTCTCCCTGTCATAGAGGATCACCTTCTTCTGCGCCAGAAGTTTCTTCAAAACCTCGTCAAGTCGCTTCCTGCTCGTGTTGGTCAGGAAGGGAAGAGCGGCCTGCTCCATTCCCCTGAACCGCCCCGTATGGACGAACTGCTCCGTGATTTCGTTCAAGTCTCCCCGGCTGAGTGTTTTCATCTCGGAGAGGGACTTCTCCGCTCTTCGCTTTCGCCTTTCGGGAAGGGCATTCAACACCTCCCCGCCCCCGATTGCCCTCACAGGGGAATAGCTCCTGATCACATACCGGTCGCGTGCCAGAAGCAGAGTGGGTTTCTCGAGCCTGATCTGGGCAAAGCAGGTCTCGCCAGGGTTCAGTTCGTCCCTGTCAAGGAGGAGGATGGTAGAGATGATTTCCGAGGTCCCTGTGTGAAACCTTACTCTTGCTCTGTGTTTCAGTTTTCGCGGTGCGCTCTTGAGGAGATCGAGGGTCACGTCCGCGAGTTGAGTCGCCCTCAGGGAATCCTTTGCAGCAAGCACATCCCCCCTCTCGATCTCCGCCTTTTCCACTCCCTGGAGATTGATGGCGGTCCGAAGCCCTGCGCTCACCCTCGTAACCTCACGGTTATGGACCTGGATGCCCCTGATCTTGGATGTGACATCCTTTGGGTAGATGGTGGCCTCTTCTCCCAGGTCGATCTGGCCCGATATTGTTGTCCCGGTGACGACCGTGCCGAACCCCTTCATGGTAAAAACGCGGTCTATGGGGAGACGAAAGAAGCTGCCCGTGTCCCTTTCCGCCACCCCCTTGACCAGGTGGTCCAGGGTCTTCAAGAGCTCGTCAATTCCGCGGCCTGTGGTCGAGGAGACCTCGATCATGGGTGCGCCGGCCAGAAAAGTGCCGGAAAGGAAATTGGAAACGTCCTCCTTGACGAGCTCAAGCCATTCGGAGTCCACGAGATCCACTTTGGTCAGGATCACCAGCCCGCTTCTGACCCTCAGAAGCTGGCAGATTTCAAGATGCTCTCTGGTCTGAGGCATGACCCCTTCGTCGGCTGCTATGACGAGCGCCACGAGATCGATGCCGGTCGCGCCCGCAACCATGTTCTTTACGAACTTCTCATGCCCGGGTACGTCCACAATGCTCAACATCTGGCCTCCTGGAAGCTCCAGATGTGCGAAGCCCAACTCGATGGTGATTCCGCGCGCCTTTTCTTCCTTGAGCCTGTCGGTGTCTATGCCGGTAAGGGCCTTTACCAGCGTTGTCTTACCGTGATCGATATGACCGGCCGTGCCGAGAATGATCTGTTTCATGAGCTACTCACAAGAGTTGATGCATGGATCCAACATCTCAGAAATAAAGAGGCAGCCGTTTGTGAGCGGCTGCCTCATTGCTTTCTGGCTCCCCGGGACGGACTCGAACCGCCGACCAAGTGGTTACAAGTGCCCTGATATTTCTATCAGGCTTGGACTATCTCATCACCCGTCCCCAACTTCGGGGCTGAGGGTGTCGGGCGCTTCCCCCGATGTGTCACCGGGGTACGAGCCGAAGCTCTAGTCTCTGCACCTTCCCTGAAACAAGCGTTTCAGGGCTTGGCTCAGGATTACCATTCTCCACATCGCGTGGGGGGCAGGCTTCCCTGAATTCACCCGATTTTTCAACCACGATTTCTCGTGGAAGCTGCAGTTCCCTCTTCCACAGCCACCCGCTCTACCTGCTGAGCTACCGGGGAACAACATTTCGGGGCAGGCAAGCAGGCCCGCCCCTCGTGGGAATCCCTGAAATTAGGATTCAACGGACGTAAACAGTAGGATCTTATAGTAAACCGGAAGACCTGTCTATTAAATTTTTGCATGAACGAGTTCCGTACGTGGCAGGTATCGAGTCACGAACGGAATCACCTGGTTCGCCCCGGACTTTAAACTCGCGATCAAACCGCTGCCCAGAGGGGGTTGCGCTGATCTGTGATTTCTGACTTCTGGTCTCTGTCTGTTTAGATTTCGAAGTTCGACCTTCGGCTCTCCCGTTGCTCCTTATAGGTCTGCATTCCGGCCTCAATAGCCTTGCGGATGATCTCCTTCTCCCGGTTGGTAAAGTCCCTCGCCCTGTCGACAAGTCCCTTCGCCTCTTTTTCAAGTTCTTCTTTTCCTTCGAAGATTTTTTCCTGGCCCTTTTTCATCTCTTCACTGACCCGCTGTCCCCCCTGTTTGGCGTATTTCCCAATCTTTTCACGGGTCTTGGGAGAAACGAACAGCAGCGCCGACGCCCCGAAAATTCCACCCAGGAAAAAATAAACCCATCGATCCGACACATTGTTCCTCTCGAGCATGGTGCGCTCCTCCTTTTAACAAAGTCATTGGAAAAGTTACTATTTCCTCGTTTCTTCCGCAATTCCTGAAATCCTGTACTTCATTCTGCAGTATGGCTCATCCACCTAGTGTCGTGTAACATAAGTAATGTCATCTCGACCGCAGGGAGAGATCTTGTAACGGCCCGCAAGTATAAGATTTCTCACTTCGTTCGAAATGACAAATTCGGCAAGGAATTTCAGTTACACTACACTATGAACCGGAGAATTTCCGGATCGTTTTTCTGGCTCTTGCCCATCCGTTGGACCCCCGTATACCCTGGTATCTTGTCAATGGAGTGCGGCTGTCAGGGCAACACAGAATACCCGTTACCGTCCCGTGAAATACCTGCGTTACCCTATTCTGGCTCTTTTCCTGTCCATATAGGATGCCCGGCAGGAGGCACGATTTGGCTGCACGACAAAAGCGAAGAGGTCTCTCGCTGAGGCGCAGAGTGAATTTCTTTTCCCTCTGCGGCTCTGCGACTCTGCGAGAGACTGTCTTTCCCTGCAGTCCTGCATCTTGAATCCTGGATTGACCGGATGCCTATTAATCAATGGGGAATCGAGAGCGGTTTCGAGGATGCCCTGGGGCAGTGGCAGGATACGCCGGAGAAGGTGCGCAGAGCCATCCACTCCGCCATGGGCGTGGATCCCGGGGAACCGGCCCCACCCGATTATCCTGTGCGTGTGATTCATCCCGGAGATGATGTATCCATACCGTTGCCGGCCGATCTGACTCTCGAAGACGGTTCCGCAATTCGGGTGGACAAGAGATTGCCTCCCGACCTGCCCCTCGGATACCACGTGCTTCAGAGCCTGGACGATGAAAGGAAAATCGAGCTCATTGTCTGTCCGCGTGCTTGTTACTTTCCCGAAGAGCTCCGAACCTGGGGATGGGCTCTGCAGCTTTATTCGCTTCGGTCCGCCGGAAGCTGGGGAATGGGAGATCTGGCCGATCTGCGCAGGCTGGCCCGCTGGTCGAAAGAAAAGATGGATGCGGGAATCCTCCTTCTCAACCCTCTTCACGCAGCCACCCCTGTAATCCCTCAAACGCCGAGTCCCTATTTTCCCAGCACCCGCATTTACAGAAATCTTCTGTATCTTTGCATCGAGGAGATCCCTGGCGCCCGGGATGCCGTGCCGGAGCTGGAAAGCCTTGCCGGTGCCGGACGGGCGCTCAACCGCGAGAGCCGTATCGACAGGGACAAGATTTTCCGGCTGAAGTTCCAAGCCCTGCAAAAACTCTGGACGAGCTTCATGGACGATCCCGGGTTCGACGAGTTCATCCTGGATCAAGGCGAGTCCCTGACCAAATTTGCAGTGTTCTGCGGACTTGTTCAGAGATTCGGAGGTGACTGGAGCACGTGGCCCTCGGGATATCGCCACCCCCTCTCCCTGGATGTGGCGCGGTTTGCACAGGAGAACTCGGAGACCATCCGCTTCTACAAATGGATCCAGTGGCTCCTGGATGTGCAGATGGCACGGGCGGGAGAATCTTTGGACTTGATGCAGGATCTGCCAATCGGGGTCGACCCCAATGGTGCCGACGCATGGGTCTGGCAGGATTCGCTCGCCCTCGGTGCAACCGTGGGCGCGCCGCCGGATGAATTCAATACAAAGGGGCAGAATTGGGGACTCCCGCCCTTTATTCCGCACAGGCTGAGAGAAACGGCTTACCGGCCTTTCCGCCAAACCATCAGGGCCACGCTCCGACACTCCGGGGGTCTGCGCGTGGACCATATCATGGGCCTCTTCAGGCTCTTCTGGATCCCTGAATCTGCGGATGCTTCACACGGCGGCTACGTGCGGTATCCTGCGGAAGAGCTCCTGGCCATCCTTTCCCTTGAAAGCCTGCGAGCCAGGGCATTCGTAGTGGGAGAGGATCTCGGCACAGTGGAAAAAGGAGTCACCGAACAACTGGCCGCGCACCGCATCATGTCTTACAAGGTCCTCTGGTTCGAAGCGTCCCCGCCTTCTGAATACCCCGAGATGGCACTGGCTGCGGTTACCACTCATGATCTGCCCACGATAGCCGGACTGTGGAGCGGCTCAGATCTTGAAGCGCAGCGAAAGCTGGGTCTGAATCCCAATGAGCAGGGGACCCTGGAAATTCTGGGTCGCCTGCGGAAGCTGACCAGGACTGCGCGCCGGGCGAAGCCGAACGAGGTGATTGTGAAGACCTACCGCTCGCTTTCCAAGGCGCCCTCGGCCCTTGTGACCGCCTCACTCGAAGATGGACTCGCCGTCGAGAAAAGGCCAAACATGCCGGGCACCATCGGTGAGTGGCCCAACTGGTCCATACCGCTTCCTGAACCCCTGGAAGAGATAGAGCAAAATCCCCTGATCGCCGAAATTGCCCGCACCCTCAGCAGGGGCAGAAAAAGGAAGAGCTCAGCAGCCGGCGCGCATGGCGCAAAGCGCATAGCGCAAACCGCAAAGCCGCATAGAGCAAAGCGCACAGCGCATAGCGAAAAAGCGTAAGTGTTACAGTTTTCCGACCTCGCGTATGAAACTTCAACTCAAAGACCGATCTCACCAGACACAGAGGTCGCAGAGAAGAAAGTCTTTCTTTTTCATCGCCGGTGAGAGGCCCCGCATAGGGACGCGGGATGTGCCACCGGCAATGAAAAAAAGCTCGCCTCCGGCATCAGATCATTTGCCACTATGCCGCATCGCGGCTGAGGTTTTTCCTGGATCGTCATTCCCCCGATCCGGGAAAAGGATACCCCTCTGTGCTCTCCGTGTCTGTGGTGAAAAAAGTTTCCTACTCGATTAATCTTGCCGCCTCAGCGGCAAGCGGCCCCGCTGACCTCTGTCCTCTGACTCTCTTATTTTCTCACCTTCTCAACTTCTGATCTTCTCACCTTCTGTCGTCCTTGACTTCGCTATGCGCTATGCTCCAATGCGCTATGCTGCTTCCTAACCTTCTTACTCCTTGCTTCTTTAATTTTTTCTTCTCTTTTTTCATCACGCAAGCCTGAGAGCCTTGACAATAGCCTTTCTATGGGTTACACCCTGTAAGGCCATGTAGATCATGGACGTAGTTTGGATACGTAAACACGCAGGAGATACGTAATGATTTTTTCCTTCCAAACGGTCAAAGCACGATGCCCTTTAGGGATCATTCTGGCGACATTTTCCGTGTTTCTGTTGCCTGCGATGATCGTCTATGCAGAGAAGTCGCTATCTTCGACCACTGCAGAAGAGAAAGGACTCGGCGAAAGAGTCAGCATGATCAAACTCTATACAGTTCAAAATGGAAAGTCTTTGAACCGGATTCTCGGGCCTGCGGATTTACAGGGCCAGGACGCCATTGACGTGGATGGGTATGTCACCGGCATCCTCATCCTTGCCAACGTCGAGATGGATGTGAAAGTCGACGGGCAGAACATGAGCAAGATCCGGAAAAACGGAGACGGCACTTACTCCATCAAGTACTTTGGAAAGGTCGGCTCGAACGAAATCGGCATGGCGCTCTCCAACAGCTATTACCAGAAAGGGTTCCGCGAAACCGCACAAGCCTTCGTGGAGGGGTACTCGCTGTTCCCGCGGGTAGTCGGTGATGCCGTGAGCCCCGAGTGCAGCTTCCGGATTTCGGTCGAGACCGCCGAATCCAGCTGTTCTCTGCCCATCCGGCAGAAGGGGTATGATACCTTTCATAAGAGTTCCGCTAGCAGGGATCAGGGAAAGAACCCGATCGAATTTCAGTACCTGGGCGAACGGCTTGGCACGCACATGGAACGATCTGATTTTCACGACAGGCTGAAGGCGGTTGCGGACGGCATCAAGTCCGTGGAAAATGCCTTTGGGTCAAGGCTTGTCGACCGGGTGAAGATCCTGGATTATGAGAAGGTGCAGAATGCGGTGACGTGCGAGGAGAACTCCGACATCTGGTTCTACATCAAGACCTTCCTCTCGGAACCGCTGGACGAGTTGCGAACCATAGCCGAACATGAAGCGCTCCACATCCTGGTGGACCAGAAGAGATTGGCAAAGGATCTGAACATCCGCGAACTCTTTTCAGACCTCAGAGGGTACGACAGCCTCTCCCGGGAGCGATTCGCTTTAATCACGAGAGGGGCCGCGCCCGACAATCCGGGGGCGACCATTCCTCACAAGGACTTCTTTGCCTTTATTGATGAGAAGAACTTTCTGGAGGGGATGAAGGGCGGCCACTCAAGCCAGAACGTGGATGAGTTCTGCACCTCCTTCCTGCACTCTCTGATGTTCGTTGGCAGGTTGAAAAGCAACCTGGAGCGTCCCTTGAAAATGGACGGAGAAGGGCGGCATCTCTCGTTCATCAAACCGAAAAAGAAAATGAAGATCCTGAATACCTACATCCGCACCATCGAAGCGCTTTTGTCGGCACAGGCGGACGACGATTCGGATGGCCTGCCTTACTTTCTCAAGGGCTGTCTGGAGCAGGCCGAAAGCGTCAAATTGTAGCAGTCACTTGTTGGTTAATAGTTATCTGTTAACAGGTATCGGTAGATAATGATTAGGGCCGCTCGCAAGATCCGGGCGGCCCTTTTTTCGACTGTCAACGAAACTAAATATCAACTATTAACCGTTAACCATTAACTGTAAACTGTAATTCCCTTCCCTACGCCCCTTCCTTATTCATCCCCTCCAGGGTTTCCTCACTCCTGCCCAGATTCACGAGACGGTGTTCTATGGCAAAAGCCACGAGTGCAGGGGTCCTGTGCAGGGCCAGCTTCTTCATGATATTGGAGCGATGCTTCTCCACGGTTCTCTTGCTGATGAAAAGGAGGTCCGCGATTTCTCTTGTCTTGTACCGCTGCCCGATCAGCCTCAGCACCTCCTGCTCGCGCGGGCTCAGTACATTCAGGACGGTGCGCGCGCTTGCGCTCTCATGCATCTGCAGGGACTTCGTCAGGAGCTTTTCCAGCACCCCCGGATCGATAAAAGGGATGCCGGCCAGGAGGTTCCGAGCGGCTACCAGCAGTTCAGCGGACGATGTCTCTTTCAGGCAGTACCCATTTGCCCCGGACTTAAAGGCTTCCAGGACATATTCCACGTCCTTGTGAACGGTCAGAAGAAGGATTTTGACCTTGGGGCTATGGGCCCTTAATCCCTTCAGTGCGGTGAGGACCTCCATTCGCTCCAGACTGAGATCGAGAAGGATGAGATCGGGGTCGATCTCCTGAACCCTTCTGATTGCATCCAGCGGATCCTTTTCCTCGCCGATCACCGCGATGTCGTCAGCCGCAGACAAAATAGACCGCAGCCCTTCCCGAACCAGGGTCTGGTCTCCTACGATCAGGACCTTCCACTTCTTTTTGGCATTCACCAGAGTTGAGCTGCCCCTTTCCGGGAAATTCGACATGGATTTCTGAAAGTCCGCTGCACTCACAACAACAAAAGGGAGGACTCGTTGGAATAGGGCAGATCCCTTATATTCTCGCGGTCCGGTCAGGTATTTTCGGTTACGGCTCCACTCATGTTGGTGTACTCAGGGGAAAAAGCTGCATAGCGGCATGGAGAAAAGAGTGAGCAGTACGCAGTCCCGGGAAACGACACACGGTCTTCGCTTCGCTACGATAAGCAGTAGGCCAGTCAAAAGCATAGGGCGTTGCGCTGAAGTCAGCAACGGCAAAGAGACCGGAGGTCAGTGGACAGCTCAAAATGAAACCGGTTACCCCCGCTCCAGGGTAACCGGCGAACATGAAAGGAGGTTGGGAAACTGACAACCCTGATACACCGTTTTAGTACTTCTTCTCGGGCATCGACTTCTTCATCGGGTCGGCCGCGCCGCCTTTCAACTCTCCTGCGGCCCCACCTTCCTTGTAGTACCCATGGACCTGGGATTCGAATGTGGGATCATCCAGCTTGTTCCACTCTGCAGAACCGAACGTGGGCGCGTTTTCCAGCTTGGATTTGTCGACATTGGAAAGCACCACTGAATCCTCTTCGAACATTACCATTCCGCTTTCAAAAGGAACCGGGATCAGCTTGTCCCCGCCCGCAGCCTCGGAAACCACGATATAGCTGAGCTCGCCCTCGCGGTCAAAAATGAAATCTTGAATAGTGCCAAGGTCTTCACCCTGGTCGTTTTTCACGGTCTTGTTCATGAACTCGCTGCCTCGATGGCTGCCGGTGAGATCCTTTCCCGTTTTCATACCGGAAGTTGCGCCTGCTTTCGGTTCTGCCTTCATAGGATCACCGGCCATGGGCGATTGCTGTGCGAAGGCCTGCCCTACCGAGAGGCTGAAGACCATCATCAACCCTACTAACACAGAGAGCATTTTACTTTTCATGGATATTCTCCCCTTTCTCAAAATTTGACGGGTCTGCACGGCTATCCCGCTGGAGTGACCGTGCGCCCTGTCATGTGTCAGAAGTTAGGTTTTTGTATTTTCTACATCAATGGGGGAATCGGCTGATAAGATTGGACCCGTCAGCGTACTCTGGTTGTTTGAGCGCGTGCTCTGGAAAGAGGTCTCGCATAAAGCTGCAGCGACATGGAACAAGAAGTATTCACCGCAGAGGCGCTGAGTACGCAGAGATTTATCTTTTACCAATGGCGCGGAGAGGCCGCCATTGGTAAAGCCCTGCCACTGTGAGGGCAAGTCGTTTCTTCTGCTTGGGTGCGACGTATTGCGTGCAGTCACAGCCGACGTACACACAGTGTCAGGGGCTGTCAAGAAGCTTCTTTTTGTCTGGCTTCCGCCGTTTTCACCCAGCATCGCAGGACCTCCGCCACACTCCACGCCTGGGCGATGCAGCCCCTTGGCGTAAAGGGAGGTTCGGCATCGAAGACTTCGCTGATGGAACCTACACACGCTTCATCCATGTGCGATTTGAACCCTTCCAGAAATCCGCGCGCCGCTTCCAGATCGCCCGGATGCACCCTAAGCCAGGCATCGATAAAAGGTCCGATGAGCCACGCCCATACCGTGCCCTGATGGTAGGCCGCGTCCCTTGACCGAAGGTCACCGTAGTACCTGGCCTTGTAATCGGGATGTTGCGGGCTGAGGGAACGCAGGCCGTAGGGGGTGAGCAACCGTTCTCTGACCTTGTCGAGGACAACCGTCCAACGGTCTTGTTTCAGCACCGGATGGGTGAGGGAAAACGCGAAAAGCTGGTTCGGCCGAAAAGCCCTGTCGTGCCCCTGCTCGCCGTCAACGACGTCGTACAGATATCCCCCCTCTTCGAACCAGAATTTGTTGTTGAACGATTCAAATACCCTCTGGCCGGCACGGTCCAGTTCGTCTGCGTCTCCCTCCCCCTCGTCGCGCAGCCAGCCCAAGAGAAGGCGCAATGCGTTGTACCAGAGTCCGTTGATCTCAACCGCTTTTCCCCTTCTGGGAGTGACGACCCAGTCCTCCACTTTTGCATCCATCCAAGTCAACTGAAGCCCTTCCTCGCCCTGTGTCAGGAGCCCGTCCTCAGGGTCCACGCGGATGCCGAATCGGGTTCCGGCAAAGTGGATCTTCACTACTTCGCGCAAGGCGGGCAGAATGCTCTTGAGCAACCGTCTGTCCCCGGTGACGGACAAGTATCTTTCGAGCGCCTGAAAGAACCACAGGGTTGCATCAGCGGTATTGTACGCGCCTTCGCCCCCCCTCTCAGTGAAATGGTTGGGTATGAGTCCGTGGCGGATATGCTGTGCAAACGTGCGAAGGACATGAGCCGCCTCGCGGTGTCTCCCCGTGAGAAGCGCGAGCCCCTCGAGGCTGATCATCGAATCACGGCCCCAATCCGTGAACCAATGATAACCGGCTATGATCGTCCGCGCATCCTCCCCCAGAGCGTGCAGACGGGCCCTGTCTTCGACTCGCGAGGCCGGGGCAACGATAAATCCATCCGAAGCCAGCACGAGTTCGGCGCCGAACTCCGATCGGAGAGCCGGATCCGCCGATTCCAGCAGACTGCGCCTTCTCACAATTTCCGCCTTGGTCGCCTCAGCAGGGTGCAATGCCGTGACCGTATCCCACTCCTCGGTGGATGCGATGAGGTGCACGTCCCGCCCGCGCCTGAGCTGACCGCTCAGAATTCCCGGGCTCCACAACCCGCCGGTCGGTTTGTATCCGCGTTCAGACTCCCGGCGGTAGTAGAACTCCAGTCTCCGTCCGCCGTCCAGGGTAAAGGCCGATGATTCGCCGAGCAGTCTAATTCTTAATTTCGGGAGGTTCGAGCCGGAGGAGATCTCGTATCTGTCGCTGACGGCTTTTACCTCATATTCGCCGGCAGACTCATGGTCCGCTTCGTCTTCATGGTTTCTGAAGGCCATGGAGGGCCTCAATTCCAGTTGGACCGCCTCCGGCCCTTCCAGCAAATGGTACGTGATCTGCACGGTATTCTGGCCGTATGGCATAAGAACACGCTTTTCCAGAACCACCCCTGAAATCTCGAATCGCCATATCGGAAGACCCATGTCGAGCCTGAACTCCCGCAAAAACTCGGCGCAATGGAGCTCAAGGCCTCGATGCATCAGCTCTTCCCCTCCGAACAGGACCAGCTTCCCGTCCGGCAGCCGGATTTGCTCGCACAGGTGGTCCAGCATCACCGTCCGGCCGAAGGGAGACGGGAGCGCTGCAATCAAGAGGCCATGGTAACGGCGGGTGCTGACCCCGGATACGGTTCCCGAGGCATATCCTCCCAGGCCGTTGGTGACGAGCCACTCGCGGGTAACAAGCGCATCCGCATCCTCAAAGTCACATGACCTTTCCTGAATGCGGATCGGATTATTCCTCTGAGTCTCCATCGCCCGTCTTCCTGGTTCGTCTGGTTTTTCCGGTTTGTCCGGTTCATCATGTTTGTTTGTCTTGGATTCTAACCGGAGAAACCAAACAGACAAGACCAACCGAAAAACCGGGTATTTTGATGATGACGCCCAAGTTCAATCAGGAGCAATAGGGAAAATGTAGTAATTAAACCCAAACGGCTATTCATTCAGTGCGGGATGGCGCGCCGGAGCCCGGATTCCCTTGTAAAGACTCCCCCCTATGCGCTATGCGCTATGCTCCTACTCTCTTATACGTTCCATCATGTACTCCGGCCGGGTTTTTGCAATAATTCGACCGGTGCCCTGAGGAAGGAAAAGCTTGACTCAAAAACCTGTTTGATTTAAATAGTTCACCCCATGAACACAGGGCTTGGACAGGAAATCCAGTACAGATTACTGAAGCTTCTGAGCGCGGATGGCAGTCTCACCCAGCGGGAGATGTCAAAGCGAATCGGTGTAAGCCTCGGTATTGTCAACTTTTTTCTATCGGACCTGACCAGAAGGGGTTTGATCTTCATCGAACAAACCCGGATGTACGGGAACAGGATAAAGTACAGGTATTTGCTTACCTCCGCAGGCATGGAGGAAAAAACCCGGCTGGCCCTGAATTTCCTCAAGTTGAGGATCGAGGACTACGAAAAGATAAAAAGCGAGATCCGCGAGCTTGCTGAGGAAGTGGCGCCTGTTGATGTGGGGATATTCATTGGGCGCGCAAAGCGCACTCCATGAACCGATCGACGCTCTGTAATTTGCAACAATTGTAGTTGTATCAGATACATATATCGAATTTCTTCTGTAAGGCAAGGGGCGGAGCTGTGCCCGGGAACCGGCTTTGAAACTTAGTTGCCCAACAGGCGAGAGAAACCAAAGAAACCGAACAAACCCGACGAACCAAACAAACCTTTTCGATACTTGAGGTGTTTCAGTTTCTGATGTTGAACCTTATAGACAAAACAACCCGGATCAACGCCAGAACCTGTGCAATATCCTTCACAAATCGTGTAATTTGATATCGCCCTATTGTACGGAAATGCACGCAGTCGCAAAAATCCACCTGATCGCGGCCGCCCGGCCTAACTTCATGAAGATCGCTCCCCTTTACCATGCGCTTAAAAGGGAGTCATGGGCAGAGCCCGTCATTGTCCACACCGGGCAGCATTACGACCCCGGTATGTCCGGCGCCTTTTTCCAGGATCTGGAGCTTCCTGAGCCGCACTTCCACCTTGGGGTAGGAAGCGGAACCCACGCGGAGCAGACCGGCCGGGTTATGATCGAATATGAGAAGCTGCTTGCCGGTGGCCCGCCCGATCTGGTGGTGGTTGTCGGGGATGTGAACTCCACGGCAGCGGCAACCCTGGCTGCAGCAAAAATCGGCGTGAAGGTCGCCCACCTGGAAGCGGGTCTCCGTTCGTTCGACCGCACCATGCCTGAGGAGATCAACCGCATTGTAACCGATGCCCTCGCCGATCTTCTCTGGACACCTTCCAAGGATGCGGACGCCAACCTGTTGCGGGAGGGGGTTCCATTGGAAAAGATCCGATTCGTAGGAAACATCATGATCGATTCCCTCGAGATGATGCGTCCGAGAATCGACCGGACGGACGCGTGGCGAAAATACGGGCTCGAACGAGGCCGATACGGCCTGGTGACACTTCATCGACCATCGAATGTGGACAGCCGGGAAGAACTGGAGAGATTGTGCAGCGAACTCATAGGAATTGGCTCGAAAATTCCGCTCCTTTTTCCCGTTCATCCGCGTACAAGGAAAAACCTCGAAGCCGCGGGCCTCATGACCCGGCTGAGGGAGTCCAGAGGGATCTCCATCGAGGAACCGATCAGCTATGTTCCTTTTATGAACATGGTTTTTAATTGCCGGTTTGCCATTACGGATTCAGGAGGAATTCAGGAGGAGACCACATACCTCGGCATTCCGTGCCTGACCCTCCGTCCCAACACGGAACGGCCGATAACCGTGACAGAGGGCACCAACCGCTTGATCAAACCGGAAGAGCTCGGTTTGCATGTGCATGCGCTTCTCGAAAATCACGGCCCCAAGGGAAAAATTCCGGAGCTCTGGGACGGGCATACTGCCGGGAGGGTCGTGCAGTCGATCAGGGAGGCGGTAGACAGTAAGTAGTGAAGAGAAAGACCTTTTCACCGCAGAGTCGCAGAGAACGCAGAGGTTTTCTTGAGTAGTTTTGTTTTCCGCTGAGAGGGCGGAAAACAAAACACATCACGCTCTGCAAGCTGGAACTTCCTAGAGGGCTTCGTGGAATAGTTCCACTCTGATGTATCTACCTTCAAAAATTGTGCTAAATAATCTGTCTTGCCGAAGGCGATCTGTTTTCAAATGGCGGCATCTCCCGCCATTTGAAAAAAACTCACTCTCTGCGTACTCTGCGCCTCTGCGGTGAGAAACATCTGTGTAATCTGTGGATGAAAGATCTATGAAACTTGTCACCATCGTCGGGGCTCGTCCCCAGTTCGTCAAGGCTGCAGCGGTTTCCCGCGCTATCGTGGCCCGCAATGCAAGTCTTGGCATCGCGGCCATGCAGGAGTTCCTCCTGCACACCGGCCAGCACTACGATGAGGTGATGTCCGGTGTGTTCTTCCGGGACCTTGAACTCCCCGAACCAAACGAGCATCTGGGCGTGGGCTCAGGTCCTCAGGGATGGCAGACGGGGAGGATGCTGACAGGGATAGAGGAGATCCTCCTGAGGGAAAGGCCGGATTGGGTCTTGATCTATGGGGATACCAATTCCACCCTGGCGGGCGCTCTTGCGGCCGTCAAGCTCCATATCCCGCTTGCCCATGTCGAGGCAGGCCTCCGCTCCTTCAATAGAAGGATGGCCGAAGAGCATAACAGGGTGGTCTCGGACCACCTCTCCACCCTGTTGCTTTGCCCCACCCGGACCGCGGTGGAGAACCTCAGAAGAGAGGGGATCGACGGGGCGTCTGTGGAGAATGTGGGCGATGTGATGTATGACTCTATCCTTCATTATACAGGGGTCGCGGATAAACTGTCCGACGTGCTCCACAGGCTCAAGCTCAACCCGGGAAATTATGGCCTTGTGACCATTCACAGGGCGGAGAATACGGACGACCCGGTTCGGCTGAAAAACATCTTCAAGGGTCTTGAACAGATCGTCCGTGAAGGGCTTCCCCTTGTCCTGCCGCTCCACCCGCGGACGAGAAAGGTCCTTGATAAATCTTCTTCCTCTTCTCTCGTTCCTCGCTCCTCGTCCCTTCTTCTGACCGATCCTCTCCCTTATCTTGACATGCTTCTTCTCGAAAAGAGCGCCAAGGTCATCCTGACCGATTCAGGAGGAGTGCAGAAAGAGGCATACTGGCTGAGGGTCCCTTGTGTGACCATGAGGGATGACACCGAGTGGGTGGAGACCGTGGAAGCGGGGTGGAATATGCTCGTGGGCGCCGATCCGGATAGAATCGTCGATGCGGTTCACTCCGCAAAGCCGGGGAAAACCGGCGCCGATTACTACGGCGACGGCCATGCGGCGGGGCGAGTGGTGCAATCGATAATGAAGTTTGTTTAGTTTGTATGGATGATGCAGGTCCCAGAATGCAGGATGCACGATCTGTGGACCTGTAAACCAAATAAACCAGACAAACCGCGACTGAACATGACACCGACGAATAAACTGAAAGACACGATGGACCTTTACTATTTCGCGCGAGTGTTGAAGGCTGCAAACCTTCGCTGTCAACATCCCAACTGGACCGAGGAGAGGGTGCGGCAGGAGATCCTGAACATTCTGAGCGATGCCGCTGACAGATGTGTTCACCGCAGAGGCGCTGAGAGCGCAGAGAGACTCCTATTTCGCCATGGGGGGAGATGCCTCCATTGAGAAAAGGTTCGGCTTGATTTTACGTTTATGGCCCATATTGAGCACAGGAGTACGAGTCAACCGCTGGCGTTTCTGCGGTCGTCTCCCCGCAGAAAAAGATGAAAGCCCCCTCTCCGCTCTCTGCGGCTCCCGCGAAGACCGCACGGGATCTAAGGATCTGTGGTGAACCTTTGTCCTTATCCGTGTTCATCTGTGTTCATCCGCGTCCCACACTTGTTTTCTTGGATCTTGCATCCTTCTTTGGAGTTTAAATGAACAAGAGAGCGCTCATCACGGGAATCACCGGCCAGGACGGCGCGTACCTGGCTGAATCTCTCACGGCCAAGGGCTACGAAGTGCACGGCATCAAGAGGCGCGCCTCGCTCTTCAACACCCAGAGGGTCGACCATCTCTATCAGGACCCCCACGAAGAGGATCTCCGTTTTGTTCTTCACTACGGAGACATGACCGATGCCACCAATCTCATCCGCATTATCCAGGAGGTCCAGCCCCATGAAATCTATAATCTCGCAGCTCAAAGCCATGTGAAGGTCTCCTTCGAAACCCCGGAGTACACTGCGAACGCCGATGCTTTGGGACCCCTGCGGATTCTTGAGGCCATGCGGATTCTGAACCTGCAGGAAAAGACGCGCTTCTACCAGGCATCCACCTCCGAGCTGTACGGAAAGGTCCAGGAGGTCCCACAGACAGAGAAAACGCCGTTTTACCCGAGGTCCCCCTATGCCTGTGCAAAGCTCTACGCTTATTGGTGCACGGTAAACTACCGGGAAGCTTACGGGATGTTTGCCTGCAACGGCATCCTGTTCAACCACGAATCCCCCATTCGCGGGGAGACTTTTGTCACGCGGAAGATCACCCGAACCGCTGCCCGTATCGTGCTTGGTTTCGAAAAGCATCTGTACCTGGGCAACCTGGGTGCAAAGAGGGATTGGGGACACGCGAAGGACTATGTGGAGGCTCAGTACCTCATCCTGCAGCAGGATGAACCCGAAGATTACGTCATTGCAACCGGCGAGCAGCATTCGGTTCGCGAGTTCTGTGAAACCGCTTTCGGAAAGCTCGGCATCCGGCTGGAATGGAAGGGGCGCGGTATCGAGGAAAAGGGCATCGCTGCAGAGGTCACGAAATCGCCTTTCCTGGAGAAATACGGGGCCATACTGCCGGTGAAGCCGGTGACCAGGGGCGCCACCCTGGTTTCCGTTGATCCCCGATACTTCCGTCCCACAGAGGTTGAAACCCTCCTGGGCGATCCATCCAAGGCACTGAAGAAGCTGGGATGGCGGGCCCGGACGAGCTTTGACGAAATGATCAAGGAGATGATCTCCGCCGATCTCGAGGAAGCGGCCCGTGACGCCGTTTGCCGCCGAAACGGCTTCCCTTCCCCCCGCAGCATCGAGGCGAGGATGTAGAATCGGGGGTCAGAGATCAGCAACAGCAGAGGGCATAAGGGTTCACCGCAGAGTCGCAGAGGGCGCAGAGTGAATTTCCTCCTCACTTTGAATGCTGGCGGTTAATTCGTGCTCATGGATTGAGTATGTCTCACTGCAAATCGAAAGAAGAACTTCGCGAAGCGATGAGCTTTTTTCAATGCCGGTATCTCCCGGCATTGAAAAGATTGATCCTCTCTGCGTTCTCTGCGCCTCTGCGGTGGAAACTTCTGTGAAATCTGTGTAATCTGTGGATCTGATGAACCCTGACTCTAAAATCTACGTCGCCGGCCACACCGGACTGGTCGGGTCCGCCATCTGGCGGAGGCTTCAATCCAAGGGGTACGGCCGTCTGATCGGAAGAAGGCACGCGGAGTTGGATCTTGAGCGCCAGCCCGATGTCGAAGCATTCTTCGACAAAGAGCGGCCCGAGTATGTTTTTCTCGCCGCCGCAAGGGTCGGCGGCATTCTGGCCAACAGCACCTATCCGGCGGAATTCATTTACAGCAACCTGGCAATCCAGACAAACATCATTCATGCTTCGTGGAAGACCGGGGTGAAGCGGCTGCTTTTTCTGGGATCATCCTGCATCTACCCGAGGGAGTGTCCTCAGCCGATGAAGGAAACCTTTCTTCTGAGCGGCCCCCTTGAATCGACCAATGAGCCCTATGCCGTTGCAAAGATCGCGGGCATCAAGACCTGCCAGGCCTTCAATAGACAGTATGGAACGAAGTTCTATTCCGTCATGCCGACAAATCTTTATGGTCCCAACGACAACTTCGATCTGGAAACGAGCCACGTGCTGCCTGCCCTCATCCGGAAGTTTCACGAAGCGAAGGTGAACCGGCGTGAATCCGTAGAGGTCTGGGGCTCGGGCAATCCTCGCAGGGAATTTCTGCACGTAGACGACCTGGCGGACGGTTGTCTCTTCATCATGAGCCTGGAAGACTCATCCTTTTCTCCGCTTCTTGCCGACCCCTTTCCGCTGGTCAATATAGGGTGGGGAGAGGACCTTTCAGTGAAGGAGCTCGCGGAGCTGATCCGCGCCGTCATCGGGTATGAGGGGCAGGTGGTTTTCAACCGCGACAAGCCCGACGGCACCCCGCGCAAGCTGCTGGATGTGTCGAGATTGACCGCTCTCGGCTGGCAGCCCGGGATCTCCCTGGAACACGGCATCAGGGATACCTACCAATGGGCGGTTGAAGAGCGAAGAATATAGAACCGGAGGACAGCATCATCTGTGAAATCTGTGCAATCTGTGGATAATCTCTTAGACTTCTGACTCCTGTTTCACCAGCGCTATGCGCTATGCTCCATGCGCTATGCTGTTTAATCTCTGACCTCGCCGTAATCCGTGTCCTAAAGAATTTGCCATGAAAATTGTTAAGACACCCATACCCGACCTGCTGCTGATCCAGCCTCGAGTGTTTGCAGACGAACGAGGGTTCTTCCTCGAGACGTTTCGCAGGCGCGGCTTCGAGGATCAAGGAATCGGCCTGGAGTTCGTGCAGGATAACCACTCGAGATCCCGCAAGGGCGTGCTACGTGGCCTTCACTTTCAAAAGAATTACCCCCAAGGCAAGCTCATCTACGTTATTTCCGGCGCCATTTTTGATGTGGCCCTGGATATCCGAAGAGAATCGCCTTCTTTCGGCCTCTGGCACGGCGCCGTACTGAGCGATGAAAACCATCACCAGCTCTGGATACCGCCGGGGTTCGCCCACGGATTTTGCGTTATGTCCGAAAAGGTGGATTTGGTCTATAAATGCACCGATTACTATCATCCCGAAGACGAAGGGGGAATCATCTGGAACGATCCGGAGCTGAAGATCGAATGGCCGATCGCAAATCCCATCGTTTCTGAAAAGGATTCAAAGAATCCAACCCTCCGGGCGATCGAAGAGGACAGCCAGATTCTTCGCGCCTTTTCGCGACGGATATGGAAGTTATAGGCGGTGGGCAGTAAGAAGTAAGCAGTAAGCAGTAGGCAGTAAGCAGTAGGCAGTCCCGCGAAACGACACACGGGATCTTCGCTTCGCTACGATAAGCAGTAGGCAGTGAGCAGTTAGCAGTAAGAGCCAATCTGTGTCAATCCGTGTTTATCCGTGTCCCATTGTTCTTTTTGCTTTCTTAATCCTGCAACCTGCATCGTGTATCCTGCATCCCTTATCCTTATGTTGAACTCTGTGGAGGAAATTGAAAAGTGAAAAACTTCGCCCTGATCGGCGCGGCCGGTTACATTGCTCCCCGCCACATGAAGGCCATCAAGGAGACGGGCAACAGGCTGGTCGCCGCCCTCGATAAGCACGATGCCGTCGGAATCATGGACAGCTATTTCCCTGACTCGAGCTTCTTTGTGGAATTCGAGAGATTCGACCGCCACATGGAGAAGCTGAGAAGAAAGGGGGAAGAGGAGAGGGTTCATTATGTGAGCATCGCCTCCCCGAACTATCTGCACGACTCACATATCCGGTTTGCCCTCCGGGTCGGGGCGGATCCTATTTGTGAAAAGCCCCTTGTTCTCAATCCCTGGAACCTCGATGCCATTGCAGATCTGGAGAAGGAAAACGACAATAAAGTGCATTCCATCCTCCAGTTGCGGCTCCATCCAGCCATCAAGGCACTCAAGGAAAAAGTGGCGCGAAACCCCGGCAAGTACGATGTGGACCTGACCTACATCACCTCACGGGGGCTCTGGTATCTGGTTTCGTGGAAAGGCGACGTCTCAAAATCCGGCGGTGTCGCAACGAACATCGGTATCCACTTCTTCGACATGCTTCAGTGGGTGTTCGGGAGGGTCCAGCACCTCACCGTGCACGTATCGGAACCGACCAGGGTTGCCGGCTACCTGGAGCTCGAAAAAGCCCGGGTGAGATGGTTCTTATCCATTGACAGATCCGATCTTCCTAAGACCGCGGTCGAGACCAGGAAGACCACCTATCGCTCGATCACAGTGAACGGCGAGGAACTCGAGTTCTCCGAAGGATTCACAGATCTCCACACTGTGAGCTACGCCGAGATCCTGAAGGGAAACAGCTTCACCCTGAACGATGTCAGACCGTCCATAGAAATCGCATACCAGATCAGGAATGCCCTCCCAGTGGGCCGTAAAGGCGAATATCACCCGTTTCTTGCGCCTTAGGTTGCAGTTATCTCTAAACGCTATGCTCCATGCGCCTTTGATTCGTGTTCATCTGTGTTTATCCGCGTCCAAAAATCTCTGAGCGGTTTAGCCCGGGTCCAGTTTCGCAGTTCATATTTTCATCCTGAATCGTGCCCCCTGGATCCTGCATCTATTATAGATCATGCACCCTGAGCAAAAACGCATCCTCAAATCGATGACCCCTTCCGAGAAACTCAAGGCGGCTATGAATCTTTATTATTCCGCAAGAGAGCTGAAGGCTGGCGGCCTTCGCCATCAGCACCCGGAGTGGACCGAGGAGAAGATTCAGCAAAAGGTCCGAGAGATTTTCAGCCATGCCGGAGACTGATCTTTTCAAAATATTCCTGAGCCGGTTGGAGGAATCGGGCCTCCAGTACATGATGACCGGGGCAGCGGCTGCCATCGTCTATGGACAGCCGCGGCTCACCCATGACATCGACTTGGTTGTGGAAATGAGCGAGGGGGACGCTTGGAAGGTTTCTCACGTGTTCCCGGAGGATCAATTCTATTGCCCCCCCAAGGAAATCCTTGAGCAGGAGGCCAGACGCGCTATTCGCGGCCATTTCAATGTCATCCATCACGCGAGCGGGTTCAAAGCTGACTTCTATTTAAAGGGGAGGGACGAGCTCCATCGCTGGGCCATGGCGGAGCGGAGGCGGATTGATTTCGAAGGGCTGTCGATATGGGTCGCCCCGCCGGAGTACGTGATCCTCCGCAAGCTGGAGTACTATCGCGAAGGAGGCTCGGAGAAACACCTCAGGGACATCGCAGGCATTATGAACCTTTCGCCGGAACAAATAGATATGGAATCTCTCCTTAAAAAGATCGCGGAGTACGGCCTTGAAAAGGAGTGGGAAGAAGTTCAGGTTTCATCGAATTAAGAAGTCAACAGCGTGCGCCTCTGCGCCTCTGCGAGAGAACGTCTTTTCTTCTGAATTTCGGGATCACAGACATGACTAGTCCGGCCATAATTAAAGCAGCATTGCGTAGAGTTTCAGCGCAAGTCTTTGAGAAGCATCCGGTGCTGTTTGCGTATCTCTATGGCAGCTATGCCGAAGGTGCCGTCCATCCATTCAGCGATCTGGATATTGCCGTTTACTCTGCGGAAGCTTCAGTGAGCGGAAACTTGAGACTCGAGCTGAGCTTGGCGCTGGAAATCGATGCGACACTGGGTGAAGGGATAGAAACAGAAGTGCGCGTCATCAACCACTTGCCGATGGTGGTAAAAGGCAGAATTATTACAGAAGGCGAACTGATCTACTCCAGGAATGATGAATTGAGAGTGGATTTCGAAACCTCGGTACGAAAGCAGTATTTCGATTTCCTGCCTGCTCTCGCTGCTTATCAGGACCGATATCTCGAGTCCCATGAGTTATGATGATCGCTCATTAGGGAGCGCCATATGGTATCGCTGCAAAAAATCGCATTGTGGGCTCAAGAAGAAAGGCGCTCCTCGTATTTTGCCCAAATTTAGAGGCCTCTATCTCCAACGGCTTGCCAGGAGCGGTTGAATGAATTACCCTTTTCCCATGGACGCCATTCAAAACCAGACCGACCCTTCGACCCTGGACTCGAGACCCTTCAAGGAATTGATTCAAACCATTGCCCGGGTGCTCTCGGGCAATGACGGGGTTCTCTTTGCCTATCTATACGGCTCGTCAGCTTCCGGAGAGAAGGGAAGAGACGTGGATATCGGGATCTTTTCGGAAGAGTCAGGCGATCCCCACCGCTTGTCGTCGGATTTAAAAGTCGCGCTGTCTACGGAAACGGGACTTTCGCCCGATGTTTTCGATATCCGCATTCTGAACGGTCTGAATGAGCAGGGAGACCTTTTTGCGCTTCTTTACTTAAAGAATGTGCTCAGCAGCGGCCGGATTCTCGTCGATCGGGATCCCGATCTGCGCTCCGATTTCCTGGAGCGGTACGGGTCGAAATTTCGTGAGTGCGAAGGGCTCATCCAGGAGGTGCTTGCGTGAAGGTCGATCCGGCCCGCATCAAGAGCAGCCTTTTCGAAATCAGGCGAAACAGCCTGGCACTGAACCAGCTCATCGAACAGAATGAGCTGTCACCGGATTCCGTCCCGCTGAAAGCCGCCAAATACATGCTGATAGAACTGGCCGAGGCGATTTCCAATACCATCCAGCATATCCTGGCAAAGGAAAAAGGAATTGCGGTTTCAGGTTACATCGACACGGTTGTAAAAGCGTATGAACACGGGATCATTTCCGAGGACCTTTTCCAAAGGTTGAAGCCTTTCTTCGATTTTAGGAACAGCTTGATCCACCGATATTGGGTTGTCGACGATCTGCGACTGATCGACAACATTCAAGCCGGGCGACATGATTTCGATCATTTCATCGAGGCGGTCGAGGCTTACCTCCGATCTGAGTAACCAAATAGACCTTCTTCGTTAACTTTGCCGTTTTGAAGTTCAAACATGTGATCAAGAAGAAGGCTAAATAGTGTTCATCTGTGTTTATCCGTGTCCCAAACTACTCTCTTGCGCGAGCCAAGTTAGTTACTTAATTATGTCTGTAAACACATAAAAACCTAACACCGTCCCTCTGTATTCTCGCTTGAATCTTGCACCATGGATCCTGTATCCTTTACCTCATGAAGAAACCTGTAAGCAAAATTATCCGGCCCTCAGAAAAGGAGCGGGCGCTTGCCCGGCTTTCCAAGAGGTACCGTCTTTCTGCCTTCTATGCCTTCGGAAGCAGGGCCAAGGAGGCGGCCGCTCTCGTTCGCCGGAAATCAGGCAAGCTCGCAAGAAGCGACAGGGATGTGGACATTGCCGTATTGCCGGATGTTCAGGTCGTATTGAGTGCAAGAGAGAAGGTTGAAATCAGCTTGGAGTTGGAAGAGCTTTTTGGGGCGCCCAGAGTGGATTTGGTCATTTTGTCCGAAGCGGATCCCTTTCTAGCTTTGGACATTGTCCGAGGAGAGCTTCTGTACGCAAACGACCTGGATCGACAAGCCCGCCATGAGCTCTATGTCCTAAGGCGGGCAGGAGACCTGATTCCTTTCAAGAAGGAGCGCATCCGGATGATTATGGAGGAGGGGGCCCGGTGACAGCCGGCAAGATTCGTACTGCCATCGTCGCGGAGCGGGTCGCCTGGGTCCGGAAGATGCTTGAAGCAACCCGGAATCTTCCACTGGGCAGCTATGAGCAATTCCAAGAGGATCCAAGGACCCCGGCGGCCGCGGAATCGCACTTGAGGCGCGCGCTGGAGGCCTTGCTGGATCTTGGCAGACATATGCTGGCCAAGGGGTTTGCGCTCGCCCCTGCCGAATACAAAGAGGTGGCAGACGAACTCGGAAAAATGGGAGTCTTATCCGAGGAAGACCGTGTTCTGCTGAGACAAATGGCAGGATACAGGAATCGGATGGTCCACTTTTATCATGAAGTCTCCCAGGAGGAGCTGTATACGTTCTGCAGCCTTCAACTTTCCGACATTGAGCGCATCTGCGAGGCCATGCTGCAATGGCTCAAGAAACATCCCGAAAAGGTCGACACCGCTATTTAGTTTCCCGGCATGAGACGCTATCCTGGATAAGCTCAGGTCCTGCTCGGAAGTTCCTGACGTTCACGTACACGTCCCCTTGGTCCCTCGGCAGGACCAAAACTTTCAAATCCCCTCTGTGCTCTCTGTGCCTCTGTGGTGAAAAAAAGTCGCGCATGATAAGTACACAGAGTCAACAACGTCCCCATGTATTTTCCTGATCGGATGCCGGTCGTCGCTTGATTTTGCCCTGCCTGAACGGTATCCTTGTAAAAAATATCGAATTTGGAGAGAGAGATGGCCAAGCACTTTCCGGTGATTGTTGAGCAGGACAGCGAAGGCACCTTCATTGTGGAGTGCCCACTTTACAGAGGATGCAGGAGCTATGGGCATTCTATTGAAGAAGCGATGGCAAATATTCGTGAAGCAATCGAGGCTTGCAGCGAAGATGAACCCCAACGTCCGGAGAGTCTGACCTTCATTGGGATTCGCGATCTCGAGTTGGCCGCGCCTTGACAGAGATCCCCGTTATCAGCTTCAAGGATCTGATCCGCCTTGTCGAGCGCCTGTGGCTGAGTGTTACGCTTTGAGATATGAAATAGGTCATTACCTGGAGGATTTTTATGTCATTCCTTGACCGTGTAGAGCTAAATCCAAGGGTATGCAACGGCAAACCTGTGATCAAAGGCACCCGCATCCCAATATCAGTCATTCTTGATCAGATCGCGGCCGGAGACTCCTGGGATGCTATTGTCGTGGGCTATCCCGAGTTGAAAAAGGAAGATATTCAAGCTGCCCTCCTCTATGCGAGCGCTGTACTCGAACATACCGAGGTAATGGAAGTCCATGCCTGAACATCTCAGGCTTTACCTCGACCAGTGCATGAGGTTGGAGGTTGCCGAGGCCCTTCGCGGCGACGGGCATGATGTACTGCGGGCATCGGATGTGGATCAAGCCCGTGCCGATGACTCAGAAATTCTCCAACACGCCGGCAGTGAGAGAAGAATTCTGGTTACCCTGGACGAGCACTTCGGCAATTGGGCGGTGTTACCGCTCAGAGAGCATTTTGGTGTCATACGCCTGAAGATCAATCCGGCTACTCCCGCTAACGCGATAAATCTCCTGCTCCCTTTTCTAAGAGGCCGAGCGCAATCTCAGTTTGAAAACAAACTTGTCATTCTTTCTCCCCAGAGAGCAAGATGGATACATACAAGTACCTCCTGAGTGATCTTCTCGACAAACCAATATGCCCATACTCCATACCAAGACCGAACTGGGCAACGCAATTCCGCTTCGACTCAGACAAACAAGTCAACAATGAAACAACGTCCCCCTGTCCACACAGAAGATTTATTTGCAGGAACATCGCCTGAGTACCTCGAGAGCATCAGAGAGGCTAGGGCGGATTATAAAGCCGGCCGAGTGAAAGATCATTCTGAGGTCTTCGGCTCCTGATGTTCAAACTCGTCTACACCAGGAGAGCGGGCTCACCCTCAGTGAATTTGAGGAGAAGATTATGGATGAAAAAGAAAAGTATAGAAATCGCATTATCGTGGATCCGCAAGTTCATTTCGGCAAACCATGCGTTGCAGGCTCAAGAATTCCCGTCGAAAACATCCTTGAACTGATTCAGGAAGGAATTTCCTTTATGGACATCACAAAGGACTACTATCCCGGCTTGGAGATCGACGATGTAAAAGCCTGCGCAAGGTACGCGACCGATCTCGTGAAACACGAGGAAGTTCACATCGCCGAACGGTAATGCGATTTCTCGCCGACAATGACGTCTGGAAGAAGACGATAGACCTCCTGAGGACATGGGGTCATGAGGTGGTGACCGCCCGAGAAATCAGCTTGTCGGATTCCCTACTTTTCCCAAGTTCTCGAATTTGGCCAATGTCAAGACCCCAATCTTTACGGAAAAGCAGTGCAAACCTTTCGTCCTGAATAGGGAGGCTTTGGATCTACACCTTGACAAGAAGACAGATCGTGCCAAGGGTGTTCTATGCTGTGAGGTGGTTTAATGCTTATCTGACAAGAAGAGGCTAAGGACATGAAATACACTAGAATCACACTCGATCCCGCTAGAATGGGCGGCGTTCCCTGTATCAGGGACAAGAGAATTCCCGTGGCTACCATAGTCGGGATGATTGCAGAGGGCATGACGGAAGCCGACATCCTGGAGGCATACCCCGATTTGGAGTCAGCGGATATCAAACAGGCGCTCATGTATGCCGCTGAGGCGGTTAGGGAAAGAACACTGCCGTCGGCTGTTGGCCTGTGAAGTTTCTTGTAGACAACGCCGTTTCACCTATAGTGGCTGAAGCCATGAAGGCCAACGGCTTTGATTCAGTGCACGTGCGTGATTACGGAATCCAAGATGCAACTGACGAGGTTGTATTCGATCGGGCGGCGGCGGAAAATCGGATACTGATTTCAGCGGACACTGATTTCGGATTCATATTGGCCAAGAGAGTTTCGGATAAGCCCTCGATCATCCTTCTGAGGGGCGAAGTCAGCCGGAATCCAAACAGCCAGGCCCGGATTCTGCTGGCGAACATTGAGATAATCGCTGAAGACTTGCAGAAAGGCGCTGTGGTTGTAATGGATGGCAACAGGATCCGCATACGCTCATTGCCAATCGGTGAGTCAGTAGTCCGCCTCTCTTGAACCGAAACAGGAGCTCGCGCCTGCTGCAGGAGCTCCAATCTTCTTCACGCCTCACGGACGCGTTTCAATTTCGCCATGCTTTATGCTCTATGCATTTCTAACCCATGAAAAAATCATGTGGGCAGATTGTAAAGAAAGTCAACAAATCAAGAACGTGTCCTTCCACACTTGCTCTTTCTTTAGATATTCGGATTGGATTTGGGATTCGGTCGGAAGAGTGTTAAAATGCTTATAAACTGGGGCTTTGGGAGGTGCTGGGCTATGACCCAAACGGAATTGCTGAGCCGTATCACCGCAAATCAGGAGATTTTCGGGGGAAAACCGATCATAAGAGGGATGCGGATTTCGGTGGAGCTGATCCTGAGTCTTTTGGCACAGGGTGAGACTACGGATGCTCTGCTTAATGATTACCCTGATTTGGAACCTGACGATATCCGCGCCTGCCTTGCCTACGCACACGCAGTGATTGCCAACGACTCGCTGGATCGAATACATATTCCCATCAGCGACCCAAACTCACCCCATGAAGTTCCTCATTGACCGCTGTGCCGGACGCACCATCGCTCAGTGGCTCCGGGGCAAGGGCCACGATGTCGTAGAGGCAAGATCGCTGGGGCCGGACCCGGGAGACAGAGTTTTGCTTCAGTGGGCCGAGGCCCAAGGTCGCGTTCTTATCACCATCGACACGGACTTTGGCAAGCTGGTTTATGTGGATCGGGTCACGCATTCCGGACTGATCCGGCTTCCGGACGTCCCTTCAAAGAAGCGCATCCAAATTCTGGACCTGGTGCTCGGAGAATATGGCTGTCAAATCGAGAAAGGGGCGGTAGTCACGGTTCGAGGCGAGAGGATCCGCATCTCCAATGTTCGTCCAGACTAAGCAAGAGTTTAGCTTTCCTGCCCTGAATCCTGCATCTTTTACTGATCCATGAAAGAATCATCTGGGCAAATGGAAGAGAAAGTCAATATTTCACGATCCCCATCTTCCCACGCGGCTTTGATTCATACATCGGCTCGGGAGCCTGGCTGACCAATCACATGTCCGGGACCTACTTGGCGGACGGCAAAGAGTGCAGGTGGGTCTACTTCACTAAAATCGTTGCCGCTCCGGCAGATGCGAATCTGGTGGGAGGGACTTGGTTTGCGGCCGACGGAACGGAAATCGGTCCCGCGATTTGGGGCGAGTTCGCCACAGTACAATCCATCTACAATGATCCATGCGCCGGCATGAAGGGACTCGAATACCTCAGCCCTGTGGGCCCGGGCTTCGGCAAGTTCAAAAAGGACTAGCCCGCCCCATACACGATTCTCTATTCGCGAGCTTTGCGCCATGCGCTTATGCTCTATGCGTCTCTGATCCGTGTTCATCCGTGTCCCCAACTGCTCTCTTGCGCGAGCCAAGTTAGTTACTTATTTATGGGCGTCCCGCTGTTTTCATGATATCGTAAAAGAATGATTTCCGATCTCAAAAATAGCATCGTGGCCACCTTCGAACCATTCGACCCTGAGAAGATCATCCTCTTCGGTTCACATGCTCGAGCTGATGCGGACAAGAGCAGTGATATAGATTTGATGGTAATATACAAAACTGAGAAAGCCTTCCTCGATAGACTCAAAGAGCTCTACCTCGCCTGGGACATCCCTAGCGCTGTGGATATTCTGGCTTATACGCCGGAAGAGTTCCAAACAATGCATGCAGAGAGTCCATTCGTACAGGATGCCGTTGCAGAAGGGGAAGTGCTCTATGAAAAGCAATGAAAGAGAAGCCAGGAGGTGGTTCGACCAGGCGCAGGATGATATGCGCTTCGTGGAATGGGTTCGAAGGGAAGGGGTTTTCTTCGACAAGGGGTGCTTCATTTCGCAGCAATCCGGGGAGAAGGCCCTGAAGGCGTGTCTTTATGCGCGGGGGGAGAGAAGAGTCCTGGGTCACTCTCTTTTCGAGCTGTTGCAGGAGCTCAAGAAAGGCGACACATCCTTCGAAGGAATTGCCGACGCAGCGAAACGACTCGACAGGTTTTACATCCCGACTCGATACCCAAATGGATTGCCCGGTGGGACGCCCTATCAGGTGTTCAGTGCAAGCGATCTTTCCGAAGCATTGGAGGATTTGACCAAGGTCATGGAAACCGCTTCGGATTTCCTCCAAAAGCATGGGATATCGGTATGACCTCGTGAAATACGGGGAAATTCCTATCGCTTGTGTCCCGCTGGAACTTGCCACATAGGGTTCCCGGACACCTCTCACGGACACGAACGCTTCACGATCTTTCAATGCATCCTGTTACCACAATCAGCGCCTTCGCGGCTTTGCGTGAGAATCTTGTCTTCTACCATGCATCGTGAATCCTGTATCCTGGATCCTTTCCCGCGTCTTTGCAAGTGGGAAAACAAGTCAACAATGAAACAACGTCCCACTGATCTCCCAAACAATGAAACAACGTCCCACTGATCTCCCAATTTTTACTGAAAGCGAGGGAGTCTGCTGTGGAAATAACTACGATCTCTGACCTATTAGAATACTTGCGAAAGCACAAGGACCTTCTCCATGAAAGGTTCGGTGTGACTCGGATGGGGGTCTTTGGAAGCTTTGCGGAAGGTTCACAGTCGCTTTCGAGCGATGTCGACATGGTCGTGGAATTCGAAAGCGGCAGAAAGAACATACACAGTTTTCTCCAACTAAAGAGGTTCCTGGAGGGGGAGCTGTCTAGAGAGGTGGATTTGGGTTTTGAACACGCCCTTAAAGCTCGTGTGCGAGAGAGCCTGGAAGGCAAGATCATATATGTCTGAGCGGGACTCCTGTCTCTACTGTAGCGATATCTTGGACTCAGGAAAAGCCATCCTCGATTATGTCCACGACATGAACTACCAGGAGTTCATCAGCGATAGAAAGACCTATTCTGCCGTGATCAGGGAATTTCAGATTATCGGGGAAGCTGTCGGCAGACTGCCTGATGAGCTGAAGCAAAGACGTCCAGATGTGGAGTGGCAGGACATAAAAGATTTTAGGAATCTGCTTACCCATGAGTACTTTGGGGTGGATTTAGAGGTCGTATGGAATATCATTCAGGACGATCTACCCGGATTGATTAATGCAGTAGAGGAGATCGAGAGCGGGTTGGAGAAGTGAGTAAGTTAAAAGCTTAGAGCGTCCCCATCTTTCCTCATGAAGTGAATCTATGACCAAACTTGTGAAACTAGCAGCGTCCCCCTTCCACTTGGCGAGAGAAGCGTGGAACGCGATCAAGTTGAAATTTTCGACTTCAACATTATCTTTTCCTGTTTCCATAAACGTCTTCAAAAGATCCATTGCGCTTCCCGCGGACCTGGAATTAAGTTGTTCATCTGGAGGTTCTTATGTCATTCCTTGACCGTGTAGAGCTAAATCCAAGGGTATGCAACGGCAAACCTGTGATCAAAGGGACCCGCATCCCGGTATCGGTAATCCTGGATCAGATCGCAGCCGGGGACACATGGGACGTGATTCTTGGAGGCTATCCCGAGCCGAGCAGGGAGGATATCCAAGCTGCCCTTCTTTATGCAAGCGCTGTACTCGAACACACCGAGGTAATGGAAGTCCATGCCTGAACATCTCATTTCTGACTGATCTTCTTGACAAATCAATATGCCCATACTCCATACCAAGAACGAACCGGGCAACGCAATTCCGCTTGGACTTAGACAAACAAGTCAACAAAGAAACAACGTCCCCATCTTTCACATCTTTCACTCCGTTTCACATGGCTTTAAAGCCAGATCAAGGAGGAAGGGTAATGAACTGGGTTGATCGACTTACCCGGGGTCGCCGGAAGGCAAGCCTGACAACCTTCTTCGCCTGTTAAACTGGCTCGTAAATGACTAGGCGTTCTCAAAAGTGGATTCTTGTTGTCGGCGCACGCCCCAACTTTATGAAGGTCGCGCCTCTGTGTAGGGCAATCAAAGCCTACAATGAACTTAACGGCACTGAGATAATTCCTTTCCTGGTCCACACGGGCCAGCATTACGATTTCAACATGTCTGATGTTTTCTTCAGGGATTTGCAGCTACCGGAGCCGGACATCCACCTGGGGGTAGGCTCTGCAAGCCATGGCGAGCAGACGGGCAGGGTTCTCATAGAATTTGAAAAGGTTCTGCTTCAGGAAAGCCCTGACCTCCTCATTGTGGTGGGCGACGTGAACTCCACCCTCGCCTGCGCGCTTGCTGCAGTGAAGCTCGATATTCCTGTGGCACACGTGGAGGCGGGGTTGAGGAGCTTCGACCGGAAGATGCCGGAAGAGATCAACCGGTTGCTTACTGATGCCATCTCGAACTATCTGTTCACCCCATCGCCGGACGGGGACGAAAACCTCCTGAAGGAGGGCATTCCCCGGGAGAGGATTTTCTTAGTCGGCGACATCATGGTGGACAGCCTGCTTTTCAATCTGCAGAAGGCAAGGCAGACAATGATCCTTGAAAAGCTTTCCCTCAGAGATCGCGTATCCGGGACCCTGATCCCCTATTCGGTTTTAACGCTTCACCGGCCGAGCAACGTGGATAACCGCGGTACCTTTGAACGCATTGTCCAGGGGCTTCTTCGCGTCAGTTCGAGAACACCGGTTCTCTGTGCCATGCATCCAAGGACCAAGAAGCAGGTGAAGCTTTTCGGCATTGAAAATGACTTCCATTTCTATGACTCACCGGAGATCTCGCCGAGCGATTACTTTGAAGACGGGCGCCTAAAGAGGAAGATCCACTGCATTGAGCCTCTTCCCTATCTCGATTTCCTGAACCTCATGGCTAATGCCAGGATCGTCCTCACCGACTCGGGCGGCATTCAGGAAGAGACGACAGTTCTCGACATTCCCTGCATTACCCTCAGGGATACGACCGAGCGGCCTATTACTCTCACCGAAGGAACCAATGTGCTCGTGCACGAAGACCCCGACAAGATCGAAGCGGAAGCCGGACGGGTCCTTGAGGGAAAAATCCGGCACGCGAAACCCATACCGATCTGGGATGGCCGTACAGCAGAGAGGATAATACGGATACTGGCGGATAAGCGTTAAAAGGATTTGGTACTGTACCTGCAGATGAAAACCGAAATCATTGAGCGGAGCACATAATTGTTTGCTTTATTCATGAAAGAAATTGCGTCTCTCGCCCGCTTCGCTTGAGGGCACAGAGTTCTGGAGAGTGCCAACTTGTCCTGTTTTTTTCAAAAAAACAGGACAAACTTCACCCTTCGGGGCAAGAGCTGTAAGCGGCATTTCGGTTCAACCGCCGATCGAGTACCAACTCGCTCTGTGAGCTCTGCGAGATAAAGGAGGCACACAATTGGACTTCATCGATCTAGCTGCTCAACAAGCCCGCATACGGGATAAAATTGAAGAAAACATCCGCGCGGTGCTAGATCACGGCCAATACATCATGGGCCCGGAGGTTGGAAGACTTGAAAAAAGGCTGGGAGAATACGTTGGCGTCAAGCATGCGATAAGCTGTTCATCAGGGACGGATGCTCTCCTCATGGCACTGATGGCTTTCGATGTGCGGCCGGGAGATGTCATTTTCACCACGCCGTTCACATTCATCGCAACAGCCGAGGTGATCAGCCTCCTCGGCGCCACTCCCGTCTTTGTGGACGTCGATCCCAAGACATTCAATCTAGATCCGGATCGACTTGAAGTCGCCATAAGGGCGTTGAAAGCACGCGATTCGAGCTCCTACCCATTACCTATCACCCATACCCCATCACCTGTAACTCCCCGCGGCATTATCGCTGTGGATCTCTTCGGACAACCTGCAGACTATGACAAGATCAACGACATCGCCAAAAGATACGGGCTGTTCGTTTTAGAAGATGCAGCCCAGTCATTCGGTGCTGAGTACAATACTAAAAAAGCGTGTTCACTATCCGAGATTACCTGCACTTCATTTTTTCCAGCAAAACCCCTCGGCTGCTATGGTGACGGCGGGATGTGTTTCACGAATGATGACCGACTTGCCGATGCCATGCGTTCAGTGCGGGTACATGGAAAAGGCTCAGATAAATACGATAATGTGCGAATAGGCATGAACGGCCGCTTGGACACCCTTCAGGCCGCAGTTCTTCTGGCAAAGTTTGAAATTTTTCCGGAGGAAATTGAGCTTCGGCAACAGGTTGCAAATCGTTATACACGGCTTCTATCAAAATCTACATCGCTGGTGCTCCCGTACATTCCGAAAAGGAGCAAATCCGCCTGGGCTCAATACACTGTCCTTTCAGAGAGTGAGCATCACCGAAATGAAATAATGGCGAAGCTTAAGAACTCTGGAATCCCGAGCGCTGTTTATTATCCAAAACCGCTGCACCTTCAATCAGCATTTAAAGGACTCGGTTACAAGCAAGGAGATTTTCCAATCAGCGAGGAGTGCTCAAGGCGCATCTTCAGCCTCCCCATGCATCCATATCTGGCGCAGGAAGAACAAGAGAAAATATCCAGGATTATTGTTCCACAGATTACGTAGATGAACGCAGATTCAAATAGGGACTTTGTTGGAATTTGTTAACAGAATTGGTTTGGTTTTGAGAAAAAGATTTCTGGCGATTTCGGCGTTGTTGACATGAAATCTGTGTAATCTGCGGATGGAAAAGGATCCTCTAAATAAGACTTATCAACCAGACTTGGTGTGTTTCGAAGGTGTGCTTGTCTAGCTCAAGGCCCTGTCTATTCTCTCAGGAGCTGAGCAGGCTCAGATCATCAATTACCTGAAGGCAACCAAACTGAAAACAGGCTTGCTGATCAACTTCGGTGCAAGGACCCTCCAATACAAGAGGTTTATCCACCGATCATCTGAATCTGTGTAATCTGTGAAATCTGTGGAGGAATCTGCGTTATGAAAAATTTCGCCCTTATCGGAGCGGCCGGGTATATAGCCCCCCGCCACATGAAAGCCATTAAGGAGACCGGTAACAAGCTTGTCGCAGCCATAGACAAGCATGACGCTGTGGGGGTAATAGACAGCTACTTCCCTGATGCGAGTTTTTTCGTGGAGTTCGAGAGGTTTGATCGCCATGTGGAAAAGCTTAGGAGAAAGGGAGATGAGGCCGGGATCCATTATGTCAGCATCGCCTCCCCGAATTATCTGCACGATTCCCATATTCGGTTCGCCCTCCGCGTCGGGGCAGATCCCATCTGCGAAAAACCGCTCGTCCTCAATCCCTGGAATTTGGACGCCATTGCGGACCTTGAAAAAGAAAACGGCAATAGAGTGCATTCCATCCTACAGTTGCGGCTCCATCCTGCCATTAATGCATTGAAAGAAAAGGTTTCAACGAGCACCGAAAAGTTCGATGTGGATCTGACCTATATCACCTCCAGGGGGCTCTGGTACCTGGTCTCCTGGAAAGGGGACGTCTCCAAATCAGGCGGCGTTGCAACGAACATCGGCATTCACTTCTTCGATATGCTCCAATGGGTGTTCGGCAGGACTCAGCATTTGACCGTGCACGTATCAGAGCCCAACAAAGTCGCTGGCTATCTAGAGCTTGAAAAGGCGCGTGTCAGATGGTTCCTGTCGATCGACAAAGCCGACCTGCCATCGTCGGCTGTCGAAGGTAAAAAGACAACTTGTCGTACCATCACAGTCAACGGCGAGGAGCTTGAGTTCTCAGACGGTTTCACTGATCTCCACACGGTCAGCTATAACGAAATTCTTAAGGGACAGGGCTTCGGTCTGGATGACGTCAGACCCTCCATTGAGGTAGCTTATCAAATCCGGAATGCTGTCCCTATCGGCATAAAGGGGGACTACCACCCATTTCTGGCAAATCGCTCTACGATCTAAACGCTCTAAATGCTCTAAACGAGTTCCTCGCGCAATGAACACGATTATCACCCCTTCTGCAGGCTGCTGCAGCCCTGAAAGAATAAAATATGTCTTCCTCTCTTATCCACGAAACAGCAATTATTGATAGTGGCGTATCCATTGGCGGCGGCACCCGTATTTGGCATTTTTCGCACGTACTTTCCGGTTCGATTATCGGAGAAAAATGGATCAGCTTCGACCCACGCTGGTCAAGGGGGGAGCAGGCATCGGGGCGAATGCGACCGTTGTATGCTGCAATACCCTTGGCCGCTATTGCTTTATCGGCGCAGGAACTGTGGTCACCAAGAATGTGCCCGACTATGCTCTCGTAGTAGGAAACCCGGGTCATCAGATAGGATGGATGTGCGAGTGCGGTGAACGACTCACCGATGATCTGAACTGTCTGACCTGCGCCAAGAGTTATGAGAAAACCGAGATCGGCCTTCACCGAAGTGAGAAAACCAGGGGAAAGATAAACCAACCTCTCCTTTCACGGGGTGAATAGCTTCTATCTGAGCGAAAAATACTGGGATGATTCCCGCTGAAAGACACAATTCTGCCAAGCGCTCATTTCTGTTCACGAAGTGAATCAATTCAATCGCAACGATAAATTCCAGCCGAAGGACAAATTCATGTCGCAGCAAATCCAGCCTTCTACCCACATAGAAGAAGAAGATGAAATCCATCTCCCCGATCTCCTTCTTGTTCTTCTAAAGCGCAAGAAGATGATCATCATTATCGTCTTACTTGCTATCGTCTGTTCAGTGATCTACAGCCTGCTTGCGACAAAAATCTACACGGCAACAGCCAGTATCCTTCCCCCCCAGAAATCCGAATCAGGATTGGGAGGGGTTCTGGCCGGCATTGGTGTCCTCGAAGGACTGGGCGTTGGTCTCGACGCAAAGAGTCCCGCCGAGGTTTTTGTCGGCATCCTTGAGAGCAGAACGGTTGCCGACATGCTGATAGAAAGATTCAATCTACGTGAAGTATACGAAGCAGAATTGAAGGATTTCGTATACAGGCAACTCAAAGATAATACTACAATCCAGATCTCATCCAAAAACCTAATAATCAGCGTTTCTGTTGACGATAAGGACCCGAACCTGGCAGCGCAAATGGCCAATGCCTACGTAGAAGCCCTTGACCAGGTAAACAGGAAAGTCAATATCACAGAGGCAAATCGAAAGCGGATGTTCCTTGAGGACCGCCTCAAAACTGTAAAGAAGGACTTGGTAGCCGCCGAGTTGGCTCTCAAAGAATTTCAGGAAAAGCATAACCTTATCTCTATTGAAGACCAGTATAAGGTAGGGATTGAAGGAGCGGCAAGAATCAAAGGCGAGATTGTTGTGGCGCAAACAGAATTGGAGGTTCTTAAGCAGTTCGGTACGGAGAGGCAGAACGAGGCAATCATGCTGAAATCCAAAATTGCAGAGCTCGAAAAGCACCTCTCCAATATAGAAATCGGGAACCCGGAAGCCCTTCCTGCGCTGAAGGTGAAGCAGCGTGATGAAAAGCCTGATTTCTACATTCCCTTTTCCGAATTGCCTGAGCTCGGCCTCCAATTGGTTCGGCTTACACGAGAGGCCAAGGTTCAGGAAAAAGTTTACGAATTATTGACCTCTCAATACGAATTGGCAAAGATAGAAGAGGCAAAGGATGTAAATACTATTCAGGTTCTCGACACCGCAACACCCCCGGAAAGGAAATCAAAGCCAAAGCGGTCATTGATTGTCATCCTATCAACTTTCGTGGCGTTGTTTATCGCCATATTTCTCTCCTTTATTTTGGAGTATGTTGAACGGCTTAGAACTGAGGACCACGAGCGATTCCAGCAGATTGCCAATCATTTTTCATTTAGGAACAAGTGAGTTAGTAGCAAAGGCACTCTCTGCTTCCATGATGTACATGATAGAAGAGCTCGCCTAACGTATTTTGTGAGATAAAGGGCCGGGGATTTTCATCTAAAAAACTGATGTGCACGATACCCCCCCGGCGTCCGCAATGGGGACAGCGGCATCCGGTCTTGTAGGGTCTTACGTAGAGATGCAATTCCTTATCCCGATATCTTAACTGGAAATCGCACACAAAGATGCCTTTCAAATGGAGCAGAGTTACGATAAACTTCCTCACGAGGGTCATGGATTCCTCCCTTTCCTTGGATTGTCAGGTCCTGGAAACAGGGATGGAGTCTATGACCTTCAACGGCCACAGCGCAAGCTCCATTATTGCAGCCCGTCTTCAAGGACAACTGACACTTCACAGTTGTCCTTGAAGACGGGCTTTACTTTAAACTATGTCAATGAACAGGGGACCACAACTCCTCAGAAAACGGCTGAAAACCTGTTGGGAAATTCGGATTGACCCTTAATCTAGTACGGGAAGGCATTGACCCTGAAAGGATCCAACTTGTAGGCAACGTAATGATTGATACGTTGGTACGTCTGTTACCAAAGGCAAAAGCTCGTTGGCTTTCGTTGCAGGATCAATACCATTTGAATCGCTATATTTTGGTTACACTCCATCGACCCTCGAATGTGGATACACCAGAAGCCCTGATCGAAATCATGACAGCTCTAATGGAACTCAGCAGGCTGATTCCAGTTCTCTTTCCGGTCCATCCCCGGACGCGCAACAAGATTTTTCCCTCAATTTGCCGAACAAAACCAAACGCCTGCATTTGACAGAACCTATGGGTTATCTCGATTTTCTGGCGTTGCAGATGCATGCGGCCTTATTGCTGACCGATTCCGGCGGTATCCAGGAAGAGACGACCTTCCTCGGGATTCCCTGCCTGACAGCCCGGCCGAATACGGAAAGACCGCTGACCATAAACCATGGCACCAACCGTTTGGTGGCAAGCCGGTGTGAAGCGATTATGGGAGCTGCGGAGGAGAAATGCTGCGGACATCGGGAAATAGCAAGTCCGCGCCAGAGCTTTGGGATGGCATGACGTCTGATAGGATAGTCTCGATACTCCTGAATTCAACCACAGACGATCATTCACCGGTAGCAATTGACTTTCTGAAAAGAGGATACATCACCCAATGGCTAACGCTTCATTGCGCATAACCAAAAACGAATCTCCTTTATGGAGATCGATTGTGCAGCTCGAATCTTGGATCGGCGCGAATGGGTGGGCAGGCTATGATCCCTATGACATAAGGGACCACGCCGTATTAAAAAGAATTGAAAGAAACGTTATCGCCAGAAGGGTGGTCCATGCGTGCGAGATGCTCAACCCGCTGCTTTTTAGAAAAATACTTGGCGTTGAGAAGAAGATTAACGCCAAGGCCATGGGGCTCTTGGCGGATGCTTATCTGAACATGTATCAAATAACGGGAGACATTCAGTATAAAATTAAAGCCGAGGAATACATAACTTGGTTAACAGAGAATTTCTTAAAGGGTTATTCGGGCATGTGTTGGGGTTATCCTTTTGACTGGCAATCAAAGGTAATGATACCCAGGAATACGCCTTCAGGCGTTGTAACCTCCATCGTGGGGAATGCCTATTGGCATTTTTACAAACTGACTCGGGACAAGACCTATTTGAGAGTCTGCGAAGAGATATGTCTTTTCTTTGTCAATGACTTGAATATCCATAGAATCGACCATAATACACTGTGCTTCAGCTATACTCCGGTTGACAATTTTCATGTAAATAATGCCAATCTTTTTGTTGCAGAATTCTTGCTCAGAATCGGGAAAGAAACAAATAACGATCAATTTATTAACAAAGGCCTTTTGGGCATAAATTATACATTGGCCGAGCAGAACCAGGATGGATCGATATTTTATTGGGGTAAAGATCAAAATGAAGTCAATAGTATTGACCACTACCACTCCGGCTTTGAGATGAGGTGTTTATATTCCGCATGGCATCTAACCGGAAAAGGGCGAATCAGGGATGCCTTGAGCAAGTATTATGCTTTTTACCTGAAGCATATGTTTTTCGATAAAAGGATCCCAAAGCATACGCCTAATATGCTAAATCCTATCGACATTCATAGCTGTTCCGAAGCGATTTTGTGTAACACTTTGCTCTCGGGGGAATTTCCTGTAGGGGAGCCTTTTATGGAAAATTCGATAGAATGGATTATAAAAAACATGCAAGAAAAAGACGGGACGTTTATATATCGTCTCTTCTTACTGTCCGGCATAGAATGGCGGGTCGTCATTCCGTACATCCGCTGGGGTCAGGCTTGGATGTTAAATGCGTTAACTTCGGCAATGCTCTTACGGTGTAAAAGCGATAATACCTTGGAAGGGTCGACTATATGAAACAAGTCCTTATACAAAAAGGCCATGTATATGTAGAGGATGTCCCGGCACCCACCATAGATGAAAATTCTGTTTTGGTCAGGGTTGCGTTCTCCCTGATTAGCGTGGGAACAGAGAGAGCCGGGGTTGAGAGCTCCGGTGAGCCTTTGATAAGAAAAGCTTTAAAACATCCCGAGGAAATAAAAAAAGTTGTGAAAGCATTCCAATCAAAGGGATTAATGGACACATTTTCTTTAATAAAAGGGCGTTTGGAGAATAAGACGCCCATAGGGTATTCCTGTTCAGGAATCGTCCTAAGCGCCGGGACCAATGTTCAAGGCGTCGTCCCCGGCGACTTGGTCGCATGTGCCGGCGGTGGTAAAGCCTATCATGCTGAGATAGTATCTATACCGAAAAACTTGGTGGTCAAGATTCCACAAGGTTGCGAACTGCAAGACGCGGCATCCGTGGCGCTCGGGTCAATAGCAATGCAGGGCATCAGACGGGCAGATGTACGGATAGGGGAGAACATCGCTGTTGTCGGCCTGGGATTGGTTGGACAACTGTCTGTACAGATGTTGAGAATTGCCGGGTGCCGGACCATAGGATTCGACATAGACCCCGATCGTATAAAGTTGGCTGAAGCACTCGGCATGGATAGGGGAGTTCTGGCGGACGGGCAGGACATCATCAAGGCGGTGCAAGAATTCACCTCTGGGCGTGAAGTGGATGCTACCATTATAACAGCCTCCTCCAAGCAAAGTGATATCGTACAACAAGCGATGGAAATAACGAGGAAAAAAGGTAAAATAGTCGTGGTCGGCGATGTTGGCTTGAATTTGAAGAGACATCCCTTTTACGAAAAGGAACTGGATTTTCTTATCTCAACCTCATATGGGCCGGGGAGGTATGATGAAGAATATGAGAATAGGTGCATAGATTACCCATACTCCTACGTTAGATGGACCGAGCAAAGAAACATGGAAGCCTATCTCGCCCTCTTGGCGCAAAGAAAACTTGATTTTCGGAAACTGACAAGCAAAGTTTATGATATTCAGGATGCACCAGAAGCCTACCAGGAATTATTGAGGGATCAAAGTCGCCCTCTATGCACAATCCTTAGTTATAAAATTAAAGACCATAATGACAATACGACACAGAAGGAAAGTCAGTTTGATAGAAAGCTTGTTTTAAATCCAAAAGGTTTGTCTTCCGAAAAGATTAGAGTCGGCATCATTGGCGCGGGAAGTTTTGCTCAAGCAACACACTTACCGAACTTGAGGAAATTGTCGAACCTGTTTTCTATTGCTGCAATAACCAATAAGAATGGCGTCATGGCCAGCAATGTTGCCAAGCGTTATGGGGCGATTTATGCGACAACCGATTACAAGGAAATCTTAAATGATGCAGAAATCGATATGGTCATCATTTCAACTCGCCATAATTTGCATGCTCAAATAGCAATGGAAGCATTAGAAACTGGTAAAGCGGTTCTTGTAGAGAAGCCGATGGCGATGTCGGTCCCGGAATTAGATCAGGTTGTCCGTAAAGTGACAAATTCGGCAGCTCAATTTATGGTTGGCTTTAATCGAAGATTTTCGCCTTTTGCTGAAAAAGCCAAGCAATCGCTAAATAACAGGACGAATCCCTTAATCATCAATTACCGGGTAAATGCCGGTTACATACCTTCAACACACTGGACCCAAAGGGAAGAAGGGGGAGGGAGAGTCATCGGAGAGGCGTGTCATATGTTCGATTTATTCAATTATTTTACTGACTCGTCTGTAAAATGTATTGCCGCAAATGGAATTACACCCAGCAGCGATGCTCTGCTAAAATCAGATAATTTCATTGCTACCGTAAAGTACAATGATGGTTCTTTGTGTTCTTTGCTCTACACTTCGATGGGGAATGATAAGATTGGCAAAGAAAGCCTAGAAATTTATTGCGGTGGTAAGGTAATAGTTATTGATGATTTTAAGAAAATGACAATTTTCGGTTCAAAGAAGGAACCGTTTCAGTCGAGGAAAATCGAAAAGGGACATATTGAAGAATTAATAGCCTTTTCGGAATGCTTGAAGAAACGGACTGAAGGCCCCATAGATCTTGATCATCTAATTGCCGCTACAAAGACAAGTATCATAGTAAATGAAATACTAAACGGTTCAGTTCAGTGTTAAGGAGGAAACCGCTATGAAACATAGCACTCCGCGTGCCATGACAATCCATGGCGTCTTCATATTGATGCTTGCCGTATTAATTCAACTTACTCTCTCGAATTCAGTTTACGCTGCAGATTCCACAAGTTGTTACTGGCTTGATAACGCGCTTGACGGACCATTGCACAAGAAGGAATGCATCTTGGAAAAAGAGGATATTACAGCTACCCAGTCATTGCACCCTATCGATTTCTGGAAACGGATTGGGCGATATGCCAATAATTCAATCACTGTACAACCCGATGCCAGCATCATGGAGCATTCTCTTTTTCAGATTTATTTTTTCGGAAATTTCCCCTCTGTTCTTCTCAATCCAAAAATCACCAAAGGATTTGAAGATAGTGCGGCCTATTTGGCGTCCTTGTCCGATAGTAAACAGAAGGGAGTTCTCGGCAAGGCTAGCCCGAAAAAAGACGAGACTTATGTTGTCGCTGACGACATGCCGTATGAACCTATTTTACGAACACACAGACAATACAGAAATGATTATTATCCCCGTATAATGGGAACTTACGCCTTGACGTTCTTGAAAGGATTTTATCTGACAAAGCAAATCAATTATAGAAACCGTTTCTTCAATATGATTGATTATCTTATGTACAGTCAGTTCCAGAAGGATGGATCCAATCAATTTATTCACAGATTTTGCAGCAAAGAGAACTCTGGTTGTTCACCAGTGGACAAAAGAATAGATACGTCAGCATGGGTTGGCGGATTTGATTCCTTGTTTGATTGGAAATGGAAGGATGCTTACGGCTACGAATGGCAGTTTCATGAACCAGACCATCATGTTAACTCAATAAATGCAGTATCACTCGTGAAAGGATATGAAATAAGCCAAGATAAGAAGTATCTCAATGCGGCACACGACTTTGTGTACAATCAGATACCAAGATATGGTTTCCACACCGGAGTGTGGAAAAATAAGCGGTTTTACTGGACAGAATACAATCCAAGCGGTGAGGCGAATCCGATAGATGATGCAACCGACAACGTACAATCTCTCGTAGCTCATCCCGTGGCTATGGTCGGATATTACACGAAACATCCTGCTCTGCTTGAGTATGCCAGAGGATTGCTCTGGTACAATCTAAGAGAGTTTAAAATGGATTCGAGATGGTTTTATGATGGTGCTGAAAATAAAAAGAATAACAGAAAAGCTGTCTCACATGATAGTGCTACTCTAAAATCGGCGATAGAAGCCTTGCCCTATCTCATCAAATCCGGCATGGATGTTGAAGACTTAATTGCCGGCTATTATGATGCGTTTATGCAGTATTTGCATTACGATAATCCGAGTGTAAGCAAGATAATCTGGAATCTTGGACAGGTTGGAAAAAGTACATCCAAAGACATTCCTGCCGATCGAGCATATATGTCAACATTTAAGGTTCGCGGATGGAAAACTTTTTCACAAGAGCCGAAAATTAAACAACCGGTCGAGGTCACATATTTATTTCAAATTAATGAGATAGACGTACTTCGAAAACAGGATAAACTGCTGCTAATAGACAGCTTGCTTCATGAGTTAGAACCTGGATCAGCAATATCTATCTCCAGGTATTCATTTGTTCCCGGATTGGCCGCAGACGTCACCACGCACGTCATCAAAGATAAAAGTTCCAGAATCAATAACATTTTTTCTGGATTATCAAATATACAGACGGGGGATGTCGTAATGTTTTCATTCAAATGGACTCCCATGTCATCAAATTCATTGGCGTATAAAGACTCAAACTTTAGACTTTTCATTCAAAACTCCGCCCAAGGCAAACAAGAACCTGTGAGGTCCTTGCTGATTGTTACAGATCCGGGGACCGGTTTTAATACAGATTTGTTGAAGTCGTTTCACAGAGAATATTTTCTTCCACAAGACCTTGACATTCAATTTTAACCTCAGACGATCAGGATGATACTTTTTTGTCACAGCTTGTTTTTCATCGACCGACACCGTGCTTTCGATGAGTTCTGCCCACATAATGTCCAGAGATATAGAAACCTTGGAAGCCTGGCCTCCATGTCTGTACCATATAAATATCATTTGACCTTTTCTGGTTTTCTTATCGATCCTCAACTGTTGGAGGAGTGTTTCATTGATACGTGAATTCATTAAGGACACCTTAAAGTATATCCCGTCAATACTAGGGCCAGCGGTTACTGGATTACTCTCAGTTCTGATATTTTCAAGATTATTTGATCCAGATCAGTATGGTGATTATATATTAGCGATGACAACGGTTAATGTCATGGGAATCATATCTTATTACTGGCTGAATTCGGCCATACTGAGATTGTTACCAAAGTACATAGAGCTTCAGAAAACCAATATTTTCTGTAGCTCTACGTTATTATTGGCAATTATTGGGATAGCACTATCAGCATCACTTTCGTTCATCATTATTATAGGACTCAAAAATTTAATACCTCAAAGTTTATATAGATTAATCTCTTTGGGTGTCTTGCTGCTTTTAGTCATCTCATTTTACGACATGTGCCTGGTAACTTTGACCGCAAGACGTAAGATTATGGCATATGGGATTTTTTTTATATGGCGCTCATTAGCTCCAATTGTCTTGGGGTCAATAATGGTTGTTTTTTTTAATTTTGGAATCGAAGGATTATTGTGGGGTAACATATTTGGTTTGCTTATTTTTATCCCATTTGCATATAAAATTGCATTCAACGAATCAATTAACATACCAGCCGATTGTTCTCGAAGTGTGGCAGAAGAGATCATAAAGTTCGGTTTTCCGTTAGTTCCCGCTGTTTTATCAGTGTGGGTCTTAAGGCTCTCTGATCGTTATATATTGGAATATTATCGCAATAGCTACGAAGTGGGCTTGTATTCAATTGGCTATGATGTTTCGGAGAAAGCACTTCATCTTGTTTCGGCCGCATTGATGTTAGCCTCCGGTCCTCTTATTGTTTATACTTGGGAGAAAAAAGGCAAGCAAGCCACTGAAGATTTTGTCGAGAAATTAACGAGATATTATATGTTAGTCAGCATGCCTTTGGTCTTAATGATGTGTCTTCTATCAAACGAGATTTTGGCTCTCATCTCACAGCCGGCGTATATAGAAGCATGGAAAATAGTCCCTTTTATAAGCGTAAGCACTTTTCTGGTAGGCCTGCAGTGGATGGGTCAACGCGGTTTATTGCTTGCCAACAAGACTGATCTGATCATGTATTGCTATCTCGGGTGTGGCACTGTAAATATAATTCTAAATCTATTTCTCGTACCGAGATATGGCTTCATTGCAGCTGGGGCTACGACTCTTTTGTCTTACGCCTTACTTTTACTGGTCATCGGTATTTCAACAAGAAAATATTTTGCCTGGCGTGTTTCAATCAGGACAATCTTCAATATCTCACTATCTTGTATTGCGGCAAGCGGGATAATCCTAATTTCTGATTACATGGTTAAAGGGCACGTTTTTGTGAGATTATGTGCAAACGCAATATTGGGCTTAGTTATCTACTCAGGGACCCTTTTCGTATTGAGAGAGATTAGTTCGCAAGAGCTTTTAACGATAAGGGAATTTATTCAGAACCGTTTATCCAGATAATAATATTACCATTATCCAACCTCATGAATCTTTCAACTATTTATAGGAGTTACAAAGCAACCGGTAGGTATTTTCTATTAAGGATGAGAGGGGTTCCTGCAGAAGTTTTAAAAAATGCCGGTCCTAACTTCCGTTGCGGACCAGGTGCTTTTTTTAGAAAAAATGAAAACATACTTATTGGATCGAATGTATTCATGGGTAATTATGTACATATATCAGCACCTTGTGTAATCAAAGATGATGTTCTGATTGCTAGTTATAATGCCTTCGTAGGTGGTGATCACCGGTTTGATGTTCCTGGTATTTTAATCAAGGATGGTGGTCGCGATAGCATGAACCCCATCATTGTTGAGGAAGATGTCTGGATTGGGCATGGCTCAATTATTAGAACGGGTGTCAATATCCGCCGCGGTGCAATTGTAGCCGCTGGAAGTCTGGTGATTAAGGATGTACCACCCTGCACAATTTACGGAGGGCGTCCAGCTAGATATATAAAGGATAGATTCCAGACAATAGAGGAGAAAGAAATTCATTTATCCTCCCTAGAAAGCAAATATCGCAAATGAAAACTTTTAGAAAAGGCTATGATCATTTCAAAGAATAATATCTGCCACTTTATTATTTTTGCAGTATTATCTACAGTATTATCTGTGGCGTCAGTCTTATTTTCTTACCACATTGCAAATAATAATATTTGCACTACAGTATTTGGTGGTGCTGTCGTATTATTTGTTTCGGCAGCAGTTATGCATCGGCAAATAGGAATATTTAATATCAACAAATTGACCATTACTGGTTTTTTTTATTTGTCATATGTTTTCATAATTTTTATTCCATCTTTTTTTGTATATCGTGAAAATCCGGGACTCCCCGGAGATCGCTTTTATCTCAGTGTTGTGAGTGTTTTGGTCTTTTATCCCGTCGGTATATCCATTGCAAGTTATCTCCTCCGATTTAGGATTCCAGAAATTGAAACCTATTATTCCAGGCCTATCATAACAGCTTGGCCATTCAGCAAGATCGAGAAAGCCACATGGGTGTTTCTTGCAATCGGCATTACAATTATGTGTGCATACCTATTGGAGGTACTTCCAGTGATTGGCGGAATTCCGCCTATTATTAAGTTATTCTCAGGTAGTGAAAGTTATTTCAGTATTATTCAACTGAGGGAGGATAGCCTGAAACTCCTTGATTCACCGTTCAAGTATTTCTACATCTTATTAAGAGATTTCTATTTTCCACTTATCACAGTCCTGTGTTTCACTATATATCTCGCCTACCGGTGTAGAGGCAGTAGGAGATTGTTCTTGTTTACTTTGCTCGTTGCACTAATTTATGGCTCATTTACTCTTGCAAAATCTCCTGTGGCCATAATATTATTCCTACTTCTATTATGCTATTATGTATTTAAAAAAGGTAATGTTAGAAAGAAATTTTATCTAATTGTGCCAGCTCTGGTCTTGCTATTCCCAATTATTATAGTAATGACTATTTTTAATATTGCTGGAAACGAAAAGGGCGTGTTTGATGCGATAATTGGCATGTCTAATAGGATATTTATATCCCCTTCAGCCGGAATATTTAACTTCTTTGATATATTTCCTTTTGAAAGTGACTTTGTTTATGGACGTACAATAGAGAAACTCAATTTTCTTTTTGGAAGAAAACCGCTCGATTTAAATAGTATTCTTGTAGCTCATGAATTTGTTAAAGGTCCCAAGCTTGAATCACTAAATATGTCCGGTGGCTTTATAGGATACTTCAACGCGGATTTTGGTTTGCCTGGTGTAATGATTCTTACGATGCTGACAGGCCTACTATTGCAGCTCATGCAAATTCATTTTCTAAGAAAGAGAAAAACGATCCCAAGATTTGCTGCATATGTATTTGTGATGTACTCAACCATTTTTTTTAATCTTACATCAGTTCCAAACACTATGTTACAGCGCGGGATGCTAATTGCTTTTATCTTCCCATTCGTTTTTAGTCTTGCAGTCGATTTTCTTGGAAAAGTCAAGACTGGACGGATTGCTCATCAGGTACCCATAAGACAAATTCAACAGTAGTTATAAACCACAAGGACGATGCATTGAAATGCAATTCAAAAAAGATGAAGATATGAAGCAAAATAGACGAACCATTTGCATTATGACCTCTTTGCATAAGGCTTCTGATGTTAGAATATTCTGTAGAGAAGCAAATACACTAGCCAAATCTAATTACAAAGTAACATTAATAGCTCCAGGCCAAAAGAAGGATACTGAATGCATTGACAATATAGATATATTCTACTTTAAAAAACCCAAAAAAAGAATCTTAAGAATGCTTTTTTCCCCATGGTCGATTTTTATTACGGCAAAGAGGCAAGAATCAGGTGTATATCATTTCCATGATCCCGAACTCATTCCAATAGGAATTTTGCTGCGTATGATGGGGAAGCGTGTAATATACGACGTACACGAGGATTTGCCTGAACAAATGTTGTCTAAAGAATGGCTTCCCAAGAATCTGAGAAAAGTGACTTCTTGGCTGGCTAAAACTATAGAAACTTTTACGGCAAAACATTTTTCTGCTATTATCACAACATCGAAAAAAATCAATGATCGTTTTGCAGAATTTAATCCTAAAACAATGATGGTTCGAAATTATCCATTGTTGCAAGAGATGGCAGAGACAGTGGAAACTGATTGTAGTAAAACTAAAACAGATGCTCTTAGCAAAACAATCGTTAGCCTTGGAGGTGTAAATTCAGCAAGGTGCGCCAAAGAAATTGTTGAGGCTGTAGGATTGCTGTCTGATTTAGGGATAAATGCCATTATTGCTGGAGCCTGCAATTCCAACTCGCTATTTGAAGAAATAAGATCTTTGCCCGGATGGACATGTACGAACTATTGTGGTCAACTGCCTCGTCCAGAAGCGATGGCCCTTTTAAAAAGCTCTCGCATTGCCCTGATCATATATTCACCTGCGCCTAATCATTATGAAGTCAGATCAAATCGATTATTTGAATCGATGGCTGCCGGTGTTCCTGTAATAACATCAAATTTCATGGAATGGAAGGATGTAGTCGAGGGCACTAAATGCGGCATATGTGTTGATCCACTCAACCCAAAAGCGATTGCTGGAGCCATCCGGTGGCTCATTGAACATCCTGCTGAGGCACAGCAAATGGGTATGAACGGCCGCAAAGCGGTAGAAGAAAGATACAATTGGGAAATGGAAGCAGGAAAATTACGTGAATTGTATGCGTTAATCTTGGAATCATAAGGAATGGCAGCTTCTGTTTTGAATATATGGTTAATCCAGATTGGTGAACCGATACCCATCGGTGGCTTTGACAGAAAAGGAAGATTAGGTCACCTATGTGATAGCTTGGCAAAAAGAGGCCATCAGATCACTCGATGGGGGAGCGCCTTTAATCATATAACAAAAGAAATGATCTGCGATCGAGATACCGATATTCAAATTGCGCCAAATTACTGTTTGAAGCTTGTAAGGGGTCTTGGGTATAAGAGGAACGTTTCGATGAGGCGATGGGTCGATCACCTTGTCATAGAGAAGAAAATTAGTAGTATGGCCAACGACCTCGATTTGCCAGACGCAATCTTGGTTGCTATACCGCCGCATAGTCTGGCATACAGAGTTGTTAAATTCGCTAATAGGATGCATGTTCCTGTTATAGTGGATATACGTGATCAATGGCCGGACATTTTCGTGGAGAGGCTTCCTAAGGTGCTGCGGAGGTTCGGGAAGTACATTTTCGCCTATGAGTATTTCAAGTTACGCAGAGCCTTGTCTGATGCTGATTCGGTGACAGCGATGATGGAGGAATTGCTGTTATGGGGTGTGGAAAGTGGACGGCGAAAAAAGACAAAAGAAGACAAGGTTTTTTATATTGGTAGTCATGTCGCGGAGAAAATCAATCTTCAAAATTTGCAGCCACATATTCGTGATGTAATTATGGAGCTGTCGGGGAGGGTTGTGTTTGCATTTATCGGGACGTTTAACAGCTTTTATAATCCTTCCATTATTGTGGATGTTGCGAAATTGCTCGTCAAAGAAGGTCGCGATGATATTGTGTTCGTATTGGCCGGTGATGGTGGTTGTTTTGAAGAAGTAAGGAGAAAGGCCGAAGGTCTTAGGAACGTTAAAATGACCGGGTGGCTGGATCAGCAAGAACTTATGGCGTTGTTAGGGAATTCGGATGTGGGAATTTGTCCGCTGAATGATTATAGACCGGCCTTTCCAAATAAGGTATTCAATTATTTGTCTGCTTTTCTGCCAGTGATCAGTTCAACCCCAGGCGAATTCGAGAGATTGATGAAAAGGTACGGTTTGGGGCTGTATTATAAAGTGGGAGATGTCAGGGGACTTTATGATGCTGTGGTGGCGCTCTCAAAGAAGGAACTCCGCATGGAAATGAAAGATAATGTTGAGGAGCAATTTAGAGAAAAATTCGAGGCGGGGAGAATATATTCCAATTTCGCAGACCATGTCGAGAGCATTGCGCGGCGGGCGACAACTCATTACAAAAAATAGGGCATGATAGGTGCAATCGGCACTTATCGCTGGGTGGGTTTATGAGGCTTACCTATTTTCGGGGAAGGGTGGGGCTGTATGCCCTGCTCAAGTCGTTGGGGATTGGAAAAGGTGACCAGGTGGCCATTCAGGCGTTTACGTGCTTGGCGGTACCGGAGGCAGTTTTTGCATCAGGTGCGTTGCCAGTATATGTAGATACTGTTCCGGGTGGATTCAATATGGACGTTGATGATCTTAAACTGAAACTCACTGAGCAGACACGCGCCATCGTCGTTCAGCATACGTATGGAATCCCCTCTGATATGGACTCGATTGTGCGAATCGCAGAGGCGCACGGTACCCCTATTATTGAGGACTGCTGCCACACCTTGGCATCAAGATACAAAGGCAGGAGTGTCGGAACATTTGGTGTTGGGAGTTTTTATTCATTTGAGTGGGGCAAGCCAGTGGTTGCAGGGGTTGGCGGATGCATACGAGTTAATGATAGCTCCTTGCTAAATAAGATCCGTGATAGTTATACCGCTTATCGGTATCCAGGGTTATTCTCACAGGCTAGAATTGAGTTGCAATATTATGCATTTAGTCTTATTTATCGTCCTTCGCTGTATTGGCCACTCCGTGCTATTTTCCATGCTTTAGGGGCTCTTGGTTTGGCAGAAAGCAATTACAATGCAGTGGGTTCGGGAAAGATCGCTCACGATTTCGGTTACCGAATGACGCCGGGCGTGAAGAGGCGAATGCTTAGAAAGCTATCATACCAAGATAGGTTGACGAGGCACAGTCTTTGGGTGACGCGGCAATATAGGAGATCTATTAACTCAGCTTTGGTAACTCATCCTGTTTTATCTGATTCAAGCCAGGTCGTTTTTGCACGGTATCCGCTCCTGGCCACCAATAAGACCGATTTGCTGGCTGCAGCCAATAGGGCTCATGTGGAATTGTCAGATTGGTACAACCGACCGGTGCATCCAATTTCCAGGGAAGATTGGGTATCAGTTTGCTATGAAGCAGGATCATGTCCAGAGGCTGAAAGGGTTTGTTTGCAAGCGGTGACGCTTCCGACGCATCCCGCCGTCAAGAAACATGATGTTGATCGTGCTATCTGCTTCCTAAATGAGGGAAAAGTGGGTGAATGAAGAGGGCAGGAATGAGCAGCATAATTCTCAAAAAAGGGGGTTTCCGGCCAGAGGATATTAACCAGATCGTGGCTATCCACCGGGAACAAATAAATGAAGGCTTTTTAAGTTCTTTAGGGGATGAAGTTCTGAAACTGGTTTTCGAAAACATCGCTGAAAGCAAGAATAGTTTTCTTATTACGGCAGTTGACACGTCCCAATCAGCGACGTGCGGTTTTCTCTGCGGAACTGGCGATGTCAGGAAACTATATAGCGACTTCATCGTTAAACGGTTTTTCCGGGCGGGATTTCATTTAATACCAAAATTGATTTCACTTGAAAGAATTAAAAAGACTTGTGAAACGTTGATTTACCCTTTAAAAGGTAATCATGTGTCAGTGCCACGTGCAGAGTTCCTAGATTTTGCGCTCAAAGCGGAATACCAGGGCACAGGGTTAGCGCAGAGGATGTTTTATGAGGCCGTCAATATTTACCATTCAATGGGCGTTAAAGAATTCAAGAGTCCGGTCAACGAGCAGTTGATTGCCAGTCAGCGATTCCATGAGAAGTTGGGTGCACGAAAAGCGGCTTATGTACAAATCCATAAGGGTCAGAACTCAATTGTTTATGTTTTTGATGTGCCCACTCTGATGTGTAAAGAAAATTGCTTAAATTCGACTCCATTGGGGTTTTTGTAATGGTAAGGACGGTTCTGTTAACAGGCAAGGTTTTCGATGGACTATTTATGTTGTGAGATGTCCCTAACTAGGAATTGTGGCAGTTCATGACTTTACCGAGAAGGTCCTCTCATTTGCTTAAAGGTGGAGAACTGTGGCGAATGACAAAACGAGTTTTTGACGCTTTTTGCGCTGGAGGAGGCTTGGTGTTCCTGAGCCCACTTTTGCTGTGGATTGCCAGGCGGATCAAGCGTGAGGATGGCGGTCCAATCTTCTACCGGGGGGTACGCGTTGGACTTCATGGGAAGCCGTTCAGAATCTTCAAATTCCGGACTATGGTGGTCGGTGCAGAGAAGTTGGGAGCTTCGTCCACTGCGGATGAGGATTCCCGTATCACTAGGGTTGGCAAATTCATACGCAGGTACAAAGTAGACGAAGTGCCGCAACTAATCAATGTCTTGAAGGGGGATATGAGTCTCGTCGGCCCTAGACCGGAGGTAAAGAAGTTTACCGATCAGTACACAGATGAGGAGAGGGCGATCCTGACCGTTCGACCGGGCATTACAGATTGGGCGTCTATTTGGAACTCGGATGAGGGGGCGGTTCTGGCCGGAGCGGAGGACCCAGATGAAGCGTATGCGAGGCTGATCCGTCCCACCAAGCTCCGGCTGCAGTTGAAGTATGTGCGGGAAAGATCATTCTGGGTAGATCTGAAGATCATCTTTCTTACGTTCAAGGCGTTACTCCTGCCTGAAAGTGATGCTGTTAGGGAACTTAGAGCGAAATGAGTGAAGAGGTTTCGATGGAGCACACTGTTACACTTTTGGAACGCTTGTACAGAACCATGCTCACGATACGACTCTGCGAAGAGAGCCTTGTAGACCTGATCCTGAATGGTGAGATCAGAACCCCTTGCCACCTCTGTTCTGGACAGGAGGCGATTGCTGCCGGAGTATGTGCCACTCTCAAGCCTGAGGACTACATATTCGGCAACCACCGCTCCCATGGGCATTACCTCGCGAAAGGGGGAAGCATTCGGGACCTGATCTCAGAGATTTACTGCCGAGATACAGGCTGCTGCAGAGGTAGGGGTGGGTCCATGCATGTGCTGAGTCCGGATGTAGGAATGTGGGGTGCGGCGCCGATTGTTGCAGGCACCATTTCTCTGGCATTAGGGGCAGCTCTTGCCATCCAGACTCGCAATCAGGGCAGAGTGGCGGTGAGTTTTTTCGGGGACGGGGCGACCGGAGAAGGGGTGCTTTATGAATCCATGAACTTTGCGGCCCTAAGAAAGCTGCCTCTCATCTTTGTATGTGAGAATAACTTTTACTCGACACACATGCCAATCAGGGAATGCCGACCGGATGTTCCTATTTTCAAGATTGCGGAACCGTTTGGCATCGACTCCCGGCAAAGCGACGGAAATGATGTTCTTATTGTCTACAAAGAAGCAAGCAGGGCCCGTGAGCTCTGCCTGAAGGGAGAAGGCCCAGTCTTCCTTGAATTTCTCACCTACAGGTTGAGAGGTCATGTCGGCCCGGATGACAACATCCAAGGATGCCATACGGATATCCGGCCGGATTGTGAGGTTCTTGAATGGCAAAAAAAGGATCCGATACTTAGGTTCGAGCGGTATCTGATAGAGGAAAGCCTCCTGGATGAAAGGGTGCTCCAGCAGATAAAGGAGCAGGTCGAGGAGGAGGTCAAGGAAGGGCATCTCTATGCAAGTAGCTGCTCATTCCCGAGAGGCAGTGATCTGGACAGATACGTTTTCAGGTGAGCTCTTCGGGGCCTGTGACAAAATTTCCGTATACGTCTTCGTGGGTCCATGGCAAAAACTCCTTTAAAGCAACAGAATTCAATGAACTCAACAAACTCAAAAAACGCTAGAACCCTCCAATACTGTCTCGCAATCAACGAAGCTCTCCACCAGGAGATGGACCGCGATCCCTCTGTTCTTATCATCGGACAAGGCGTGAAGAGTCCGTGGTACGTTGGGAACACCGCTCTTGGACTCCTCGAAAAGTTCGGCACCAGGAGGGTGATCGATACACCCGTCTCGGAAAACGCGATGACCGGCGCCGCAGTGGGGGCTGCAATCGTTGGTATGCGGCCGGTTCTTATCCATCCTAGGATGGATTTCATGATGTATGCCATGGATCCAATCATAAACCAGGCGGCAAACTGGCATTATATGAATGGGGGGCGTGGTAAGGTTCCCGTGGTCATTTGGGGTATTGTCAACCGTGGCGGAGAACAGGGGGCTCAGCACTCCCAGGCCATTCATGGTATCTTTGCACACGTGCCTGGACTCAAAGTCGTCATGCCGGCCACCCCTTCCGATGCCAAGGGGCTGATGGTTTCGGCCATAAGAGATGACAACCCCGTAATGTACATCGATGATCGGTGGCTGCATAATGTCAAAGGGTCTGTCCCTGAGGAGCCCTATGAGATCCCCATCGGAAAGGCAACTCGGATCAGGGATGGGAAAGACGTAACGATCGCATCCATTTCCTACATGAGCCTCTTGTCCCTAAAAGCTGCAGAGGAATTAAGCTGCAGAGGAATAGATGTTGAACTCCTCGATATGCGCAGCGTCAAGCCATTTGACAAAGATCTGCTGCTCGAATCGGTCGAGAAAACCGGCAGGCTCATTGTGGCGGACGTGGGATGGCAGAGCTTCGGTTTTGCGGCTGAGTTGTCGGCCTTCGTTTCAGAAGCGGCTTTTGGATTCTTGAAGTCACCTGTCGTTCGCGTTGCCCTACCAGACCTTCCCACCCCCGCTGCTCGTACCCTCGAGGAGGCATACTTCCCAAAGGTCGATAACATCGTCACAGCTGTACACAAAGTCATGGGCAAGAGCTAGCCGTCTCGGTTTTTTAGCTTTGAGCCTTGAACTGACACTTTGAACTTTCAGCCTAAGGAGCCTACCGAATGATCAACAAAGTGAGATTCGTAAGTCCCGCCAAACTCTACAACCTAATCAAAGATCAACTGGATACAGCCTATTTCGAGGTCATGAACAATGGTGACCTGATCGACCGAGGCCAACTTAAAAGCTTTGAGGAGAACCTCGCAGAATTTGTGGGGACGAAATTTGCGGTGGGCCTCAACAGCGGATACGACGCCCTGCACGTTTCGCTTCGGGCGGCTGGGATCGGAGCCGGCGACGAGGTCATCGTGCCAGCCCATACCTTCGTAGCCACTTGCTCGGCAGTCGTGAATGTCGGCGCGACTCCGATATTGGTGGATGTTGGAAAAGATTTCAACATAGATTGCAGCAAGATCGAGGAGGCTATCACCTCCAGGACGAGAGGGATTATCCCGGTTCATCTTAGCGGATACATGGCGGACATGGTTTGGGTGATGGAACTTGCTGAAAAATACAATCTGGTCGTTGTGGAGGATGCGTGCCAGAGTCTGGGGGCCAGTCAGAGGTCAGAAGACGGAGGTCAGAGGTCAGAAAAGAAAATGGCCGGTTCCTGGGGTCTAACTGGATGTTGGAGCTTTTACCCGTTCAAGATCCTAGGCGGCTATGGAGATGGGGGGGCGATTACGACGAATGATCCCGATGTGGCCTTGTTTGCCACACGGATCCGGTACAACGGAGAGGACAGGGATACGGGCGAATACCATGGTCATGGCTTCACCTGTCTACTGGACAACATGCAGGCCGCTTTTTTGGATATAAAGCTCAGATATCTTCCCGCATGGATCGAGCGGAGGAAGTCGATCGCCGAGCGATACCGCCAGGCACTTTCGAACCTACCGGATTTACTTTTGCCTCACTATGACGATCCCAGGCGGGATCATGCCTACCAAAACTATACGCTCCGATCGAAGCAGGGGAGTGATTTTTCCGAATTCATGAAGGCCAACGGAGTGGAGGTGCTGACCCAGTTCAGGAAGCCTTATTACAAGCATGAGGCACTGAAGCTGGTGGATAGGGGCTTTCCGGAGACCGAGGCGTTGAGCAGGGAAGTCTGCTCGCTGCCGATGAATGTGGAAATCACGGACGAGGAAGTGGATTATGTGATCGGCGTGGTGAGAAAGTTCTATGGCAAATAGGTTTTCACCACAGAGGCACAGAGATCACAGAGGTTGTGTTATTTTTTCTCGGTCGGGAGACGACGACCGAGAAAAAGAGACCTCACGCCGGGGTCGGAAGGGTTCCGTGCCCGCGATTTCCGGGCAGTGATCTTTCCCAATGACGGCATCTCCCGTCATTGGGAAAAAAGAGATACGCTCCGTGACCTCTGTGCCTCTGTGGTGAATGATCAGTTATGAGCCATGATGACATCAATCAGCTGACTGGAGCCATCATAGGGGCCGCTATCGAGGTGCACCGAATTCTTGGACCCGGCCTCTTGGAATCCGTGTATGAAGAATGCCTCTGTAGGGAGTTCAGCCTGCGTGGTATCTTCTTTGAAAGGCAAAAGAATCTGCCTATCAAATATAAAGGCTTACCACTCGATTACGGGTACAGATTTGGGGCTTGAAACGTCAAGCAAATGTTAACCGCTGAGCGCGATTAGGAAACCAGAGCATCTTTTTTTCAATACCGGCATCTCCCCGGTATTGAAAAACAAATATCCCTCTGTGCTCTCTGTGCCTCTGTGGTGAAATCTATCTTTCTCTAGTGAGGGGTCATGACACTACAACTGAGTAAGCGGCACGAATGGGTGATGCAATCTGAAATACGGAACATGTCACTTGAATGCGACAAGATCGGCGGTATCAACTTATCCCAAGGCGTCTGCGACACGGAGGTTCCAGTCGTTGTCCGGCGCGCCGCCCAGGTGGCCATGGACAAGGGGATCAACACCTACACCCGCTACGACGGCCTGGACGAGCTGAGAGAAGCCATTGCTCTCAAACAGAAACGGTTCACAGGCATGGATGTCGATCCTAAAACCGAAATCATCGTTAGCGCAGGGGCTACCGGTGCACTGTATTGCGCGTGTCTTGCGCTTCTGAACCCAGGGGACGAGGTCATTTTGTTCGAGCCTTATTATGGCTATCATCTGCAGACCCTGTCCGCAACGGAAGCAGTGCCGGTATATGTGCGAACCCTGCCTCCAGACTGGTCATTTACCTATGAGGATCTTGAGAATGCCAGAACGTCACGCACGCGCGGAATCATGATTTGCTCCCCTTCCAATCCATCCGGAAAAGTCTTCAGTCGGCAGGAATTGGAAATGGTCGCGGCATTTGCTCAAAAACATGATCTCTTTATTTTTACTGATGAGATCTACGAGCATTTCATTTATGACGGGAGGAAGCACATACCACCTGCCACTATTCCTGGAATGAGCGGGCGGACCATTACCATCTCGGGGCTCTCTAAGACCTTCAGCATAACAGGGTGGCGTGTCGGCTACTGCATCTGCGATGCCAGGTGGACCCAGGCGATTGGTTTTTTCAGCGACCTGATTTACGTGTGCGCGCCCGCGCCGCTACAGATGGGGGTAGCCAAAGGCCTAGCAAGTTTAGGGCCGGGGTATTACGAGAATCTAGCAAGAGAATACTTGAAAAAGCGTGAAATGATCTGTGGTGCACTATCCAAAGCCGGTCTGGCGCCTTGTGTGCCGCAAGGCGCTTACTATGTCCTGGCCGATATTTCCAGACTTCCTGGAAGCAGCAGCAAAGAAAGGGCCATGAACCTCCTTCGGCAGAGCGGGGTGGCGTCCGTTCCTGGTGAAGCATTCTATCATGATGATGCTGGGGAGAGTTTGACCAGGTTCTGCTTTGCAAAGGAAGACACGGTCCTGGAGGAAGCTTGCCGGCGGCTTGAAAGGTGTCGATTCTAACGGGACAGAACTTGTGCTGGCGTTCAAAGAACATCATGAAGATCGTGAAGGGATTTCACGTCCACTAATTACACGAATTTACACGAATTGTAAAAGATAAGTGAAACGTTGTTTCCTTCTTAACTTACCCGGCCTGATCACCTTACCGAACCGATCTGTTTTAGTGTAGTTTTCATGAAAATCTGTGTCCAAAAAACTATTGATCTTGTTGCCGGCGCCCGGCCGAATTTCAGGGAGACCCAGGGGGACGTGACTTATTGACTTATTTTGACGTCGTAACCCCATTATTTCCACTACTCGATTTTTCCGGTTTGCCTTTCACCAAACGGATGGCGGGGCAGCCGGACTGAGGATCTTCAGGTCTACGGCCCCTGGGGCAGGCCTGATATGGCATATTCACCAGGGCCATCCTGGAAGGGAAACCGATATCGGTGTTCAACCAGGGGAAGATGAACACTAATGAACACGAAAAGGGCTCTTTCAGTTTTGGTGTCGTTTTCGTGAAAATCTGTGTCCAACAGAATGCAGCCGGCCGATGTGGACGATCTCGTGACGGACTTCGGCTACAAGCCGACGGTCTCCGTGCAGGAAGGAGTGAAGAACTTCGTTGAATGGTACCTGAAAGACGGACGACGGTAAAAGACAATTGACAATCAAAAAACAGAAGTATTTTACAGAAGGCAACAAAGTTAACGAAGGTTTAAAACAGACGAACGACCCGCCTTCGCTAAGGCTATGGCGGGCAGGCTAGGACGAGAGATGACAGGACCACGGTCGTTGACTTCGATTTCAACCATCTAAACTTTACCCAAACAAACGAAATAGACGAGATAGACGCGATAGACTAAATAGACGAATTGAACCTTGAACCCGGAACCCGGAACCGCACTTTTACCGATTCGAGCCTTGGGCCATTTTCGGGAGCATAGGGCCAACGGCAATCACATGGCGCGGCTTAGGAAGTTCCACGAACCATGTCTGAGTCTTGATCACGACGATCCTCAGAGGTTTGGAAGGTTTCTTGTCTTCGAGTAGCAGCCGCGCTAGAATTGACTTTGAAACCTTCTTTTTCAAGGAGCGCGAGAAATGAATTATAATGATTACGTTGTACGCGATCCGAACATCTGTGGGGGTGAACCCGTGATCAAGGGTACAAGAGTGACAATGCGCACGATCCTTGCCAGCTTGGCCGAAGGTGCGACCCCGGACGAGATTCTTGCTGATTTTCCGTCCCTTACATTTGATCAGCTGCGAGCTGTCATAGCATTTGCGGCAGCATCCGCACAGGAAGATTTGCCACTTTTAGAAGTTCCCAAGGTTGCATGAAGATTAAGCTTGACGAGAACCTGCCGAGGCAGTTGGCTGGGATACTCGGGAGCCTTGGCCATAACGTAGAAACAGTAATTCAGGAGGGCTTGGCTGGGCGTCCTGATCCCGCCATTTGGGAGCGGACCCAGCAAGAGGGCCGTTTTCTAATCACACAGGACCTTGATTTTTCCGATATCAACCGGTTTAGCCCTGGAAATCATCATGGCCTTTTGCTGATACGTCTGCGCAGCCCTGGCCGGTTGGCCCTTGCCAGCAAGATTCGAAAGCTTTTCGAAACAGAGAATGTTTCAGACTGGCAAAAGTGCTTCGTCGTGGTGACTGATAGAAAATTGCGTATTCAGCGACCGAAACCTAGGCAAACCTCCACAGACCAGAGGTCGAAGATCTGATGTAGCAACTGCAAGAGGAGATCTCCCGCAAATGGTGACCGATTTCAGCCCAAGGCTGTTTTCGGTAACTTCTTCCTTCTGGTTTGCTCCTGGCTACCGTTTTCGACCTTGTTGTGGGCATGGAAATTTCACGAATTGACTTCGACGAAAGCAGTACATCGCGATTTTATCTCTCTCATCATGCGCAGATTGAACGCGGCAAAGAGCAAATCAGCATTGATGACATCGTATCGGCTATTTACAAAGGCAAAGAGGTTGAGCCCTATCCGGATGATGCCCGAGGAGCAAGCTGTCTCATAGCAGGTCAGGCATTGGATCGTAGATGGGTTCATGTGTTATGTGGCAATTTTGATGCAGAAAATCTCCTCATTATAACGGTGTACGTGCCCGAGTTGCCCAAATGGGAGTGCCCATTTAAAAGGAGGGATAAGTAATGGAAACATGCTACTTCTGTCAGAAGGGCTTGTTGGAAGACAAAGTCGTAACCGTGGATTTTAGGTGGGGGGAAAGACTGATTGTAATTGAAGGTGTTCCTGCAAAGGTTTGTACAGAATGTGGCGAGAGATATTATTCCGCTGCGACTTCGAGAGAGATGGATAGAGTGGCCACGGAATGCAGGTATTCCAGATCTATTGAGGTGCCGGTAGTCAGGTTGGCTGACGAATCCTGTACGAATGCGTAGATATGTGGGACATGGGTACGCTGTTAGGTATTTTTACATATGCAACAACTCCTGGAGGTCTTGGGCAGGAAGGCTGAAAAGCAGTTCCTTCCCATGCAGCCGGGCGATGTGGCCGCCACCTGGGCCGATGTGGACGACCTCGTGACGGACTTCGGCTACAAACCGACCGTTTCCGTGCAGGAAGGAGTGAAAAACTTCGTTGAAAGGTACCTGAAAAAAGATAAGTGGGACGTTGTTTCCTTCTTAACTTACCCGGCCTGATCAACTTACCGAACCGATCTGTTTTAGTGTAGTTTTCATGAAAATCTGTGTCCAAAAAACTATTGATCTTGTTGCCGGCGCGCGGCCGAATTTCATGAAGCTAGCCTCCGTTGTGAGGGCGCTTGCCGCGTCCGCCGAAACATTTAAGGCTCACGGACTCTCTTGGAGGATCGTTCACACCGGTCAGCACTATGATGTGGCCATGAACGATGTGTTCTTCAGTGAATTGGGGATCCCAAAGCCCGATGTTCACCTGGATGTCGGCTCCGGCTCGCATGGGGTACAGACGGCCCGAATAATAGAGAGGTATGAAGAGCACCTGCTGAAAACTCGGCCGGTTGCGACTGTTGTTTTTGGGGATGTGAATAGCACTGCTGCATGTGCCATGGCTGCAGTGAAGCTCGGGATACCGGTAGCACACGTGGAAGCCGGGCTCCGGAGTTTTGACAGAACCATGCCGGAGGAGATCAATAGGCTCGTGACCGATGTACTTGCCGACCTTCTTTTCGTCTCCGAGCCGAGTGGGGTGGAGCACCTCAGGCAGGAGGGGATCGATAACGGCAAGGTCCATTTTGTTGGTAATGTCATGATCGATACGCTGATGCACGAACTCTCCTTTGCGAAAGACAGTGACATCCTGAGCCGTCTTGCTCTAAGCCTCGGGGAGTATGGGCTCATCACGCTGCATCGTCCTTCGAATGTGGACGACCCCGCAGTACTCAGGCGCCTCCTCGATCTCTTCGTGAAATTCAGCAAGAGCATACCCATTGTTTTTCCTGTCCACCCGCGGACTCAGAAGGCGATAAAAGAAAATAGCCTGGAAGCACTGCTCGATAAATGCAAGACTATCAAGTGCATCCCTCCCCTCTCCTATCGCGAAAACCTCTGCCTGATGTCCAAAGCCCGTGTGGTGCTTACCGACTCCGGAGGCATTCAGGAGGAGACAACCTACCTGGGGATTCCCTGCCTGACTCTCCGGGAGAACACGGAGCGTCCCGTTACTATTACATTGGGGACAAGCCGGTTGGTTGGCAATAACCCTGAGAAGATTTCAGGAGGTTTTCAGGATGTGATGAACGGCGCATGGCAGAAAGGCCAACCTATTCCCCTATGGGACGGTAAAGCCGGGGAACGGATTGCAAAAATACTTGGGGACAAGTTCCAGTGATGCTAGTAAAAGATTTCCACAGAAGGCAACGAAGTTAAGGAAGAAGTTCAGATTATGAAAACCGAGAACAGAATAGACCTGAACATAAAATCTGTGAAATCTGTGAAATCTGCGGAAGAGAAGAAGTTATCCACAGATTTGACTTTCCAAGGAAAAGGTCCATATTCCACTTATGTTTCCCGCATGTGCTGACAAAACAGCACGGGTTTTGGAGAGGTTCGAAAAGGTGAACTTCGCCTACCTCTTCGGCTCCGCAGCCGGATCCGACGCTGCCCACGCCCGCGATGTAGATATTGCCATCTACCTCGTTGAGAGAGATAGAAAGGCCAGAAATGAAATCAAATTGGAAGTGTACGTAACTCTGAGCCGCTCTCTGAACACAAATGAAGTGGATATCCTTGTTCTCAATGATGCCGAAAACCTGATTCTTCTTCATGAGATCGTTCTAAACGGAATTATCCTTCTAGACAGGGACCGTGATTTTCGGCTCCAGTTCGAGCAAAGAATCATCCATTCGGCTATCGACTTCCGGGAGAACAGAAAGGCAATGATGGGCGTCTGATGGAACGGCTCATTCAAAAGATAGGGCGAATCAAAGAATACCTCCGACTGATAAGATCCATTGAAGGAGAGTGCCGGAACAAATTTGTGTCGGATCCGATCTACCGGGGTGCCTTGCTCCACTACCTGTACTTGCTGGCGGATACGTGCATTTCTCTGGCCGAACTCATGATCAAGTACCAGGGGCTCCGAATACCTCAGACTTACGCAGAGGCTTTCGAAATTCTCGGTGAAAGCGGCATCCTCCAGCCCGCCTTCGCCTTTGAGTTTTCCAAGATCGCCGGTTTCCGCAACTTCCTTGCTCATGATTACGAGCGAATTGACCCGCAGTTCGTCTGTGACCAGATTCTTTCGAGGCTGGTTGATGTTGACGAATTTCTCGAAAGCATAGAAAGGAATCTTTAACCGTTGGCGGTTAAAAGCTTTCGGGGCCGGGGGGATGTTAGGTTTTTATCTTCAGTCTGCATGTCCTCAGTCCAGGGATAGATACTTAACGTTTTTGTTAAAAATACGTCTTCGATTTTGGGAAGTCAACGGGTTTAGAACTTAGCTTCTTGCCGGTTTAGTGCAAATTCGTGTAATCTGTGGAAAGAGACTGTTATGAGAAGCTTTCCTCGGCTATTCCAAAGACCTTTGCCAACTTTTGTCTGGTTGCCTTACGATACACAGCGCCTTTCCGTTCCCATTTAGCCACGGTTGCCTGTTTTACCCCGATCCGTCGAGCAAGTTCTTCCTGTGTCCATCCCCTCTCCGTGCGCTCCCGTTTGACGGGGTTCATAAAAATATATTCTTCCGCTTCCTTTTGAGCATATAGCGGTTCGTTTTTGGCCTCACGGATATCGCGCAGATCGGATTCGTTTTCCATACGGTCGAGGAGGGCCCGGAATTCCTCGATAGGCAGCACCACGAACTTCACCTTTCCCTTCTCTTTGATGGTCTGGTATTCCATAGCTACCCCTTGTAAATATCGCCCCGCGGGCGGATTTTTATTACTTCTACTACCAATCTGTCATCCCGGCGTGTATAAATGACACGATACTGTCCTACTCTGAGTCGAAATCCCTTTCGTCCCTTCAGAACGTCGACATCAAGAGAAGGGCTGTCCGGATTTACTGCAAGCTCATGCAAGCTATTCACGATGGTCAGTTTTATTTTTAATGGGAGGCGGGCCAGATAGTTTCTGGCCCGACGTCTGTATTTGAGCGTATACATGGGACCAATATAGCTCTTAGAGCTATATTGTCAAGGAAAGATCTGAAGATCATGACCCCCCGTCAACTTCTATATAAGAATTTCTTTATTGTCCTTGCAGTGGATGCTTTTCTGCTTGCCGCTTCCTGGTACTTCGCGCATTCTTTGCGTTTTAACTTTGCTATACCTCCGAATCATTATGCAGTCATGATCCGGCTATTGCCGGTCGCGGTATGCGTTAAGATCATCATCTTTTTCTTTTTTGATCTTTATCGGGGGATGTGGCGGTATACGAGCCTGAGCGATGTTTTAAATATCGGAAAGGCCGCCACCATCAGCTGTCTGGGGCTAATCGCTCTCATTACCTTTACGCATGGATTCGCGGGTCACTCGCGATCTACTTTTGTCATCGACTGGGTGCTTACAATCCTCTTAATCTCGGGTTACAGGGCAGGGATTCGGCTATCTGCATGGGTCTGGCTGAAGAAGGAAACCAGCCTCTTGGGCAGACTCCTGCTTCTGGGTAGGGGAAGTGGAGGGAAACGCAATAGGAAGAGGTTGCTGGTAATCGGGGCAGGGGATTCGGGGGAGAAAATTTTCCGAGAGATCCAGGAAAACGCCTCATTGCGTTACAAGGTGATTGGCTTTCTTGATGACGATATCAAAAAGGTCGGAAAACAGATCCACGGGGTCCGTGTTTACGGGACAATCGCTGAATTGGAAAAGCTGTCATCCAGGCTTTCTGCCAACGAGATTCTCATCGCAATTCCATCGGCCACTGCATCGCAAATGAGGGTGATCGTGGCACGATGCAAAGAGAGCGGCATCCCGTACAAAACCATTCCGGGTATGGGTGAGCTTATCAACGGGAAGGTTTCGATCAAAACGATTCGGGATGTTGCCTACAGCGATTTGTTGGGGCGGGAGCCGGTTAGACTGGACGAAGGTCGTATCGGAGCGTACCTGACCGGCGCGAGCGTCCTCGTGACCGGTGCAGGGGGCTCCATAGGATCGGAACTCTGCAGGCAGATCTGTCGTTTCAGACCGAAAAGACTGGTTCTCTATGAGAGGGCGGAAAGCCCACTCTTCGAAATCGGCCTTGAGTTGAAAAAGGATTACCCGGACGTGGATATCATCCCTCTCCTCGGAGACATCAGGGACCGCAAGCAACTCACCGTGGCATTTCTTAAGCACGATCCTCAGGTAGTTTTCCATGCCGCTGCGTATAAGCATGTGCCGATGATGGAACTTCATCCGTGGAAGGCTGTCAGAAATAATATCATTGGCACACGCAATGTTATCCACGCCTCGGCCGGTCATAGTGTCGACAGATTCGTTCTCGTGTCCACGGACAAAGCCGTGCGGCCGTTTAACATCATGGGCGCAACCAAAAGAGTGGCGGAACTCCTTGTCACTTCACAAAACGGCTGCAGTACTTCAAAGACCAATTTTATGATTGTCCGGTTCGGAAATGTGCTGGGCAGCGTGGGAAGTGTTATTCCCCTTTTCAGAAAACAAATTGAGGCCGGAGGCCCCGTCACGGTCACTCACCCTGACATGACGCGCTACTTCATGACCATACCCGAGGCATGCCAGCTTATCCTGCAGGCCGGCGCTATGGGTGAAGGCGGGGAGATCTTCCTCCTGGACATGGGCAGGCCTGTGAAGATCGCTGATATGGCCCGGGACCTGATTCGTCTTTCCGGATTCGAGCCGGGCGTGGATATTGAGGTGGAATTTACCGGCATAAGGCCGGGCGAGAAGCTCTACGAAGAGCTGATCACAGACGGTGAGGGGATAGTGCCCACCGGTCATGAAAAAATCCTGGTGCTTCGAGGCAAGACCTGCGAGCAGGAGCATCTGAACAGTGTGATCGATGAGATGGCAAAACTTGCATATGTTCAGGACAGTGCGGGCATTAAGGAAAAGCTGAAAGAGATTGTGGAAGACTATGCGACGAGTGAAGATAAGGAACGAAGGACGACCGCTGCACTTGGATGACCGCTTTCGCTCGGACGAGGGACGTAACAGAAAGATTGAACCGCGAAGGCGCTAAGATCGCTAAGAAAAGCAAACGATTTGTTTTCTCATCTGCAGGAAGCCCTGCAGATGAAAAAACAAATCTCTTACCTTGGCGTACTTGGCCTGCCCCGTGAAATCTCCCCCATTTCACTGGGGCGTTCTTGGCGGTTTAGACCTTCTTCGTCCCTCGTCCCAGCGTGAGCGTTTTTGTATCGCAGAATGAGTAAGAAATGGCAAACTTTGTGAAAATGGTTAAAATCATTCCATGAAAGAGTATGCCAATTCCACACACGATAAGACTACCCGAATAAGGAAACGATTGAGTGAAAGACGGGAGGCACACAGAAAAGCCCTTCTCGACGAACTCGATCGCATCACCTCTAAGGCTGTGGATGCGGGTGCAACAAAAATCGTTCTCTTCGGCTCTCTCCTCCATCGCGAACCGGACCTCCACAGTGATTTGGATTTGCTGATCGTCTGGAACACTGAACTGGGATTTATTGATAGGGTGAAAGAGATCTATCGGATTCTGCAGCCCCGGGTGCCTGCCGATCTTCTGGTTTACACGCCCCAAGAGATGGAGAGAATGCAACACACCCCTTTTATCCGTGAAGCGCTTGTAGAAGGGAGGATCCTCTATGAGGCATGATGCCGCAGCCGAAGGATCTAGATGGCTTGAACAGGCCCTTGCCGACAGAAAAGGCGCGCAGCTCCTGCTTGACGGCGAAAGTTACCACCTCGCCTGCTTCGTCGGGCAGCAGGTCGCTGAAAAGGTCCTGAAGGCCTTTTTGTATACGCAAGGTGAAGATATCGTGGTCGGACATTCGGTCGAGGCTTTGTGCAGGTGGGCATCCGAATATGATCCGGAGTTCGAGGTCCTGCGCCAGTCTATAGCGCCTCTGGACGGCTACTACATACCGACAAGATACCCCAATGGACTGCCTGACAGCATCCCTGCCAGGGTTTATACCAGACCAGTTGCCGAGGAAGTTCTGCGTCTATGCGACATGGCTATACGGCTGGTCCGAGAAAAACTGGGGCAGAGCGGCATGAAGAGCTGAACTCTGATAGGTTGCTCTCACGCAATGCTGACCAACCCAACTTAGGGTCCCGGCGGTTTAAATCTTTTCTCGTCCCTCGTCCCAGCGCAGCGGTCGTCCATCCTCCCTCTGGCTTTTCACCCTTGGCGTTTTTAGCCTGCCCCGTGAAATCTCCCCCATTTCTCTGGGGCGTCTTGGCGGTTTAAAGCTCTTTTATGTCATTCTTGAACTCGGAACTTGAGGGTTGAAAATGAGCAGTGAAAAGAAAAATCTGATAGTGGGTTTGCTCCTCGGCATGTTGGTTTCCGTGCTTTTCTTCACCACCTTGGCCCCTCGGTATGACACGGTAAATTCCGGAACCTCTCTCGTCAAACAGGATACGTGGACCGGCCGGTCGTGGCGGTTGGTGGAGAATGAGTGGAAGCCGATCATGGGGTCAAACCAGGAATGGGAGAAGATCGATGAAGCTCTTCAAGCTGCGCTGAAGATGCCTGTTGCCGACGTAAAGACGGACTCGGCCATGAACCTTCTCAGAACCAAGTATGCCGTCCTTGCCGATCTCTCAGATGAGGAATTATTGGAGAGGATAAAGCTTGTGTATTCGAGACAGGTCCTTTGTAACCTATATCTACAAAGTTTCATGAAAGTGCAAGAACAAGAGCAGAAGTGAAAGGGTTGGATGAACCGCGAAGGCGCTAAGGACGCCAGGAAATGCAAACTTGGTTTTTCACTGCCGGAGAGACTTCCGGCAGATGGAAAACCAAATGTTCTAACCTAGCGTACTTGGCCTGCCCCGTAAAATTTTTCTGTTTCACTGGGGCGTGGCTGTTTACGGTTTTTCTCGTCCTTTACCTGAAGTGACTCTCAAGAGAACTGGGTGGCTGGAAATGAATACAGCCACCCTGTTTCTTTTTGGGCGATCGCAGGAAGATCGACTGCTAAGACACAAGTACGAATGAACATTAGAAAGCATCAAATCCTCCCTCTTCCCAGCGACCCGTAGCGCACGCGCTAGCGCGGCCTGAGCGGTCGTCCCTCTTTCCCCGGTCCTTTCACTTGGCACTTGGCGTGCTTAGCGTCTTGGCGGTTTAATGCACTCGTGCAATTCGTGAAGAGAGACTTCTACGAGAAACTCTCCTCGGCTATTTCAAAGACCTTCGCCAATCTTTGCCTGGTTTGCCTGCGATAAACAGCGCCTTCCCGTTCCCATTTAGCCACGGTTGCCTGTTTTACCCCGATCCGTCGAGCAAGTTCTTCCTGTGTCCATCCCCTCTCCGTGCGCTCCCGTTTGACGGGGTTCATAAAAATATATTCTTCCGCTTCCTTTTGATCATATAGCGGTTCGTTTTTGGCCTCACGGATATCGCGCAGATCGGATTCGTTTTCCATACGCTCGAGGAGGGCCCGGAATTCCTCGACAGGCAGCACCACGAACTTCACCTTTCCGTTCTCTTTAATGGTCTGGTATTCCATAGTTACCCCTTGTAAATATCGCCGCGTGGGCGGATTTTTATTACTTCTATCACCAGTCTCTCATCCTGGCGTGTATAGATGACACGATACTGTCCTATTCTGAGTCGGAATCCCTTTCGTCCCTTCAAGACATTGATGTCAAGAGAAGGGCTGTCCGGATTTGCTGCAAGCGCATGCAAAATATTCACGATGGTCAATTTTATTTTCAACGGGAGGCGCGCCAGATAGTTCCTGGCCTGACGTTTAGCGTTTTGGCGGTTTAGTTTTTTTCGTTCCTCGTCCTGGCGTGAGCGGTCGTCCCTCATCCATCGGGTCTTTCCCGGACTCTTTGCGGCATCTGTCCAAACACGATTTTGCCTGGCTGGATTCCGGGAACTTCGAGAAGCAGGAGATGGCCCTCTCGTACTCCCCCAGTGCTATATAGCTGATCCCCATGCAGATATGAAGAGGCTCACTGAGGGGGAAGTTCGCCACCCCCTCACCGAGAATCTCTACCGCTTCCTTGTGCTCGCCTTTTTTCTGCACTAGTATTCCGATCCCCAGATATGCCCGCTCAACGGGTCCATACCCCAGCGCCTTCCTGAAAAGCCTTTCCGCCACTCTTTCTTTGTCCCTGACCAATTCGTTCCTGGAATATTCTCCGTGGCTGAATGTCAAGGCCAGTCTGGAGCAGAAGTCCGCATGTTTGGGATAGAGCTCCTTTTTATCCACGAGGGAAATGGATTCGGCAAAGGAGTGGACGTTTTCGTAAAAGGCCGCCCTCAACCGCTTGCCGAAACCGAGCACGAGCTGATCGCTGAGCCGGGGATCGGTCTCAAGGTACAACAGACCCTCGATACGGTTGAGCCAGATGTCGTCCGTGACCCGGCCGCTTCTCCTGATCCGCTCATAGAGCTCTGTCCCGGGAAAGAGATCCAGAATGTAGAAGATGGCTGCGAGAGGCTGAATCTCATGAAGGAGTCCAATGGTCTCCTCGATGGCTTCCCACGTTTCCCCGGGGGAGCCGTAGATGAAGTACGCCCTTGGCAGGATTCCGTAGCTCCTGGTGAGGGCAAATGCCTTCTTCACCTGGGGGATCTTGATCTTCTTGTTCAGAACGGCCCTGATCTTCGCAGAACCGCTCTCAACTCCATAGCTGATCTGAATGCATCCGGCCATCCTCATCCAGTAGAGAACCTCTTCATCTACGGAGTCGACCCGGCTGATGGCGTTCCAGGTGATCTTGAGATCCCGCTCGATGATGGTGCGGCAGATTTCAATAACCCTGCCCTTTTGGGTCGTAAACGTATCGTCCGAAATGTAGAAGAAGTTGATTCCCTTCCTATGGAGCAGTTCCAGCTCATCCACGAAGTGGCCTGGCGAGCGGTACCGTGTAGTGCAGTTCCAAAGAGCGGGTGAACCGCAGAACCGGCACTTCCAATTGCAGCCCCGCGAAGAGGAGACGTGCTGATAAGCGAAATATCTTGCGGGTATCGGCAGCTCGTCCAGATCCGGGATCGGTTCACCATTGCCTGTCTCGACGATCTTCCCTTCCTTCCTGAATGCGATCCCCTTTACGGATTCAGAAAACGCATTACCTTGCTCGATCTGCTGCAGCAGGCGGAGCAAGGTGTACTCCCCTTCGCCGATCACCACATAATCCACATCCGGGTAATGGGTGAGCAGGTGATTCCAGAGAAAGGCGGCGCCCGGGCCCCCGAAGACGATTATAATATTCGGGTCCACCTCTTTTGCGATTCTCGCAATCTCGATTCCTCCCCACCGGTTTGCATGAAGGATGGAAAACCCCACTACCTGTGGCCGCTCGCGGGCCAGGATCGCACGAATTTCCTCCGCCTTGTCCTGTGCAGAGTGCAGGTTCAGGATCTTCACAGCATGTCCGTGTACTTTAAGCAGGGCTGCAACCCAGTAGAGACCAATGGGAGGGGAAGTGATGTCCTCGGCATTGATTCGCTCTTCGATGAAGTAAGGATATATGAGAAGAATTTTCATAATGAAGTAAGAAATTGAAAAAATTGAACCGCGAAGGCGCGAAGGACGCGAAGAAGAACAAAGCATTTGGCTTTTCAGCTGCGGAGGCATCTCCGCACCTGAAAAGCCAAATATCTTCACATTAGCGTACTTGGCTTGCCCCGTGAAATCTCTTTCATTTCACTGGGGCGTCCTGGCGGTTTAAAGCTTTTTCGTTCCTCATTGGCGCGCCTTGGCAGTCAAGAGACTGATAATGGAACCGCAAAGGCGCAAAGGTCGCGAAGAAAAGCGCAAAGTTTTGTTTTTTCACCTGCCGGGGGGTTTCCGGCGGGTGAAAAAACAAATGCCTTACCCTTGGCGTACTTGGCGTCTTGGCGGTTTAAAGCTTTTTCCGTCCCTCCGCCCTCGGGCATTACTCCACGATTCCTCTCTGAAAAAACCCGCCGATCTCCTCTTCCGAGTAATCGAATTCCCTCAGGACCTCTCTCGTATGTTGCCCTTTTCTGCAGCATGCACCCCCAACCGCGCCAGGTGTTCTGGAAAGCCTCGGAGCCGGACCCGGTTGTTGAAATCCATCCGCATTGTTCATGAGCCCCCTCTCACGGTTATGGGCATGAAGGGCTACTTCATCGAGTTCAAGAACGGGCGCCACACAAGCGTCGGTTTCCTCGAAAATCGCCATCCACTCGTCTCGCGTCTTCTGCTTGAAGATCTCCGAAAAGCGTGCGGTCATTTCGGGCCATGCACTGAAATCATACTGATGAGGAATCGTGGAGGGGTCAAGTCCCAGTCCGGAAAGGAGTCTCCGGTAAAACTTGCCCTCGAGGGCGCCTACGGCAACATACTTCCCGTCCCGAGTCTCGTAGGTTTGATAAAAATGGGCGCCCCCATCCAGCATGTTGGTGCCGATATCCATGGTCATAAGATGATTTGCCATCAGTCCATAGAAGAACATGGCAATATGGGATGCTCCATCCACCATTGCCGCATCCACCACCTGTCCTTCTCCCGATTTCTGTCTCTCGAGAAGTGCCAACAGAATACCCAGGGCGCAAAGCATTCCCCCTCCGGCAAAATCCCCCAGCAGATTACAGGGAGGGAGGGGGCGTTCCCCCTTTCGCCTGAAGAGGGATAGCGCCCCGGCAAGTGCGATATAGTTGATGTCATGACCGGCACGCGACGCAAAAGGGCCATGCTGCCCCCATCCGGTCAGACGGGCGTAAATCAGGCCCGGGTTCATCTCAATAGCGTACGCAGGTCCGAACCCAAGCTTCTCCATGACCCCGGGCCGATACGGTTCAAGCAGCACATCCGATTTCCGGATCATTTTTTCAAGGATCTTCCTTCCTTCCTCGTTTTTCAGATCCAACCCGATTGCCTTTTTCCCGCGATCTAGGGGATTCCACGCCATCAGGTTGGGGATCTCGGTTTGTGCCGAGGAAAGACGATCCACAATAACCACCTCGGCCCCAAAATCCGCCAGGATCATTCCGCAGTAGGGCGAAGGTGCAAGCCCCGCCAGCTCAATCACCTTGATTCCTTCCAGGGGTCTCATCCGGTCCTCCTTTCTGAGAGAGTGAACCGCGAAGGCGCGAAGGACGCGAAGAAGAACAAAGCATTTGGCTTTTCAGCTGCGGAGGCATCTCCGCACCTGAAAAGCCAAATATCTTCACCTTAGCGTACTTGGCGTCTTGGCGGTTAAATTCTTTATGATGCTCATTGGCGTCTTGGCGGTTAGAAACTTTCTAGCATTATACGGTGCTTTGGTCGGAATTACCATCTCGGCCTGACACCCCGGCTGCGCCAAAAGAAAACTTGATTTCCAGATGCGGAAGGACAATAATTCCGTTGAAATCAGGCTGAAAGACACTATTCTACCGGTTCTGAAACTGCTCTCGATCCAGGGAGGTTTGAAACAGACGACAAATGGATGTCAAATATATCAATCCTTTTATTGCAGCGACCGTTCATGTTCTGGACACTACGGCTCATATAGAAACCAAAGCGGGCAAGCCCTTTATCAAAAAGGATAAGATCGCCCGTGGGGATGTCACCGGCGTTATCGGTCTCACGGGCAGGATGCGTGGAACCGTATCCGTCAGTTTCACGGAGCCCTGCATTCTCTCCATAGTTTCAGGAATGTTCGGAGAGGAAATGAAGGAAATGAATGAGGAGATCAGGGATGCTGTGGGAGAAATCAGCAATATGATCTCCGGTCAGGCGAGAAGAAAATTGGAGGAGGACGGCCTCTCTCTTTCTGCGGCTATTCCCACGGTGATCATGGGGAAAGACCACAGCCTGTCTCATATAACAACCTATCCGGTTATCGCCATTCCTTTCCAAACCGCGAAGGGCGAGTTTACCATCGAGGTCTCCTTCGAGGAATAGGCAGGTTGCTGAAAAACGCCCATCTGCTGCGTTGCCCTCATTCCTCGTCGTTGCGACGTACTGCCGTGTACGCCTCACTCCTCGGCTTTTCGGGCGCTCCCGCGAATAGCGGGATTGAAAGGGCACAACGTTCATCTGGACATTTTTGAGCAACCTGCCGCATTTAGTTATTCAGTGTGAGGCGACCGGGGAACCTGCTTAAGGCGCCCCTGACCGAGCAAATCAATGGATCCCTCTCCGAACGCACCCACCGGCCAGGGTGAGAGAAAGAACTTCTCTTCCCGTGCAGCCGGATACCTTCTTCAGAAACCGGGACTGCTTGTGTTGCTGGGGGTTCTCCTTGTCGCTGCGTGGGCCGGGCAAGCGCCCATGGTCATGCTCACCAGCCTCTTTCTTTCCGCAGCACTCCTCGCAAAGGCATGGAGTTTTCTTTCCACCAAGGGGGTCAACTGTACTCGAACCCTGAAGGAAGAAAGATTTTTCCCGGGCGAGTCCACGGAAGTCGGAATCAGAGTCGCCAACCGAAAGCCGCTCCCCCTTCCCTGGTTTCAAATTGAGCAGGAACTTCCCACAGGGATCTCGGGGGATTTGGAGCTGAAGCCCTCTGCATTGCCCGGCCAAGGTCTCCTTCACCATGAAGGCGCTTTGCTCTGGTACAGGAGCATGCGCTGGAAGTTTCGCCTGGACTGCAGGAGGCGCGGGTATTACACCATCGGGCCGATGCGGTTCACCTCGGGGGATGTCTTCGGCTTCTATTCGCGTTCCATGCATGTGCCTTGCCTGAACCGGATCATCGTATACCCGGCCCTGTATCCCGTCGAGAAGATGGGGATTCCATCCCTTCAACCTATGGGCGAATACCAGATTCGACGCCGTATTTTTCAGGATCCCACGAGAACGATCGGATTGCGCGATTACCGACCGGGCGACAGCCTTCGCCGCATCCACTGGAAGGCAAGCGCTCGTTCCAGAAAGCTGCAGGTAAAGACCTTTGAAGCGACCACCAGCTTCAAGACCGCACTTTTTCTTTCAGTGGAAAGCTTCCATGGACCAAGCCGGCTGCCGGAAGAGGTTTTTGAGCTTGCGATCAGCGCTGCCGCATCCATAGCACGACACCTCGTTTCCCACTCCACCCCGGTGGGGATCTTCGTGAACACACAATGCGCCGACTCCGGTCATGGCTTGAGCCTGGCGCCTGCGGGAAGCCGGGAACAGCTCCCTGTGCTTCTGGAGGCCCTTGCAAAGGTGACATCCTCCTGTGGAGAGCCCTTTGACCGGTTTCTGGAAAGGGAGAGGCAGCACCTGTCGGCGGGCACAACGCTTATTCTGCTGTTCGGCACACCGCCCGAGTCTCTTCCCGCGCTGGCAACGGACCTGAAGAATTCGGGATACAGGCTTTTTGTCCTTGTTTTCGGCGATCAGGAGAATCTCGTCATGGAAGACGGGATTGCGTGGAAGCATGTCAGAACTGCCGAAGACCTCCGGAGGATCTGAGCGGATATGACACCGATACGTCATACTCCTTTCAGAATCCTGTCGGTCGCCGGGATGGAAATCTGCTGGCTTTACGCCATCCTTCTCCTCGCTCATCACAGGGCTTGCGATCAATGCCTCTTCATCCCCGCCCTCTTCCTCTTTTACCTGGTCGCCTTCGGGTTTCACCGGTTCATTGAAAAGGGGAATCCCCTGATTAGCCACGTGATCAGCTGGTTTGTGTGGCTCATTTGTGCGGTCCTGTTTGCCGGGTTTCTCTCGAATGAAGGCTTCGGATTCCAACTATCCTGGATTTCCGCTCTTGTGCGAAGGGTTTTCTCCCTGGCCTCATTCCCCACGTGGGAATTCCTGACCCTTGCAGGCAGCGGTGTTCTTTGGGGGTGCGGAAAACGTCTTGCACGAATCGGCGGAGATGGCTCGGTCATTCTGAGTGAATTCCAATTCGGGACATTCATGCTCCTGATCGTTTTCTTTGTGGCTTCCCAGTGGAAACTCGATCTCGATGGACTTGTCCCGATCACCATGATCTTCTTTTTCTTCGCATTGACCGGATCGCCTGCAAATCTCCTGCAGGCCGGTTCAGGATGGAGTTTGACGGGTCGAAAGGCGAGGTGGTTTGCGATCATCGTATGCGCTGTCTGCCTCGTCCTGGCAGCCGGTCTGATCGTCGCTTCCATAATGAAACCTGATCTGATGAACCAGATTCTGTCCCTGGTGGAGGCTGGCGCAAGATTTGTCGGCAGAGTGATTGCCAAGATCATCGCATTCCTCATGAGCTTTTTTCCAGACCCCGAACCCTCAAAGTTCGATCTCCCGTTACCTCCCTCCTCCGGTGCAGATAGGGATCCTTCATTCATTGCCAGGATGTTTCGAATCCCGGAGAGCGTCCGCCGGGTGGCAAGTATGGTCGTTTCCGGTATATGGATCTTCCTCTTCCTGGCCGCCATGTGGAGTCTCTCATCCTCTCTCATCAAATGGCTGTTTCAAAGGGTTTCCCTTTCCAATGGCATGGAGGTAGAGACCCTCTCGGGCGCATTCAGGGAAGATCTCATCGCCCTGCTCAAGGCGGTGGTGAGGAAAATGGATCGGCTTTTCTCAATATTTCTGGGGCTGTTCGGGCTAAAGAGAATCCGAAGGATCGCTTCTCCTGAAAATGTATCTGTCCGAGCCGTTTATAAGCAGCTTCTGCGATGGGCGTCCAGAAAAGGGCTTCCTCGACCGAGAGCGCAAACCCCTGGAGAATACCTGGATCTTCTTGCGAAGAAACTCCCCGGCGGTTACGATGAGGTTTCCCTGATCACATCAGGCTACATTGAGGCGCGCTACAGCGAAGCCTCGCCGCCCCCGGGCACGATTGAACGGATAGTTGCGAGCTGGAAGAGACTGAAGCGAAAGAAACGCAAAACTTTGAACCGCCAAGTACGCTAAGTACGCCAAGGGTAAGACATTTGGTTTCTCACCTGCCGGAAACTCCCGGCAGGTGAGAAACCAAATCTTTGCGCTTTTCTTCGCGACCTTCGCGCCTTCGCGGTTCCGATATGCACTTTAAGAATTGAGGGAAGCTGAAATGAAAGTCGATTTGCACAAAATAGAAGAAACTGAACAACCCGACGTTTCGCGCACCAAAGAGGCGGCGGAGACATTTCTTTCCAATGTATCCAGGGTGATTGTCGGAAAAAGAAAAACCATGGAGCTGCTTTTCGTATCGCTCCTTACCGAGGGCCACGTTCTCCTAGAGGATGTCCCGGGGGTTGGGAAAACGCTTCTGGCCAAGGCCGCTGCAAAGTCCCTTGACTGTTCCTTCAAAAGAATACAGTGCACTCCCGATCTCCTGCCTTCCGACGTTGTCGGCATCAGCTTCTTCAACCAGAAGACCTCGGAATTCGAATTCCGCCAGGGGCCGATTGCCTCCAATATCGTGCTGGTGGACGAGATCAATCGCGCCATGCCAAGGACCCAGTCGTGCCTTCTCGAGTGCATGCAGGAGCAACAGGTGACGGTGGACCTTGAAACCGTACAGCTCCCCCGACCGTTCATGCTCCTTGCCACCCAGAATCCGATTGAATTAGAGGGAACTTTTCCCTTGCCCGAAGCCCAGCTCGACCGCTTTCTTCTCAAGATCCAATTGGGTTATCCTTCCCCCGAGGAGGAGGCTGCCGTTCTCTCAAGGTTCCAGCAGGCGAGTCCGCTTGACGATCTTCCGTGTGTGCTCAGCTCACGGGACCTTCTTGATCTTCAGCACATATGCCGAAAGGTATATGTCGAGACATCCGTCCGGGAGTACATTGTGGCTGTGACGAGGGCAACACGGGAGCATTCTGAAATGAAGCTGGGCGCCAGCCCCCGCGCTGCCCTGGGTTTCCAGGCTTCATCTCAGGCCTTTGCCGCCATCCAGGGCAGGAATTACGTTATTCCCGATGATGTGAAATATCTGGCCGGGCCCGTGCTGTCCCATCGGACGATTGCCAGAACGGAAGCGGTCCTCAAGGGCCGATCCTCAGAGCAGATCATAGAGGAGATCCTTTCGACCGTTCCTGTTCCGGTGGAGTGAAGAAAGGAATTGTTGTGGAATGCAGGAGAATCAACCTGACTGACAGGTCGGGAGGGAAGTACGAAATCCGCATGTGTCAGCCCCCTGACCTTGTCCCACTCATGGACATGTACGCTGTCTTTTCACCGAGACCTGCATCCCAGGGCTTGCCCCCGGAAGATCACGAGGTCTGCGCCGAATGGACGAAGGGGCTTCTGGCGATAGGAGAAAACATCGCGGCATGGAGGGGTGAAAGGCTCATCGGGCATGCTGCCCTGATCCCGGATCTCCAAGGACAATCCGCCGAGTTCGTGATTTTCGTCCACCAGGACTTCAGGAACCTGGGGATTGGGACGGAATTGGCTGGTGCGACCCTGGAGAGGGCCAAAACACTGGGATTCAGATCGGTCTGGCTGACCGTGGCCGTCACCAACTTCATTGCCATCCGGCTCTATCTCAAACTGGATTTCCAGTACTGTGACATGGACGATTGCGAGAGAACCATGATCATCCAGCTGGGGGGTTGAACCGCGAAGACGCGAAGGACGCGAAGAAAAGCACCAGAGATTTGTTTTTTCACCCGCCCTGGGCGGGTGAAGAAACAAATGTTGTTCTCAGTCACGTGTCTGATTACCCTGAGTCCTATAGCTTGGCATGATATTCCAGATGATGGCGTATAACGTGCAACCCCCCGGGAGGGCGAAACCGATTTGAGTTTTGGACTGCGGAGTTCCGCAGTCTAAAACTCAAATCTTTTTATTCTCTTCGCGCACTTCGCGTCTTCGTGGTTCGGTATTCTTCTTTCTCTGCACCTATGTCTTAGCGGTTTAAAGCTTTTCCTCCCCTCCCAGCGCAGCAGACCCGAGCTGACCGCAGGCCGCCATAATCGCTTGCCCGCGAGACCGGCGCAACCGTACAAACAACTTTTCGTCTGCAAGCCACCCGCAGAACCGGCGTACATTTTCCTCGCCGGGTGCGGCATAAGTGTTTGACCCGGATGGGTTGAAGGCGATCACGTTTACCCTGACAGGGAACCCTGTCAGGTAACGGGCGAGCTCTATTGCATCCCCGCGGGAGTCGTTTATGCCTTTGAGCAGAACGTATTCAATGAAAATGACACCACACTTTTCAACGGGAAACGCAAGCAGTTCCTGCTTGATTCTTGAAAGCGGGTATCTCCGGTTGATCGGCATGAGCCTGGTGCGCAGCTCGTCGTTCGAAGCATTGAGCGATACGGCCAGGCGCAGTTTTCGGATGTTCAATGCCGCAAGATCCCGTATGCCGTCGGCATGACCTGCGGTCGAAACCGTGATGTGGCTCGGCGCCATGTCAAAACCGCGCTGATCGCCGATAACACGCACGGACCTGATCACGTTTGCCAGATTGTCGAGCGGCTCTCCCATGCCCATGAACACGATGTTGTCGACCCGGCGATTTAGCTTGAATCGCGCTGCGTGTACCTGCCAGACGATTTCCTCGACAGTGAGATTACGCACATAACCCATTCCCCCGGTCGCACAGAACCTGCAGCCCATCCTGCACCCGACCTGGGAGGATACGCACAAGGTGGTGCGCCCGTTCGCCGGGATAATGACCGACTCGATAATCCGATCATCCGCGAGAGCGGAGGCGAACTTCAGCACCCCTTCCTCTTCCTGCGTGGCAATGATCCGGCAGGAAGGCAGCCACAGATCTCCGGCAAGCTGAACCGCCAGGGAGTGCGACCGTGAAAACTCGGTCGTTTTCGCGAAGGAAGTGGAGCCTTTCTTGAAAATTTCGCGGTAGAGCGCCGCGGCATGGTACATGCCTTTGCCGTAGCGCCTGCTCATTTCCCCGGCGACTTCTTCGCAGGTCAAAGCGAATAGGTTCAGCACGAAATATCCTCGGAAAAATGATTGTTTTGATATCGGACGGGCACCCGATGGAATCGTATTGATTCTTATGGGAGTGTAATCCCCTATGGCGGGCTCCGTCAATGAACGTTATTACAGAGAGCGGGAGAATGACCCTCTCTCTGCGAACTCTTTGTCTCTAGCGAAGCGGGCGAGAAACGCTCTTCCTTTTTGTGCCCACGACTTCCCAAATACCGCTCCCCAGGGGAATGGCGAGCATGGCGATTCCAGTCGCCACAATCCCTGGCCAGCCCCGCGACACGTAGAGATATCCGCCGGCGCTTATTCCGGCAAATCCTCCCAGGTAGTAAAGGAGAACGTACAGGGAGTTTGCGCGCCCGCGGCTCGACCTGAGCCTCCTGTTGAGACTCCCGGCGGCCGAGGCATGGATGGCGAAAAACCCGGCGCAAATCCCTGCAAGACCCGCAACAACCACCGGCATGGACTCGATGAGGGTGATCCCCAGGGAGAGTCCGAACAGGGCGGCGCCAAGAGCCATGACTGTGCCGTTGCCGAACCGATTGCTCAGTTTTCCTGCAAGAGGTCCCATGACGATACCGATCAGATAGCAGGAGTACATCAGAGTGATTACTCCTGTGGAAGCGCCAAAGGCCGGGGTCGACAAGTAGAACGGCAGGTAGTTGAACACCGAAGAAAAGACAAAGAATGAGGAAAAAGCCACCAGGTATATCCTCAGCAAATCCTTACGGGCGATCAGATCCAGGAATCCGGGTGCTCCCAGTGCCGCAGCAGGACCGGTCTTCTCCTTGGGCAGGAGGAGATACGCTGAAATTGTCGCTATGAGCAGCAGAACAGAGGAGGTCACGAAGGCATAACGCCAGTGAAGGGGAGGATGGATAAAGCCGCCGAGCAGCCGCCCCCCGAGCCCTCCCGCCACAGTCGCAGACACATAGGACCCCATGACCACGTTGAGACGTTCCTCAGGGAGAGTCCGGGCAAGATAAGCGGCAACGCACGTGGTCAGGCACGGCAGGAAAAGCCCCTGAACGAAACGGGTTCCTATCAGAACAGACAGGCTGCCGGTTGTTGCGCACATAAAACCGCAGAGCGCTATCACCAGGCCGCCGAGCCCTATTATCGGCTTTATGGGGAATCGGTCCGCAGCGATTCCCAAAGGGAGATTCGAAAGCGCGATTCCAAAAATCACTGAAGAGATGGATAGAGACGCCAGTGTCTCTCCCACTCCGAATTCGGTCTGAAGCACCGGGAGCACCGGCTGGGTGATGTAGATAGTGGCGATTGCCATTGAAACAAGCGAGAAAACCAGGATCTGCAATCCGGTGAAGGAAACGTTTCCCCCCATTTTTTCATCGTTCATAAAGGAGATATCCCACTTCAATATGAGAGAATTACCTCATCAGGGGGGAGGCGCTCACGGCTGGAGTATTTCAAAGCCGGTGGTCTGGTCCAGTTTCCTGCAGGCGGTTGTATCGACGATTTCCAGAAGCACTATTTCCATGACGTGCCAGACTCGTACCCCTCGCCGGACGCATCCTGTGACAGCGGCATCCCGACGTCCTCCTGAAATATGCATGTGCAGGACAGACCGTCCGGTCTCGTCAGGAAAAAGGGTTCCGACACCCATGACTTCGTGAACTCCCTGGAAAATGTACTCCAAAGGTGTGACGGGAGTGCTGCGGGCCTGTTCCGGTCCGACCACGAGCTTGCTCCCTTCATCCGCTCCGCCCAGCATGATAGCGGCAGCAGCCCTGACTCCCTGCGCTTCTGCAAAGGCCTCTAGAGATTCATGTAAAATTTCCCCGTCTTCCAGACGCAACATGAACACACGACCCGATCTGGCTTCAGAATATCTCATTCGGTGGGTTCTTCCTTTCCTAAGCTCGCCCTGGGGAAATCCGAGAGCAGAATCCGGTTTTGATGGAGTCATCATAAACACATCGGTCATTCACATCAACTCACTTCAAACAGCTTTTTAATCTCTGCGGCAGTTGGACAAGGAAAGCACCATTGACTGATGGATGGTCTTTGGCAGGGCAGGAGGATCTGAAGGCGAAATGATAGCGTAGGGAACTCGCCTGAAACTCAAGGATTGCGGTGAGCCATGTACCTTCCTCCGGGCATGCATGAATAAGAATCGTACAATAGGAAGTCCTGCTCACAACGTCCGTAACGTCCCGCAATCCTGAGCTTTATTTCCTGTATTAAAAAATAGGTCAAGAGAAGGGGTTGTCAAGAGGCATTGAGACCATAAAGTTGAGGCAAGTCGAGAATCAGGAGACTGCCGGTCGTGTTATATGTGGGCACATCGAGCTACAGTCTGAAAAAGCTATGAACCGCGAAGGCGCGAAGTTCGCTAAGAAAAGCGCGATGATTTGTTTTTTCACCTGCCGGTGCTGCTCCCCGGCAGGTGAAAAAACAAATGTCTTACCTTCGCGTCCTTGGCGTCTTTGCGGTTTAAAGCCTTTTCTTACTGCGCGGGGAGATGGGCGTTTTTCAGCAACCCGCTAGACTTCGAATCGTATTCCTTGCGACAGGGGCAGTTCCGTGGACCAGTTCACCGTGCAGGTCTGCCGCCGCATGTAGTTTTTCCACACATCGGAGCCGGCTTCCCTTCCCCCGCCCGTTTCCTTCTCCCCGCCAAAGGCCCCGCCAATCTCGGCGCCTGAAGTCCCCATGTTCACATTGGCGATCCCGCAGTCGCTGCCCATATGGCTCAGGAACATCTCCGCCTCGCGAAGGTCATTCGTGAAAATGGCCGAGGAGAGGCCCTGTGAAACGCTGTTCTGGTAAAGGATCCCCTCTTCAAGGGTTTCGTAAGGCATCAGGTATAGAATGGGAGCGAAGGTCTCCCTCTGGAGCAGGTCCATGTCCGGTCTTACCTCGCAGATGCAGGGCCGGACATATGTGCCGCTATCGAAGAATCCTCCTGTCAGGATCTCGCCCCCATAGAGCACCCGCCCCCCCTGGGATTCCATTTCCTTCAGTGCGCGCGCCATCGATGTGACTGCGTCTCTGTCTATCAGCGGTCCCATGAGGACGCCATCCTCCAGCGGATTCCCGATTCGAACCTGCTCATAAGCCTTGATGAGTTTTTCCCTGAGGGCTTCGTAGAGGGCTTTGTGGGCTATCACCCGCCGCGTCGTCGTGCAGCGCTGACCCGCGGTACCAACAGCGGCAAAGAGGATGGCCCTGACCGCCAGATCGAGGTCGGCGCTGGGCGCAACGATCACCGCGTTGTTTCCGCTGAGCTCCAGTATTGTCCTGCCCATTCTCTCCGCCACAACCCGGGCCACGTGCCTTCCCATGGGTACGCTCCCCGTTGCAGAAACAAGTGGGATCCGCCTGTCCCTGATCAGGGCATCCCCCACTTCGTCGTGTTTTCCTATGACGATGCCAAGCAGTCCTTCAGGGACGTTGTTCTCTTTCAAAACTTGCCAGGCGACCTTCATGACAGCAATAGCCGATAGCGGCGTTTTGGAAGAAGGTTTCCAGATGACGGGGTCTCCTGCAACAAGCGCCGGCATGGCGTTCCAGGCCCAGACGGCTACAGGGAAGTTGAACGTGGTAATCACTCCGATCGGTCCGAGAGGATGCCATTGCTCATACATGCGGTGGCCGGGCCTTTCACTGTGCATGGTAAGGCCGTAAAGCATGCGGGACTGGCCCACTGCAAGGTCCGAAATATCGATCATCTCCTGGACCTCTCCCTCCCCCTCGGCCCTGATCTTGCCCATCTCCAGAGTGACCAGAGCGCCGAGTTCCTCTCTTCGTGTGCGGAGAGCGTTTCCGAGCTGCCTGACGATCTCCCCCCTTTTCGGCGCAGGCACCATGCGCCAGACCCTGAACGCTTCAACAGACTGACTTGCGACCCGTTCATAGTCATCCCTGTCCGCACAACGGATCTTCCCTATGACTTTGCCGTCAATGGGGGATATGCTTTCCAGAACCTCGCCGCTGCAGTCAAACCAGGAACCACCGCCTGCTCCTGAGAGCTCGCCTGTAAGACCAAGTTTCTCCACAATAGGGTGCATGGGACCTCCGAAGGTTCCATCCTTTGTTAACCGCGAAGACGCAAAGTGCGCCAAGGTAAAGACATTGTTTTTTTCCCCTGCCGAACAGACCGGCAGGGGAAAAAAACAAATGCTTGCGCCTTTCTTGCCGTACTCGTATCGACCCTCCTATTGGCTTCGAAGCCTGATCGCCCACTCTACCAACACATACTGGACCGACATTCTGCCGGCGAAGCCATTTGACTTTTCAGGTGCCGGCCCTAAGGCAGCTGAAAAGTCAATTTTTTCTGTCTTTCTTCGCGTACTTCGTGTCTTGGCGGTTCAATCTCTTTCATTTCACAGTGGTCGTCCTCGATCTTTTGCCGCCGTCTGTCACCTGTCGTCCGTCGTCTTTCGTCCATCATCCCTCTATCTTTACCCCGTCGTTTCCCTCAACACCTGTTCAAACAGGGTCAGACACACATCCACTTCTTCAGCGCTCACCGTGAGCGCCGGGGAGAAACGGATGGTGTTCTGTCCGCACCCAAGAAGCAGCAATCCCTTTTCATAACTGTTTAGGATGACCTTCTTTCGCAACTCCGTTGCCCGCTCCTTGGTCTCCCGATCTTTAACCAGTTCGACGCCCACCATGAGTCCCTTTCCCCGCACATCGCCCATGCATTCATAAGTTTTCTGGAGTTCCCTGAGTCCTGCCATGAGGCGTTCCCCCTGGATTTCGGCATTGGATATGAGCCCCTCTTCAAGCAAAGAGATGGTGGCCAGGGCCGCCTGGCAGGAGACGGGGTTTCCGCCAAATGTGGATGCGTGAGATCCTGCCTCCCAGTCCATGATCTCGGCGCGTGCGATCATCGCTCCCAGGGGCATCCCGGATGCAATTCCTTTGGCCAGTGCTATAATGTCCGGAGCCACACCGAAGTGTTCCATGGCAAACATTCTGCCGGTGCGGCCCATGCCGCTCTGGACTTCGTCGGCCACCAGGAGAATGCCATACTTATGAGCAACCCTGAAAAGCTCCCGGTGGAATTGCGGGGGCGGGACGATGTACCCTCCTTCTCCCTGGATCGGCTCAACGAAAATGGCCGCGACTTCCTCGGGTGGAATAGTGGTCTGAAAGAGCGTGTCTTCGAGATAGCTCACGCATTCGGTGCCGCACCCCTGACGGCATTGGCCGTAAGCACACCGATAACAATCGGGGTAAGGGATATGACTGATTCCCGGCACCAGAGGACTATAGTGTTTCCTCTGAATGGTTTTGCTGGCCGTCAGCGACAGGGCGCCCATGGTGCGGCCGTGAAATGCCCCGAAGAAGGCGATATTGAGCTCGCGCCGGCTGTGCCACCGGGCCAGCTTGAAAGCGGCTTCCACCGCCTCGGCGCCCGAATTGCCGAAGTAGACCTTCTTATCCCCTTTGCCCGGGGCCATAGCGGCCAGCTTTACCGCGAGATTGATCTGAGGGGGGTAGTAGAAATCCGTACCCGACATGTGCAGGAGCAAATCGGCTTGATCCTTTATCGCCTTGACAACCCGGGGGTGGCAGTGCCCGGTTGCGCAAACCGCAATTCCAGACGTAAAGTCGAGGAATACATTCTCATCTACATCCCGAACCCACAGTCCGTTCCCGCTCCTGACCACAAGCGGATAAGGCCGGGTGTAGGAGGGCGAAACATATTTCCCGTCCAGCCGAATACATTCGGAAGCCTTGGGCCCGGGCAGCGGTTTCCTGACGACAGGAACCTTGAGGGATTCAATATCTGCCAGCATAGCAACCTCTTATCAATGAAAAGGAAGTAAGCCGATTTGCACGTGGAAATAAGAGAACATAAATAAATACCGAAGCCTCTTTATACCTCATCCTACTGAAATAATAGGAGCGACTTCCATGAAAAACAAGGCAGACATCGACTATTTCGACACAGACTCTCTCCTCACCGGTGAAGAGAAAGATTTCAGGGGCAAAGTGCGCAGGTTTGTTGATAGGGAATGCATGCCTGTCATCGCAGAGCATTTCGACAAAGGCACTTTTCCGATGCACCTGGTACCCGGCATGGCGGAAATGGGCCTTTTCGGTCTTCATGCGGACGGGTACGGGTGCAGCAAGAGGAGTCACATGCTGTACGGCCTCATCTGCCGGGAATTGGGCCGATGCGACAGCGGGCTGCGCGCCATGTTTTCCGTACAGAACTCCCTGGCCATGTTTCCCATTTATTCATTCGGGTCCGAGGAACAGCGAAAACAGTGGCTCCCCGGAATGGCAAAAGGGGAGATCATCGGTTGCTTCGGGCTCTCAGAGCCTGATTTCGGATCGAATCCCCAGGGAATGAGAACAAGGGCCGAGAAGAGCGGGAACGGCTTTATCCTGAACGGCACAAAGATGTGGATCACCAATGGATCGATTGCTCAGGTTGCTGTGATCTGGGCCAAGCTGGACGGCGACATCCGAGGCTTTCTGGTCGAGACCAATGGACCTGGTTTCAGGGCCGCGGCAATCCGCAGAAAATTCTCCTACAGGACATCTCCTACCTCACAGATCTTTCTTGAGAACTGTGAAATTCCCGAAGGAAATGCGCTTCCGGGCGCCCGCGGCCTCAAGGCGATTCTTCAATGCCTCAACCTTGCGAGATACGGTGTGGCCTGCGGTGCTCTCGGCTCGGCCATTGCCTGCTATGAGGCGGCAAAGACTTTCGCTTTGGAGCGAAATGTCTTTGCCAAGCCTATTGCATCGTATCAGCTCGTTCAGGAGCGACTGGTGTCCATGATGATCGAAATCACCAAGGCGCAGTTGATCACTTATCATCTCGGGAGACTCCTGGATGAAGACAGGGCAAGGCACACCCAGATATCGGTTGCCAAGCTCAACAATGTTCGAGAGGCGATAAAGATCGCCCACATCGCGAGGGACATTCTTGGCGCCCGCGGCATTCTCGCGGACAATCATGTCATACGCCACCTGTGCGATCTGGAAGCGGTGAGCACGCTGGAAGGGACGGAATCGATACATACCCTTATCCTGGGCCAGGACCTTACCGGCATTTCGGCGTTCTCATAACTTCCCACGCCAAGACGCAAAGACGCGAAGTGCGTAGATACTATGCGGGTCACTTGGAAGTCATTTGTGATAACCTCGTTTAAGATTCCAATCAAAAAGGAGGCTCCAAA
>ENA-OSEO01000503-OSEO01000503.1-sediment-metagenome-genome-assembly--contig:-NODE-503-length-98280-cov-6.732269_pt1 | contig 98280 bp, 75 predicted proteins | sample MGYA00237883_ERZ534232 | MGnify/ENA metagenome assembly ERZ534232
GATTGCCGCCGGCCCATCTGGCGACAAGGATCTGAGCAGTAGACCTGCCCGCGCCAGCAGCTCCAACACACGTAGAAGATTCTGCCGCAATGTCTGCAACGAATCTGTTTGACAAGTACCTGTTGCGCCATTGTCCCTCAGCAGTCCGCAGGGAGAAAAGACAGACCGACCTGTCTCCTCGGTTCTGAGCAGGGCTCTGTGGTCCCTGCTTCCCCTCCCCGAAAAAGAAAACCCGAAGCGTCCGCTTCGGGCTCCATTGAGTTCTTCTCCCAAGCCAAGCCGGTCCCCTTTCTACCCGGGTCATTCCCCGTTCAAGAAAAAGAACCAGATTCAACAAGAACTAATTGTACGCAAAGATCCCAGCAAGTAAACCTACATACAGGGTCTCCTCATGTCGCCACAGAGGGGTCCTCTCTCAACGGCCGTTAGGGGGTCCGGTGCTCACCGGCGGTGACAAAGACCCTGACGCATATTATGCCCAAAAAAGTGGGATGATATGCGTCAGGCGGTTCGAAAGGGCTTGGCTCCCTTGAATGCCCAGCGGCGCTCGCCCGCGGGTTACGTTGCGGTGCTGAGGCAAGCGGGAGCGGACGATAAGACGATTCCCCATTGCTTGGCATGGGTATGGCGGTTCTTCGCGAACCATGCGGGGTGCAGGCGCAGAGATCTGGGCCGAGCTGAAATTGAGGCGTTTCTGGGACAAACGCCTGCACACCCAGGGGCAAGCACCTGGCAGACGCAACAGGCCCCCGACGCCCTTGAACTGTGCTGCGAGGGGTTCCCAGGCATCGCTGCTCTGGCACCGCGACCCGATCTTGGTGTGTCGAGCAGCTCTTCACCGTCGTCCTTCGCCCAAAGTGCCGAGCCCGTCGCCCAATCACCCAACCCCGAAGTCGCACCGACAGTATACGGTGCCCGAGAGGAAAAAGACAAGCGCGAACTCATGCCGCTATCCGAGACCCCCATGGTGGCCGGTTATCGTGCGTCAAGGCAGAATCGGGATGTCGGCACGCGGGCGGTGCGGGCAAGCTGTCCCTGGCCAGCTGCTCCTCGCAAGGGCCTCAAACTGCGCCGCCTATACCGTCACCCCGGCCCCACGGGGCGAGGGGGATGCAGGAAACCGCAATTTGTGACCCCCCGCACTATACGTATACCGTTGGCACCGCGTGCGCTACCCAGGATCGCATGAGGGCTATACACCTCGAGCAGAATGCTCTATTCCACCGCCCGGACCCGTCTCTCGGGACGCAGACTCCTGACCGTTGCCCCTGCCCGCCACATCTCCGATTTTCTCATGGTTTCCAATTCACACCGGAGTCGCCGAGCGTAATCGGGCGCGCTGTTGGATTCCAGCACCACCTCGGTCTCCCGGCCGGAAACCACGCTGCTGTATAGCGCTTCGAATACAGGGGCCACCGCGTCCCGGAACCGGGGCGTCCAGTCGAGGGCTCCCCGCTGGGCCGTGGTGCTGCAATGGGCAAACATCCAGTCCATGCCGTTTTCGGCTACGAGCCGGATAAGGGACTGGGTCAGTTCCTCCACGGTCTCGTTGAAGGCTTCGCTCGGGCTGTGTCCGTGCCTTCGAAGAAGACCGTATTGCGCTTCCATGACTCCTGCGAGACACCCCATCAGAACGCCCCGCTCGCCGGTCAGATCGCTGTACACCTCTTTTTCGAAGGTCGTTGGAAAAAGGTATCCCGAACCAATGGCGATGCCCAGAGCCAGGCACCTTTCCTGCGCACGGCCCGTGCTGTTCCGGTAAACGGCAAAACTCGCATTGATTCCTCCACCTTCCAGATAGTTGAGACGCACGTTGCGACCCGACCCTTTCGGGGCCACGAGAAGCACATCCACCCCCTGGGGAGGGACCACCCCCGTAAGGTGCCCGTACACGACCGAAAACCCGTGGGAAAAACAGAGGGCGTCGCCTTCCCGAAGGTGTGTCTTGACCCTGGGCCACAGCAGGGCCTGGGCCGCATCGGAAACCAGATAACAGATCAGGGTTCCCCTTTCCACGGCTTCCTCGATGGGAAACAGGCTCTTTCCCGGCTCGAAGCCGTCGCGTAGCGCCTTTTCCCACGACCCGGTACCCGGCCTCTGGCCCACGAGCACCCCCAGACCATTGTCTCGCATGTTCAGGGCCTGGGCCGGCCCCTGCACCCCGTATCCGATCACTGCGATGGTCTCTGCTTGCAGTATCTGCCTGGCCCTTTCCAGGGGAAACTCCTCGCAGGTCGTCACCTGTTCCACCACCCCACCAAAATCCATTGCCGGCATCTTCTTCCTCCTTGTTTTCCATCCGCTTTCCTTCGATTTGCGTCACCTCCACGCACCAAAGACCCGTCATTGCGGGCCTACGCCGGAATCCGGGGCCCACCTTGGATCCCGATACGCAGTTCGTTGAGGTGACCCATGGAGCTGTCCCGGACCCGTCTCCCAAGTCGAAACTCCTCAACGATGCCGGTTTCCTCCTTGTGCCGGGAAAGGGCCGCGCGACCGGTCCTTGCAACTTCCATGATCCCCAGGGGCCGGAGAAGCCGCACGAGCGTCTCGATGTCCTGCTCTTCGCCGGTCGCCTCCACCGTATAGTGCCGCGCTCCGGCATCCACCAGCCTGCAACGGTGCATGTGCACAATACGCATCAATGCGGCCCACTGCCGCGGACGGGCCTGCACCTTTATCAGGGCCGTTTCGCACTGGACGGAGGGCACTTTGGACAGGTCGCTCACCTTGATCACATCGATCAGTTTGTTGAGCTGCTTGGTGATCTTTTCCAAAAGGCCCGCACCGGCTGTGGTGACCAGTGTGACCCGGGAGGTGCCGGGCTCGCCGGCCGCTGCCACACAGAGGCTTTCAATGGGAAACCCTTTGGCGCAAAACAGTCCCACGATGCGACAAAGCGCTTCCGGTCCTTGATCCACCAGCATCGACAGGGTGTGTCTTTCTCCCGATTCACTCATTTTCTTTTCCTTTCTGTTCACACGAGCAGCATGTCCGTGATGGGGGCTCCCGCGGGCACCATGGGGTACACCTTCTCGTGCCCATCCACCGCGAAATCCATCACCACGGTCCTCGCACTGCCAAGACCTTCCTCCAAGACGGCGTCCACTTCACGGGGCGTCACCGCCCGCAGGCCCAAGGCCCCATATGCCTCGGCGAGTTTTACGAAATCCGGAGCGTTTTCCATGCAGGTGTGGCTGTAACGTTTGCCGTAAAACAGCTCCTGCCATTGCCGAACCATCCCCAGGCAGCGGTTGTTCAAGATGACCACCTTTACCGGCAGGCCGTGCTGCACCGCGGTTGCCAGCTCCTGGATGTTCATCTGGATGCTCCCGTCACCGGCAATGTCCACGACAAGCTGCCCCGGCCAGGCCACCTGGGCCCCGATGGCCGCGGGCAGCCCGAACCCCATGCATCCCAGCCCCCCTGAGGTGATGAAGCGGTTTGGACGATCGAAAAGGTAGTATTGGGCCGCCCACATCTGGTTCTGGCCCACCTCGGTGGTGATGAGCGCCTCCCCGCCCGTCAAGGCGTGGAGCCTTTCCACCACGTACTGGGGTTTGATCGTCTCCTCTTGCTCATAGCAAAGGCGCCCGGCTTCCTTCCACAGCTCTATCAGGGCCCTCCACCCGGACCATGGATCTGCCAAGGGACCCAACGGCTGCGCATGCGCAAGCTCGTTGAGTTTCTCGAAGGTCTTCCGGCAGTCACCCACCACGGGAAGGGCCACGTCTATGGTCTTGCGTATGGACGAGGGGTCGATGTCTATGTGCACGATGTCGGCACGGGGGGCAAAACTCCCCACTCTGCCCGTCACCCGGTCGTCGAAGCGCACCCCCGCTGCTATGAGCACGTCGCAGTGGCCTGCGCTCATGTTGGCCCTGTAGGTGCCGTGCATGCCTATCATCCCCAGAGAAAGGGGGTCACTGCCCGGAAACCCGCCAAGACCCATGAGCGTGGTCGCAACGGGAATGGACAACCTGCGTGCAAAACGGGTGAGCTGCTCCGAAGCTCCGGACAAAATGACGCCTCCCCCGGCGAGGATCATGGGTCTTTCGCATCCCCGCAGCCATTCCATCACTTTGTGCAGTTGCCTCGGGTTGGGATCGTACACGGGGCGGTAAGACTTCACGGAAGGGGGACCCGCAAGCGGTTCCCACGATCCGGTACCCGCCAGGACGTCTTTGGGAAGGTCTACCAGAACCGGGCCGGGACGCCCCGAGCGCGCCAAGAAAAACGCCTCCCGAATCACCCGGGCAAGATCCTGCACGCGCCGGACGATGTAGTTGTGCTTGGTGCAGGACCGGGTGATCCCCACGATGTCCACTTCCTGAAAGGCGTCGTTGCCCAGCAGGGCCGTGGGCACCTGTCCGGTGAAAACCACGATGGGAATGGAATCCATGTGCGCGGAAGCTATTCCGGTCACCGTGTTGGTGGCCCCTGGTCCCGAAGTGACCAGGCACACTCCCACGCTGCCCGAGGCCCTGGCATAACCGTCTGCGGCGTGGACGGCCCCCTGTTCGTGGCGCACCAGTATGTGGCGGATAGCGCTCTTTCCCAGTTCGTCGTAGATGTCCAAAACAGAGGCCCCCGGGAACCCGAACAGGATCCGCACCCCTTGTTCTTCCAGGGCCCGCAAAAAAATCTGTGCACCGGTAAGTGTCACCACCTTCACCGCCTTTCTATGTCACCAGGGCCCCGCTGCTCGCCGAACCCACCATCCGGGCGTAACGCGCCATGTAGCCGGTGGTGATCCGGGGCGCCGGGGGCACCCACCGGGCCAGTCGCCCCTGGATCTCCTCCTCGGAAAGGAGCAGACTGATCTTTCTCTCGGGTATCTGGATACGGACCCGGTCCCCATCGCACACCACGGCGATGGACCCTCCCGCCATGGCTTCCGGTGACACGTGTCCGATGGAGGCGCCCCGGGTTCCCCCCGAAAAGCGCCCATCGGTGACCAGGGCCACCTGGGCGTCGAGTCCCAGTCCCGCCAAGAGGGAGGTCGGAGTGAGCATCTCCCGCATCCCGGGGCCGCCGCGCGGTCCCTCATACCGGATCACCAGCACATCTGCCGGTCGGACCTCGCCTGCCATGATCGCCCGGGCCGCCTCCTCTTCTGAATCGAAAACCCTTGCCGGCCCTTCATGCCGGAGCATCTTCTCATCGACAGCAGCCTGCTTCACCACGCATCCTTCGGGTGCCAGGTTGCCGAAAAGAACGGCGAGCCCCCCCTCCGGATGCCGGGCTGCAGAGGGGGGGCGTATCACTTCCCGGTCGAACACACGGGCCCCTTGCACATTTTCTTCCAGGGTCTTTCCCGTGACCGTGAGGCACTTGCCCGCGATCAGTCCCCGTCCGGCCAGTTCCCACAGGACCGCGGACACGCCGCCGGCGCGGTCCAGATCCTCCACCCGGTCCTTGCCGGCAGGGCTCAGGGCGCACAGCCGGGGAGTGCGGCGGCTGATTGCGTTGACCGTGTCCAGGTCGAAAGGGACTCCGGCCTCGTGGGCCACCGCGGCAAGATGGAGCACGGTGTTGGTGGAACAACCCAGCGCCATGTCGAGGGCGAGGGCATTGGCAAAGGCATCGGGTACCAGGATACGGCGCGGGGTGATCCCTCTTTCCACCAAATCCATGATTCGCATGCCCGCCTCCTTGGCAAGCCGTATCCGTGCCGCCATCACCGCCGGGATGGTGCCGTTGCCCGGAAGTCCCATGCCCAGGACTTCGGTGAGGCAGTTCATGGAATTGGCCGTGAACAATCCCGCGCACGATCCACAGGTGGGGCAGGCCTGTTCTTCCAGGGCCGCCAGCTCGCCCGGTGACATCTTGCCCGATCGCACCGCCCCCACGGCCTCGAAAACCGTGATGAGATCCGTTTTCTCTCCCGCGAGGGTCCCCGGCCGCCGGCCGGAGAGCATGGGCCCCCCGCTGACCAGAAGGGCCGGGATGTCGAGTCTGGCCGCTGCCATAAGCATACCCGGTACGATCTTGTCACAGCTTCCCACAAGGACCAGGCCGTCGAAGGCATGGGCCATGGCCATGACCTCCACCGTGTCGGCGATCAGTTCGCGGCTTGCCAGGGAGTACTTCATCCCGAGGTGGTTCATGGCGATCCCGTCGCAAACCCCCATGGTGCCGAACCGTACAGGGGTCCCGCCTCCGAGGGTGACGCCCGTTTCCACCGCCTCCACGATCCTGTCCAAATGCACGTGCCCCGGGATGATCCGGTTGCCAGTGTCGGCGATCCCGATAAGCGGCCTTTCCATCTCCGTTTCCGTATACCCCATGGCCTTGAAAAGACTGCGGTGGGGCGCCCTTTCGAGCCCTTTGCGTATCCTGTCGCTTCTCATGTCTCCTCCTGTCCCCTTGCCCAACCTCCTCTTGGGAGCAGCGCAGCGGACGACCTGCCTCGATCATCATTGTCGCCCACCGGGTTCTTTTTTCCCGCCCTGGAAGCGCGGGCGCCTCGCCCGCCTTGCGACGTCTGTGCAGGCAAGATGCCCACGCTCCCAGGAAAGCCGACAGCATCCCGGATACCCTTCGGCTCTCGACCCAGGTCAACGGCATGGCACCCTGGCCGGAACGATGATCAAGGCCGGGCGACCCGTACCTGCAAGGAGGTTCGGGGGCTTTGGTTGCCTCCGGCCGGCCGGGCACACGGCCGAAGCCGCATCCGGTTTTCCGGCACAAAAAAAGCCCGCTGCCGGGGGCCGGCAACGGGCTTTTTTCTCGCTATGGAATCAAGCTACGCCATTATCCGGCCTCCGGGTCGTGGAAACATACCACTACCTCTACGATGCTAATGAGCCCGATAATAGTGCAGATTCTGTTGTGCATGGTGCTTTCGTGGTTCCTCGACGAATGTGATGGAGCATTTTTAACAGTGGGTATGGGCTTTGTCAAGGGGGTTTGTGCCCTCTTTCATCCCACAGCCGCGAACCTGCCGATTGAGAGGTGCTCGGCCGGCCCTTGTCGTGGGCATCGCACGGTGGTAAGAAGCACTGTCAGCTTTTCTCTGGAAGCCTTTGCGCAACGCGGGCTGACGGAAAGGGATTCCGGCCGGGTCGTGGGGTACTCCTCGGCGGGCCTTGAACATCGTTCCGGCCGGATGGGAGCAAGTGGGAAAGGGTCTTTTTTGGTGGGCGGTGCCCACCCTACGAGAACCTCCATTCCGGCGCGGAGCCAAGTATGAGGAAACGGCGTTTCCCAAGGTGAGGCCGGCAGGAAAAGAGACCCCCCCCCCGGCCGAAACGACGATCAAGGCCCCTCGGCGCAAGTGCCACATCCTCGGAGACCGCAACAAGAGCGAGACGAGCCGAACGTGAGCGAAGAAGAGAAAAAGAACCGTCGGGGAAGAAGAATCCTTGTGGTCGTGGTCCTTCTCCTGGGCCTGGTCTTCGGTGCCGGGTACTTCTACCTAAAAAGAGGGCAGGTCACCACGGACGACGCCTTTATCTCCGGGGACATATTCCTCATCACCCCCCGAGTTGCGGGATATGTGAAGAAGGTCCGCGTCTCGGAAAACGAAAGGGTCAAGCAAGGCCAGACACTGGTCGAGCTGGACCCCACGGAATTGGAAGTGGCCGTGGCCGAAGCCCGGGCCCAGCTCGCCGGCAGCCAGGCAACCCTCGAGTCCCTGAAGTTGGGGGTCCCCCTGGAGCTGGACCAGACGGAACAGAAGGTGCGCGGGGCAAGGGCCCAACTGGAAAGCCTTCGTCGGACCCTGGAAATGGTGCGTGAGGAAGAGCAGGCCGCCACGCACGAACTGGAGCGGGCAAAGTCCGAAAACGACAAGACCCTCGTAGACCTGGAACGGATGAAAGCACTGAGGAAAGACGGGGCCGTTTCCCAGGCGGCCGTGGACGACGCACAGACCAGATACCAGAGCACCCTTGCGCTCGTGCGCGCCGCGGAAGCCAAACGGGAGAGCGCCGGCAAACGCAAGGCGTCCATCCAATCCGACATGGAGCGTTACGAGGCAAACATCAAGCTCGCCGCAACCGGTCAGGTGGAGGCCGACATAAAGGCGAGCGAGGTGGAAGCGCAGAAGGCCGCCGTGAATCTTGCCATGGCACGCCTCAAGAAAGCGGAGCTCGAGCTCGGTTACGCCGTGATCACCTCCCCTGCCGAGGGCTACGCCACGCGAAAAAACGTGGAAGAGGGACAGATGGTGTCCAAGGGGCGCCCCCTCATGGCGGTGGTCTCCCTGGACCCCGGAAGTCTTTCCGTAACGGCCAATCTCAAGGAAACGCAGATAACCCACGTGCGTCCGGGCCAACCGGTGACCATAAAGGTGGACGCCTATCCCGGCTTGCGTCTGGAAGGTACGGTGGAGTCGATTATGGCAGGAACCGGCTCCGTTTTTTCCCTCTTTCCCCCCGAAAACGCCTCCGGCAATTACGTCAAGGTGGTGCAGCGGATTCCCGTCAAGATCGCCCTGAACGTGAGCGACCTTCAATCCCTGCCCGTGATGCGCATCGGCATGAGCGTGGTCCCCACCATCTTCACGGATCGGTAACCGCCTTCACGGGCCCACGGCCGGTGAACGAGCGGAAAGCCGCGAACCCCTTGTTCACCGCAACGGTATCTCGGTGAAAAGCAGGCCCCACTTCCCTGCCAGCTCCTGCAGTTCACGCTCCAGGGTCGTTTGCCCCCCTTTCTCCCCTTGCACGGTGATGGTCTTGTCAGCCACCACGAAGACCTGGAGGGCGCCTGGTTTGAGAAAGTCCGCGGCCAGCAGCCTGAGCTCTTCCCGGCCCGCCTCCATGTAATACTCCTGGATCTTCTCCAGCGTGTCCAGGGGCTCTTGCCTCATGCGATAGCGTCCATACACTTCCGCCAATGCCGCCGCGCTGTCCACATTGAATACAAAGCTGTTGAGCGCGTCGAGTCGCTTCTGCTCCAGTTCCTCTGCGGGGATTTGCCGTCCCAAGGCCGCCATGATGTCCGCGGATTCCTCGAGAGCCTGTCGTGTCCTGTCGCCCTTGCAACCGATGTAACCCACAAGCAGCCCCGCGCGCCATTTGTAGGTCTGGTGGAACCACGCCGCGTACACCAGCCCCAGATCGTCGCGAAGGCGTCTGTACAGGACCGAGTCTTTGCCGCCGAAAAGGTCCATCAGAAGGTTGATCTTCCAGTATTCCGGGTCCGTGCGCCTGACTCCGGGAAGGCAAAGGGCGACCTGGGACTGCACCTGGCCCGGCTTGTGGATGAGTGCCAAGACGGGAGGCGTCGGGGACGGGTCTTCCAGAGTCCTTTCCGGGGCCTTGCCCTGGGGCAGTGCCCGAAAAAGCCGGTTCAGCCCCTCCACCGCACGGGTCTTTTCGATGGCGCCGGCAACGGCCACGACCATGTTGGAAGGGACGAAGTAGTCGGTCACGAAGCGCGCCAGATCCACGGCCGAAATGGTGGGCAGGGTCTGCAGATCCTCAAGAGGGTCCCTTCCGTAGGGATGCCCCTTGAAATGCCAGATCATGGCTTCCCGCATGGCTACGGCGTGGGCGTCCCCCCCCTGTCGCATGAGCCCTGCGATCTGCTGCTGCCGTGTCGCTTCGAGGACCGTCGAGTCGAACCGGGGGCGTGCGAGCACCTCCTCGAGGATGGCCAGGCCCCTATCCCAGTCTTGCTCCAACACGGAAAGCCGTACGACCGTGTCTTCCTCCCCCACGGATACCGACAGCCGAATGGCATTTTCGTCCAGAAGGACAGCCAGTTCCGAAGGCGGGTACTTCTCGGTCCCCCCTCGGACCATCGCCGCGCTGAGAAGACCGGACAGGCCCCCTTTGGAGGGCTCCACGTCCACCGCGCCGGCCTTGATCAGCAGGACCAGATCTATAAGGGGCAATTCCCAGTCACCGATGTGGAACAACGGGGCACCGGAGACGAGAGCCGTCTCAGGGGCTGGATACTCTATCTTTTGGGGCGACCTTTGAAAGGATAGAGGATGCTCCCATCCCTCGGGCGTGGGATATGCCGAGTGGTTCACAAGGGGTCCCCGGCCGACGCTTGCGGCCGCCACCGCGGCTGCGGCGGCCCCCGACAAGGACCTGACCTCACTGTACGGCTCCTCCTCCCGCTCCGGTTCACCGCCGGGGATCACGTACACGCTGGTACTGTTTTCCATCTTCAGGTATTTTCTTGCCACACGCCGGACGTCCTCGGGAGTGACCCGCGCGATCCGCTCCAGATAACCGGTCAGATAGCGCCAGCCCACCTGGACCTCCAGGGTGGCCAGCGTATCGGCAAGCTCTTCGTTGCTGCGGAGCCTTTCCAGGAACTGCCTCTCATTGAGCTTCTTGATCCGATCCAGTTCCCGGGGGGAAACCGGTTCGGTCTTCAGTTTTTCCACCTCCGCGAGAAGAACGCTCTCCAGTGCTTCGCACGCCTTTAGGTACGCCTGCCTGTCCTGGGCTTCCCTGGCGGCGCCTTCTGCCCCCCGGTCCGGTTCGCTGGGCGACCCACCGAGCACCACCATGCCCCCGTACCGGTTATCCGGGTTGTAGGCCCACGCCTGAACCGCAAGCCCCTGATTGACGACGCTCTGGGTCAATCTCGCGCCCTGCCCGTGGCCCAAAACCATGGTCATGGCATCGAGTGCGTAGAAATCCTCCGTTCCCATGGCAGCGCCGTGAAACCCGATGCGCACCAGAGGGATCCTGGCGCCGGGCAGGAAGCGAACGCTGCTGCGGGGACCTTTCTGGACCGGTTCTTCCGTGACGCGTTCCGGGGCCCTCTCCCCCCGAGGATACCTTCCGAAGTACAATTCGGCGAGCGCCTTCACCCTTTCCACGTTCAGTTTCCCCACCAGCACACACACGGCGTTGGCGGGATGGTAGTACTTCCGGTGAAAGACCATGGCGTCCGTGGTGTTGTACAACTCCATGTCCGATCGCCAACCGATGGTGGGGTTCCTATATGGGTGTGCCGTATAGGCCGCAGCGTCCAGATCGAGCCAGGCCGCGCCGCCTGGGTTGTTGACGTAACGGAAGGCCCACTCCCGCTGCACCACTTCCTTTTCCACATAGAACTCGCGCCAGGCGGGCTCGAACAACTGCTCGCTCACGATGGAAAACCACTGCTCGATCATGTCGGCAGGCACCGAGGCGGTGTACTGGGTCTGGTCCTTGGTGGTGAACGCGTTGACCCCGACGGCGCCGTTTCTGCCCAGTTGGGACGAGAAGGCCTGGGGAACGTATATCTTCTGAACCTCCATGCGCAGCCGATCCATCTCCCGGAGCTTGCTGTCGATGAGATCCTTGTCGGGATGGCGGCTGCGCGTCTGTGCCAGGACCACCTGGTATGCCGCCTCGATCCTTTCTTGCAGCGCCTGGTCCTTTTCGGGATCCAGGGTGCCGAAGTTCTGCGTGCCCTTGAACATCATGTGCTCGAGCAGGTGGGCGATTCCCGTTTTGCCCGTTTCCTCGAGGGCCGCCCCGGCACGGATGGCCAGCCGGCAGGCGACCTGCCCCACGACAGGACGCTCTACCATGAGAAAGAGCATGCCGTTGTCGAGTTCGAATTCATGAACATCGAGCCGGACCCCCAGGCCCCCATCCTCCCCTCGGCAAAGGGGACCCATCACGGTCACCATGAGCAGACACAGAACAAATACCCTTAACAAACGCATGGACCACTGCCTGCCTTTCCAGGTCTTCATGAGCCCCCTTCTCATTCGTAGATCTTCTCCTGCGCCGCCTCGTCATCGGATATGCCCACGTCCGATTCCACGTCCCGTCCCTCGATTCCGCGGGAGAGCAGCTCCTTATAATATTCGTGCAGTATGATGAGATTCATCACCTCGTTGGTTCCTGTCCAGATCATGGCCAGTCTGGCATCGCGCAGGGCCCGCTCGACCCGAAAAACACGTGTGTGCCCTATCCCCCCGAGAATCTGCATGGCGTGGTTGATCACCTCCCACTGGACCTCCGTGCCCAGTTTCTTCACCTGCGAGACGAGTCTGCGCTGGTACCCCCTGGTGCCCACATTCTCATCGATGGTTCGGGCCCCTCGGTTCAACCCCACGATCCTTCAGGATCGCCCGATCACATCGGCCTTGCTTCCCGCATGCTGCTCAGCACCTCGATCATCTCTTGCTGGCCCTTGTAAAGCCTGCACATCTCTATCAGAATTCCCGCTATTTCGGCCAGAGCCTGTACGAAATTGACGTCGTCAAGGTCGAACTCCCATCGTTCCGAGGTATATACCCGCATGGCCCCGATCGGTTCGCCGTGCAAGACAATGGGCACAGAAAGCACCGAGGCGATCCCTTCGGCTTTCGCCGCCTCATGATACTGTATCCTCGGGTCATCCGTGACGTCGTAAATGGCCACGGGGCCGTCACGCAGGGACCTGGCGATGGACTGCAACGCACTGACAGGCCCCTTGTTCAGATACTCCTGGCTCAGGCCGCTGGAGGCGGCCACCTCCAATTGCTGCGTTGCGGGGTTGAGAAGAAACAGAGCACACCCTTTGACCTGCAGGGTGTTCTTGATGCTTTCCACTGTCAGCCTCACGACCTGTTCAGGGTCTCTCGAGGTGGACATGGCCCTGGTGATCGTAAGAAGGGTCTCGTAGTTCATGGTCTGCTTTTTCATGCCGCCCTCCTCTCTACCGTGAGCGTTGCCACGCGTCCGGGTTTGCGCCAACGTTTCCGCCGCGACCTCCATGCACCGTCCCGGGCCTCCGGGAGCAAGGGAAATACCGACCGCATCAACAGGCGCCCACGGCGTATCGAGGCAGTGCCGAAGCCCGCGGTGTCTGCACGTTCAGACCACGCCCCCTGTGCACTCCATGGGGACTACCCCTCCTCCTGGGCATAGGGCTTGGTCCCCAACGACTCGCCCAAATTGTCCAGGGAGCGAACCTTGAAGGAAAGCTTCAAACGGGTCCTGAACAGGAATCTGCCCGATTCTTCCACTCGCATGTCCATCCTGGTCACTTCAGCGACCCGCAGGTCCTCCAGGGTCCTGCTGGCCGTCTCGATGGCCGTTTTTGCGGCATCTGTCCAAGAAACGTAGCTCGACCCAACGATTTCGATGACCTTGTAGGTACTCATGGCCCACCTCCTTTTCTCGAGTCCTCAACTGACTTGCTACGGCATTTCCCCTTCCTGGCGCCTGTTTTTCCGCGTTCTCACTTTCCTGGGACGGAAGAAGCGTTTTCCGAGGGACCACAAACATCCTCTCAGACTCCTCACAACGGGCTGCCGGCCGACCTGAGGGTCTTTGTGCACACCCACCGACTATGGCGTTGAGAAAAAAATGGAAAGGCAAATCCTGTCGGGTTTTGTGGAAATCACCCCCAGAGGGGGTACTTACGAGCCTGTCAATACACTTTGGTCTGCAATCATCGAGGAAAAAGCTTCGGTGTCGGATTTCGCATTACCATATTCGGTCTCGCGTGCCGGATTGGATTGCCGAAGTCGGGACCAGAATTTCTGAGACGGCCCACTAGTCCTGGGTCCGGATGGTCCCGCCCGCCCTGGCCAGGGCCCGCCGCTCGAAATCGGCCTGAAACCCGGGCTCCCACTTCATGTAGGCTGGTACGGGGTATCGCAGACCGGCCTTGTGGGTCTCCTGAAGGCCGAAAATGAGTTGCGCCGCTCCGGATGCCGGCACTGTGAAAAGCATCTCGTGATCCTGGGTCATACCCCACACCCTGTCTCCGTTGCCCGGGACCACGATCCTGGGTCGCTGCGTCTGCAGCGTCCTCACGATGCCGTCATGGCACGTGCCGGCTTTGCCCGAGCATTCCGATTCGATCTTCCCGTGTTCCCCATCGTCGTAAAGGTAGCCCTGGGTCAGGCGCATCACCTGCGCGGGGTTGCAGTAGATCGCCAAGAGGGAAGGTGTGACATGGGTCCGTGCGAGGGGAGATATCACAATCCCTCCGTTGGGCTCGGAAAACGAAGAGACGGCCTCGGCCTGTCTCTGACCCACTTCCCGGGACCTGTGGTACAGGCCCAACCCAAAGTCGGGCGCAGGCCCTTTTGCCTCTCCATGGGAGTCCTCGGTCCAACCGAGCAGACGGTTGGCCATCAGACAGGCCGAATCGCTTGAGTCCAGGCCCAACGTCCATCCGTAGTGCCTTGCCATCTTGATGGCCTGGCACGGAAATATCTTGAACCCGAAATCGGCCCGGGGACGGCGGCATTTTTCCGGAAAAGCCTCCCCGCGAGCCAGGATCCTCATGGAAAGGGGAAACGTGGCCGGTCGGACGTACTGCTCGATCCTCGCACCGTATTCCCGCCATTTTTCCGTTCCCGCCGTCATCGTCGCACCCCCGTCAAGTTTCGAGGCATTGATCATCGCTGCGGCCGGCCTCAGCGGCTGCCACCACTGCGGGAGAAAACAGGCAGGCAAAACCCGACAACGCCAGGGCAGCGATGCTCATCCCCTTCCCCTCGCATGGGGTCACGCCCTTCACAGCCCCCTGGGGGGCCGGGGGGGGCAGTAGTACACCGAAGGATCGGTCCCGGCCTCCGGCCTCAGCACGAAGGGCTTTCGTTCGGCCACCATGCGGTTCACGGCGCTTTCGGGATCGTTCAGGTCTCCATAGTACATGGCCTGCCCCTCGCAGCACAATACACAAAAGGGGTCAAGCCCCTGGTCGATGCGATGGGAGCAAAGATGGCATTTTCCGGCCGTACCTGCATCTTCATCGAACCAAATGGCATGGTAGGGACAGGCATCCACGCACACCCGGCAACCGTCGCAACGTTCCCGGTCCAAAACGACGGGTCCGTCCCCGCGTTTGGCGATGGCGCCCGTGGGACAGGCCGGCACGCACGGCGGTTCGGCGCAGTGCATACACGGCTGGGGGAGAAAGTGCATGCGCAGATCCGGCCACCGGCCGGCAGGGGCATCCTTTCGCGGTCCTCCAATGGTTGCGACCCGCATCCACGAGGCGGCCGTCTTTCCGTTCTCCATCTTGCAGGCCAGGGTGCACGCTTCGCACCCGATACAACGTTCCTGGTCAATCACCAGGCACAGACGCCTTGTCAACGTGTCACCTCCTTCCAGACTCTGCGTACCCGTACTACCCTTTGGGGCACCTGTGGCCCCTCTCGCGGCGGCGAAGGTCAAGGACCTTCCAGACTCTGCGTACCCGTACTACCCTTTGGGGCGTGGGTCAACACCTCTGCAAAGCAAGTGGCCGTCCATGGGATCGGGCCAAGGAACGGGCACGGGGGGTTGGCACGCAGGTGCGGCCCATGGTAGAGAAGCCGACGCGGACGATCCTGGTATGCACGCCCCAGACGCGCTGCCTTCCCGTACCCCGGAGGTGAGCGAAACCGTGTCTCCCATCGCCGACAGCGTTTTTCCCGTCTTCACCGTCATAGCCCTCGGAGCCGTCCTGAAGCACAGGGGCTGGACGGACGCCGCATTTCTCAGATCTTCGGACCGGCTCGTCTATTTCATCTTCTTTCCGGCCATGCTGTTTTGGAAAATCGGCACCCCGGCAGCGGAGGAACCCGGCGAGCACGCCGCCATATTACCCGTGCTGGGGGCCGTACTGCTGGTCTATCTCCTCAGCCTGACCTGCGTGGTGGTCTCCCGGGTCCCCCGCTACAAAGTGGGCTCCTTTTCCCAGTGCTGCTACCGCTTCAACACCTATGTGGGGATGGCGGTGGTCTTGGGCGTTTTCGGGGAAGGGGGAGTACGCCCCTTTGCGGTGCTCATCGGCACGGCGATCCCCTTCATAAACGTCCTGGCCGTTTCCACCCTCATCTGGTTCGGCGAACAGGGATTGGCATCCCGGAGCAAATACACCCTCATCGCCAAGAGCATGGTGTCCAATCCTCTTATCCTGTCATGCGTCGCAGGAATCGTTTACGCCCAGTTGCACTGGCCCTTTCCCGTGTTGATGGAAAACACGTTCCGGCTCATGGCGTGGGTGAGCCTTCCCCTGGCGCTGCTTTCCATCGGAGGATACCTGAACGCGGCGGGCCTGAAGGGCCACGTGGGTCTGGCCCTCCTCGCCGCCCTGTTCAAGCTGATCGCATTGCCGGCGCTAGGATTCCTGCTGCTTCGCGTCTTCGGCGTGACGGGGCTTGCCTTCAAGGTGGCCATGACCTATTTCGCCCTGCCGACCTCCCCAGCCGGTCACATCCTTTCCTCCCAACTTCGCAGCGACGTGGAGCTGGCGTCCGCGGCCATCGTGCTTTCCACCGTACTTTCCTTGGCTTCACTGTCCGTCACGCTGTATCTGGTCGCACCCTGAGGGAAGGGTAGGCGGAGGGGGCAAGACAGAGGACGGAGGGCGGGATGGATGATGGACCTACTGCCTACTGCTTACTGCCTACTGCTTACTGCCTTCTCTTTTCCAGGTGCGCCTCCCATTCCAGGGGCAGCAGGGATCGCTTCATGGTGTTGCACTCCTTGCATACGGGTGCCACGTTGCCCCGGGTGGTCTTGCCACCCTGCGCCACGGGAACGATGTGGTCCATGGTCAGCTCGTCGGGGCGTGTCTCCCGGTCGCAATAATGGCACCTGCCCGTCGCGACGCGGCGTTTCCACCACTGGGACGCCCTCAGCCTCCTGGCCTTTTCCCTTTCCTGCCGAACGCCGGACTCCTCCCACTGCAGCCAGTTCAGGTCCTTTTTCACCCGCGATCTTCTCTCTCTTCCCACTGCCGGCCTCTCCGTACCCTGGAGCCCCTGCACTCGGGCCCGATCATCCCCTGTTTTCCCTGCGGCGGGGCAGGGAGAGTCCCCGAGCCTCCAGCCACCTCTCCACACACTGCTCGAGCAAGCCGTAATATATGGAAGACCCCCCGAGCCCTCGGCGGCCGAAAAAGTAATTGATCTCCAGAAAAAGGGGAAAACTATCGGTCTGGTCGCAAGGAAACACCACATCGAATCCCGCCAGATCGATACCGGTCTTGGTGCAAAAATCCCTCACGGCGTCGCAGGCCAGTTCCTGGAGTCCGCTGTCCGCATGGTGATCCACCAAGGCCCCCCTGGACACGGTGCAGCCGAATCCTTCTCTGTCAGGGCTCAGGCGCCAGTAGGAGAGAACGTTTCTTCCCATGACCACCGCCCTGAGGCTGCGCCCTCCGGTAGAAATGTACCGCTGCAAAAGAAACCCCTTATGGCCCGCGGCCTCGAAGTCCCCGGCCCTGTCCACCATCCGGTGCAAATCCGGCTTGGAGGTCACCAGGTGCACTCCCTCTCCCTCTCCACCCCAATCGAACTTGAAGACCACAGGGAAAGCGAACTTCTCCGGCTCCAGGCGCTCCCAAGCCTCCCACGCACCGACGTCGGGGAAGACGACCGTCTCGGGGGTGGGTGCACCCGCCTCGAGGAAAAGGCGCGCCTGGCCGAGTTTTCCGGGGTAGAGAAAACGCTTCTCGTAATTGGGAAACACATGGGCACAGTGGTCCGCAGCCATGCGGTAGAGCGCCGGCCTGCAGCCCTGGGGCAAGATGACCGCATCGGCACGCCGGGTGGCCGCAAGGTCCTCGGGTTCGGGGTCCCTTCCCGCACACAGACGGTTTTCGTCTCCCTCGATGCACGGATGGAACGAGACAATCACCCGTATCCGAACCTCCTCAACCCCTTGGCACTGCCGGTCCAGTTACGCTCCACCCTGACCAGCAGCTTCAAGAACACGGTGGTCCCCAGCATCCTTTCCATATCCCGCCGGGCCTTTTCTCCAATACGCTTCAGCGTCGCTCCCCCCTTGCCGATGACGATGGCCTTCTGGGATTGGCGTTCCACATGGATCGTGGCGTCGATGCGCACCAGGGGGGAAGACTCGCCCAGGGAGAAAGAATCCACGGTCACCGCCGTGCAGTACGGTATCTCCCGGGACGTGAGGCGGAAAACCTTTTCGCGGATCATCTCCGCGAGCAAAAAGGATTCAGGAAGATCCGTGAGACTCCCGTCCGGAAAATAGGCAGGGCCTTCCGGCATCAGGCCGATCATCTTTTCCACCAGGACATCCACTTGGGTCCCCTTCAGGGCGGAGACCGGCACCAACGCATGGAAAGGGTGCGCTTCATCCCACTTCCTGAGAAGAGGCAGGAGGTGGTGCTTTTCCACGAGGTCTATCTTGTTGAGCACACAGACCGCGACTATACCGTGCCGTTGGAGCCCTGCAAGGACATGGCTCTCCGCAACGTTGTCCGGGTGCACCGCATCCACCACGAAGAGAACAAGGTCCACCTCTGCGGCGGCTTCCAGGGCCGTTTCCACCATTTGCCGGTTGAGCCTTCCCGCCGCCTTGTGGATGCCGGGCGTGTCGAGAAGAACCAGTTGTGCGCCCGGCCGATGGAGGACGCCGAGGATCCGGTTCCGGGTAGTCTGGGGCTTGGGGGACGTGATCGAGAGCTTTTCTCCCAACATGCGGTTGAGCAGGGTCGATTTGCCCACATTGGGAGCACCCATGATGGCCACAAAACCCGACCGAAATCCACCCTCGCCCACGGGTTTCCTCCACCTGTCTTCCCTAAAGAGTGCGTCCCCAAAATCCATCCGCTCACCGGATCACGGAAAGGCGGCGCTTTTCTCTGCAGTCGGAACGCGGTCTGAAGGGTCAGGGCCCAAAAAGGCCTCCATCGCCTCCCACAGCGCCTGCCTTCCCTGGCCCGACTTGGAGGAAAAGAGAAGGACCTTGTCCTCGGATACCCCGAAGACCTCGGCCATCTTCGTTCCTGCTATCCTCTGCCTTGCCCTGGAAAGCTTGTCCGCCTTGGTGGCCACCAGCAGGACCGGTATCCCGAGGCGCCCGAGATAGGCTTGGAGCTCAAGCTCTTCCTTCTCCGGGGGCCGTCGAAGGTCGCAGAGCAGCACCACGGCCGAAAGGGTTTGCCTGGTTCTCAGGTAGGTCTCTATCATGGTCTTCCAGCTCTTGCGCACCTGCAGGGGGACCCTGGCGTAACCGTATCCCGGAAGATCGACAAAACGCATGCGTCCGTCTATGTCGAAGAAATTGATCGTCTGGGTGCGCCCCGGGGTGGATCCGATCTTCACCAACTTCCTGCGACGAAGCAGGGTATTGATCAGTGAGGACTTGCCCACGTTGGACCGACCCGCAAAGGCGATTTCCGGCACAGCGGCCGGGGGGTAGTGGTCGGGCTTGACGGCGCTGACAAGGAACTCTGCCGAGCGGACTTCCCTTTCCCGGGGTTGCGTTCGCGTACGATCCGGCGCCATACCTTTCACAGGTCCTTGACGTAGCGCTCCAGGCGGTCCATTCCCTCCCGGATATTCTCCATGGAGTTTGCGTAGGTGAACCGAAGGTACCCTTCCGCGTTCTCCCCGAAATCGATTCCCGGCGAGACACCCACCTTCGCCTTTTCGAGGATGTCGAATGCAAGCTTGTAGGAATCCGCTGCGAAGCGCTTGGCGTTGGCAAACACATAGAAAGCGCCCGTGGGCTCCACGGTGATGCCGAAGCCCATTTCCCGCAGCCGATCGATCATGAAACGCCGCCTCGTGTCGTAGGTGCGGCGCATCTTCTCCACCTCGGGTCCGGCCTCCCGAAGTGCCGTTATCCCGGCCGCCTGGACCATGGCATTGGCGGATATGAAGAAATTCTGGTGCACCTTCTGGATCGGGCGAATGAAGGGTTTGGGGGCTATGAGATATCCCAGTCGCCACCCCGTCATGGCATACAGCTTGGAAAAACCGTTGAGAACAAAGGCCCGATCGGTGAACTCCAAGATGCTGTGGTCCTTTCCCTCGTAGACCAGGCCATGGTAGATCTCGTCGGAAACCACAAGGGGTCCCATTTCGGCAATTTCGCCCATGCGCTGCGCGGACAGGCAGTTCCCGGTGGGGTTGGAAGGCGAGTTTATGAAAACGGCCTTCGTCTTCTTGGTGATGCTTCGGCGGATCATTTCGGGCCTGTACTGGAAGCCGTCCTCTTCGTAGACGGGAACCGTTACCGGTCTGCCCGAAACGAATCTTATGAAATTGGGGTAACAGGCATAATGGGGGTCGGAAATGATCACCTCGTCCCCCGCTTCGAGCAACGCCGCGAAGAGCAGAAACATGGCAGGAGACGTGCCGGAGGTCACCACGATCTGTTCCGGATCCACCGCGACGCCGTATGTCTTTCCGTAATGCTCGGAGATCGCCACCCTCAGGTCCCAAAGCCCCATGCTGTGGGTGTAGTGGGTCATCCCCGAGTTCAATGCCCGGATCGCCGCATCCTTGATGCACCGGGGGGTGTCGAAATCAGGCTCTCCCACCTCCAGGTGGATCACATGCTCCCCGCTGCGCTCCATGACATGGGCTCTTTCCAACACGTCCATCACGATGAAAGGGGTGACTTCCTCTACGCGCCGCGACACCGCCCCCCGATCCGTCCTTTCCATCTTCACCATCCCTCGTGAAATCGGCTATCGCGCCGCCCCTTCAAATGACCTTGTTCAAGGCATACTCGATGATGCCTTCGGCCCCCTTTTCGAGCAGGACGGGAACAAGGTCCCTGACCAGAGAAGAATCCACCACCGTTTCCACCGAGAGCCAGTCGGTCTGGTAGAGGTTCGCCACGGTGGGCGCGTTCAAGCTCGGCAGCACGGACACCACACCCTCGAGGCAGGCGGCCGGAACGTTCATCTTCAGTCCCACCATCTTCTCGGCCAGCAGCGCGCCCCTGAGCAGCAGGGTGATCTGTTCGATCTTCTTTCTCTTGTGGGGAACCTGCCACACAGCGTGGTTGGCGATGAGCTGGGTGTTGGTCTGCATCAATTCCTCAATGACCCGCAGCCCGTGCGCCTTGATGGTGCTGCCCGTCTCGGTCACCTCCACCACGGCGTCCGCCAGCCCGTTGACCACCTTGGCCTCCGTGGCCCCCCAGGAAAACTCCACGGTGACGTCGATGCCGCGCTCGGCAAAATACTGCCTGGTGAAAGAGACCAGCTCGGTGGCTATCTTCTTGCCCTGCAGGTCTTGCAGGGTCCGGATGGGCGAATCGTAGCCCACGGCCAGGATCCATCGTGCCGGGCGGGCGCTGACCTTGGAATAGACAAGGTCGGCCACCACGCGAACGTCCGACCGGTTTTCCGCTATCCAGTCTTTCCCGGTGAGCCCGGCGTCCAACGTGCCGCTTTCCACGTACCGCGACATTTCCTGGGCCCTGCAGATGGCGCATTCGATCTCGTCGTCGTTTATTTCGGGAAAATAGCTCCTTCCGTTCACGTTGATCTTCCATCCGCTACGCCGAAAAAGGGAAATGGTCGCCTCTTGCAGGCTCCCCTTGGGTATCCCCAGCTTGAGCTTCTCACTCATTTCCTGTAAACCTCCGCAGGATCGAACCGGGGCTTGTCCACCACTTGTACACCCCCCGCGCCCACTGTCCTGTAAAAACAGCTCCTGTAACCGAGATGACAGGCGGCGGCGCCGGTCTGCTCTACCTTCAGAAGCACGGTATCCTCATCACAGTCTATGCGCACTTCGCGCACCAGTTGAACGTTTCCCGATGTGGCCCCCTTGACCCAAAGCTCCTGTCTCGAGCGGCTCCAGTAGGTCGCCCTCCCGGTGGAGAGGGTCTGCTCCCACGCCTTGCGGTTCATGTAGGCGAGCATCAGAACCTCCCCCGTCTCCACATCTTGCACGATGGCAGGGACAAGGCCCCCCATCTTGTCAAAATCAAGCTGCACCATCGCCACACCGTTTCATCTATGGTCGGGAAGCCTCTCGGCAAAATACGCTATGACTTCTTTGAGCCCGGAATCGAGAGGCACCGTCGGTTCCCACCCCAAGAACGTCCTTGCAAGGGTTATGTCCGGCTGTCGCCGCACCGGATCGTTTTCCGGCAGATCGTCGTACCTTATCCCGGAGGCCGAACCGGTCAGTCGAATCACCGTGTCCGCCAACTCCGACACCGTGATTTCGGCCGGATTGCCCAGATTCACGGGCCCGGTGATCCCCTCTGCCTGCATCATCCTCATGAGACCGTCCACCATGTCCGAAACATAGCAGAAGCTCCTTGTCTGCCGGCCGTTGCCGTAAACGGTGATGGGTCTGCCTTGGAGGGCCTGGACCACGAAATTGCTCACCACACGGCCGTCCGCCATGGCCATGCGCGGTCCGTACGTATTGAAAATCCTCACGATGCGCACATCCACGCCGTTTTGCCTGTGATAGTCCATCATGAGGGTCTCCGCCACGCGCTTGCCTTCGTCATAGCAAGAACGGATTCCTATGGGATTCACGTTTCCCCAATAGGTTTCCTTCTGCGGGTGCACGTCCGGGTCGCCGTAAACTTCGGAGGTGGAGGCCTGGAGGATGCGGGCCTTGACCCTCTTGGCCAGGCCGAGCATGTGGATGCTTCCCATGACATTGGTTTTCACCGTCTTCACGGGGTTGTACTGATAGTGCACGGGGGAAGCCGGGCATGCGAGGTTGTAGATCTGGTCCACCTCCAAAAGGATCGGCTCGACGATGTCGTGGCGAATGAGCTCGAAGTGCGGCCGCCCCAGAAGGTGCCTGATGTTTTCCTTGGATCCGGTGAAAAAGTTGTCGAGGCACAGGACCTCCGCCCCCGCCTCCACGAGACGATCACACAGGTGGCTGCCGAGAAACCCACCACCGCCGGTGACCAGCACACGCATCCCCTTCATGTATCCTCCATGGTGTCTTCGGGCGCGCACCCGAGAGCCTGCCTTTCCATCCTTTTGCCTATCGAGGCAGGGCGGCGGTTTTCTTTGCGATCAGCCCTCTCGTGAAAAAAACGGGCCCTTCACCCGCAAGGGCCCGTCACGATCCTTTCCCCCTTGGGTCCATGCGGCCCCACCCCGCACACAACGTCGAGCGGCACCGGTGGCCGCACATCGCCCCCCTACTCGATTCCCAGTTTGAACTTCAACGATTTCAAAGTATTTTGCATCAACATGGTGATGGTCATGGGCCCCACCCCACCGGGTACCGGGGTGATCCAACCCGCAATTTCCTTGGCGGCGTCAAAATCCACATCTCCGCGCAGTATCGCCACTTTCTGCCCTGTTTTCTCGCTCACCTTCTCGCCCACCCGGTTCACCCCCACGTCGATGACACAGGCTCCCGGCTTGATCCACTCCGGTTTCACCAGGCCCGGTACGCCGGCGGCCACTATGAGGATGTCCGCCCGCTTGCAGTGGAAGGCCATGTCCTTGGTCCTTGTGTGGACCACGGTGACCGTGGAGTCGGCCCCCCTTGCCTTCTGGAGCATCATGTTCGCGATGGGCTTGCCCACAATGTTGGAGCGTCCCACCACCACCACTTCGGCGCCGCTTGTCTGCACCCCCGATCGGACGATCAATTCCTGGATCCCTGCGGGCGTGCAAGGGGGAAACTTCACCTCGGAGCCGCCTATCATCAGCCTTCCCACATTGACGGGGTGAAAACCGTCCACATCCTTGTCCGGATCGATGGCGTTGAGAACCTTCTTCTCGTCGATGTGCTTCGGCAGGGGAAGCTGCACGAGTATCCCGTGGATGGAATCGTCCTTGTTGTACTTGTCGATGAGGGACAGCAGGGCCTCCTGGGAAATATCCACCGGCTGGTTGTCCTGGATTTCTTTGAAGCCCAACCTCTCTGCGGTCTTGATCTTGAGGGTCACGTAGGAAACGGAGGCGGGGTTTTGTCCCACAAGAATGGTCACCAGACCGGGAACCACACCGTGTTTCTCCTTTATCCGGGACACCTCGGCCTGGATTTCGCTCAGGATCTCTTCGCGAATCTCCGTTCCCTTTATCAGCTTTGCAGTCATCGCCTTATCTCCTTTCTTCGGTCGGTTGCTGCGGCAACATCGCTGCGGCGCACCGAAATGCATTCCTTCATCGGGCAGCTTGGGCAAGGTCCTTGAGCAAACCCTTCTATATTCATCATTGTGCTGTTTTCGTCAACCCTTTTGTTCGGCGCAAGTGGGGCCGAAAATCTCCCCGGCAACTGCGCAAAACGACGCCCCTCAAGGCTCCACCAACGGCTCTCTGAGCAAGTTCTCCTGGGCATGACGGGCCGTTTGGGCCACATCCGGGAAAGAAGTCGTAAGACTGCCGACTTGTCTCAAGGCTTCACAGGTGCGCAGGACGAGCATGGCCAGGTCGCCCTCGCTCATACGGGCGATGGACAGGGTTTGCTCCCAGGAGGCGCCCGCGGCCCAGGCGTGCACCGTTGCCGCGGGCCAAAAGCAAAGGGGCCTGGTCTCGAAACCCATGGATTCCTGTCTGCGGACCAGGGCCCGAAGGACCCTGAGCATCTTCCCGTACGATGCGATCAGCCGGGTGGATGCCCGATGGTGGTCCAGGGAAAGGTCCGACTCGCGGTCCTGAACAAAGGGGGCCGCCAGGGCTGCGAGAAGACCCGGGTCCTTTCCGTTGAAGAGACCCCTTCGCAGGCATTCGGCCATGAAAAGGGGCTGGTCCACCCGGAGCTGGGAGGCCCAAAGCCCCTCCTCGGTGAGCTTGCCGTCCTGTGTCACGTATCCTTCCTGCTGCAAGAAGCTCAGGTGACGGGAAAAATCAAGCCAGAGCCTGCCGGCGACCCGGGCGCTTTCCGATGCCCCCCTTGCCCTCTTGCCTTGCCCCCTGGAGCAGAAGGCGGCGAAGGACCTCTGCAAGAGGGTCCTGATCTCGGAGGGTGTGTGGGAAAGAAGCAGGTTCAGAACCATGGAAAAACCAATGCGGATCTGGCTTTCCACGGGGCCGGCAGGGGCCCTGGAAAGCCTGGTCATGAGGGAAAGATCCATGAACCGTCCCGGCACCATCACGGAAAACCCGATGCGGTCCATACCGCGCCTTCCGGCCCTTCCGGTCATCTGGTGGAACTCGGTGGAGTCCAGCGGCACAAACTCCACACCGTTGAACCTGTCCGAGTTCATGAAGACCACGCTTCTGGCCGGGAAATTGACCCCCGCCGCCACTGTGGAGGTGGCGAAAACCGCGTCCAGGAGCCCCGCAGCCATGAGGGACTCCACGACCCACTTCCAGGTGGGGAGCTGGCCGCTGTGGTGTGCCGCCACCCCGGCGTTTTCCATACAGCGCCGCTGCCGGTGAAGCCCCACGTGGGGATGCAGTGCGGCCAATGCGTCGATATGCCGGCATATCCTGGGCTTGCGCGCGGGCCCTTCCTGCATGACCGCCTCACACAGCTCGATGGCCCTGTCGCAGTCACTGCGCGATTTGAGGAAAAAAATGGCAGGCAGCAACCGATTGGCACGCAAGACATCCATGATGCGGGGAATTTGCCCCAAGCCCCCCTCGCCGTTGGAAATGCGCCCCATGCGCCTCGCCAGGGCCCGCGCCCTTCCCACCCCCGAAGCCCGTCCTCCGGAACCCCCTTGATCGGATAGCAGCATCAGGGTCCCCGAAGGGTGCAGGAGCAGGTGAAACAGGGGAACGGGTCTTTCGGACTCCTGGACCACCGCGCACTCCCTGGACCGTATAGAACGCAGCCACTCGGCAATCTGCCCGGCATTTCCGATGGTGGCCGACAGAAGCAGAAGACCGATCCTTTGCGGAAGGTAGATCATGGTCTCTTCCCAGACCACACCCCGCTGCGGATCCCCCAGATAATGGGCCTCATCGAGGACCACAAAATCCGTTCCCATGTCCTGCCCCGTGTGCATGGCGTCGTAAAGCTGGTTCCTCAGGATCTCCGTGGTGCCGACGATGATCGGGGCCTGGGGGTTCTCCTTCCGATCCCCTGTGAGTATGCCCACCTTTTCGAATCCGAAACGCTCGATCAGTTCGACATATTTTGCGTTGCTCAGGGCCTTGAGGGGGGTGGCGTACCAGGCCCTTCCCCCTGTCTCCACAACGCGTGCGATGGCTTCCAGGGCGATCCACGTCTTGCCGGAGCCCGTGGGGGCACACACCAGGCAGTCCCCGTGTACGACGCTCTCCAATGCCGACAATTGAAAGGGATCGGGTTCGAAGGGCGCTTTCTCGGGAGATCCGACCTCCCGGAGCACCCTCTGGACCGCTCTTTCCTCGCGGCGGGACACCCCGGACCTCTTCTTTTCCCCCTCACGGGGCCGCTTCACGCGTTCGGTATGCTTTCGTGGAACGGTCCTTGGCCGGGACCTTCTTTCATTGCCTCTCATCTTGCCCTTCCATCGCCCCGCGGCCAACAATGTCCGAACGGGTTGTACGGTCCTTTTGATAAGGTAGTTAGGGTGCGTTGGCAAGTGCTCGAAGACACGCCCCTGGGCAAGAAGGCGGTGGGAGCCCAATGCCGTGGCCCGCCCACAGCGCCTCTCACTGACTGGGGCGACCATGGGGATCGGGACGCGACCCCCCTCTGCCACAGGGCCCGCTTGACTCACGAAGGGCTTTTCTCCTATGTTTCGGCTCCGATGGGCTTCGAGAGATGTTCTTTTGAGTGGGAGGCTTTGCCGTGGGAGGAAATTTCGAGTTTTCCAAGAGGGGGGACGAGGGTCGGACGAGCCTGTACACGGGTCAGAGGGTGTCCAAGTCGAGCCTGCGACCGGAAACGTACGGGACCCTGGACGAGGCCACCTCGGCACTGGGGTTGGCAAAGGCACTGAGCCGCAATCCGAAAACGCACGCTTTGATAGAAGCGGTCCAGGAAGATCTTCTCGTTCTCGGTTCCGAGCTCGCCTGTGAGGGCCACCAGCCGGCAGCCGGCATTCGGCCCGAGAACACACACCGTCTGGAAGGCTGGATACAGGAGCTGCAAGAGGAAGTGCCCCTTCCCCGTCGTTTCGTCCATCCGGGAGCCAACCCCGTGAGCGCCGCCGCGGACCTGGCGCGGACCATCGTCCGCCGGGCCGAACGCAGGGCCGTGGCCCTCAGGGAGGCCGGCCTCATCGACCACCCCGAGGTGCACGCCTACCTGAACCGCCTCGGCGATTTCCTCTTCACCCTGGCGCGTTACGCGGAGAAAAACGAGCGGGGGCCCACCTCATCACCATGAACTTCCGAGCGGAAACGGCATTGAGAGAAACCCTCAGAAGATCCGGCTAAGGGCTTGTGCAAAAATAAGTTCCCCTTTTCAGGTGTCGAGGCGCGCGCATGGCAAGGCGCGAGGAGGGCGAATGGCTGGCCATTTAACTGACGAGCAACGCCGCCAGGCGTGATGGATCGGCGCATCAAAATGGGAAGTTATTTTTGCACGAGCCCTAAGTTCCATCTCCGATTTTTCCAGGGTGGGTGGGGGACCTCAGGGTGTCCCCCACACCAAAGGATCTTCTAGGATTTCGTTGCGTCTAGCCTCCGGCAGGTGCACGTAGTTTTCATAGGTGAATCCAATCTTCTCACGGGAAACCTGTGAGGTGGCCATCGCCCCCGTCCAAAAGGGTCTCCTGAGTGAAGTCAACCCAACGTTGGGTGTGGCGGCCCGGGCCAACCACCGGCCTTACCGCACCGCGGGCCGCATTTCGGCCACTTCCTGCAAGACGTAAATCGCCTCCTCGAGGCCCAGCCTTCCATCCCCGTTCACGTCCGCCTCGGGATTGAGGGCCGCGCCCTGGATCGGGTTGCCGGCCGCCAGGCGCAGAACCAGGATGGCGTCCGCGAGATCGATGGCGGTGCTGTTGTCCACGTCCCCCCCGTCGCTCGCGGCCTGGACGGTGACGACAAAGCTCTGCAGGGTCGTGTGGTTGCCGTCGGTGACAACGACTTCCACGGTGGCCGTTCCATAGACATTGGTCGCGGGGATGAACGACAGGGTCCGTACCGAACCGCTTCCCCCGATAAGGATATTGTCTTGCGGAAGCAAGGCGGCATTGGAAGACGTCGCGAACACCGTGAGACTTTCCGCGGGGGTCTCCAGATCGGACACCTTGAACCCGATGCCGCTGACGGCCCTGTCTTCCAGGGTGACCTGGTCTTCTATGGCGGATATGCTGGGAGCGGCGTTGAGAAGGGGCAGGGACAGATCGTACACGTAGGCCGTGCCCGAGAAACTGCCCAAGGCATCGTTTCCATAGGCCCCCACCACCACCAGGCCACCGGAGACGGCCACCGAGCTGCCGAACCAGTCTTCGGCCGCCCCGTCCGCTGCGGTCAGCTTGGCGTGCTGACTCCACTTTTCGTCCACTCGTTTGAAAAGGCAGGCAGACCCCGAGTTACCCCCGAAGTCATCGTCTCCCACCGCCCCGGCGATCACGATGTCCCCGTCCATGGAAAGGCAGGTCCCCAGCTTGTCGCCCTCGGCACCGTCCAGGGCCGTGAGTTTCGCCTGTTGGGTCCACACCCCTGCCTCCACCTTGAACACGTAAACGGAACCCGAGCCCGTCCCCCGGTCGTCGTCTTCCCGTGAGGAAACCGCCGCGTACTGCCCGGACACGGCCACCGCGTGCCCGAACTGATCGTCGGCCGCACCGTCGTCGGCCCTCAGCTTGGCCTGCTGGGCCCAGGCGCTTCCGTCGTACCGAAAAACGTAGGCCGCGCCTGCATTGCTCCCCTTGTCGTCATCCTGCCTGGCACCCACAACGATATATCCTCCCGATATGGCGACCGAGATGCCGAATTCGTCCCCCGCGGCGCCGTCGTTTGCCGTCAGTTTGGCCTGCTGGCTCCAGGTGCTCCCATCGTAACGGAAAACGTAGGCCGAACCCGAGCCGCTCCCCTTGTCGTCGTCCCCCCTGGCCCCCACCACCGCGTAGTTGCCCGAGACGGCCACGGAAACCCCGAATTCATCACCGGCCGCGCCGTCACTCGGGGCGAGCTTGGCCTTCTGGGTCCAGAAACCGGCCGCGTGCTGGAACACATAGGCGGAGCCCGAGCTCGTCCCGTTGTCGTCATCGCCTCTGGCACCTACCACGGCGTGATCGCCCGAAATCGACAGTGCCGCACCGAATCCGTCTCCCGCTGCGCCGTCACTCGCCGTCAGCTTGCTGTACTGCTCCCAGCCTCCCGGGGCGCGGAAAAAAACGTAGACGGAGCCCGAGGCGCTTCCCAAGTCGTCATCCCCGTTGGCACCCACCAGGGCGTAGTCACCGGAAACCCCCACGGCGAACCCAAAGTAATCGGCTCCGGTACCATCCGCGGCAAAAAGCTGGAACTCGGTGGTCACCCTCACCTCGAAGGTATCGCTGGCGGTGTTCGTACCGTCGCTCGCCGTTACGGTGACCTGCGAAATACCGGAAAAGCCCTCCACCGAGCCCAGCTTGAGCAGCGTGCCCTGGATGGTCGGGGTCGTGTTCCCGTCGCCGGTAACCGTATACGTCAAGGCATCCCCCTCGGGGTCGTCGAACACGGTGTCCAGATCTATCACCGTGTAGGTCTCGAAACCTACACGGCGCACCTGGTCCGCAATCGGGTGGGACACCACGGGCTTGCCGGGGGATACCACCGTGACCACAAACGTGTCGGATACGGAAAACAGGCCGTCGGTGGCCCTGACCGTCACCTCCGCAACACCGGTCACGCCGATCGATACCATGCGCAGCTCGCTGCCCACAACGCTCAGCGCCACGATGTTTGTCGGGATCGCAATGGGAGCAAGGTACGTGAGGGTCTGGCCGTCGGGATCCCGGAAAACCTCGGAAAGGTCTGCCACGGCGTAGATGGGGAAATTCACGGGCTTGAGCTGGTCCTCTATGGGACTCGCCACCACGGGTGCTCCCGTCACCGCCACCCTCACCACGAAGGTGTCCGTGACGGAAAACTCTCCGTCGCCGGCCGTGACCCGGACCTCGGCAACACCGGTGAAGCCGGTCTTGGAAGCCAGCCCGAGCAAGGTGCCGTTTATGAAAGGCACCGTGTTGCCGTCCACGCTCACCGCCTCGTAGCTGAGCGGGTCCCCGTCCGGGTCGCTGAACACAGACTCCAGATCGGCCACCGTGTACGAGGCAAAATCCTGGGGTTTCGACTGGTCCGCTATGGGATGAACCACGACGGGCGGGGTGTTGCCCAGCACCGTGACGATGAAGGCGTCACTTACCGAGCAGTATCCGTCGGTGGCCGTCACGATCACCTGGGATGCGCCCGTGAAACCGGGCACGGGAGAAAACCTGAGCGTACCGTCTCCGGAGATGGTCACAAGGGTGTTTCCGTCGGAGACCGCCGCGTATTCCAGTCGGTCGTTATCGGCATCCTCGAAAACATCGTTCAAATTCACGACCGTGTAGGCATCGAATCCGGCCTTGGCCATCTGGTCCGCGATGGAGCTTGCCACCCTCGGCGGGTTATTGGGTGCCACCGTCACGTCAAACGCATCGCTCACCGATGCCTTGCCGTCCGAAGCGGTCACCGTGACCGTGGAAACACCGGTGAACCCGGCCACCGCATCGAGCTTCAGGAGCGAGCCTTCAATGGTCACCACCACGTTACCGTCGCCGGAGGCCGTATAGGTCAGCGGGTCTCCGTCCGCGTCCACAAAGACCGCCGCCAGGTCCGCCACCGCATAGGCGTCGAAATCCAGGAGCCGGACCTGGTCCGGGATGGGACGGGCCACCGCAGGAACGCTGTTCGGCAGCACCGTCACGTTGAACATGTAGCTCAGGGTGTCTTCGCCGCTGCGGGCCGTGACGGTGACCTGGGAGACCCCCGTGAATCCCTGCCTGGAAGAGAGAACCAGCAGAGACCCCTTGATCTGCACGTCCGTGTTCTCGTCGCTCACGGCGCCGTACGTGAGCGTCTCAGCTCCCGCATGGGAAAATACGACGTTGAGATCGGCAACCGTGTAGGGCTCAAAATCCTCCGATTTGACCTGGTCGTGCAGGGGATTGGCCACCTCGATGGGGTTTGGGGGAAAGACGGTCAGGGTAAACGTCTCACTCGCCTGGGCCTTCCCGTCGTCCGCGGTGACGGTTATCTGGGCCGTTCCGGTGATACCGGTGGAATCGAGGGTGAGGATACCTCCTTCGACCCTCGCGGTGACGATGTCATCGGGCACGGCCGTCCAAGAATAGGTCAGAACGTCCCCGTTGGCGTCGTGGAAAACCGCGGTCATATCAGCGGCCCTGTACCCCTCGAAACCCTGGGTCTGGTATGGGTCCGGAATGGGAAACACCGTGACCGGCGGGTCGTTGTCGATGGTGTAGACATACGCCGAGCCCCCATCGGCCGCGCTTTCGTCGTCCAGGTATGCACCCACCACCGCATGGTGGCCCGAGGTGGCCACCGCAGCCCCATATCCGCTCCCGGAGGGGCTGTCGCCGGCCATGAGTTTGGCCTTTTGCACCCACGTGCTCCCTTCGCGCTTGAACAGATACGCGGAGCCCGAGTCGGTCTGGTGCTCGTCGTCGCCGGGAGCACCCACCACCACGTAATCGCCGTAGATGGAAACGGACTGCCCGAACCCGTCCTGTTCGCAGCCGTCGCCTGCGGTGAGCTTCCCATGCTGACTCCACGTTTCGCCGTCCCACTTGAAGATGTAAGCGGATCCGGAATAGACGCTGTGGCCGAAGCCCCAGACCGCACCCACCACCGCCCAGTCGCCCCACAGGGCCACGGACTTTCCGAACTGTTCGTAGGAATCCGCCTCAGCGGGAGTCAGCTTGGCGGCCTCGCTCCAGCCCGTCTCCCCGCGCTGGAAAACATAGGCCGCACCGGACACGATGCTATCGCCGTCATCCCAGCTCGCACCCACCAGGATGCGATCCCCGTAGATGGCAACGGCCCCGCCGAAAAGGTCCTCGGCCGCGCCGTCTCCGGCTACCAGTTTGGAGTCCTGGGTCCAGGCGTCCCCGTCCCGCCTGAAGACATAGGCCGCACCGGACCAACTTCCGCTGCCGTCGTCCCCGCTGGCCCCCACCACGGCATAGTCCCCCCACAGGGATACCGCGCAGCCGAAAAAGTCGGCTGCGGCCCCGTCTTCGGCCGTCAGCTTGGCCTGTTCTGTCCACAGGTCCCCTTCTCGTTTGAAGACGTAAGCCGCGCCCGATCCTTCACCGTTGTCGTCATCGCCGGGAGCGCCCACAATGGCATAGTCGCCGCTCACGGCAAGGCTCGTTCCGAACAGGTCGCCCGCGGCCCCGTCCGCGGCCGTGAGCTTGGCATGCAGGCCCCAGGCCCCGCCCTCGTACCTGTACACGTAAGCCGAGCCCGATCCTGCTCCGTTGTCGTCGTCTTCCGGAGCGCCGAAAATCGCATAATCCCCGGAAACGGAGGCGGACTTTCCAAAACGGTCGTTCCCGGCCCCGTCATCGGCCACAAGCTTGGTCACCGGTATGACCGTGATCCGGAAAGTGTCGCTGATGGCATACACCCCGTCGCTCGCCGTGACCGTCACGACGGCGTCTCCCGTGTATCCCTCCACCGATCCCACCTTGAGCCAGGAGCCGTCGATTTGCACCACCGTGTGGCCGTCCTGGCTGACGGCCGTGTAAGTGAGAACATCCAGGGAGTCCCTGAACACCTCGTCCAGGTTGATGGCCCTGTGCAGGGCGAAATTCTCGAACCGGGCCATGTCCTCGATGGGGCGAACGATGATGGGAGGGTTGTTTGCCAGGACCGTCACCACGAAGTTGTCGCTCGCGGCGCTCAACCCGTCGCTCGCCGTGACCACCACCAGGCACGCCCCTGTCCTCCCGGGTACGGAGCCCAGTTTGAGCACGGTCCCTTCGATGCTCCCCGTCACGAGTCCGTCGGTCCATACCGAATAGGTGAGCGGATTGCCGTCCGGGTCCTCGAACACCTCCTGCAAATCGACCACCTCGTAACTGGCGAAGTTCACCTGCCGCGTCTGATCGGCAATGGGATGGAGCACGACGGGCGGTTTGTTGGCGGTCACTATGACCTTGAAGGTGTGCTGCACGGAGTACTGCCCGTCGTCCGCGGTTATCTTCACCTCGGAGACACCCGTGAAACCGGCAAAGGAACTCAACATGAGCTTCGAACCGTCCAGTGCGGCGGGTGTCTTCGCCGGATCCGCGGTCACCGTGTAGGAGAGGGGGTCACCGTTCGCATCGACGAACACCGCGTCCAGGTCGGCCACCTCGTAAGTGTCGAAACCCTCGGGCCGGTTCTGTTCCCCGATGGGCTCGGCCACGGCCGGCGCGATATTGGGCACGTCGAAAATATACGCCGCGCCGGCATCGTCGGCCTTGTCGTCGTCCAAAGAGGCGCCCACCACCGCGTGGTGGCCCGAAATGCCCACCGCACAACCGAACCGGTCGTCCGCGGACCCGTCTCCCGTGAGCTTGGCAAGCTGGATCCATCCGGTCTCCCCGCGGACGAAGATGTAAGCGGAGCCCGCATCCTGTGCATTCTCGTCGTCTGCATCCGCACCCACCAGGACCAACCCCTTGTAAAGGTGCACCGAGGTACCGAAGTAGTCGAATGGGGCCCCTTCCCCTGCTGCGAGCTTCGCGTCCAGGTTCCACTTGGTCCCTTGCCGCCTGAAGGCGTAAACGGCACCCGAAATCGCGGTCTCGCCGTCGCCCCAGATGGCGCCCACGACCACCTGGCTGCCCGAAACGGAGACCGACGTGCCGAACTGCCCGAATTCCGTACCATCCCCGGCCACCAGCTTCGCCTGCTTCACCCACTGGTCGTCCTCGAGGGCGTAAACATAGGCCGCCCCCGAAACGATGCTGTCCCCGTCATCCCAGGGAGCCCCTACCACGGCAACCTTTCCGGACAGGGACACCGACCACCCGAAATAGTCGGCTTCCACCCCGTCCTCGGGGACCAGCTTGGTCTGCTGGGTCCACTGGTCCCCGTCGCGTTTGAAAACGTAAGCCGCACCGGACCATTCTCCATTGTCGTCGTCACCATAAGCGCCGACCAGGGCGTAATCGCCCGACAGGGACACCGAGGAGCCGAAAAGGTCCTGGGCGGCACCGTCGCTCGCCGTCAGCTTGCTGTACTCGCTCCAGCCGCCCTCCGCCCGTTTGAACAGGTAGGCCGAGCCCGACCCCACGTCGTTGTCGTCGTCATCCGGGGCCCCCACGAGGGCATAATCTCCCGACAGACACACGGACCAGCCGAAGTGATCCCCCGCGGCGCCGTCTTTGGGGGTCAGCTTGGCCTGCTGCACCCAGACGCCTCCCTCGAGTTTGAGGATGTATGCGGACCCGGAGTCCGGACCGTTGTCGTCATCGTTGGGCGCGCCCACGATGGCATAGTCTTCGTCTATGGAAACCGAGGCGGCGAACCCATGGCCTTGCCCCCCGTCTGGGGCGATGATCTTTCTGTCCACGGTCACCTGGAGCACCTTGACGCTCTGGGGGCTGTTCACGGCCGCGGCAGCGGTGACGGTGATGCTCCCCGTTCTGCCGCCTGCCGGGTTGTCTCCGTACAGCACCGTGATGGTTCCCCCGTTGGTCCCCGATGCGCCGGCGGTTATGGTGAGCCAGTCGGCATCGGAAGCCGCCGTCCAGTCCATCTCCCCCGGACCCAGATTGCCCACCTCAAAGGTGATGGACGCGCTCTTGGCCGAAACGTACCTCACTTCCGGGGTAAGGGTGATATAGGGGGTGGTGAGCTCCACCGTGAACTCCGAGATGAGGCGGTCGAACTGGGTGTCCGGGTTGATCACCTTGACGTTGTGGTTGCCCAGGTACAGAGTGTCAGGACTCAACCCCGTTATGGTCGTATCGTTCACGACCACGACGTTGGTAAGGGGGATGCCGCCTATTTCGGCGAGGGCCCCGTTCACGAACCCCTCTCCCTTTATGGTTACCGCGACGGAGGTGCCGAATTCCGCGGAAGCCGGTGAAATGGAGGTTACGTCCGGCGGCGGTTTTTCGCTCACCGTCAACCCATTGACTACGGTGACGGTCTGACCGTCAGGATTAGTGACGGTCACGTCGTACACTCCGGGATCCACCTCCGGAACGGTGAACTGCACCAAGCCGGAACTGACCACCATGGCTACCGTTTCGCCGGCGCCCAGCTTCACCTTGGCCCCGTTCACAAACCCCTCTCCCAGCACATCCACCAACTGGTCCTTGGAGGAAACCGAAGGCACTATGGATTCGACGCTCGGCGCGGGCAGGGCCTCCCCTGTCACACGCACATCGTCGATGAACCATCCCCTGAATCCGTTGTACAGGGCGTCCCTCGAATCAAATCGAAAGCGGATCTGGACCGTGTGGCCCACATACCCCGTCAAATCGAAAAGCTGGTCCAGCCACTCTCCGGGTCGGCCCAGTCCTCCGGAGCTGTAGCTTTTCCAGGATTCGCCGTCCACGTCGTTGAGGGGGTTGATGTTCCCCTTTCCCAGGCCGGAGAATGACACCCCGCCATCCGTGGAGATCTCCACGCCCATGATGTCGTACCTGTCGGTATCCACCCCCTCGATTTCCCACCACGTCTTGAAGTTGAGCACCGCATGGGTCGCGGACTTCAGGTTTATGGGAGGAGAAGTCACGGAGCCTCTCTTGGTAGAAGTCGACTTGCCGCCGTTTTTGGCGCCTTGCTCTATGGTGTTGAAGTCGCTGCCGATAAAGGTGCCCGTGACGCTTTCACCGAACCACCACGCCCGGCTCCCGCTGAAGGCCGAGGGGAGCCTGCCGAGGTCGGGCAAGGTGACAAGGGTGGGATTGATGTCGGGCTCGAGCACCGAATAGTTCTGGGGCGCGGTGATCAGATTCCAATAACCGTCGTACTTCCATTCCCCCACCCCCTTTTCAAGGTCGTCGAAAAAGGGCAGAGCCGCGGCCGAGCCCTGCGCCGTCCAAGCAAAGGTGCAGGCGACCACCAGAATGAGCGCGCTCCCAATAAACGATAGCCTCTTCATGAATGCTCTCCTTTTCTCGGAATTCCCCTTTGGCCCTTTCCCTCAGACAGTATCCCGTACGGTTGCCGACGACCATGGGCCCGCCGTTTCCCCGGCGTTTTGCAGGGACGGGGCAAGAAAACATGGGGGCCAGGCATCCGCATTGGAAAGCAAAGGGCATGCCAGACAAGAACCCGGACCGAGCGGCCTGCCCGCCCCCCCCCTACCTGGGACCACAAGCCATGTTTTCCTCATCGGCACAAAAAAAGAAACCCTTGACGCTGTCTTTTCATCGTCGTCGTAGGCTGGAAAATGAAAGCCGACCGCTTCCGCGATGTTCGTTTGCTTGTGATGCATCCATATGCAATCCTTGTCAGGGGTGCAATAATAAAAATTACACAGCTCCTGTTAAGCGGTTCACAAGAAAAAAGACACGCTGGTGCCGTGCACCGGTTTGCACGAGAAGTGCTTACAGCACACAAGACCAATGTGTCCTGTTCCAAAGGGTGCACTGATGACTGTACCCTGCCTTGATCATCGTTCCGGCCGGGGTGCGATGCCGTTGATTCGGACCGACAGGCGAAAGGTACCCGCGGTTCTGTCGGCTTCCCTGGAGCGCGGGCATCTTGCCCGCACGTGCGCCACAAGGCGGGCGAGGCCCCCGCGCTCCCAGGGGTGAGGAACGCAGTCGGCCGGCCGAAATCATGGTCAAGGCCATCGGAAAGGTCCTCACCGGCGGCGGCTGAAAACAGGACCGGCGGCATGCCTGTCCATCGTGCCTCACGTTGCCCTGTTAGCCCTTGACAAAGCGCCGGCCACGGACGAGCATGGGTGTAAGAGCGTGTCTTTCCTCCACAGGGGCCAACGGGGCATGCCCAGCGCCGTTCACAAACTGCACTTTTCACTTCCTCACCCCGGCCCTCTCCCAGAGGGCGAGGGGGATGTAGGAAATCGCAATGTGTGACCGCGCGCAAAGCACATTTGCAGCCCCTCGGACAGCGCTCCTTGCCGTCTTTGGAGACGGCAAAGCGGGGTTTTCAGACGAGCTTTAACAAAGGGGAGCGTCGCGTGCCAAAGGAATTGACACATTGGATGCTGGCCGAAAAAGCGGCTCACAGGTGCGAAGGGTCCCAAGTGGGGAGATGGATCCGGCAAAACCCGAACCTTTATCTCATCGGTGCCGTCATTCCGGATACGGGTTTCTACAGCCTTCTTTTCCCCTTTTCCGATGTGGTGAAGGCAGCGGCATCCAGACTCCACGGCGTGGACGGTAGCGACACCTTCCAGGCCTTGCGGGATGTTCTGCTCGCCTTCCAGTCGGATCTTTCCCCCGGCATTTGGGCCTTTGTCCTCGGGGTCCTGAGCCACATCATCGCAGACAGCACCTACCATCCCTGGGTCATCCATCACACGGGCGACACCCACCACCCCTGCGCCTCCGAGCGTTACAGGGCCGTGAGTCGCCACAGGGAGTTCGAAACCTACCTCGATCTTTACTGTTTGCTCAGCAACCCCTGGTTTGACCGGCGGTACGTTTCGGGGTTGGTGGCCCGCAAAGAAATGCCGCGTCCCCGGTTCCTCGCCCTTGTTTCGGTGCTCTACTGCGGGCTTTCTCGCCCTTACAACGCGCGTATCTGCGCGGCAGTCAGGCTTCACAGCGTGTTCCAGAGGGGCTTTTTCCACAAGGGGCTGTCGGGGTGGTTCAGGGCCCGCCTCGGACAGGGTTCCGGGGCGGTCAATCCGGTGGCCTCGCTGTTCTATCCCGTCGCGCCCCCGGCAAATCTTGACTGGTTCGGGATGCGTCGCCCGTACCAGCACCCCGTGAGTGGACAGGTCCTTGAGGAGTCGGCCCTCGACCTGGAAAAAAAAGCACTCGACGCCACCGTGAAATGGTTTGGGCGTATTGAAGAACACGTGCTGGGCGACGCGCCCTTGAGCGTCTTTGAGGGTCTCCGGGGCCCCTGTCTGGAAACGGGAATCCCGGAAAAGGGAAGCGTTTCGGCCATCCGCCACCTTTCAAAGGGAGACTGTATCGGCGCCATGAGGGGGCCGGCACCCCGTTGACGGCCAAAGACCCTCCCGTTTCTCATAGCCCCTCGGCCTCCGGGAGAGGGCCGTGGTGCGGGTATAAGAAGCGCAGCCTTCTTGGTGGGCCGTGCCCACCCTGAGAAAACCTCCATGCACGCGGTGCTCGAAGCATGGATGCTCAACCCTGCGCAGCGAGAGGGCTGGGTCAGTACACTTTGGAAGTCAGCACTGAAGCAGCGCTCTTCCCGTCCCTCTTCCCATGTTGGAAAATCGCGCGAAAAGATGTGGGGTGCAAGGACCACTCATCACACCCCACATTCGCGTAACATCCTGTTCCGGTCCGTCATCTACCCGTCATCTCTCTCTTCAGCTCCTCGTCGAGCCAGATGAACCTGAAAGGAGAGAAGTAATCGGACAAGCCTATGTTCCACTCACCAGAGTAACTTTTCACCCAGGGGGTCCAGAAGTTGTAGACATAGGGTATCGGCAGGGTCAGGTACCAAACCTGGCTGTGCATGTAGGGAACAATCTCACGCATTAACTGGTTTCTCTTCGGCATGTCGTAGTAGGCAGCGTCAATGGCGTCAATTGCAGCATTCATGCGTGCGTCATTAACCTGGCTAACGTTATGCATGCTCCCTCGCCTCTCCCAGATAAACCTGAAAGGCAGTTGTCCGTGGATACCACTCTCGAGCATTTCAGGAAATCGGTGATTATATCGCAAAGATAGCCAAACGCCGTACTCCTTGACATCGAGTGCCAAATCAACGCCGGCCTTGGACCACATGTCTTTCACGATACTCATCAGGTCCACCATGGCCGGATGGCAGATTACGGTGGCCTTGAAGCCCTTGGGATAGCCGGCTTCAGTCAGTAGTTGCTTGGCCTTCTCCGGGTGATATTCAAAGAGCTCCCTGACCTGCTCCGGAAGTTCGTTAAGGGGGACAAAGAAGTCCGTGAATTCCGCTATGGGCTGTACCGGCCAATTCAACATCTCGGCATTGCCGCCATAGAAGTGCTCAGCGATCGACTTCTGGTCTACCGCCATGCTCAACGCTCGCCTGACCCTGAGATCATGCCAGGGCACCTCGGGGTTGTCGAGCTTCCACATTATGGAAGAACCGGATGCAGCCAGATATCTGCCATACTTCAATTCGGGGCTGGTCTTCATGAGGCTTTGAGCGTCCTCCCACGCCAGGCTCATGAGCCAATCGATCTTGTGTGTGCGCACCGCAGCCAGTTGGGTGGACAGGTCCGGTATAATGAACTCTTTCATACCATCCAGGTACGGCAACTTGTTCTCAGGGTGGAGAGGGTCATTCTGCCAGTAGTTCGGGTTCCTGGCAAATGTGAGCTGCGTCTGGGGAACATAGTCGACCAACATGAAAGGCCCGGTACCGACACTATTGCGCCAGTCCTGAAGGTCTCCGTATTGGTCAACGGCCTCTTGCGGCACTATGCGCGTATGGCTCGTCATGATCGGCCAGATCTCTGACGTCTTGTTCGGGTCGAACCTGACCTCAACCTTCCATTTGTCAAGGGCTTTTACCGAGTAGATATAGTCGCGGAATTGGTAGTTGCGGGCCGTAGAAATCGCCAACGAACGCTTCAGTGAGAACTCGACATCCCGGGCATCCATTTCCCTGCCATTCGTGGGCGGCTTGTCATGGAAGTGCACTCCTTGGCGGATATGGAGGATAGTGACTCCGGCCGCAGGGTCAAGCTCCCAACGCTCAGCCAGACAGCCGGTCAGCAGTTCCGGGACAATATTGTACTTGTACGTGCCTTCACCGGTGCCAGTGGGCCCTTTTGTCCAGTCGTTGGTCAGCAGTATTTCATTCGTGTGAGCCATACGCGTAGTTGTAATGTGGACGAAAGCCTCGTCGAAGTTAGCCGGCTCGGCAGCCAAACCATAGGTGAAGGTGCCACCATACCTCGGCTTTTCCACCAATCTCCCCAGGGCATCCTTCACCATTTTTTTACCGTCATCAACTTTTTCTTTTCCAGTAGGTTTAAGTGCTGCCTTCTTCTCTTCCGCCGAACCGGAGGAGGCCAACCCCAGGACTCCCACAATCAAACAACTCACCAGAAACCAAGCAATTTTCTTTTTCATTCTTGCCCTCCTTCTTGTTTGTTATACTCTCTCAGATAGTGTTTTTGGCAAGGCTTCAGGAAGAGAGGCGCACCGTATGTTACGCCGACGACCGATAACACCGCCAAAAGCATTATCTGCAACTCCCCCAAACCTCTATCGACCCATGGCGGCTTTCCTGTTCACGTTCCTTTTCGGGAACCGGATGCCCCTGGTGGTCACAAGGGCGCAACGACCGATCAGGAGAGGGAAAAAGACCCATGGGAAGCAACCGGGGCAGACGGCAAGAGCTCCGGTACGAGGTGCGCCCTGTCCGCTACAAGCGCTTTGAATTTCGCCTGCACCCATGTCCTGTACCACCACCTCGGCGGCTGTGATGCCACCGCCGGTGACATCCTGGGCTGCTCTTGACCCGTGATGAGGGATGTAGAATAGGGCCGTAATCATCGTTCCGGCCACATCCGACCAAATGCGCAATACGGTCTTTTTGGTGGGCAGTGCCCGCCCTACGAAAACTACGCCGCTTCCTTTTCCATCACCAACGCTTCCACAGGGCACACGGCCACGCAATTGCCGCATCCGAGGCATTTCCCAGGGTCAATTACGGGCACATCGTCCATGGAAATGGCGCCGAAGGGACAACGGTGCTCGCATTGACCACAGCCGGTACACACCCCCTGGTCCAAAACTAGGGTGGAAACCCGATTTGCCGAGGATCTCGGGGAACCCCAACCGCTCAACGCATCGGGTATCGGCAAGCGGTTTCCTTCTATGGTGCCTCGTCCAGGTGTCGGATGTCGGTGAGAGGCGCGGGTCAGTCCATGCTCATGGTGGATCAACGGCCTATCATTTCCCAAAAGGTCCTTCCTTGGCACCGAGACACACAGTCCTCCATGCCCCGCTGTTCGGGCCGAGTATGGCACATCTCCCCGAGAGCGAGAAAAGCCCCGGGCTCCTATGGGCGCTCTACTTGCCCCAGCGGCGCTGAAGTCAGGGCCGGGCCTGAAAGATGGTCGAGGCAAACAACTCGACATGGATTCGCATGCCCAAAAATCCTCACGCCCCCTTCACGAAGACCGCGGACCGGCCTCCCAGCTTCCAGGTAACCGGCGCCTGGGTGAATCCCGCCTCGGTGGCCTCTTCCACGGTTTGGGCAAAGGCCTGTCGGGACACATGGCCTTTGGGCTCCACCACGAGGAGTTTCCCCGCGGGCTTGAGGGCCGCCCACATTTCGGAGAAAAAGTCCAACCGGCCGGGGATCTCGTGCACCACGTGGATGGCCACGGCAACGTCCACCGTGCCGGAAAGGTCGCCCAGGCCAAAGCCCTTGGGCGAACTCTGGCGCGCAACGATCCTTTCGGCAAGACCGGCCTTCCGGGCCCGACGGGTCAGGGCGGCGATCATTTTCGGCTGGATGTCCACTGCCACCACCCGCCCCGTGGGGCCGACCATCCTTGCCAGGGGCAGGGTGAAATATCCCATGCCGGATCCCGGTTCCAGGACCGTCATTCCCTCACGGACTAGGGGCCCGAGCATCTTTTCCGGATGCTCCACGATCTTTCGCAAAGGGCTGAGAAGAAAATACCCCAGCCAAGGGGGGCAAACCATTGCGGCCATCTTCTTTGCCTCCGCTCAGACAAACCATTCCATAGCCAAGCCTGCGATATTCTGCTACTGAAAAGGGCATCCCTTCCGGGACACCAAGGGTGCCTTTTCATGCTCAAACCCTGAAAGCGAGGGTGAAGTCATGGCGACGATGCCTTCGAAGCTGCGCAAACTGCAAAGGCTTCTAACACTTCTGGACGATTCCTCGCAACCCCTGACCCGTTTCGACCTGATCCGGTTCAAAAACCGGATGCTCGGGGGGGGGGGGAATACTCGACGGCGTCTTCCATGAACTCCACCTTTTCACGCGGGGCAAAAAGTGGGAGGACGACGTGACGATGGTGATACTGAAGATAACGGGGTAGCGCCTGGGGCTCGCCCGGGCTTTATGAGTTCCAGTGAAGCATGGCCACACTCGACCGGAAGGGAGTCACAGCCTCGTCACCGTGCATGTTCGTGCAGCCTTTCAACCCAGCGGTTGAAAAGGACATCTTCGAAAACATAGCCCTCCGGTTCCTTACGAAGGATTCCCTTCGTGCAAAGCGAGTTCAGGCTCCTTGCCACATTGGATGCCGACTCGAGGCCAAAGCCCTGAATCGTTTCCTTCGAGGTAAGGAGCCGGCCTTTGAGCTTTGCAGCCGCCTTTGCCGTCTTTCTCTGATGCAGAGTGAGTCCCTCCCAGATTGTCAAATAGGCAGGCTCCTGGCCCCGCAGGATGAGTGAAAGGGCTTCTTCCACGTGGTGTTCTTCGATCTGATGCACGTCCTGAAAATGGTCCCAGAGATAGAACGAAAGGAGCTGAACGTAATGGGGTACGTTTTCCGATTCCTCAAAGAGGCGATTCATGGCACCGGCTGAAATGTCCTTCGATGAGCCTGCAAATTTCGCATGAATAAACCGCTTGAATTCCTCCTGTGGGATTTTTTCCAGAGTCATCAAGGTACCCATTTGGTAGAAAGGACGGGTCTTCTCGGACACCATGTCGATCAACATGTGCGATTTGCTGCCTGCGAAAAGATAGCTCACATGGGTGTGGTGCTGGATCGCCGCCCTCAGTTTCCTTTCGAGATCTTCCCCCCCGATCCTCATGACCTCCTGGAATTCGTCCATGGCCACGACAAGCCGTTTTCCCTGCGCCTTCGCGATCCGCTCCGGAAGATCAAAGGCATCCTCCGCACCAGCCGCAGTCTCTCTTGAAAAATCCAAGGAGAGCTCAGGATTTCCTGCCGGATCGAAGCCGAGACGAGGGCGCAGTCTCGGAAGGAATTCTCTGACAAATTGTGCGGCTTTTCTGGCGATGGATCGGGAACCACGCATGACGGCCGTGGTGTAAAGCTCCAGGAATTCGCTGGAAGAGGTGGCCCAATACAGATCGACATAGCAGGTGAGGAGCCCTTGCCCTTGCAGGTCGAGCAGGGTGTTTCCGATCAGGGAGGTTTTCCCGTAACGCCTCGGTGCGACGAGGAATATCCGCGCGGTCTCCCTGAGGCGCGAGGACAGTTGTCCTAGCTCTTCTTCCCGGTCGGCAAAGTCTTCTCCGGAAACGACGGTTCCATACTTGAAGGGATTGGCCATCTGCCCCCGTTGGCCACCTTTTATACGGTTCTGTAACATACTTATCCGTATAATACCGAATTATGAAAAGGCGTCAACCCTGTTCTCCTTTCGAAAGTTCAAGGCCCGCCAATCCTTGGCTTCGAAGCCGAGTTGCACCTTGATCATCGTTCCGGCCCCATGCGACGATAGTCTTTCTGGTGGGCGGTGCCCACCCTACGAAAACCTCAATTCACGCGGGGCTCCATCCATGGATGCGCAGCCTTGCCAGATCTTCCCTATCCTTCGGGGGGTCTATCGGGGCGGACAGGGCTTGGCACTTGCGGGAGCGGCCGCAACGAGGAGCAAGTCCGCCCAAGAGTCAAAACGAAAATCCCCTCTGCACGGGGACGTTCCCCGATGGCTGCCGTACCAGCTTTTTTCCCCTTCCTCTCACGTCTCTTGTGCGGGAAGGGTGCGGCTTGCCGACAAACGTGCCGGTGATGCGACGGAGAATGTCTCTGTCAACCCATCCGGCATTTTCTTCAAGTTCGATGGCCGCGATTTCCCGTTGAAGGGATCGGCCGGCCTCGTCGTCCCAGTGCAGGAACCCTTTCTTCTTTATTTCTTGAACCATGGAATCCATACGTGCCTCGGCACGGGCGCCGATCCCGTGTTCTTCCTGCCACTGGGCCGCGGGCTCGAGTATGCCCAAAAGGACAAGAAGGGCGAGGGTGGGAACGGACTTGGCGGCACTTCGCCTGTTCTTGGAAAGCGCCTCGTTCACCCGAAGGTAATTGATCTGCCCTGACCGTATGGCCACCTTGGACACAATGAACACGTCCTGCAAGGTCGGCAGCGTCTGCCAGATTTCTTCTCGAATCCCCACTTGATAGTGGTATGTGCCCCAGCATTGCTTTCGAAACCTCCAGAGGTTGCGGTTTTCTTCGTCCAGGGGCCACCTGTCCGGGTCGGAGACAAAGAGCAGCGATTCGAACAGCTTTCGGTACCTTCCATAGGCATGATAATACTGTGTGGAACCATCGTTTCTCAGGGCATGGAGCCTTTCGTCGATCCAGGAGCACCAACGGGATTCCATGGTGAAGCTCCATAAGGGGAATTTCTCCATGGGTTCCCCTGCGTGCCGATTAACGACATATTTTTTGCAATCGGCGTAAGAGAGCAGGAGGTCACCGGTCTCAGGGACACCGTGATCGAGTTTGGCCCTCAGGCTGTAAACGCTCGGAGCCGCTTCCACGATGTCAGGATCGGAAGTGAGGACGAACTGAACTCCCGGAAGTTCGAATTCGGCACCGTAATAGCGGTCGCCGGCTCTTTCCCGGACATACCTGCCAATGTCCGTTCTCCGGCAAAACCCTTTCAGATCGAGAATCTCCTTGACGAGGACACGAACGTTCGTTTCGGACCATGGACGATCGAAGACATGCGGAGCCGTTTCGTCCCCGTCCTGCGTCTCTTTCCCCGGTGCCCCTCGACCCCCCGCGGCCGCAACCGAACCCACGGCACCCACTGCTCCCCTATCGATGCGAAACAGGTTCTCCTTTCTCCGGACCACCGACAAGAGAATGTCGCCATTGAGTTCATCGTCCGCGTAAAGCCTGTTGTATCGATCTACCAAGGTATCTACGGCCACGGTGTCTTCCGGATACCTGTAAACCAGGAGCAGATGGGTCCTTATAGCGCGCAAATCCATGCTGGAAATGGGTGCCGGAGCGATATAGCCTCGATAACGATGGAGTCGGTTCCCATCGAGGAGTGTCAGCAGGTCGAGGGTTTCTCCGTCCAACCCCAATCGATCCAGCAGAGAATCGACCGGCAATGGGTAAAAGGACAGGGGGTCCGTCCGCTGGATTTCGGAAAGGGTGTTGAGGATGAAATCGTCCCCACGAGCGGCGCGGAACCAGGCGAGATCGGTTTCACGCGCATAGAAGGAAAGCCACTGCCCCGTATCGCCGTAAAGCAGGTGTATCGCCAGCAAGATTTCGCCGGGCAGCTTCCCGTCAACCGCAACGTGGTGGTCGTTCTTACGAACCACCCTGTTGCCCGCGCCCATGTCATCGGACACGGCCGTCCAGATGTCGTTTTCGACCGTGGAAAACGCCTGGGCGATGGGCCGGCACAGCTTGGGATGCCTCAGTTTGCGAATGGCCTCGCTCTCCAGTTCATCCGGTACGTGCGGCCCTTTCGCAGCCCGCCTTACAGCACCGGACCCATCGCTTCCCAGCTCGTAGCGGAGCCTCAGGATGCTGCCCAGTTCTTGCGGCAACTTGGAAACCGCTTTTCTCACATGCCCCGCGAAGGACTCAAGATCCCTATTTGCCGCCATTTTTCAACTATCCGATCCGCCGTGCTTCCGCTCTTTCATGAAAGCCACATAATTGTGCATGAACTGCTGGATCACCGCGTTCATGCTGAGGCCATCCTTTTTCGTCTTCTTTCTGAAAGCACCGAGAATGTCGGCATCGACCAGAAGCGAAAGGGAGCCCCTTTTGATATCGTACTCTTGTTTGCGACGGTGAGACTTGGCCACGAATGATGCCTCCAGATGTTCCGTATAATTCAACATGAACTGCGCCACAACAACGGGCGGGGTTGTCTTCTCATTGGAGAGATATTTCCTGAAATCGGAGAGAAGTTCTTCGGGAATGAAAACGTTCACGCCTTTTCTTTGTGTCATTGCCCGGTGTTTCCTTTCGGCCCCGTCTTGCCCGCGAGGGGTATCCAAGGCGTGGAGCTTCGGGCGCTGCCTACGACGGAAAGCATGCACATGGGCCAATCGTCAAAAGGCCCTGGCACTTTGCGTATCACAAGCGCTGGACGCAGCTTGGCTTCCGAAGCCCTTCCAGGTGATTCAAGACAGATGAGCGCCCATGGCGTCCTCCACCAACCGGCCCCGCCAGGAGTAATCGCTGCGGCTCTTCTCAAGGCAGTCACGGGTTATGGCGGGGCCGGTAATGATAGGAAGGAGCCCCTTGGGCGCAGCTGTTCCTTGAAGGATGTCCTGCATCAGCGCACGTTCATGAGGAGGCTCGGGCATGGGTCACGTCAGTCCAAACATTTTAACGTATTGAAATATAATTTTCTTTCGTGCACATTGTCATTTCACTCAATCATTGCGTATTGATACTCAATGACAGGGCAAATACAACCTCTGCCGTCAACCACGTGCCTGTTTGCCTGGATCACGGCCCCTCTACCCTCCCCTAACCCCTTTCAAGTGCGCGATGTTGGGGAAGGTGCGTTCAACCCCCGTGCCGCGAAGGATCGTGGGGGCAATCCCGAGCACGAAGGCCCATGTCCCCATGGGCAGCCCGGTTTAGGACCGACCCCGCAGCTTCCGGACCGGCTCTCAGAACAGCCCCGCGTACTCGGCCGCCAGGTGGGAAAGGAGCTTCATGCCGATGGGGATGGCCCGTTCGTCGGGATTGAACCGCGGGTCGTGGTTCATGGCGGGAACCTGCCCTTTTTCCGCATCGTGCGTGCCCAAGAAGAACATGGCCCCGGGGACCTTCCGGAGAAAAAAGGCCATGTCCTCTCCCCCCAGGCTGGGTTTGATGGGCACCACGTTTTCCGCTCCCAGGATCTGGGAAGCTATCTTCTGCACATAGGCCGTGTTGACCGGTTCGTTGCGCAGGGTGGGATAGCCGTGAATGTACTTGAGCTTGTAGGTGGCTCCCATGGCCTCGGTGACCCCCTTGACCGTCTTTTCCAGTTCCTCCATGAGGGTGCGACACAGGGCCTCGTCCAGGGAACCGATGTTGCCCCGGAGCACCACCATGTCCCCGATGATGTTGTCCCGGGTGCCCCCCTGGATCATGCCGAAGGTGAGCACCGCGCTGTCCAGGGGATCCACCCTGCGGGTCATCATGGAGTTGAGGGCCACCACCACGTGGGAGGCCGCCACGATGGTATCCACGGCCATGTGGGGGCTGGAGAAGTGTCCCCCTTTGCCGAAGATCCTCAGGCTCAGGGTGCTCACCGACCCTATCATGGGTCCTGGGATGATGGCGATCTGACCCACGGGAATGGGGCTGGTGTGCAGGGCGAAGACACTGTCCGGCTTGGGGTTCTCCACGGCCCCTTCCTCGATCATGCCGATGGCGCCGCCGGGAAAGAACTCCTCGGAGGGTTGGAAACAAAAGACCACATTGGTCTCCAGCCGGTCCCGGAGCGCAGCGAGGACCGCGGCCGTTCCCATGAGGATGGCGGTGTGCACGTCGTGTCCGCAGGCGTGCATGGCCCCCTGCACCTTCGAGGCGTAGGCAAGCCCCGTGGCCTCGGTCATGGGCAGAGCATCCATGTCGGCCCGCAAGGCCACGGTCGGTCCCCCTTTGCCGCCCTGGAGCCTGCCGATGACCCCGAAGTTCTTGCGGCAACGCTGCACGGGGATGCCGAGCCTTTCCAAGAACGCGGCCGCGATTGCGGAAGTCCTTTCTTCTTTTCCGGACACCTCGGGATGCATGTGCAGGTCCCGCCGGATGTCGATGATTTCCTTTTCCAGGCGGTCCACCTCGGGTCCTATGGCCTCTGTCCAACGGAGCATGGCTCCTCCTTTTCTCGCCGCGCCCTTGCCCCGTCAATCCTCCGGGTTTGCAAAGACCGGCGCACGTTTTTCCAGGTTGGCCATGACGGCCTCCACCTGGTTCTTCCCGCCTATGATCTCCTTTTGCAGCTCCTCCTCCATCCGCAGCCCTTCCTCGAGACTGACGAGCACCGAACTGTTGAGGAGCTTTTTGCCCCTGCGGACGGCATCGGGCGATTTGGAGGCGATCTCTTTTGCCAGCTCCATGGCGGCTTCCAAGGGTTTTTCGCTCACGTGGGTGGCAAGGCCGAGCTCAAAGGCTTGGGTGCCGGAGAGGATGCGGCCGGTGTACAGAAGCTCCTTGGCCACGTCGAGTCGCACCAGGTGCCGGATGGTCTGGGTGCCGCTCATGTCGGGCACCAATCCCCATTTTATCTCCATGATGGACAGCTTGGCGTCCGGGGCCACGAACCGGATGTCGGCACCCATGGCGATCTGGAAGCCGCCGCCGAAGGCCGCACCGTGGACCGCGGCGATGACGGGCATGGGAAGCTGGGTCCAGATGTAGGCGGGAAGCTGGGCGAAGTTGGCCGGGTTGTCGGCGCTGCGCTGGAAAAGGTCCCGGGTGGGCCTTTCCTTGTCCGCTTCGGTCATGGCCTGGAAGCTCATGAAGTCAAGGCCCGCACAAAAGGCCCGGCCTTCGCCGGATAGTACCACGACACGGACGGTCCGGTCCTCTTGCAGCTTCTTTCCGGCTTTCACCAGCCCCTGGAACATGGCCGGGTCCAGGGCGTTCATCTTTTCGGGACGATTCATGCGCACATCGGCGATTCCATCGGTGATGGAAATGGTCACGCGTTCTGACATGGGATGCTCCTTTCGGTATCTTTTAGGGGTTTTTGGGGTTAACGCTCAGACCCGCGGAACCTGACGGGTCTGCGGGTCCGGGTAATGGCTTCCTCTTATTCCATAACAAACCCTTTTCGCAAGACAGCCGCGGCTCCTGTCCCCCTCACCTTGTCCGTGTATTCCCACATGGCGGCCTCCCTTGTGAAGCGGATCGCGAAGAAGCATCACCCCGCCCGGCGCGCGCAAAGAGACTGTCGGACAGCATACGATGAGAAATATCGGAATTCCGGCGCGGTGACAATGTCAAAATGCAGACGGCCGTGGGGTGTTCAGGTGTCAGGTGCAGTGGTCCCGATCGTCCATGCGCCTGATTGTACCGCGCGACTCCGCAAGGCGGGGGGGGGAATCTTCGGGGTCGGTATGGGTATCGGAATCGCCGTCGAGTCGTAGTCTGGACCGCGCTCTGGGTTCAGGGCCAACCCGCGAGGGATGCCAGGCGTGGGAGAGGCAGGCGCAATCTACGACACTACGGGATCGTGTTACAGGAACGCCTCGAAACGCGGGCGGGCGTGCCCAGATCGGGGGCCGGCCGGCTAGTCCTTCTTGAAGATCTCTTCGACTCCGAAACGCGCATCGCTGGCGTCCTTGATCATCTCGTATTGCTGCTCCGGATTGAACTGGCAGGTTTTCACGAGGCTCACAATAAAGAGAAGGACGCCAGTCATGGCAAGATACCTGAGAATCTGGAGCGCGTAAAACGGGGTCATGGGCCGCCTGAGCGATCGGAGCAGCCCCCCGTATCGGTTCACGTCTCCGCGCACGAAGACGCTGCCGTAACGAAGGGATTTTGCGGGCATGCCGTGCTTGCGCAGAAAGGGTGCCGCGGTGACGACGAAGAGAATCCAGAAGGCGGCCATGGCCACAAGGGCCAGGCCGAAAAAGAAGAAAGGCACTGCGGAAGTCATGGGTCGCTCCTTCTCCCCGCTCTGTCGCGAACGCCGGGGTCCCACATCGCGTATCCCAAGGATGGGCCGTCATGTCAAGCGACGTGTCCCGAGCCGTCAACGGAACCGGCTCACCGGGTCTTGACACGGGAGCGCTTTTCTGATCGAAGTGCAGGTCTTTGGCCGTCCCCGGAGCGTGACAAGGTCCTGGCTAAAACCAGCAGCAAGGGGCGGCACAGTGAAACGAGAAAGCGAGAACCATGTCGAACACGGATCTTCACAGGCTTTTCGAACCCAGGAATATCGCCGTGATCGGGGCATCTTCCACCCTGGGCAAGTGGGGGGCCATCATCTTTTTCAACATCCTCAACGGAGGGTTTCCGGGCGCCATCTATCCCGTGAATCCGGGCAGGAAAACGGTCATGGGCCTCGATTGCTATGCGTCGGTGGCCGACATTCCCGAACCCGTGGATCTTGCCATGATCACGACCCCCGCCCCCACGGTGCTGCCCCTCATAGACGCTTGCGGTGTCAAGGGGATTCCCTTCGTCATCGTGGTCACCTCCAACTTCAGTGAAACGGGCCCCGAGGGGACGCGGTTGGAAAGAGAAGTGGTCGCCAGGGCACGGAGCTACGGCATGCGCATCGTGGGCCCCAACACCATGGGTATATTCAGCTCCCGGCGCGACCTGCACGCCCTCATGCCTCCTGTCATGCCCCTTCGGGGGCCGGTGTCCATGTTTTCCCAAAGCGGGAACCTCGGCACCCAGATGCTCGCCTGGGGCTCCAGCGTGGGGGTGGGTTTCGAGAAATTCATCAGCAGTGGAAACGAGGGCGATCTCACCTGTGTGGATTATCTGCGTTACTACGGGGACGATCCGGCCACCAAGGTGATCCTGGCATACCTGGAAGGGGTGGATCCCCACTCCGATTTTCTGTCCGTGGCCCGTGAGGTTTCCCGCAAGAAGCCCCTGGTGGCTCTCAAAGGCGGAAGGACCCGTGTGGGGGGGCGGGCCGCCGCCTCCCACAGCGGGGCCATGGCCGGATCCACGGACATCTACAGGGGGGCGTTTCGCCAATCCGGGGTCATCCAGGTTTCCACCACACAGGGTCTCATCGACTGTGCCAAGGCCTTCTCCCACTGTCCCCTGCCCCGGGGCAACAGGGTGGCCATCGTCACCCGGGGAGGCGGGTGGGGGGTCATCACGGCCGATGCGTGCGAGGAGAACGGCCTGGAGGTCCCGCCCCTTCCCGAGGACCTGGTCAGGAAGATCGACAAGGTCCTTCCTCCTTACTGGAGCCGGTCCAACCCTGTGGACATGGTGGCGGCCCTGGGGCCCGAGCCCATAGAAGCGTGCCTGAAAATCATCGCCCAGTGGGATGGGGTGGATGCCATCATCGCCGCAGGGGCCGCGGGGGGCATGGCCATGCAGGTCCCGGAAAGAAGCCGGCTTCCCGAGGACTACAAGAAGAACCTGTCGCAGCTTTTCAACCCGCGGCAGACCCACTTCCGCAAGCTCGACGAAACCCTGGAACTCATCAAGGACCTTGTGAAACAAAAAGGAAAGCCCATCATCAACCTGGCCTTCCGCCGCCCCGATTCCGACGGCGAAGCCCCCCATGACCCGGCCATCGTCACCTTCCCCACCCCGGAAAGGGCGGTGCGGGTCCTCAGAAGAATGGCCGAGTACCAGGCCTACCTGACCGGGGCATAGGCGCTTTTTCCCCCGCACCGTCGTCCCGCTCCTGCAAGAGGCAAGGGTGGAAAGGCACGAACAACGGGATAAGGATAAACAGGAACCCAAAGGCATTCGGGAAACCTGTCGCAAAGGGGCGGGAATGCACGGCGGGAAGCACTACGATGGGGGGGACTTGTGCTCCGGGACCCCGTCGGGCTTGGCCGGTATGCGAACGGTGAAAACGCTGCCCTTTCCCGGGGTGGACTTCACCTCTATCTGCCCTTTGTGCTGGCGGACGATCTTGTCGGCGATGAATAGACCGAGCCCCGTGCCCTTGTCCCCTTTGGAGGAATAAAAAAGGGTGAAAAGATTGTCACGTGTCTCACCATCCATGCCGATTCCATCGTCGGCGATCTCGAAAGCGACCGTGTCCCCTTCCCTCGTGAGGCGTAAGGCTACCGTGTGCGCCTCCTGCTTCTTGTCGCGGAGGCAGGCGTCCACGGCATTTTCCAGGATGTTGATCAAGGCCGATTGCAAGGAGGCCGGGTCCGCCTCCAGGGTGCCCGCAGCGGCGTCGAACTCCCGCACAAATGCGATTCCCAGGGTCCTTGCCTTGGGTTCCACCACCAGGGCCACTTCCGAGGCGAGCGCCGTGGCCTCCACCGGCTCGAAGTTCAGGTCCCTTTCCTTTGCGTAGAACAGGATATCGAGAACCATCTTCCGGATCCGGCCGATCACCAGGCGGATGATCTCCCAGCCCTCCCGTATCTGATCCATGCTTCCTTTTTCCAGACCCGAATCGAGAAGGTACATGCCCCCGTCCAGACCCGTGAGAAGGCCCTTGATGCCGTGAGAAACCGAGCCCAGCATGAGCCCCAGCGAGGAGAGGTGATCCCGCAATTCGGACTTCTCGACCACGAGGCTTTCGAGGTTTTCCATGTATTGCCTCAGCTTCTGCCGGATCAGAATCCGCCGGCCTGCGCGTTTGAGGGCCGTAGCCAGCACGTCCATGTCGATGGGCTTGGTGATGAAATCGGTCGCCTCGAACTTCAGGCTCTTGACGGCAAGATCCATGTCGCCGTGGCCGGTGATCATCAGCACCTCGACATCCGGGTTTTCCCGCTTGACGGCCCTGAGCAGTTCGATCCCGTCCATGCCGGGCATCTTGATGTCCGTGACGACTAGGGGAGGCGCCTTTTCCCTGAAGAGATCCAGGGCCTTCTCGCCGTCTTCCGCGACGTATACCTCGTAACCCAGATCGGAGAGAGATATCTGCAAGACCGTCCTGATATCCACCTCGTCGTCGACAAGAAGGAGCCTTTCTTTCATCGTCCTTCGTCCTTCACGGGAAACCGCACGACGAAGCATGTCTCCTTCCCCTCCTCGGAAAAGGCGCGGATGCTGGCCCCGCACTCCTGGATGATGCTGTAGCTGATGGAAAGCCCCAGGCCCGTTCCTTTTCCATGTTCTTTGGTGGTGAAGAAGGGTTCGAAGATCCTGTCCGCTATGGCCTTGGGAATTCCCTTGCCCGTGTCGCAGATGGCGACCATCACCTCACCTCCTTCACGGGCCGTCCGGATGGTTATGGTCTCTTCGCCGCCCGGGTAGCCAGGCAGAACGGTCTTTTCCTCGATGGCGTCCCTTGCGTTGAGAAGGATGTTGATAAAGACCTGCTCGAGCCGGCCGGGGTCCGCCTTGACAAGGGGAAGGTGCTTCTCTGTTTCCCAGCGCACCTGTATGCCCCTTACCTTGAGCTGCTGGCTGAAGATCTCGAAGGCGCTCTCCAGAACCTTGTTCACTTGCACCTTCACGAGCTCCACTTCCGATTTTCTGGCAAACTGGCGCATGTGGTTGATGATCTTGGTGGCCCGGTCCACATTGCTGTCGGCTTTGCACAGCAGGGTCGAGAGAACGGCCTCCTCCACGGCCTCCTTCCTGCGTACCTTGCCGGCAAGAAAACTCGTTGCGGTCTTTATGACCGAAAGGGGCTGGTTCAATTCATGGGCGATTCCGCTCGCCATTTCTCCGAGAGTAGCCATCTTGCTGGCCTGAATCAATTGCTGCTCGGCTTCCAGCCGCTTTGTGATGTCAGCGGTGGTCACCAGGAGCACCTTTCTTCCCGCATAATCGTAGGAAGCGATCCTTATGTTCACATAGAGGGTCTTTCCGGAGCAGTCCCTGTGCCTTACCTGGTTCGCTGTGGAGGACTCTTTTATCCGATGGGCATAATGCTCCCTTTCCGTTTCCAGAAAAAACTCGAGAAAGGAGCCGCCCGTGATCTGTCCTCTTGCATATCCGTAAACAGCGCCGACGCTGTCGTTGCAGTCCAGGATCTCGAGGGAATCGGCATCCAGCACGAACACGGGGTTCGGTATGTTGTTGAAAATCGCCTGGTATTTTTTCTCCGACACCTCGAGCTTTTCTTCCAGTTGTTTCGTTTGGGTGATGTCGACACTCATTTCCATGGCGGCAACGATGCCGCCGCTCTCGTCTCTTATGGGTGAGGTCTTGAAGATCCAGTGCGTGGGGGTGCCGTCCTTGTTGACCCCCACCTCCTCTCCGTAATGGGCGTTGCCGTCCTCGAACGTTCTTTCGACCGGGCAGTGGGGGCATTTGCGGTCCCGCCCCTTGTATGCATGGTAGCAGTAGTCCCCCGGGGTGGGAGCGAACTTTTCGGCAAACTCTTGATTGTAGCTCAAGAGAACATAGTTGCGGTCCTGGACGGTGATGAGGCAGGGAACCAGTTCGAAAAGGTTCTGGTATTCGTCCCTTTTTCTGTTGAGCGTTATCTCCTTTTCCTCGATTTGCCTTCGCATGTCATTGATGGCGGCGCCAAGCTCCCCCAGTTCGTCGTTCTGAACGAGGTCCACCCCGGCGTCGTACTCTCCCCTGGCAATGGCGCGGGTCCCTTCTATGAGCCGTGATATGGGCGTGGTCACAAAAAGGAGAAAAAAAGCGAAGATGATGGTCGTGGTGACGAGAAAGACGATCACGGCAAGGGTGATGACTTCCTTTTGGGCGAAGACAACCTCCGCGTCCGTTTCCTCAAGGGAAACCACTACGTCGAGGGCGCCCAGGACGGTTTTGTCCGGCGGGTGCACATGACAGGTTTCGGTGGAGCAACCGCGCTCATTGTAGATGGGGCTGATGACCCCCAAGAGACGATGCCCCTTTTCTGAGCGTAAAATGCGCGTCCTTTCCTCCAATCGGAGACTGGAAAGGGGGGGGTCGTTCCGGTGACAGATATAACAGGCTTCTGCCTTGATGTTGGTGGTCGTGTCCACCTCCGCGGGGAGGCTGGAGAACCTTATCTGCCCCTTCTTGTTGTAAATGCGGATGTTCTCGATGGCCTCCTGCCGGCAGATGTCGCTCACGATCTCATTGATGTCCTGCCTCGAGTTGAGCTTCATGGCGTAGTGGGCGCCCAGCCTGATGGTTTCGGTGAGCATGTTTGCCGTGGCCACCACCCTTTGGATCGCCTTTTCCTTCTGATGGCGGATGTCGAAATACGCCCAGGCGGACATGGAGACGAGCAAGGTCACCCCCACCGTCATGACGAGCTTGAAGCCGAGCCGATGGTGAAGGTCGGCCGTGTGAATGCCTCGGGTCATCTTTTGGATGCCCCTGGGCTCCCGATGGCCTTTTCCAGCCCGGCGACCCGGCGCCGGAAGGTTTCGGTGACGGCCAGGTTCAGATCCAGTCGCACATCGTCCGGCGAAAGGCCCAGGGCCAACCCAAGGAACTGGGGAAGATACACAACGGCCACCCGCAGGTCCTCGCCGCAAGTCTTCGAGATCCGCTTCTGGTACCCTTCCAGGTTCATCTGGCACATGGGGCAGACCGTGACAATAACGTGGGCCCCCTTTGCCTTGCGCAGGATGGAGGTCACCAGTTCCAATGCCACCTGCCTGTGCGTACTCATGTGGGCCGCCCCGCAGCACCTGGCCCCCGCGCTCCACGGGTGCACGGTGGCCCCGGTGGCCTCGATGAGCCCTTCCATGGACCGGGGCGCCTCCGGATCGTCAAAGAGGGCATAGGGCCGCAGGCACTGGCAGCCATAGTAGGGTGCCACCACGAGATCCCCGAGGGGTCTTTTGAGCCCCTGAGCGATGGCCTCCGGGCCCACTCCGCGGGCCGCCACCTCCAGAAGGTGCCGCACCCTCGTTCCACCGCTCCAGTGCAGGCCTTCCACGGCAAGGACCTCGTTGATCCTGCCCAGGAGCCTGCCGTCCCTGCCGGCCTTCACTTCCACGTGCTTGAGGTTCAGGTAGCAGGCACTGCAAGGCACGAGGATCTCGTCCCTGTCTCCCAGCTTCTCCGCGAGGGCCAGATTACGGGCCGGAAGCACCAGGGCCAGCAGGCTGCTCGTGGATTGGGCCGCGGTGGCGCCGCAGCAGGTCCACTGGTCCACTTCCCGTAGCTCCACGCCCAAAGCGGCCAAAAAGGCCCGTGTGGACGTGTCGTATTCCAGGGCGGTTCCCTCGAGGGAACAACCGGGGTAATAAAGATACCTCACGATCCCTCCTCCAGCTCCTCCACCTTGCGAAAAAGCGCTTCGAGGGGACGCGAAACAGGTGGGACCGGCATTAGGGAGACCTTCTTCCTGGCGAGCAGCTTCCATGCCAGGGGAACGAATCGGATGGGCAGGTACGGGTTTTTCATGGAGATAAAATAGAGCATCATGAACGGCGTTTCCCTGAGACGGCCGCTGCGTCGTACACAATCAAGAAAGCTCCTGTAAAACAGGGTGGTTCCTTTGTGCAGGTTCCTGCCCGCGGCCAGCCGCTTGAGGGCGGCCATGGCTTCGGTCAGGGGCAGGCCCCTGGGGCAACGAAGCGTGCAGCAGTAGCAGGCGGAACAGAGGGCAAAGGTCCTTGTCCGGAAAAGTTCTTCCTCACGCCCTGCCAACACCATGCGCCACATCCGTCGAGGTGTCTGGTCCATGGCAAAGGACAGGGGACACGACGCCGTACAGGTCCCGCACTGGATGCAACTTCGTATGCTGTCGCGCACGCCGCTGAGCAGGGACACCCCCTCTCCCTTTTCGGTATACCCCCCAAGAGCCATCCCCTCCTCCTTGTACCTTGCGCGTCCACAAACCGCGCTTTTTATACCCTCACCCCGGCCCTCTCCCAGAGGGCGAGGGAGGATGTGGGAAATCGCCATGTGTGACCGCGTGCGGTATATCTACCCCTGCCCAGGGTCCAGGGCCGCATCGATGGTATCGAGCATCTGTGCGGCGGAAAACCCGGTGACAAAGGACGCATCGTTGGGACAGGCCGCGGCGCAGGCCCCGCATCCCTGGCACATGAGGGGATGCACCCGGATGCGTCCTGAGTCGGGATCGATGCTGCGGGCCCCGAAAGGACACGTGTCGATGCACCGCCGGCAAAGGCTGCACAAGCTCGCCCTCACCCCGGCGGTGCGCTTTCCCCCGGGCACCTGCTGCCTGGAAAGGAGGCGCAGGGCGCGCTGGGCCGCTGCCTGGGCGGTGGCTATGGATTCGCGGATCGTGCGGGGGGAATGGACGAGTCCGCAGGCAAACACCCCTTCTTTCAAGGCATCCACCGGCCGCCACTTGCTTTCCGCCTCCTGGAAGAACCCGTCCCGATCCCGATCGACTCCGAAAGCCGCCGCAAGCCCCGGCGGCAAATTGGGCACCACGCCCACGGCCAGCACGAGCAGGTCGGCTTCGATGCGCAGCTTCCTGCCGATGATCGGATCCCGGGCCTCCACCGAAACGGCGGCTTCCCCTTGGCCCGGCGTCTCGGCAAGCCGGACCTGCGGTGGCGCGTCCACCTCGTACTGGATGAAAAGAACGCCGGCCTTTCGGGCTTCGGTGTAGCGGCTCTCGGAAAATCCGTACGACATGAGCTGCCGGTAAAGGACATGGACGGCCAGGTCCGGCTTTTGCCTTTTCAGATAAAGGGCGTGTTTCAGCGTGGCCCCGCAGCACACACGGCTGCAGTAATTCCTTGGCTCCTGCCTGGAGTCCACGCACTGGACCATGACCACAGAACCGACCCGCTCAAGGTCGAGACCCCCCTGGCAGATCTGTTGCTCCAGCTCCTTCTGGGTGACGATGGCCGGATGACGGCCGTAGCCATGGGACTGTGTGACCGCCTCCACGGCCCCTGTGGCGAGAATGGTCACCCCGTGGGCGATGCTGCGGACCGAACCGTCCTCGTCTTTCACGGTGGTAAGAAAGCTTCCCGCCTCCCCGGAGCAGTCCACCACCTCGGTGCGTCTGTGCACGCTTATAAACGGATGCGACTGCACCTTCCGACACGTTTCTTCCAGAAGGGTTTGGGTGGTGTCTTCTTCCAGGGTGCTTCCCAACCAGCGGAGATTTCCCCCGAGAAGCTCCCCCCGCTCCACCAGGTCCACCCCAAGGCCGTGGTCCGCAACGGCCAGTGCGGCCGACATGCCCGCAATGCCGCCTCCCACCACCAGGGCGCTCTGCCGCACGGAAGCAGTGGGAACAGGACCGGGATCGATCCGTTTGAGCGCGGCGAGGCCTGCCTTCAGAATATAGTCCACTTCCTGGAGCACGGGGGGACCTTCGGCACCGGAAAACAGGGGCCGGTGGATATCGGCCACCTCGGTACAAAACGGGTCCAGCCCGTGATCCCGTGCCAAGGCACGCATCCGGTTCCCTTGCCGCTGAGGAAAACAGGCCCCGAGAAGAAGGCGATTGGGCCGGTGCTTTTCCACCGCAGCCTCCAGTGCGCGCCACCCTGTCTCCGTGCAGGTCTCGTGCACAAAGACCACCTCCTTTACCTCCGGATCCCTGGAAAGCCGCCTTGCAAGAACGCTTCCGTCGAATCGCCCGGAAGGGGCGTCCCGGCAGGAGCACACGGCCACCAGGATCCGTGGAGCCTCCATGGAAACGTCGGGGACTGCCTCGGCAGATGGGGGCTGCGGTTCCAGCGCCCCGCCGGACCGATGGACCACAAGGGATGCCTCCAAGGCCGCCGCGGATGCCTGGATCACCGCGTCGCCGATGTCCCTGGGCTCCGAACCCGCGCCTCCCAGCACGATTCCCTCACGCACGGTTCGGGTAAGGGAAAAGGGCTCGGCCTGGAAAAACCCCCAGGCATTCAAGGGCAGCCCCATGCGCTCGGCAAGCACATCGGTTCCGGCGGCCGGCCTCTGCCCCACCCCGAGAACCACCACATCGAACCGCTCTTCCTGGGCGAAACCCTCCCCATCCACGTACCGGAGAACAAGGCCCTGGCCCGAGCCGTCGCCTGCCACCGAGTGGACCCTGGCGCGGATGAGACGAAGCCCGTGCCGGTTCACGGCCTCTTCCCGGTAGCGCTGATGGGTCTTTCCGAAGGTCCGCAGGTCCATGTAAAAAAGGGCCGTGTCCACGGCGCCTGCGGCCTTTTGGCTGGTGAGGACAGCTTCCTTGAGACAGGCCATGCAGCAGATGTTCGAGCAATAATCCGCCTCGCTTTGAAGATCCCGCGAGCCGACGCAGTGAATCCAGGCTATCTTGCGCAGCGGAGCGCAGTCCCCGGGTCTTAGCAACCTGCCTGCAAACGGTCCGGCCCCGCCGAGCACCCGTTCCCATTGCAGGCTTGTCACCACGCCGGGATGCACCCCATAGCCAAAGGGGTTCTTGCCGTCTGCCGGGTCGTGGCAGGAAGTCCCGCTGCAAAGCACGATCGCCCCCACCTCCAGGTGCCTGCCCGCGGCCTTCCGCAGGTCCCGGTAAAGCCCCTCTATCTTCGGCATGAGCCCTTCCGGATCAAAGGGCTTCACGAGATAGTCCAGTGCGCCCAGCTTCATGGCCTCCACCGCTGTATCCACGGTGGCATAAGCGGTCATCATCACCACCTTGCAGTCCGAAAAGTCCTTCCTGGCCCTTTGCAGCACTTCCACGCCGTCCATCCCCGGCATCTTTATGTCGAGAAGCATCAGTTGGTACGGCGCTCCCGCCAGCTTCTCCAGGGCTTGCGCGCCCGATGCTGCGGTCTCTGCCGTGAAGCCTTCCTCCTCTTCCAACCAGGCCCTCAGGGAGTCGCGCACGATCCTTTCGTCGTCCACTACGAGAACGCGAAAGCCCTTTCTCTCCTCGGGACGCAGCCGGATGGCTCCCGTGGGGCACACCGCCTCGCAGGCACCGCACCGCGTGCAGGCCTGTGCGTCGATCACGTAGGGCCCCCCCACGGCACACGGCGCGGCAAGATGCACGGCCTTGCGCCGGGTCAGGCCTGCGTTGAAAGGGTCCGGCACCTGCACCGGACACACCGTTTCGCACAGGCCGCATCCCATGCAGCGCTCGGGATCGAGGAAGCGGGGTGTCTCATCGAGAACCACCTGGAAGCGGCCCGCTTCTCCCTGTACCGAGGCGAGGTGCGTGGAAGGAAGGACCTCGACGTTTTCATGGAAAAATCCCCTGCGCAGGCATTGCTGGGAAGAGGCGTCCCGATCCACCAGGGGGAGCATCTTGCACATGCCGCACCCGTTGGTGGGAAACTGATGATCGAGCTGGGTCAGCGTGCCCCCCGGAGCGGGAGATCGGTCTATGAGGGTGACGGCGTAACCGACCTCGGCCAGATCCAGAGAGGCCCTTATGCCCCCGATTCCCGCCCCCACCACCAGAACCCTTCCGGTCTTTCTTGCCATAAGAGACTCCCGGCCCCCCATACGCGTTACTTCCCCACACCCGTCATCCCTTCCACTTCGTGGAATTCATCCGCCTGAAATTCGGTAAGAGGCGGTTTCTCTTCCACATCCCTTCCCGGTTCGTACCCGAAGGCCTTCTGGGCCCGGTGGGAAACGGTGCGGAAAAGCTCCATCACCGGAACCTCGTTGGGGCAGGCGTTGGAGCACTGACCGCATCCCACGCACGCCGTGCTCATGTGGGCAAGGCGGGTGATGTGGTAAAAGAGAGTATCGGTGGGCATCTTGATGCGTCCCTTTCGTGCCGCCCATCGGAGGTATTGGAACGGTTCATGGTCAAAAACGTCCGTGGCGAAGACACACTCCCTGCAGTAGCAGACGGGACAGGCCACCTTACAGTTGTAACAGTTGACGCAGCGGGACAGATAGGCGGCGAGCTTCTCCATGCCGTGGATGGAGCCTGCCGTCTCCTCGAACATCCTGTCTCGAAAGGCGGTGCGCTGGGCCACCACACGGGCCACCGCCTCGGCCCGCAAGGGCGGCTCCTCGATTTCGGGCAATCCGAGAGCGTCCATGACGACCATTCCCCTGGCCGAACGCGACTGCACCAACAGATGGTCGTCGGTGTCCACGCCGTACAGCCCTACAAGGATGTCGGCCCCGGTGGGCACCGGGAACTCGCATGCTTTGCAGGCATCGGCGATCTGGACCCCGGGCAGGGGCATCCGGCCTGAGGAAAGAACCGTCCTGCAAAACAGGGCGGTGGTGCCGGCGGCCACGTCTTTCACGAAACGGAAGTAGTCCCGATTTTGAAAGGCGCCGAGACAGTCGATCCCGACCAAGACCACCTCGTCCAGCGCCCCTTGCCTGAGTTTGACAAGTTCCACAAAGGCCCGGATCTCGCAGGGCCTTAGCACCGCCGCCACCTTGCCCCCCAGCGGCTTGCGGGTGAGCTTCGAGAGGATCCCTGCCCCATTGAGCGGAAAGGCGGGGGCCAGGGGATCGGCGTTTTCCAGGGCCGCGGGGTCTTTCACGAGCACGGGCATGACCATGGAGCTCCCCGGCAGGGTCTGGGGCACGAGAATCGCTTCGACGCCCTCCACCCCCAGCAAGGCTTTGAAAAGCTCCCGCAGGCTCGAGAGCGAGTCACCTGCCCGCACATCCAGTTTCGCTGTTTGGATCATCGGGTTCACTCCCTCTTGTGTCCTCACAACACCATCTTCCCCTTGGCCTCGCTGGGCCCCAGGATCTTGACCTGGGCCACAAGCTGCTTCAGGGTCTCGGCCAGCAGTATGCCGTCACTGGCCCCGATCCAGGTCAATCGCAGCCGCTCCGGCTCAAAGCCCAGGGGGGGCAGGATCTCTTTGAGCAGCTTCATCCTTCGACGGGCCTTGTAGTTGCCGTTGATGTAGTGGCAGTCTCCCGGATGGCACCCGCTCACCAGCACGGCGTCGGCACCTTCCAAGAAGGCCTTTATGATGTACTGGGGGTCCACCATTCCGGTACACATGACCCGCACCAGGCGGACGTTTTGGGGGTAGGTCAGCCGGGACGTTCCCGCCAGATCCGCTGCTGTGTAAGTGCACCAGTTGCACACGAACGCAAGAATGGTCGGTTCGAAATCATCCATGGTTCCCCCTTTTTCCACCCGAGCCCCGGAGCCGTGGGCACTGCTAGATCCCGACGATGTGGAGGGCATCGAAGATCCCCTCCAGTTCTGCAAAGATCTGTTTTTCTTTGAAGTGCTTCACCTGAGCCGCCCCGCTGGGACAAGCGGCGGCGCAACTGCCGCATCCTTTGCACAGCGCCTCGTTGACCACCGAAACGCCCCTTCTGCAGTCGAAGGCGATGGCCGAAGAGGGACAAAGGCCGATGCAGGTCCGGCAACCGGCGCAGATGTCCGGGTCGATTCGGCAGATGGCCGAAGGCACGGCGACGGTCCCCCGGCAGGCCAGTGCCAGTGCCTTGCCGGCCGCCCCGGATGCCTGGGCCACCGTGTCCGGGATATCCTTGGGAGACTGACAGGCCCCTGCCAGAAACACCCCGTCGGTGGCCGTCTCCAAGGGCCCCAATTTGGGGTGGAGTTCGAGGAAGAACCCGTCGGCCCCGCGATTGACCCCGAAAATCCTACCGACTTCGGAGGCGTCCTGCCGCGACTCCATGGCAGGGCAGAGGATGACCATATCGACCGGAACACGCACGGGACTCGCCAGCAGCGTGTCTTCTGCGATGGCGATGAGTTTGCCCCGCTCCGCGGGTTCCAAGGCCTCATCGGTGATTTCGGCCACCTTGCCGCGAATGAAATGGGTGCCTTCCTCCTGGCATCTCTTGTAAAACTCCTCATATCCCTTTCCGTAGCAGCGCTGGTCTATGTAAAAATCGAAAACCGGCGTGCCGGGTCCCACCTTCTCATTGACAAGGTGGGAATACTTGAGGGCGTACATGCAACAGACCCGCGAACAGTATTCGTGGTAGTTCACGTCCCGGCTTCCCACACAGTGCACGATGGCCACGCTTTCGGGCGGCCGGGTGAACGTCCCATTGCCGTCCCGTATCAGGATCTTGCCTCCCGTGGGCCCCGTGGCGTTGCTCAGGCGCTCGAATTCCAGGCTCGTGTAAACGTTGTGGTATCTGCCGTAACCGAAACGGGTCATGACCGCGGGGTCCATCAGGTCATAGCCGGTGGCCAGTATGATGCTTCCCACCTGCAACACCGCCTCCTCGGGATCCATGGCGTGATCGAGGGCTTTGGGCTCGCAGACCGCCAGGCATTCCATACACTCGGAGCAGACGCCGCAGTTGAGACACCGCTCCGCCTCCCGCTGCGCCTGCTCCGGGGAAAACCCGACAGTTTCCTCGTCGAAACTCCTCGTACGGACTGTCGGGTCCAGGTGCGTTACCTTCTCCCTGGGCCGAACCTCCGTGTCCGGAGAAATGGCGGGCCAACCGTCGCGTCCTTGTTTTTCCCCGTCCTTGGCTTCTCCGAAACCTCCCGACACGAAGACAGGCGGTGACGGGGACCGGGCCTGCAAGAACCGATGCATGGCCCGGGACGCTCCGTGGGCCGCGGCCACCGCATCCACCACGGTCCTGGGGCCGCTCACCGCGTCTCCTGCGGCAAAGACATGGGCAATGGAGGTCTGCATCGTGCCGGGATCCACCGCAAGGGTGCCCTGGCCGGTCCACTCCAGACGAAGATCGGTATGCACCTGCATGGGGGGCGTTCTTTGCCCGATGGCCCGTATCAAGGTATCGCAGGGAAGGACGAATTCGGAGCCCGGCACGGGAACAGGGCGGGGCCGACCGCTCGGGTCCGGCGAGCCGAGCCGGGTGCGCAGGCATTCCAAGCCCACCACCCTGTCCTCTCGAGCGAGCAGCCGCAACGGAGTCGTGAGGTACAGGAACTCGATGCCCTCTTCGGCCGCGGCGTCCGTTTCCTCCAAGTACGCGGGCATTTCCGCGGCCGACCGACGGTAAACGATGGAAACCTTGGGGGCGCCGAGACGTCTCGCCGTTCGCGCGGCGTCCACCGCCACGTTACCGCCCCCCACCACCACGGTGGTCCCGGGATTTTCCCGTCTTCCTTCGAGGCAGACGTGCCTGAGAAACACCAGAGCATCCACCACACCCTGCGTGTTGTCCTCTCCATCGAGGTCCATCTTGCGGCCCTCATGGGCTCCGATACCGAGAAACACCGCGGCAAATCCCTGCTGCTTCAGATCCCTGAGGGTCAGATCGGCCCCGAAACGGACCCCGGTGCGGATGGTAACTCCCAGGCCCTCAATGGTGCCGATCTCCCTGTCGAGGAGCGGGCGGGGGAGCCGGTACTCGGGGATGCCCACCCGAAGCATGCCCCCCGGCATGGAGAGCGCCTCGAACACCGTTACCTGGTAGCCGAGCCGTCTCAAGTCATGGGCCACGGTGAGACCGGCTGGACCCGATCCGATGATCGCCACTTTTTCGTCCCGCTCCTCGATGGCCGGCACGGTCCGTGCTTCCGGCGTTGCCTGCTCCACGGCGAACCGTTTGATGTCGCGGATGGCCACAGGCTCATCCACTTCGCCCCTGCGGCACTTGTCCTCGCAGGGATGGGGGCAGACCCTGGCCAGGACGCCGGGAAAGGGGAGTTTTTCCATGATGAGCCGCAAAGCCTGGTCGCTTTTTCCCACCTTCACGAGCTGCACATACCCCTGCACGTTGACGCCGGCCGGACACGCCCCGACGCAGGGCGCCCGGCCCCTCTTGTCTATGCAGTACGTTATGGGCACTGCCTGTGGAAAGGACCGGTACACGGCTTTCCTCTGACCGAGTCTTTCGTCCCATTCGCTGGGGACGGACACGGGGCAGACCTTCTCGCACTCCCCGCATCCCGTGCAGACCCCCTCTCTCACATAGCGGGGCTTTTTCAGGACCCGGACCGTATAGTTGCCCACGAACCCGGTGACTTCGATCACCTCACTGTAGGTGAGAAGCTCGATGTGGGGATTCTGCGCCACCTCCACCATCTTGGGCGTCCCGATGCAGGCCGCGCAGTCGAGGGTGGGGAACGTCTTGTCGAACTGGAGCATGTGCCCCCCGATCGTGGGAAGCCTTTCCACCAGGTAGACCCTGCGCCCTGCCGCCCCCAGGTCCAGAGCCGCCTGCATGCCTGCGATGCCGCCGCCGACCACCAGCACATCCGGATGGACCTTCACGCTCCGGGCATGAAGCTCCTCGTGGAACTGGACGCGGCTCACCGCCGCGGCGCAAAGGGTCTTGGCCTTGGCCGTGGCCTCGTCGCTGTCCCGGGTCACCCAGGAGACCTGCTCCCGAACCGATGCCATCTGGAAAAAATAGGGATTGAGCCCGGCCCGCTCACATGCGCCCTGAAAGGTCTTTTCGTGCAGCCGCGGTGAACAGGACGCCACAACCACGCGGTTGAGCCGCAGGTTCCTGATGTCCTTTTCGATCATGTCCTGTCCGGGATCCGAGCACATGAACCTGTAGTCCCTGGCCACCACCACATGGGGCAGGCCCCGGACAAAGGCGGCCACTTCCTCCACCCGCACCCTGTGCGAGATGTTGATGCCGCAATGACAGATATAGAACCCTGTTCTGACGGTCATGGCCCCTGGTCTTTCCCCGCAAGGGGTTCTTGTCCCGCTGACGATCGCCTCTGTCCACCTTGCATCCCGCCGGACCCGGTCCACTGCCGGACCTGCATGAGCAGTTCGTCGGCCTCGGGAGGCTTCGCCAGGTACGCCCTGGGCTGCCAATCGTCTTGGTCCGGGGTGAATCCCTGCAGGCTGCGGTAATGCAGGAATGTCTTTTTTTCCAGCGTGGAGAGAACGATGACCGGAATCTTTCGCAGGGTCTTGTCCTGCCGCAGCCTGCCGTACATCTGGATGCCCTGTTCCTTCGGCATCATGATGTCCAGGACGATGAGGGCAGGGATCTGTTCTTTGGCCTTGCGGATTCCCTCCGCGCCGCTGTGGGCCAGGGTGGGTTCGAAGCCCCCCGTCTTGAGAACCGTCGAAAGAAAGATCTGCATATCGGGTTCGTCCTCCACCACCAGGATGCGCTTTCTGGGTGTGTGGGGGTACATGGGAGCCTCTGGGTGCAACGGAACCTCCCTGCAAAGCACATGGACCCATGAAAAAGGGTGACCCACCCGGCGCGTTGTCCGTGCACGGCCGCTCTTAGCATGCATTATACTTCGCGCGTCCACACAGTGCGCGCTTTTTGTACCCTCACCCCGACCCTCTCCCGGGGGGAGAGGGAGACGTGGGGAACCGCAATGTGTGACCGCGCTGCGTATTGCACGCACCGTGCCAGGCCGGGACGTCCCCCTGATAGGCTGATCTGTAAAGGATTGCGGTCCGCGGTGGCTTGTGGGGGAAAGCTATCCAACACCCGTCATGTTGCAAATCATGCAACGCTCTCGGTGAGGGCAATCGCTCACATGGCTAATAATAACTCATGTTCCGGATGATCGTTCATGTTGCGCAGCTTTGGTGCAACATGATTGCAACGAGAGCGGGCCATGGTGTGCGAAAATGCTGCATCCAGGGCGGGGGGATGGATTGGGGCTTGCCGTGGGAGGGCGAAGACTATCGGCGCAGGAGAGGCTGGTGGACTATTGCCAACCGCTTCATCTTCCTCCACAGTGTGGTGCGATCCATGCCGAGGACCCTGGCAGCTTCCTTCCGGTTCCCCTTGTGTTCTCGAAGTGCCCGGACGATCTTCTCTCTTTCGGTCCTTTCCTGCGACATGGAAATCCCCTCGATCTGGAACAGACCCTCGCCATGCCGGGGTCCTGCGTGCTGCAGGTACCCGGGAAGATGCTCGGGCTCGATGACGGTGCCTCTGGAAACGATGAGGGCATGCTCGAGTACGTTTTCCAATTCCCGCACGTTGCCGGGGTAATGGTAGTCGAGCAAGACTGCCATGGCCCGACCGGAGATCTCGGGTTGCGTGATCCCCTTGCCGACGCTGAGCCGCCGGGCAAGGTGACGGATGAGAAGGGGCAGGTCCGACGACCGTTCTTTCAAAGCCGGAAGCTCGATCCTGAACACGTTGAGCCGGTAGAAGAGGTCTTCTCTGAAAAGGCGCTTTTCCACAAGTGCGTGCAGGCCCCGGTTGGAGGCCGAAAGGATCCGCACGTCCACCTTGACCGGGTATCGCCCCCCCAGAGGATAGAATTCCCTGTCTTCGACAACCCGCAGCAGTTTTGCCTGGAGTCTTAGGGGAAGATCGCCGATTTCGTCGAGGAACAGTGTTCCTCCGTCCGCCTCCTGGAACCTGCCCGGCTTGTCCTGGCCGGCCCCCGTGAAGGCCCCCTTGCTGTACCCGAACATCTCGGATTCGAGCAGATTGTCGGGAATGGCCGCGCAGTTGACCTTCACCAAGGGTTTGTCCGCCCGTTTTCCCGCCCAGTGGATCGCCTTGGCCAGGAGGTCCTTGCCGGTGCCAGTGGGCCCTTCGATGAGCACCGTGGCATCGGTTTCGGCCACCATCCCTGCCAGTTCAAAGACCTTTTGCATGGCGGGGCTCTTTCCCATCATGTCGTGGAAGGTATATCGCTCGTCGATGGCCCGTTTGAGCTGCTGGATCAGGGTGAGATCGTGGAAGGTCGCCAGCCCCCCTATGACCGTTCCTTTTTCATTGCGAAGGGCCGTGTAAGTGGCCCGAACCGGTATGTCCGCATCCTCCTTGGTGAGCATGCGCCCCTCCGGGCAGTTGCGGCTGTTGCCGTCGGCAGTGGATGCGTTGAGAAGGTCCAGGCCCTTTCCGTTTTCCTTGGGGAACAGGTGCGCACACTGTTTTCCCAGAAGCTCCTCGCGGCGGTACCCGGTGATGGTTTCCGCTGCGTGATTGAAAAAGGTTATGTGTCCTCCCCTGTTGGTCGTGAAAATGCCGATGTCCAGACTGTCGAGAATGTGCTTGAGGCTCCTTTCTTCGTAGCGAATCCTGTCTATGAGCTGTGCGATGGGTGAATGATCCTGCAGGACCGTCAAGCACCCCACGACGTTGCCCGAGGGGCCGTACACGGGACTTGCCATGCGGGTGACGAGGTGTTTGCCCTGCTTTTCATCGAGCAGCTCCACATCGGGTTCATCGGTCTCGGGCTCCTCCTGCCCGCGGACAAGGCACCGGGACATGCAGGGAACCCCCGTGAAAATCTCCCTGCAGTCTTTGGCCACCACTTCTTCTTCATGCAAGCCCAGAAGGGCCTGGGCGCTGTAGTTGATGGAGGTGACCCTGCGCTGGAGGTTCACCGTGAATGCACCGATGTTCAAATCGTCGAGGATCTGCAGCCAGTGATCGCACAGGAGGCTTGGGGGGCCTTCTTCTTCCTTGATTTCCATGAGCCCGCCTTCCGATGTTCTTGCCCCGTCCGGACGCGAGGTTCCGATTGCCTCATCCCACCCTTGCCGGCAATGCCCAGTGACGCGCATGGACGCCGCCCGCGCTGCCGATTCCGGAAAAGACGGATCACCTCCCGGCGCCGGGCATGCCGCCTGCCTGGGCCGCAGAACCTGAAGGGATGCGCAGGGTGAACGCACTGCCCTTGCCGGCCTCGCTGCGCACCGTCACCGTGCCCCCGTGTTGCTCCATGATGGCATAGACGGTGGAAAGCCCCATGCCAAGCCCGTGTCCTTCAGCCTTTGTAGTGAAAAAGGGCTCGAAGATATGGGGCAAGTCTTCTGGGGCAATGCCCTGCCCCGTGTCTTCCACCGCCAGAGCCACGGCCCTGCCTGAAGGATCGCGGCCTGCAGTAATCGTGAGGGTTCCTCCGCGTGGCATGGCGTCCATGGCGTTGAACAGGAGGTTGATGACGCACTGCTGGAGCTGGGTGAAATCGCCCCACACCGGAGCAAGGCCGGACTCCACCGCGCGGACCAGACGGATGTTGTGAAGGTCCAGCTTGTGCCGGCAAAGGATCATGCAGCGATCGAGGAGATCGTCTACGAGGACCTCTCCCAAAGAGGGTACCGATTTCCTGGAAAAGGTCAGCAGGCCGGAAACGACCTGGGAACACCTTTCGGTCTCGCTCTCCATCAAACGCAGGTACTCGAGGAACCTTCCTCTCTTTTCCTCCGACAACGGACCCCGGCTCAGGGTGCGCAGCATCAGCCTCACATAGTTGAGGATCCCTGAAAGGGGGTTGTTTATCTCGTGCACGATGCTCGCGGCCAGCCTTCCCAGAGACATCATCTTGTCCTGGTGAAGCACACGGACCTGGTCGGACATTTCCCTTTCCAGCGCTCGAATTTGGCGAAGGTCCCTGAAAAAGCATACGAGCCCCCTCCCTTGGGCCCCGCCCATGTGCACCGCGGAAACCTGCACGGGGATGGTGCGCCGGCCGGCCCCCACCAGGGTGGTCTCGTAAAGAAAAAGGCGCCCCTTGCCGCCGAACCCCTCTGCTTCCAAAGCCTCTTTGAGACGCACGGCATCGCCTTGGGCCAGGAAGTCCTCCAGGCCCATGACGTGCAGCACCTCGCCCCGACAAAGCCCAAGCATCTGTTCCAGGCGCCGGTTGCAAACCCGTGCCCGGCCGTTTGCGTCGCAGGCCAGTATGCCGTCCATGGAGCTTTCGATGAGGCCCTTTTGAAGGGCGATGCTCTCGCTGAGCTCCCGGGCCGTGCGGGCGTTTTCTCTTTCCAGCAAGGTGGCGTAATCCCGCAGGCTCCTGCGCGACGCATGCCTGTCCCGGGCACGGGTGAGGGCAAGGCGCAGCACCTTGTCGTCAATGGGTTTGGTGATAAAATCCGAGGCGTCCAGTTGCAGGGCCCGCACCGCCACGTCCATCTCCCCAAAGGCCGTGGCCACGATCACCTCCGTGTCCGGACCGCGGCCTTTTATGGTTTCCAGCACTTGGAGGCCGTCCATGCCCGGCATGCGGATATCGGTGATCACGATCTGTGGTCCGAGCTCTTCCCAGAGACGAATCCCCTCGGGGCCGTTACAGGCCGCAACCGTCTCGTACCCGGCATCTTTCAGGGCCAGGGAGACCACATCGCGTACGTCCTTCTCATCGTCGATGAGAAGGACCCGCCATCTGTCGGTATCCGTCACAGGGACTCCCCCCTTCGGATATGGACCCGGCAACAGGCACGTCACGATCCCTTTCCGTGCACACCGTGGTCCTGCTCCCTGGAAAGGCGAAGGTGGTCGATTCGTCCACGGCCTTCTCGGTGATCGAGGTGATGTGAAGCGGGAGCCCGTTCACAAGACCCAGGCTCCCGAGGCCCGCGGCGATGGGCCCACCGGTCCTTGAGGAAATCCTCCTTCAGGGGGGCGAGTTGTCGGAGGGACTCCGAAGAACCCTTGTGCATGCAAGGCCGATAATGCACGGCAACAACGGTGTCAACGCCCGCCGGCGGCTTCCCTCATCGCCCGACACGCTCCGCCGAGCACCGGCCCCTCACCCGATGGTGCTCTTGACGATTCCCAGCAGCTTGTCGGGATCGAAGGGTTTGCTCAGGTAAGCCACCGCGTCTTTGATCGCATGCTTGCCGGCAAGCCCGCTGATGACGATGAGGGGAACGGATTTGTATTCCTTCAACTTGCTGAGGTTTCGGTAGAACCTGGGCCCCCACTGCCCGGGCATTTGAAGATCGAGGGTTATGAGGTCGGGATTCTCCCTTTGCACCACTTCCAATGCCTCCACCCCGTCCGAGGCGACGCAGGTCTCGTAGCCGTTGTCGGTGAAAAGGGCCGTCAAATACTTGACTACGACAGGATCATCGTCAACGATCATTATTTTTTTTGCCATGGCGCCTCTCTTCCAAGGGCCTCTCTTCCCGGTTTCCCCCCCCCATGCCGTGTCACCTTTGCCTGGCATGGCACTGGCTGCACAGCACGGGCCCCGCCTTGCTTTTCTCGTGACAGCCCTTGCACAGCTTGTGGTATGCGGCGATCAATTCAAGGTTCCGACCGTTTTTCTCCGATCCGTGACATTGCGAACACTGCATGCCTTCGGAGGCCTCGTTCTGGGCCTTCTTCCCGTCAACATACACATGGTGGCAGGCGCTGCAGTCGTCGATCCCCGCTTTTTCGTTATGGGCATCGTGGGGAAAAGCCACCGGATGCCTCACCCTCTCTTGGAAGGCACTGTCGCGCACCGTTGTCACGTCCTCCTGGGAATGTGCGGACAAAATCCAAAGAACACAAAGCGCCGCGACCAGCGCTGCGAACGTCATCCACGTGCCTCTTCCCATGGGCAGGCTCCTCTTTCCCACGGCCCCTCACCCCTCCCCTCATCCCTTGTCCACACACTCGTACAGTATGTCTCCCAGAAACTTTATCTCCATCTGGAGGCCGTAATGGTGGACGATGTCTTCCAGGCCGCCGTGGCAGTTGTGGCAGGGGGCGATGATGGTTTCGGCGCCCCTGGCCTTTGCGGCGAAAAGCTGTTCGGCCTTGACGCGGTTGCCCTCCACACGGGTCTTCTTGAAGGGGGGGCCGCAGTTGATCACACCGCCTCCGGCGGCGCAGCAGTAATTGTGCTCCCGATTCGGATGCATCTCCACGAAGTGCCTGCACGAGGCGTTGACAACCTCGCGGGCCATTTCGTGCAACCCCCTTCCGCGAACGATGTTGCACGGGTCGTGCAGTGTCACCGTCTTTTCGAAGGGTGCGGCGATGCGTATGCGCCCCTGCTTGAGCAGCTCGTGGTAAAACTCGATGGCGTGCACTACGGGCACGGGGGGCATCTTCCATCCCAGCCAGCGGTTTCCCATGTCGTACACCGAACGCAGCGCATGGCCGCACTCTCCCATGACGATTCTTCCCACCTTGAGCCTCATGGCGGTCTCGAAATGGGCTTTCTTGAGCCGCCCCATCATCTCGGATTCTCCGGTGTACATGCACATGTCGCTGTTGTCCCACCCGGGGGTGGCGGGCATGGTCCAGTCCACCGCCGCCACGTGCATGAGAACGGCCGCCTGGTAGATGAGCTGCGCACGGAACTTGGGTTCGGGTCCGATGACCGAATAGAGTATGTCAGCCCCCTCCTTTTCGATGGGTATGCGAAGGCCGGGGATTTCTTCGCCGGCCTCCTCTTCCTGCCAGAAGAGGCTGTCGATCCATTCGTCCTCCTTGACCCACATCTGGTTCATGGTGGCCGAGTGGCTGTGGGCGGTGTCCTGGATGTACTGGGGCGTGACCCCGAGCAGGTGGCAGATGCGGCGAACGGTCAGCATGAGGTAGGCCATGTCGATACCGAAGGGGCAATACAGGGAGCAGCGACGGCACAGGTTGCACTGGGTGTAAGCAATGTGCGCGGCCCGCCGGATGGAGTCCGCATCCACACGCCCCTTTTTCCTGAGCATCTCCCACAGGGTCTGCTTCACCTTCCCCGCGGGTGAAAAGGAAGGATCCTTATCGTAGGAAAGGTAGAAATGGCAGCTCTCGGCGCACAGACCGCAGTGCACGCACGTGTCCACATAGGTCTTGAGCCTGGCTCCGGACTCCTCCTCGAGCACCTTGCGGACAGTGTCTCGTATCCTCTCGTCCGTGAGGGCGTCGATCCCCCTTTCGATACCTTCGTCCCTGATGTCCTGAGGCTGCTGTTGTGCGGGCTGCACCATGGTCCTTTCTCCTTACCAATCTCTGGCGTGTCGAACCCCCCCGAATTCGGACCCCATGTAAGCGCGCGTGAAGGGGAAAAAAAGCATATGGCTCAACCTGGTAAACGGTATGGCGGCCAGCAGGATCTCCCCGGACACCATGTGCACGATCCCCATGATTTCGTGCCCCGGTAACTGGTGATAGGCCCAGAAACCCGTGACAAAGGGCGCCGCAGCGACGGCCAGGATGGCAAAATCGGAAGGACCGGTGAGAAAACGTACCTCCGGCAAGACCAGGCGTCGGACGAAGAAAAAGAGGCACCCGGCCATGACGATCACCGTCATGAAATCCACCACGCCGTCGGGCAGGTTCCACCAGCTCACATTCCAGTACTCCTTCCAGAGGATCACATGGGCAAGAAGGAAAACCGGTGCGGCCAGAAGGCACAGATGGAATGCGAAGCCCACGAGGGTCGTCAAAGGTTTCCTGCGCATGTTGAGCGAAGCGAAGGGCAGGACCCAGTGCACCAGGGAACGCAGGGCGAATCGAAGGCTCATGTACTCGTAGACCACCGGATCCTTCCTTCTTGCCAGGACCGCCATGGAAATGAGGCGATACAGGCTGCCCCCGAAGAAAAGGATAAAGGCCGCCCATGCCAGCGGGCCGCTCACAAGACCATAGATCCGGTGCATCATTTTCCCCACCCCCCAAGAATATCGGCCACCCGTACCACATGCCGAAAGTACTTCCGTGCGCCGCCTTGAACCTCAAGGGCCTTTATCAACAGTCGGGTTCCATCCGGACTGAAGACCGGGTCGAACACCTCTTCGTACTCCTGCCGCAAGCACCGCCCGTCGACCAGCACCGTGAAACGTCCGTTCCTCTTCACCTTGGCGGCCACGTGACGGCCATCGGGGCTGAATACCGGTTGCCACGCCCTGTCGAAGGCACCTTCCCAGGCACTGCCGTCCACGGCGACGGTGTATTTCCCTTTCTCCTTGCCGACGCAGGCGATTTTCGCCCCGTCCGGACTGAAAACCGCGTCGGTCACGAGATCCCCGAAAGTGACGGCCCACGGTTTACCGTCCACCACCATGGTCCACCGCCCGAAACGGACCGCGCCGATAGCCGCAAGCCTTTCTCCCCCCGGGCTGTATGTGTGGGCCCACAACTGAACAAACTTCCTGGTCCACAGGGGCCTGCCGTCTTGCTGGAGGGTCCACGCTCCCCCCTCACGCACGGGCGCGGTCACCGATCCGCCCTTGGGCGCGAACTGCGGTTTCCAGACGCAGGAATAGACGCCATCCCACGGTACTCCGTCCACGGCAATGGTGTATTCCTTGAGACTGGTCCGGACCTGGGCCGCCACTGTGGTGCCATCCCTGTTGAAGGTGGGCTCCCACGCGTTGACGTAGTTGGCATTCCAAGCATCTCCGTCCACCGCCACGGAATAGCACCCCTTCTGGAAAGTGAAGATATCTCCCTCGGTCAGGGGAACGGTCTGAACCACCGCGGCCGTCTTTTGCCCTTGGGGGCTCATCTCGAGGTCGCTGAGGGCCAAGTACCCCGTGTGCCAAGGGATGCCGTCCCGAACGGCGAAGTACTTTCTTTCCTGCTGGGCGGCGACGGCAATGTGCCCCCCCTCCGACGCAAAGCGAGTATTCCAGACAAAGTCAAAAGCACTGTCCCAGACCCTGCCCTCCTGCGCCAGGGTCCACTGGCCATCACGGGAGACCAGGGCCGTCGCGATGCCGCGCGGATCGTAGCGCAGATACCATACCTTGTCGAAGGCATCTTCCCAGGCTCCTTGGTTCTCGTAGACGGTGTAAAGGTCCTCGTCGGTTTTGACGATGGCCGCAATCTTCTCTCCGTCTGGGCTCACGTAAGGCTCCTGCATGCAAGGATACGTCTGTCTCCACGTATCGAGGTCGGCGATGAGCCTTCTTCCAAGACCCCAGTCCCACTGGGTGGAATCGATCATGGCTGTTTGTCCTTCCCGGCTGCCTTTCCCTCTTTTGACACCGGCCCGCCCGGCCAAGTCCAAAATATTTAAACCATGATCGCACTGCAAGTAAAGGCAAAGAAAGAGAATAAAGGAGGCTCCCCTTTTCACCGAGAGCAGCTCGGGAGGCACAATTTTGTTGACAAGCCGCATCCCCATGGTTAAAAAAGCGTTTTGGGTATCTGCCCAAAACCTTATTCGTAGCACCCAGCGCACCCAGCCGCACATTAGACTTGCACAAAAGCCCTCTTCTTGGCGCAACGCGCCAGGGGGCGCAAGAGAGCAGACCGTGCGGCGCAATCGACAACAGCCGGAAAGCCTCGAAACGTCTTTCCGATGAAGGAGGGGAGCATGTCAGACTGGCAGCCGAAAATAATGGCTTTTCTGTGCAACTGGTGCAGCTACGGCGCCGCCGACCTGGCCGGCGTGAGCCGTATGCAATATCCTGCCAATATCCGGGTGGTTCGGATTCCGTGCACGGGACGCATGAGCCCGAAGTTCATTCTCGCGGCACTGCGCACCGGGGCGGACGGTGTCTGGGTCTCCGGGTGACATCCCGGCGAATGCCATTACCTGGAAGGTAATTTCTATGCCCGCCGTAAGTTCGCTTTGATGAAAAATCTATTGGAGCATTCGGGAATCGAACCCGGACGTCTTCATTTTTCCTGGGTTTCGTCCGCCGAATCCACCAAATTCGTGAAGGTGGTCCATGAGGTCTGCGCGGCAGTGAAGGCCCTGGGTCCGGCAAGAAACTTCGTCAAGAAGATGGCCGAGGTGGCTTGAGATGATAGAATATACCGCGAAAATAAGGGAAATCGCCGAAAGGATCCTCCGGGACGGGACGGTGGACGCGGTTCTGGGGTTTCGCAGAGGCTCCATCCCCATGATGAACGAACCGTGTCTGGTGAAAGATCCAGCACAGGTGCAGACCCTTGTCTGGGACAGTAACTGCGGCATCAACCTGGCCAACTACCTGATCGGTCGCAAGGACAAGATAGGGGTGGTTGCCAAAGGCTGTGACTCGCGCAATATCGTCACGCACATCATCGAAAATCAGATCACCCGGGAGCAGGTATACGTCATCGGGGTTCCATGCACGGGAATGATCGACAAGCGCAAAGTCTCGGGTTCCACGGGAGGGGAGATCACGGAGGTCCTTGAAGAGGGGACCCGGGTGAAGATAAAGGGCGCGGACTTCGAGACGACCGTCGACAAGGCCGATGTTCTTCAGGACAATTGCGCCATCTGTGTGCACCCCAACCCGGTCCTGCACGATGAACGGGTGGCCGAGCCGGTGCCCGTACCGCAAGACAAGGACCGATACGAGGACGTGCGCAAGGTGGAGGCCTTGGACCCCCAGGCAAAATGGGAGTATTTCGAAGATCTCATTTCAGGATGCATTCGCTGCTATGCGTGCCGCAACGCATGTCCCCTCTGCTATTGCCCCACCTGTTTCGTGGACGAATCCAAACCCCAGTGGGTGGGCAAGAGCATAGACCCGGTGGACACACGCACTTTCCATCTCCTGCGGGCCTATCACTGTGCGGGCCGCTGCACCGACTGCGGGGCGTGCGAGCGTGCCTGCCCGGTGGGCATCAAGGTGCGCCAATTCACCAAGAAGCTCGAGAAAGACTGCCGCGAACTTTACAACTGGGAGGCCGGGTTGACCCTGGATGTGCGGCCTCCGCTGGATGTATATAGACCCGAAGACCCTGGGGATTTCATCAAGTGAGGAGAATGGACGGGGGCAAGGTTATGCGCATCATCAGAATTGAAAAGGATGACTGGGTCACGGGGCTGGGACGACTGAGCGATTCTGTTCGCCTCTGTGGGCCGGTCAAAACAGGTGACTTCCACCATTTCAAACAGCTTCCCAAAGGGGTGGTGCCCGATTTGGAATACCGCAACACGCGTCTCTCCCCCAAATCTCTGGTGTATCCCCAGTCCGAGGCAATGCTTGAATACACGCTCGACACCAGGCAGCCCGATCATCATATCCACAAGGAAATAGCCAAGGACTTTTCACCCCAAGCCCTTTTGGGAATACGGCCCTGTGACGCCAAGGCATTCCTGCTGGTGCGGCGAAATTTCGACACGCCCCAATACAAGGATACCTATTGGATCAGGCGTTACGAGACCACCACGTTTGTGGGGCTTGCCTGCGATCGGCCTTGCACCACCTGTTTCTGCACGACGGCGGGGTCGGGACCCCACGGGGAGGAAGGTTGCGATGTCTTGCTCGTCCGGCAGGAAGACGGCTTCCTGGCCAAGGTCCTGACCCCCAAGGGGGAGGCCCTGATGGAGACGGCTAAGTGGCAGACCGAGGCCGAAAGCGGCGCTCCCGCAACCCTGGAGTCTTTGAAGAAGGACGCCGAGGGGAAAATCGTCTCCCACGTGCAAACGGAAAAGCTGCGGCAAAAGGAAACCCTCGAGCTGTACGAGGCCCCCTTTTGGCAGGATGTGGCCTTTTCCTGCATCAACTGCGGGACCTGCACCTACCTGTGCCCCACCTGTTGGTGCTTCGATATACAGGACGAAGTCTACGGCCTGCAAGGGATGCGGATGCGCAACTGGGACAGTTGCATGTACCCGCTGTTCACCCTGCACGGTTCCGGACACAATCCACGTCCGGAGAAGATGCAGCGCGTGCGCCAACGTTTCATGCACAAGCTCAAATACTATGTGGATCGTTATGAAAACGGCATACAGTGCGTGGGGTGCGGCAGGTGCATCCAGCACTGCCCGGTGAACATCGACATCCGAAAGGTGTGCGACCTCATGAACGGGTTTGAGCCCGGTGCCTGTGCCACTTAAGGGGGAAAAGAAGTTGCAGAACCCATATTTGCCTTATCCGGTTCGTATCGATGCGGTCACCACGGAGACCGAAGACAGGAGCCTGAAGACCTTCAAACTGGTTTTTCTGGACCCGGCCCACGAGAAGGCCTTCGCGTATCGGGCGGGTCAGTTTGCCGAGCTCTCCGTGACGGGCAAGGGAGAAATACCCATCGGAATCGCCTCCTCCCCGACGGAGAAGGGATTCATAATGTTCACGGTGAACAAGGTGGGATTGGTGTCCGGCTCCCTTCACAACATGCGGGAAGGGGACATCATGGGAGTGCGCGGCCCCCTGGGCAACTCCTATCCCTGGGATGTGATGGAAGGCAAGAACGTGGTGATCATAGGAGGCGGTTTTGCCTTCACCACCCTGCGCTCCAGCATCGTTTACATGCTCGATCCTGCCAACCGCCCAAAATTCAAGAACATCCACGTGGTCTACGGTGCCAGGAGCCCCGGTATGCTGCTCTATCGTGACGAACTGGCCCGGTGGGAGGAGCGGGACGACATCCATATGCACATAACGGTCGACGCCACGGACAACCCGAACTGGAAGTACAACGTGGGATTCGTTCCCGCCATCACGGAACAGAAGGCACCTGCGGGCAGTGACGACACCTACGCCATCGTTTGCGGCCCGCCGATCATGATCAAGTTCACACAACCTGTGCTCGAGACCCTCGGCTATGCCCACGATCATATCATCATGTCGTTGGAAAACCGGATGAAGTGCGGTATCGGCATGTGCGGAAGGTGCAATATCGGAAAGGAGTTCGTCTGCAAGGACGGGCCGGTCTTCACCCTGGCCCAGCTCAACCGTGTTCCCAAGGAGTACTGACCGGGGTCGTATCCTCACACGTGCAGGGTGGCACTGTGGGGGCGGCGGCACGGGCCATCAATCGTGCCTGCCGAGCTCACGCAGGGCCACCTGGGCGATTTGCTCCGCAAGCCGGCGCGTGGTATCGGGGGTGGGCCCTTCCACCATCACCCGGCACACCGAGCGGGTTCCGGAATAGCGCACCAGGACCCTGCCATGGTCCCCCAGGGCGGCCTCGACCTCCCGGATAGCCTCCACCAAAGCCGGGACGGAGTCGATATCCGGTTTCCGGAGCACCTCCACGTTGAGAAGGACCTGGGGGAAAACCTCCATCCGCCGGGCAAGCTCGGAAAGGGGTCTTTGTTCCAGAAGCATGATGCGCAGCAGTTGCAGGGCGGAGACCATGCCGTCCCCCGTTGTGTGGTGGGACAGGAAGATCATGTGGCCCGAGTCCTCGCCCCCCAGGGCCGCACCGCCCGATCGCATGGCGTCGAGCACGTAGCGGTCGCCCACCTGTGTCGCGATGTGCCGGACACCCAGTTCCTTCAGGAAGATCTTCAGGCCCAAATTGCTCATGACCGTGCTCACCACGGTGTTGTTCCACAGGGTGCCCCGGCGCTTCATGTGCCGTGCGCAGATGGCAAGCATCTGGTCCCCTGAAAGGGCTTTCCCGCACTCGTCCACCGCTATCACCCGATCACCGTCGCCGTCGAAGGCGAACCCCGCCTGTGCCCCCCTCTGCAACACCTCACGGCGCAGGGTTTCGGTGTGCTGCGACCCGCAACCTTCGTTGATGTTGGTTCCATCGGGGGAAACGAACAGGGGGGTGACGGCGGCGCCCAACTCGGTCAAGGTGGCGGGGGCCACCGAAAAGGTGGCCCCGTGGGAGCAATCGAGGACCACATCGACTCCTCCGAGCTTGAGGTCTTTGGGGAAAGTGCCCTTGAGAAACTCGATGTATCGCGGCGCGGCATCCGGAAGGTGGGCCACCGTACCGCACCTTTCAGGAACGACGCGGCGCTGGTCAGACACGAGGGCTTCGATGGAAAGCTCGCTGGAGTCGGGCAGCTTGTACCCTCGCGCATCGAACACCTTGAGACCGTTGTCTGCATAGGGATTGTGGGATGCCGAAATCACGATCCCGGCCCCGGCGTTGAGAGTGCGTGTGACAAAGGCGATGCCGGGTGTGGGAAGAACACCGGCGAGAGCTGCATCCCAGCCTGCCGAACAGACGCCCGCGGCCACGGCGCATTCGAGCATGTCTCCCGAATTGCGCGTGTCTTTTCCGACGACGATGCGTCTGGGATGGCTCTCTTTTTCGAAGAACCGGGCCGTGGCCCGGCCCAGGTTGCATATCATCTCACAGGTTACGGGATGATGGTTCGCCGTTCCGCGCACCCCGTCGGTACCAAAAAGCTTTTTCATGGCCTTGTGCACCATCGATGGCAAGTTGTACCGCTAGGGCCGCGAACGCCCCGCGAAAGAAGGCAAATGCCCATAAACCACGGCCCGGATGTCGTCCACGATGCCTTGAAGCCACAGGGTGGCCCCATGAGCCTCTTCCGCCTTCAAATTCCGAATCACCTCGATATAGTCCTTCCCCCTCTCCGATACGGCCTTGGTAACCGTTTCGAGAAAACCCTGTGCCAGGCAGGGAGGACCCATGTGCTGGGCCATGGATCGAAAGGCCGTTTCCACGGCACCCCAATTGTCGTGAAGCTCCCGTTTCTGATGCAACAGGACCGACGGGCCCCGGTCGTTTGTCAGCTCCAGGTACGCCTCGATGGAAGCGGGCATCTTCTGGCTCAGGGCCCGCAACCTGCCAAGCCTCTCTTCGATTCCCAACTCGATTTTCTCCACCATGCCGGCGTGGAGGGCCTGGCCCAAGCCCGCCCCCACAAACAGGGAGCGAACGTGCAGATACCACTGGCGAAGCGCCTGCAGGCCGGCGATATAGTGCACGTTGTTGTCCACGATCCTTTTCACCGAACGGTAAAGATGGGGTCTGAAGGCGGCGTTCACACGACCTGCCCCCCCATCCTGGACCAGCCTGTCCCTCTCCCTGATGTCCTTGCGCAAGATCGTACCGGCCCCCACCACCGTTCCGAACGCCACCCGGCACGGTCCCACCGTTCCGCCCTGACCTCCGAGAAAAATGGGCCTTTCCCGTAGCGTCACGCCGTGAGGGACGTCCCCGAAAAGGGAAGGGGTGGCCTTGTCCTGGTGGGCAGTGTAGTTGAAGTGGATGTAGGAGCTTCCCACTTCGCTGTGGTCTTGGCGGCTCGTGCCCCCTGACATGAGGCAGTCGCAGAAATTGATGAGGCTGCCCAGGGTCACGAAGGGGAAAAGGATGGTCTGTTTGAGGCCCACCGTGTGGGCGCCGCTTGCCTGTTCCTCCAAGATGGTGCCTTCCCGAACGTGGGCCCCCGATCCCATGGAGGCACCCGAAAGGAAAACGGCCCTCTGGAAAAACCCTCCCTTGAGGGCCACCGATGGTCCGATCTGGCAGTCGTCCACGGTGACCGGCCCCTCCTCTCCCAGACACGCCCCTTCCATGATGAGCGTGGAGGAGCCCCTGAGACGACAGCCGGGGTGGAGGATGACGCCCGGAGCGATACGCTGCGGATCCACCTCCTCTCCGATGGTCACCCTCGTGGGCAGAGGGATGATCACCCCCTTTCCTCTCAGCGCCTCCACCGTGTCCATGGGCGTCTTGTCTCCAGCCGTGAAGCGGTTGCGTCCTTTGGTCACTCTCGGCTACTTCCGAAGATCCGCAAGAGCATGAGGAAAAGGTTTATGAAATCAAGGTAAAGAGATAGCGCTCCCATGATGGAGCCTTTGCGGATCACACCCGCGTCCAGGCCGGCGGGTTGGGAAAGCGCCATCTCCTTGAGCTTCTGCGTGTCGTATGCGGTCAGGCCCACGAACACGATGACCCCGATGTAGGCGATCACCTGGCTCATGCCGTGGCTGCCGATGAACATGTTGACCACCGAGGCGATGATGATGCCGAAAAGGCCCATCATCACAAAGGACCCCACGGAGGTCAGGTCGCGCTTGGTGGTCCATCCGTACACGCTGCACGCGGCAAACGTACCCGCACAGATGAAAAAGGTGCTGGCGATGGATGCTGCCGAATAGACGAGAAATATGACGGACAAGGTGACGCCGTTGAGGACCGAATAGGCCACAAAAATACCCGTCGCCGTGGCCGCACTCATCTTGTGGACCCTGGCGCTCAGCGTAAACACCATCGCCAGTTCGCCGATGATCAAACCAAAGAAGACGAGCCTGTTGCCGTAGACAAAACGAAGAAGGGAAGGGTTTCCCGCCACGTACAAGGCGGCAAAGCCCGTGAGCGCCAGGCCCACCATCATCCAGTTGTAGACGCTGCGCACAAACGCGTTGACCAGCACCTGCGCCTGTGTCCGTTGTAAAGCCAAAGGTTTCATTTCATCCTCCTTCTCAACCGTATTCCAGCGCAATTTGCCGCGCTCCCCTTTTTCAGGGGGTCGTCCGCATCACTTGAGTCATTGCAGCGACTCGATCTTCCTGTTGAGCTCGGCCTGATCCTCCTTCTTGTGCATCAAGGCGCGCCGGTAGGCTTCCAGGGCCTTGTCGCGGCTGCCGATTTGCAGGTAGGCGTCGCCCAGGTGCTCCAAGATGATGGGGTCGTCAGGAACGAGCATTACGGCCTCCTCGAGATAGACCACCGCCTCCCGGAATTCCCCTCTCTTGAAAAAAACCCAGCCGAGGCTGTCGGTGATGTACCCGTCCCGCGGCTTGTACTTGAGGGCATCGCGGATGAGCCTCTCGGCTTCCTCCAGGTATTTTCCCATCTCCGCATAGGTATACCCGAGGTAATTGAGTGCGTTGGCGTGGGTCGGGTCGATGGCGATCACCCTCTTCATTTCCCGTATGCAGTCCTCCTTCTTGCCCCACCTGTCGTACACAACGCCAAGACGAAACAAGAGCACCGTGTCGTCGGGGTGAACGGTGAGACCGTGCGACAAAACTTGCGCCGCCTTGGCGAAATCCCCCATTTCCTCGTACAGGCTTCCCAAAAACAGTTTGAGCTGGGGATCTTCGGGTGCCGTCTGGATGCCCTCTTCGAGATAGCGCGCGGCCTTTTCCACATCGGCCTGTTCTCTGGAAAGAAAGGCTATCTGCAGCAGGGCGTTTCTGTAGAACTCCGACTGGGTGGACACCTTTCGGTAGGCTTCCAGGGCCCTCCCCTTTTCCTTGTTCCCCTCGTGGGCCATTCCCATAAAATAGGCAATGTCCGCATCCGGTGGGTCCGCCTTCATGAGCTCCCCGAAGGTTTCCAGGGCCTTGTCAAAGTCCTTGTTCTCCAGGCAGACCAGCCCGATCTGCCGCATGATGCCCTTGTCCCCGTGGCTTTTGCGGCGCAGAAGGTCGAAGACGGCATGCGCCCGCTCCTTCTGATTTCTCTGCAAATAGAACTGGGCGATTCCGAAGCTCGCCTTGAGGTTGCCGGGATTGAGGGTGAGGATCTCAGCATAGGTCTGAAGGGCCTTGTCGTCACGACCCGTCTGTTCGTACAGGTTGATAAGCTCGAACTGGGCATGTTCGAGACCCGGGTTCAGATCCAAACTGCGCAGCAGACTCTCTTCAGCCTCCCGGATCTTTCCCTGGAGCACGTACGCCTTGCCCAGGTAAAAGTGCCCGGCATAGGATTCCGGGTGCTGTTTCAGGAGTTGTTCGTAGACGGCCTGGGCCTTTCCGGGCTCCTTATTCCGCAGGTGAAGCTCTCCAAGGAAAAAGTAGATCTCCTCCTGACCCGGATCGAGTGCCAGCAGCTTGCTGTAAGTGGCAATCGCCTCCCCGTCCTTCTCCAGGTTCATCTGGGCCCTGCCCAGAAGGAGCAGAGCCTGCTGGTCATCGGGTGTGTCCTTCAGAATAGCCCCCACCGTTTCCAGGGCCTTCTCGGGTTGTCCGCGATGCAGGTAGAGGTCCGCAAGGTCCCGCCGCAGGTAGACGGAACCCCTGTCCCTGGCCACCGCCTCCTTGAGAAGGTCCACCGCCCTTTCCAGATTGCCTTCCAGGCGCATGAGCTGGGACTGGGTGTAGTAATAATAGGGCCCGTCTTGCCCCTTCTTCGTCCTCAGGGGTTCGGGTCGGTAAGATCCTCTTTGGGTCGACAATGTGCAGCCCGCGACCCCGAAAACCAAGACAAGAGCGGCAAGGGCGCACCGAAAGGCACTGCCTGCAGGTCGGCATGGCCCCTTGTTCCGCGACGCGGGTCCGAGCCGCCTGGTCCCGTACACGGAACCTGGCGGTAACCCACAAACGGGAAATCGAGAATGGACACGTTCCAACGTAAAAATCCTTAAGGAGGCCACCGCATGCACTGCGCCGATCCCAAACCGGCTTCCCTCAAAGGTCCGTGTGACTCGGCAGCCGGCGCCCCTCGCGCCTTTCTGAAAATATGCAAATTTTAATCATCATTTGGGGACTTTCCAACTGTTTCGAACCTCTTTTCGTACCCAAACACCTCCTGGCGGCGTCACTGCTTGGTCCCCGACGCGGAATCCGCAGGAGGCAGGCCGAAGTTGGTATCCCCTTTGCCCCCTCAAAACTGACTGCGGCTCTCCAGCTCAAACCCTCCTTGATACGTGTGGAAGTCGGGGATTTCCTTTTCCAGGAATGCTTTCAGCTTCTTGACCACGCTGTTTTCGACCTGACGGACCCTCTCCCTGGAGATGTTGTAGCGATCTCCAATCTGCTGTAGGGTTTGGGGATTGTCCGAAAAAATGCGGTGCTCGAAAATTTCGAGTTCCCTCTCATTGAGTTGCTTGCGAAACAGCGCCAACTTGCTGTGCAGGATCTGCTCCATCTCCTTTCTGGCCACATGTTCTTCTGCCGACTCCTCGAAGGTGCTCAGAAACTCCACCCGCTCGCTGTTCGAATCGCTTTTCACGGGAGCGTCCAAGGAAACGTCCCAACTTGCCAGCCGCTGGTCCATGTCCGCGATGTCCCGTTCCGAGACGCCGAGCCTTTCGGAAAGCAGTTTGGGTTTTGGATCGAATCCTTCGTCCATGAGCAACTGCTTTTCCTTCTTCAATTTGAAAAACAGTTTCCTTTGGGCCTGGGTCGTCCCGATCTTCACAAGCCGCCAGTTGTCCATGATGAACTTGAGTATGTACGCCTTGATCCAGAAGGACGCGTAGTAAGAAAATTTGACGTTCTTGTAAGGATCGAACTTCTGTGCGGCACGCAGAAGCCCTATGTTGCCCTCTTGAATGAGATCCATGAGATTCTGCATCCAGATCCTTTGAAACTCCAGGGCGATTTTTACGACGAGTCTCAGGTTGGACGTGACAAGGGTGTATGCCGCCTCGGAATCAGCTTGCTCCCGCACCCTGATGGCAAGGGACCTTTCTTCCTCCCGGGAGAGAAGGTGGTACCGGCTGATTTCCCAGAGATACTGCTGCAGAGGGTCCAGTCTGGTGAGGGCTCTTTCCGGTGGAGTCGGCTTCCCCTCGACTTCGTCGACGGTGTCGTTTTCCTTTTCGGCACCGCTACTGCCCTGGTTTTCTTGCGTTTCCATGGTGTCGTCTTCAGAATGCATGATGTCCACCGCCTCTGTACCCGGCATCATGTTGTGCGTCCTTATGCCCCCTGCAAGAAGCGCCGCCCTCCCCCCGAGCCCTCGCCTGTTGGCCCGGCGGGTCGAAGAACGTTCATGCGTGGGACGCATCGCGGGTTTTCTGTAGACAAGCCCGCCGAAGGTGTGCTAATCGGCCTCCGTTTGACAACGCGCCTGTAGCTCAGATGGATAGAGCAACGGACTTCTAATCCGTAGGCCGCAGGTTCGAATCCTGCCAGGCGTACCAGTCTCTCGATTCCATGATCGGATACCATAGAATCGAGCCTCACACAACGGCTGGCTTCCCACGGCGCGGAGCATTCGTGGGCGCAAACAGGTTTTTGCCTTCCCGTAGGCGGCCCACCGGCCCTGAAGGCAGGAATGCCGCCACAAGGACAGGGACAGACCTCGGGGCGGCTTTCGGGTACACCCGGTGTGGAAGGGGGATTAATCTTGGGGCAGGATTAATCCCCATCGTTTTGTGGTGCGCCCGGCAGGATTCGAACCTGCGGCCTACGGATTCGTAGTCCGGCACTCTATCCATCTGAGCTACGGGCGCCGAAGAAGTTTTCCATTTATTCCTTTTCAGGGGATTTGTCAAGCCACAGGAACCCGGCAGCGCGAGCGGCCGGTGAGACGTGTGTGCGCCATCTGCAGCGGGCAGGACGGTCAATAGATACCGAGATACCGTCCCGTGGTTCACGAAATGGGGGGCATTAGCCGGATGCAAATGGCGCAGGGCGCGTTGCGGGAGCACGATCACTTCATGCAGATGGCACTCCTGGAGGCTCGGAGGGCCGGAGAAGGGGGCGAGGTGCCCGTGGGTGCGGTTCTCGTCTCCGAAGGGGGATCGGTGCTGGCAAAAGACCACAACCGCACCGTTTCCCTTTGTGATCCGACCGCGCATGCGGAATTGCTTGTCCTGCGGGAAGGGGCAAGAAAAACAGGAAACTACAGACTTACGAACGAAACCCTTTACACCACCGTCGAACCGTGTCTCATGTGCATGGGGGCTCTTATCCATGCACGGGTCAAAAGGGTCGTGTTCGGAGCGGCCGATCCCAGGTGGGGCGCGGCGGGGTCCCTCTACGATTTTTCGTCGGACCGCCGATTGAATCATCATCCGGAATTGCTGGGTGGGGTTTGTGAGGGGCAGTGCCGCGCAGCCATTCAGGCTTTTTTCAGGGAAAGAAGGTGAGGGCGGGCGGCCCATGGGGGAATTCGTTCGGGATGTGAAAAGGAGTGTGACGTGGCGAACGTTGTGGTGGTAGGGACCCAGTGGGGAGACGAGGGCAAGGGTAAGATAGTGGACATGCTGGCCGAGGATGTCGATCTGGTGGTTCGGTTCCAGGGGGGCAACAATGCCGGGCACACCATGGTGGTCAATGGAAAAACCTTCATAAGCCACCTCATCCCTTCGGGCATACTGCGCAACAAGAAATGCGTCATCGGAAACGGCGTGGTGGTGGACCCCGAAGTGCTCATCGAAGAGATGGAAGGCCTCGGTCGTTACGGTATTCAGGTCACTGCCAGGAACCTGATCATAAGTGAGAGGGCCCATGTCATCATGCCCTACCACAAGGCGATCGACCGAGGCAGGGAGGAGAGGACGGGGGCCCGGAGAATCGGAACCACCGGCCGCGGGATCGGTCCATGTTACGAAGACAAAGCCGCCCGCCGCGGCATCCGTATGATCGACCTGCTCGATGCCCACACGTTCACGGAACATCTTGCCAGCGTCCTGGAGGAGAAGAACTTCTACTTGCAGGGTTATTTGGGGATCGAGCCCCTGGATCCCCAGGCGGTCATCGAGCGCTATGGACAACTGGCCCAAAAGCTGGCGCCCCACCTCGCCGACACGGCCCTGGAGATCGAAAGGGCCATGGCCAAGGGGCTGACGGTGCTCTTCGAAGGAGCCCAGGGAACGCACCTGGACATCGACCACGGAACCTACCCCTTCGTCACCTCCTCCAACACGGTGGCCGGGAATGTCTGCTGCGGTGCGGGGGTGGGGCCCGGAAGAATAGACGGTGTTCTGGGAACCGTAAAAGCCTACACCACGAGGGTGGGCCAGGGACCTTTCCCCACGGAGCTTCTCGATGAAGTGGGGGACACCATCCAGAAAAAGGGCAGTGAATTCGGGGCCACCACCGGGCGCCGCCGCCGATGCGGCTGGCTCGATACGGTGCTTCTGAGAAGCTCCGTGCGGCTCAACGGGCTGACCGGCCTGGCCGTCACCAAGCTCGACGTTCTCGGGGATCTTGAAACCCTCAAGATCTGCACGGGTTACGAGTACAGGGGGGACCGGCTGGAGGAGTTCCCCTCGGACGGGAAGGTGCTTCAGGCGTGCAAGCCCGTTTACGAGTCCCTGCCGGGATGGTCCGGGCAAATAGCCGATGTGTGCCGATTGGAGGATCTTCCTAAGACCACAAGGGCCTACCTCGACAGAATGGAAGCGCTTGTCGGAGTGCCGATCCAAATCGTTTCCGTGGGCCCGGACCGCCAACAGACCATCGTTGTCCAGAATCCTCTTGGAGTGTAGCACGCATGCATTCCAAGAGAAGCAACCCGGAAAGGGCGCCTTCGTCCAATGACCGGGATCCCGGCGTGGAAGCGTGTGTCCTCATTGTGGATGATGACGATGACGTACGCAGCGTCGTGGACGAGCTGGTGGAAAGCGCGGGTTTCCGGTCCAGGACCGCCTCAAGCGGCGCGGAAGCGCTGGAACTATTGGAGACCGAGAGCGTCGATCTGGTGATTGCGGACATCATGATGCCCGACATGGACGGCCTGGAGCTGACCAACGTCATAAAGAAAGATTACGAAGCCGATGTCATCCTCATGACGGGTTTCAGTGACAAATACTCTTACGAAGATGCGATCTACACGGGGGCCAGCGACTTCATACTGAAACCGATCCGGTTCCATGAGCTGATACTGCGCATCAAAAGGGTCCTGCGGGAAAGACAGTTCGCAAGAGAACGCAGAGACATGATGGATCGCCTGGAGAAGCTCGCCATCACCGATGGTCTCACCCAGCTTTTCAACTCCAGGCGTTTCTATCAGCAACTCGAGGAGGAGGTGCAGCGTGCCAACCGGTACCGGCGGCCCCTGTCTCTGATCCTTTACGACATAGACAAGTTCAAACAATACAACGACACCTACGGGCACCTGGAAGGAGACAAGGTGCTCGCCGCGATCGCGCGCACCACCCATTCCTGCTTGAGGAGAATGGACTCGGCCTATCGGTACGGGGGGGAGGAATTCACGGTGATCCTGCCCGAAACGGAAGGGGCGGAGGCGTTCAAAGTGGCCGAGAGACTGCGGCGCGCCATTGACGCGACGGTGTTCACGCCGAACCCGGAAGCCAAGGTGCGCATCGGGGTCAGTCTGGGGGTGACACAGTACGGGTGGGAAGAAGAGATCCCCGCACTGGTGCACAGGGTGGACGAAGCCATGTACAAGGCCAAGCGGCGGGGGGGAAACCGCGTGAGCTACCTGAAACCGCCCGGGTTGGAGGAAAGCACCTCTTGATGGAGGCAGGCACTTACCTGTCGGGTCGCAAGACAACTTGGAGATACAAATCGCCGCTGCCCATACCGGGGACATCCTTTCCCATGCCCCTCAGACGCAGTGTGGAGCCGGGCCGGACGCCCGGCGGTACCACCACGGTGAACAGGCGCTTCTGGAAACCCCATGGTATGTTGACCACCTTGCGGGACCCGGCCACGGCCTCTCGGGCCGTGATCCCGATGGTCCCGTACAGGTTCGGATCGTTGAGAGACCCTGTGGGACGGATAACCTGAAGCCTTGGGCTCTTCGTGCGGGCGGTGAAGGCGCGGGCCCGGTCGCTCACCCCCAGGGAAGGCACACGCCGGAACATCAGAAGGCCGATCATTCCGAAAAGGAAACCGCCGATGTGGGCCCACCAGGCAATACCCGCTCCCTGGCCTTGACTGCCGGCAGCGCTCAGGAACTGCAGGAGGAACCAGACACCGAGGAAGAAGAAAGCCGGGATCTCGAGAAAGTAGGGGATGAAAAAGACGGGAATCAACGTGAGGATCCTGGCCCGGGGGTACAGGATGAAATAGGCGCCCATCACTCCGGCAATCGCGCCGCTGGCGCCGATCGTCGGCACCTGGGAGTGCCAGTTGAACACAAGGTGGGCGATCCCCGAAACCCAGCCGCAGGCCAGGTAAAAGACCGCATACCGCAGCGGTCCCAGCCGATCTTCCACGTTGTCCCCAAATATGTACAGAGACCACATGTTTCCCACAAGATGCCAGACGCCTCCGTGCAGGAACATGAAGGAGAAAAGAGCGGTGATCTGCTCGCCGATCGTGAAATGCGCGGCGATGGCCGGGATGGAATAACGCGCGGGCACAAGGCCGTAGGTCAGCAGGAAGCGGTCCATCCGGGGGCCCTGGGCGAGCTCGAGGAGAAACAACACCACATTGATGCCTATTATGGTGTGGGTGACCACCGGATAGTTGCGCGATTCTATGGTGTCGCGAATGGGAATCATGATGTGCCGCTTTGTACCACAGAAGTGCTTGGATGCAAACTTGGGGTCAGGGTAAATCGATTCTGACAGCAATTCCACGAAAAAGCGAGCGGTTAGAGCTGTTCCTGATCGGTCCTACTCGTTCTCCTTATCATTGTCGTAATCCGTCCCGTAGGGACGGTGATCGGTCTCGAAACCGGAAGGCGTGTCAGAGTAACGGGCACCGTTGTTGCCTCGCATTCGTGGCTTCTCCGGTGAGCGCAACGAACAATCCCACTAGCGGAACACCTCCGCCGATTACGATAACGATTACGACAACGACAAGTAGAATGATAACGATTTATATGAAAATCCCTCCAAGCCCCCGGTCCCAAAGGGGGAGCGCAAGACGGGTTTTCATGCTTCGTTGTGCCCGCGCCGGGCATGGGGGTTAGTCGGGTCGTTTGCTTCGAAAATGACCCTATTCACACTCCATCGGGGCATGGAACAAATTTACCCTGACTTGGGGTAGGAAGAACACCCCCCGTGTCGGTTTTCCGGCAACACCGGGTGATAGACTCCTGACTTCATGACATGAGGAGACCATGCGAGTACTGGGCATATACGGAAGTCCGCGGGTCCAGGGGAACACGGACCTTTTGCTGGACAGGGCCTTGGAAGGGGCGCGCTCGGCGGGGGCCGAGATCGATACGCTCCACGCACGCAGCCTTCGGTTCTCCGGTTGCCTGGAGTGCGGCGGATGCGACGCAACGGGACACTGCGTGGTCCGGGACGACATGCAGGAAGTTTACCCCCTGCTGGAACAAGCAGACAGCATCGTGGTCGCGGCGCCGGTGTTTTTCTACAACGTTCCCGCCCAGCTCAAGGCCCTCATCGATCGGTCCCAGGCCATGTGGGCCAGGAGGCTGCTGCTGAAACAGGGCGGTTCCCCCCTCCCACGCCACAAGGGGGGCGGATATCTCATTGCGGTGGGTGCGACACGGGGAAAGCAGCTCTTCGAGGGAACCGAGTTGACGGTCCGTTACTTTTTCGACGCATTGAACATGGACTACAAAGGGGGGCTCTATCTGCGAAAGATAGAGGGAAAGGGCGAGATCCTCAGCCACCCCGAAGCCCTGGAGCAGGCCCGCGCGTTGGGGGCAAAGGCTGCGGCGGGATTGGACGCATAGGTGTGGCCGGCGTGGGCCGGTTTCGCCGGTGCGCGGCAGTGGGAGCGAGCGCACCGGCGCCGGCAGGGCTAGAGCAGACCGTCGAAGAAGTCGTTTCCCTTGTCGTCCACGATGATGAAGGCGGGAAAGTCCTTCACGGTGATGCGGAATATGGCTTCCATTCCCAGTTCAGGGTACTCGATCGTTTCCATCTGGGTGATGCATTCCTTTGCCAACCTTGCCGCAGGCCCCCCTATTGAGCCGAGGTAAAAGCCTCCGAAGCGCTTGCATGCGTCGGTGACCTGTTTGGTGCGGTTCCCCTTTGCCAGCATGACAAGGGACGCCCCTTGCTCCTGGAAGATCGGCACGTACGGGTCCATTCTCCCTGCCGTGGTGGGTCCGAAGGAACCCGAAGGGTACCCCTTGGGTGTTTTTGCCGGGCCTGCGTAGTAGATGATGTGGTTCTTGAAGTAATCGGGAATACCCTCCCCCCTGTCTAAACGCTCCTTGAGCTTGGCGTGGGCGATGTCTCTGGCCACGATGATCTTTCCTGTGAGCATCAGGCGTGTGCCGACGGGGTGCTTCGTCAAAACCGCCCGGATGGCGTCCATGGGCTGGTCCAGGTCGACGGCCACCGCTTCCTTGGCCAAATCCATCTTCTCCGGAAGGAAGCGTGCCGGGTTCGCGTCTAGCTGTTCCAGGAAGACGCCTTCCGCGGTGATCTTTCCCAGGATGTTGCGATGGGCGCTGCAACTGACTCCCAGACCGATGGGACAGGACGCCCCATGCCTGGGAAGACGAACGACCCTCGTATCGAGACAGAAATGCTTCCCCCCGAACTGGGCACCGAGCCCCAGTGCGTGCGAAGCCTGCAGGAGTCTGCCCTCCAGATCCACATCCCGGAAGGCCCGCCCTGCCTGGTTGCCTGAGGTGGGCAGCCCGTCCAGATATCCCGCACTGGCAAGCTTGACCGTTTTGAGATTCGCCTCGGCAGACGTGCCGCCCACCACAAAGGCAAGATGGTATGGAGGGCAGGCCGCGGTACCGAGGCTCTTCATCTTTTCCACCATGAAGGGCAGAAGCGTCTCCGGTGTGAGAACGGCCTTGGTCATCTGGAACAGGAATGTCTTGTTGGCGGAGCCCCCCCCCTTCGCGATGAAAAGAAAGCCATAGGTGTCCCCCTGTACGGCATGCAGGTCGATCTGGGCGGGAAGGTTGCATCCGGTGTTGACCTCCTCGTACATCGACAGGGGAGCGTTTTGAGAGTAGCGTAAATTGTTTTCCGTATAGGCTGCGAATATTCCTTTTGAAAGGGCCTCGTCATCGCAGCAGTCGGTCCAGATCCGCTGCCCCTTTTTCCCCAGCACTATGGCCGTGCCGGTGTCCTGACAGAACGGGAAAACGCCTTCGGCCGAGATGACGGCGTTACGCAGCATCTCCACCGCCACGTATTTGTCATTGTCCGAGGCTTCGGGATCGTCGATTATGGCCTTGAGCTGTCCCAGGTGGGAAGTCCTGAGCAAGAAAGAAACATCGGTGAAAGCCTCCCTGGCAAGAAGCGTCAGGGCCTCGGGCGCTACCTGCACCATCTGCTTGCCGCCGAAGGACCCCGTGGTGACATACTGGTCGGTAAGCCTTCGGTAGGTGACCGAAACGCTTTCCAGAGGAAACGGCTCCTGATAAGTGAATTCCGTCATGTCTTGTTCTCCTTATGATTGGCATGGGCGCAAAAATACACCGGGCGGACGCGCACGTCGGGATGCGAAGCGACGCCGATTCCGTAAATTTTTAGTCAGCCAGAAAGCGCCCGGGCTGTCAACGAAAATCTGCCCCGGTTCATGACGCGAGCCGCCGTGGGGGAGGGCCTGCGGCACGGCCGCACCCCACCCTTGGGCGTCCGATGTGCACGGCCTCCACGAAGGGGCGGGCTTGCACGAAGAGCAAATCTGTTCTAAGAGATAGGCAGACTCGCCCTCCTGCCTGACGAGAGCATAAGGTGCTGGAGAGGCTGTATGGTGCCACCACTGTAACAAGGAGGATAAGGATGGCCACGACACCGCAACACTGCCCCGGGTTTGAGCAGTTCAAGGCTCTGAGGTCTTTCATCTGCAAGTGTCCTGCTTGCGCTCACGAGTTGGAGGTGTTCTCGGACGAATTCGACAAGCCCCATACCTGCAAGAAGTGCGGCAAACCGATCGATTTCACCCAGTGCACACTGGACGGGAGTGCGGGCGGCACCGCCTGACCCGTAGCGGCCCGCTGACCTTAAAGGGGGCAATGCCGAACAAAGGGGCTGCCCACGGGGCGGCCTCTTTCACCGGCTGTGAAGATCAAAATACCCGGCATGCTTTGGGACAGCAGGGGCAACCCCCCGAACGTTGACCCGCCTGCCTCTTGCGTCTAGATCCCGGGCGGTGTCGTGAAGCATGCGTCAGGAAAGGCAAGGGCAGGTCGTGACTGTTAATCCGCCAATGAGGATGACGTGTCAGCGCCGGGTGATTCTGGAGGAGCTGCGAGGCGTGTGCACACATCCGACGGCCGACCAGGTGTACGAAATGGTCCGCAGGAGGCTTCCCAGGGTCAGCCTGGCAACCGTTTACCGGAACCTCGAGACGCTCTCCGATTGCGGCATCATTCAGAAGTTGGAGATGAGCGGGACCCAGAGGCGATACGATGGAAATCCTGCCACCCATTACCATACCCGGTGCCTGGTCTGCGGACGGGTCGCCGATATTTCCGTGGAACCATGCCGTCTACTCGAAGTGCCCTGCATCGACAGCAACGGGTTCCATATAAGGGGGCACAGGCTTGAGTTCATCGGGGTTTGCCGGGATTGCAGGGAGGCGGAAGGGAGCACCGACCGAACGGAAGCCGGCCCACCCTGCATCTCGTGAGACCCGTCCCCTCACTTGCCCAGCCTGTCGCCATCGTTGAGGACACCTGCCTCCCTTGCCCCCTGACCGAGACAGATGCCCCCGCGCAAAGGAATGGGTCTCTCATGGGACCGTGTGGCTGATGGACTGTGCACCCATCTGCGGAAAGGATCTGGAAAGGCTGTACCGGAAATACAACCGGCCTGTCTACATCCATCCGGACCCCCTGGAGTTCCTTCACGCCTACCCATGCCCCCGTGATCGGGAGGTGGTGGGGCTCATCGCCTCGTGCTTAGCCTACGGCCGCGTGAGCCAGATTCTGAAAAGCGTTTCCCTTGTTCTGCAAGAGATGACTCCCAGCCCTTTCCTATTCGTGCAGGGGGGCTCGCGCGAATCGGTCCGTTCCCTGTTTTCGGGATTCAAGCACCGATTCAGCACGGGCGCGCAGCTTGCGACCCTGCTGGACGCCGTGCGGAGGCTGCTGAGGCATTACGGCAGCCTGGAGGCGGCTTTCGCCGAAGGGATGGGACCCGAGGACGAAACGGTGCTTCCGGGGCTGGGCGCCTTCGTGGGAAAGCTCACTCACGGCACGGGGCGCCGGCTGGACCATCTGGTCCCCCAGCCGGTTCGAGGAAGCGCCTGCAAGCGCTTGAACCTTTTTCTGCGCTGGATGGTGCGCACAGACAGCGTCGACCCGGGAGGATGGCTCCTGGTGAGTCCCCGACAGCTCCTCGTGCCCGTGGACGTGCACATGCACAGAACCTGCCTTGCCCTGGGGCTTACAAGGCGCAAACAGGCCGACATGCGAACGGTGCTGGAAATCACGGGGGCTTTTCGGGCCATGGCCCCCGACGATCCCGTGCGCTACGATTTTGTGCTCACCAGGTTCGGGATCAGGCAAGACGTGCCCGCGCCATGGGACAGTCTCCAAGACATGAGAAAGGTAATAATCGCATGAGAGAGGAAATTCTGCCCAATCTGTTCCGTATTGAGATCCCGCTTCCCAACAACCCTCTCAAATACCTCAACTCCTATGTGATCAAGGGAGGGGAACGGAACCTGATCATCGACACGGGCCTCAACCGCGAGGAGTGCTTCGCGGCCATGCAGCAGGGGCTGCGAGAAATTGGGGTGGAGCTTGCCACCACCGATTTTTTCATCACCCACCTGCATGCGGACCATTTCGGCCTTGTGGCAAGGCTTGTGACGGATACCAGCACCGTTCACTTCAACCGACCCGACGCGGAGATCATCGAGTCCCAGAGCGGATGGGAGCCCATGGTCCGTTATGCGGGGGCCAGCGGTTTTCCCGAGGACGAATTACGGGCGGCCCTGGAAAACCACCCGGGGTACAAGTACAAGTCGGAGTGGGTGCCCGATCTGCACATCCTGAAGGAGGGAGACCGCGTCGCAGCAGGACAGTACACGTTCACCTGCGTGGAAACCCCCGGACACACCAGGGGCCACATCTGCCTTTACGAGCCCGCCAAAAAAGTGCTGGTGGCCGGAGACCATATTCTCATCGACATCACCCCCAACATCCAGTGCTGGTCCGACCAGGAGAACCCGCTGCAGAACTATCTGGACAGCCTCAACAAGATAGGCGCCTACGACATCGAGCTGGTGCTGCCCGGTCACAGGCGCCTTTTCACGGACGCCAGGGGCCGGATCGACGAATTGAAACGGCACCACGACCACCGGGCCCAGGAGGTCCTCACGATTCTGGAAAAAGGCCCCATGACCGCTTACCAGGTCGCCTCGAAAATGACGTGGGATATCGACTGCGAAACGTGGGAGCAGTTTCCCGTCTCGCAGAAATGGTTCGCCACCGGGGAAGCCATTTCGCACCTGCGCTACCTGGAGGAAAAGAAATCCCTCCACAGGATCGGCGGGCAAGGACACATCCGGTTTTCGAGAAACGGAACAGCCTCATGAGCGAATCCATCGAGAAGAGTCCCTTGTACAGGATCGTCAATCCAGGAAGCATCGCTTTTTTGGGAGCCTCCAACAATTTCGCCGCCATGGGCAGCATGCTGCTCAGTTCCCTTCAAGCCCTGGGGTTCGAAGGCCCGGTCTACCCCGTGCATCCCAGTGAAAAACAGGTGCAGGGCCTTACCGCCTACCGTAGCGTGTTCGATCTTCCCGAAACCCCCGATCTGGCGGTGATGGTGCTCCCCACGCGCATCACCGCCGAGAAGCTGGAAGAGTGCGGGCAAAAGGGGATCCGGCACGCCATAGTGGTTTCGGGGGGATTCAGGGAAGTGGGGGGAGACGGCGTCCGGCTCGAAAAGCGGCTCACGGAAGTGGCCGATGCTTACGGCATACGTTTCCTGGGTCCCAACTGCATCGGTGTGGCCAATCCGCACTGCAAGTTAAACACCACCGCCTTCTGGTACGAAGGACAGGGGGGGTTCATCGGCATGGCCTCCCAGAGCGGCAGCTTCATCACCCAGATGTTCGACTACCTGCGCCGGCTTTCTCTCGGATTCAGCACGGCCTTCAGCGTCGGAAACGAGGCGAACGTCGACATCGTGGACTGCATGCAGTACCTGGGGGCCTGTCCCCACACCAGAGTGATAGGCCTTTACATCGAGGGGATCAAACGGGGGCGCGCCTTCCTGGAAACGGCCAGAGCCATCGTGCCCCACAAGCCGATCGTCGCCTATTACGTGGGGGGATCCGAGGCCGGGAAACGGGCGGGGTTATCCCATACCGGCTCCCTTGCAGGGCCCGACCGGATGTACGACGGCGTCTTCGAGCAAAGCGGCGTCATCCGGGCCCACTCCATCATGGAGCTGTTTGACTTTTGCTGGGTGCTCGGGGGTCTCCCAAAGGCCCGGGGGGCCCGTGTGGTGATCGAGACCCATTCCGGGGGTCCGGGAGCCATCGCAGCCGATGCGTGCGCCAGGGCTGGGCTCCGGGTCCCTCCCCTTACAGCGGAAACGCAAGAGAGGCTCGAACCGTTCATTCCCCATACGGGGAGCATCGGCAACCCCGTGGACATCACCTTCACCAAGGAGCCCAGGCACTTCTGGGTGGAGATCCCCAAGGCCATCATGGAGGGCGACAGCGCCGACATGCTGCTCATGTACTTTATAGTGGAGTCCGAAGCGATGAGGCGGACCATGGTGCATTTCGGCGTCTCGGAGGAGGAGGTCAACACCCAGACCGGCAAGCTCATCCGTGCCCAATGCAAGGCCGTGCGGCGTATTCTGGACACCTACCAAAAGCCGGTGGTGGGATACACCTTCCGCAGCCTGTCCGAGGAGTTCACGCGCGGGTTGATGGATATGGGCATCCCGGTGTTCCCGGGCGCCGGGCGGGCCTCCCGGGCCCTGGGCGCCATGGCCCGGTACGCCCGAATAAGGGAAAGGCTGTTGGGAGAGACGAGCAGATCCTCCCCCCCGGGCACAAAGAAGGGACGATGACCGCAACCTCATAGAAAGACTCATCTGAGGACAGGCTTCCAGTTCGATGAGGGCACCGGCCCCACCTGTCTCATGTTGCTGTTGACAACAAGCGTTTCGCCCATGAAGGCTTTGCCCGGCCTTTCGCGGATGGAACCGCAGATGATCGACAGCCCTTCGGGCCGCCCGTGAATGTCTGGCACGGTGTAGATGGGCATCGCCGTAACCTTACCCGAGGGGCGCCTCCGGTGAGGGGATGAACGAACATGCGTGTACGGGTCGAATGTTACTCCGGATACCGTGTGGAGGAAACTCCCCGTCGTTTTTGGTGCGGCACAAGGCCTGTGGAGGTGCGGAGCATCCCGGACCGCTGGTCTGGGCCGGACCACCGGTATTTCAAAATAATCGGAGACGACAACGGCGTCTACCTCCTTCGTCACGATGCCGAGGCGGGAGAGTGGGAAATGACCTTTTTCGCGCAAGGATATAGAGGGATGGGGGCTCACGACCCCGTTACATTGTGAGTCTGCGAGGTGGGCGACCATGTCCGAAGAGCCTTACGTGCCGGGCATGGGCGAATACCTTCAGATCGCCGCGAGAAAGCCGCATGGCTCCAAGTAGCCCCGGTTCCCGCACAGGGAATCTTCAGTCACGCGCAAGGGTCGGAATCAGACATCCTCCCCCGTGCCGAACGGGAGGGGAGGCTGCGGCGATCTGCCCTGCCCGGCCGCATCCCGGAGCAGCCCGACGGTCCCTGGCCAGCGCCAGTGACGGGCACAGGCCAGGGCCTTTTCCCCCTCCGGATCGGCCCCGGCCGCAAGGAGCCGCCGGATGACCGGCACGGCCCGGTCTTCCCCTTCCAGACGGGGTCTCGCGTATCGTTCGTTCCAGCCGTACTCGGTCCCGTGGTACAGGGCATGCATGAGTACGGAGCGCCCCAGCTCATCCCTCCGGTCAACGTGCGCACCGGCCGCCAGCAGCAGGGAGACGCTGTCGGCGCAGGCTTCCAGGGCCGCATACATCAGAGGCGTCATGCCCGCGTTGTCCGCCCTGTCCGGGTCCAGGCCGTGCTGCAGCAGCCACCGCACCGTTTGTGTCCGGAAACGGGAGACCACCGGGGAACCGGTATCATGGATGGCATCGTGCAGGGGAGTGCGACCCATGAAATCAGCATGCTCAAGCTGCGCGCCGGCCCGGCGCAGCAGGTCCAGGATCTCCGTATCGCCCCCAACGGCGGCATGATTCACCGCGGTTCTGCCCCTGCCGTCCATGATGGCTGGATCCGCACCGTGCCTGAGAAGAAGGCGCACCTTGTCGGCGGCACCGCTGCGGGCGGCGGTCATCAGCGCTGTCTCCAGCAGGCTTCCATGGCGGTAATTGATGGCACATTGCGGGTGACCCAGCAGCAGTTCGAGGGCCTCCGGCGCAGGGTGGAGGGCCGCTCGTGCCAGGGCCGACTCACCGCCTTCCCGGGACGACTGAATCCCCGCTGCCTGGCCGAGAAGAGCGCGCATCACCGGGATGTTGCCTTCAGAGGAGGCCTTTTGCAGGGCTTCCCGCGCCAGGCCCGGAGAGACGCGGGGGCCACGCAGAAGCAGGGTGAAGATCTCCGGCCGGAGTGATGAGGCCCAGAGCAGTGCCGTGCGCCCCCTGCCGTCCATGGCATCGCGATCGGCACCCGCCTCCAGGAGCAGCCGCACCACCTCCGCGTTCCCGGAACGGGCGGCATGCATCAGCGCCGTACATCCTTGAAAATCGACGCTCTCCGGATCCGCGCCCTTTTTCAGCAGGACCCCCAACACCTCGGCGGCCCCGTTCCCAGCCGCCACCATCAAGGGCGTCACCCGCTGCGGAGACTGAGCGGCACGCACATCAGCGCCCCGACGGATCAGTTCCAGGGCGCATTCCTCACGCCGGGCCACAAGGGCCGCCATCAGAGGGGAGACGTTGCGGGCATCGCGACAATCCGGATCCCCTCCGGCATGGAGAAGAATACGGAGACCCTCGATGTTTCCGGCATCGGCGGCAGTGTGGATTGCGGTCCAATGATGGACGTTGCGATGGTTGACGTCGCATCCCAAAGAGAGCATCAGGGAGACGAGGCTGCCGCTGCCGCTCATCGCCGCATGCATCAGCACCTGATCCCCCTGCTCATTGGTCCTCAGGGGGTTTGCACCGGCCTCCAGCAGCAGCCGCACCTTCTCCGGCTGATTCCAGACCAGGGCACGGCGCAGGGCATCAAACAGGACAGAGTCATCCAGGGGCCGGGAAAGAGCAGCGAGGTGGGCGCGGAATTTCTCCGTCGCACCCTTCTCCGCAAGGGCCACGAGCCTCCTTTCAGCGGGGTTCATCAGGCCTTCCTTCCGTCGGTAGCCTCACAAACGTTTCCGAGACGCCCTGATCCAAAAACCCGTGTGATCTTGTATCGGTTATCAAACATTTTACCAAGTGCCGGATTCTTGATCATTGATTCTCCCTTTCTCTATGGGCTTGTGCAAAAATAAGTTCCCCTTTTCAGGTGTCGAGGCGCGCGCATGGCAAGGCGCGAGGAGGGCGAATG